>TARA_R110002049_G_scaffold2750_2_pt1 | contig 698506 bp, 489 predicted proteins | sample TARA_R110002049 | Tara Oceans TARA_R110002049 (sample SAMEA4396941) | marine metagenome | biome: Polar Biome; feature: [SRF] surface water layer (ENVO:00010504); material: water (ENVO:00002006), including particulate matter (ENVO:01000060) such as... | depth 5 m
GATGTGGCTTAATTCGAGGCTACGCGAAGAACCTTATCCTAGATTTGACATGCTTGAGAATCCCTATGAAAGTAGAGAGTGCCCTTCGGGGAGCTCTTGCACAGGTGCTGCATGGCTGTCGTCAGCTCGTGTCGTGAGATGTCGGGTTAAGTCCCTTAACGAGCGAAACCCTTATCTTTAGTTGCCAGCGGGTAATGCCGGGGACTCTAAAGAGACTGCCGGTGTCAAACCGGAGGAAGGTGGGGATGACGTCAAGTCCTCATGGCCTTTATGTCTAGGGCTGCACACGTCCTACAATGGTACGGACAAATGGAAGCAATACCGCGAGGTGGAGCAAATCCCAAAAACCGTGCCTCAGTTCGGATTGCAGGCTGCAACTCGCCTGCATGAAGCCGGAATCGCTAGTAATCGTAGGTCAGCATACTACGGTGAATGTGTTCCTGAGCCTTGTACACACCGCCCGTCAAGCCACGAAAGTTGGGAGGGCCCGAAGTCGCTAAGCTAACTCGCAAGAGAGGCAGGCGCCGAAGGTCAGCTCGACAATTGGGACTAAGTCGTAACAAGGTAGCCGTAGGGGAACCTGCGGCTGGATCACCTCCTTTCTAAGGATTCTTAGAATATGGTAGGCCCGGGTGACTGGACCTACTGAATCCGTGGAAGCGACTCTCGCATACATCTCAACAGAAAACAGGCCTTCGGGCTCAATCCATCATCAAGCGTTCAACATGAACCCCACTTCGGACTGTCGCCAGCCGAAGTGGGGTTTTTTGTGCGCGCTCCGCAACCACAGCAAAACTTCACCCACAGCAAAACTTTCGGTTCCACGGATCGAACGCCCGATTCGCGCAGCCGCGAACCAACTTCTTCTGCCCGCAGTTTGTTAGCGTTTGGCCGATTTGCTTGACACCTACTTGGGGTCTCGTACAAACTGCTAGTTCAACTTCTTCACTGACACTTCCCCTTGGTTCTTGCTCTTGAAATCTGTTTCGTCACGACGCCCCTCGTGACGACGCGACTTTCGACATCGAATCATAAGCAGCAAAGAAAGAGATCGCAGCGCATGACAGACGAGAACAAGAAGAAGAAGAAAAAGAAGAAGGCAAAGAAAAACAAGGTTAGCCGGCGGACGTTCGCTGCGACTTCAATGGCGGCCGCCGCTCCAGTCCTCGTCGGTTGCAATGAGTCAAAACCGGAAGTGAAGGTGACCGCCTCGGAGGCATCAATGCCCCGTCTACAAATGGGCAGTAAACCTTCCAGAGACTGGAAGAGTGGCCGATCGATTCCGGCCAGGTATTACGTTGACCCAGAACACTTTGACAATGACGAACGATTCCTCGCAATGAACTTATGGTTGATGGTAGATCACCACAGCCGTATTCCCGAACCAGGCGACTACTTCACTTTTGAGTTCGGACGGGGCGAAAACATTATCGTGCTTCGCGACGAAAATCGGGACGTTCGTGCGTTTCATAATGTCTGCCGTCATCGTGGGTCACGACTTTGTCGAAACAGCGATACGGCAGAACCCGAAGGCGTTTCGATTCTTCAATCGGGGCCAAGTGGAAACACGCAAGTGTTTCGATGTCCTTACCATGGTTGGACGTACGACCTGCAAGGAAACTTGACCAAGGCTCATATGAAGTCGGATAGTTTTGACCTGTCCCAGAACGGGTTGCTTCCGTGCCATGTGCGAGTCGAAGGTGGGCATATCTTTGTCAACCTTTCGAAGCGACCGACTCCGCCACCGTTCAACGGCCAAGATTTTCTGCACTTTGCAGCAGAATACGCCATCGCTGACCTGAAAGTCGGAGCGCGTGGGGCCTACACGGTCAAGGCAAACTGGAAGTTGTTGGTCGAAAATTTCGTTGAGTGCTATCACTGCGGACCTTCACACCAAAATTTGGTCACGACCCATAACTGGGATTATCGCCTTACCGAGGAAGAGCAAGCATTCCGCGTTCAAGAGCTGCGGGCTTGGGTGGGTGATCGCCCCGGTGGTTTCTGGTCCTATGAAGGAGCACTAAATCCAGGCTTTGTCACGGGTTCGCTTGACGGAAAACCGATCGCACCGCTGCTGCCCGGTCGCAAGAAGTGGAGCAACCAAGCCAAAGATTTCGCTTATGGCTTTTCCACTTCATACTGGCAAGGATACGACGATTATGTCGTTGCCGCTCGATTCACCCCACGCAATGAATCGCGAATCGATTGTGAAATTTTCTGGCTTGTTCACCCGGATGCGGTCGAAGGCAAAGATTTTGAGGTCGATAATCTAAAAGCACTCTGGGAAACCACATTCAAGGAAGATATTTGGCTTTGCGAGAACCAACAACTTGGCGTCATGTCCGGCAGTTACAAACCGGGGCAGTATTTCGAATGCGAAGGAAACGTCGCGACGATTGCCAATTGGTACATGTCGACGGTCGCCAAAGGGTAAATTTCTATTGAGCGTTATTCAGCGGAGCCCAATTTCCAACGTTTTTGTGAATCGGATCAAGCGATTGCCGTTGATCTGCCTCTTGCTTGCGACTTTTGGCGGCTGCGATACCATCCATCGTGATCCGGCCGTCCCAGCGATGGACACATCGCACGATTCTGGTCCGATCTTGGCGAGCAATCCAATCTCGGTGACGGAATCGGAAGCAGAAACGAGCGTGATGCCAGAAAGCGTTGCGCCGGAAAACAATAACGCCGCCATGCTCACCATCGCCAACCGTTCGATTTGGGATGGGGTGTACACGGTACAACAGCGTCAGCGAGGCGAAAAAGTTTACGAATTAGCCTGCGTTCGTTGTCACGGCGAGTCCTTGGAGGGAACCGATTCGGTACCGACGCTCGTAGGTAAAGATTTTCTCGACCGCTGGAATAGAAAGAGAGTCGGAAACTTATTTTCGTACATGAAGGCGGAGATGCCGCCAAAGAAAAAACGAACACCTCATGAATATGCGGACGTTCTCGCGTTTCTTCTCAGCCGTAACGACGCACCTGTTGGCGAAGGCGAGCTAGCGCCAGACTTCATGGAACTGCAGAGCATCCGGATGAACGAAAAAGAATAAGCTCCCACGACACCGGAACGAATTCGATCCGGCTTATTCAACATGGACGGGACAAAGTTAGGATGCACGCCTGATTTTTTGTGCCGGTCAAGCCAACGGATGGTGACGTCGTTATCAACAGCGTCTCGCATCTCAAGAAATTCAATCGCTGTACTGACGCGACAGTCGTGTATCCGCAACGCGAGTCGAACGCCGACTCATTCTCAGCTTTTTTTGGCGTCAGAGCGTCCGAATTAAGCGAGACGGTAATCCGCGGTGCGGGTGACGAACCAGTACATCAATCCGTGCAAATAGAGCCCGGCGGTCAGTGGCGCCAAAATCGCTACAGTTTTGTCTGGGCCGTAGGGCCCCAAGATCCCGACGCCCGCGATTATGGCGCTATTGAGCGCGAGACCAAAAAGGCTGAATACGACCCAGATGTATGGATGCTTCATCAACATTCCCATCAGTGCAAACCAAACAAGCCCAAAAGTCACGCCGAATGCGGCCGCAATGGCAAATGTTTCCGATCGATAGACGCCGTCCACCGACGCCATCGCGCCGGCGCTTGCCATCGCAAAGGTCACCAGCATCAGCCCCCGAATATCGAAAGCGGATTTCTGTTGCGGACGACATTTTGCGATTCGCCGGCCCGTGATCTGGCGGTACATGATCGGAAACACCATCGCGACGGAAATCACCGCCAATGAGTGCCCAAGAATCGCAGCACTTCGATCGATTAACGAAGTTGCCACGAATAAACTGACCAAGGCGATCAACAAAAGAAACACGCGAAAGATTCGATCCGCACGAAGTGCCACGACGAATCGAGAGTCATCCGGATCGACTGGCCTGGCACCCAAGATCCACCATGTGGACATGAACATGACGCCGGCGGAAATGCCACCAAGCAGCAATGCGAATACCGCGTCGGGATTGCGCTGGCCATTCGGCGCCCCTGCTTTATAGATGATCACTGCACCTAATTCGAGCAGCGTCCACATCGCGACGATTGAAAAGACGGTCCATGGCGGACGAATATCGGGCAATGCATCGTTGTTGCTTGCCTCGTTGAACTGCAACGGTACCGATCGTCCTGGGCGTGACTCGGTTTGCCGTGTTCCCGCCTCCGCGAAGGTCTTTCCCTCAGAGTCCTTCAGCACCGACCACATCCCAGTCGATTGGTAACTGTCCATCACTGCGATTGGCCATCTGTTGCAGGATGCGCGAATCGATCGAGCTATCGCGAAATGTGATTTCTCCGCCGCCGGTCAGCAAGTTCACGCCACCGGCATGGTGGCTTGAAAGGCCGCCCACCGCATAAATCGGATTCGCCGAGGGCGCGATCAACGTGGCATCGAACGTCGCGGTCGGATCAGGTGTAACCTTGGCGATTCCCGTGCCCGTGTTTCGCAGTGTGCTGCGTGTACCGCTCATCCAACCAAGATCATCACTGGAATGAGAAATTTTTTCGCCGATCAGCAACGTATAACTCAGGCCATCGGTAATGTCATCACGAGAAATAGCCTCATTAAGAATGAAAACGCCATCGTTTGTTTCATCGATTGGTGTTTCCACACTCGCGTGAATCCCAGCGTATGCCGATGTGTTCGTCGCCAAGTTCGTGGCTGAGGGACATCGAACGTATGGCAAAGACATTGCACGCACGCGCGCGTTCGTGTCGTCATAAACGCCAACAGAAAAATCGATGTGGTCCAAAATCACCTGACAATCGAGTTGAGGGAGAATCGCGGAAATCCAGTTGTGATGGTATCCGACCGCCTCATTTCGGATTGGGCCGCGATCCGCAACCGTTCCCACTGGAAAGTGATTCATTTGATCGTGGTAGCTTGCCATCGCCAAACCAAGCGTCAACAAATTTTGCTGACACTGCGAACGCCTGCCCGATTCGCGCAGCGACTGAATCGCCGGCATCATCAGCCCGATGACGACGCCGATAATTGCGATCACCACCAACAATTCAACAAGCGTAAAACCAGGGTAGCGGCTAAATCGATTCATGGTTGGCCTGACTTGATCTGTTGTTCAACGGTGAAGACTTCTTTTCCATCACGGAATTCCGTCGCCTTCAAAAAAATTCGGTCACTCGAGGCATCGTTTTCCAGCGATTCAACCTGAATCCAATGCGAAGCTGAGGAATCGATTGGGAAACGAATCGGAACCGGCAACCGTTCGCCATATCGGCGGACCTCTTGCATTGCGGTATGCAATCTTTTCACACTCGCCGAATCGCGTACGGATCGGGCGCGCACGATTTCCAACCGCAACAATGAAATAGCAGCGCTACCGATCAGCACAACCAACACTAGCGACAACATCAGCGATATCACGCCTCGTCTATTTTTCGACAGTTTCAACGATCCGTCTCCGTTTTGGATTCAGAATTTTGGCCTGGCCGACATTCGATTCGGAAGACGGCATAGGACCTGGAGTGTATTTCGACGACGGCATCGGCCAGTTCGCCGCCCGGAATCCACTTCGTTTGGACGTCTTCACCGATCCAATAGCGATCACGCCGCAAGATGCTCTCAGAACTGTTCTTATCGTCCGCCATCGACCGCATTTCGATCCAGCGCCCATCCTGGCTGGATCGGAATTCGGTACTGTCTTCGCCGTGCCGCATTTTGATGCCGGCGGGACGATCCAATGTTTCGAATGCATTCGATTCGGCCGCCGTTTTGCGCAGCTCCGCCGCAAAACGTCGAATTTCACCCGTCTGGCGAACCGAATCACGGTATTTCATTTCGGCGTCGGTCAATTTGCTAAGCAGAGTAAGAGATCCCGACGCCAGCGCGATCAAAACCACAATGACCAAAACCATTTCAATCAGAGTGAATCCGCAGGAAATCGGACCGCGTTTTTTAGGGAGCCTCTGCATCGCGAAGCCTCCATCGGTGGGTGACGAGGCGTGATCCGGGCGATCCAGTATCAACGGCCTGAATCATGATATGAATGCCTTCATGGTCACCACTGACAAACGGTTCGGTGTCCCATTGGATAGCTTGGTCGCGGTACAAGTCGTTTAACTTCGCGACTTCGACTTCGACTGCATCAAAAGCCACACCATCAAGACGCGACGCTGCGTTGTCGAGCCTTAATTCGGAAGCCAATTCGCTCGCGGCTGCACGACGCAATGCGTGCTGCGAAGCCACAAGCCGAGCCAGGCAAGTTCCCGCGACCGCGAGAATCGCCAAGCTGCAGGCGACTTCGATCAATGTCATTGCTGATCGCTGAGCAATGGTACAAAGCCGCGCTCGTCTCGGCTGCGCCATTCGAAGCAACCGAGCATCATGATAGAACATGAACGAACCCCAACAGTTGTGCGAACAAACAATAACTATGTGCGAGCACAAAGGTACCAGCCGCCAAAATGGTGACCGGAACGAGCCAAGCGAGTCGGACCTGCCATCGCAACTCAAATCGTCTGACGGTGTCGTCGGCTAGCTGCTGAAATGCAAGAGCGAGCTGGCCATTTTTTTCAGACGCCTCGATCCACGGCTGTTCGGTGGCGGTTAACCAGCCACTCTGGCGCAATGCTTCGGAAAGTGGTTCGCCTCGTGCGATTCGTTTGACAGCCGCGCGCGACCGCCAGCGAATCCATCTGGAATTTGAGTTTTGCGCCGCCGTGTCAAGGATTTTCGCAACCGGCTGTCCGCGATCGACGCCATGTGCAAGCGACGATAATCCGACGGCGCGATGTTGCGTGCCCAGACAATCGCCATACCAAGGTGTCAGTCGCAGAATCCATTGCACAGGAAACAAACGGGAGGCAACAACCAGGCACAGCCACAGCAAAGCAAGGATACAAATCCCAACCGTCAATTGGCCGGATGCGTCGACGAATGAGGCAAGCCACGGGGAGTGCCGATCGAACCGGACACCAAATTCTTGTGATATTTGTTCCAGCGTCGGCAATACCCAAGATCGAAAAAACCAACCCAACAACAGACTGAATGCGATCAAATACATCAGATACGCCAGCTGTGGTCTGGTATGAACGCGAAGCCATCCTGGTCCGGTTCGCCAAGGCAATTCGCCCGTCGCGGTGGTCGAAAACAGGCGACAGCTCGCAGTGCCGGGACGTGCAGCTTCGACGAATGGAGTACCCGCTGTATTCGCTTGGATAGACAAGATCGAGTCGGCGGTGACGGGAACACGGGTCCGTCGAACGGCGGTTTCGACGGACTCGCCGCATTGCAAGCGGTAGGCGAAATGCGCCGCCCGGACTGCGACGCGACCTCCGCGGCCACGCGCAAACGCTTCCACCGCTTCTGGAATGGCACCACGACGCATAGCGACTAAACGAATGACGTCGTTCAGGGACGACGCCTCTTCTTTGCTGCGCCAACGAATCGCAAGAAACAGCAGTGCCGCCAACATAAAAAGTGCGGCGATGATGACCGGATGAGGCATCGCTATCGCCGCAACTAGAAACACAACCCCCGTCATGATCGAACGCAAAAGAGAGAGCCCACCGATCCAGCGGTAGGGAACACGATGCGGCCAGCGTGAGCGAAGATTCATGATGCAGACGCTGATCGTGACAATTGCTGCGATCAATATCACGATGCAGGTCACCGAAGCGATGGGAGGGATCATGCCATCACCCCCAACGACGTCATGATATTCCGGATGGCTGCGGCCAAGGCGATCGATGCGGTCGCGGCCGATAACACCATCAAGAATGTCGGAATGAATTGGCACGCCCGCTCGACTCGGTGAGTCGCCATTTCGAACATCCTTTCTGCAGCGACCGACCACAAGTGTTCGGTTTGCTCTCGCGTTCCGTTTATTCCCAACCCGGTTGTCCATCCGGACAGCCACTCGCCGCGAATCGGAAACCGTTCAAGCACCTGATCAACGTCCTGCCCGGCTCTCAGATCGACTGCCGATGTGGTTAGCCAATACTTCAGTCGAGACGATCGCGTCCGACGCGCCGTCAACTGAAACGCTTGCTCGTACGTTTGTCCGTTAGTGACGCACTGATAGATACTGTGACTCATTTCTGCCAGATCCAGTGATCGCAACGTGGACCCGACGAAAGGGACGAAGTCCCAAAACGCCTCCAGCCAACGCGGGGCCGCCCCAATCCGCCAAGCGAACAGTGAGACAATCAGAAACGTGAAAAGTGCAAGCGTTATGTACGCAGCTTGAATGATTGCCATCGGCCATTTCGCCAACGCTTCGAAGGATCCCCACCAATAAAACGCCCGGATATCAAGTGCGATGGGAGCTAGCGAGGCAAAAAGACTAACACCAACCAGCAACGCCGCGAGCCAATAGAGTAAACCGATCAGAACACAAATCGCGAGTCGACGTCGAATTGAAGTCGCCATTTCGTGCCGTGAAGCATTCAGGCTTGCTTCGGCAAAGCTAGAACTTTGATTCGCGATGGCAAGGTAAGCCCCGATGACGTTCGGAGCCGCATGCACGCTCGATGCGCGGAACAAGTCCGACGTCGACGCTTCTTCACCTCGTTCGATTCGATCGGCTAGTTCACGGATCTGTCGCCCGTCACGTCCGCGCGATTCCAATGCGAGGCTTCGCAACAGCGACACCTCGCCCTCGCGAGTCGAAACCGGTTCCGTTGTCGGCGTTTCATTCACGAGATCGGCCTATGATAAATCGTAAATAGGTTTCACCACCAACAGGCACATTGCCAAGATCAGTACCGTCATCATCACGAGAGCCGAAATCATCGGAAACCATTCCGACCAAAACTGCCAGCGGCGCTGCGAACGGAGATGGTACCAGTGAGCAAGATTTCGAAGCTCGTGCGCGTTGGGTGGATTGGTTTGCCCATCGGCCAGACGCGATAACCGCCAGTGCAGAAGCGGCGGCAGCAAGGACGAGTGATCATCCAACCGGATCGCGCCGGACCGAACCGCGTCGATGGTCGGTTGAACGTCGCTTCGCCACTTGCCGCCAGCGGTTGAATCCGCGGCGACTTCAACCGCTTCATCGAAGGCGAATCCCGATTCCGTTGCGATCGCAAGCATCTCGCAGAACGAAGCCCAGTTTGTTAACGCTTCGGTTTTCTTGGTGAATAACAACGGTAAGTCGCCGTGTCCTTGGCCCCAGCGAGCGCGGAGTCCTGCCACCAGCCAAGCTGCGGCAAAGATGACCAGCGGGACCCAAAAATACTCTTGCAGGAAACGAGCTGCGGTTTCCAACCACGGGGGAATCGGCAGAAAAACCAATTGATTTTCGACCATTTGAATCAAGAGCGTCGATACACCGAACGACGCAACCAAGTATGCAATCAGCATCGTGACGGCTGGATAAATCTTGGCAACGGTCGCGCGAACATGTCGTTCGTGACGACGTCGAAGCATCGCGGCCAGATGGTAAATCGGATCCGTCGTACCGGTGCGTGTGACACACTGCATCGCGACGCGCGACACGGGAGCCAAGCCACCGGAGACGGACGCAACCGCGTCGGCCGGCGGCATTCCCGATTGCAATTGTTGCGAGATTTGCCTAGCGGCAGCTCCGATTTGCCCCATCGACTTGCCGTTCAGCTCGCTCAGCCCCGCCGCGATTGGTCGACGCGCCGCCACCATGGATGCAATTTCTTCCAGCAACGAAGACAACTGAAGCAATGACAACTGCATTCACCCATCCAATCCGGTTCGAACTATCCTGCGTCCGCGTGACGGCCGAGCACACGATACACCTCTCGCTTATCCGTCACACCGCTTTCGACGAGACTCCAAGCGCGGTCGGCAAGTGACATCATACCAGCGCCGCGGGCGGCAAGTTGCATCTGCGATACCGATTGATTCGCATCGAGTGCCGACATGATGGCTTCACCAATCCGATCGCCATCAAACCGCGCGCACTGCGCGATTGCAATACGACCGGAATACCCAATGCCTGCGCAGGTGGCACAATCCTGTGCCGCGAGATCTTGGGGATCACGGCGACAATCAGAGCAAAGTCGCCGCAGCAGCCTCTGGCTGCAAATCGCCAATAGACCACTTTGCAGCAGATAGTTCGGCAAACTCATCTTCGCGAGTCGGCGCACGGCGCCTGAGACGTCGCTAGCATGCAACGAAGAAAAGCAAAGGTGACCTGTCAGTGAAGCGCCCAAAACAGCATCCGCCGTTTCCTCGTCTCGGATTTCGCTGACCAACAGGACCTCGGGATCTTGACGCACGGCGCTTCGCAACGCGGCGGCAAGCGTCATGCCCGCGGTTGGCACTAGTTGGCTTTGGCTGATGCCGTCGATCAACGATTCGACGGGATCTTCGATTGTCAAAACACTGCGTCGATTTTCGGCCGCCGCGATTTCGCGCAGACAGGCGTACAACGTTGTGGTCTTTCCGCTGCCCGCCGGTCCGCACATCAACACCACACCTTCACGACTGTCACAAATTTGCATCAAGTCGCTTGTCACGTCCGCGGGCAAACCTAATTCACCAACGGAAGAAAACGACTGCTTGCTTCCGAGCAAACGGATCACCGCTCGCGGACCGTGCACTGTCGGAAAGGTGCCCAAGCGCATTTCGACGTCCGCGGGCACCCCCGTAAGCGAGCCTTCCTGGGGTTGGCCGGACAGGTACGTGGGCAGTCCGGCCATGACCATCAAACGCGTGACGGGATTGGTCAATTCGCTGATGGGAATCGTGCCCACCAGCGACAAGACGCCGTCGACGCGCAGTAGGACTTCCCACTGCGTTTTCCGCGGATCCAAGTGGACATCGCTGGCATTCAGGTCGACGGCCGCCCGCAGAATCCGATTGACGAATTCGGTCGCGAACTGTGGGTCGGAAGGCGAGAGGTCGTCCCAAATTCGGGCCGTCTTCGAAATCACCTAGCTGTCCTTTCTTTCAAGCTGCTGGTCTGGCCTCGATCGAGAAAAATCCCTCGCCGAAAACACGACGAAAGACAGAAGATCGACAGAATAGCACAGACCCATCATCAATCCGATTCGCCAGCGTTCTGCCACAATGCCGTGTAAAGCGGCGCTATCCTTTTTCGGACGAGCGACTTCTGACGCAAGACCGGCCAATATGCGAGGCGTGACCGGCGCATTCCTTACATACTGCCAGCAAGCTGCACGCGAATTCGCATCAACGGATGGCAATTCTTGCAAACAGCAAATATCGTACGTGCATCCACGATCGTATGATCGCCGCCACGACATTCTTTAGGAAACCGGATTCATCAGTGACCGATAGCGGAATTCAAAACGAGCCCACCGCGATCCCCGATGGACCGCTGGCTCACATGAACCCAGGCATCTTGACGGTTCGCTCGATGATCGGCGGTGTCTTGATGGGACTGGCGAACCTGGTCCCCGGCATCAGCGGCGGCACGATGTTGCTGGCGACAGGCGTGTATCCCAAATTTATTGATGCGATCGCGAACGTCACACGACTTCGCTTTCGGTTCGAATCGATTCTCGTGCTGGCCTGCGTGGGCGGTGCGGCAGGTGCAGGAATTTTGTTGTGCGCCGGTGTCCTGAAGGACTTGGTCATCAATCACCGCTGGGTCATGTACAGCCTGTTTATCGGATTGACGCTGGGCGGATTGCCTGTGGTATGGCGGATGGCAAGACCAGCATCCAAGTCACTTGTGGTTTCAGCGATCGCTGCGTTTGCCGCGATGGTTGCGTTGGCGATGCTGCAAGCCGCCGGTGTCACGGGCAGCAACGGCTCTAACGGCCTAACATTGTTTTGTGCGGGACTGGCCGGCGCCGCCGCTATGATCCTGCCGGGCGTTTCGGGCGGCTATCTCTTGCTGTTGATGGGACAGTACATCCCCATCCTCAGCGGCATTGATCAATTCAAGTCTGCCCTGCGCGACCGAGACATTAGCGCGATGATGGACCCGGTATTTTTGGTCATCCTGCCAGTCGGGTTAGGCGTCGTGCTTGGAATTGCACTGGTGGGCAACGCGCTGCAATGGCTTCTGAAGCATCGTCGCAAATCAACACTTGGCGGACTGATCGGCCTGCTGTTGGGGTCGACGGTCGGGCTATGGCCATTTCAATCGCCCGTCGCACCTGAAGTCGGTGACACGATTAAAGGTCAAGTTGTTACCGAAGCGACAATCAGCGAGATCGATCCCGAAGACTATGCGACCACCTATTTCCATCCTGACCTAAAGCAAGTTGCTTGCTCGATCGGTCTAGTCGCCGCGGGTTTTGTGCTGACGATGGGTATCGCCCGAATCGGACACGACCCTTCACCGGAGGAATCTGGTGGAACCGCATAAGCGATCGATTTGGCGCAAAGAAACCAAGACGCTCTGCTGCGCCCGGTTCCGCGTGTGCTGCCAAGCACACGCGCCGCATCGTGACGGTGCCTTGAAGAGTCACGCGTCAGGCTTTGAATTCGTCGGTGCCGAATCGTCTCTGCTCGAACACAGTGCACCGGCAACACAGTGCACCGGCAACACAGCGAGCGGCCGGCGCGAACATGTTCGAAAACTCTCATCCCGCTTACGCGGTCGGCCTAACCATTTTGGATCCTAGTTCGTGATTAACATTGTCATCCTCGCGATCGTCCAGGGCATCGCTGAATTCTTACCCATCAGTTCATCCGGACACCTTGTCATTTTGGGCGCGTTGATGGGCGATGTGGAGGAATCGGCAACGCTGGAGATCATTCTGCACGCTGGAACACTGGGTTCGATCTTGATCGTGTTTTGGCGCCGCATCTTGGACTTGCTTAGCAGCGACCGCCGTGTGATCCCGATGTTAGTCGTCGGTACCATCCCGGCAGTGATCATCGGCCTGACAATCAAGATGAACTTCCAATCGATTCTCAAGAACCCACTGCTCGCCGGATGCATGCTGATCGTGACCGGCCTACTGCTGATCGTTCTCGGTCGCCTGAAACCAAGGTCAATGGAATACCGATCGATGAGCATGCTGGGTGCTTTCACCGTCGGTTGTTTTCAAGCCGTTGCGATCCTGCCGGGCATCAGTCGCAGCGGCTCGACGATCCTGGGTGGACGGCTGATGGGGCTGAAAAATGAAGACTCAGTCACATTTTCTTTCCTACTGGCGATCCCGGCAATTCTGGGCGCGACAGTGCTGGCGGTGAAGGATGTCATGGACCAAAAAGCCGCCGGCCAAGCGATGTCGCACTCGATTCCAGAGCTGTCCGTCGGAGCGTTGGTGGCGTTTTTTGTCGGTATTTTGGCTCTCAAATGGCTGATTGGCTGGAGCCGCCAAGATCGACTTCATTGGTTTGCATGGTGGTGCATTCCCGCCGGGGTGCTGGTGATTCTGCTATGCTTTCTGAACATCATCTAGTGTTGTTCGTCCCACCCAGAAACAGTGTGGACACGCGTTTAGCGGTGTGATAGATTCGATAGCACCTGAAATTTCTTGGCCGTTCACCATTTAGGTTCCCACCATGGCTAACTCCCAGCTAACAGAGCGACAGCAAAACGTTTACGACATGATCCGGGTTCTCATTGTCGATCGCGGTTATGGACCGACCGTCCGAGAGATTGGTGAACACTTTGGAATCAAAAGTCCCAATGGCGTGATGTGTCACTTGCGAGCGTTAGAGCGCAAAGGACTAATCCGTCGCAGCCCAAACAAGTCGCGTGCGATTGAATTGACGCACGCAGCAGACCGCAACGGTCACAGCTTGCCGATGGCAGGCATGGTCGCCGCCGGTCCGACATCGCTGGCGTTCGAACAAAACGATCGAGTCGATTTCAGCGAGATGTTCTTCAAAGATGACCGCTTTATCTTGCGTGTCTCAGGTGACTCGATGATCGATGCGCATATCAAAGATGGCGACTACGTCATTGTGCAAAAACAAGAAGTCGCAGAACCCGGGCAAATGGTTGTCGCGCAAACGACTGAGGGTGAAGCGACGCTGAAGTATTGGTATCCCGAAGAAGGCCGCATTCGATTGCAACCTGCCAATTCGCAGATGGAGCCAATCTATGTTACTGAAGCGACCGTGATCGGGATCGCCGTGGGCGTCGTGCGCAGCGGAATGTAGATCGCAGACGAATTTGATGTCATTGCGAACGCTGCCCGTTTGTCTAGATGGCCCGTTTGTTTACGTGGCCGTTATGTCTACGTGGTTCGCGTTCACTTCATCGGATGTCCACCGACGGCCGCATGTTCACGTTTTTTAGCAATGTGGCTCGATGCTCAACCGTTCTTAGGACAGGCCGAGCGTCAATACGCCGTCGATCGCCGAGCCAAAGCTTCAATCAACGATACTGTTCGTGACAGGCGTCGCAGCTTTGCGTGATCGCGCCGACTGATTTGCGAACCTCCTCGAAATCGTTTCGCTCGAGTGCCGTGACCGCGGCTCTCGCGCTCTCGGTCATCGCTTGGCTGAGCGCGGCATAGTCGGCATCATCAAAGTCGTCCATGCCTTCTTGCGTTAACACCAAGCCGATCACGGCAAGCACTTCGGCTTCTCGGCGTACTTGGTCAACATTGTTCTTGGCGGTTGCCTCGTTATTGGTCACTCCTTTGAGCGAGTCCAACGTCGCCTCGGCATATTCCATCATCGGTGATCGGTCCACGATGGATGACCAATCGGTCAATTCGTCGGCATCTCGATCGGCCAGCCCGCTGCCCGAGACCAAGTCCTGCAGGTCTGCTTTCCGCAGTTTCGCTTCGTTATAGACCTGAGTCGAACCGGCTTTGCAATTGAATGCGGTCCGCGCCAACAGATCACGTGCCGCTGCGGCCTGATCCTTCCAGCGAACGTCTTCACCGTGTAAGTCGATCACCGCAAACATCGTTGCCAAGATTGACAGGTCCAGCCGCGCATCCTGGTATCCACCGCCATTGAAAGCACCTGGGGTGGTAATCACTGAGTCGTAGTGCAACCGCACACGCTTGACCTCGTCTTCTAATGAAGTGGGAGAGATCAATTTTGTCCACCGATTCGTCGATTCGGACGACTCGGCGGCATCAGCGGTGGCCGACGAAGTCTTTGAGGACGCACTGGCCGCATTTTTCCGCAGCGATGACAACGTCGGCCGCTCGCCCCGAAAAGCATCTTCGATTGAATCAAAGAAAATGCCTCGCGTCTTGCCGCTGCTAAACTCTGGCGCGGGCGCTCGTGGTTCGTCACCGACCAAGCCGGCCGTTGCCAATACGAAAGAACTAACGGCTGCGACGTTCCGTATGTAGCGAATGAGCACGGACACCGATCCCATGGATAAGACTTGATCGTTTGTTAAAGGTCACGAACTATATCATAGTCATCTCGACCAACGACCACGGTTCCGTGCCGCGTCCTAGCGGTTGGCGTCGGCGCTGAAAATCGTTCGATACAGTCCACCCGCGACCACAGCCCCGACAATCGGCGCGAGCCAAAACAACCACAGTTGTCCGATCCACGCTGTACCGGCAATCAGAGCAGGCCCGGTGCTTCGAGCCGGATTGACCGACAAATTGGTAACGGGAATTCCGATCAGGTGAATCAGCGTCAGCCCTAACCCGATTGCGATCGGCGCAAACCCTGCTGGCGCACGTGCGTCGGTCGATCCCATGATGATGAACAAAAACATAAATGTCAGCACGACTTCAGCGACAAGGCAAGCCATAAGCGAATAACCGCCGGGCGAAAGTTCGCCGAAACCGTTGGATGCAAACCCCTTGGTTTCGAAACCGTTTTGCCCCGACGCGATCAAATACAACAACCCCGACGCCACGACGGCTCCGCCGACCTGCGATGCGACGTAGGGAACGAAATCCTTTGCGTCAAATCTGCCGCCGGCAACCAGTCCCGCGGAAACGGCCGGATTCAGATGACACCCGGAGATGTGTCCAATGGCATAGGCCATCGTCAACACCGTTAGACCGAACGCGAACGAGACACCTAACCAACCAATACCGACTTGTTCAACGCCAGCGGCGAGAATCGCCGCACCGCACCCACCAAAGACCAACCAAAATGTGCCGACAAATTCGGCGGCACATCGTTTTCCAAGTGAAATGGGTTTTTCCAGTGACATGGGCGGTACCGATTGCGAGAGGACGATCGTCAGAAAGCAGAATGCTTGATGAACAACGGATACCTGTAACGCGTGCTGTGTCATGACAACCCGCATGTCGCGATAGGCTGCACAAGCTTGGTATCATGAGCGTGCGAATCATCTAGACGGTCTCGATCGTCATCTGCTCAGATTCTTGCAAAGGATTAAGGACCATGGATAAAGCAATGGCGAGTCAATCACCGCTCACCGACACACCATCAATCGGTCGCTACTTGATTGAGCGAATGCGTGATTATGGAATTGAGGACGTGTTCGGCATTCCCGGCGACTATGTACTTTCGTTCTATAGCGAGCTCGAGCGAAGTGAGTTGAATGTGGTCGGGTGCACGCGGGAAGACTGCGCGGGATTTGCGGCGGATGCTTACTCGCGAATCCGGGGCATGGGAGCACTTTGTGTCACGTACTGTGTCGGCGGTCTTAGCGTATGCAATTCTGTGGCAGGAGCTTACGCGGAGAAATCGCCAGTCGTCGTGATCTCGGGTTCGCCCGGACTCAAGGAGCGTTCCACGGGTGCCTTGCTGCATCACATGGTCAGAGACTTTAGGACGCAATTCGATGTTTTTGAGAAATTCACGATCGCATCGGCCGAGTTGCATGATCCCGCGACCGCGTTTGCAGAAATCGATCGTGTGCTCGACGCGTGTGATCGATTCAAACGCCCGGTTTACTTAGAAATCCCTCGTGACATGGTGCACGTCGTTCCGCCAGGACCGACGTCGCATCGCTACGATCGACCGGTCGGTGCTAGCGGAACGGACGCCGAGGCGACCAGCGAGGCCGTACGCGAAACGGTGCGGCGTCTGGCGGAAGCCAAGAGACCTGTGATCTTGGCAGGCGTGGAAATGCATCGTTTCCGCCTGCAAGACGAGTTGCTGCAGCTTGCCGAAAACGCGAGTATCCCGATCGCGGCGACCATGCTGGGCAAGAGCGTCATCAGCGAACGCCATCCGTTGTATGTCGGTCTCTATGAGGGTGCGCTCGGCGACCCCGCCGTGACCCAAATGGTCGAAGAAAGCGACCTCGTTCTCTTGCTGGGCGCGTTCTTGAGCGACATCAACCTGGGAATCTACACCGCGAACCTGAATCCACAGCAATGCGTCTATGTGACCAGCGAAGACATCCGGATCTCGCACCATCATTACCGCAATGTCGATCTGCGCAATTTCCTAGTGGAACTTGTTCGCGCTAAACCACAAACGACAAAACGTTCGATTCTTCGTTACCAAGTGGGCACGACCGGCAAATTGCATCACGATCACGAACCGACCGAACAACCACTTAGCACCAGTTGGATGATCGCGCGGCTGAACCACCTGATCGATGCCGATACGATCGTCATCGCGGACGTGGGCGATTCGTTATTCGCATCGACAGAGTTGACCATTCACGATCGCGGCGAGTTCCTGAGTCCGGCTTACTATACGTCGATGGGATTTAGCATCCCGGCGGCCCTCGGGGCCGCGACCGCACGTCGCGACCATCGTGTGGTTGTCCTTGTTGGCGACGGCGCATTTCAAATGACCGGACAAGAACTCAGCTCTCTGATTCGTGATGGGCATGCACCGTTGGTGATCGTGCTGGATAATTCGGGTTATGGAACCGAGCGATATTTGCACGCGGGCGATTGGAAGTACAACAACGTTCAACCCTGGCAATACGCCGAATTGCCCCGCGTATACGGCGGCGGCGCAAGTCACTGTGTCTCCACCGAACAGCAATTTGAAAAGGCACTGCAAACGGCCTGGGCCGATACCCGTCAATTGCATTTGATCCACGCAAAGCTGCCAGAAAACGACGCCAGTGAAACTCTTCGAAAGTTAGCCGAAAGAATGAGCGAAAACGTCGAGTAGGCTCGTCTTGCCAATTTCGCTAAGATGTCAACCATGAAATTCACCAAGATGCACGGCGCCGGCAATGACTATGTCTATGTCAACGCGTTCGACGAAAAACTGCCCTCGGATCTACCCGAACTCGCCCGACAAATCTCGCATCGCCGTTTTGGCGTCGGCGGTGACGGACTGATCGTCATTCATCCCAGCGATGTCGCTGATGCACGCATGCAAATGTTTAATGCGGACGGCAGCGAAAGCGAAATGTGCGGGAACGGCATCCGCTGCGTCGCGAAATTTGTCTACGACCACAGCATCGCCGCCAAACCGTCGCTGAAAATCGAAACCGGTGCAGGCGTCTTGGCCGTCGATGTAGAAACCAACGGTGATCATCAAGTCCACCAAGTGACAGTGGACATGGGCAAACCAATACTGGAAGCACCCGAAATCCCGACGACGATCGCCGCGAGCGGTCGCATCGTCGATCAAGCCATAGACGTCAACGGCCAAACGATTCACGTCACTTGCGTCTCAATGGGCAATCCGCACTGCATTGTGTTCGTTGATTCCGCGTCTGATGACTTGGTGCTGGGTCTCGGACCGGCGATCGAGAACGATCCGCGTTTTCCTAATCGTGTGAACGTCGAATTCGTCGAAGTCCTCTCACGTGGCGAGGTTCGCCAGCGAACGTGGGAGCGTGGAAGCGGTGAGACATGGGCTTGTGGCACGGGGGCATCAGCCGTCTGTGTCGCGGGATTCCTGACCGGCCGCACGGAACGAAAGATCTTGAATCATCTCGTAGGCGGCGACCTGACGTTGCGGTGGGACGAAGCGTCCGATCACGTGATGATGACCGGTCCCGCGACAGAAGTTTTCTCCGGCCACTGGGAATACACCGCACCGTGAGTGCCGATCCGCAACACGTGATGTCGGTCGGTGAACTGACCGGCCATATCAAAGCGGTGGTGGAAGGCACGTTTCCATCGATGTGGGTCAGCGGCGAGCTGTCCGGGATCGCTCAACCACGCAGTGGACACGTTTATTTCACTTTGAAAGACGACGATTCGCAAATTCGCGGTGTGATGTGGCGCGGCGTGGCATCGAAACTTGACTTCGAAGTCGAGGACGGCCAGGAAGTGTTGTGTTTCGGTGATATCGAAGTCTACGCACCACGCGGCACTTACCAACTGGTTGTTCGCAAGATGCAACCACAAGGCGTCGGCGCCCTGCAACTTGCACTGCAACAATTGCAGCAAAAGCTAAGCGGTGAAGGGCTGTTCGCTGCAGAACGCAAACGCGAGTTGCCGACCTATCCCCGCCGAATCGGAATCATCACAAGTCCCAGCAGTGCCGCGGTCCGCGATTTTCTACAGGCCGCGACGAATCGTTTCCAAGGTGTTGAGATTGTTGTCATCCCTGCAGTGGTGCAGGGGCAAGGTGCAGCCAAATCGATCGTCGACGCTTTGAAAGCCGCACATCGAATCACGCCCCTGCTTGATGTCGTGATTTTGTCGCGTGGCGGCGGCAGCTTGGAAGATCTGTGGTGCTTTAACGAAGAGCCTGTCGTGCGAGCCGTTGCAGCATCTAACATTCCAACGGTGTCCGCAGTGGGCCACGAGATCGACGTTACGCTTTGCGACTTGGCCGCCGACGTGAGAGCGTTGACACCGACCGACGCAGCCACACGCGTGTTGCCCGATGGCGATGCGGTCCGCGACATGGTCGAGATGTTAACGCGGCGAATTCAACGAACAATGTCCTCCGCCATCGACTTGAGACGTCAACGTTTGGAATCGATTCAATCGCGGCAATGCATGCGAAAACCGATGGAATTGATTCATTTGCGATCGCGACGGCTCGATGAATTAGACGATCGCGCACGCCGAGCCATTCGATCGCGGTGGCGGCTCGGTGAAACAAAAGTGCAATCGCTCTCTGCGTCGCTTTCAGCACTGTCGCCTCTCAGCGTGCTGGCACGCGGATACAGCTTCACCCTGGACACCGATGGCAATCCAATCCGGAGCGCCGCTGACGTGTCCGAAGGCGACCTGATCCGCAGCCGGTTAGCCGTCGGCGAAATCGAATCGCGTGTCGTGCGTAAAGACCAATCGACCGATGCTTAGACGACGGAGCCTCATCCGATAGCGTCTGGCGTTGGAGTGCTCGATTCATCGTTCGACCCAGCCTCATGCCCAGGGTGACGCCCGCGGACGGACTTCGTGAAAGCCGTCACAAAGAGCCGCATTCTCTCCTTATTCGCGAATAAAGTTATTTTACTTGCCTTTGCCAGAGCAGTGACGTAGTATTGATTGCACGCGATGAGGAGCGAATTCGGCTCGGTTTTCCGCTCTTTTGCGCTGCCTTGCTCCGGTAAATCACCGGACAAGCCCTTTTCCTTATAGCCATATCGGGCTGACCCGAGCCGACAGCCCCACCGTCGGCGATTCGAAATCGCTGTGTCCGGGCGGCAATCTTGTCGGTTCGGTTTCGGCGTGCGTGTCCCCTCGGTGAGGAACGCCAGCAGTGCAGCGCTGTTGGCGGAACCGCATGGAAGCCGTCTCCATGATTGGGGGATTCAGACGATGGGTCACCTGTTCGGGTTCGAGCCAAGAAACGCAACCACTGATAAAACGCATCCGATCGTTGCGCCTGAGCAAAGTGGGTTCAACGAATACACCGGCCATGGGCAAGGGTCGATCGAGATCTCACCATCGGTGCCGGATGACCACTCAAGCGAGTCACCTCGCGGGCTGAGTCATTACCGTGGTGTTCCCGCGTTTGGGTTGTTGCAGCACGCCGCGGACGTACTGCCGGATCGCGAAGCGCTGCGCTATGGCGATGATGTTTGGACCTACCGAGAACTCAATCAAGATGCGATCCGCTGCGCCGCGATGTTGCAAGAGGCAGGCGTTCAGCCAGGCGACCGTGTAGGAATTTTGTTACCCAACGTGCCAGAGTTCGTGATCGCAGCCAATGGAGTGTGGCGGGCCGGTGCGATCGTTGTTGCCCTCAGTCCTCTGATGGTTGCCGATGAAGTCAACTCGCTGCTGAAAATAACCAACTGTAAACATGTCATTTGCTTAGATGTCTTGTCGCACCTCGTTGAATGCAGCGAACAAGCAGTCGAATCGATGTGGTTGGTTTCGATCCGCAAACACTTACCCGCACACCGTCAGTTGGGTTACGTCTGGGTACGACATCGCCGAACGGGATACTGGTCGCGTCGGGACGACGAAAAACATCGTCCGTTCTGGAAGTCAATCGAATCGACTCGCCGTCGATGGCAACCGATTTCAATCGACACCGTTTTGGATCCGGCTTACATCCTGCCCACCGGAGGCACAACGGGTTGTCCTAAAGCGGTTACGTTGAGTCACCAGAACATGGTGGCTAACGCGTGGCAACAATATGAACGAACACAGCGGTCATTCGGCAACGAAACGATGTTGGCGGTCCTGCCTTTCTTTCACAGCTATGGCGTGTCCGCGACGATGATGAGCGGCGCGATGATGGGCGCGTCATTGATTCTGCACCATCGCTTTAACACGCGGCAAGTCATCCGGTTGATTCAAGAGCATCGGCCTAGCGTGGTGCATGCTGTGCCGGCAATGTTGGTGGCGATCAATGAACGCCTGAGAGTTCGCGATGCCGATCTGTCGTCGATTAAATGGGTGATTTCAGGTGGTGCGCCCTTGGAGGAATCGATCGCGAGAGAATTCACCGAGCATACCGGCGCGACCATTGTGGAAGGATTCGGACTTTCCGAAGCGTCTCCGGTAACACACGTCGGCGACCTGTTCGGCGAACCACGTTACGGAACGATCGGGTTGCCGCTGCCGGAAACGAAATGTCTGATCGTTGACGCCGAAACGGGAACGCGGGAATTGCCCAACGGCGAAGTCGGCGAACTGATCATCAACGGTCCGCAAATCATGCTCGGGTACTGGAAAAACCCGGTCGAGACAAGCAAATCCATCCGATTTGGTTGGTTGTTCACAGGCGACCTCGCGACGCGTGACGACGATGGATTTTTTCGCATCGTTGGTCGCAAAAAAGACCTGATCATCACGTCAGGATTCAACGTCTATCCGGTCGAAGTCGAGGAAGCGTTGCGTGATGCCGATGGCGTCATGGACGCGGCGGTGGTTGGAGTACCAGACGCACGTCGTGGCGAAACGGTGAAAGCATTTATCGTCATGAAGCCAGGACACAAGTGGGACGAAGAAGGGCTACGCGAGCACTGTTTCCAAGTCCTCGCTGCCCACAAACGCCCGCGACTGTACGAGCAATGCGTTGGAGATTTACCTCGCAATTTCCTCGGAAAAGTTGTGAGGCGTCATCTGCGTGATTCAACCATCGACGTCGTCCCGATCGATGATTCAGCCGATGGCTAAGCTGATGACTCAGTCAACGGCTCCGAGACAGCACAAGTGCCGACCGAGAAAGCATCGACGTTAAGCGGCAACACTTCAAACGATGCAACCTCAACCGCTGCATCATCGTCGTTCAGCGAATCCCGTTTCACCAAGGAGACATCGTGATGGATAGGAATCAACCAATCGCTGTGATCGCAGGTGTGCGGACTCCGTTCGCGAAAGCGTTCACGTCGCTGCGCAACGTGAGTGCCGTCGAACTGGGCAAAGCGGCGGTGCTCGATGCACTGAGGCGAGCCGTCCTCACGCCCCAAGAAGTTGACGAGGTGATCATAGGCAACGTTGCAGGGCCGGCAGATTCGGCGAACATCGCTCGCGTGATCTCACTTGAATCCGGTATTCCAGCGGACCGCATCGCACATACGGTTAATCGAAACTGCGCCTCCGGGATGGAATCAGTTATTGCCGCATGGCAATCGATCCAGTCAGGTCGTGCCAAGACGATCGTCGCCGGCGGCACCGAGTCCATGTCACACATCCCTTTACTGTTTAGCGACACCGCGAAAGCGAACTGGATGCGACTGGCCAAGGCAAAGTCGCTAACAGCCAAACTGGCGGCGATGGCAAAGTTTCGTCCGCGCCATTTCAAACCTGTTGTGGGTATCGAGTTGGGACTGACCGACCCCGTCTCGGGACTGAATATGGGGCAGACCGCCGAAGTACTGGCGAAAGAGTTTTCCATCAAGCGAGACACGCAGGACAGATTCGCACTGGCAAGTCACCAGAAAGCAGTCGCGGCACAAACCGAATGTTTCCTATCCGGCGAGATCGTGACGGTAAAAACCGCTGAAGACGAACTGGTCGAAAAAGACAACGGCCCTCGTCACGGTCAGTCAATGGAACAGCTCGCTAAATTGCGTCCAATCTTTGACCGGAGCGGTACCGTGACGGCGGGCAACAGTTGCCCACTGACCGATGGTGCCGCGGCGCTGGTGTTGTCAGGCGTCGATGATATCGACCGATTCGCCGCGCCCCCGCTGGGCTATATCACAGCGTATGCCATCGCGGGATGCCAACCTCAGCGGATGGGGCTGGGGCCGGTTTACGCCACGGCCAAGTTGCTCAGTCAAACCGGATTGAGCTTGAAAGATTTTGACTTGATCGAGATCAACGAAGCATTCGCGGCACAAGTGATTGCGTGTCAACGAGCGGCGACATCCGACAAGTTCGCAAGAGACGAACTGGGGCTCGCCGGCGCTCTGGGCGAATTCTCGCCTGATCGACTGAATGTCCATGGTGGTGCGATTGCGATCGGGCACCCGGTGGGAACCACGGGAACCCGCTTGATCCTGACGCTGCTGCGATCACTGCGCGCATCGGGCGGTCGGCGGGGATTGGCAACGCTTTGCGTCGGAGGCGGGCAAGGATTCGCCGTGATGTTAGAAACGGAGTTGGACGGTAACCAATAACAGGTGGATGAAATGTACAAGTGCTTCGACATATCGGTGGATTCGCGAAACGTAGCGACCATCACAATCGACGTTCCGAAACGCCCTCTGAACGTCTTGGACCGTTGCGCGATGGAGGAACTGCACGCGATCGTGTCGGACCTGGAGTCGCGTGACACCGTTCGCCTGGTTGTTTTCCGCAGCGGAAAGGAAAGCGGATTTCTGGCCGGCGCCGACGTTTCGGCAATTGCGGACATTGATTCACCCGATCAGGCGACGGACCTGCTGATTCAGGGTCAAGACTTGTTCGCCCGGATCGAACGGCTCCCGATGCCCACCTTGGCGGTGATCCACGGCCCGTGCCTGGGCGGAGGACTGGAGTGGTCGCTTGCGTGTACTTACCGGATTGCACGAGATAACAGTTCCACACAAATCGGCTTGCCTGAAATCAAGCTGGGGCTGATCCCCGGTTGGGGTGGGACGCAACGTCTGCCAAGGCTGGTCGGATTGCCCGAAAGCTTGACGATGATCTTGCAAGGCAAACACCGCAGCGCCAAGGATGCAGCCCGCATCGGGCTTGTCGATCGTTCCATCGATCCGTCGATGTGGGAAACGGAAGTCGACGCATTCATCCAGGATATCCTCGATCACCCCGAATCTGCCAGATCACGCCCGAGACAATCATGGCGCCATTGGCTGATGAACTCAACGCGAATCGGACGCGGACTCGTCTTTCGTCAGGCGCGCAAAAAAATTCGCAACAAGTCCAAGCAGTATCCCGCTTTGTCGAGCGCGATACGCGCAATTGCATCCGGGTACTCGTCGCGAGTTGATGGATTCGCCGTTGAACGCATCGAGTTCGCAAAACTGATTTCGACGCCGACCTGTCGACGACTGTTAGAGCTGTTCTTTGCACGTGAACGGGCACGAAACGTAAAAACATGGTCGCCCGAAACCGGTGTCGCGATGCACGACGATCCGATTCGTAAGATTGGAGTCATTGGCGGTGGCGCGATGGGAGCAGGGATCGCCCAGCTATCCGCATTGCGTGGATTTGACGTGGCGATCAAGGAAATCGACGAACGTTCGGCCATGATGGCCAAAGAACGTATTGATGGTCTGATCGACGAACTTTCAGCGCGCAAGCGTTTCAGTGCTCAACAGCGTGACGAAATCCGCGGCCGAATTTTCGTGTCGACGGATCAGAGTCGGTTTGCCGATGCGGATTTAATCATCGAAGCAGTCGTCGAACGTGAAGACGTCAAATGCGCCGTCTTTACTGAAATGGATCACACCGTGAAGGACGGTGCAATCTTGGCAACGAACACGTCATCGCTGTCAGTGGACCGTATGGCAGAGGTCGTCAAGCGTCCGGCCGAAATGGCTGGCTTGCACTTTTTCAACCCCGTTCACCGCATGGAACTAGTGGAAGTGGTGCGGGGGCGAAAGACCAGTGACGCGACGGTGGCAAAGCTGGTCAGCCTGGTTCGCGCGCTCGGTAAAACGCCAGTTGTCACGTCGGATTCACCCGGTTTCTTGGTCAATCGCGTGCTGTTCCCTTACTTGGGCGAAGCGGTGGTGATGATTCGTGAAGGCTATGACGTCAGTATCATCGACCGTGAGCTGAAGAAGTTCGGCATGCCGATGGGGCCTTGTGAATTGCTCGACCAAGTCGGCTTGGACGTCGCACTGCACGTCGCCAAGTCCCTTGCAAAAACTTTAGTCGATGTCGAGCCGGTCGTTCAACAACTGACAAAAATGGTCGACGATGGACGACTCGGTGTGAAATCGGGTGAAGGCTTCTATCACTACATCGGCGGAAAGCGAACCGAGCCATCGATCGTTTCGGATTCAACCAGTGCCGTCTGTAACTTCGAAGACTTCGTCACCGACGGACTGACGAATATCCAGCGGCGATTGGTCTATCCGATGTTAAGTGAAGCAATCCGTTGCTACGAAGAGCGTGTCGTCGAGCATCCTTGGGCAATTGATCTGGCGATGGTGTTGGGCACCGGTTTTGCGCCTCACCAGGGCGGTCCACTTCATATGGTCGATGCGATCGGACATCCACGTGTCCTGCAGAACCTTTGTCGCCTTCGTTCGATTTGCGGGAATCGTTTTGCGCCGCCGAAAAGCTTGTTCGCTTCATCGGACCGAGGCCGAACGTTCTTTGGGGCTGACCAAGAACAAAGTCAGATCGATCCGGTCAGGACTTAACCGTCGACGCAAAGATCGCGGCCGACGCGGTCGGGCAACCTTCACACCAGGAATGCACCTTCAGACAGGAGAATCGTCATGAGTATCGAATTCAATAGCAAGGCAGTCGACACCGACCGCATCACGCCGGATGTCCACGCGACCTCGGCGCCGGTGTCGAATCCTGAAAGCGAACCGACGAAGCAGATCGAATCTGCGTCCGATAATTTGCGTCACAGTGACGCGAAAGAATCGTTCGCGGAAGTTGCGCTGCGGCTTGGCGGCGCGTCGGTGGATGAAGCGAAACGCACGGGAGTTGTCGATACGGCCGACGATCAAGTCGAAGACCTGTTTGCCGAGCAATATAAAACGACGAGCAGTCCGATTCACCGAGCGGTTTGGGACCACAGGATTCCCACGGAGCTGTTTCAATGCAAACCACAAATCTTGTCCGATGATGTCCAACAGGTTGCCAGACGTTCTCTCGACATTGTCCGCGCCCACCGTGGCGCTGGCACGTTGGTTGATGACCGAGGCAAGATCGCCGACGACGTCTTACAAGAACTGGGCGACGTGGGTTACTGGGGCATGCTCGTGTCCAAGCAGTACGGCGGCGCGGGTGCGTCGATGCGAGAATTTACGACCATGATCACTCAAATGGCAACGATTGATCCGACCGTTGCCGGGCTCGCGTCGGTACACGGGTGCATCGGCGCGGTCGATCCGGTGCGCGCCTTCGGCAATGATGAACAGAAGCGCCAGTTCTTGCCCAAACTTGCCGATGGGCGACGACTTTCAGCATTTGCGTTGACCGAACCGGGGGCCGGCAGCGACCTGACCGCGTTAAAAACAACGGCGGTGCTGGACGGCGACCATTACGTTGTCAACGGAGAAAAGCTGTTCATCACCAACGCGGTGCCAGGACGCACGATCGGACTGGTGTGCAAAATCCAAGGCAAGCCGGCCGTCTTGATCGTAGACCTGCCGATGCAAGAGGACGCCACGTTCCGCTTGAATCGGTATGGCATTTACGCGCTGCGCCGCGCGCACAACAACGGATTGATTTTCAACCAGTTCCGTGTCCCGAAAGAAAACTTGTTGACACCACCCAAGGGAGACGGATTAACGATCGCCTATCACGGATTGAACCTCGGTCGCGTCTCGTTGTGCGCAAACGCCGCCGGCACGATGCGATGGATGATGGCCGAAATGTTGCCTTGGGCCGCGTACCGTCAGACCTATGGTCAGGCAATCGACAAACGCGAATTGGTGCGACGGCGTCTGGGACGGTTGGCTGGATTGATCGTCGCTTGTGATGCACTAACGCAGTGGTGCAGTGGACTGATCGACCAAGGTTACCGCGGCGAGATGGAATGTATCATTGCGAAAATTTTTGGCAGCGAGGCACAAAAAGAAGCGGCAATCGAATTGCTGATGAAAACGCATGGCGGTCGTTCCTTCTTGCAAGGTCACATGTTCGGTGACAACGTGCACGAGTTCCTGGCGCCCTGTATCTATGAAGGCGAAGGAGAAATGCTGGGCATGGCGTTCTTCAAGTCACTGGTCAAGCAACACGGCAAAGAGTTCTTTGAACCGATCGGCCGCACGCTTCATGAGCTCGGCGTTTCGCAGCCCAACCTCACGAATCCAAAGCACCTGTGGGCACTCAAGGGTCCGATGACCAGATACGCAAAGTGGTATGCGAGTAAGAAGGCTGGGCGAAGTCGGTGGAGCGACTTGCCTAAGATGCACGCGAGTTTGGAGCGTCATGCGAGGTTCGCACAGAATCTGCTTTCGCGAAGCGGTATGGATATCAGCAATACGATGCGACATCACCAATTAAAACTCGCCGACCGTCAATGCCGCATGTCTGCGCTGTCGTCGCGTTTGCAAGACTCCGTCGTGATGCTAGTCACCAGTTTGTACGCGGCACAGTCCGGCGACCCAACGACGCGATTGGCTGCTGATGTCGTGTGCGAAGAATTGCGAGGACGCATCACTGGCACCCATCCGACCGATGCGGATTTCCGGCGCGTCACAAACTTGGGCCAAGCCATCACCGAACAAGGTTGGTCCGAACTGGACCACGTCACCTCGGGGGAAATTCTGCAACCTTATCAGTAAAGGCCTCCAAGATGATATTCGACCTATTTCGTATTCCCGGCATCCGTTTCGGTGATGAAAGTGCATCGCCTCTATCGCCGGCCGCGCCAACGGCGACCGTCGCGCTCGGCGGCGGTGGTGCTCGGGGACTCGCACACCTGGGCGTCATGGAAGCGATCGGCGGGTCAGAAGTTCAAACCGAGCGAATCGTGGGAGTCAGCATTGGTAGTCTGGTCGGCGCCATGTGTGCCGCCGATCGCGACATCCATCGGGTGCAGGCGACCGCGAACGAACTTCTGTACTCGCCGATCTTTCAACACAAACATCGACAACTGTTCGGAGAATCGCTTTCGGAGAGCGACGACGCGGGCGGTCTGTTTTCGTGGTACGGTCGCATTAAAAATGTGATGTCCGCTCACCGACGTTTGCGTCGTGCGGTCACCGGTCCCGCGTTGATGCCGGACACACTGCTGCGCGAGGCGATTGAGCGTCTGATTCCCGACACCGATATCGCAGACCTGCAAACGCCGCTCAGCATCGTCGCGGTCGACTTGTACAACGGGCATCCGATCGTGCTGGAAACAGGTTCACTTCGACAGGCGGTGCTCGCTTCCTCGGCGGTTCCCGGAATTTTTCCGCCGGTACCTTGGGAGGACAAATTATTGTGCGACATTGGCGTGCTGGACTCGTTGCCGGTCGATGTTGCGAACGCTTATGGAAATGACTTAACGATCGCCGTCGATGTCGGTCAGGAACACTCGTCCATTCACGAGTGCAATACGGCACTGGACGTGATGTTGCGGATGGATGATATCGGCGAACGACTGCTGCGGCGACGTGTATTGGCCGGCGCTGACGTCTTGATTCGACCCGATGTTGGCGCGGTCGCGTGGTGTGACTTCAGTGACCCACAACGCCTAATCGATGCCGGGCGTGCGGCTGGTTTCACTGCGATGGAACCTTACCAGACAACACACGCAGCTTGACCGTTTGAGCCAGCGAAAAGATTCCGTCCGCTTATGTCGCGGTTCGTCATCTCGGCAAACTTGACGTCATCTCGGCAAACTTGACGTCGCGCCGCGTTACCGCCCAGACCGCATGACCATCGCGTGCTTGCGGCGCACCTGGACCGATGGACGGTTCGCTGACTCCTTGGAACCTGTGGAATGTGGTCCCTGCAATCTGGCCTAGCGATCGGCTCCAGCCCCCCTCGGTCGGGCCCGCGGCCGCATCCCTAGCGGATGGTGAATGGGGTTCAAACAGATGACAAAGCGGTCTCGTGGGGAGCGTTTATGGCGATCACGCGGCTTTTCCGGGACAAAAGTGATTGTTTGTAAGCGGCTTTGCGCTAAGAATAGATGCGACTCGAAGAAGCTGTTGCCGACGTAGAGATTGCCCCGATGAAGTTCCTTGCCGCGTTTTGCATCCTTGTTTCACTTAGCCTGATTTCGGCCCCGGAAACTTTCGCCGGCGGTGCCATGGTTTTGTACTTCGACGCAATCGCTGGTGATGATGCATCGCCAGGCGACGACAACGGTCAGCAAGACGGCGGCGGTGTCGGCGGTTCGGCTCCTGGCGGAGCAGCGTCCGGCGGCGGAGCAGGCGCTGCTGGATCAGGCAACTCATCTTCTGGGCTTGGGGCGCTCGCAAGCGGTTCCGCCAACGAAGGCACCCAAAGTGATGCATCCGAGGGCGACTTGTTACAAAGTATCGCCGAGTCATCTTTGACCCCGACCAGCATCGTTGACGAGTTATCCATCGCGAACAATCCGATCTCGAGCGAAAACGGTCTCGGTGTGACGCCTCCGTCGGGTTCGGAGGTCGATCCCGAGTCAACGCCAACGCAAGAGTTGGTTGCAGCACCGTTCCCAACATCTTTACCGCCGTTCGCGCCACTGCCAATTGTACCGACACCCGCGACGCCGACGATGATCAATCCGCCAGCGACGCCGAGCGGGCCCGGCACGCCGATCATTCCATCGACACCGACGATGACAAGTGTTCCCATCGCGGGACCCACATTAACGAATGTTCCACAAGCGGCGACGGCGACACCTGAACCATCGAGTGCAATCGTTTGGTTGATGGGCGCGATCACACTGGCTGGATTCAAGCGACGAACGCGAACGGATCGCTAGTGCGCGGCGGCACTGTTCGCCGTTGCACATTGCACATTGCACGCGTGATGTCTTGCAGCACATCTGACGGACGTGGCTTTTCAATCGCCCGCCGGTTACTGACGTAGCTTTTCAATAGCCCACTGGGCAGCTTCACGCACCAAGGGTTCTTCGTCGCGGCAAGCAGTTTCAAGCACAGGAATCGCGTCTTGGTTCCCTTGATTGCCGAGCACGATCGCCGCGTTCCGCAGTAGTCCTCGCCTGCGAGTGCGCCACATCGGCGTCTTGCGAAACCGCTCGCGGAACTCATCATCGGAACACTGCAACAGCGAGGCCAGTTCAAGTGATTGCAATGAACTTGGATTGAGCCCGGCCGAGCGACTGGGTTTTCGGTTCCACGGACATACATCCTGACAGATATCGCAACCGAACAACCAGTCGCCGATACCGTCCCGCAAATCGTCCGCAATATCGTCACGGTGCTCGATTGTCAGATAGCTGATGCACCGCGACGCATCCAAGACGCCAGCCTGCGGAAACGCATCGGTCGGACACGCATCTAAACAGGCCGTACAGGTCCCGCAGTGCGACGCCGCGTGCGGTTCGTCGAACGGCAGATCAAGATCGGTCAGCACGCAAGCAAGAAAGAAATAGCTGCCGAGGGTTTTGTTCAGCAGCAGTGTGTTTTTCCCTCGCCACCCCAACCCGGCCAGTTGCGCGTACTCGCGTTCCATCAACGGCGCCGTGTCGATCACGCCACGCGCGTTGGCCGAGGGGATTCGATCTCGAATCAGGCGGCACATACGTTTCAGCTTGGGATGAACCACGTCGTGATAATCGACACCCGACCACGCGTACCTGGCGACTCGGCCGAATCCGCCAGGCACCAGATTTCGCTCCGATGCATCGTAGGGAAACGCCAGGACAATGATCGACCGTGCCCCCTCGAGAACACTGGCCGGATGCCGGTACGCTTCCTGGCGATCGGCAAAGTAGTTCATCCCAGCGGCGTAACCCGCATCGATCCATCGCGCAAGGTCACTAAAGCCGGTCGATTCCAGGGCCGGCGCGATACCCAAGCCGACAAAGCCCTCGTCCAAGGCCACCGATCGCAGGTTTCGGACGAGTGATTCGTGATCCTGCGCTGATGACATGAACAGACAATCGTTTGCTTGAGATGACGTTACCGCAAAGCAGACTCGCGACCGGCGACTCGGTTTTGGTCGCGACGGATGGCGTGGCGGTAGTACGTCTCTAAGCATAATGCTCCCATCGACGCCGTATAGATGCTGCCGCCGTAGCCGCCCCATACGCTAGTCGTTGGCCAGCTGCCGTCGGATCGCTGGGTTGTCAGCAAACGTCGCTGCAGCGATTGGTTCCAGCTGCGCCACGCCTCGTCTTGCAATTGATGCAAAGCCAGCGTCGCATAGTACCAATAGTAGTAGTTGTCTTGGCCGATCCCGGGCGGTTGCTGCAGTAAGTATCGTTCCGCCACAATCAATTCCGACGACGGTACTTGTTCGCCGATCAGTAATCGCGTCGCCAACGCTTCGGCCGTCATCGTGCGACTTGCCGCTTCACCCGGCCGATAGCTTGCCAAACTGCCACCGGTTCCTGCGCGGACGCTGCGCAGAAAACGCCGCACGCCACTGATCGACGCAGGGCTGACCGGTATCCCAGCGCGTTGGCCGGCGTCCAGAACCATCACTTGCCAACCGGTCTGACTCAAGTCACCGGAATCGCCAGCCGTGTATCGCCAACCGCCGGTACTGGGATGTTGCATTCGAACGGTAAACGCCATCGCGCGCCGAGCCGCTTCGGCAGCTGATGGATCGCCCGTGATGGCCGCGGCTTCGCACATTGCCAGCGCAGCCATCCCGTGACTGTAATTGGCTGCGTAGACGGCCGCATTGCCGGCCAGCGAGCCGTCCGGTTTTTGTTGTCGAATCAGATAGGACAGACCACGATAGACATGGTCTGCGTATTCACCTTGTGCGTGCGTATTGCCTGCTCCGATCATCGCCAAAAGTGCTAGACCGGTGATCGCCGTGTTGGCTTGCCGACCGGCACCGCCACGATTCATTCCCAGTGGTGCTCGCTCGCGTCCGGCGCCACTGGCGACCGGGTCCCAAGAACCATCGGTTCGCTGCGACTCGGCCAAGAATTTCAATGCTGCCTGCACCGCGGCTTCGGTTTCAGCACTGCCGCCAGTTTGGTCAAGAGCCTGCTCCTTTGCCGATCCGACGCGATTCGCAAAATCATTTGCGAGATCACCGACAACCGTACGGCGAGCAGCGTTCGATGTTGAAACCGGTTGTGCTTGAACAGGTTGGTCGATCGGTTGCGGATTCGCCTGCGCAACCGCGTCGGCATTTTGTTTCGGTGGCTGTGCCCGTGGCTCCGAAACCGCTGGCGGTTTCGTTTCGCTAAGCCATGCGTCCATGGCCGATTCAATGTCGGCAGTCAAATCATCGACCGGACTCTGTTGCAGAGCGTCGATTGACGGGTCTGCGGCCGCTTCGGCGGCAACCGTTTCTGCAGGCGGTGCTGCGGGCAATGGGCTGCCCGGCGCTGACGTCAGCTCCGGTTCAGTTGTCAGCTCCGCTTCACTTGGTACCTCGTCATCGATCGGTGAATCGCTCGCATCAAAGACGTCAAGCATCTCATCGATCGGCAGCGGTGCGATCGCCGCGACTTCGTCTTGTCCGGAAGCGTCGTCCAGATTCATCTCGGTTTCGAACGTAGCGAACGGAATCGTCTCGGCGCCGACACTGGAATCTTGTTCCGCGACCGTTGCGGAACCACCGCTGCGCTCGGTGAGGTAGGGCACCAGAAATATCAACAGCGCATGCAATACGATCGACAGCAGCAGGCAGACCACGCCCGCCTGACGACCTTCGCGACGTCGGCGTCTGAATAGATAAATACTTGCCAACAGCAGCACGACGGCGAAGACCGCGACTGGGTAGACAAGCCGAGGATCTGCCCAAAACTGGGCTGCATCATTCAACGGCGCATCCCCTGAGGCATGACACGTGCGGCGACACCCATTTGTTCGACTCCGCTGCTTTTGACGGCATGCAGGACTTCGAAGTATCGCTGCAGCGAACTGGATTCGTCCGCTCGCACAACGACCTTTAGGCCGGGATAGTTCTGATGCTGTATTTGCAACTCGGCCGCCAATTGCTCGATCGTGACGCTTTGACCGTCTAGTGCAATGACGCCATCGGATGTCACCTCGACAACCCGCTCGTCGGGCATTCTGGCGATACTCTGCAGCTGGCCGACGCTGGGAACGCTGACGTTCATGCGGCTTTCGGCTTCGCTAAACTTACTGCCCACCATGAAAAAGATGACCAACAAGAACACGACGTCAATCATCGGTGTCAGGTTAATCGTTGCGTCTTCGCTCGGTCGTCGCCGCATCGGTCTCTCGCCTTTGTGAAACAAGTTTCGTTGATCGTCCCGCGATCAAACGTTCCAATCGCGGAGCGAAAAACATCGGTCAGGCCGCACGTCGTTTGCGGTTTCGGCCACTGCCGGCATCTTCCAACCCTTCGGCCGAGATACAGTCGACGACTCGTTGACACAGCCGATCGATCTCATTCAGGTACCGATCCGACTTACCACTGAAATACATGTAGGCCAGGTAGGCCGGAATGGCGACGCAAAGGCCAGCCGCGGTGGTCATCAGCGCCTTGCTGATTCCCGACGCCAGCATCTCCGGGCGTCCGATCGATTCTTGGCTGCTGATAACGGCGAACGCTTCGATCATGCCAATCACGGTTCCCAGCAACCCCATCAACGGCGCGACGTTGCTGATCGCATGGAAGACTCGCAAATAGCGACGCAGTCCGTCCGAAACTCGATCGCCTGCGTCCATGACGGCTTGTTCGATTTCAAACATCGGTCGCCCCCAACGGCGCAGCGCTGCGCGAAACACCTCGGAAACTGGGCAATCAAAGTCTTCGCATATTTCCGTCGCTTCCTCGTGACTCAGTTGCCCGTCTTCGACACATTCCGTGAATCGCCGTACGAAGGGGCGCGGAATCACGCGACCGCGGCGCAGTGCGACGAGCCTTTCCATCGACAGTGTCAACACGATCAATGAACAAATTCCCAACGGAAGCATCAGCCATCCGCCTTCGGCCACCTTGAGAACGAACGCCGGCACGGGAATATTCCAAGACGATTCGCCTTCGGCGGCCTCGTCACCGGTTTCTTGGTATTGCACCGAATTCGGATCCACCGAACTTGCAGGAATCGCCGGAATCGAACCGGGGGCGAATCGTTGGTCGGGCTGTGCCGAGAACCTCTCGCGCGGCGGATACTGCTGGCCCCATGCGTCATCGGCCGCACAGCACGCAAGCGCCAGCAGACACAAGGCAATTAAACGGTGACAAGCGGAATGGGTTCGTATCATGAGGTTATCCGTCGGCTGTGTTAACGCCGCAGCTTGATGCTGTTTTGTGATGGATGATCGTTCGTGCGATTGGAGTCGGCGGGAGTGTTGGCTTGAGGCGTCAGCGCGGCCATGCGTGTACGCGCAGCCTGGGCATGTGGGTTGTCCGCAAATCGACTAATCAATGTCGAATAACAAACCGAGGCTTCTCGTGTCCGCCCCAATTGTTCGAATGATTTGCCAGCTTGAACCAGAGCAACAGGCACCCAGGGTCCGTCGGGATCGATCCCTTCAACCTTGCGGTACGCATTAATGGCTTCGGGATACTTTTGCTGCAGATAATGGGTTTCGCCGATGAGCCACTGCGCACGGCCTCGTAATTGGCGGATCGATTCGGGGTCGCGAATCATGCCCTCGAGGGTGCTTCGCGCTTCATCAAACTTCAGTCGTCTGATCTGAAGTTCGGCTGTCAACATTTCGACAAGCGATCGCCGCCGAGCATCATCGCCGATCGATTCACGGGCCGCCGCGATCCGCCGAGTCGCCTCTTCGGGATCGGCATGCGATGTGGCCGTCTCGGCGCAACGCAGTAACGTCGCAAAGTCGTCTGCGCCGCGGACGTCGACCACTTGTTTCCACCAAGGGTGAGCCGCTGCGGCTTGTCCGGTCTGCATCAACGCTTCGGCAAAAAGTCGTTCGATATTTGCCGACCGTGACTGCGAGTCGGTCTGCGGGTCAACCGATTCGGACGCCAGGGCGAGCATCGACCACAGTTCGTGTCTGCCCGCCCAGCGACAAGACGCTTCGCGTACGGCCAGCGACACCTCATCAGCGTCTTCGCTGGCGATCCATCCTGCCGCCGTCCGCTGGGCTTCGGCCATGCGATTGCCATGGACCAACTGTTGCAAAACGTCCGCCGCCGGTTGTCCGGTTTGATCGGTGCGAGCGAGCTGCTGTGCGAAAGCGTCCAACGCGTCGGCGTCACTCGCGTTCGCGGCAACACGAATCCCCAAACCGCACATGGCCGCGTCCAGTGCTTGCAATTTCGGTTCGCTGCCTTGCGACAGAACCCACTGAAGGACCGGCCCCGGAATGTCATTGATGGGGAAATACAGATACGTGCGAACAATTTCGTCGGCCGACTGGGACTGCGGAAACTGGGTTAGCAATCGGCCCAGCGTCTTGGTCGACTCGTCGGTCTTGCCCGCTTGCCGTAAACAAGTTGCGGCGAGGCGAAGTGCTCGGTGCCCGTCGGTGTTGTCGGGGAATTCCTGCACGAAATGAAGCAACTTTTTGGCTGCCGATTCAGGATGTTCTCCCGCGGTGGCTTCGGTCCAAGCCGCGCCCAGCAGTGCTTTTTCACGCTGCGATGCATCGGCGTGATCCACCGCGATTCGATAGGCCCTTTCGGCGAGCGCCAATTTACCTTGTCGCAGTGAATCAGACCCGACGTGCAAACATAACCGCACGGCCATTGCGACTTGAGGCGGCGCGGTGTCGAATCGCTCTGAGAGCAGGGGCAACAAACAATCGACAGCTTCGGCTTTCTTGTCGGCTTGCACCAACGCCGACGCGGCTGCCAAGTGCACCAGTGCCCTCGCCCGCGGATCCATCGACGCGGCGCGATCGCTACCTGCCGAGGCGACCGATCTGAGATAAAAGTCGACGGCCAAATCCTGTTCCTCGGCTTGTTGCAGCCCGCGAGCGACTTGAGCCAAGCGATGAGTCAGATCAATTGATCCGGCCTGGTCGTCGAGAAAGCGAAGTCGATCGGCAGCTTTGACAAACTGTCCAGCGGCAATCCACTGGTCAACCTCGGCCAACGATGGATTCGTCTCAGCCTTGTTCGCTGCGTCCAGACCTGGGGCGTCACCGCCGGTCACGGTTTCGGCGGGCTGTTGAGCAATCGCCGCTTTCCACCCGTAACTGGGTAGAATGAACGTGGCAATTAGCAGGATCGTTGAAGCGAATCGCATCGGTAGGGCTCTAGAAGTCATCGCGCCCGGCACAGCATTTTGCGCTGCCGGGATACCCGATCGGGGCCTCGGGGCCATTCACATCAGTTGCAAATACCCCAAATTGCGTCCCCGATGCAATCCCGCTTGAGGAACACTCCGAACGCGAGGAGATGTGGCAAAACGGGCAAAGAAGCGAGAAAACAGAGCTATTCCCACCGGAAGCTTTCATTTACTCTGGAATCTATGATTTCCGCCGAAAACGACCTCCCTGATCACCCGTCCAAGCGGATCGTGAACGCCCCGTCCTTCTGTTCCCTGATTGAATCCGAGTTTGTTCCGCAGGCATGCTGAAAGCACTAGAAATAGCAGGCTTTAAGAGCTTCGCGGACCGCACCCGATTCGACTTTCCCGACGGCATCACCGTCGTCGTCGGTCCCAATGGATCGGGCAAGTCCAACATCGTCGATGCCATCAAATGGGTTCTGGGCTCACAGAGCGCCAAGAGCCTCCGCGGCAAGGACATGTCGGACGTCATCTTCAAGGGATCCCAGACTCGCAAACCCGCTGGCGCGGCCGAAGCCACAATCGTGTTCGACAACGTGGATGGGAATCTGCCCGTCGATGCCGAAGAGGTCCGGGTGACCCGCCGCGTCTTTCGCAGCGGCGAGGGCGAGTACCTGATCAATAATCAGGCCGTCCGACTGAAAGACGTCAAAGACTTGATCCGCGGTACGGGTATCGGCATCGATGCCTATAGTCTGATCGAACAAGGCAAAGTCGACCGGATGCTGCAGGCCAACGCCAAGGATCGACGAGCAATCTTTGAAGAGGCGGCCGGAATCAGCCGCTTTAAAGCGAAAAAGTTGGAAGCCGAACGACGGCTCGCACGGGTTCAAACCAACCTGACGCGGCTAGGTGACATCGTTGATGAAGTCGCTTCACGCCTGAAAAGCATTCGCAGCCAGGCGAGCAAGGCGGAACGTTACCGCCAAGCAACCGAACGACTGAAAGTACTCCGCACCCAGCTGGCCTGGACCGACTGGGGCGAACTGTCAACCGAGTACGAATCCTCGGCGACAGAACTTGCCACCGCTATCGCCCAGCAACAAGAGCTGGAAACGCATCGAGAGGAGATGACTCGGCAACGGCAAGCTGCCGACTTGCAACTGCAAGAAATCGCCGACCAGGCCCGCGGCGTCGAGGAGACTCGGTCGGAACGGCTTCAACGCATCGCCGAATTGATCGGCCGTCGTGATGCCGACAACGCTGCCGTGGTCGACCTGAGAAGCAGTGTCGCCAAGTCGCTGCGCCGAGTCCGACTGCTGCAAACACAAGCCGGTTCTGCCGCCGACGAACTGCGTGAAGCGACCCAGCGTCTGGCTCGATACGAACGCGAACTGAGCGAGGTGCGGTCACGAACGGCAGAAGTGGAAGCGAATCGCGATCGAATTCAGCAAGAAGTCAACGACATCTTAAAAGAGCGTGAAACGATTCAACAGACTCACCTGGCCAGCGTTCGCCGAGTCGCAGAACTAGAATCCAATCGCCAGCAAACCGAGACTCGAATTTCCGAGGCCGCCCGCACCCTGGCGCATCTGGCCAAACGAATTCTATCGGCAAAGGACCATCTGACCGACGCGTCAGCCGAGGCGGAAAAAACACGAGAGCACGTCGCACAGCTCGAAAGCCAAATCGATCAGATCGCCAAGCAGATCGAATTGGCCGACGCCAAGCTTCAGGAGAGCCGTCGGACACTCAATCGACGAACCGAAGAAAACGCTGCGATCAAGATCCGCTTGCAGGGTGTGATTGAACGACACAGCGTGCTGCAAGATCTGCATCGCCGACAGGAAGGCGTCTCCGGTGGTGTGCAAACGATTTTGGCACAGCTGGATCAAGCATCGGAACTATTCCAAGGCATTGCGTCGGTCAGCGATCAGGTCCACGGCATTGTCGCGGACTGCTTTCAGGTCGACATCAAGGTTGCCCCACTGATCGATGCGGCCCTGGGGCATCGCAGCCAGTATGTCATTGTTCACGGCGGCAGCGTCCAGAACGCGATCGTCAGCGGAAAATTGAAAATCGATAGCCGCGTCGGGCTGATTCGCATCGACGAATTGCCGCGCCGGCGACCTGGTGACCGCATCCGGTTGGACGGACTCAAAGGCGTGCTTGGTCGTGGTGACCGCATGATCAAGTGCGAAGAAAAATACGAACCCCTCGCACGCCATTTGTTAAGCAACACGTGGCTGGTCGACTCGCTGGAAACCGCGTTGGGCCTGCGAAAACTAAGTGGTGCGGGCTTGCGATTCGTCACCGCCGCCGGTGAAGTCCTGGAAAGCGATGGCACCACAATCGTCGGGCCCGCCAGCACCGCGACCGGTCTGGTCAGCCGCCGAAGCCAATTATTGGCCGCCGAACAAGAAATTAAACACTACCAATTCCAATTATCCGAAGGCGAAGCAGAAGTCGAACGCGTCGCTGCGATCGTCGACGAACAGGCTGCGGCACTGGGACGGCTTGAACAGCAGCATCGATCGCTGATCACAAACCGTGCCGCCGCCGAGGCCGAACGACGGCACGCGGATGAACGAATGGAATCACGTCAGTCCGTTTACGCGGAAATCGATAGTGAAATTATCGCCTCGACTCGAATCCGCGAAACCGCTGCGAACCAAAGCCAGCAGTTAATGCAGCAGATCACCAACGGACGCCGCGAGACCGAATCGTTGGAACTGAAGTCGGCTGAGATCGAAGAAATGCTTTCGGAATCACAGACGTCGCTGCAGTCCGCCGTGAGTGCTGTGATGACAATCTCGGTCGACGTCGCGCGCGCGGAACAGAAATTCGAAGCTCTCTCCGCGACCATCCAGCAGCAACGCCGTGACCAAGCCGAACGCGAGGCCGCCGTCGCCGAAGTCCGCTCGCAAGCGGAATCGGGACGCAGCCGAATCAAAGAGTTGACCACCCGCGTGCTCGATGCGTCCAATCGTCTGTCGACGCTGCAGTGGGAAGCACAGCAAAGCAGCCAACAGCTCGAAGCCTTGGCCCAGCAGGCTGCCGAAGTCCGTGACGCGAACCGCGAAATCCTGAAGGCCAGCGAAGAGGCGATGAAAAACGCCAGCGCCGCAAGCGAGGCCGTTCACTCGCTGACGTCACGCCGCGATACGGTCAAGCTTCGGCTCGACACACTCGCCGATCGTATTTTCGAAGACTACGAAATCAATCTGCGTGAGACCGAACGACCAGACGATTTCCAACCGCCAGATGACCGTGAGGCGTGCGAAGACGAGATCAACACGCTGCGGGCACAGCTGCAGAAAACCAGCAGCGTGAACATGGAAGCACTTGCCGAACTTGAGGGTCTGCAATCACGTTACGACGAACTGCACGAACAGTATCAAGATCTGACCGCGGCAAAGGATTCGCTGCAGCGGATCATTGGGCGTATCAATGCTGACAGTCGCCGACTGTTCATGGATACGCTGGAAGCGATCCGCCAAAATTTCCAAGTTCTCTACCGTAAATCGTTTGGTGGTGGACACGCCGATTTGATCCTCGAGGAAAGCGACGATCCGCTGGAAGCCGGCGTCGAAATCGTCGCGACGCCACCTGGTAAACCCAGTTTTAGCAATTCGTTGTTGTCGGGTGGCGAAAAAGCGCTGACCGCCGTGGCGCTGTTGATGTCAATCTTCCAGTACCGGCCGAGCCCATTCTGTGTGCTGGACGAAGTCGATGCACCGTTTGACGAAGCCAACATCGGTCGCTTTGTTATGGTTCTGAACGAATTCTTGGACACATCGAAATTCGTGATCGTCACGCACAGCAAAAAGACGATGACTGCGGCCACCACATTGTATGGTGTCACGATGCAAGAATCGGGAGTCAGCAAACAAGTCTCGATTCGCTTCGAAGACGTCAGCGAGGACGGCGAAATCAACACCGAAGGCGAAGCCGCCTAGGATCCGGCCGGATCGGCATCAACTTGTCGGCTGCGATCCATGTGCAGATGCCTAAAGGGTCGCCCCGTGCGGATACCTGAGTGGTCGTTAAGGATGAGGCCAAACAGGCGTGAACTTCAATCGCCTGTCGTCGCCACAACTCATTTGCGTTGGCACGCGGCGCGATCGCGGGTAAACGTAACAACGATCCGATCGTCGTACTCACCTTCGTGTCTTCAAGATCGCGAACTGGCTAAACCCCGAGGCTCATCTTGCTCAGCCCCAAGGCCAGCAGCACGATAGAGACGATGCCGATATAGGTTCGCACGTGGTTCCACCGTTGCCAGCGGACTTGATAATCGTTCCAGCGATCGCCAGCATCGGAAACGTTGGTTTTCGCAAGCCGATTGTTCAGCGGCACATTGAACAGGATTGTCACGCCGAACGGACCAACCAAATAACAGATCGCTCCCGACAACAATGCGACTCGGCCGGGACGGTCGAAATCGAATCCGCAATCAACGGCAATCAAAGTGCACAACAGCGGCGTACCGAGGAAAAACAATAGAAAAATTGGATTGATAATTCTCTCGTTGATTCGCTGCATCGCCAACAGCCCCGCATCGTCGGATAGGTCCGCGAGTGCTTTCATCACAAAATTCGAAAAGGCGAACAGCAATCCCGTGACCACACCGGATCCGACGATCGCTGCAACAACAACCAGGGTCATCGATAAACTCTTCTCACGTAGTGGACAAAGCCATTGATCTCAAGTGTCAAGTTTCGGCGTTTCGGTTCTCGTTTCCGTCATTTTGTACGCTGCTGCGACTGATACTTTGACGCAATGATGTAGTTGGAAAGCATCGTGAGATTGCGGCTAAAGACTTCGCTGGACAGATACTGCATCCCTTTCTTGAACTTGGGTTGTCCGACCAGTCGTTCGCCATCATAGGTGCTGACCCATCGCCCCTGTTCATCCAGCGATTGCACGACATCACCGACGGTCTGCTTGACCGCATCAAGTGCTCGTATCATATCATTGCGTGAATGCGAAGAGCCGGTCGCTTGCAATCTCACGTAGGGATCCGTCTCGGCCTCGACAGATCGTGCTGCCGTTACATGAGCGAACCTTTTCTCGAGTTCATCAAGTCGCGAGTCCCACTTCCACCCATAGTGCGACGGCAAATCGGTGTCATCGTAGGTAAGCTCATAAACGGACTTACCTTTTCGAAACATGTACAGCGGTTTGTTCGTCTCCAACTCGTAGTACCTGGCCAACCTGCCGTCCGAAAGAAGCGATCGCTTCAGATACATCAGGGCACGCGGAATCGGCTCAAGATACTTGCGGTCACCTGTGATGATGAAAATGTTCATCAAGGTTTCCATCACCTCTTGGGATTCATCACCGGCGATGGCGGGTGGCTCGAATTTACGTGCCCAGATCGGCTGCATGTCGTAGTTATATTGCTGCGCCCATGCCGGCTGTGGGTCGGGCATTTGCGCTGACACCAAGAAATGACCTAATCGGCGTAACGCGGCGAGGTATTTGTCGTCGCCATAAACTTGGTGTGCGGTCGCCAGCGTATCGGCGACATCCCCACACACATTGTCATTCAACGTGTACATGTCCCAATAATTCTTGATTCGCCCGTCGACTCGCCAATCGTATTTCGGATAATTGGCTTTCAGTAAGGGCTGCTCGGTGGCTGCCGCCTTGAAGCCTTGCGGAAACGCGCCGTTGGCAAACTGGGCATCCAACAATGCATCCAGAGCTGTCATTGCACTTTCGTGGATCCGTGGGTCGCTAAACCGTAACGCCTGGTCAACTCGCACCATGAATTCGATCGCGGACTGAGTTTGCCCGTCATCCAGCGATGTCGTGCCGTCTCTTGGCTTTTTTCCGCCTTCATATGGATTGCCGAGTTCTTGCCCCTTGGTGTCGATCGAGTTTGACCATCCGCCTGATCGCAGCTGTCCATAGATTAACGCCCCGGCGGCATCTCGCGCGGCGTCAAGAAACACGCGGTCACCGGTCGCATCGTAGGCCTTCAGATAAGCCATCCCAACGGTTGGCGTGCCTGGTGGCTGTACCCATATCTGGTCTTCGGATGCTCTACCTTCCCCCCAGCGCTGCGCTAAATCGGTGCTGTAGTAATACACGTATCCGCCGCGGACTGATACCGATCGGCGATAGAAGTCGCCCGCTTTGTGAATCGTCGAAATCACAACCTGGTCGGTAATGGGTTCGTCGCCACACCCCACGCCGAGATCAAGCAAGAGAGACAGAAAAACGAAACTGCAAGTGGCGGCGCGCAAATGGAATCTCATTGAATGATTGCCTCTATTTCCAATCCGATCCAGAACAGTCTTCGCGGTACGATCGATTTGTCTGAGCACCGACAAAACCGAGAACCAATGATAACCGACCGGCCGAGCCTCCATTTTCGCGGGCCATCTGGCACAGGCACATCAACAATCCTCGCTGCACCGTCGTCATCGATCCAACGGCGAGTCCTGCGAATCCTTCGTGTTACCTAATACGTACCGATGGGCCCGACGAGAACCTGGGACTGACATGCATCGCGCGTCCATGAGAGTTGAAGGATGTTGGATTGATATGACGTACGTACCAGCGTCCGCTCCAGACGCAGCATCGATTGCGCGCGCTGCAAATCTTCTCGTCACTTAACAAGCTACTCGCCTAACAAGCTACTCGCCGAGAGGCAGTAAGGGGGGGAACACAGCCAAGGCTACAACTGCGCCCCGCTGCGGCGGTAGGTCGTTGGCGCTGCCCCAAGAGTATCAGGCTGCAGCAAAAAACGTTGAAAGGTAAATGTTGAAAGGTAGAAGACAAAAAGCTATGAGGTACCTCTCTTGGTTTTTCATATATATGAAGCTTGATGAGCGCACCCTTATGATTGACTATGGGCCCAAGGCTCACCCTGAGCAATTTTGGTTGAATAAATCGTTTCCTGATTCGATGCTGGTTCATTAGAGTGCGAACACGCGAGTCAATTTGGCGGCAGGACTCTCAAATTTACTTCGTTAATCTGCATGACTAGGAATCGAAATGTTTACGTTGAGAATGGCGCTAATTCCGGCGATATGTTTAGCGTTTGGCTATGGTGCGACGCAGGCCGCGTTGGTGAGTTACTTTAATTTCGAAGAGTTATCGATTGGTGATAGCGATGCCCCCGGCCAGGGAGGTGTACCACTCACGATCGATGCGACGACGGGCATAGGCTCCATTTCGCTCGCGGATTGGGGTGGTGGCGTCAACGATATCAGCGGAAACTCTGGGAATCTAAATCGGATTGACAGCGATACCGCAGCGTCGCTGCGAGGATTGTTTCTTCGCAGCTCGGCAGGCGATGCTAGACCGGATCCCCTTGGTGGAACATTTCCTGGGGGCAACGGAACGTTCATTCAACTGGACGTGGATTTAGACGGTTTCGCCGACCCCGTGATCTCTTACGCATTAAGGTCCAATACAGCGACCCCTGCCAACACCGAGTCGTGGTCTTGGAGCACCGATGGGGTTAACTTTACCTCGCTGCCGGATAACTACACGGCAGGGGCGGGGACAGGCCTTAGCTTCCAAATTCAAACGGTCGATTTCTCGGGAATTACAGAATTGACGGATGCGCCAAACGCGTCATTCCGCTTCACAGTGACCGACTATCCGTCAGCGGGGGCAAATACGCGGATCGACAACCTGCAACTGAATGCATCGTTGTCGGCGGTGCCCGAGCCATCATCGTTTTCCGTCTTGGCGCTTGCGGCCACGTCGATCGCAGCGACTGCCCGACGCCGCCGTAAACGAGCTTAAGCGACCCGCGATTAACCTCGTCGATGTGGGCCAACCTAAGCCAGCATCGAATAGCGCGAATCGATCGTTGGCGTACCGCCTTTTACCGGTTTTGTCGGCTTTACAGCAGAACGAATCCGTTTAACGGGCGGTGCACCGACGATTCGCCATTTCAAGCTAACCCGAATCGTGTTTGTTTCTTTTGCCAGAAAGACAGCGAGTGACTAACGTTTCGCGTCTGGGCCCGTATTCAATGCATTGGGCCAGGTTCGCGAGATCTGCCCTGGCTCATCACACCCTACCGCCGGATTCTTGCCACGAGAGTTACCATCGATATCTCGATCGACAATCGACACGGAATCGATTCTCACGACATCCGAAAGTGTCGGCCGCATCAGACCGTCAGATGCTCGTTTTAGCGTCAGATCGCACTCTGTGATCTTTACCAGTTGATCTTCGTTGGCTCTTCCCTGCTGAACTCGATTGCCGTCCCAGACAAAGTTTTCCGGTTTCGCTTGAACACGAAATAGGGGCCACTTATCCGGAAGAAACGCATTGTTGATGATCCGACAATCTGCGGGCGCAACCGACTGCGTTTTGCCGGCGCCCACACCAAACTCCATCGATACCTTGCAATCAATAAATGTGTTGTGAGCGACGGTAGCGTCACGCACCGGCGCGTATTCATGTAGCGGGCTATCTGGAATGCCATTCATCATGGAAAGTGCCGCACGTTCGGCATCGCCGCGCAGCCCTTCGAAATAGTTATTGATCACGGTATGGCCTTCGCCAATGATCCGAACGCCACCGGTTCCGCCGGATTTCTTTCCAAGAAAGAGGTTTTCTTCAACGATGCATCGATGTCCGTGTCGCAAAGTCAACGCGCCACGACATTCATCGAATACGTTGCGGCGGTAGATGTTCTCGCATGATTTATTTGAAACGATCTCCGCTTCTCCGTTGCATTGATGAAAGTAGTTGTCCTCAACAACCGTTCGGCAAACCAATTCTGAAACGTCACTGGTACCAATTCGAATCGTTTCGCCGCCGTTACGCCCCAATTCGGGCCGCGGACCAAAATGATTGTGGTCGATACGGTGATCGCCGGCGACATCGCTGACCCACACGACCAAGGTGGTGCCGCGACTCTTCTTGCCCGCAAAGTAACAATGGTCGACTCGATTGTGTGTCCCATAAACGTTGAGCCAGCGTGACTCTCTGCCATCATCAGAATCCTCGGCCTGCACAAAAGAACAATCCGTGACGCGGCAGTGATGGGCATGGCGCTGACTATGCGATCGCAACTGCACGACATCGCTGACGTTGTTATCACGAAACACGAGTCCTGACACGACGACGTGTTGTCCCGAGAATCGCAACTGAGTCTTTCCGGTGAGAACCACTTGTCCCGGTGATTCCGCTCGGATCTGAATGACAGATTCAAGCGTCCCTGGCAGTTGATCGAAAGCTAGTTCCACATCATTCCAAACGCCGTTTTCCAACACCAGCGAATCACCCGCAGCGACTTGTTTGACAATCGACTTGAAGTCGGTGGTGGGATCGATCCTAAAGTCTTTGGCGGTCACGGTTCGGGGAGACAGCACAGACGCGCACACCATCAGCACGCACAGCACCGACATACCGGTCGTCGACGGCTTTCCGCAGCATCTCATCTGTGGCAGAGATTTCTGAATGCAACAACAGAGCTTTGACACGATCAAACCAAGCCTTTCCACTGGATGGATATCCGCCAACACGAATTCGGTGCAATCGGCGTAAGGGTTCGTAAAGGATTTCCCCTTGACCGCCGGCGTCCGCCACCGATTCGCAATCATTCAAAACAGGTATTGCGATGCAAAACCAACTTACTGATTTGCGCGGCGGTGCTTAGTTCCAGGGGTCGCGCTGCTCGCGTATCAACATTTCGTTCGCAGCATCATTGTCAAGGAATCTCTCGTTCTTTGCATCCCATTTGGCGATATGCCCGGGGCCGGTTTCTGGAAAGAGGCGGATCATCGCGTTGGCAATATGGCACAAGACGGCAGACGCATTGCCGACCTCGACGGGAGCCCGTGGTTCGTCGCGTGACTTGACACAATCGATGAAATTGGCCATGTGAGACGAGTGTGGATCACTGGTTCCCTTGGGCTTTTCGGGACAGCCTTTGATCAATTCCGGATCGGATGCCGCCGTCCCTTTGTAACCGGTCTGCAACCAACCGTCGGTCCCTTCGAACCGCACTTGCACCGATTCGTAACCGCTTTCGCAAACAAGTTCCATTCCGTTTTCATACTTGCAGCGAAAACGAGTCTGCGTGGCGGTGTTGAACAAACTTCCGTCCGGCAGAAAACTGGCATTCATGCATTCCACTTCCGTCGGGCCGCTCGTATCGAGGCCCATGCCCCAATGCGCCATATCGTTGCCGTGAGCGCCAAAGTTAGTGATTTGGCCACCCGAATAGTCGTAGTGAAACCGGAATCGGTACAAGCAACGATCTTGATGGTATGGCAGATCCGGTGCCGGCCCAAGCCAAGCTCGGTAGTCAAACGTTTCGGGAACCGGCATGGGTTTCCATCCGGGCGGCGGACTGACCTTGTTGTTGAACCCGACTTTCGTGACGACGCGTTTGATACGACCAATTTTTCCGGCCTTGGCCGCCTCGCAGATAAACTGACTGTTGGGGTTGGATCGCTCGTGGCTTCCAGTTTGAAGGATGCGATTGTTCTTTCGCACGGCATCAATCATTAGACGTCCATCGGCAACTGAGAACGTCAGTGGCTTTTCACAGTACACGTCCTTGCCTGCTTCCAGGGCCATGCAAGTGATAATGCGATGCCAATGATCGGGCACCACGATCACCACCGCATCGATATCATCCCGGCTTAAGACATCGCGAAAATCGGAATACGCATCGCATTTGGCTGGCGTGCCACTCTTTGTTTTCTTTGCGTTGGCTGATTCGACCATTTGTTTCGCAGGAACTCGGCCATAGAAATGATCCGCCTCCTTGTAACCAAAACTGCCTTCGTTGACGTCACACACCGCCAGCACATTTCCGAGATCACGCGCGATGAATCGTTTGAGCAGTCCCATGCCCTGATTTCCGGTCCCGATGAACGCCACATTGATTCGATTGCCCGGCGCAGAGGCTCCCAGCACGGACGAACTGACGACCAGAGGCGCGGCGACTGCCAAGGACTGCTTGAGGAACTGTCGGCGATCGTTCATCGAATACTCTCCTAGGGAACGGCTTTGAAACTTAATCCGCGGTGACGGTTTCTATGACTGATTGGCAAGCAGCAGGTATCCAGCGGCTTCGATCATCTCGCCGAAATTCTATCGTCAAGACTCAGCGACTGGCCATCGTAGCTTGCTCGCGATCGCTTTCAATCAAGCCGCGAAAGAGCTCGACGGCTTCAGCATGAGCACGCGTGATCGGCTCCGACCCAGAACCTGCGGCGTGAACGCGATCGATCGCAGCACGGGATCCGCGCCGACATAAACACAAGCTTGAAACCAAGCGGCGACATCAAAACCAAATGACATTATCCTGGCCGAGAGTCCAGCACATCGCGATCGCAGACGTGGCCCTCGGTTGATTCATTTCGAGCGAGCAAGGACTGCGTTCATCAGTGGAGGCGCGATGCGATCGGCGTAGACAAGGGCTTTGCCACCCAGACTGCAGATCACTTCACTTTTGCGTCCGCGAATCGCGGCCAAAGTTGTTCGAGCGACGCGCTGCGGCGACCAGCTTCCGATACTCTTGGATGTTTGATCAGGATCGGTATCGACCAGTGAATCAAAGAACTCGCTGCGCGTCGTGCTGGGACTGACAAGTGTGACCTGGATCCCGGCGGGCTTTAGCTCGGCCCGCAGCGAGTCGCACCATCCGTGCAGCGCGAACTTACTGGCGCAGTACTCAGTTTTGTCCGGCACGGCACGGTGCCCCAGCACACTGCCGATACAACAAATCACCGGATGCCTTCCTTGCCGAAGCAGCGGAAGCAATGTCCGGGTCAGTTCGACCGGGGCAAAGAAGTTGACTTCCATGACATCACGAAGTCGCTCGGGGGCTGCATCTTCGAAGCGGCCAATCGCACCGACACCGGCGTTGTTGACCAGCAGGTCAAGCCGGCCGTCGCCCAGGTCGAAAGCACGCCTTGCGATTTCCTCTCGCACCGACGGCTCGGTCACATCACCGGCTAACGGGATGAAACGACCGCCGGCATCGGGCAAGGAAAGGATTTCAGATTCGAGTTCGTCCAACCGTTCTTGGCGGCGGGCATTTCCGATGACCGTCGCGCCGCGGCTGACCAGCAACTTAGCCAGCGACTGCCCGATACCACTGCTGACGCCGGTCACGACGGTGATCGATCCTTGGGGATTCCATCGCATGACCGTTACGCGCCCTTTGAGTACCGAACCATTGTTTCACTTGCCTGGCAGGCGGATTGCACCCAAACGTTTGGGGCAATGGTTCCACAATCGTTCATCAAGCGACTTCTGACGACGCGTCACCCATCGGCAACGTCGGGATGTCCATCGGCGTGTCACCGGCAATGGCATTTTTGCCACTGCATTCGATATTCGCCAAATCGGCTTCTTTGATCGAAACGGCGGACTTGCGCACCGGGCCCATCGCACGACTGGGAATGCGGACGTGAATGACAACGGATTTCTCACCAAACTCGCGTGACACCACTTCGCCTTTTGCCGACAGGTAGGCAAGCAAGCGACCGTCGGCCGGATCGACTTCGATCCGCAAATCCAAGAACTCACGTCCGAGCGCTTCGCCGATCGCTTCGATCAAGAGCGAAATTCCTTTGCCTTCCTTTGCGCTGACGGGAATTGCCTTGGGGTATCGGTCCAGCACGCGGTTCAACATCGCTGGCGATCGGATACCATCGATCTTGTTCAAGACCAAGACGGTGTCCTTCTCTTCGATTTCCATCTCTTCCAGGACTTTGTAAACGGCACTGATCTGTTCGAACACTGCCGGATTGCTTGCGTCGGCGACGTGCAACAACAAATCCGCTTGGCGTGTTTCTTCGAGAGTCGATTTAAAACTCGCGACCAAGGAGTGCGGCAAGTCTCGAATGAATCCGACCGTGTCGCTGAGCAAGACGGTTCCCCATCCGGGCAACCGACAACGCCGGGTGCGTGTATCGAGTGTGGCGAAGAGTTTGTTTTCAGCGTCGACACCCGCATCGGTCATGGCGTTCATCAACGTGCTTTTGCCGGCGTTGGTATAACCGACCAGTGAAACCGTTGGCACGTCGTCACGAGCGGACACTTCGCGTTCACGACGTCGCTCGACCTTGGACAAATCTTCTTTCAGATCATGAATCCGTTTCTGTGCCAACCGGCGGTCAACCTCGAGTTGTTTTTCACCTGGTCCACGCATGCCGACGCCCATGGCTTGTCGCGAAAGGTGTGTCCACATTCGCTTCAGTCGCGGCAAAGAGTATTCCAGCTGGGCCAGCTCGATTGCCAGACGCGACTCGTACGTTCGCGCTCCTGCGGCAAAGATATCCAAAATCAGTTCGGTACGGTCGAGCACTTTAACGCCGACCGACTTTTCCAAGTTCCGGATTTGGGCGGGGGTCAAATCATTGTCAAAGATGACAAGGTCCGCGCCACGTCGTTCGACCAACAAACGCAGTTCTTCCACTTTGCCTTTGCCAAGATACGTCGAGTGATCCGCCGATCCGCGGCGTTGGATCATTTCACCGACGACCTGAGTTCCGGCCGTCGTGGCGAGTCCATGGAGTTCTTCCAGTGGGTCTTCTTCGACTTTTTGTTCCGGCAAGATCAGCCGCGCCAGGACACTACGTTCCGGCTCGTCATCTTTGACTTTCAGTGGTTCACGCACGTTGTAAAGTTCGTCTCCTGTGGGTTCACGCCCGTAGCGCGGAAATGGACATGATCACGCGTCAGGGCTCACTTGCGCCCATTATACACTCGATCGACAAATATTCCCCTTCCAATCGTCTCTACAGCGTACCGATCCAGACCGAGCGATGGCCAGTCGGGTTCATTGTAAATTCGATTTCGACCGCAAAATGTGGTGATAATGCTGGGCAAATCGGTGCGATTCGTCGCGGACATATTGCAGCAGCCGCAGCGCAAAGGCATTCCGACTAAGCCGAATCGACTCAGTTTCGCCGGGGCGAAAAATTTCTTCGTCCCGTTTTGCCAGCGAAATTACCGTTGGCGGGGTGATTTCTTGATCACGAAATGCCGCCATCGCCGAACTTAACTGTCCCTTGCCTCCGTCGATTAACAGAATATCGGGAAAGGTTTCGCCGGTATCGCTCAGCTTGCGGAATCTCCGCGAAACAACTTCGTAAATACTTCGGAAGTCATCGACACCTTTGACATCTTGAATCCGGTAACGGCGATAGCCCGGCTTGAACGGCAATCCGTCGATAAATTGGACCAAACTTGCAACGGTTTCACCGCCGCCCAGGTGTGCGATATCGACGCCTTCGATCACGCGAGGTGTTTCGTCAAGGTTCAGCACCTTGCGCAATCCGGTGAGACCTTTCTTAGGGTCAATGTAGAACACTTCTGGTTGTGCATGCGTTTCCAAATCGCCTCGTTCGTCCAAACGTTCCAGCATGCTGATTTCGTCGCGCAGGATTGCGGCACGCTCAAAGTCCAATTGCTTGCTGGCCGACTGCATTTCGTTTCGCATTTCTTTCAGCAAACGCGTCTTGCCGCCCTCGAGAAATGTCTGCAAGCGTTTGATATCGCGGCGATAGTCTTCCTTGCTAATGCGCAGGTTACAGGGAGCGGTGCATTGGTTGATGCTGGCCAACAAGCATGGCCGAAACCATTGCCATTGTTGGTCGGTCTCGACGATATCGAGTGAACAGGTTCGAAACTTAAAGATTTTTTGCAGCACACTGATCGCACCTCGCAAGGCTCCTGCACTGGCAAAGGGACCATAAAGTTTGACGCCCTTGGCCTTGGGTTCCCGAGTCACCTCGACCCGCGGGAAGTCCTCACGCGTCATAATCATCAGGTACGGGAACGTCTTATCGTCCTTGAGTTCCTTGTTGTGTTTCGGCTGAACATCTTTGATCAAACGAGATTCCATCAACAAGGCGTCGACCTCGCTTTCGCACGCGACGAAATCGATATCCGCGATCTCACCAATCCAAGTGGCAGTTCGTTGGTCCTGCGCTGCGGCTTTGAGGAAATAGCTGCTGGCGCGGCTGCGCAGGTTCTTTGCTTTACCGACATAGATCACGACACCCGCCGCATCCTTCATCAGGTAAACCCCAGGTTCCTGCGGGAACGTTTTCACCTTGCGTGCGGCGTGGTCAAAACCAAGTTCGCCGTCGACTTCGGCTGATTCGGATGTCGTTTCGTTACTGCGTTGGCTGTCGTCCGTCATCCACTGACATCTTGAGAAAGAGATAAAGTTGCCCGCAAACCGGGTATGTTGTTATAGCCATTGGACAAGCATTTCCGCGATCCAAGTAGGAACAATCTCACGGGAGAATGATGACGTCGATTGTTTGCGAATCGCTTTACGCCCCAGCGATGAGCCAACAAACCGGGAAATTGTTCTACTATGTCAGTTTACTTTTTTCGTCCCACACCGTAGCGTCCCCCTGATCCTGTGGCGGCGGCTAGGGCTAGAGACATTCATGCCGGAGACCAAGAACGCCCTGAGAGTTTTAGCCGTCGAACCGTTCTATGGCGGCAGCCATCGCGTTTATTTGGACGGTGTCGTACGTCATAGCCGCCACGATTGGGCGCTGTTGGTCGGATCGCCGGTTCACTGGAAATGGCGGATGCGTTCGGCACCCCTGGAACTGTCAACGCGGCTTGCCGAGCATCTTGCCAAGCATGGACACCCCGATGTGGTTTGGTGCAGCAGCATGCTGGACCTGCCCACGTTTCTAGGCTTTGCCGCACAGCAAGGGCTGAAACCTTGCCCGACGGTCGCGTATTTTCACGAGAGCCAGTGGACCTATCCACAGCACACCGAAGCACGGGTCGATTTCCACTACGGATACACCAATTTAATGACGGCCATCGCGGCGGATCGCTGCTTGTTCAACTCGGCGTTTCATCGCGACGATTTTTTACACGCAAGTGAACAATTCACCCGGCGCATGCCGGACGCCAAAGCCATTCACGACTTCGATCGGCTGGCCGAAAAATGCGAGGTTGCCTATCCCGGATTCGAGCCCGCGTCGTCACAGGCCACCTCTTCGCAACCCACCGCTGTGCATCCGGCATCTCGCAACAAGCCAATTACGGTCGGATGGGTCTCGCGGTGGGAACATGACAAGCGGCCCGACCGGTTCGTCCAAGTACTGCGATCCCTGCGAGAATTAAACGTGCCGTTCCAGCTTATTTTGCTGGGTGCTCGTCCGCGTGAAGGTTCGGCAGACCTTGAAACGATTCGTCACGAATTTGAGTCGGCGATTCTGTTCGACGGGTTTGCCGCATCGCGCGCCGAGTACACCCGTTGGCTTGCCCACATGGATGTCGTCGTCTCCACCGCCGATCACGAGTTCTTTGGCATCGCCATTTGCGAAGCGATCCACGCCGGGGCGGTTGCTGTGGTTCCCGATCGACTCAGTTATCGGGAAACGGTCGGCACACCGACGCGATACCAGAGGATCGATGACGCGGCCGGTTCGATCTGCGACCTCAGCGGTCGAGACGACTTATCGCAGCTGAAGGCGCAGGGACGACAGCACATCTCGCATCTGTCCATGACACACACGGTGGCGAGACTTGACGAAGCGATCGATTCGATTGTTGATCACGATAACGGATCGTGATCGTACAGCGATCGATCTACTTTTCTTTCCAAACCGGATCATGATGCGACTCGGTGGATGATTCGAACCAACGCGTCAACGTCATCTTTTGACGAGTATAAAAATGGACGCCTTCGGTTCCCTGAATATGCAAGTCGCCAAAGAAAGATTGATTCCAACCGGTAAACGGCAGCCATGCCATCGGCGCAGGCACACCGACGTTGACCCCAATCATGCCGGCGTTGAACTCGCGTTTGAATCGTCGCGCCGCGTAGCCATCGCGGGTGAAAATCGACGCACCGTTGCCATAGCGGCATGACTTGCCAATCGCGATGGCTTCGTCGAGCGAATTCGTGCGGACAACCGACAACACAGGTCCAAAGATCTCTTCGGTCCACAGTGGCATCTCGGTTGTGACTTTGTCGACAACGCTTGGCCCCAACAAGAACGAATCGCCCGGATCGACCTTGCGCCCGTCCACGACGACTTCCGCGCCAACCTGGCCGGCCGTGTCCAGGTATCCGGCGACACGATCACGATGGTCTTGGCTGATCACGGGGCCCATCTGCGACTGATCATTTCCGTCGGTCGGCGCCACCGCCATCGCGTCGGCGACTTCGGCAAGCTGTGAAACCAAGGGATCGCCCGCATCGCCAACGGCCAAGGCAACCGAACCGGCCATGCAGCGTTGTCCGGCACATCCGAACGCTGACGCCGCAAGTGCCTTAGAAGACTGCACCATGTCGGCATCGGGCATGATGATCAGGTGATTTTTCGCCCCGCCGGCCGCTTGCACGCGTTTCCCCCCAGCCGACCCAACCTCGTAAACATATTTGGCGACCGACGTTGACCCGACAAATGAAATTGCCGCAACATCGTCGTGACGCAGCAGTGCGTTGACAACATCCTTGCCTCCATGGACCAAATTCATCACGCCTTCGGGCAAGCCCGCTTCCTGCAACAGTTCGACCAATCGAATTGCGCTCAGCGGAACCTTTTCACTTGGCTTCAAAATGAAAGTGTTCCCACACGTGATGGCGATCGGGAACATCCACAGTGGCACCATATTCGGAAAGTTATATGGCGTGATGCCGACGCAGACGCCGACCGGATGCCGATTCGTTTCTCCGTCGACGCTTTCCGCGATTTGCGGGAATGTTTGTCCCATCAGCAGCGCTGGCACGCCCGCAGCGAACTCGACCATCTCGAGCCCACGTTGCACTTCTGCCTTTGCTTCGCCGTATGTCTTGCCGTGTTCGCGTGTGACCAACCGCGCAAGTTCATCAAAATGTTTTTCGATCAATTGTCGGTAGGCGAACATCACTCGCGCACGAACGACAGCGGGGGTCTCGGACCACGCCGGCAATGCATCGCGTGCAGACGCAACGGCTAGATCAACATCCGCATCGCAACCCACGGGCGTACGAGCGATGACTTTTCCCGTTGATGGATTGAAGACCGCCGTTGATTCGTCCTTATTGCGGCTTGGCTGCCACTGACAACCGGCAAGCATCTTTACGATAGGGGCATCAGGCTGCATCGTTGACTCCGCATTGGATAGTTTGATGGATGAGGTGACGGTCAATTTGATAACTGAATTGACAACTGCCGTGGCGACAACATCGAACCTGTCGAACGGTTCGTTATGAACATCGACGTTGGAATATGGCAGGTGTGCAACACGCAAGCGCGTGAATCTTGCTAAGCTTAGCAAAGTTTTCAATGACCGAGGCACAAAGACAAGGAGACAGAACCGATGCCACGCATGGTCCGAGGTGCCCTGATCCAGGCCACGTTATCTGAACCCGGTGACGCGCCTGTTGATTTGATCAAACGTTCGATGATCGACAAACATGTTGATCTAATCGCGCAAGCCGCCGACCAGGGCGCGCAGGTATGTTGCTTGCAAGAGCTATTTTACGGACCGTACTTTTGCGCCGAGCAAAATGAAAAATGGTACGCGATGACCGAACCGGTTCCCGACGGTCCGACGACCAAGTTGATGATGGAACTGGCAAAGAAACATCAGATGGTGATGGTCGTTCCCGTTTACGAAGAAGACTTAACGGGCGTCTATTACAACACGGCCGCGGTGATTGATGCCGACGGGTCGTACCTGGGCAAGTTTCGCAAGATCCACATCCCGCATTGCAATCCGGGTTTCTGGGAAAAGTTTTATTTCCGACCCGGCAACCTTGGCTATCCGGTCTTTGACACACAGATCGGCAAGGTCGGCGTTTACATTTGCTATGACCGCCACTTCCCCGATGGTGCGCGGTGCTTGGGACTGGGCGGTGCCGAGATCGTTTTCAACCCAAGTGCAACGGTGGCGGGACTGAGCGAGTACTTGTGGAAACTGGAACAACCCGCCCACGCGGTAGCCAATCAATATTTTGTCGGCGCGATCAATCGTCCCGGCAGCGAATCACCCTGGAACATTGGTCAATTCTACGGCCAGAGCTATTTCTGTGATCCGCGTGGCCAATTGTTCGCACAGACCGACAAACGCGACGAAGACGCCATCGTGATTGGGGACATGGACTTTGACATGATTCGCGAAGTTCGAAACACATGGCAATTCTTCCGTGACCGACGACCGGAAACGTACGGACAAATCACCGAACTGTAGCACAACCACTGGCAGCAACATGGCACATGAAAATCGTGTTCTCTACGGACTCGATGATCGCCCTCCACTCGGCAAGGCGATGGTGCTGGCTTTGCAGCATGTTTTGACGATGTTCGGATCCACGGTCGCCGTCCCGCTGTTGCTGGGTCCGGCAATGGGAATGGAAACGCCGGCAATCGCGCTGCTTATTTCCAGTGTGATGCTCTGTTCGGGCATCGCGACGCTGATTCAATCGACGTTCGGCTCGCGACTTCCGATCATTCAAGGTGTCAGTTTTTCGTTTCTTGCTGCGTTCTTCATGATCATTGCCGCCGTCCACCCCGAAGGCGAAACCGTCGACGCGGGAGCAGCGATGCCTTATATCGCTGGTGCAATCATTGTCGGCGCGGTCGTTGAAATGATCATCGGATTCAGCGGGCTGATGGGTCAAATTCGGCGAGTACTCTCTCCGGTGGTGGTCGGACCGGTCATCATGCTGATCGGACTCGCGCTCTATCAGGCGGGTGCCCCCATCGCAGCAACCCATTGGCCGATTTCGATTTTGACGATGACGTTGATCGCGTTGTTCTCTTTCGTACTGTCGCGTCGAAGCTTGGTCTTTCGAATGTTCCCGATGCTGCTGGCAATCCTGGGGTCAGTCGGTGTCTGTGTGCTTTGTTCGGCAATCGGGTTGTTTGGCCAAGGCCATCCTTCGCGTCCGAATCTGGACGCGTTTCACGAAGCGGACTGGCTCCGCGTTAGCAACGTCGTTTTTCCTTGGGGACTGCCCAAGTTTCAACTCGGGTTCGTCGTCGCGGTCATCGCTGGCTATCTGGCATCGATGATCGAAAGTTTCGGCGACTATCACGCGTGCAAACAGATGGCTGGCGGCGGCGACCCCACCGCAGCGGAGATTTCGCGTGGCATCGGATGCGAAGGAATCGGCTGCGCGCTGACCGGAGTGTTCGGTGGTTTTAGTTCGACGTCGTATTCTGAAAACGTCGGGCTGATCGGACTGACCCAGGTTGGTTCTCGCTATGTCGTTCAGATCGGTGCGGTGATGTTGATCTTGCTGGGCTTGTTCGGCAAGTTTGGCGCTTTGGCGGCGGCGATTCCCACACCCGTGGTCGGCGGTCTGTACTGCGCAATGTTCGGTTTGATCTCGGCGGTCGGCATTCGCCAGTTCGCGCGAGCGGATTTGGCAAGCGACCGCAATTTGTTCATCGGCGGATTCTCGCTATTCATGGGCATCAGCGTTCCGTTCTATTTTGCCAATGGCGGCAGCGATAGTGCGACGGCGACCTTTCCCGATGGACTTGACGACGTGATTATCTCGATCGGGCAAACCGGCATGGCCGTTGCCGCGATCCTGGGCGTTGTGCTGGACAATGTGATCCCCGGGACGCGCACCGAACGCGGCCTTGAACCAGCAGCGTTGCCAGAGAATCCCCCAGCCTCGGCAGGAGAAAACTGATGAGTTCTGTTCGCCCCACACAAGTCGCGCTACCGGTTTGCGACCACAAGCCCACACCGTACCAGGGGCCCAGCCGCGATGAAGTGCTGGCCATGCGTCACAGGTACGTTAACCCAGGCGTGCTGACGTACTATCGTGATCCGTTGATGATCGTCGAAGGCAACATGCAATACCTGTGGGACGATCAAGGCAACCGTTATCTGGACGCGTTTGCAGGAATCGTCACCGTGAGCGTCGGTCACTGTCATCCGCATGTGGCGGCCGCGGTCAAACAGCAAGCCGGAACGCTTCAGCACACGACAACGATTTACTTGCATCCAACGATTGCACAATTCGCGGCAAAGCTTGCATCAAAAATGCCCGCCACCGCCGAAGGTGTCGCGCTGGACCGAACCTATTTTACGAACTCGGGCAGCGAAGCGAACGAAATCGCGATACTGATGTCGCGTGAATACACCGGCAACCAGGACGTCATTGGTTTGCGTAACGGCTATCACGGTGGAACCGCAACCACGATGGGGCTGACGTCGCACGGGACTTGGAAATTCCCCAGCAATCCACAAGCGAACATCTCACATTCGGTTCCCGGCTACTGCTATCGATGTCCGTTCGGACTGCAATACCCCAGCTGCGACGTCAAGTGTGCGCATGACATCAAGAATGTGATTCAATATCAAACCTCGGGTGAAATCGCCTGCTTCATCGGCGAACCGATCCAAGGAGTCGGCGGCGCGGTGGCTCCGCCGCCGGAGTTCTATCCGATCGTTTATGACATCGTTCGCCAGCACGGCGGATTGTGCATCGCCGACGAAGTCCAAGGCGGGTTTGGTCGAACCGGCAAACATTACTGGTCGCATCAAAACTGGGACGTCAAACCCGACATGGTTACGATGGCCAAAGGCATCGGCAACGGTGCGCCACTGGGTGCCGTGACGACGACCGAGCCGATTGCGTCAACGATGACCAAGCGAATTCACTTCAACACCTATGGCGGCAATCCGGTCTCGATGGCATCCGGACTGGCGACAATGGAAGTGATCGATGCGGAAGGGATCCAAGAAAACGCGGCGCGTGTCGGCGAGTTTCTCCAGGATGGACTCAGTGAACTGCAAAACAAACGTATGCTGATCGGTGATGTCCGCGGGATGGGACTGATGCTGGGCATCGAATTGGTGACCGACCGTGTCAGCAAAGAACCGGCCTCAGCCCAGGCGGCCGACTTGATGGAAATGACGAAACAGCGAGGCCTGATCTTGGGCAAAGGCGGATTGTTCGGAAACACGCTGCGAATCAAACCGCCGATGTGTATCACCAAAGATGATGCCGAATTCATGATCGCCACCATCGATGAATGCCTGGCCGAAATCGAAACAAAGCAAAACTGAGCCCGCCCATCGAGCGGGTCGATTGATGAAATCGGTACGTCGACTCGTGAATTTGGCGCGTCGATTCATGAATCATCCGCAAGGTCCACCAACCCATATTGAACCATAAACTCATCCATCGCTGAACGAGTCGAACGCTATGCCAACGCTTGAAACCACCGTCAACGGCATCAAATTCCCCAATCCGTTTGTCATCGGCTCGGGACCACCGGGCACGAACGCACGAGTGATTTGCCGCTCGTTCGCGGACGGGTGGGGCGGATCATCGGCGAAAACCGTCAGCCTGGATGCATCCAAGGTCGTCAACGTCGCACCGCGCTACGGGCGACTGAAAGACAGCACGGGCGAACCGTACGGCTGGGAAAACATCGAACTGATTTCGACGATGAGTTTCGATCAATGGATCGATGAGTTCAAAGAAGTGAAAGATCGCTATCCCGACAACGTGCTGATCGCGTCGGTCATGGAAGAATTCAATCGCGACGCGTGGTTCGAACTGATCCAACGTTGCGAAGAAGCGGGCGTGGACATGTTCGAGTGTAACTTTTCGTGCCCCCATGGTTTGCCCGAACGAAAAATGGGCGCGGCGATGGGCGAGAACCCCGACATTCTTGCCGAGGTTTGCGGTTGGGTGCGCGAGGCAACCGCGAAACCTGTCTGGGCCAAGATGACGCCCAATGTGACCCACATCGAGGATCCGTCGCGAGCATCGCTGGCCGCGGGCATGGATGGAATTTCGGCAATCAACACGATTCGCTCGGTGATCGGCGTTGACTTGGACACACTGCGTCCGATGCCAACGGTCGAGGGATACACGACGCCGGGCGGCTATTCATGCCGTGCGGTCAAACCCATCGCCCTGCGAATGACGATGGAAGTCGCCATGCTGATTCAAGACGAGTTTCCCGGTCGAACGCTATCGGGCATCGGCGGTATCGAAACCGGCGAAGACGCCGCTGAATTCATTCTGCTGGGCGCCGACACCGTTCAAGTCTGCACCGGCGTGATGAAACACGGATACAAGCTGGTTCAAACGATGTCAGAACAACTGCTCGCGTTTATGGAAAAACACGGGTTCGAAACCATCGACGACTTCAAAGGCAAAGCACTGCCATACTTTACAACGCATGCCGACCTGGTGCGGCGACAAGCCGAAGCGAAAGCCGAAAAAGCGGCCGCCAAAGCAAGGCAAGCAGGCATCACTTCCGATGAAAAATGGGACGGCGATGATTTCGTAAAACAGTCCGACGACTTGGTCGGAAATTAAAGACAGCGGAACGCGGGGTCTTCGGTAACGACGAGGACCGTGAATCGAATCTTAAGTAACGAAGGCATACTTGTGAGCATTCTTATTCGAGGCGGCACGCTGGTCACCACCGATCAGCGATATGTGGCTGATATCCTGGTCGAAGGCGAAACGATTTCGAGGATCGAACCATCGATCAGTGCCGACTCACTTGGCGATGTGGAAGTGATCGACGCGACCGGCCTGTATGTCTTTCCCGGTTTCATCGATCCACACGTACACATCTATTTGCCGTTCATGGGAACCTATGCCAAAGACACCTACGATTCGGGCAGTCGTGCGGCATTGGTCGGCGGAACGACAACGCTGATCGAAATGTGCTGCCCGTCCCGCGATGATGATCCATGGGAAGCGTACCAACTCTGGAAACAAAAAGCCGAAGGTTTATCGGCATGCGATTTCTCGTTCCACATGGGTGTCACGCGATTCGATGAATCGACGCCCGCATCGTTGCGGCGCATCGTCGATGACGGCATCACCTCTTTCAAAGTTTTCCTGGCTTACAAAGGTGCGTTCGGTGTCACCGACAGCGAACTTTTCCAAACGTGCCAGTTGGCGAACGAATTGGGAGTCGTGGTGACGGCGCACTGCGAAAACGCGGACCTCGTTGCCCAACTGCAGTCGCAATTGATCGCTGAGGGAAAATTGGGTCCTGAATATCACGAGCCTTCGCGGCCGGTTACCGTTGAAGCGGAAGGCGTCCATCACTTTTGTACGTTCTTAGAAATGACTGGCGCCTCGGGATACATCGTCCACACCTCGTGCCGCGATGCCGTGCAAGCGGCTTTGACGTTTCGCGACCGGGGCGTCGATGTGACGATCGAGACGGTCATTCCGTACCTGGTTCTCGACAGCTCGTATGCCGAGCGGCCAGATTTCGAAGGTGCCAAATACGTGATGAGTCCGCCGATTCGCGATATCAGCCATCAACCTTATCTATGGAATGCGCTCAACAACGGCGTCATTTCGACGGTCGCAACCGATCACGCGCCATTCGACTTTCATGGCCAGAAAGAGATGGGCAGACCACCGGAATCGGATTTCACCAAGATTCCCAACGGGATTCCCTCGGTCGAACACCGTGCGACCTTGTTGTACAGCCACGGCGTCGCAACCGGACGGATCGATTTACATCGATTCGTTGACGTCCTATCGACATCGGCAGCGAAACGATTCGGGATGTTCCCAAAGAAAGGAACCATCCAGCTTGGATGCGATGCGGACTTGGTGATCTGGGACCCCGATTATCGAGGCACCATCAGCGCGTCCACTCATGTCATGGATACAGACTATGACGGATTCGAGGGGTTCGAAATCCATGGCCGACCTCGCGACGTGCTGTGTCGCGGTCAGGTATCAGTGCGTGACGGCGTCTTCACAGGCACGTTAGGACATGGCCGGCAAGTGCCACGAGAACTCTCCGGTGCCTGCGAGTAACGTCGACGGCAAAGTGGCTAGCGTAGCGCGCCTTCGGCTGCACCAGCGGCTTGCTGTGGCGGCGCATCGTCCATGAAGTTCTCTTGGATGACTTTCCAATCTTTCGGCGGCTTGTCCAAAAACTTGCCGACAAAGTTAGAAAACCCGTGCGTGATCGCGTTACGTTTCATGTCGCTAAACTCATACACGTCCCACTTTGGATTTGTTTTACTGTGAAAATTGGGCGCATACATTTCCAGCGCAACGGGCAGGTATGTGCTTGAGTCCAATGAAATTTTGACCATCTTGTACTGCGAACGGTCGGCCTGAGTCTTGGGCCAAGCTTCGATTGCGATGATGCCATTGATCGGCGCCGCAACTTGCCGAACCCAGTAACGCTGTTGTATACGGTTGGCGTCTAAGTTAAAGACAAAGGGCAGGGGACTGTTAAAAATGTGCTGGCCCCGCATCGTTGGCGGCAAGGTTTGCACATGGCATTCTTCCTTGGCGTAGTCGAACTCGATTAGTCGTTCACCATCACACACCCAGTGCTCGCCGAATTGTCCGGGCTGGATTTTGTACGTTGGGTTACCGGCGACCATGCCGTTATAGAAGGCCAAGTTCTCGACCTTGAATTTTCCTTTATCGGGTGCGGCGTATCGAATCACACCGTCTGCCTTGGTTGCATGAGTCCCCGGTGGCGCCGCAAACATGTCATAGTGCCAGCGATCAAACTTGCACTCCAGCGTCTTGGTGCCTTTGCTGATGTGTTCCCAAGCCAGCAGGATCTCTTGCAGTTGTGCCTGAGCAGCCGGCGTCGGATTCGGAAATGGCTGCTGATTGGTGCCATTGGGCACGGCGGCCGGATTCCCGGGGACGGGCAACCCTTGCGCTTTCGCCATCGCCGCTTGCCGAGCCATCATTTGCTCGGTTTGCTGTCGCATCTGTTCACGCGCCGCGGCTTCGGCATCGGCCGCTTGCGAAGACATCTGCGATGTCGTGCCGCCCGCCTGCGGCTGCTGGCAATGGCTGAGTGAGTGAATCGAAATCGCGAGCCAAACGCTGCAAATCAGTCGCATCATCCGTGACGCCTGCATTGAATTGAGTCAAAAGTGAGGTGTCGAGTACATCCGGCTGTACCGACCGCGTGGGAATCCTAGCAGCCCAGCAAAGCCCGACGAAAGATCGAAAACGCGTGCTTTTCGGGCGTTTCTTGAGCTTGCGGACCTTAGGCTGACTCAATTCCGTTCGTTCGGGTCATGACGCTTGTGCCAATTGCCGATCTTCACAAGAGAAGATCCATTCGCGCGAGATGACCGATGCGTTTACCACCACCCATTCACATCCACTTGCTAGCAACCGCTTGCTTCGTATGCGGCTTTGGCGATTCGTGGTCGGATTCGGCGCGAGCCGATGAACAGCGGCCGCGTCAGCCGATCGAGCTATCCTTGGCTGCTGAAACCACGCCGGTGAAATGTCGAGCCGTTCGCCTGCAGCCAACCACCGCCGAGCTTGACCGTACCGTGGTCACGGCGGTCGCAGCGGACCCGCAGGGCGAGTTCGTCGCCGTGGCTGGCGACGACCATGCGATACGCATCTTGCGGACCGAAACGATGAGCGTTGTGCAGGTACTGCGTGGTCATCGCGACATGATTCGAACGCTGACGTTTGATCCGCGAGGCAAAAAGTTAGTCTCGGCCGGCAACGATGGCCAGCTGATCGTATGGAATCGCGACGACTCCTTTCGCATCATCCAGCGGATGAGTGACACGCCGGCATTGGTTTGCGTCCGGTTTGCTGCCGACGGAACCGAAATGGCCGCCGTCGGATTCGATAACGCGGTTTACATCATTGGTGGCAAGAATCGTCAACGCCCCGTCTTTCATTGTGACTGCCGCGATCTTCGCTGCGTGGAATACCGTGACGACAGCAAACTGCTCGCGGTCGCCGGACGCAGTGGCAATTTGCATTTATTCGATCCCGCGACCGGACGCCTGATCGGCGAACACACACTGCACCGCGGCCGCGTGCGGGCGATGAGCTTTCATCGAGATTCCAACACGGTCGTCACCGTGGGCGAAGACGGTGAACTGGTCGTCTTTGACACCCAGAATCAAAAAGAACTGCGACGCGTCAAAGTCACCAGTGGCAAACTGTTTTCCGTCACCACGATTGATAGTCAACACGTCGCGGTCGCCGGGGCCGACAACATTGTCCGGATCGTGAACACCGACGACGCCGTCGTGACGCAGCAACTGAGCGGGCATCAAGGTTCGATCCCAACGTTGTGCGCGAGCGGAGGATCGCTGTTCAGCGGCGGATTCGACGCCACGCTGCGACGATGGTCACTCGGCGATGCTGGCAGCCACCAGGAACGCATCGCCGAGAGCGAATCAAGAATCGACCGCTGAACAATTAAGCGTTGAGAAATCAACCGCAAAGCGACCGTCCCGGTCACGGGATGATCAACCAACATTCGGCACTGGGGGGTGCTCGAGCATGATTTGGAAGGATAGACGTAATCAAGTTCGCCGACAACGCGCACGCAACGAGTCAGCGACATCGGCGACGCGCCGACGTTGCTTGCCCGAACGGTTGGAAGAACGCCGCTTGTTGGCTGCCGATCCGATTCACGTCGGTGTGGTTTACCTTGAAACCGATTACTTGGAAAGCGATCAAGACGTCGGTGGTGATTCTCGCGGCGATCGGTTTATCTTGTCGTTTACCGGTGGTGCGCCGGACACCGAATTGACGGAACTGCGGATCGTTACCGACAAAGACGGCGACGGCATCACGGTCGGCGATCCGATTTACGATACGCAGCAGGGCGGACGCGGCAAGAACGGGTCGCACGGATTCCAAGTTGTGCGCGTGCAGACCTCCGATGGACGGCAAGTTGACGCGACGGCAGACGTCGAAGACGGTGGCCAAGAACTTGTGCTGCGACTGTCGAACTTCCGCGCCGGCGATCGCTTGGAATTCACGATTGACGTCGATGAGGTGCTGCGCAATGCCGTCGACTTGGCCGTCTTCAACGATCGATTGGACGTGATCACATCGGGGCAAGAGTTCCAAGATTCGATCTTGCATGCCTCCTTCGATGCGCCCCACTATGAAAACACGTCCGCCGACGCCGTGTTCTTGAACGACTACGGTGTCCCCACGCAATCGCACGGACTGGACCTGCCGCCGGACGAGGGAAAGGATATCGATTCGCGTCCGAATCGTTCCGCCGCCGCAGTCGCGACGACACAACAAGTCGCCAAACCGATTTCGGTCGAAGGCTACGTCTGGCTCGACAACGACTTGGATGCCATTCGCGAACCTGGCGAATCGCCATTGTCGGGGATCGAGTTGGCGCTTTGGCATCGCGATGTCAACACGGGCGAGTTCGTCGATACCAACCACCGTGCGGTTACCGACGAATCGGGACACTATGAATTTGCCAAATCTCTAGCGCTGCAACCGGGCGAATATCAAGTCGTCCAAACTCAACCCGCAGGGTTGTATAGCGTTGCCGCCGTACCCGGCACCGTCGACGGCGCGCCGACGGGAACGGCGATTTCACCGGATATCCTTTCCGGCATCGTGATTCCGCTGGGCGACCAATCGGCGGTCCATTTTGATTTTGCCGAAGCGGAACCGGCACAGCTTTCCGGTTATGTCTATCAAGACAACAACGACAACGGTCGTCGTGAGGCAGGCGAAACAGGCATCGCCGGAGTCACGATCAAGTTGATGCCGATTCAGACGATCGCGCAACAGTCGGAATTGACCGTGACGACAGCCGACGATGGCTCGTACGCCTTTACCGGACTTGTGCCAGGCACATACGAAGTCATCGAAGTCAATCAACCGGTCCATCTGGATGACGGGCGAGACAGCGCCGGCAGCATCAACGGAACGACTGTCGGGATCGCTGACGAAATGGGCGATCGCATCCGCCAAATCTGGATCAACGGCAGCGACGAAGCAATCGAATATAATTTTGGCGAGATACCGCGCGGCGAACTCTCGGGTTTCGTTTATCAAGTTGCACCGGGCCAGGATTGCAACGGAATCCACGACGCGGCGGGCAATATACCGCTGTCCGGCGTATTGGTGCAGCTGCAGACCAGTGACGGCGCGACGATTGCAAGCACGACGACCTTTGACGACGGCAGCTATCAGTTCACCGATATCAGCAAAGGCACCTATCGAATCATTCAAATCACTCCTGAGGGACTGATTGATGGTGAAGCACACACAGGCCTGATCGATGGACTGCGTGTGGGCGAATCGATCGACGGTGGACTGATCCAACAGATCACGATGACGGCCGGTGGTATCGGCACGCAGTACAACTTCTGTGAAGCCGCGCCGGCAAGCATCAGTGGCTATGTTTACCGCGATAATTCCGACGACGGCATCCGTGATGCGAGTGAGCAAGGGATTGCCGGCACCACCGTCACGTTGGTCGATTCGTCCAACCGATCTGTCGCGCAAACAACAACGGATGCCAATGGCCGCTACGAATTCACGGGCGTGATGCCCGGTGAATATGCGATCGTCCAGACGCAGCCGGCGGGATTCTATGACGGCAAGGATTCACCGGGAACCATCGATGGTCAAACCATCGGCAGCGCCGGCAATGACGGCGACTCGCTTCGCGCGGTTTTGTTGAAGCAAGGCCAGACGGGAATCGAATATAATTTCGGCGAATTGCTAGGCGCATCGTTGTCCGGCCGAGTCCATGCCGACACCGACGGCGATTGTGTTCTCGACGCCGACGAATCTCCGCTGCTGGGCGTGGTGATCCGATTGGTCGACAGCCATGGTACGGAGGTCGCGCAGACGACGACCGACGCCAACGGCCAATACCGCTTTGATGATCTTGCGCCGGGTGAATACACCGTTATCGAGGAACAACCGGCCGGTTTGTTGGAAGGCGATGCCCACGCGGGATCGGCCGGTGGCGAAGTGGAAACGGCCAGCCGAATCGGCGCGATCACGCTTGCCGCTGGCGAAGTGGCGGTTGATTACAACTTTTGTGAACACCCGGCATCAGAAATTTCCGGCAATGTTTACAACGATGCCGATGGTGACTGCGTTTTCGACGCAAACGAATCGGGAATCGCAAGCGTGCGTGTTGAACTGTACGACAGCGCCGGCGATTTGGTCGCATCGACCCAAACCGATGCCAACGGAAACTATCGATTCACGAACTTGTCGGCGGGAACTTACCTGGTCCGCGAGATGCAACCGGCCGGCTGGCTGCAGGGCAGTCAATCGGCGGGCAGTCATGGCGGCGATGACTCCGTTGACGATGTGATATCGATGATTCCAGTCGGCTGGGGCGAACGACTGACGAATTACAATTTTTGCGAGCTGGAACCGTCTAGCATTTCAGGATCGGTGTTTGTCGACACCAACGATGATTGCTTGAGAGATGCCGAGGAACAACCGCTTGCCGGCGTGACCGTCCGGCTTCGCGGCGACAACGGCGACATCTTGCGTACGACGGCAACCGATGCCGACGGTCGTTACGTGTTTGACGGACTTGCACCGGGCCGTTACGAAATCGAAGAGCTTCAGCCTGAGGGATACTTTCACGGCGGTCAATCGCTCGGCGATGGTGGCGGAGAGATACTGGGACCGGATCACTTGGCTGTAACGTTGTTCGCCGGGCGCGACGTGTCCGAGTACAATTTCTGCGAACTCGCACCTGCGTCGATCACCGGCGGAGTTTGGGAAGAAACCGATTTGAACCAATCGTTTGATCCCGGTGACATTCCGATTGCCGGTGTGATGATCGATCTGATCGACAGCAGCGGTGACCTGGTCGCCACCACCACCACGGGCACGAACGGCCAGTACATTTTCGATTCGCTCGCGCCAGGCGTTTACTCCGTACGTGAACATCAACCCGATGGATTGTTCCACGGTGGCCAAAACGTTGGCAGTCACGGCGGGACTGCGTCGGATGACGACTTCATTGTCGGGATTCAGCTGGGCAGCGGCGAAATCGCAACCAACTATGACTTCGCCGAGGTGCCGCCGGCAGTCATCTCTGGATTCGTGTTCCAAGACGGCGATTCGATTATCGCCTTCGACCCGCCACGTCCGGAGGATTTGCGAGAAATCCGAGATGGCCAGTTGACGGACGATGATACGCGGCTTGGTGGCATTGAAATCGAATTGCGCAATCTGCTCGGCCAACCCGTCGATGCCTCGCGTGCTTTAGCGGGTGTTTATGCGGGCGACACGATTCGAACGACGACCGACGAAAACGGCTATTACTTCTTTGCAGGTTTGCGGCCGGGCACGTACCACGTCTACCAGGTCCAACCGGATGACTTTGTCGATGGACTCGATACGCCGGGTACGACCGGTGGCATCGCGGTCAATCCCGCCGACCCATTGGAGGACGACGATCGAATCACAATCCAAACTTTGGCGCAAAGCAGTGCGACCGATCCGCGAAACGATGCCATTCTGAACGTCGCACTTGCGGCGGGCCAGTCGAGCGAGCACAACAATTTCAGCGAGATCGTCATTGCCGCTCCGCCGATTCCGTTGATACCACTGGAAACGAACGAACAGGTTCAAGCTCCCGACGTTCCGATCGATACATTCGAATCACGAATCCGCTTGGTCACGTTCGCATCGCCGGCTGAACTTCGCAGCCCGATTGTCGTCGACGACGAGTGGGCTGTCTCATGGCACCTCAGCGTGATCAACGGAGGCTACCCTCGTGGCGAAGAGGGCGACGATTCGATTGTCGAAGGTGTGAGCGCCAAACGGATGCAATCGAACTGGTCCGAAGGTGAAAACGCAGCCGGAAATTGGCAGCTTTACGATCTGGACGGAAACCCGGTCGCGGTCGATCAAGCGATGTCGTTGGGAACCGAAGACGCACTGGCGCTGGCCGGCGATTTCGACGGCGACGGAAACGATGAAGCCGCCATTTACGCAGGCGGTTCATGGTATGTCGACATGAACGGCAACGGCTATTGGGATGCCGGCGACTTGTGGATTCAACTGGGCACGACGCTGGACCATCCCGTCGTTGGCGATTGGGACGGCGACGGTAAAGACGACATCGCGATTTTTGGGCGGCAGTGGCAGCGTGACGCCCAGCGAATCAAACGCGACCCCGGACTGCCCGATCCCGACAACATGCGGCGGCGCAGCGTCGATGTACGGCAGCTTGTCACGCAGCGAGAAGATCGCGGTGAAGACCGCGAGCGACTTCTGCGGCAAGGCGATCGTGGGGACTTGCGTGCCGATGCGGTCGATCACGTCTTCCAGTATGGCGAAGCAGTTGATTTGCCGGTCGCAGGCGACTGGAACGGCGACGGTATCGACCAAATCGCGGTGTTCCGCAGCGGCATATGGCTGTTGGATACCGACGGCGACGGTCGGTGGACCCGGCGTGACGAACAATCAAAGTTCGGACGCCCCGGCGACGAACCGATCGTTGGCGACTTTGACGGTGACGGAATCGATGAAATCGGAGTGGTTCGCGGCGATCTGTGGATCATCGACACCGACGGTGACCGACGATTGACCGGCAACGATTTGCACGTCAAGATTCCACGTGCCGAAGCGGACAGCCAACCGGTCGTCGGCGACTGGGATGGTGACGGCGCCGATCAGCCGGGATACTACGATGACGCCGCATAAAAAAACCTGCACAGGCGCGAACCTCTAACACGAAACCGCAGATGCTTCTGATTGCGACCGACGAAGCGGGTTACGGTCCGAAACTAGGTCCCTTGGTGGTGGTCGCGACCGCATGGCGTCTGCCACCAGCAGTCACCAGCAACGCTTCGCAAGAACAGCTCGATCAGCTGTTTGTCGGCCTGCGCGAACCGATCGTTTGTGGCGAAACAAAGTTCGTGGTGGATGATTCTAAAGCGGTTTATCAATCCAAGGGCAAAGACGGAATAAAAACGCTGCACGCCGTGGTCAGTGCTGCCATCCATTGGATGAATTTGCACTCGCCATCGGCCAACCTGACTCGACTCGAACCGTTTCTGCGGGCGGTTGCGAGTAGTGATTACACCGACATCACAAAAACGGCTTGGCTGTCGGACTTGTCCGACGAGAATTTCTTGCCGCCTGAGACCACATTGCCGGTCGTTCATCGCTGGTCACAGTCGGGGCTGCAGTTACAACATATCGCGACCAAGGTCATTACGGCTCGACGGTTCAACGACGCCTGTCATTCAGGCATGAACAAGGCGGACTTGCTTTCGCAGTCGACACTCGGGTTGGTGCGTCACACACTCGAATCCTGTGCGAAAACCGACGACCGCGTCGACGTCTATTGCGATCGTCATGGCGGTCGCCAGTTTTATGGCGGTGTACTGCAGCATACGTTCGACGAATCACTGATCCAGATGATCGACGAATCGAAACAGCAAAGCACTTATCGCTTTTCGCACCTCGGCCGTGAGGCGGTGATTCGGTTCACGGTCAAAGGCGACTCATTCACACCGGTGGCGATGTCATCGATCATTGCGAAGTATCTACGTGAGCGATTCATGCAATCGATGAACCGTTACTTCGAAACCCGACACACCGGTGACGCCCCGCTGAAACCAACAGCCGGTTACCCCGTCGACGCGGATCGCTTTCTCGCAGAAATCGCAGACATCCTGCACAAGCAACCGATTGCACCGGACGACCTCGTTCGACAACGGTGACCCCTAACGCCTAGTGAGCGACGGCACGCGGGCCACAGGCTTTCGAACACAGGATTTCGGTCGCGGGCTTTGGGACATCGGCCACCGAATCATCGACCCGATGCGGGCGCAAGTTCGCAGTTAATTTTCGGCCACACAGTGATTGACCAGCGAGCCGATTCCGTCGATTTGCACACAACACTTGTCACCGGGCTTTAGAAACAGGGGTGGCGTTCGTGCGGCGCCAACGCCGGGTGGTGTTCCCGTAAAGATCAAGTCACCCGGACGCAGTGTGACGATCTTGGTCAAATGCTGAATCAACTGCGGAATGTCAAAGATAAGCTGTGCGGTCGTGCTCTCTTGAACCGTCTCGTCGTTGAGTAACATTCGTACCGGCACGTTCGTTGGATCGGTCAACTCTTCTTTCGTCGCGACACAGGGGCCGACCGGCGCGAAAGTGTCGAACGTTTTTCCAAGCAGCCATTGCCCACCCGGACGACCTTTTTGCCAATCACGTGCCGAGACGTCGTGGCCGCAAGCGTAACCGAACACGTATTGCATCGCGTCGGCGGCTTGAACGTGTTTGCCCTCGCGACCAATGATGACCACCAACTCGGCCTCGTAATCCACTTCGCTGGACACGCGCGGCAACACAATATCATCGCCATGACCGACCAATGTCGACGTGAACTTATTGAAAACCACGGGTTCATTGGGGATTTCGGACCCGGTCTCGATCGCATGGTCGCGGTAATTCAATCCGATACAGATCACTTTTTCGGGGATCGGCGTCGGCGTCAACAATCGTGGCGGCGCGGTCTGCCACGAGTCCTCGGACGGTTGTGGCAGACTCGCAATCCAGTCCGCACCCTTGCTAAACAAATCGTTGCCCGTCGGTGCGTCGTCCACAAGCTTGGACAACGGACAAACAAAAGCTCCCTCGGCAGACTCGCGATAAAGCGCGTATTGAGGCGAACCGGTGGAATCCGACAATCGACAAAGGGGCATGATGTTTTCCTAAGGATGATGAGCGAAACTAAACGGGAGACGATTCCGATGTCAACATTTGATCAACTTCGTTGCTGACGATCACGCCATAATTGATCGCGCCCAACCATCCGCTCATGATGATGCCGACGCTGCCGGCATGAAACATGCCGCCGACCTGTTGGGGCAGCTCACGACTGACGCCCAACCCTTCAAACTTGGTGCCAAAGCTGGCGCCCAATTCGTGACGGGTGTAGTGGTTGAATGTCCGCGGCGTGGCGGCTTCGGCACGATCGATTTTGTCTCGCACACCCGGAATGTATTTCTCGAGCGCATCGATCGTGGTTTCGACCAAGTCCTGCTTGCTGGCGGCGTAGTCTTCATCGTTCAGATCGGCCCAGTCCGACCAATTCGCGTTCGTACTGCTAACGATCGCGTAACGGTCTTTCTTTTCCGGCCGCGTACGTGGGTAATAGAAACTGAACGTCCGGCTGGTGATGTCACGACTGAGCAACAAGTCAGTCCGAAACTCTTTCGCCGTGCTGGTAAAGAACAGGTCGCCGCTTGATTCATCGATCGCTTCGCCTTCTTTCAGCGCCATATAGACTTGCGTGCTGCTATTGTTCAGCCGCACGGCTTCGGCCCGCTCGACGTAGTCCTTATCCAACTTCTCTGGGCCGATCATCTTTAAGACGGTGCTGCGCAGATTCGCGTTGCTGACTACCGCACGACAACGGATCTTGCGTCCGTTGACTTCGACGGCGCTGACGCGGCCGTTTTCAACCTGAATACGATCGACGTTGCAATTGATACGAATATCGACGCCATTCGATTGCAGTTCTTTTTTCATCCGAGCGACCAAGTCCTCGGTGCCGCCTTCGTAAATAAAGACGCCTTTGCTCATGAAATTACTGAACACAATTCCATAAGTAATCGCCGGGTCTTCTAACGTGGAACCATTGGCATAAGTGATCGGTTCCATCAACAGTCGTACGATGTCGTCACGTCCAGGAAAAAAGCGATCGAACAACTGGCGAGTCGTCGTCGTCTGGTCGTCATAAAAATTCATACTGCGTGCGGTGTCGAAGAACTCGTCGACCGTCGCCGGTTCCACACCAAAGTCAGTGGTCAGCAGCCGCGTGAAGTCTTCGCGATTGAACGTCGTTGTCAGCGAAAACTGTGGATTGTCAAAACGAATATTTTTCAGCTGGACGATCCGGTCCGCAATATCGCGACTCCAATACCGACGACAAGATTTGATCATGCCGTGCGGAAAACCATGCAGTGACACATCGAAGATATGACCGCCAGGTCGCAGGAACCAAGTTGCCAAACCCCCTAGCTTGTAGTGCTGTTCCAGCAATAGAACGCGATGACCGGCGCGGCCCAAGATGTTGGCCGACGTCATTCCCGCAAGACCGCTGCCAATCACAATCACGTCGTATTCGTCGGCGGCACCTTTTAAGAAATCGCGAGGCATGGCGGAGGTATCAGGTAGAAGGGTTGGGGGTAACAGGTGCCGAGAAATACGTTTGCCGATCGAGCCAATGGTTACAGCGGGCCGCTGTCGGGTTGCAGTTCGGCAAAGACACCCAGGATGTCGTCATCTGGTTGCCTATTACCGTACAACAACAAGCCGCCTTCGCCGACCAGCCATCTTTCGTCCAACAGCCTCATCGCTTGGGTGCGTTCGGTAAACGCGGTTCGCCGTCCGACTCCTGTACTGACGACATCGTTTGATTGTCGAAACACGCTGACGTGATCCATGGGCAAAACGGTGGCCATTCGCTTGGTTCCGCGATCGCTCCGCACGGTCAGGGTGATTTTCCAGCGATCATCCCGAGGATCCTGTTGAATTTGAATGATCACCTGTGACTCACCCGGCGGCAGATCGATCGCGGAGTACCACTGTGGCGACGGACGACCGCTTTTCCAGTGCGTACTGTACGCGATTCGGTATGCGGGCGATTGCGCAACGCGGACCTTGAACCGATACATCAGCGGTTGGTCCGAATCCAAACGCACTGCGGCAATTTGCCCGACGCCCGAAGGCTGCAAAAAACCCGATTGACGGCGCAAAATCGCCAGTTCGGATTCGGCCCGTTGCAGACGCACGGTGGTGGCAAGCCAACCGGCCAGCAGCCCGACGATGGTAAGCGCGACCAGCATTGCACGCAAAGAAAACCGCCATCGATATGGCAACGTCGATGAGCTACATTGCGACTCGGACTCTTCCTGTGCGGCGATCATGGTGACATTGTAGTATGAACACAAGCGATTCAGCGACGACCGTCGACGAGCTACGTCAGTTGGTAAAGCGTTTCGTCGACGAACGAGATTGGAATTCGTTCCACAACCCAAAAAACCTCGCGATGTCACTGGCGATCGAAGCGGGCGAACTGATGGAACATTTTCAGTGGCTTACGCTTGACGAAGCCGCGTTGATTGCCAACGATCCGCAACAAAAACATGATGTGGGCGAAGAAGTTTCTGATTGCCTGGCCTATATCCTGAGTCTTGCCAACGCGATGGACATCGACCTGAGTGAATCGCTGCGGGCCAAGATGATTCGCAACGCAGAAAAATACCCGCGTCCGCAATAACCCGTATACCCAGGAAGAATTGTTCGTCACGAAACATTGTTCGGGACGAAATGGGACATTCGCATTCGGGAGCCACCGTTCCGATTGGACGACCGATGACGAACGACGGATTGCGGATTACCGATTACGGTAATTGAAAAAGCCGCTTAGCATTGTCGGTCGTGACGCTTGCCAGATGCTCCGGCGGCACACCCCGAGCCTCAGCTAAGCATCGCAGCGTGTGCTCGACACGTGCCGGTTCGTTGGGCCGTTTACCGCGTAGCGGTTCGGGGCTGAGGTAGGGTGAATCGGTTTCGACGAGCAAGCGGTCTTCGGGAACCGCCTTGGCGACCGCTCTCAAGTCATCGCTTTTCTTGAACGTCACCATGCCGGCGAAACTGATGTACAGCCCAAGGTCCAGACACTGCTCGGCCGTTGCTCGGTCACCGGTGTACGAGTGCATGACGCCCGACGGCACCGTGGGCTGGCGTTTCAATTGATCGACGATCAGCGATGCGCTCTCTCGCATGTGGATCACCATCGGCAGTCCGGTATCGCGGCAAAGTTGCATGTGCCTGTCAAAATAGTCGTGTTGCATCGCCAGCGGTGTGTCGTCCCAGTAACAGTCCAATCCCGTCTCACCGATCGCTCGCACGCCGGGCAAGCCCGCGAGTTCTTCGATGACAGCAAAGTCGTCTGGATCGGCTTCGGCTGCGGAATTGGGTTGGATGCCAACCGTTGCGAATAGAAAGCCGGCGTATGCTGCGGCAAGGTCGCAGGCGCGGCGACTGGTCGCGACGTCAATGCCGATGACGTTGATACCGACCAAGCCTGCTTGCCGCGCTCGCTGGACGACTTCATCGACATTCTCGGCGAAGGCGTCCACGTTCAGGTGCGCGTGCGTGTCGAACAGTCGCAATGTCATCACGTCCAAAAGAATCGTGTCAGGTGATAGAAAACCGGCGCCGCGAAACACACGTTGTCGATTTGGTCCAGGAGGCCAGCGTGTCCTTGCACCAGCGTTCCGGTGTCGGTGACGCCCCGGTCGCGTTTAATTGCGCTCATCGTCATGGTTCCGGCGCAGGCCATCACGCTGACAACGGCACCCAGCACACCGGCTTCCCATGGATGAAACGGGGTCGCCCAACAGAGTGCTGATGCGATCAGACCGGTGGTCAAGAACGAACCGACAACACCTTCCCAAGTGCGCGACGCATTGATGCGTTCGGCGATCACATGACGCCCGGCCAACTTGCTCCAACCGCGTTCGAGCACCGATGCCAGTTGGGCAAGCAACAAAAAGAAAACCAGCACGCTGACGTTACTGCCGTCCCACTTTTCGCCCATCGTGGTCGACAAATTCAAGTCCAACAGGGCCGGCGCGTAGCTGAGCGAATACACGCAGATCAACAACCCCGACTGAATTTTGGCGCATCTTTCCAAGAACCGCTTGTAGTCCCCGGCAATCGCCGCGCGAGCCGGAATCAACAGGCTGGCATAGACCGGGATCATGATGCTGTACAAGCCATAGAAATCGACGTTGCCGCCGACCAACCACGTCGGCGGATCGCTGCCCAAGCCCACAAAGATGTACTGCAGCGGCGTGAAGATAAAAAACACCCAGAACAGCGTTCGATGATCACCCCGACGCGTCGGCGTCATCGTGATGAATTCGCGCAGAGCCCAGAATGAAACGAATCCGAACAGGATCACAACGCCGATGCGGTGCATCAGGAAACCGAACACCAAAATCGCCGCCATCATCCACCACACGCGCAGTTTGTGGTTGTAGCGTCGAATGATGGCCGATTCGATCCCCAGATTCTCGCGACGGGCGAGAATCAAACCGACCAGCGAGGCGATTCCCAGGGCAACAAGAATGACCGCCAACAAGACGTAGGTACGGTTGGTCAACCACAACGTTTCGTCAACCAACATCCAGGGCCCGACTCCCCTCAGCACGGCAGCCTGCAGCCCGGCAGCCTGCAGACTAACACCGGGAAAGCCGACACCCTGAAAACCGACACACGCCATCGCAGCGGTAAGACATTCGATCATGCCAGTCGTTCGACCACCGCCGCTCCCATGGCACACGTATCGATAGATTCACCGCCTCTGGCGATATCAGCCGTACGCAATCCATCGGTGAGCACTTTTGCGACCGCTGCTTCGATCGCGGCTGCTTCTTCATTCAATTGCAGCGAATGACGCAACAGCATCGCGGACGCCAAAATGGTGGCCAGCGGGTTGGCAATACTTTTGCCGGCGATATCGGGCGCCGAACCGTGGATCGGTTCGTACAGTCCAGGGCCGCTATCGCCCAGTGACGCGCTGGGCAACATGCCAAGTGACCCCGGCAACATGGATGCCTCATCGGTCAAAATGTCGCCAAACATATTTCCGGTCACGACGACGTCGAAATCACGCGGCCGATTGATCAAATGCATCGCCATCGCGTCGACCAGCACGACATCGTACTGGACATCGGCAAACTCTTCGGCCATCACGCGTGCGGCCACTTGTCGCCACAAGCGACTGGGTTCCAAGACGTTTGCCTTGTCGACACTGGTCAAGCGATTGTCTCGATTGCGCGCGGCCTTGGCAGCAAGACGCACGATTCGTTCGACTTCAGGAACGCTGTACACCATCGACTGGTACGCCGACTCCTCGGCACCGCTGCCGCTGCGCCCCGATTCACCAAAATAAATTCCGCCGGTCAATTCGCGAAAGAACAAGATGTCGGTGCCTTCGATGATGTCGCGCCGCAGCGGTGATGCGTCAACCAATTCGTCGAACAAACGAATCGGTCGCAGGTTCGCAAACAGCCCCAACTCTTTACGAATCTTCAGCAAGCCGACTTCCGGCCGAGTCTTTGCGGTCGGGTCATCCCACTTGGGTCCACCGACCGCACCCAACAAAATCGCATCCGAGGCGCGACAGGCATCGATCGTTGGCTGCGGCAAAGGGTCGCCGAAATTATCGATCGCGGTTCCACCGATCGGATGCGAAGAGAAATCGAATTCGTGACCGAATCGACTGGCGACTTGCGTAAGAACGGCTTGGGCTTGCTGGACGATTTCGGGACCGATCCCGTCGCCGGGCAATAGGACAATGTTGGCTTTCAAGGCAATCAGCGGGTTGGTGGTGTATGGACACGTTCGCCGTCAAACGACGGTTTTCGGGCGTTCATCGATCAGCCGACAATTTAGTCCAATCACGCCGGTGGCCCCAGGTGGCGATCCGTCCGGTCACCACAGCTTGCGGCGACACATCCCTCAGAGACCGCACAATCGGACAACTTTGTGGCGGTGGAGGCATTGCCTTGACATTCCGTCCGTCGCCCGTCGCCCGATCGACGAAGGGTTTAAGCGTTCTCGGCCCGCAAAAACCCTCCGTCGCTCCGCGAAAGAATCCAGAGTCCCGACCGATGCTTCAGCCCGTTCCCGATCCGACCCTGAATAGCGCCGCCCCCACCGTTTTGCCCGGAGGTTCCCTTGCCGGCGCATCACTGCCGGGCTCGCCACGGACGGACGCTTCGGTGCCCAGCACTCTGAATTCCAGCACTCTGAATTCCATCGCAATGGGTTCCAGTGCAACTGGTATCCAGACGCCTGCGCCCGATGCCCCCGTGACCGGTGTGCCTCTTTTATCGCCTGCGAGCGAATTGCCAGCACACGCGGGCGAACGGTCGACGGCGAATCGCCAGGCGGTTGAACTGGACCTAAAAGTCCTGCACGTTGTCAACGGAGAACACTTTTCGGGCGCCGAAAGGGTCCAGTCGCACCTGGGACGATGCTTACCCGCGTTCGGCGTCGCGGCTGATTTTGCTTGTGTCAAACCAGGAAAATTCGCAAAGCTGATCGATCAACAGGGTGGCCAGTGGGGAAACGGATTTGAAGTCCCGATGTCGAACCGATTCGATCTTCGCGCGGCATGGAAAGTTCGCGACTTGGTGGAAGACCACGGATACGACGTGCTGCACGCTCATACGCCACGCACCGCGATGATTGCCGCGATCGCATCGAGTCTGACCGATCTGCCGTGGGTCTATCATGTGCACAGCCCGGCGGCCCATGATTCGACGCGCAAGTGGATCAATCGGTTGAACGCAATGATCGAATCACAATCGCTGCGTGGCTGTTCGCATCTGATCACGGTCTCGGAAAGCCTGCGGTGTCACTGCGTCGCCGCGGGTATTTCCGAAGACAAAGTTTCGGTGGTTCACAATGGCGTTCCCGGCGTCTGCCCGCCACGTGAATCAACACCCACGCCCGGTGGACAATGGACGATCGGCATGGTCGCTCTGATTCGGCCGCGCAAAGGTTTGGAAATCGTGCTCGATGCTTTATCACAGCTCGATCAACAAGGTCTGGATGTCGTGCTGCGGTGCATCGGTCCGTTTGAAACAGAAGAATACGAAAAGCAAATCCAAGACCGGATCGATGAACTGGGCATTCGGCATCGAGTCCAGCAAGCCGGTTTCACCAACGATGTCCCTGCAGCCCTTGCGAAGCTGGACGCGATGGTCTTGCCAAGCTTGTTCGGTGAAGGCCTGCCGATGGTTGTCCTTGAATCGATGGCGGCCGGACTTCCAGTGATTGCCACTCGCGTCGAAGGGACGCCCGAAGCGATCACGGACCGCGTGGAAGGTCTGTTGGCCGAACCTCGCGATCCGGCGAGCCTTGCGGAGAAAATCGGCGATCTGGTGCGCGGCGAAATCGACTGGCACGAGATGTCCGAGGCTGCCATGCGACGTCACACGGCTGATTTCTCGGACGTCGCGATGGCGAAAGGCACTGCCGCAGTCTATCGCTGTTTGGTTTCGCGATAAGTATGTACCCCTGGAACAGGCCGTGCGCCGTTCCGGCGTGAAGTTGCTTGCGTTTTGTCGTGTCTGCCGGAACGGCGCACGGCTTGTTCCGGCCTACATCACTTCGCCACATCCCTTCTTTATGCGATCAACTCTGTAGTTTTCTCAAAATCGCATCGATGTTCTGTTTCGCATCGCCAAAGAGCATGTGAGTGTTGTCTTTATAGAACAATGGGTTTTCAACGCCGGCATAGCCGGTCGCCATGCCTCGTTTCATGACGACGCAGGACTTTGCCGTCCACACCTCGATGACCGGCATGCCGGCGATCGGACTGGCCGGATCCTCCAGCGCGGCTGGATTGACAATATCGTTGGCCCCGATGACCAAGGTGACATCCGTGTCCGACATGTCTTCGTTGATTTCATCCATTTCCAGCACAATGTCGTAGGGCACGTTCGCCTCGGCCAACAAGACGTTCATGTGCCCGGGCAATCGACCGGCAACCGGATGAATGGCAAACCGCACTTTTTTGCCTCTGGCGATCAACATCTTGACGACTTCGGCAAGCGAATGTTGCGCTTGGGCAACGGCCATCCCATAGCCGGGGACAATCACGACGCTTTGTGCCTCGTCGAGCAGATCGACCGTATCGTCGACACTGAATTCCGTGACCGCCCCCTCGATCTCTGCCGTCCCGCCGCCTGAGCTGGCACCATTGCCACTGCTTCCGAACCCGCCCAAGATCACACTTAGAAAACTGCGATTCATTGCCGCGCACATGATGTACGACAAAATCGCGCCAGAACTGCCAACCAATGCGCCGGTGATGATCAGCAAATGATTCTTTAGCATGAATCCGGCGGCCGCAGCGGCCCAGCCAGAATACGAATTCAACATCGATACCACGACCGGCATATCCGCCCCGCCGATCGCCACGACCATGTGCACGCCCAAAAAACAAGCGATGGCCGTCATGGACAACAGCGGCGTCATTGCATTTGCATGTTCCCCTCGTCCACAAAACCAAACGCCCAGCATCACGCACACCACCAGCAGTGCCAGATTCAACAAATGGCGACCGGGAATCGTTATCGGATTTCCACTGACGGTTCCTTTCAGTTTCAAGAAGGCGACGATCGAGCCCGTGAAGGTGATCGCACCGATAAACACGCCCACAAAGATTTCGATGTCATGAACCAAAATTTCGGACGCGGGCACATCAATGCCAGGCTGCAAGTGAGTTGAAATACCGACCAGCACGGCAGCCATGCCAACGAAACTGTGCAGCATGGCGACCAATTCGGGCATGCCGGTCATCGGAACCCGAGCCGCCAAAGTGGCACCGATCAACACGGCTGGAATGATCGCAAGGGCCGTCAATCCATATCCACCGGACATGAACCCAAAGACGGTTGCCGCAATCGCCAGCACCATTGCGATGATGCCCAATGCGTTGCCTCGCCGCGCGGTCGTCTGGGTCGACAATCCAGCCAGCGAAAAGATGAACATCACGCCGGCAACGATGTAGGCAACCGTCGCCATCGATTGGTCGATCGGCAGGTTCGCATCGGCGATCAAATCAAGTGACCACGGGATTAAGTTTTGCATCGTTTCTCTAAGTGGTACGCCCTGGTGAGATTCATCACGATGAATTATCTGGAATCGAAAATCCTGACAGCGTCGCGTTCGGTCGAAGTCCGATCGTTATCGATGAAACATTTTCAACATCCGCTGAGTTACCAAAAAACCACCGGCGACGTTGATGGTGGCAAAAAAGATTGCCAACGCACCGAGTATCGCCGCCGCGTTGTGGCCGACACCCACTTGGACCATCCCACCGACGATGATGATGCCACTGATGGCGTTGGTGACACTCATCAAGGGCGTGTGCAGGGCGGCTGTCACGTTCCAGATCACTTGCCAACCGACAATGCACGCGAGCACAAACACGGTGACGTCGGTGATGAATCCGCGATTCTGCGTGAACCCGATTCCCAGCAATGCCAAGGCCGCCAATACTAGTAGTACATATCCGGCAATGCCGGCGGTTTCTTTCGCGGCGACCACGGGCATGGCGACGGCAGGGACTGGCCGTACGGGCGGACGCGAGACCGCGACCGGTGGCGGAGGCCATGTGACGGTGCCGTCTTTGACGACCGTCGCACTGCGGATCACCTCGTCGTCCATATCGATATGAAAGTTTTTCGCACCACCAAGTTCATCGAGCAAGTGGAACAAGTTGGTTCCGTACAACTGGCTTGAGGTGTGCGCAAGTCGACTCGCCAGATCACTGTAACCGACAATATGGACGCCGCCGTGCTGGATAACTTGGTCAGGCACCGTGACTTCGCAATTGCCACCTTGTTCGGCCGCCAAGTCAACCACGACGCTGCCGGGGCGCATCGATTCGACCATCTCGCGCGTGATCAGTTTCGGGGCGGGTTTGCCTGGGATCAGTGCGGTGGTGATGATGATGTCGACGTCGCGTGCCTGGTCGGCAAACAGCTTCATTTCCGCTTCGATGAATTCCTTGCTCATCGTCTTTGCATAACCGCCAGCGGTTCCGCCGCTTTCTTGCTGCGGGAAATCTAACATCAAGAATTCGGCACCCATGCTCTTGACTTGATCAGCCACTTCCGGGCGCACGTCGAACCCTCGCACGATCGCTCCCAGGCCACGAGCGGCACCGATGGCGGCGAGGCCAGCGACACCGGCGCCGATCACCAGTACTTTCGCCGGCGGAACCTTTCCCGCCGCTGTGATCTGTCCTGTAAAGAATCGCCCAAACAAACCAGCGGCTTCGACGACCGCGCGATAGCCGGCGATATTGGCCATTGAACTTAGCGCGTCAAGTTTTTGTGCGCGGCTGATGCGAGGCACCGCATCGATTGCCAACGCATTGGCCTGCACTGCTGCGATGCGATCCAATGTCGATGTATTTTGTGCCGGCGCAAGAAAACTAATCAGCGTTTGTCCCGCATGCATCTGCGAGACCTCGTTTTCCTGAGGCCCACGAACCTTTAAGACGATATCCGCAAGTCGCCAAACGTCCGCCGCTTCGTCGACGACCTGACATCCGGCATCGCGATATTGTCGGTCCGGAAAACTTGCCGCATCACCCGCTCCGGTCTCAACCACAACCTCAAACTCGAGCCGCTGAATCAATTTGCGAGCGGTCTCGGGTGTCGCGGCCACACGGCGTTCACCGACGAAAATCTCCTTGGGTATTCCTACCTTCATGCGTGGTTCCCTCACCGTATTTTCAAGGCATCACCATCGATTTCGGTATCACCATCGATTCCAGGGCCGCCGCGGAAACGATGAAACCGATAACGAATCGAGTCGGCCAACGACAAATTCGAGACGCAAGCGGGCACCGAAACGCACCGATTTAACTCGCCGATTTAACACACCGACCCGACGCGTCTGCCTAGCGATTGCTGGGTATTCTAGTCGTGAATGATGATACTATGCGACGCGTACCCCGTCCGCCATGACGGGCGATTACCATCCACCCGAGGCCACGTTTGCCGCTTTATCTACCCTAACGGTGATAAAAGCATTGATCGGGACTCTGGGCAGTAGTATCTTGTTCACCAGTCTTCCGATCCGGTCGGATCCCAATCGGCAAGCGTATTCCTTGAAATTGGGTTCGCATTCCTGCCAATCATTCATCTGGGTGGAGTTTTCTGATGCTTAAAAACTTGTTTTGTATCTGCGTCGTTGCCATGTTGGTCCCGCAGATGGCCAGTGCGGCCGTTGTCCGCTTTGATGTAGCCCTTGATTCGAGCACCAACGGAACCGGATCGCCGGGCATGGGCTCGGCCACCGCGTTCTTGAATGACTTGACCGGACAGTTCGATGTGACGGGCACGTTTTCGGGTTTGAACGGAAACGCAACAAACCTTCACCTTCACGGCCTGACCGCGACTCCGGGCACTGGCAACGCGGGCGTCCTGGTGGGCGGATTTACTTTTGACAGCGGCGTCCAGTCGGGCACCTTCTCGCAGTCAACGGTGATCGCCGATCCAGCGGATGTTGCCGGCGTGATTGCAGGGCGATCTTATTTGAACCTGCACTCCAGCACTAATACCGGGGGCGAGATTCGTGGTTATCTTTTGAATCCAACCGCGGTACCCGAACCAGCGACCTGCGGCTTGCTATGTCTGTTCGCCGCTGGCGCAGCGATGCAACGTCGACGACGCTGATCGTGTACCGATGCGGGTTTGCCGTCGCGCACCCGGCTCGACGCAACTGGACCGGGTCTATCTTCTTTCACCGGTGGCTTTCACTGGTGAATCTCAATCACGTGCGCGCTCGCGGCCTTGGTTCCGAACCGAAGCAACGGTAACGCATGCGACATCCGGCGGGATTCGATCTCGGAACGCAAGCCACTGCGATTCCGATTCGAACCAAGCGAACACGCCGGGGCCCCAACTGCTTTGACCGACGCCGCGCACCCCTTGCCGGACCAGCCACTGAACAAGTTGGGTCACATGGGGGCCGTTGTAAGGTCCGCCTTGAACGGTTTGAAACAATTCACCGCTGCCGTGGTTGTATTGATGCACCGCCGCGGTGAACGCATCGAAGTCCTGACGACGGGCGGCAGGCAACATGGCGTCGGTAATGATCGACCTTAGCTCGTCGCGCCGCTGCGCCGGTGCCCTGGGTAAAAGACCGAATTGTTGGGATTCCGCCTCGCCGCTGACGAGTGTCGTGGCACGTGTCGGCCGCAGGATGGCCACACGCCAGACGTCGGGGATTTCCACTCGCTCAGCAACGCTATTCAATTCACTGCCGTCGGCGGCTTCTTCATAGATCAGTCCGCCATGAAAGTAACCGTGCGAACCGACGGCTGACCTTTTCCCCCGATTCGCCACCTGGGTCACGATCGACTCGGGTCCGATGTGGCGATCCAACACACACGTGATGGCCTCCGCCAGAGCGAGAGACATTTGCGTACCGCTGCCCAAGCCGCAATGAGCCGGGGGCCGCTTGGCGATACGAACTTCGCATTCGGGCAGTGCGGATTCACCGCACACTCTTGCTGCCCGCACGGCAACCGATTCGATGCGGTCGGCATCGACTTTGGCGGTGGTCTCGTCCGTTCGACTCTGGAAACGGCGACTCTTGCGGACCACGATTTCGGTGACCGGCTGATCGATCATGACACCGACACCACCAAATGGCGCTGCCGTGTCCAGTAGACCGAAATGCAGTCGCGAACCGGTCGTGATGCGAACCGTGCTCGTGCCAGTGCCAGTGCCAGTGCCGGTGGCTTGGCGAACAGCATCGCGATCAGTTGTTTTCGGCGATTCTTGCATGAACGGTATTTTGCAACATTTGGAACGCGTCGCGTTCTGCGGTCCCTCCCGTTTTTTCCACGAGAGGTTTCAGAAGTTCCAACTGCTCGATCAACGAAGACGCTGGAATCAGATGGACGCGAGTAGCGAGAATAGCAGCTTCGATCACGGCGTGCTTGGCCCGATTGAATCCAAAGAAGGGCCGAACCACTCCCGAGTCAACCACTCGGCAAGTGAATTGCGCCCTGGGACCATCATTCACTTCGGATTCGATTTCGACGGCGAACCAGCGGTGACAGTCCCTCAAGATCCATGACGACGATCCGTCGAGCGGTCGCACAAACTTCTCGACGGCCTCTTCGTGGGCAATCGTATCCACGGCGGCCCGGGCAAAAAGACTCGCATCATCAGTGATGTGAATCACCGCACGCCGGGTCGCATGCAGATTATGAAATGTGGTGGAAGTATGAAACGGCTTGAGGACGAACCGATTCCAATCGGGTGCGTCCGACTCGTCCACCTGCGGTCCCATCGGCGCAACGTTGACCTGACCGGATGGGTCGACCGTCGTCACGATGGATTCCAAAATCAAAATACGGGCTCCTGAGTCATCGAATTCAATTTAGGGCACATCCCAGCAACTCTTCAGAGCACAGGCTCGCCGGTCGCGACATCGGCCATGGCAACAAAATTCCCGATCACATCCATGCCACGATCGGTCAGTACCGACTCGGGATGAAACTGCACGCCGTGGATCGGGCGATCCCGATGCCGAATCCCCATGATCACGCCATCGTTATTTCGTGCCGTGACCACAAGTTCCTCCGTTACCGAATCGGGATCAATCACCAGCGAGTGATAACGCCCGACCGCCATGGGCGACGGACACCCGTGAAAGACTCCGCTGGCGTCGTGCGTGATCTGACTGCTGACGCCGTGCATGGGTCCCGCGGTGATGATTCGAGCACCGAATGCTTGACCGATCGACTGATGGCCCAGACACACACCCAGAATCGGCGTTGCATTGCCATAGTGACGAATCACATCAACGCTGCACCCGGCATCTTCGGGACGCCGGGGACCGGGCGAGACAACGATGGCGTTGGGATTCAAATCGCGACACCCCTGGACATCGATCGCATCGCTACGCACCACATGCGTTTCGCAACCAAGTCGCCGAATGTATCGGGCCAGGTTATGGACGAACGAGTCGTAGTTATCGAGCAGAAGAATCAATGGGCGTACTTACCGCGAGTTCTTGGCGTGTCACACGAGTCCAACATAGATCGGAACATCGCCTCGCGAAAAGTCCCCGGACGGATCACCATGGAAAACGCGAAGAGACAAAACCAGCCGGCCAGCTTGGATAGGCACACGTGACCGGAACTCGCACGTGGCCCGAATGATTATCTAGCCTGGAAATCGAACGCAATCAGCGTCGCGGCTTTGCGAATTTGATCTTATCGATCAGCTTGACGACTTGGTCGCCGTCCTTGTACCCGCTGACGGCGGTGATTGCCTGAATCACGAATCCATACCGCAGGTTGTAATCGGTATCGATTTCAATTTCGGGTCCATCTTCACCGGGGATCGGCGCGCTGGTTCCGACCAAAGAGACCACGTTGGCTCGCAACTGATCAAAGTCGACACCCAGATCGATTTCATTCAGCGACATTCCTGTCAGGGCACCGTCGTCGTTAGCTCGAAGACGCAGTTTTAGCGGCAAATCGGTGGGATCAACCTGCCCGCTGTTTTGACTGGCCAGCGGCATCCGGATGCTGAAGTCGCCTTCCATTTCGACGATTTTGAACGTCATGACAAAGAAAATCAGCAGCAGAAAAACGATATCGATCATGCTGGTCATGTTCAATTCATTCTTCAGCCCCTCTTCACGGTTGCGAATTTTCACGATCGATCCTCCTTCACGCGCAACGCAAAGTTCTCGAGCTCTTGTTCCTGCGCGACGCGGATGACTTCTTGAACATCACCGGCGGCGGTATCGCGGTGGGCTCGGATGACGACGTTGGCGTCGGCGGCCGTTTTCTTTTCAGCTCGAATCACAGCGAGTTCACGTTGCAATCCGACGCGAAGTGTCTCGGGCGTATAGTCATCGCCGCCGAGAATGATTTGGCCGTCCTGCGCGACATGCAAAATGATCGGAAACTCCAGGGGGGCTTCCGGTGGTTTGACCAATTGGCTGCTGGGCAACACGACGCGGTCATTCGCCTCGGTCTGGGCGAAGTTGATCAGGACCATAAAGAACGCGATCAACTGGAACGTCATGTCGATCATCGGCGTCAGGTCGCCTTCGGCCAAGTCGACTTTTTTCGATTTGACTCTCACGGACCTACTTACCTTCGGTTTGCGGTTTGAAGTCTTCGAAACGGCTCATCAAGTTTTCGCTCGTCACGCCGACCTCTAAAAGCAATCGCGAGACACGATTTCGCAAAATGTTGTACGCGGCGATCGCGGGAATGGCGACGGCCAAACCGACCAGCGTGGTGAACAAAGCGGTCGAGATACCGGCGGCCAAGTCGGCCGGCTTGGGCGTTGATCCGCCGATCGCAATGACTTGGAAAGAACTGATCATCCCTTGCACCGTACCGAACAGCCCGATCATGGGACTCAAGTTTCCAATCAGCGCCATATAGCTAAGGCGATGCTCTAGTTTCATGCTCTCTTCTTCGCCGACTTCCTGCATCCCTTCGAGTGCTTTGTTGTATCCGCGAGACAACTTCGCCAGACCGGCAGACAAGACCTGTCCAAGCACCGACTCGTCGGTCCGCGCCATGTCGTAAGCGCCCTGGAAATCTTTCGTGTTCAACTTTTCTTCGAAACTGTCGATCAACTCTTGCGGACAAAGCGTGTCTCGTCTTGCCGCCAACATGTTCATCACGAACAAAGAGACCAGCGTGACCGACAGCGCCAAGAAGACGAACAAATAACCCCATCCGAGTGATTCGATCACCCAGCTGAGCAAGTTTTGACTCGATTTCGGGGCGGGGGCAGCAGCATCACCACCACCGGCCGGTGCCGCGGCGGGTGCGGGAGCCGCGGCCGGTTCGGCCTCTGCGGCAGGAGCGTCGCCGAATTCTGCGGCCGCATCGTCTTGCGCAAACGATGTCGATCCGAACGACACGCAGCTTATCATTGCCAGAGCGATCAACACCGCTCGTAAGCAGGGGGCCGCGGGTAGACGGAACAAAGGTGTGCAGCAGGCTTCGGACATCAACGAAACGCTCCGAGAATACAGATGGTGGAAACAGGATTTGGCGGTGAACGACCTGGACCAACCGCGATTGATCCCTGTGACTCGTCAACCGCCCGACGGCGCCATCGAGAAAAGTACGGCTAGGGAAAGAACAGAATACTCTAGCAAACGTACTCAAACAGCACCCGCGCCCCAGAACAGGGCGCCGCGGATCGAAAAAAGTTCGCTTCGGTGGGATTCTGTGGCTTGCTCGGCCAAATCGACGAAGCCGCGAGCCTGGCACGACGGCACCGAAATTGCGACTGCGATTGCGTGACGTTGCCCGCGACTCGCATTGACGAGCCGACTCGTCTTTTGCGACCGATACGAGCGTTTCGCAACCCGCATGCGGCTATCGGCCATAGCCAGGATAGCGTTGCTGCAGCTCTTGCTTTGCCTCGGCCGCACGCTGGGGCTTACCAACTTTCGGCCACAAATCCACCAACCGCGTCAAAGCGTGGGCGTGGGCGTCAGGCTGACCGGAGAACATCAGATGCGTGTGCAAGTACGCCAGGATAGCCCCCTCGTCATCCCCCTTGGCTTCGTAACTTGCCCCCTGAGCGTTGTAAATTCTGGCGCCCATTTCGACATCAGCAGGCCCCATTTCTTCGATCAACGCATCCACCAGCGCCAGCCCCTCGTCGGCTCGATCCATGCGGGCCATGGCCACAGCCTTACCGGCTTTGGCGAGCAATTGAAGCCGCAGCGACGAAGGCGACTGGACCTTGAGACCGATGACTTTGTCAAACAAATCAAGCGCCGAGGCGGACTCGCCCTTGGCCAACATCGCAACGGCCGTCAGGTAAACCGATTCAATTTTGGTATTGGTTGACGGTGCGGCCCGCAACCGTTCATAGAAACTGATCGCTTGATCGTGTTTGTTCAGCGCCAGGGCAAGGTCGCCCGTCAGACGCTGAACCGAATAGTAGTGCCATGAATCGGGATAGGTGCGGACATAGTTGACCGCAGCCGAAGCGGCCTTTGTCTTGTTGCCTCGACCCGCGAGCGCCGATTTCACTTCGCACAGCAGCAAGTAGTATGCGGCATCGGCTTTCGACGCATCACGCTTGAGCGAACCGATATCGATCTTGCGCAGTTCTTCGAGTGCTTGTTCGTACTCGCCGTCGACAGCGAACTCGCGTCCCTTGGTCAAAGCCGATGGGTCACCTTGCAACGCGATCTTTTCAATGTCACCAGGAAGCAGTTTTTCTGTATTGTTTCCAACCTTGATGGTGATCCCATCCTTAGCCACCGACTGGATCGAGCCGCTGATTGCCTTTCCGTCCAGCGGCGTGACGCGGTCTAACTGCGCAACCGCCGTTTCGGATCCGACCCACCCCTGCGTCGCAATCAACAGTGCCGCAATCAAGAATGGTCGCGAAAATTTGCGTTGGTCGTTCGTCATGTTCTGTTTATCGAATCAGGGAAATCTGTGTTGGATGTCGCGACAAGGATGGACGTGAAAAATGCACTACTGCGGCGGTGTGGCGGCCAAGCCGGTCGCTTGCTGGCCAAGTGCACGTTGAATCTCTTTCATCAGCACGTCAAATTTCTTTCTTTGCTCGGGACCGCCCAGCTCGGGATACAACGATGCAACTTTGGTGATATCGGAAACCGCCTTTTGCATCACTTCGTTGCTGCCCATCGCTTTGCCCATCAAGTAGCGGCATGAAGCGACGTGGTAACGGGCGTCGAAAAACTTATCACGGAACTGTTCTTTGCCGCTGGTCAATTGACTGATTTTGCCCCAGCCCCAAATGACGTTTTTGCCATCGGCGCCGCGACGACCGCCCGATAGCGCTGTCGAATAAGCATTGGACGCGTATTTGGGTGCGACTTCGGCCGCCCACTTTTCATACGCAAGGGCCGCCTCGGATTGAGCGTCCAGCATCATCGGCTTGGCTTCTAGAATCGTGGCCAGCGTATCGATGGCTTTCTTGTATTGGCCAAGCAGCCGGTAACAACGAGCCAACTGGTACTGCAGCGCGAGCGGTTTCTCTTGATTGCCCTGCAACAGTGATTCAAATGTACTCGCGGCGGACTGGATCAGTTCCGCTGCCTGACCGGTCGCTTTCGAATCGGTTGGCAACATGGCCGACTCGCCCATTTGCATCAAAGTCTGGCCGACCCACGAAAGCGTGTCAGGATTCTTGGTCGTTTTCGCAATCCGATCAAGGAAGACTCGAAACGCGCCGATCAGCTTTTCTCGCTTGGCCGGTGGCGCACTGTCAAGCTGATCGCGAATACTGCCGGCCATTCGCATGTACGTTGCGCTGAGTCGTTTTTGTCCGTCGGGGCCGGCAAAGGATTTGCGCAGATTCTCCATCGTGTCCGTCGCCCGACCGAGCAGCTTTGCCGTATCCTGATCGGCAGAAATCATCAGCTGAACCAGGACTTGCAGTTCGGTGCCATACAAGTCACCGCCGAAACTTTCGGTAGGTGGTCCCAGCGACTTCATCAGTCCGATCGGACCATAGACGGGATGATCAAGAACTTTGATCGCCGCAGCCGCGTTATCCTGTTTTAGATAGATTTTGCCGAGCACAAGGGCCGCCTGCATTGCTTCGCCGTCGACGCGACCACTCTCGGCCGCTTCGAGTCCCAAACTCAGCTGTTCGCCGGCGCGATTTAGCAATTGCTGTGCATTTTCGCGATCTCCGTCACGGCCCGCCAAGACGGATGCGTTGTACAAGAGCTGTCCCAACAAACGCCGAAACTTTGCTTGCTCTGGTCCCTCGGCCATTTGGTTGATCAACGACTCGGCCTCGTCGAACCGGTCCTTTGACAGTGCCAAACGAATCATGACCCCTTCGGCGGCTCGCGCGTCGGGATTGTTTGGCCATGTCTTGGTCAGAAACTTGCCCAACGCGTCAACTTGATCGATCAGTCCCGCGTTGGCATCAGTGGGAACCTCGGCAAGCAGCAACTGCAGTGAATTGAGAGCCAACAAGCCGCCACGCAGCCCCACTTCGGTCCCCGGTGACGTGCGCGCCAAGAATCGTCCAACAACGGCGGCGTCACGGTATCGTTTCTCTTGATACAGAATGTAGGTCAACAATTGACGCGCTTCGTTGACCTTTTCGAAGTCACTATTTCGCGTCATCATGGCCAGCCCGCCACGAAGAATCACGATGCCGATGCCACTGGATTCGGCCAACTGTTTCGTGATTTCATTGATCTGGTCTTGGACTTCTTTCGATGGATTCGGCTCACTCGAGAGAACGGACAACGATTGCCGTAAACTTTCCGTCGCCGAAAGCAGTTGCCGTGCTTTTTCGACGGCGTCATCGAGACTCTTTGGCGGTTCGGCCTTGGGCAGTTCGACCTTGGTATCTTCGACGCCCAGATCGGCCATCAAGCTTTTCGCTTCTGCCAAATGCGGTCCGGGAACCTTGCTGGCGTTGACCAACAGCTTGCGTCCCTCGGACTGTGCGTTGTTCTTGTCGGGTCCGCTTTGCCCGCCGTCGTTTGCTTTGGCTAGATAGGCTTTTGCCACATGCACGCGCAGTTCTTGAACACTCGCGAGCGACTGTTCGTTTCGCCGCACGGACCTCAACATTTCTTCGCCCAGTTTGATGCCTTGTTGATAATCCGGCGGTGATTGTTTCAGCCAAAGCCGGATCGCCCCGCTGAGTGCTTGAAACTTTGCTTCGCGCAGCGGATCGGCGTCGACTTGGTCGAGCATCAACATGAATCGATCGAGTGCGTCCTTATTGTTCCCCAGCAGTTCTTGACATCGACCGGTGTAAAATAACGCGTTGGCGCCGATGGGATACTTTTGGCCATAGTTGTCGTACAAGTCGGTGAAAAGCTCGGTGCTTTTCTGTAACAACGCTTTGCCATCAGAAGCGGGATCCTTAAAGGTCTCCGCGGCAAGCCGACGAGTCTCGGCCGCATCAAACTTTGCCTGCAGGAATTCGGCGCGATACCGATCACGGCGCTGCGCCGCCTCGGGGTCTTTGGATGCATCGATCTTTTGACCTTGGATGTCTTTCAACTTGATGGTCAATTCGTCGACGATGGCATCGAACGTCTTTGCGGCTTCCAAGTAAGACTCGCGAGCGGCATCGCGCTGTGCATCGGTCGGATCGCTGGCCATCAACTGCGACGCGCGAACCATTTGCAATCGCCCCAACTGAGATCGAGCTTCGGCGATCCGTGGATGCGAACCCTGGCGGGTAAACTGTCGCAATTGTGTTTCGGCGTCACGAAAATTCCGATCGCGTTTGTCGGCATCGGTCGATGCGACGGCAGCGTCGATATAGGTCTGCGCCTTCTCAAGCGATGCGGCGGCAAGCAGCTCGGGATCGACACCGGGGTACTGATTCAGCCGATCCAGATAGATGACCGCCATGTCGTAGTAGCCTTGCGACCGCAATTGGTCCAAGAATGCTTGGGCCGGTTCGCCTTGGGCGACAACGCGTTTCGCCGTCGCCGCGGGAAAAGCAAAGACGCATGCGAACAAGACCAGAACAAAACCGATCGACCGTTGCGGGTCCAGCAAAACGGTCCCGTCGACAGGATGTCGGTTGAGTTCAGAAGAGACAGGCATCTAGCTCACTCGACGCAAAAAAAGAAAAGAACTCTTGGCTTATCGCCGCGAAACCCCGCCCGCCACCTGATTTCTATCAGCGGATTCGCCACAATCCTTTAGAGTAAAGAGGTCGCAGACGTCCTTCAAGCGTAGCCGAAACCAACACCCCGCTGATGCGCATTCCATCTCAATTTAATGACGACAGTCTCTATCGTGGCCGAAAACGCCCTGCGACCGCCGGCGGACCGTCGTATCGTCGACTGTTCCGATTGTTTATAGCCCTTGTGCTGGTTGTACTGGTGATGAAGGAAGCGGCACGGCCGCAGCTATACGAAACATTCTTTGGCGATTCACCCGAAACCACATTCTTTGCCGGATCGCCGGAGAGGATTGCCGCCGATGCGGCGCGACCGACGGGCGGATTGCAGCAAGATGACCAACGGCCAGCGTCAGGTACCCAGGCCGGCTTCACCGCCGAAACGTCGCCGGGCCCCGCGGACAAGGGCGACGAGGTGAACTTGGACGACACAAACCTGGACGACACAAACCTGGACGAATTGCTCAGCCACATTGTCGACGGCAGTGTTTGGCATGGCGACGACTTCCAACCGCTTTGTTACCTGCTGGCCCATGCCCATGAAGTTGACCACCGCAGCGCTGCATCGGTTTCCGTCTTACCATTGCTGCAGCAACCCGATGTCTATCGTGGCCAGCCGGTACGATTTGACGGGACGATCATGCGAAGCGAATTGGTGACGGCGGCCGAGAACAATTTAGGAATCACCGAGTACTGGAACCTATGGATGCTGCCAGCGGACAAAGGCGAACGACCATTACTGGCCGTCGTACGTGACGTGCCCGCCGAAGTCGCATCGATCGGCGACAGCGGTAAACCCGTCAAGGCAATGATACTGGGGCGGTTCTTCAAACGACTTGCCTATCGATCGTCCATCGGTGCGGACTTGGCGCCCGTCATTGTGGGCTCGCTGATGGTCCGCCGCGATGAGACCACGCCGGCCGCCGCACCATCCACCGATACAGCGGTTTCAAAGTCGAAACTTGTCGGTGGAATCGCCCTCGCATGTGCGTTGGGCCTGGCGCTAGCGGGGCTGACGATGTGGCGAACCTCCGTTTCGGCGCGTCGAGCACGCGAATTGCGTCAAGCCAACACCGGCCGATCCGCGATCTTCTTGCGCGAACTGAGCGAAGACGAAACGATGAAAACGGAAACGGATTCGAACGAGGGCGAGATATCTTGAATCGACACGCGTCAATACAACTGATTCGCCTATTGATCATCGGAACGATTGCGCTGGCACAACCGAACGAGACACTGCGTGGTCAATCGGCGATACCGCTGCTCAGTGGATTCGACGAGCAACGTATCGAAAACGTGTTCCCGATCCGGGACGAACCGACAGCGGGCGAGGCAGGAAAGCTTGTCTATCGTCTGCAACGCATCGCCCCCGCGACGCTGCGGGAGCTGAATACGCAGCGCGAGATGAAAGCGAATGACTCCGAATCCGATGACGTCAAGCTTCGCACCGATGACGTCAAGCTTCGCACCGGCGACGTTGTTTCGATGGAGGGTGTGATCGAAGAAATCGGAACATGGCCGATCCCCCGGCGACTGGTCGAATTCTTAGAAATTGCTGAACTGCAAGAAGTGTTGATTCGGCAATCCGATGGCAGTGGGGTGCGCATCATCACAACCGGGCTTGTCACCGATGCAGCCGAGGGCGACCGTGTTGCCGGCATCGGAATCGCACTCTCAGCGGATGACGACGCTACCGATCCAGATTCCAACGAAGATGATTCCAAGGCGGTCGCTGCCGGAAGATTGCAATGGTTTCCACGAGCGGCCTCCAGTGAAGGCGTGGCAATGCTCACCGACAAGGGAGTCGATGCGGCGGGCTTGGCCGACTTAGCGTCCCGAGATCGACGCCCATTGGCCGCCGAAGATGCTGACGTGTTCTATCCGGTGATGCGAGCGGCGGCCGAACTCGCGTCGGCTCAGGCGTCGACGATCACCACACCACAGTCGGTCGATCCGGTTCCGCTGCTTCGTGATCCCAACGCGTACGGCGGACACTGGCTGCGCATGACGCTGGGGACGGTTCGCGTGACCCGAATCGCCGTGACGGACGATCGCCGCCGCGAACAACTCGGCAGCGATCACTATTTCCAGATCGATGCGAGCGGCGACCTGGGCAACGTGGTCGTCTCGATCGCTCGGCCCGACGGCGACGCGGGGCCACCAATTCAATTCGAAAACACCTACCCGGTTTCACTGGTGACGCGAACGCTGCCGACGTTTTTGCGCGACGCCATTGTGCAACAAGAGGGTGCCGGCGCGATCACAACGATGATCAGCCGACCGATCCAGGTCGACGGTTTCTTCTTGCGGCTGTGGAGTTACGAAAGTGATTTCATGCAGCGAAAGGGTGGCGGTAAGCAATTTGGCCCGCTGATCGTCGCATCGCGATTTACGGATCTCGATCCGGGGACGTCTGATCCGGCCGGCGTCCGGGTCATCGGCTGGATCGCCGCGGTCGCCATCATCCTGGCGCTAGTCGGCACCGCGGTTTGGGCACGCGTCACTTCGTCGCACGACCGACGCATTCGGCGGAAACGGAAAAATCAAGAATCAGAACAATTACGTTTGCCCACCGAATCGTAGGCCAACTACCCAGCGTCACCGCCGACTTCATCACCTGACGTCGAAAAGCAATGAAGCGGACAAAACCATCGCACGGCTTGTTGCGGTCTAGCACTCGGCGTAAAACGTCGATCCTGTTGTCAATCAAACTCGAACATACGGAACCTTAATCCAATGCGTCGCGCCAAAATCTCTGTCATCGGAGCTGGAAATGTCGGAGCCACCTGTGCGCACTGGTGTGCTGCAGCCGAACTAGGCGACATCGTCTTGCTGGACATCCCACAGGCTGGCGACATGCCCGCGGGCAAAGCGTTGGATTTGATGCAGTCTTCACCGATCATGGGGTTCGACTCGAACATCGTCGGCACCAACAGCTACGAGGACACGGTTGACAGTGATGTGATCGTCGTCACCGCGGGCATTCCGCGCAAACCCGGCATGAGCCGCGACGATTTGCTTAACACAAATGCAAACATCATCACGAGTGTGGCAACCGAAATCAAAGCGACCAGCCCGAATGCGGTTGTGATCGTGGTCAGCAATCCGCTGGACGCGATGGTCCAGCAAATGTTCCGGGTCACAGGATTTGATTCGGCCAAGGTCTGCGGACAAGCTGGCGTTCTGGACACGGCGCGGTACCGAACATTCTTGGCGATGGAACTGGGCGTCAGTGTTGAAGACATCAGTGCGTTGTTGATGGGCGGCCACGGTGACACGATGGTGCCGATCCCCAGCTGCACCAGTGTCGGTGGCATTCCGATCACTCAGTTGATCGATCCTGCCCGCTTGGAAGAAATCGTCGACCGCACACGCAAGGGTGGCGCAGAGATCGTCTCATTGCTGAAAACCGGAAGCGCGTACTACGCACCGGCAGCGGCTTGCGCTCAGATGGTCGAAGCGGTCGTGCGAGACAAGAAACGCGTGATCCCTGTCGCTGCTCTATGTCAAGACGAATACAACGTTGGCGGATACTACGTCGGCGTGCCCGTCGTGATGGGCAGCGGTGGTGTTGAAAAGATCATCGAATTGAATTTGACCGACGAAGAAACGGCAAATTTCAACAACAGCGTCGAAGCCGTCAAACAGCTTGTCGCGACGATGGAGCAATTGCTATCGGCGTAACGGTCAAGATTGACGGTTGATGTTGTCGCAGGGGCGTTTTTTACGACACTTCCATCAATTTCCAAATCGTTTTCGGCTTCAGCGTTGACACGAACGGGTATTCGATCTTAGGTTGTCGCTCGCGATAATCATCGATCCAGACGTTTGACCTCACCGTCACGTTTGGACCACCGATCCAGTGCACCAACATGCGGAATCCGATGAGCCGTCTGAACCGATCAATTTCCTACAAGGGATTCGCTCCGGAAAATGAATCGAGTGACGACAAACACCTTCAGTGCGGCGCGTTGGGGTTCGGCATCGATGCCGACGACGCATTGTCAAATTATGGCGATGACTCACAGCCGTACTCGGATCTAACCGGCCCACAATATTCAGCGCCGCAACGGTTTTTCCTGCCGTTGCATTACGAGGCGAAATATCAGTACCCGCTGATCGTTTGGCTGCACAATGACGGTTTTAACGAGAACCAAATTGAACAGCTGATGCCGCACATCAGTTTGCGAAACTTCGTCGCCGTTGGTGTGCGAGGAATCCGTGCGGCGGACTCGGTCGGCCACCGATTCGACTGGCACAACAGCGCCTCGGCAATCGAATCGACACACCATCGGATCAGCGCCGCGATCGATGATGCGACTTCGCAGTTTTCCGTGCATCCGGACCGCATCATCCTGGCGGGCTATCAAAGCGGCGGGACGATGGCGATGCGAATCGCCATGCGAGACCCAGACCGCTTTGCCGCCGTCGCATCCTTTGGCGGACGCATGCCCCAGGGCAGCGGTGTGCTTGGCGACCTTGAACGACTGCGCCGGCGCAAACTGCCGATGCTTTGGCAATGGGCCGAAGACGATGTGAACTATCAGGCAGAGTCCTTGAAAGAAGACATCCAGTTGGCAATGACGATCAAAGCCAAGGTCGACATTATCCAACATAAAGGTGACGACGAAATGACCACGGCGACGCTCGGCGAGCTGAACCAATGGATCATGTCGCGAATCGTCAGCGGCGTCGCTGCTTCGTCCGCCGCCTCTGCCCGATGGTCGACCAGCCCGACCCAGTTTTCTTGCAACTGAGCAAGCTTTCTAGCGAATCAGCAAGCTTTCTTGCGACTCAGCAAGCTCGACTTTGCGCCACTCAGCGGGCTCGGAATCTTGCGCTCCAGCGGGACCTGCGTTGCCCGCCTTTGGCAGCCTGAATATTCTGCGGCCGGACTTTCCCGTTGCCGCAGCAGCACAGACGACCTTGCTGCCCAGTCACATCCGCATCCCTCTGTTGCGGATGCGGCCGACATTTTTTGCGTGGCTCACATTTTCGCGTGCCCATCGTTACACTGTGTGCGATGCGCTACAGGAACGCCCTCAACTTTCCTGCGGAACGATATTCCTGCGGCACGACACTTTCCCTGCGGCAGGATAATTTCCTGCGGCACAATAACTTCCTGCGGCACAATAACTTCCTGCGGCACAATGGCCCACCTTCCCGACACACCCGTGTGACTCACCATGACAGACGGCGACGCCCCAGCGGACGACGACCAGCAACCCAGTGCAGGCCCATCCGAATCGACCAAAGCTTCCTCAGGAAAAAAAATCCTGTTGGTCGATGATGATCTCGAAATCATTGAAACGGTTCAGTACGCATTAGAAAACGCCGGCTATCAAGTCGTGATCGCTCGCGACGGCAATCAAGGACTAGCGCTTTCGGAACGCGAAGACCCCGACTTGATGATCTTGGACATGATGATGCCCAAACGCAGCGGATTCTTGGTCCTGGAAAAGCTTCGCCGCGTCCGCGATGAACCGTTACCTGTCATCATGATCACGGGCAACGAAGGCAGTCGACACAAGGCCTACGCAGAGCTACTGGGCGTGAACGATTACATCCAAAAACCGTTTGCCATGTCGCGTCTGATCGGCGCCGTGGACAAACTGCTCCGCAAATAACAAAGCCATGGTTGGCATGGGTTGGCTCACCAAGCTCGAAAGCGTGTAAATCCAAGCCCCTGAACTCAATCCACCGTGAACCCAGACCAAACGTCGCGACGAATCCTGTTGGTGGCAGCCATTGCCGGTGCACTTGGCGTGATCATCGGTGCTTTCGGCGCACACGGACTCGAAGACACGATCCGCCGCGTCGGGTTTTACGACAATGACGCCTTGACGGCCGAACTGATCGAAAAACGGCTGGACCAATTCGATGTGGCAGCGCGTTACCACTTAGCTCACGCAGTCGCGCTGCTGGCACTGGCGGGCGTCTCGATCGGAAAACCGCAACGCCGCATCCTCGCCATGTGGCTGTTCACCGCCGGCATCGCTTTATTTAGCGGCAGCTTGTACCTGCTGGTACTGACCAATACGCCTTGGCTGGGCGCCATCACGCCGCTGGGCGGTTTGGCCTGGATCGCGGCTTGGCTATCCCTGTTATCGGTCAGCGTGGGCAATGGCGGTAACGACCCTGAGACCTAGTACGTGAACCCCGGGACTCTCAACTGCGAAACATCGCCGTTTCCGAGATCAGCCGGTTTCCATTAAGAAGCGAAATGGAACATTGACGCAAATCCAAGACTTGGGACCTCGCCGAAATCGTTTCGATCGCGTAACGTGTTTGCAACTTTGATTCGATCACCCGACGCCAACCGACGCGATGATGCCTGACGCGGTCGCCGATCAACTGAAATTCCCTTCCAGCTGGCGACGTCGACACCTGCTGGATCTGGAAACGCTTTCGGCCGAAGAGATTCGGACGATATTGGACGTTGCCGGTCAGATGAAGGAATTGACCCACGGGTGCCGGCGCAAGATATCGCTGCTTAGCGGAAAAACTTGCGCAAACGTCTTTTACGAAAACAGCACGCGGACGCGCAACAGTTTCTCGCTCGCCGCCAAAAGACTGGGTGCCGATACCGTCGAATTCAGCAGCGCCGGCAGCAGCGTCGCCAAGGGCGAAACGTTTGTCGACACCGCGAAGACCATCGAAGCGATGGGCGTCGACTGGGTTGTCACGCGGCACAGCACACCCGGGACGCCACACCTGCTGGCCCGCGAACTTGATTGCTGTGTGATCAATGCCGGCGATGGCCCCCACGATCATCCGACGCAAGGTCTGCTGGACATGCTGACGATCCAGCAGCATCGCGGGAACATCGACGGACTCACCGTCGCCTTGGTCGGCGACATCGCGCATAGTCGCACCGCGCGAGCGAATATTTGGGGACTTAGCAAACTGGGCGCTCACGTCATCATCTGCGGGCCGCCAACGCTTGTCAGCAAGCGTTGGGCCGAACTTGGATTCGAAGTCGCGCATAACCTGGACGAAATCCTGCCGCGATGCGATGTGCTGAATTTGCTGCGCATTCAATTCGAACGACAAAAAGCGAGACCCTTTCCCAGCGTGCATGAGTACGCCGCGCTGTATGCGATGAACGCGGCAAGAATGAGTCGCGCCAGAGCCGACATCTTGATCATGGCACCGGGACCGATTAACCGAGGTGTCGAAATCACACCGGAAGTGGCCGATGGCCCCCACTCGGTCATTCTGGAACAAGTCAACAACGGAATCGCCGTACGGATGGCAGCCTTGTGGTTGACCGCGGGAGTCGAGGCGGACTGATGAAAAACGTTCTGATCGAAAACGCGCGGCTAATCGATCCCAGCCAAAACATTGACGCGACCGCTCGCTTGCTGGTCATCGATGGACTGGTCGCCGCCATCAACCCCAGCGACGGCGATGTTCCGATCGAATGCCCCCACATGGATGTCGCGGGAAGGATTGTCGCGCCAGGCCTGATCGACTTGGGCGCCGAACTTCGTGAACCCGGTCGTGAAGAAGATGAAACCATCCAGTCCGGCAGCGACGCCGCGCTTGCCGGCGGATTCACATCGGTCTTGTGTTCGGCCAGCACACAGCCGGTCATCGATTCGCCAGCCGCCGTCGAATATGTTCGGCAGAAAGCCGCCAAAGCGTCTGGCACGCGCGTTCATGTGATCGGCTGCCTCAGCAAGGGACGCGAGGGCGAACAACTGGCCGAGTTCGGACTTCTTGCCGAAGCCGGCGCCGTCGCGTTCAGCGATTCACCTCGCCCGGTCGCCAACAACGCATTGCTGAAACGTGCCCTCGAGTACTGCACGATGTTCGACCTGCCGGTTTTTGATCGGCCGGAAATTCCCGAACTCGCCGAAAAAGGCGTGATGCACGAAGGACGCGTTTCCTTGGTGCTGGGCCTGAGAGGCTTGCCCACCGAAGCGGAAGACTTGGCCGTCGCCCGCGATGTTCGTCTCGCCGAAGCCACGTCGGGACGTCTGCACATCGGTCCGGTCAGCACGATGGGCGCGGTTGACTTGGTACGCCGCGTCAAGAAACGCGGCATCAAGATTACCGCTTCGGTTTGCCCTCACAACTTGTGCCTGTCTGACGAACTGCTGCGATCATTCGATTCGAGGTACAAAGTTCACCCGCCACTTCGCAGCCCTCGGCATGTCGAAACCCTTTGCGCGGCGGTGGCGGACGGCACGATCGACGCGATCCAAAGCGGGCACATGCCACGCAGCCGCGAAAAAAAGATGAATGACCTGGACCTGTCGCCGTTCGGCGCTTCGTCGCTAGAGACAACGTTATCCACCGTCATTACCTACTTGGTTCGGCCGGGTACGATCAGCTGGATGACGGCGATCGAACGACTATCGACCGCACCGGCCAGAATCGCTGGCGTCGAAGGAGGTTCTCTTGAGATAGGACGTGTCGCCGACATCGCGATCATTGATCCCGATGCCTCGTGGACAGTCGACGCGTCTCAGTTTCTTAGCGGCGGCGTCACCAGCCCGATGGACGGGACGCAAGTTTTCGGCCGCGTGACTCACGCTTTGGTCGGTGGCGTCATTCGATATCGACTTGCCCCCGAACGATCTCACATTGTTTAACCAGAAATGAAAATTGCAAAATACCTAGATGCATCCGGTTCCCCGTGTGTCGGGCGTGTGGAAGATGATCAGTTGGTGCCGTTGCGGCTCGATGGCAACATACGATCGCTTGCGGACGTGCTTGCCAGCGACGACCCCATGCAAACGGTCAACGCGCTGCACACCGAGAGTGCCATTTCGATCGACGACTCGATCCGCTGGTTGCCACCGATCGATCATCAAGAGGTCTGGGCAGCCGGCGTCACCTATAAGAAAAGCCAAACAGCGAGGATGGAAGAATCCGAGGCCGCAGCATCTTGCTATGACCAAGTCTACGAAGCCGATCGTCCCGAAATCTTTTTCAAAGCAACACCGCACCGCGTCAGTGGCCATGATCAGCCGCTGAGAATTCGTGCCGATGCCAAGTGGAATGTTCCCGAACCCGAAATCACATTGGTGCTGAGTCCGGATCTCAGAATCGTCGGTCTAACGGTCGGCAACGACATGAGTTCGCGCGACATCGAAGGTGAAAACCCGCTCTATTTGCCACAGGCCAAGTGTTACAACCAATGCGCCGGTCTCGGGCCATGGATTCGACTGTACGAATCGCTTCCACCGGTCAAAGACATCGGAGTCGACTTAAAGATCGTTCGCAAGGGCGATATTGTTTTTGATCAACAGACATCGGCCGCACAAATGGCTCGTGGTTTCGAAGAACTGGTCGGCTGGCTGGGCCGGGACAACAGTTTTCCTGGCGGTGCCTTCTTGATGACCGGCACCGGGATCGTTCCCACCTCGGAATTCACCTTGCAGCCGGATGACATCGTGAACATCACGATTGACGGCATCGGTACACTTTCCAATACGATCGTTCAGTCCTAGCGATCGCCCCGTCATCTCAACACCCCGATCCAACCCTGTTGATCGCGATCTCGTTTTGCCAGATCGCTCCGTCCCCCGCAACTCAGCCCCCAAAAGCACTCAAACCATGTCCACGGCAACCTCCACCGCCCGACAAGTCCTGATCGCCGGCAATTGGCGAGACTCGGATCATCGCGACACATTCCAAGCCACTGACCCGAACAAGAACGAGCCGCTGGCCGCTGAATTCCCGGTGAGTTCATGGGCAGACTGCGATGCGGCACTGGACGCTGCCGTCGATGCTGCACAACAACTGCGAAGTTTACCCGCCGAGAAAATCGCTTCGTTTCTGGACGCGTATGCCGATCGCATCGATGCGGCGAAAGAATCTCTGTCGGACGCCGCCTTCGCCGAGACCGGACTTGCGAGAAGTCCGCGACTGGCCGACGTCGAATTGCCGCGCACCAGCAACCAGCTCCGCACCGCCGCCGCCGCCTGCCGCAGCGGCAATTGGGCGTTGCCGACAGTCGATACCAAAGCCGGAATTCGATCCTGCTATGAATCGCTGGGCCCAGTGTGCGTCTTCGGCCCCAACAACTTTCCGTTCGCATTCGGAAGTGTATCCGGCGGCGATTTCGCGGCAGCCATTGCGGCAGGAAATCCGGTGATCGGCAAAGCCAACAGTTCACACCCAGAAACCACGCGTCTGTTCGCATCCGAAGCGATCGAAGCACTCCGCGAAACGGGCCTTCCGGAATCGACCGTCCAGTTGATTTATCGCACCAGTCACGCCGACGGCGAACGGTTGGTGTCGGACCCGCGTGTCGGCGCCACTGGTTACACCGGAAGCCGCGGGGCCGGTTTGGTCCTGAAGGCCGCCGCCGACAAGGCAGGTAAACCGATCTATTTGGAACTTTCCAGCGTCAATCCGGTCGTCATCACACCCGGCGCGATTGCCGAGCGCGGAGATGAAATTGTCGGCGAATTCATGACCAGTGTTTTGATGGGAACCGGCCAATTCTGTACCAACCCCGGACTTGTCGTCCTGATGCGAGATTCGGCAACCGACGATTTCGTGACGGCTATCACAGACAAATTTCAATCGAGCCCCGCCGGCACTCTCTTGTCTCCTTCGGTCGCCAAAAGCCTATCGTCGGCGGTAACCAAGTTGACGGAATTCGGCGCAAAACTGTTGACCGGTGGCGGCCAGCCAGAATCGGACCGCTGTGCCTATGCGAACACGCTGATGCAGGTGTCCGGAAAAGATTTCCTAGGCAACCCGGAAGGTTTTCAAACCGAAGCGTTCGGCAATGCATCGTTGCTTGTCATCGCCGATGATGTGGACCAAGTCTGCGACGTCATTCGTCACCTCGAAGGCAACCTGACCGGATGCGTTTACAGTGCCAACGACGGACGCGACGAGGAAATCGCACAACGAGTTTCGTTCGAACTGACCCCAAAAGTCGGCCGCTTGCTTAATGACAAGATGCCGACCGGTGTTGCCGTCAGCCCCGCCATGAATCACGGCGGACCGTTTCCGGCGACGGGGCATCCGGGTTTCACCGCAGTTGGCGTCCCCGGGTCGCTGCTACGATTTGCAAAGCTGACCAGCTATGACAATGTCCGCGAACCGCGTCTGCCGACTTTGCTGCGAAACAAGAATCCGACCGGCGAGACATGGCGTCTGGTCGACGGAACCTGGACGTGCAATGACATCGCGTAATGATGAGATGGCGTAGCAATCACTTCGCCTCGTCATGACACAAAGCAGCAGGGACATTGCGAGCGATGTATGACGCGAATGTGTTTCTAATTTGATTACGTCGCGTCGACGCATATCACCTGCGTCCGGGGCAAGCCCGAAACAAGCCCGAAACAAGCCCGAAACAAGCCCGAAGCAAGCCCTGAACAAGCCCGAACGACAAGAAAAACGCGAACGCTTTAACCGATCACTTCGGTACCGACCCAGGGCTGCAACACTTTCGGGATCGCAATGCTGCCGTCGGCGCGTTGATGGTTCTCTAGAATCGCAATCATTGCTCGCCCCGTTGCGAACGCGGTTCCGTTCAGGGTGTGCACGAACTCGGTGCCTTTTTGCCCGGGCGTTTTAAAACGAACATTCAATCGCCGCGACTGGTAATCGGTACAGTTGCTGGTACTGGTGACTTCGCCGTATTCACCACCATCGCCGCGTCCGGGCATCCAGGCTTCGAGGTCATACTTGCGATAGGCCGGTCCGCCCAGATCGCCTGCCGCCGTGTCAATCACGCGATAGGGGACTTCTAGCGTGTCAAACAGGTCGCATTCCAGCTGGCGCAGCTCTTCATGCACCGCGTCGCTTTCCTCTGGCTTGGTGAACGCAAACATTTCGATTTTTGTGAATTGATGAACGCGATACAGTCCTTTGGACGCGCGTCCTGCGGCACCGGCTTCGGTCCGAAAACAATGGCTCAGCCCGCACAGGCGCATGGGCAATTGATCCACATCGATCGTCTGTCCCGCCATCATTCCGCCGAGCGTAATTTCGGCCGTCCCGACCAGATTCAATTCTGTATTCTCGATGCTGTAAATCTGAGTCTCAGGCCCGCGTGGCGAAAAACCGATCCCCTGCAGAATATGCGTCAGCGCCAAATCGGGGGTCGTGACCGGCGTGAACCCGCGTTCGCTTAGAAAACTGATGGCGAATTGCTGCAGCGCCAGGTCCAACCGGACTGCTTCGTTTCGCAAATAGTAAAATCCCGATCCTGCGACGCGAGCAGCACTTTCAAAATCGAACAGATCGTGCTTTTCGCCAAGTTCAACATGATCAAGCGGTTTGAAGTCGAAGCTGGGAATCGCTGTTTTCCCAAGCGACAATTCCTTGGCGTCGTCCTCGCCACCCTCGGGCACATCGGGATGGGTCAGATTAGGAATGACCGTTTGCAGATCGTTGATCTGTTCGTCAAGTTCATCGTGTTCACGCTGGGCCGCGTCTTTCTGCTCTCGCAGCTCACGCCCCTTCGCGATCATGGCCTGGCGTTCGGCGTCGTCTTTTGCTTTTCCGATTCCCTTGCTGGTCTCGTTGGCTTGCTGATTGAGTTGTTGGGCAAGCTGCAACTTCTCCATTCGCTTTTTCTCAAGCTCGACAATGCGTCCGAGCTCTACCTTCACGCCTCGACGATCACAGTTCTGTTGAACCAGGTCTAAATTTTGAACAATAAATTTTCTGTCAAGCATAATTTTCTTTTAGATGAGTTGTCCGATGTTTTGCCACAGCAATGCCGAAGCCCGGATGCCACGGTGGAAATCGGCGACTCGAAATTTTTCGTTGGGGCTATGCAGGTTGTCGTCGGACAACCCCCAGCCCATCAATAGACAATCACACTGGAGTACTTCTTGGAAGCGGGTGACGATCGGAATCGAACCTCCTTCGCGAATCAAGACCGGACTGACCCCAAATGCGGACTCGATCGCGTCTCTTGCCGCTTGCATGAACGGGCTGGCCGTATTGGCCAACATGCCCGGCGCACCGTGGTCGGGTTCCAGAGCGACTTTAACGCCCGGCGGCGTATGACGTTCCACATGCGCCCGAAGTCCCTCGGTGATTTTTTGGGGATCCTGGTCGGGCACCAACCGAAAGCTAAATTTTGCGGATGCCGTGGCGGGAATGATCGTCTTGACGCCTTCGCCTTGATGACCCGATGTCAGACCGTTGATGTCAAAGGTCGGTCTTGCCCAGCGACGTTCGTCGGTCGTGTAGCCGGATTCACCGAACAATGCATCGACCCCGATCGCCTTGGCAAATTGTCCGTCATCCGATGGCAATTGGCGCCACTGCTTGCGCTCTTCCTCGCTCAATGATTGCACATCGTTATAGTAGCCCGGAATCTGAATTTTCCCTTGGTCATCGACGAACGACGAAAGCAGGTGACACAGCGCGATTGCAGGATTCATCACCGCACCGCCGAACGACCCGCTGTGTAAATCCTGGCTCGGCCCATCAACTTTGATCTCATAGGTCGCGATTCCGCGCAGCCCATACGTGATCGCCGGCTGTCCATCGGCGTACTGACTGCTGTCGCTAATGACCACGCAATCACAGGCCAATTGTTCCTTGAGCTGGGGAAGCATGCGTTCCAAATTTTCGCTGCCGACTTCCTCTTCACCTTCGATCAGCAATTTGATTTGAAAGGGAAGCGGCGTGCCGCTGGCGACCCAATCACAGACGCTGTGGATATGCGTCAGCACTTGACCTTTGTCATCGGTCGCGCCACGGGCATATAGATTTCCGTTTCGGACGGTCGGCTCGAACGGACCGGTGATCCACTGATCCAAGGGTTCGGGAGGCTGGACGTCGTAGTGGCCGTACACCAAGACGATCGGCGCTCCATCGACGGCCGGCGTTTGGGCGAATACCATCGGGTGCCCGTCGGTCGCAATGGTCTGGACAGACAGTCCAGCTCGCTTAAATTTTTCGCTCAACCAATCGGCGGCGCGCCCCACGTCGGCAACGTGCCGAGAGTCGCTGCTAACGCTGGGAATTTTGAGCCACTGAACCAGTTCGTCCAGATGCCGCGGCGAATCGCTTTCGATTGTGTCCAAGACGGAAGAGGTCGACATGGAATTTTTTGGGCAAGTTTGAGGATTGGCGAATTGGCGAGAGCTGGGCGTCTAGAATCGAGTCCATTTCGGGTTCGAGCGTGCCCACAACGGGGCCTGGCACCAGCATTTGGACGCCCTTGTTGCCGGCCAGCGTGAATCCGTGTTCACAGCCGCCGATCACAATCAAAGTTGCAAAACAAGCGGTAAAAACCAGTGGAAAGGGCTGCCGACCGCCACGCGGCGGCGCTACAATATATCTCGTTCTGCGGTGACGAGAATGACGTGCAGAAATCACCCCAGTAACGATGTTTCCGAATCAGCAAGGAGCGTTGTCAGCAATGGCAGAGCATCACTCGATGGTGGCAGAGCCACAAACCACACCGAAACGTAACCAAAAACAAAAGCCCAAGAAGCAGCCACGCTATCACGTCGTACTTTGGGATGACCCGGACCACAGCTACGAATACGTCGTGCTGATGATGAAGCAGGTCTTTCGGCGCCCGATCGAGGCAGGATTCCAAATTGCAAAGGAAGTCGACACAAGCGGCCGAGCCATTTGCTTGACGACGACGCTGGAACATGCCGAACTGAAACGCGATCAAATCCACGCGTTCGGCAAGGACGAACTGATCGCTCGGTGCAAAGGCAGCATGTCGGCGACGATCGAACCGGTAAACGAATAACACAGCATGACCGCAAAACTTCGCGTGGCCACGCTCGGTTGCAAAGTCAACCAATACGAAACCGAGCTGGTTCGTCAAGGATTGCAGCAAGTCGGTTTCGATGACTGCGCGCGTGACGAAGTCGCCGACGTGTGCCTGGTTAATACTTGCACCGTCACGAATGAAGGCGACGTCAAAAGCCGTCAAATCATCCGGCGGATGGCTCGGCAAAACCCGGGCGCAAAGCTCGTCGTGATGGGTTGCTATGCAACGCGCGCGCCCGAAGAAGTCGCACAGCTGCCCGGTGTCACCGACGTCGTCACCGACAAACGCGAACTGCCCGACTTGATGACACGGTTTGGTGTCGTCGATGTTCCCACCGGACTGGACGGTTACTCGGGACGTCAACGCGCGTATGTCAAAGTTCAGGACGGGTGCTTGCTTCGTTGCAGCTACTGCATCATCCCGCATGTGCGCCCCAAATTGACCAGTCGCCCGCTGTCGCACATTGTCGACGAAGTCACTCGATTGGTGCAGGCCGGCCATCACGAGGTTGTCTTGACCGGGATTCACTTGGGCCACTACGGCGTCGACTGGAATCGCAACAAGCCGAAAGAACAATGGGTACGCTTAGCCCACTTGCTTCGCGAACTCTGTCGCATCGATGGCGATTTCCGCATCCGGCTCAGCAGTATCGAAGCGACCGAAGTCACACGTGAGTTGATCGCGATCATGTCGGAGCATGCCGACCGGATCGTCCCCCATCTTCATCTCTGTTTGCAAAGCGGCAGCGATAGTGTGCTCCGCCGGATGCGCCGGCGATGGGGAACGCGAATGTTTCTGGACCGTTGTCGCATCTTGCGCGAGTCATTGGAAAACCCTGCCATCACGACGGACGTCATCGTTGGGTTTCCGGGCGAAACCGAAGACGAGTTTATCCAGACGCTGAACACATGCCGCGAAGCCGGATTTTCGAAGATCCACGCTTTTCCCTTTAGCGCTCGGCGTGGCACGCCTGCTGCCGAGATGCCCGACAAGGTCTGCAAAACGGAACAGGCGGCGCGGATGCAACGCTTGGCTGAACTAGAAACCCAACTTCGCAAAGACTATTTCCACAGCTTGATCGGCAGTTCGGTACAGTTGCTCGTCGAATCCTCGAAACCAATCGTGTCGCTGAATCGGCATGATTCGAGCACAAGCGTGCTGATGCGAGGCACCACTTGTCGCTACGCGCCGGCCGAGTGCATTAAAACCATCGACGACTCGGTGAACCCGGCGGACATGGTGGGGCAATTGATCCAAGCGAAAGTCACATCAGCAGCCCAGAATCACATCGCCGTCGAACAACACACAGCCGAATCCGCCTAAATCAACCTCGGTGCTGGGCGGTGATTTACACCCCAAGTCACCATGTTTAGGGATGTTCGTTAGGGATGTTCATGCGACACGCCATTGCCTTGTGCCTCGTTGCGTACGCGGTGACGAATCTGTCGGCACAGATGATTCAAACACAGATCCCGCAGCAACAATTTGGATCGTCCTACTTCGAGCGAAACGGTTTCCAGTGGAACGTGGGCGGCCCAAACTTCTCGTTCAATTCCGGCCAACCGGCAACACCGCCATTTGGGAACGCGGATCCAAACGCGGGGTCGCGCGGGCGAATCGGCTTTGGGGGCGGAAAAGTTTCGGGCAGCCTGGGGTTCAATTTTTCGCAGGGCAGCAACCGGTCGATTTCGTCCTCAACGCCATCGCTAACCACCACCAATGGATACCCGGGTTCTTTCAGCAGCCAGACGATCCGCCCCTTCGTGACGGGAATCACGCCTGTGGTCGGCGATTACCCGAGGACGACGCCAGCCCAACAGATGTCCGATGCATTCCGTCAACGACAGGCATCGCAACTGCAAGAGCAGCGAATGAAAGCCGCCGCTAAGAAACAGAGCAAGGCTTATCAACAATACAAAAGAGGGATTGATGCCGAGCAGGAGGGTGAATTGCAAAAAGCCCGCGCAAACTATCGACTTGCCCTGGGCAGCGCCACTGGCGAACTGCGACAAGCGGTGCTGAAACGCTTGCGTGCCAACGGCTGGTGAATTCAAGCGGCCACTCACAACCGATCGACCGACCGACGCAAGACTTGCTGTCGATGCCGCGTTTCTGATCAGATGAACCAAAGCCGACCGGCCCCCGTGCAGGAGCCGGATCGTACTTTAAATCGTTTTTCATGGCGCAGTTAACCAGCCCAAACGGTGGCAGGAAAACGCCGCGATTTTCGATCAGTGCCTATGCTTGATCAGTGCCTATGCTCGATCAGTGCCTGTGCTCGATCAGTGCCTGTGCTTGATCAGTGACTGTGCTCGAAATCAGGTTCTTTGCCTTCGTAGGCTCGGTACAGATCAAAGATCGATTTCTCGAGAGCCTTCGCCGTTTCCGGATCGGCCGACTGCTTGCATTTCATGGCATTGACCATAACGGCGTGGGCAGCCATCAACTTCTTGCCGTACTCGGGATCGTCAGCTTTGATTCGCTGGGCCATGAAGTAGTCGGCGATTGTTCGCTGAATATTCGTCGCGTGGTCCTCTTTGGTCATCGCCCAACGCGCCAGTTGGTTGATCGCTTGCGCGTCGACATCAGTGCTTAACTCGTTCAACTGCAACTGCGCCTTTGAAATCGTATGCTCGTCTTCGAGCATTTGTTCGAAACGCAGTTGGTCGCTGTAGATTCCACACGGCACTTGGCAGTGCGCCGATGCGATCGTGGCGAATGTGCAAACGAGGGCTGCCGATAATAGTGATCGAATCATCGTTGAAACTCCGGAAGGTTAGTTAAGAGAAACTATGGGTCACTTGGGTCAAACATCGTAGCAGACTGTCTACGGTTGTAATTCCATGATCTCGACTTTACGAAACTCAACACCATGGCTTTCTGATTGCAGCGAGATACTGCCGCCACTCAACATCATGGTGCCGGCAGCTTTGCCGAGTTCTACTGCGTGCGGATCGCGGTCGTCCAGTTGGGACTTTGTGTATTGCAGTACCGTCTCGCCGTCGAGGATATGCTTGATCACGCCGTTGCCATGCACCTCGATTTCGGCCGTGACCCACTGGTCACCGTGATAGGTTCTCGATGATGAACTTGTACAGTGGGGCAAGAACAATTCGCCGTCTTTGACAACGTTCGTGCCCGGCGTGCAAAGGTTTGCGTTGGTGCGATCTTTCTTACCGTCGCCGCCGAGCAACTGGACTTCCACCGACACCGGAAAGTCTTGATCTTTGGCCATCGTTTCGGGGCGTTCGCCGTGAATCATGACCCCACTATTGCGGAACGCCCATCCGGGACCGCCTTTACATTGATCGCCGACGAATCGGTATTCGACACGCAATCGATAGTTCGAAAAATCGTCTTTGTAAAACAGGTGCCCGAATGTCTGATTGAAATCATCGTAGCCTTCATAGCCGACTTTAAGCAGACCGTCTTCGACGCGAAACGTGTTGGCGTAATTTTCGCCGACTTCGTGGTATCGAATCTTTGGTGTCCATCCGTCAAGGTCTTTGCCGTTGAACAGCTGCACCCATTTCCCCTGGTTCGATCCCTCGACTTCCTCTGCGTTTGTCGGCCCGGCAAAAACTGTTATGGCCAGGACCAGCAAGGGCGCACATACCGCAATCAATTGGTTCATAATGTCAGCCAAATTCTAAGATAAGTTACGTGGACGAGCTGATGATTCTACACCGATTGACTGTCGCCGTGATATCGCCGGCGATCTTGCTGATGCATGCGATGACGGGCATCGCCGATGACGTTGACGTTTCACCCATGACCCGTGAATTGGTCCCTGGCGTGACGTTGACCCAGGTTTCGCAGCATCCTGACGTCGTCACGCCAACCGGCATCGATGTCGACGCCAACGGAAACATCTGGGTCGTCGCAAGCCACACGCACTTCCGCCCGAAAGATTATCAAGGCCCTGACCACGATCAAATCGTCGTGATCGCCGCCGATGGATCGCGACGTGTTTTCTACGAAGCCACCGACGCGACGATGGACTTGGAATTGGGCGACGACGGCTGGGTCTACTTGGCCGAGCGAGACCGCGTGCTGCGCGTCAAAGACAGCGACGGAGACGGCGTCGGCGATATCGAACAAGATATCGCCGTACTGGACACGACCGAAGATTATCCGCACAACGGGCTCAGCGGAATGGCTTGGCATCCCGATGGGGATTTGGTCTTCGCTCTCGGTGAGAATTACTGGACACCTTGGACGTTAACAGGCACCGATCAGTCAACCGAAACCGGCACCGGGGAAGGCGGCATTTTCCGGATCCGCCCCGACGGAAGCAATGTGCGGCGGATCGCGAGAGGATTCTGGAATCCTTTCGGCGTATGCGTTCGTAAGGATGGCACGATCTTTGCCGCCGAGAACGATCCCGGTGCGCGACCTCCGTGTCGATTGATACACGTGGTGCAAGGCGGCGACTACGGATACCAGCGAGAGTTCGGCAACGCGCCATTCCATCCGTTCGTCTGCTGGAACGGAGAGCTGCGAGGGACACTGCCGATGTTGCACAGCGTCGGCGAAGCCCCGTGCGGAATTGCCCCGATCGCCAACGGTTTGATCGTACCGACCTGGGCGGACCACCGAATCGACTTCTATCCGCTTTCGCCGCAGGGTGCGAGTTTTCAAACGAAACGTGTCACACTGGTCACCGGTGGTGATAACTTTCGCCCCGTGTGTATCACAAAAGTCTCTGATACCCGCTTTTATTTGACGGATTGGGTCTTCGGGTCGTACGAACTGCACGGCTACGGGCGAATTTGGCGTTTAGACATCGATCCGGCGGCGGATTGGCTGGGCGAAATGGAATTAGCACCGCCAAACGACGCTGCGAATCTTGCCGAGCGGCTTCGACAGGGTGCGCCCGACTTCACGACAACTCAAATCCTGGACCACGCTCGCAGCGATGACGCATTTATCGCTCGCGCGGCAATCGATGCGCTTTCAAATCGCGTTGGGGATCTAAGGCCGAAAGATGTTGAAAAATGGCCGCTCGACGATCAACTAAATCTCATTCACGCGATCCGCAAGTCTTCACCAAAGAACAGGCTTTGGCTCGACTATTTTTGGAACAAGAAAAATGAAGACGTGCGTTTTGAAACGCTGCGCTGGATCACCGAAGAAAAAATTGTTGGTTTTCGTGATCAGGTCGAACAAGACTTAGCCAACTCGGATTCCTCGTACAGGATTTTCGAAGCGACCTTGGCCGCACGAAACACGTTGGCGGGTAACCCACGTGCCGGCATTGCCGATGCCGACATGCTGATGGCACGAGTCACCGACCGTAAGGCGAGCCCGATCACCCGCGCCTACGCTCTGCGGCTGATCAACCCAACGCATGGCAAGATCACCAGAAAACTTTGCGACGAGTTACTTTCGATTAACAACACGAGCGTCACACATGAATTGACGCGGACATTAGCGGACGCTGGCAAATCGTTTTCACAGCCACTGCTGCGACGTATCGCATCCGATCACACAAGTTCCGTCGAAACGATCGCCAATGCCATCGCAGGCCTGAACCCATCAGATGCGGATTCACGCACGGTACTGATTCGTTTCGCGGGTTCCGAGAATCGTGTGCTACGCGATGAAGCGTTGCGCTCGCTGCGGTTCACCCAATTCCAACAATCGACGCTTGATCAGCTTCAATCATTAAAACGGAAATTCCCCGAATCAGTGGATCTGTTCGACGCGGCAATCGATCCTCAGTCGATCAAGCTCAATCGTCCACCGGCAACCGATACCACGGCGTGGCAGGATCGGTTGGGCTCGATCGCCGGTGAACCCGATCGAGCCGCGGGTGCAAGGATTTTCTTTCACCATCGAGTCGGCACATGTGCGAAATGCCACCGTCATTCCGGACGCGGCATGGTCGTTGGTCCAGATCTTTCGGCCGCATCAACACAAGGCGATCCGAATCGATTATTGCGTTCGCTGTTGCAGCCAAGTCGCGACGTCGATCCACAATTCTATCCCTGGTCGTTAATCACCGAAGACGGCGTCGCCTTTACAGGAATCATGCTTCGCAAAGGCGGCACCAGCGGCAAGGAATTCTACCGAGATAGCGCCGGGAAAGAAAAATCGTTCCTAAAGTCTGAAATCACACACCGGAAAGAGCTGTCCACATCGATGATGCCCGATGGCTTGATTGACTTGATGACCGATCGCGAAATTCGCGATCTGCTGTCGTTTCTGGACAACCAGCAATAAGTACCTCAACGAGCTGCGATACCGACGCAATAGAACGGACCTGCGTGTGCGTTTGCTCGTTTGGCTCAAGTCACCACGATGATCGGACGCCGACATTTTGACAGACAGCATCAAACGCCGAGAGCGGCGCGTAACCGATCCATCGTCGGCGGAATGTTCTCGTATGGCTTTTCGTCTTCGTATTCCAAAATCACGAAACCTTGGTAGCCGGCATCCTTTAGGATTCCGCCGACGCGCTCGAGATCGGCAGGATACTTTTTCCCATCGGGCGATTTCATGCTCGCTTTCACTTGAACGTTGACGGCGTACCCCACACATTTGACCAAGTCGCCATACGGATCGTCGGTGTGAAAATTCCCAGAGTCCAGGTTGATACCGAACCACGGCTGATCGACTCGCTTGACGATTGTCAGCAATTGGTCCGGCGTCAGCCCGCCGTGGTTTTCGACACCGATGAAGATGCCTTTCTTGCCGGCGTGTTCCGCACATTGACTCAAAGCATCGACGGCTTGATCCAGCCTCGCCGGATCGTCGGCGAGTTCTTTTCCCTTTCCGGCAAAGAGTCGAATGTGGGGTGCGCCTAGATCCGCAGCGCGATCGATCCAACCGATGGCGTCTTCGATTTCGCGCTTAAGGCCCGGCCCTGTTCCAACCGTGAAATTGTTTCCGATTGCGGTTCCCGAAATTGTGACACCTTTCAAAAAAGCTTCGCGACGCAAATTGCGAAAGTAGTCTTGGTCGGCCGAGGGTGGAAAGAAATAGCTGGTTAATTCAGCCGATTCAATGTGATTGTCGACGCAGTAGTCCAGGAATCCGGACATATCAATGGCCTGACCGTCGGCGGACGGTTTTTGCGGCTTGCCTTTTTTAAATGCGAAGTAATCTCGCAAGGAATACGCAGCAAGCCCCAACCGAAACCTTGGTGGGCCGTGGCGATCAATCGGCTCTGCGGCATCCAGGCGAACGGGATGGGGCGTTGCGAGACAAGCGGCAGCGGTACCGGTCGCCGCTAACGAGAGGAATTGACGTCGTTGCATGATGTCCGTTTCGGTTTGGGGGGATACAATTTGCGGATGAAATCAACTTTGCGAAAGCGAACGCTGCCCGAACAATCACGACGTGTGCGTGAATTACGCGAACGAACACGAGCGACGCTCGACCAATTGCGGGCGGAATTATTGTCGCAGCGTGTTGAGGTGAAAAATCAAGCCGGAGAAAGTCAGCAAGCGGTTCATTGGGTGGGTGAATTGTCATCGTCGGCCCTCAGCACGGCGACGGCGGTCAGTGCGATTTCGGCGACGCTATTGTATGCCAGCGAGACGCAGAATGCTCGCCCGGACGATCCGGACGACCGCCACCCTGCGCCGAGTCATCGATCTGACAAGCGAAGCGTCTCCGGCGACCAGGCAAACAAAGATTCAGCACCGCCAACACTGCAGGACGAGCATGTTTCGTTGATCAAGCGGGGCATGTCGACGCTGCGAGCGAGCCAAAATGATGATGGCGGATACGGCGACACCGACCGCAGCTATTCCAATATTGCGACCAGTTATCTTGTCTTGGCGGCGTCAACGCTGGCCGAGAAAACGGTGGGACCGTCGCACGCACTTTCGAACGAGCAATGCGGACGACTCGAATCCTATCTAGACCTTGCCGGCGGGATTGCCGGATTACGCAAGCGGTACGGCACCGACAAGACGTTTGTTGTCCCGATCTTGAACAACCTCGCGATCGCGGGATTGGTTCCATGGTCCGAGGTCGCCGCACTGCCATTTGAAGCGGCGGTGTTCCCTCAATCGATGTATCGATTCTTGCGGATGCCGGTCGTCAGTTATGCGATTCCCGCTTTGGTCGCGATCGGACAGGCGCGGCACTTTCTGGGGCCAAGAGCGTTGCCGCCGATACGATGGATTCGTGCCGCATCGGTCAAGCGAACGATGAACGTCTTGAAACGAATGCAGCCTGAGAGCGGAGGTTATCTCGAGGCGACTCCGTTGACGGCATTCGTTGTGATGAGTTTGGCGGTGACCGGGCGAGGCGGCTGCGAAGTCGCGCAGCGGGGCCTGGGATTTCTGCGGCAATCGATCACCGATGACAACAGTTGGCCAATCGATACGAACCTTGCGACCTGGGTTACATCGCTGGCGATGCATGCGCTCGCATCGGACCCCCAGGACGATGGCTCGTGGTGCAGCGAGGCTCTCGTCCGCTGGCACTTGAATTGCCAACACCGTCGCCGCCATCCATTCACCGGCGCCGAACCGGGCGGATGGGGCTGGACCGATCTTAGCGGCGCCGTACCGGATGGCGATGATACCCCGGCGGCGATCATTGCGCTGCGACACGCGAGGCCACACGTTTTGCCAGAACTGCGAGACGAAATCGATGCCGCCATCGATGAAGGGGTCTCTTGGTTAGATCAATTACAAAATCGCAACGGCGGTTGGCCGACATTCTGTCGCGGCTGGGGAAAGCTGCCATTCGATCGCAGCAGCACGGATCTCACGGCGCATGCGTTAAGGGCGTACCGTGCCGCGGGTAAATCGAATTCCGCACGAGAGGACGCGGCGAAAAATTTCCTGATTCGCTCGCAACGAAGTGACGGCTCATGGCTGCCGTTGTGGTTCGGCAATCAAGACTTGCCCGACGACATCAACCCCATTTACGGAACGGCACGCGTCATGTTGTGTCATGATTCGGGAGGAATCAGCAAGGCCGACTACGACCGAGCGGCCGCTTTCTTGATCAAAAACCAGAACCCCGACGGAGGCTGGGGTGGCGGACCATCTGTACGAAAATGGATCACCCGTCAGGGAGGCGACTGCCCCGACTCGCTGGTCAGTAGCGTGGAAGAAACCGCACTGGCACTGGAAGCGTTGACCCAAGCGATCGGGGATGAACGAAAACTTTCGCCCCGGCCAGGGGTTGAAAGGTCCGATGGTCATCGCCGTGACGGTGAAGGCGAGAGCGACATTTCCCCAGAAACCGTGGGCGGTGGGAACGATCCACTATTTGAGGCTATAATTTGCGGCGTCGAGTTCTTATTGCAAAGCGTGCGCGATGGCCGTCATCATGTCGCTTGGCCGATCGGATTCTACTTCGCCAAACTTTGGTACCACGAGCGATTGTATCCTTTGATCTTTGCGACCACGGCGCTTGGCAGTTATCTAAGAGCGACGGTCGACAAAGACGACGTTTGAATTCGCAGCATCATCACGAGTGACCCCTGAGGTAAATCGTTTGTCTACGGGACTAAGCCCTAACGAAAAGACGGAATCGGCCATCACATCTGGCGCAGGCGGGCCCGATCAGCAATCCGATGCATCATCGCCCGAGGGTCGTTCGCGGCGGCGAAAAACCAGCCATCTAAAAGATGTGCCGGCGACGCTAGAGATGCGTGAGAGCTTAAGAGCGCGATGCGAACAAATCGCGGCGAAACTCGATCCGTCCACGCCGATCAACAAGGACCAAATGGAGCAAATTGCTCGACGGGCTTTGGAGGAAGCAGATTTGCCGGAGGGCTATCTGGGCTGGATGATGGTGATGATCAGTTCTGAGTTTTGGAAAGACGCGCTGTCGGCCGTCCCCCCAGAACGTCGCCTGTTTCTGCTGCCGCATTGCCTGAAACACGCCGAAGGTTGCCCGGCCGAATACGACCAATTCGGAATGAACTGTAAAGAGTGCGGTGCTTGCAGCATTGCTGACTTCCGTGGTCTGGCCGAAGAAATGGGCTATCGAGTCTTGGTCGCCGAAGGATCACCGGTCGTGATGAAAATCATCGTCGGCGGTTATGTCGATGCGGTCGTTGGCGTCGCTTGCTTGAACGTTCTAGAAAAAGCAATCGACAAAGTCCTCTTGGCCGGTATTCCTTGCATGGCGGTTCCACTGCTAAGCAGCGATTGCCGCAACACCAAGGTCGACGAAGCCTGGGTCGACCAGATGATTCGCACCCCGTACGTGCCGGCCCAACAGAAAACTCGCAGCTACGTTCACTTGATGCGCGCCGCCAGTGATCTGTTCAAAACGGAGACGTTGGACCGGCTGGCGCCCCGTATTCGGGCACAGGAGCCGATCGGCGACACGCCCGCAACGGTCCAGTCGCTGCAGTCGATGGACATGATCGCGGCAACCGAACATATTGCCTACGATTTCCTTACCCGTGGCGGCAAACATTCGCGACCTTTCATAACGTTGGCCGCCTATGACGCGATGACCGGCGGCGACGGAACAACCGCCGACGGAGAACAATCCGTGGCAACGATTCCCGATACGGTCCGTCGTGCCGCGATGAGCATCGAGACGTTCCACAAGGCTAGCCTGGTCCACGATGATATCGAAGACGATGATGCGTTTCGCTATGGCCAGCCGGCCGTGCACCGTCGATTCGGACTGCCCACCGCGATCAATGTGGGCGACTACTTGATCGGATTGGGGTATCGCTTGCTCAGTCGCGTCGACACTGGGGACTCAACCAATGGCGACTCAAACTCTGGCGACTCAAACACTGGCGACTCAACCCATCGCGACCCAGACAAAACGATCACCGCACAGGCGCGGGTCGACGTTCTCGACGGACTTGCCGCGGCACACTTGCGATTGGCCGAAGGGCAGGGGGCCGAACTGCTGTGGCGAGATACCAAGGACCGTCGATTGACACCGCTAGACGCGCTGAAAGTCTACGCGTTAAAGACGTCCCCTGCGTTCGAAGCGGCTTTGATGAGCGGGATTCGCTTGGCCGGTGACGCGACGTCGTACGTCGAACCGGTCCGCACATTCAGCCGTAACATGGGCGTGGCGTTCCAGATCCTGAATGACTTGGGCGACTGGAACGGCGACGAAAGCAACAAACTTTCTGCGGGCGGCGATGTGTTCGGTGGGCGACCGACATTACTGTGGGCGTTGGCACTCGAAGCGCTTGATCAACAGGGCCAGGACGAGTTGCTGGGGCTGGCCGATCCGACCTGCGGGTTAACCGACGAACAACGATTGTCGCGAGTTCGCAAGCTGTATGAAAGCGTCAACGTTTTCGAAACCGCGCTGCAACTGGTCGACAAACATCAAGCCCGTGCCGAGCAGATCGCGGACGAAATCGAGCCCGATGCACTTCGCCGGCTCTTTTATTTCCTGGTTGATACCGTTTTGGAACGCCCCGAACTCCCTTCGCCATCGGTTGTCTCGATCGGCGTCGGTGGCCCGATTGTTTAATTGTCCGATCGAAACCGTTAGTCGCTGAACTGAACAGGATTCGATCGGCGCACGCGTCACGCCCACCCTATCACGCTTCACTCATTGCGAGCCCCGCCAACAGTCTTTCAGTTAGGTCAAGCGGCATGAACCCGGCACTTTCGCGAGACGATTCTCGCGTCAAAATCGAAACGCTCTTAGATCAATTTTATGGCCGGCCGCCCGGTTACCAACAACTCGGTGATTTTGCATCCGCCGACGAAGTCCCGCCGCCCTACGATTCGCTGCTGGACCACAACGAACACATGACGGTGACGGTCGAGTCGCATTACGGCGAACCGGTCGACGTCGTCGTGCACCAGACTGTCCGACAAGACAACTGGTATTCGCGAGAAATCACGCTGGTCACGTCGAATTCCCGGCGAATCGTCCAATATGGGATTGTGCGATTAAACATCGACGCCTTAGAACCAGAGGTCTGGCAACAAATCGAAAGCCAGGAAATCCCGCTGGGGCGTGTGCTGATCGAACACAATGTCTTGCGGGAAGTCGAGTTATGTGAACTCTGGAAAGTCAAATCCGGACCCTGCCTCGCCTCGCTGCTGCACCTAAGCATCGGCCAAACGGTTTACGGACGCACTGCACTGATCTACTGTGACGGCGAACCCGCCATCGAATTACTAGAGATCGTTGCCCCGTGTGCAGCCGAAACGCCCGAGTAACAGGGGCGGCCCGACGGCCATTGGGGGACCGAAGGAAAGAGGCGGCCCAACGGATAGAGGCGGCCCGGGTGACTGCGGCGACCCGACTCGCTGCGGCGACTCGAGTGACCAGGGATTGCCGCGAACATTTTCAATGCCCTAAAGGATTGCGACGATGACACGGAACCGTATCACGGATCGAACCAGCCGTCTTTTCACGTCACCGCGGAGGTCGGCCCTGGCCTTGCCGGCGACCCTCAGCTTTTTGCTTCTCGCCGCAGTCCTGCCAACGCACGCCTTGGCACAGGAAGACATCGGCCCGCAAGACACTTCGGCCGCCGATTCGATCCTGCGATCGACCGACGAAGCCAAAGTTTCTGGATTACGTGCTCACGCGCTCGGGTCATTGCAAAAAGGGGACCCTGCAGCGGCCATTAAAGCGGCCGATGCGATGGTACGGATCAGCCCCGATGACCCGCGCACCACACGGCTGGCCGGAGACATCTACTTGCGCAGCGGTAAACCCAAATGGGCCGTTCGCATGTTCGACCGCTATTTGGAAACGAACGCGGATGAGATGCCTGATCTTTGGCAGCGAGGCATTGCGCTGTACTTCATGGGCGACTTCAAGACCGGTGCCGAGCAGTTCGAACGACACCGAACAGTCAACCCCAACGACGTTGAAAATGCGGCGTGGCATTTCTTGTGCGTCTCGAAACTCGATTCACCCGATGAAGCCAAGAAACGCGTGCTTGCTGCGCCGAATGATCCCCGAATTCCGATGGAAGAGATTCGCCACATGCTGATCACCGGCGACCGCGACGCGGTGACAAACCGAATCAATGAAACGCCAGCCAATTCACCAACAAGATTGGCCGCACAGTTTTACGGCAACTTTTATTTGGGGTTGTACGCCGACGCGTTGGGCGAAACGGAGAAGGCGAAATCGCTGATGAAGCAAGCGGCTAAAGATGCGCCAAGAAATTACATGGGCGACATCGCACGTGTTTACGCCGACTGGCTCGGCGAAGGCGACCTGTAATCAAGGCCGCGATTGCTTGATCGCGCCTTCGCCACGTTCTATTCACCGCACTCGTTTTTTTACTGCGGCAACGGGAACGCGCCGCTGCGATGATGATGTTGTCGCTGGCCTAGATCGCGGCCGACAACTCGGCTTCGTCCGGTTTGCAAGTCGCTTTCATCACCGTAAAGAACGACAAGCGGTTGGGCTTATAACAATGATCCAACCGGAGCGGCAGTTCACCGATGACTTGGTCAAGGTCCAAATCGGTGCGCCAACCTAAACGCTTGGTGATGTTGCCGGCCGAATCGATCACACGTGCGATCAACGGATTGTCACTGCGAAAATGATTGATGATCAGGATTCGGCCGCCGGGCCGACAGACGCGAACGATCTCGCGCATCATGGCGGCCGGATCGGAAACGACGCTTACGGTGTGAAATGAGCTGACAAAGTCAAAGCTTGAATCGGGAAACGTCAACTTCTCGGCGTTCATTGGCATCACGTTGACGTGCCGCCAGTCCTTTTCGTCGATCAATTGCTGTGCTTCGGCCAGCATCGATTCTGACAGATCGACTCCGGTCACGTCGACGTGTGTGGGATACGCATCAAGCGAGAGCCCGGTGCCGACGCCGACTTCCAACAATTTCGCTCCTTCGGGAAAAGAAAGTGATCCCAAGGCTGCGACAATGTTTCGTCGCGCGATAGCAGGCCACAATGCCTGATAGGCCGGAACCAGATTGCGATACAAGCTGCTGCGGTGCGGCTGGGCCTCGGTGCCGCCGCGTGCATGCGTGCTTCGATGTTTTTTCTGATTGCCAGGCTTCGGACTTGTGACGGTACTCATAGACAGTGATTGCTCCGAGCGGACTGCGAGTTCAGACAGGAACGGTGATATCCCCGTTCTTTCTTCGGTGCCAGGATCGCAGATTCCCAGCATCAGTCAAACACGTTTAACGCAGGCAAGATTATTGCAACTTCCCACCGCCACACAACTTAGGCATCGTTCCCCGAGCCAATCGGGAAGGATTTCTTGCGAGATATTACAGTGCCGATACAAGCCAGGGCCCTGCGGACAACTGTCCAACACCGCCAATACGCAAAGTTTACGCCACTGCGCCAAAGTCACTGCGCCAAAGTCACTGGGGCGATCGGCCCGGGGCCCCCGCACCGCTCCGTCGCTTTGCGATCGACCGAACCGGCGCGCCGAAAGCGTAGTAGCAGAACGCTAACGGTAAGGCCAGCCAGTGCAACAAGAAGACCCCGACAAGTGCAAAGAGCGCCTGGCCAATTTGATGGGGGGCCCGTCGCCCGCGGACCCACTGCTGCACCACATGCGGATACTGGTACCGCGAAACCATCAAGAAAGCCAAGGCCAGCGCCAGCATGGGTATAAAGTAATGGGACGCCGACAGCAGATTGGCGGCGAGCGAACGCACCGAATCGGGATAGATCGAGTCCGCGACGACTGACGATAGTTCCGGCATCGCGATTGCAAACGCCGCCAGAGTCCCGGCGGCGGCAGGGCTGGGCAATCCGTCAAAGCCTTCATGCGTATCGTCCTCGGTCGTTTCCACGTTGAACCGGGCAAGCCGAATCAAGACGCATAGCGCAAAGAGCACGCCGATGGCCCAGGTCAAACGCTGTGGCAATAAATCGCTGATACGCCACACAATCACCGCTGGGGCGGTGCCAAAGGTGATTGCATCGCAGAGGCTGTCCAGTTCCGCGCCGAACTGACTTTCCTGTCCCGTCATTCGCGCCGCCGAACCATCGAGCGCGTCGAATAGCATTCCGGCAAAGATCAGAATGCCCGCGACAAAAAGCTTTTGGTCATCGGGCCATTCCAGCGAGACACTCATGGCAACCGCGATCGAAGCCAAGCCACAGACGCCGTTGCCTAGCGTCAACATCGTGGGCAAAACGGCCAACGTCAGCCGGCGTCGCCGACGGCGTTTCTTCTTGGGCGGCCGACTCGGCGCCGCGTCGTCGTCGCCCAGCGGCGCATCATCACTGAGCGATGAATCATCGCCATGCGGCGGTTCGTCGGTCGGGAATAGCTCTCGTTTCAGTTCGCTCATGCTTTGGTCCAGACGGGGTATCGGCGGTCAGTCACGCCGCTCCGTCGATCTTATGTCGTCAGGTCGGCCCCGTTTCATCAGATCCGCCCCGCGGCCCCACAATCACGGGGTGGCGAGGATCCGAGTCCTTCGTGGGGGCGCTAAACCTTGCGTCTTAAATGGTCATTGAAATAAGGGATAAAAAATCAATTCTGTTAGCGGGCGTCGCAACCGAAATTTCGCGATTGAGTCAACAAGACAACTCTGATTGTTGTGCTGGGATCGTCATGCGCGGGGCGCGATCGGTCGCACTGGGATTTGACCTTCAAATCGGTCGACCTCTGCAAAATATGCACGTCTGACGTGTGGTCATTATTTTCCAGCGTATCCGCTATAACAGAGTGATGTCGATACGCTCAACAAATGATTCAAACTCTTTGCTCGAACCGGCCGGAGTACCGCACCGATGATGACGCCGCGATATCTGGTTCCGTTCGATTCTCGAAGAGCGTTCCACCGCTTTACCGATGTCCTGGTCATTGGCGCGGGATTGGCGGGGCTGCGTGCGGCTAACTCGATCGACCCGCACCACAGCGTGCTGGTTGTCACCAAGGACTCACTTCGCGAATCCAACAGCAACTACGCCCAAGGCGGCATCGCCGGTGTGCTGGACCCCTGTGATCGGTTCGAATCGCACATTGCCGACACATTAGCGGCCGGCGGCAACCTGTGCGACACCGACGTCGTTGACATGGTCGTCCGTGAAGGGCCGCGGCGGATCGAAGAACTGATCCGCTGGGGCACCGATTTTGATACCGAGAACGGCGAATTAGAACTCGGTCGCGAAGGCGGTCACAGCCGCGAACGAATCGTGCATGCCCAGGGCGACGCGACCGGCCGCGAGATCATGCGGGCGGTCATCGAACAAACCCGACAAAAAGAAAACGTTGATATCTGGGAAGACGCGTTCACCGTCGACCTGCTGACGCATGAAGGCCGTTGCCGAGGCGCGGTGATCGTCGGCGAAGACAAGCGTCCGCTGATGGTCTGGGCGCGAGAAACGATACTTTGCACCGGTGGCGCCGGGCAAGTCTTTCGGGAATCAACCAATCCGTCCGTGGCGACCGGTGATGGTTTTGCCCTGGCTTATCGGGCGGGCGTACAACTGCGGGACATGGAATTCATGCAGTTTCACCCGACCGTCCTGTACATCGCGGGTTCGTCTCGATCGCTGATCACCGAAGCGGTGCGAGGGGAGGGTGCTCATCTGATGGACGTGAACGGCCACCGATTCATGCCAGAATACGACCAACGTGCTGAGCTTGCCCCACGCGACGTGGTCAGTCAATCGATCATCCGTCAGATGGAAATCACCAAACACCCCAGTGTTTACCTGGACCTTTCCCACCTGGATGCCAATCACGTTCGAGACCGATTCCCAGGCATCGACGAGACTTGTGCCAAGTTCGGACTGGATATCACGTCGGACCGCATCCCCGTGCGTCCGGGTGCCCATTACATGATTGGCGGGGTCACCGTCGATCGCCAGGGACGCACGACGTTGCCCGGTTTGTGGGCCGCGGGCGAAGCGACCAGCAGTGGATTGCATGGCGCAAACCGATTGGCCAGCAACAGTCTGCTGGAAGGCTTGGTGTATGGTGCCCACGCCGGCGAAGCGGTCTCGCGAGCGGTCGGCGAAGAACCCCGTTCGCTGCAGGCGCTGCGGATCCGCCATCCCGAGTACAACGAGGGCGAGGCGTTCGACGTGGCGGATGTTCGCGTTTCGCTAAAGAGTTTGATGGGACGACTTGCCAGCGTTCAGCGAGATGGCGAGGGACTCAAGGAAGCCGCCGAATCGATCCGATCCTTCGCCGCGTACGTCATGCCGCACCAGTTCGAAACCTTTGAGGGATGGGAGTTGCAAAATCTAATGCTGACGGCATCATGCATGGTCGACAGCGCGATCGCGCGCACGGAATCCCGTGGCGTTCACTTTCGCAGCGACTTTCCCGTCACCGATGACGAGAATTGGCGACGACACCTAACGATCCAAATCGACGTCGATGCGGGGCACCCCAAGCTGGGCAAAATGCTCGAGCCCAGTGCGCCCGTCCCGGCAACCTTTTCCGCAGATTCGTAGCATCTTTCGCATGTCCGTGCCACGTCTTATCGATTGCGATTGGCGGAACTGTCAGAATTACCTTTCGCGGCATTACTTCTCGCGGAGTCGGCGAGCATGTACTTGCCGCTTGCGAAGTTCGGCCTGCGGATTGCGGATTATCGATCCACCATCATCGATCCACCGTTATCGATCCACTCATGAACATCCGTCGTTGCGGCAGTACCCGGCACGCGGCGTCAAGCTGCCAACGACCCATTTCCAACGCCACATCGGTAAGGACGAAACAGCACCGTGACTAACATGATTCAGGAACAGGATGAAGTTCCAATCGTCGTTCGTTCGAATGTCACGACTCCGATCAGTGAGCTGAGTTTCCTGAGACGATCGCTGCTGTTCGCCGAACTTTCAATGTTCACGTACAACGATGAAGCCGAAGCCGCTGCGGCAGCAAAGCTCGCTGGCTTTCCCGATTCCACGTTTTATGACCGCGACGGTTCCCAGGCGTTTCGATTCCGGAACGATCACGACTGTATCATCGCCTGCCGCGGCACCGAACCGAACGAATGGAACGATATTCGCGCCGATGCGAATGCGGCAAGCGTACTGGCCGAAACGGTCGGCAAGGTGCATCGCGGGTTCAAACAAGAAGTCGATGATCTTTGGCCGATGTTAGAAACGGCACTGATGACCAACGAGCAACCTCTGTGGTTTTGCGGACATTCACTCGGCGGCGCCATGGCCACGATTTGTGCGGGTCGATGTTTTTTGTCACACATCGCCAGCAATCCGAGCGAGTTGTTCACCTTTGGCAGCCCGCGGGTCGGCGACAAACGGTACATCAATCACGTCTCGCTCGACCATTACCGGTACGTCAACAACAACGACATCGTCACGAGAGTCCCACCAGTCCTGTTGGGTTACCGGCACTGCGGCCGCGAAGTCTACTTGGACCGCAACGGCGAAATCAAAAAGCTGGGCCTGATCATGAAGCGTCGCGATCGCTGGCGAGGCTTTTTAGGCGGATTGCGGCGATTCAAAGTCGATCATTTTTCGGATCACTCGATTCACCGGTATATCGAAGGCGTTTGGAAGGCCGTCGAGAAAGAAGAATCCGATTTGCGATCGGGTGAAAGCGCAACAAAATCCGTTGACGATTTCGCACAAGATGCCCCCAAACCTGCCGAAGGTTCGCCGGCGGATTTGGCCGATCAAGCCGATCGCGACGCGAGTCATGCCCCCAACCAACCGCGTCGAGTTTAAACGTATGACAGAACCTGAGAGCCAGACCGCAAATGTCGGCGGCGTCGAACTGAAACTTGCGCATCCTTACGTCAGTCCCAGCAAATGGATTGGGCGTGAAGAGATCCTGATGCAGTTGTTGGCTTGCTGGATCACGCTGGATGACGCCGACCTGCCACTGACGCCACGATTGACCGGTTCGCCAGGAGTCGGCAAGACACAATTGGCAATCGCAGCGGCTGCGGCGCAAGGCCGACCGCTTTACATCTATCAGTGCACCGCAGACACACGTCCGGAAGACTTGCTGATCACGCCGGTGCTGAGCCAGGGTGGAAAGATCGCCTACCACGCATCTCCCTTGGTCACGGCGATGATCCGTGGCGGCGTCTGCATTTTGGACGAAGGCAACCGGATGAACGAAAAGTCGTGGGCATCGCTCGCGCCACTTTTCGACGGTCGGCGACATGTCGAATCGATAGTGGCCGGGACGACCATCCCGGCGTCGCCCGACTTTCGCGCCGCGGTCACGATGAATCGCGACGAATCCACATTCGAGATTCCGGATTACATTCTCAGCCGGCTGCAGCCAACGCTGAGCGTCGGATTCCCCGATAAGCACGACGAGATGGCGATCCTGCAGTACCACTTGCCATTTGCCGAACCCGAGATGCTGGCCATCACGGTCGAGTTTCTTCAGCATTCTCATGAATTGAAACTCGACTTTTCGCCTCGCGACGGAATCAATCTGCTGCGGTACGCCATCAAGAGAATGTCACAAGACTCCACCCATCCGATCACCCGCGATCAAGCCTGGCGGGAAGCACTCGAGATGTGCTTAGGTGAAGACGCGATGGACCTGGAAGCGATGGCCCAGCGGCGTCGCCGGACGCTCGGCGGTGACGCCGTGCCGCTGGGACTGGCCGATTTATTCTTTGACCCGGAAGACCCTTTGCATCCGGATCGCGATGACGACGAAGACGACGACGATTAGCGATCGAAAACAGGGAAAGCCACGAAACATTTCTGGGTCGCAATCGCTGCTCTGGGTGCCAAGAACGGGAACCCTGGCAGTGAATTCCGGTACACCGGCACCACCGGATCGATCGACACGGGTGAGATTTCACATCCGACCGACCTCAAATTCGCCGGTTTTCGCGGCGTAGAACCGTCCGAATTCCGGACGACAGCCCTATGAACCGTCGTCATATCCGCGTCGCCTGGTGGGCGCCGCCTGCCCGATATCGATCGGGCGGGCAAACTCTGATGGTATCTAGGCCCCCCGACACTCCATTCGTGGAACTTTTGACGCGATTGGCCGTCCAAAGCACCACGCGGCGGTGCGGATTTTATGAGTCAAACGGCCTCTCCAATTGGGGGGATGACAAGGCCTGGCTTCGTCAAACTCCATCATTGTCGCTACGACCGTCATGGTTTGGCCCGACTTTGCCTGTTGTTGAAAATACGGCAACTGGCAACTGTTTGCGGGTTTTTTGGCCCCAACTATACTCGGCGACTAAGTTTCGGCTGTACCCACAGTCGGAGACCAACTCGTCGTTTTAGCCCTATCGATTTTCCGTTGCAGTGGGTTTTCCGCTCGCATCGACACCCTTCCAACTACGTCCGTTTTGATCGCATCCGGCCCGTGCCGGAGCGTCCATGCGGAGACATCGCCAATAAGGTTTGGTCTATGACCTCGCGTAAGCGAAATAGCGCCACAACATCGTCGTCTTCAAAACGCCGCGATCGCCAGACATCTCGTCCCGCCAGCGCAAAAGATGCGTCGTTGCATAGCCGTATGAAACGTCGCCAGAGCCTTTTAGAGACGCTCGAGCCGCGGCAGTTGCTAGCCGGTCCGCAGTTGATCGGCATTCAACCGAACGAAGGCGACTTGATCGTCAACGGATCGGAACTGAGCACGGCGCCGCGTGTCTTGACGTTCGGGTTTGATCAGGGCCAACAAATCGATAGTGGAACGCTGGACGGCATCCGCGTCACCCGCAGCGGTGATGATGGTGTGTTCAACACGGGTGATGACGTTCAGATCACGCCAGGCTTGGTCACACTGGGCGAGCCAAACGAAAACGAAGTCGTGGTACGGTTCGCCGAGTCGCTGCCCGATGACAATTATCGCATCGAAGTTTTCGGGTTCGACGATCCGGGCCGCAATATTGTCGCGCTGCGCAATACCGATGGCGAAGCACTGATTCCGGATGTCGCGGGCAGCCGCAGCGACGTGATCGATTTCCAGCTAAAACTCGGCGCGCTAATCGAGGCGGTCGTACCTCAACCTGTCGTTCGCACCGATGACGGTTCGCTTCATCAAAACCGCGACGAGATTGTTGTCTACTTCAATGAAGATCCGCTATTCGTCGAGAATGACGAATCTGGAAATCCGACCGAGCGTTCGGCAGAGAACCCGCGTTTCTATCAACTGTTGCTGACCCAGGAAACAGTCCGAACGACCGACGACTTACTGTTCCAACCGGACCGCGTCGTCTATGACCAAGCGACTCACACCGCCCGATTATTTTTCGCAGGCGACATCAATAACTTGCCGGGCGTTTCCGAAGGCGGCGGAACTTGGCGTCTACGCATCGGCACGGCTGTCGATAGCCGAGTCGACCTGATCCTGCCCCCAACACAAGTTGCCGTAACCGCATCGGCGGTCAACGATTTCCAATACGACGGGCTGCGCGTCACGTTCTTTTCCAAAGCGATCGGCGAAGCCGGCAGCGGACGCGAAATCAGCTTTATCGATTCGGGCAGCGGTGGACTAATCGCGTCGCTGGACGTTGATGGCCATGTGATTTTCGATTTCGGCGGCGACACACCGACGTTCAACAATCTGCAATCGGCGATCACCGCGGCACCTGCCGTCGTGGCGGCGATCGGAATGAACGTTGAACGTAACGGGGTTGCCGGCGACGGCGCTAATCTGACCGTCCCGTCGTACGTCGTGGGCGCTCCTGCAATGCAGCTTCACGCCGCAGGCGAAACGCTTAGCACGGCCCTTGATGTCGGTGTCTTTGGACCGGACAACCAATTGACCAGCTTGGTCTTTAGCGAATCGATCGAACCTCAACCCTTCGGAATCGATCTGCCGGGCAGCAACAACGATCCGGGACACCGGACGTTCGAGGGCGTGAACGTCAACACGTTGGTCAAGCACATCAATTCGCGGTTTGGCGCGGACTCGACCGATGGCATCACTGAAATCCCGTACAACTTCAACGGGATTTTCGAATCGGTTGGCAACAATAATTTCCTGAACCAGATCGACGAACGCCAGAAAGATCGTATCCGCGAAGCGGTCAATCTGTGGGCGTCGCAAATCGGTGTTCAGTTCCGTGAAACGGTCGACCAGGGAATCACGTTTGCTGTTGGCGACACGGACGTGATCCAGTCGGCCCCCGGTACGCAACGGTTCAACACAACCGATTACACCGTCCGCATCGACCCGACATTCGACGAGTCCTTGTTGGTGTTCGGCATCAACACGGACTTTGATACGGCATTCGGCGAAAGTTTTTTCCGCGTTGCGATGTCGGGCATCGGATTCCTGCTGGGCTTGGAACAGGCCGGCGACCTGCCACCGCAAACGTTGATGAGCCTGAATCGACAATTCCTGTTCGACTCGATCAACACGGAAGAGCAGATCAGTCCGCTCGAGCCGATCTTCCCTGGCAATTTTGACGTCCTGCACGGTCAACACCTGCATCGTCCGGACAGCATTGACGTTGACCTTTATCGATTCGAAGTCGACCTGGGCGACGCCAACCGCCAAGGTTTGCTGACCGCAGAGACGTTCGCCGAACGGCTTGCCGATTCAAGCTTGCTGGACACAACGCTGACTCTGTTCGAAGAAGTCCAAGCGGTGGGAACGAGCGATTTCGGTGTCGGCATTGGCACGTCTGTACGATTCGACGCGATCGCTAAGGGAATCGCGGGCAACAACGCGCGGATCGATTTTATCTTGAGCAACCGGACGGGTGCCAACACCGGTCCGATCGTTTCACAGGCGGTTGATGCCAGTGGCAATGGAATCCCCAATGCGATCCTGATCGACTTGCCACGCGCCAGCGTCAATGTCACGTCGCTGACGATCGGCGATGTGATCGATGCGATCAACAACGACCCGTTCGCATCCTCGATCATGCGTGCATCGCTGGCGTCCGGCGACGCCAATGAAGACATCCTGCGAACCGAACTTGATTTCGGTTCGGTGGTGCTGCGCGGCGGCGGATTGAATCAATTAAGTCGCAACGACGATTACTTCAGCGAAGACTCTCGCATCACGGCATCCCTCGATAGCGGCGTTTATTACATCGGCATCGCCGCTAGTGGCAACGACAACTACGACCCGTCGGTCCCCGGCAGCAGTTTCGGCGGCCTGACACAAGGTCGATACGACTTGAACCTGAAATTCGAGCCTCAAGTCGACGAGTCCGATGCGATTCGCGACCTGGACAGCTCGCGAGTCGATGTGCCGGGAACTTTGTTAGACGGCGACGGCGATGGCGTCCCCGGTGGCGTTCACAACTTCTGGTTTCAAACGCGACCTGAAAATCGCCTGATCAGTTTTACCGACAATGGTGCCGCGATCACCAACGGACAAACATTGACCGTAACAGGCGCCAATGGGATCGTGCGAACGTTCCAGTTTGTCGACTTCGGGGGCAGCGCGTCCGGGGGCAACATCCCCGTGTTTTACAATTCCGGCGCCAGCGGCCAGCCGACCCCTGCGGGCAACCTGGCTGGCACATTGCAATCCGCAATCAACAGCGTGCAAGGCATCACCGGTGTCACGGCTTCGCAGACCACCTCGGGCCTCGAATTCCGCGGCGAGCAAAAACTGGAATTCTCAGATAACTTCCGCGGCGTCGAAGTATTCGGCCGAAACATCTTTGTCGATAAAACGGCCGGGCCTCAGGCCGACGGAAGTCTTGCCAGCCCGTTCAACAACATCAGCAATTCGGCCGTTGCCAATGCCTTTGGTTCATCGCTGAGTGGTGACATTGTCCGCATTGTTGGAAACGGTGGTGCCGATCAAGACATCACGACGATTGCGGATAACTTCAGTTATCAGATTGGCACATCCAACACCGGCGGTGTTGCACTGGAAGATGGCCGTACGATGGAAGTCCCCGCGGGCGTGACGACCATTATCGACGCCGGAGCCGCATTCAAACTTCGCGGTGCACGCATCGGCGTCGGCAGCAGCACCGTTCAAGTCGATCGCAGCGGTGGCGCCCTTCAAGTCTTGGGGACGCCGCGTCTGATCGACATCAGTTTGTCGGGCGAAACGGTCGAAACGACGTTGCTTGGTGGCCAAGATTCCCAAGGACTTGGGTACGACGATGGCAGCGTGATCTTTACCAGTCTTCGTGATCGCAGCGTCGATACATCTGCCTCTGGCAACTCGCCTGCGCCTGCGGCCGGTGATTGGGGCGGAATCGTATACCGCCGCGATTTAGACCAAGCGGAGGGTCGCCGCGACTTGGAAGACGAAGGCATCTTCCTGCAATACGTCAACCACGCTGAATTCCGGTACGGCGGCAGCAGCAATGTCGTCGTCGACTCCGTCCAGCAATTGATCAATCCCATCCAGATGATCAACTTGCGTCCGACAATCACGTTCAACGAAATCATGTTCAGCGCCGACGCAGCAATCAGCGCGTCGCCGAACAGTTTTGCCGAAGAGAGCTATCAGTCACCGCTGTTCCAGCAAGCCGGTTCATTCACGGCCGATTATGACCGCGTGGGTCCAGACATCCACAACAACTTGGTCGTCAACAACAGTATCAACGGACTGTTCATTCGCTCGGAAACCAGTCCCAATCGTCCGCCGGATCAATTGACCGTCGCAGGCCGGCTCGATGATACCGACATCGTTCACTACCTCGCCGAGAATTTGGTCGTTGCGGGTCAGCCCGGCGGGTCGATCGATGACGGGTTCGCGCCCAACCTGTCGTTTGTATCCGGACGACGACTTGCCGGCGGAACACTGCAGCAAACAACCGCCGCTGGTCAGCCGAATTATGAATATCGACTGACCTTCGTTGACCGAGATGGATTCGAATCACGATCGACCGAACAGGCCAATGCGTTTCAATTCACCGTTAGCGAAAACAACAGCTCGATCGAGTTGATCGGTCTGCCGTTGATCGATTCGTCGACCAGCGATTTCGTTTCTCGGCGTCTTTACCGGGCGGTCATTCGCGACGCATCGGGCAACGTGATTCCCGAGCAAAGTCGCAGCTATGAATTGGTTGCCGACTTGGATTCGACCACCGACACGTATATCGACAACGGTTCCTCGACCGACGGACTGCTGGACATCAATCGTCTGGGTATTCGCGGACGACTGGACGGATCGTTGGTCTTTGATCCCGGTTTGATTTTGAAATTGCGAGGCGCGCGAATCGAACTGGGTTATGGCACGCAACTGTTGGCCGAAGGGGTCGCAGAGAACCGTGTCATCATCACCAGTTCGCTGGACGATCGCTTCGGCACCGGCGGAACGTTCGATACGAACAACGACAATCAGACCGCCAACGGCGCGACCGATCCAGAGCGAGGCGACTGGTCGGGCATCTATGCCGCTGCCGGCGCCCATGTCAGTCTTGACAACGCCGTCATCGCGTTCGGTGGCGGAATCAGCTTGCTCGAAGGCGGCGAATCGAGAGGATTTGCACCGCTGGAACTGCAACAAGCGACCGGTCGTATTACGAACACACGTTTTGAATTCAATGACGACGGACAAGACGGTGCCGGTGCATCGGGCCGCCAAGGTCGCTTGGACGTTGATCCTTCGGTGATTTTTGTTCGTGGATCGCAGCCGACCATTGTCGGCAACGAGTTCATTGACAACCGTGGCGCGATCATCACCATCGACAGCGAATCGATGACCAGCGATCCCAACGAGGACGAAGGTCGTCAAACCGGCAGCAGCGAACGGATTGCCGATCTGAACGACAACCGTGGTCCGCTGATTCGGCAAAACGTCTACGACGTGGTTCCGGCCGATTTGCCCGAAGACATTCAGGTCAGCGGCTTGGTCGTTCGTGCCGGCGTGACGGTGACCACCGAAAGCGTGTTCGACGATACGGACATCGTTCACATCCTGAACGATTCGTTGACCGTCGACAATTTCCACAGCAGCGGCGGACTGCGTTTGCAAAGCCGCCCGGATGAGAGCTTGGTCATCAAGCTGTCCGGCGGAGGCACCCCGAACAGTGCTACGCTGGGAACCGGCATCACGGCGACCGGTACGCCAAGCGACATCGTCGATCGAATCGGCGGCAGCGTCCAGATCATCGGGTACCCCGGGGCACCCGTCGTCTTGACCAGTATCAAAGACGATACCGTCGGTGCGGGGCGTCGTCCCGACGGATCGCAGTTCACCGACACCAATGGTGACTCGTTCGGTTCGCGACCGGCACCCAACGATTGGCGAAGCATCTTGCTGGACCAATACAGCAACGATCGCAACGTCGATGTCCAACTGGAACAAGAAGCGTCGACCTCGGTCGCGCCGGGCAACAACGCCACCACGGATTCGGCGCAGTTGCTGGGCGAATTGGCACCGAATTTGTCATCCAGTGACGACCAACGCCGACTCGGTTTTGAAGTGGAAGGCTACTTGAGTGGCCCGGCTGACGTCGACACTTATAGCTTTATCGGCATCCCCGGCACGGAAGTCTGGATCGACATCGATCGCACATCCAGTAACCTCGACACGGTGATCGAGTTGCTTGACGCTACCGGCAAACTGCTGGCGCGCAGCGATAACTCATTCGCCGAAATTGATGGCACCGAGTCGCTGGCGATCTTTGACGATGATCTTGAGTCTCGCGTCAGTTCGCTGCAGTCGCGAGCGGATGAGTACACTGATTTCAGCGCTGGCGGACTCTACTCTGATTTCCATTCACTCAATCTTCGGGACGCCGGAATCCATCTGCCGCTGCCTGGTTCGGTATCACCGAACAACGATGGCAGCACTTACTTCTTCCGCGTCCGCAGTGCGTCGGTTGATCCAGATGATGTGACGGGCGGTTTGACCGATGGCTCTTACCGCGTCCAAGTCCGTTTGCAGGAAGAGCAAGAGTTCCCCGGCAGCGTGATTCGCTATGCCGATATTCGTTTTGCCAACCACGGCATCCATATTCAAGGCTTGCCGGGTTCATCCCCGCTGCTTGGCGAAGCCCAAGAAAACGAATCGGTCGTTAACCCGACCAATGTGGTTTCGAATTTCCTGAGCAACACCTTCACGGACACCTTCGCCAGTAACGATGTGATCGTCAAATCGGTTGGTACGGCTACTGACACGACGCCACCAGGTGCTCGCGCTCAAAACCTGGGCAACTTGACCGGCAACAAGTCGAACGTGATTAGCGTCGGCGGCAGCCTGCAGAACTTTGGCAACAATTCGCCGTTCGACGTCGACTTTTACCAGTTCGACATCAGCCTGGACGACTTCGGTGCGACTCAGTTTCCCTCGACCGTGTTCGACATCGACTATGCAGCCGACTTCAATAGCCGGCCGGACACGCGTCTAGCCGTCTTTTACGATCCCGATGGCGAACGCGGCGACACGCTTCCTCGACTGATTTACGTCGGTGAAAGCAGCAATATCGCCGAAGACCAGCCAAGCCCAGGCACGACCAATGACCTGATCGAACGGTTGGCTCGCGGATCGGTATCGACCAATGATCCGTTCATCGGGCCGGTCGCACTTGCGGAAGGTTCGTATTACGTCGCGGTGACCGAGCAAGGCTTTGTCCCAGAAGACTTTATCGACAACATCTTGCTGCGACGCGAACCCATCAATTCGGTCAACCGCATTGTCGTCGATCGCATCGACGAAACCGACACCGACACGGCGGGACCGGCTCAGATCAGCGAGCTATTCTCGGATGCATCGATCGCGTCGGGCGGATTCGAGGTCACGCTTGATCGTGGCGTCGATCGTGGCCACGGTAACCCGCGTGACATGACCGGCCTGAGCAACCAAACGTACTCGGAAGGTTTGGGACTTATCCCGTTCGACGTCGGTTCGTTGCCAGCGACATCGTTTGACCTGGATACGCTGGACTGGTCGGCCGGTGACCGCGCAGACATTGGTTCGTCGGCGATCACGGGCAGCACGAACACCTCGATTTTCATTCCTCATGTCTCGGTCAACGGTTCGTTCGCCGGCGACATCGCAGACTTCTTTCAGATCACAATTCCTACGGACAATACCCGCGTCATCATCGATGTCGACGAAGGGTTCAACCCGTTCCAAGGGATCGATGACGATGACGACGCAACGCCGCCGTTCCGTTTCGACCCGGACAGTGTCGATCTTGATTTGGTCATCATCGATGCGGGCTTTAACTTCGTCACGACTCCGACATTGCTTGAACGCAGCGACGCACTGGACGGCCGCGCGGGAAGCCCGCCGGTTGACACGACGATCCCTGGTTTCGAAAACTTTGACGGCGAGTCGCTGGACCCATTCTTCGATGGCTTCCTGAATGCGGGAACCTATTTCATCGGTCTGGTTCCTCCATCGACGTCCGTGACGGCCGACGGCACAACGGTCGGCGTGACCTCAGGAGCGCCGCTGGTTAGTGGCGAATACTTGCTACACGTCTCGGTCGAAGATCACGTCGTACCGTCGGTGGGCAACAACGAATCGATTCATTTCGATCGTCCGTCCGCGATCGCGCCGGGCCAGTTGGTCAGCGAAGCGTTTGACCTCAGCGGATACGGCGCGGCTGACTTGCCCAACCTGTACTTCAATTATCTTTACAGCCCCGGATTGGGCGACAGCGTTCAGTACACGATCACCAGTGACCAAGCCGCCGCCGGCAGTGGTGACGAGTTGATCCTGAGCGATCTGCAGTTCGACGCGCAGTGGCGTCAGAACATCGTCGACTTGTCGGACTTTGCCGGCCACACCGGCGTGCAAGTGACGTTCGACTACAACCTCGGTGCGGGTTCCGGTGAAGGTCTGTACTTGGATGACTTTGTCGTCGGCTTTGCCGAACGTGGCGAAGAAGTTTTCTTTGCACGAGAAGGCGAAGACGAGTTCCGCAGTGATGGCAGCACGATTCGCGGCGGCGGCGAATACCAGCTAGAACTCCGCCGTGGAACGGATTTCGCAACGTCAACGTTTGGTCAAATCAACCTGCAACGTTCCTTCGACACGAATGCTCGGCACGCGCAAGAAGTCACGTTGGTGACCCCAGCCGGCGATCAAGTGGTTGACGGAGACACCTTCCAAATCAGCGACGGTTCGATCACGCAAACGTTCGAGTTTGACGTTGATGGCGAAGGCGTCACGGGATTCGATTCGATTCCGGTCCGTATCGCGTCGACCGCAACGGCGACCGAAGTGGCCGAAGTCATTCGAGACGCCATCAATCAGTCCAATCGGATCAACGTCGAAGCGTCTTCGTCATCAGGAAACTCAACTGGTGCGATGACCGACAATCGGCTGAACTTGTACGGAGCGGCCAACGGCACGTTCCAAGCGATTTCAGCTCCGACAGACGCACCGCCGGCCGGCACGATGTTGACGGCATCGGGCGGGCACGTGTTAATCCCAGCGATGCTATTCGACGGCACCGGCGATGAGAACTACTTGCGTACGCAAGGACAAGTGATCATCGAATCCAATACGATCAGCGATGTACGCGCGATTGGAATCTGGAGCGAACCGGGACTGCGTGATGTCGATGAAGAAGATCGTCGACAGGACCCCGAAGCATTCTTCTTTGGCAACAACCCGTTTGACGGTAGCATCACGGCGCAACACCCGTTCCTGCAACAACCACCGGTTGGCAATCCATACCCAGGCGCTGTGCGAAACTTGCCAGTGACAAACGATTCGGTCTTGGGCGGACTCGCGCCGGGCGTTGTCGTTCGTAACAACACGATCGACCAGGCCGGATATGCCGGCATCAAAGTCGATGGCGAAGCACGACCTTGGGTGATCACGGACATCGACGGAACGGTTGCCGGCAGTGGCATTGCCGACGGTCACACGTTTGCGATCGATGCGGCGGGCACACGAGTCGTCTTTGAGTTCGACGATGTCAGTGGCGAGAACGTCATGAACGGCGGCAGCGGCGTCGTGGGCGGCGATGGGGTTGCCGATGGACACGTTCCGATTTACTACCGCCTGGGTGACGGCGATTACAACGACGGTTCGAGTAACGGTGCCGTACGTCCGTACCCGTACAGCAATATGGAATTGATGACCGCGATTCATCAAGCGATCCAAGGCAGTATTTTGGTGACCAACGGGCTTGTCGAATTGGTCACGCCCTACATCGGTCCTTCACCATTCAGTCGTGATGAAGCCGGTGAAGAAAACGCGGTTTCGCGAGGAGCCTTCCCCACCGCTGCCGTCTACGTCTATGGCGCCAGCGCCATTTACGACAGCAACTTTTATCAAAAAATCGGACGAACCGGTGCACCATCGGGCTTCAGCTCGCTGCAATACTCACTGGCACCGATCTCCGAAGCGGTACAGCCCGTCGCCCAAGTGGTCAACAACACGATCTACGGTGCCGACGGAACGGAATACGGCAACCCTGACGCGGCCGATACCGAACCGAACGACTTATTGTCACAAGCCGTCGATACGAAACGCGGGCGTTCACATAACGGCGCTTACATCGATACCGCGACGATCGGCAGCAATATCGATGGCGTCGATCCATCATCGGACGTCGACTTTTATCAAGTCGAATTGGTCGTTGGCGACCGCTTGATCATCGATATCGACACGGTCGCAGGTGGCGTTGACACCGTCGTCCAGTTGTTCGACGAGGTCGGTGAACGAATTATCTTGACCGACGCGCTGGGCAATAAAGTCACGAGTATCGAATCAGGCGACGCTCCCGACCATTTGGACCCGCGCAGCACCGTGGCGACACCCGTTACCGATGACGGCCGCGGCGTCGATCCGTTTGTCGATTTCACGGCACTCGAGACCGGCACTTACTACGTCGCCGTCAGCAGCAGTGGAAACACGTCATTCGATCCCGAAACCTTGTCGGGACGTTCCGGCGGCACCGGCGGAACTGGCGATTACGAAATCGGCTTGGAAGTCTACGCTCCGCGTTCGGTTGTGATGAGCATCGACGATGGTGCCGAAGGCGCAGGCAATACGGGTACCAAAGCGGCAGATTTGGTTGGCACGACGTTCACCGTTACGCAAATCCCAGATTTCGCACCCGGAACTCCGACGCAAAGCGGCGATACCGCGACAACCGTTGGCAACCAAATCACATTCGAATTTACCAATGCGACCGGCGGCAGAACGATCCTGGCGAACGGGAACGTCAACGTGCCGCTGATCACCGCGGATGACGATGGCTATCGTGTCCCTGGTATCATGCGTGCGATCCAAGAATCCGTGCGAGGTATCATTGATCCTAATGTCGGGCTGGATCAGCCAACGATTCCGAACAACGAGTTCGGTAACGGCCCGGACGGTCGAACCGGTCCAGTCACACGGGCGACGGCCACCGCACTGGGCGGCCGCTCAGGTGATAATGATGGAATCGCGAACCTGTCGCGATTCAATGCCTTGTTCCACTGGCTCAGCCCCACCGACAGTGACTTCATTGGTGGATTTGGGCACAACCGCAAGGAAAACGGCGAACAAGATGTCGTCCCTGGCGGCACGCTGACCGATGGTGACGGAACGACAGAACTGTACGTGCTGTGGGAAAATATCGCAGGCATTGAACTGAGCCCCGAGGCAATCGCTGCAGGATTGAAGCTGACGCCTGACAGTACAAAGCCTGAGTATTCACAGGAATCCGATCAGTTGCTGGCGGAAACCGGCATTTTGATTGCGGGCGGATCGAGCTCGACGCTGCTCAACAATGTCATCGTTAATACTCACCAAGGGATCGTCTCGGAAGAGTCCAGCTATTACGGATTCGGCCAACGCGTCGTCAACAACAGTGACGAGTTCATCAAGCCTCAAAACGTCGTCCTGGCAGGTAACGTTTTCCAGAACGATGAACCGTTAAATAACCAGATTCGGTTTGACCTCACTTGGCCAATCGATATCGAAAACCCGTTTGATTTCTTTGACACCGGAACGTCGACAGATATCGAGGTCGGTGCGACCAACGTGGCCGACCAAGCCGACGACTTTAACTTTGTCGTCGGAACAAACGAACCGCTGCTGAGGAACCCGCAAGGGAACGACTTCACACCGGATCAAAATTCGATCGTGATCGACTCGGCAATCAACACGCTGGTGGGTCGCGATGCGTTGTCCGCCGTCGCACAGTCGGTCGGATTGTCGGTCAGCAACATTTTTGCACCGGACCGTGACGTCAACGGCATCCTGCGTGCCGACAACCCATTGGTCGCCCCTCCGGGCGGTTTGGGTTCGAACGTCTTTAAAGATCGTGGTTCCAACGAACTGGCCGACTTCATCGGTCCGGTCGCGGCGCTTGAATCCCCCCGAGACAACGACGCCAACGCGATCGACGGTGACCCCGCGGTCGGATTCTTGAACTTGAAGTCGGGTGTCTACGACGAGTTCCGTATCCAGCTGAGCGATAACGGCGACGAGTCCGATCCGTTTATCGGGTTCGGTATCGACGACCAAACCGTGGTCGTTTCCGACTTGCCGGGCATTCGCAAGCCTGGCGCCGTGATCACGCTGTTCGAAAACGACCGGCTGCTACAAGAGGGAATCGACTACACGTTTAGCTATGACGAAACGAAGAACGTGATCACGCTGAAACCGCTGGCCGGAATTTGGCGAAATGATCGCAGCTATCGAATCGCGCTAAACAATCAGGACCGTACCGTTCTTACGGCGCCCGATGCGAACTCCGTAAGCGACGGCGATCAGTTCTCGATCACCGATACCAACGGCGGCAAGGTGGTCTTTGAGTTCGAATCGGGTTACACCGTGCTCGTTCCCGAAGCACTAACCATCACGGTTCCACAGACAGGCACAAACGCAGGCGGATTAAGCGACGGCGATATCTTCTTGATCAACGACGGGTCGAATCCGCCAGTCGTGTTCGAATTTAACAGTGACGCGGCAAGCCTGCCGGGTTCGGTGCAAGTTCCGTTGTCGGCCGACCCGACACCGTTGGATGCGGCCGCACTGGAGACATTCCTGAACCAGATTGCGATGGACATCGAAGTCGCGATCCAAGGCGAAGTCACCGCCGGCCGCCTTGATTTGGACGTCCGCCGCGACGGAACCAGCTTGGTACTGGGTGCCGAACCGGGCGCGACCGTGACCACATCGGGCAGCGGGTTGCAACAAGCATCGCGAACGTTAGCAATGGTCGTGCCCGCAGTCGGAACGGCCGTCAACGGCGTTGCCGATGGCGACACGTTTACGCTCAGCAACGGCAACATCGCCGTGACGTTCGAGGTGGACACCAACGGTACCGTTAATTCCTCTTCGTCCGTGCCCGTCACGCTAAGCGGCACATTGACCGGCAATGAAGTCGCCGACATCATTTCGTCGGTGATCTCGTCGTCTGCACTTGGTCTGGACACAAGCGTTAGCGGGCAAACGGTTTACTTGAACCTGCCCGCGAATGGATCGGCCAGCGTCGGTGCGGGCAGTCGTCTAACGGTTTCGGGATTGGCACGCACACCTGGCGACGGCGACACGATCACGTTCAATCCAACCGGCGGCGGTGCCGCGGTTGTCTTTGAAGTGAACCGAACGGATGAACCCGACGGCAGTGGTGGCGTGATGGACGATGGTGTCACCGACCCGAACATCCCGATCAACCTCACGCGTTCCACAACCGCGGACGAGTTTGCCGGCCTTGTCGCGACCGCAATTCAAGGACAGTCCATCAGCGGATTGAACGCTAACGAAATTCAACCGATCGATGGCGGAACGCTCGCGATCGGAGGCGACGTCGGCCTTGGACTTTCCGTCACCGGAAATTCGTTCGACGTGATCGGCGCCCCGTCGGTGACCGGATCGTCAACGCTGCAGGTTTTCGGCCCGCTGATCTTGAGCCTGCCGCAGTTCGGCGGCGGCGGTGTGCTTGATGGCACCACGATCATCTTGCGAGATGCTGCGGGCAATCGGCGCATTTTCGAGTTTGAAGAACTGCTGACCAACAACGGATTGGACAATCCTGCGGCAACCAGCATTCCGTTCAATTCCTTTGACGACGTCGACGCACTTTCGACCAGCTTTGTCAACACGATCAACGCCGCCGGCCTTGGAATCACGGCCCAGCACACGGGCATGGGACGCATCTCGCTGGGACGAATTGACGCCTCGCGAGTCGAGATCCCCGTGATCTTGCGGTTGCCAACGATTGGTGGCGCTGGAATCCCTGACGAGGCGACGATCACGCTCAACGCTGCGGACGGCACACCTCAAGTGTTCGAGTTTGATTCCAACGGCACGCTGAATGACCCGACGGCGATCGCGATCAACTATACGGTTGCCGATTCGGTCGCCTTCATCGCGTCCAATGTGGTTAATGCGATTAACAGTGCTGGCCTGGGAATCAACGCCGAACGTCTGGGTAACACTCAGGTCTCGCTCGGGTCGATCAGTACATCGCGAGTCGAACTGCAAAATGGCAGTGTGATTACTGCGGTCGCATTGCAAGGCGCGCCGCTGCGTCGTGCAATCGTCAACGACGGTGAAGTCTTGACGCTGCGTCAGGGTGGTTTCGCCGTTAACTTTGAATTCGAATCGGTCAACAACGGGGGTGGCGTCAACACGGGCAACATCGCCGTCGCATTCCAACCCGGATCGACCGTGGGTGACGTCGCGGTCAGCTTGGCCGCCGCCATCAACAACAACAAGAACGGTTTGCGTCTTGATGCGGTTGCCGAACTGGATAGCAATGGTCAGCCGACCGGCCAAGTCTTCTTGAACGACTTGCCTGGCACGATCATCGATGTCTCTCGCGCACAGACGCTCAATGTCACCGGCGTCCCGGGCGGAGCGATTCCGGTACGCATCAATCCTGCGTTCTCGGCGACCGAGGTCAAACAAGCGTTGCTAACGGCGATCAACTCGGTCAACATTCCGGGCGAATTGCCATCGACGACGCTGTCGGCATCAGATCGTGGTGGTGCGACACTGTTCGTCAGCAATGGTCAACTGTTCGAAGGCCCGATCACGTCGTACTTCTTGCCAGGCGTCAAAGACAAGGCAGGCAATCTGCTGGAAGAGAATCGCGACGACCTGACGACTCAGTTTACGATTTTGATGCCGACCGTCGGATTGGATTTCGGCGACGCGCCGGACCCGGTCACACTCGTCCCCGGTCGTTACCCGACACTCGTCAACCAAGATGGTGCACGACACGTGATCGGCGGCGACGTCCGCCTTGGTTCGCTGATCGATGCCGATATCGATGGCATGCCCGTGCGGGCCGCCGATGGGGACGACCTTACGATCTCGATTTCGTCGCTGGGAACCCTGTTCGAAACATCCGTCGTGAATGGTTCGGCACAGATCAGTGTTGCCGCGGGCGTCGATCCATCGACACGCGATGGCGACACGATCACGATCAACACCGGTGTGGCTCAAGCCACGCTGGAGTTTGACTTGAATGGGCGATTCAACGAAGACAACTTCGCGATTCGTCCGATTTCGCCAATCACGCCTGAATCGATTGCGACGGCAATCGAAGCCGCGATTATCGAAAGTCCGATTGTCGCCGCTGCGGTGGTTGTCGACGGCGGAACCGTCTCGGTGGTATCCGATGACGAGGACGGCGTGGACTTTGGCAGCGACATCAATCCGGCGGGCATTCTGAACAAAGGCGTGCTAACACCGATCAGCGTCACGGTCACCGGCAGCGGCGTCGTCGAAGCTTGGATTGACTTTAATGTCGATGGCGACTGGACCGATCCGGGCGAACAAATCATCGGCATCAATACTCCGGGTGCCATCTTCACCGACGCGGGTGGCCCCGTCACTCGGGTGTTCACCGTGACGGTGCCGACGACGTCACCGACGCCTCCGGGGCCGATGGAAACATACGCTCGATTCCGTGTTTCGCGGGACGGTGGACTCGACCCGACTGGGCTCGCACTTAGCGGCGAAGTCGAAGACTATCGACTGAGCATCTTGCCAGGGTCGCCGCCGACGCTGACCGATGCCAACGCCAACCGCGTCTATACCGTCGCCGAAGATCGGCCGTTGCAAGTGCTTGACCGCGTCGGCACGCTAACGCCAAACGACAATGACAATGGGTTGTTGGTCGGCGTGGTTGATCCGGACGGCGATGATGTCGCCATCATTCCGCAAGATGTCGGCATGCGAACGCTGACGACTCCGGGCGGTACCGTGGCGGGTGAGTTGAATGTTTCCAGCGATGGCACGTTCACGTTCGTTCCAGCCCTGGACTTTAACGGAGTCGCGACGTTCACGGCACGAGTGACCGATTTGAACTCGCTTGACCCGAGTTCACAGATCATTAATTCGCGTCCGATCAGCGTGACCATCAATGTCACGCCAATCAACGATCGTCCGTTCGCGACGACGGCTGACGTCATCGTCAACCGAACGATCGATGAAGACGTCCAGCAAACGTTCACAACGGCCGACTTGATCGATCCGTTCTATGTCGCAGGTCCGGACAACGAGTCAGATCAGCCGCTGATCATCCAGTCGGCCGGCAGCATTCGCGGAAACGCGTTCTCGTCCCAAGGTGGATCGATCACGCTGGCCAACGGCGGAACCGTACTGATCTACACTCCGCCGGCCGATTACAACGGCACAACGCCTGATACATTCACCTATGTCGTCGCCGATGTGGTTCCATCGGGACAACTGAGTGAGTCGGCAACGCAAATCGGAACGGTAACGTTGACGATCAACGCGGTGAATGATGCACCGCGTTTGGTAGACGACCAATACTTTACCGAAGAAGACGTTGCATTGGTCATTCCGATCAATGGAACGGCCGGCAACCCAGGTATTCTTGACGACGACACCGCCGGGCCTGCCGACGAAGTCTCCGCGGGTCAGACGATCATGTTGCAAGATGGTCAATTCCCCAAGACGACCTTCCGCGGCGGCAACGTCCGGATCGAAGGATCGAATCTGGTCTACACGCCGCCAGCGTTATTCAGCGGCAGCGACCAATTCGAATACACCGTTATCGACAATCTGGGTCTGACGGCAACGGCAACGGTTTCTGTTGTGGTCGGCGGGGTGAACAATGCTCCGCGATTCGTTGGTATCGATGGCGATCCGGGTCAGGTTTCGCTGTCGTTCACCGAAAGCAAACTGGATCCTGTTCAGCAAACGTTCAATTTGACGAATTGGTTCAGCGACCCCGAAAGTGACCCACTGACATTTGTCGTCACGTCCAGCAACGCATCAATCGTCGCCGCGGCGGTTCAAGGTGAATTGCTAACACTGACGTTGCCGCCTTTCGCATTCGGCAACGCGACACTGTCGGTCACGGCTCGTGATTCCAGCGGCCTGACAACGACGCAACAGGTTCCCGTCACGGTCGTGAACACTCCGGACGCACCTCAGGTCATCGGCTCGCTTGATCCGTTGGCAGGAACCGAAGACATGCTGGTCACGGCCGACCTGTCGACGGTCTTTGACGATCCCGATGGCGAACAGTTGCAATACACCGTAGCTCGCTTGGGAGGTTTGATCACGCCGACGCCGTCGCAAATCGCGCAACATCCGCTGGTTCAATCGATCCAGACGGTCGGCGATCAATTACGAATCCAGCTGAAACCGAATCAATCGGGCACGGTCGAAATCGAATTGGCCGCTTCCGATGGATCACAGCAGGTCAGTGATACGTTCGAGTTGCAAATCAGCGCAGTACCCGACGCACCGATTGCGGTTGCCGACGGCTACAACGTGCCGATCGGTGCCACACTGCAAGTGCTGAACCCGGCCGACGGACTGCTTCGCAACGACGGCGACGCCGACGGCGACCTGATTCAAGTCGATCTGAACTCGGTGACCAATCCGACATTGGGAACGGTGCAAGTCAACGCGAACGGCACATTCGTTTACACCAGCCAATCGGGTGATGCAGGCGAAGTGGATACGTTCACTTATCGCACGATCGACTCGACGGGGCGGCAAAGCGAAATCGTGACGGTTTCCTTGACGCTGAACCAATCGGCGTACCAGAATCCAATCCAAGGATTCGAAATGGATGTCAACGCGGACGGAAAGGTATCGGCGATCGACGCCCTTCGCGTGATCAACTTGCTGAACCGCCGTCTCAGCGGACAGGGTGGCGATCTGCCGGTTAGCGAAATCGGTTCACCGCCACCGGATTACGTCGATGTCGACGGAAACGGACGCATCACGGCCAACGATGCACTGCGCGTTATCAATGAATTGAACCGCCGCAACGCAACAGGCCAGGGCGAACAGTTTGGCGAAGGAGAATTCTTGACGCCGATCCAAACGATTTCCGGCCAATTGGATTTCGCATCCACAACTGCCTTCGCATCGGCGTCCACAAGCAACTTGCCTGTTCGCAACCTGTCACCGGCACCGGTTACTGAAGCCGACACGCGTGACACGCTGTTTACCGCGGGCTTGGAAATTGACGCCAGCGATCTTGAGTCAACCACCGAATTGCTTTCGTCATCTGCAGACGCCAACAGCAACCGTGCTGACAGCATCGACGACGCACTTTCCAGCTTACTGGATGATCTTGCGATCAGCACATCCATCAATGGGTAGCACCACAACCGTTACCCTATACCTGTAAATACTTACATTTCATTATCCCCTCCTTCATAGGCCAGGTCAGATATGACCGAAAGAACTCGACGTCATCTTCGCCGGAGTCTTGATCGCAATCGTTCGCGCAACCTTCACCACGAGACGCTCGAAAAGCGTGAACTGTTGGCAGCGGAATTGGGTGTTGATTCGAACGCCCCGAGACTGATCTCGGTTTCCGCGAATGCGGGCGAGCAGTTCGACTTGTCGGCGAATAACTTGCTCAACGAGTCGCCTCGAGAGTTGACGCTCCGTTTTGACGGCAGCCAGCAACTCGATCCGGATACCTTTTCGGCGATCCAATTCCGATCCTCTGGTGGTGATGGATCGTTCTCCGAAGGCAACGAGCGAGTCATCCAGCCGGGGTTCTTAGGATTTGCCGACGACGGCGGATCGCGCATCATCGTTGCGAGGTTTGCCGAGACGTTGGCGGACGATCAATACGTGCTCGAGATTGCCGGCTATGACGACACGAACGCAGGCATCGTCGGACTGCGCAACGTTGACGGCGACCTATTCTGTCCTCCGCTGGCGAGCGAGACCGGCCAACCGATCCAGCAAATCCAATTCGACGTCGAAGTCGGACCGAAAGTGGTCGCCGTTGTCCCGCAGCCCATCGTCGGTACGGGAAATCTGCGCACCCAGATGCGCGATCAAATCTTTGTTTACTTCAACGACGATCCGCTAACCAATCCTGATGGCGGCGTCGTCGCCAGCACCGGTGCGCCCAGCGACCCGACTGTTGTTCAGCCTCGCTTTTACAATCTGTTCCTGACCGAGAACACCGTTGAGACGGGGGACGACAGCGTTGTTAACCCCGAAAGCGTCGAGTATGACCCGGCACTGAATCGAGCCGTGCTGACCTTCGCCGGTGACGACTTGCTGGATTTGACACCCGCCGGCGAAGCGGGAACATTCCGCCTGCGCATCGGCACATCGCAGCCTAAACCGGTGACGCTTGCGCCCGATGCGACTGATTTGACGAGTGATGTTGACGATACATTCGCCGGCGCTCGCGACCTGGGCATTGCGTTCGGGTCGGCCGGCGACAGCAGTGTCGTCGTCAGTGGCGAAATCGAAGCGACATCTGGCAATACGATGCAGTGGCCCGGCATCGACGTCCCTGGCGTCCGAGATGACCGCCGCGACGCGCAAGTCATCGGCCGCGCCGACACCAACGACGGCGTCAACGTCTTCTATTACAACTTCGCCGATTTGTACGGCACCGACGCGATCGGGAATCAACTCGAGAACGCGATCACGCCTGCGCAGCAGCAGCGCACTCGTGAAATCCTTGATCTGTATGCCGAACATCTGGGCGTCCAGTTCATTGAATCGGAAGACCGCGGACTGCAAATCGTCACTGGTGACTTGCGAGCACTGGTTGAAACTGCGGTGACCGGCCCGGGCGTCCCCCTGCTTGAATACCGCGTCAACGATGCGGATCCGACTCGCGGCGTCTTGATCCTTGACGCCGGTGAAAACTGGTTTGACGGTTACGGGCTAAGCCCCGACGCACGACCGAGCTGGTTTGTCGAAGCGCTGCGCGGTGTTGGTTCGCTGTTAGGCATTGGTAATACGTTCGAGCAAGTTCCTGGCGTGGCCAGCGGATCTGACCCGAGCCTTTACAATGCATTGCTATTTCCCAACGCCGATGGCAGCATTCCGGCGAACTTTAGCATCGAACCGGACTTTCTGAGTTCCAGCGATATCATTCCTGGCCAGGCGCTACATCGGCCTGAAATTAAAGACGCCGATCTTTACAAATTCGAAGTCACCCAGCCGGGAACGATCACCGTTGAATCGTTCGCACAGCGTCTGCTGGAAACGAGCATGCTTGATACCGATATCAAGCTGTGGAAACGCGACGCGACCAGCGGTGCATACGAACTGGTTGCGCGCAACGAAGACTTTTACGGCGAGGATTCGTTCATCGCGGTTGACGTGGCCCCCGAGTCATCGGGCGCGACGGCGACCTATGTCGTGGGCATCACCGCGACCGGAAACGATGACTACAACCCCAACATTGCCGGCAGCGGCGGCGGGGGCCGATCCCAAGGGATCTATGACCTGCGAATTCGCTACGAAGGCACGCAGGTCGGGTCGATCACTGACACCAACGGATCGCTGCTCGATGGCGATTCCGATGGAATCGAGGGCGGCGATTTCAATTTCTGGTTCCGCGTTGCCAACACGAAAGATGCCGCAGCCGCGGGTGAACCGCGCACCCTGTTCGTTAACCGCACCGATGGTGCCGACTTGACCAGCCGTGGCTCACTTGACGCGCCGTATGGAACGATCAACTTTGCGTTCGATCAAGCGCGGCCGGGGGATATCGTCCGCCTGTTGCCTGACGCCGGGCTGGATGGATTGATCGCGACGACCGCAGACAACTTGGCGTACGAAATCGGCCGCGGCGGCAGCGGCAATCAAATTCTTGGCGACGGAGAGACCTTCGAAGTCCCACGCGGCGTGACGGTGATGATTGACGCCGGGGCCATCCTGAAACTACGCAATGCCAAGATCAGCGTCGGCAGCGAGTCGATTGACGAGGACCGTTCCCTGGCCGCGCTGCAGGTACTCGGGACGCCTGTCATCATTGATCAAAACGGTGCAATGATCGACGGCACGGTCCAGTTGACTAGCTATAACGAAGAACGCCGCGATGGCGTACTGCTCGGGCAAGACACCAACACGTTGCCCACGACACCGATCGCCGGCGACTGGGCCGGCGTCGAATTCCGCAACGACTTTGACTATTCCGAAGGCCGACCGGTTTGGGAAACCGAAGGCATTTTCTTGGACTACGTCTCGCACGCTGATTTACGCTACGGCGGTGGTGCCGTCTCACTGCTTGCACCATCGGTAACCCCGTTGGAAATGCGAGAAAGTCGCCCGACACTGATTTACAACCAGATCAGCGAAAGCCGTGAAGCCGCTTTGAGCGCGGATCCGAACAGTTTCTTGGAAACAAATTTCCACGCACCGATTTTCCAGCAAGCTTCGCTCGATCGGTTCGGCACGACCTTTACCAGCGACTACGACCGCGTCGGACCACAGATCCGAGGCAACGTCCTGCAAGACAACTCGATCAACGGCCTGTTCGTTCGCGTCGTCACGCCCGCGGTTGGCGAACGCGAACCGATGTCAGTCAGCGGACGACTGGATGACCGTGACATTGTGCACGTGCTAAGTGAGGTCTTGGTATTGCAAGGCGAAGTCGGCGGACCGTTGGCGTTGGAAGATCGACCAGACGTGCTGAGCACAACCGTCAACAGTGGTGCTACCCCGACAGGTACACTCACCGACGGCAGCATCGTTGATTATCGTTTGACATTCGTCACCGAAGCGGGATACGAATCACTTGCCAGCCTGCCAACTCGCTCGGTCACCGTCGGCAGCGGCGGCGCCGTCACCCTGGCAAACTTGCCAGCAGCACCGGAACTGTATGCGGGCCGCAAGTTGTATCGCTTGACCGCGTCGGGCGACTACGAATTTGTCGCGCAACTTGATCGTGCGACGACGGCATTCACCGACGATGGAACGACTCGCGGTGGCCTGCTTGCCGAGAGCGCCTTGGCAACCGGAACGGATGAACGCTTGCTCGCGCGATTCGATGCTCGATTGAGTATTGATCCGGGCATCGTCATCAAGAACGACAGTTCGCGAATCGAAGCCACCTTTGGTGCTGACTTCTATGCCGAAGGCGTCGACGGCAGCCCGATCGTATTCACCAGTCGCTTGGATGACCGATACGGCGCCGGCGGTACATTCGATACCAACAATGACGGCGCCGCCGGCACCCCGGATCAAGGTGATTGGAGCGGTCTGGTTTTCCGGCAAGGAAGCACGGCCTCGATCGACCACGCCGTCATCAGCTTTGGCGGTGGTGAAAGTGCAACATCGGGCGGGTTCGATCACTTCAACGCCGTCGAAATTTTGCAGGCGAACGTGCGTATCGCCAATTCGACGATCGCAAACAATGCCGACGGAATTGACGGAACCTCGTCGATCCGCGACGGCATCGGGTTCAACGGCCCGACTGCCATTTTCGTCCGTGGCGCCCAACCGACCATTGTCGGCAACGTGATCGTCGAAAATGACGGCGCCGGAATCAGCATCAACCCCGACGCGCTGAATTACCTTTCGGTCAGCGACGCAGGTCGCAGCACGGGGCTGGTCGATTTGTTTGTGACCGACTCGGACAATCAAGGCCCGCTGTTGGCTGCAAACGAGTTCGACAACAATGTGATCAACGGCCTGCTGGTTCGCAACGAGTCGCTAACCACCGAAAGCGTTTGGGACGATACCGATATCGTCCATGTCGTCGAGCGCCAAGTTTATGCGTGGAATCATCATCAGCGCGGCGGCTTGCGACTTAAGAGTGATCCGAACCAAAGCCTGGTCGTGAAGCTGCAAGACGGAGGCTCGCTGGTTGCGGCGCGCGTCCGCACCGATGTCGTCGACAGTATCGGCGGAACCATTCAAGTCATCGGGCAACCCGGTTTCCCTGTCATCTTGACGAGCATCCACGACGATACTGTCGGTGCCGGATTTACACCCGGCGGTTTGCCACAACTGGACACCGACAATGCGGACATCGCGCCGTCAACAGATTGGTACGGAATCACCATTCATCCTGGCGCGAATGATCGTAATGTCGCGTTCATTCCCGAATCCGAACGAGCGATTGCAACCGCCTCGGGCGAAAACGCGATCCCCGACATGGCCCAAATGTTGGGCTCATTGGCGCAAAACGAGACATCATCGGATGAAAACCGGCGACTCGGTTTTAACGTCCGCGGCACACTGAGCCAAAACGGCGATATCGACGTCTACAGCTTCACCGCGAACGGCGGCACCGAAGTTTACTTTGACATCGACGATACCGATTTCGGGTTGGACACAATCATCGAGGTTGTCGACGTCAATGGGCAAATCTTAGCGCTCAGCGACAGCTCGACTCGAGAATCGGTGATGCCATCGGAACTGGTAAACAATATCGGCGCCCAGCGTGTCTTGCCGCTGCGAAAGAGCGGTGAAAAGACGGTCGAGAATCCGAACCCACTCGACCCGGGCATGCGGGTGATCCTGACCGGTAATAGCGCGACGGTGAATCAGTACTATGTTCGAGTTCGCAGCAGCAACCTCGGTCCCGGCGATGCGGTTTCGCAATTGACCGATCCCTCGTTCGTCGCCGCGGGGAAATCGAAGGGACAATACCAACTTTCGATCCGACTGCGTGAGACCGACGAAGTCGCAGGCAGCACGGTTCGGTTGGCCGACATCCGTTACGCATTCAACGCGATCGATGTTTCCGCGGCCCCCAACAACTCTCCGCTAGCCAGCGAGCACGCCGAAGAACTTAGCGAAAGCGGCCTCGACCAAAACGACACGGGAACTGCCTTTGATGGCACCGAAGGCAGCGCCACGTTCAGCAATGGATCGGCCGACCCACTGGGTTCGATCAGTCAATCCGAACGCGGTGCCCTGCGAGTCAGTGGCGTACTGGGTAATCAAGTCGCGACAACGGATCCGTTGTTTGGTGTCCTTGCCGAACAGGATATCGACGTCTACCGAGTCAACTTATTCGCCAACAGTCAAGAGCCAGACGTGATCGGCGAAAACCGATTCGTCTCGACCGTGTTCGACATCGATTACGCCGATCAGCTTGGCCGAGCCAACACATCAATCTCGGTCTACACCGCCACAGGCCGATTGATCCTGCACAGCCGCGATTCCAACATCGCCGACGACCAAGGCCGTCCGACGCAGGCGAACGATTCGACAAACTTGGCGGGTGGATCGGCCGGTACGCTGGACGCGTATATCGGTCCGGTCGAACTGCAAGAGGGAACTTACTACGTCGTCGTCAGCAGCGCGCAGATGATCCCCGAGTCGTTGAACCAGTTGTTCCTGGAATCGCCCGCCGAAAGCACCGTCCGCATCTTGCCGATCGATTCGGTCCGCCGAATCGGCGAAGAAAGCTTTGAAGAAGTTTCGCTGGGCGTTAACAGCGCATTCGACTTTGGCGAAGTCAACTTACTGAACACCGCCGCGGACAAGCCGACGATCACTCCGCTGTTCGACGAAACATCGCTGGTTCCGTACAAACTGGAAGACGTGCGGCTGTTCTTGACCATTGATGGCGGGTTGACCGGTAACAATCAGTCGACCGTCATCACGGTCGACCCCTTTACCGGGCAACTGGAACGGACACTCGGCGAGTTCGCGCAACCCGTTGGCGACTTGGCGATGCGTCGCGACGGCGAACTGTATGCCTACAGCACCGGTCCGGTTGCCGGCCAGCAACCGGCCAACGGAAACATCGGAAACTTTTTGAACGTCAGCTCGACCGACGGCAGCGCTGCCGGCGGAGGCGACGACGGCTTGACATTCCGCCGATCCAACGCCGCGGGTACGCAAACAGAAAACGACGACGCCGCGCAGTTGATTATCAACGGAATTGCGTTTGTTCCGTCAAGCAACAACTCCGCCATACCTAGCAACAACCCGAACATTCCCAATGGCGAGCGTGCGCTGATCATCGGCGACCGGGATACGTTCGGGCGTGGCGAGGTCCCAGATGCTCTTCGCAGAAACATCTTGTATTCGGTCGTGGCAAACTCGGGGGCGGCGACCAACCAAGGCAGCACCAACGGGAACCTGGATCGCAACTTTCCAAACGCGCCATACAACGATGGGCTTGGTGCGGCAAGCAACAAGCAAGAACTCGGCATCGTCGACGTCGGACAGTTCCCGGACTCGGTCCTGCCGGTGGGTGAAACAGATCCAACTTATGCGGGCAGCATTACCGGGATCGCAATGGATCCCCAGCAGACGGACAACCTGGTCTTCGCCGTCACCGAATCCGGATACATCTATTCGTTTGACCCCGACGATACACGAAGTGTCGATGTGGATCTGGACCCGCTAAACCTCTACAACCGGGTCATCGAAACAACCAACCATGGCCAAATCACTCCGCACCCCGACGACTTCGCGTCGGTCTTCAATGGCGGCAGAGTCAGTTTTTCGAGCTTGACCCTTGGCCCGAGGATCACCGAACGAGTTGGTACCACGGGCCTCGGACCCCACTCGCGTGTCCTGTTTGGCGTGACCGAAAACGGCTGGATCTACACCATGCAGGTGAATCCGGACACGATGAGAATCGAACCGGCCTACAGTCTGCAAGACGGCAACTACGCCTTGCCGATGGTCGATCAATTCGGGTTCCCGCTATCGGTCTCGCCAAACGGAGCTGCATTTAGCATCCGCGAAGAGAACCTGTGGCACCAAACGTCCGATCGTGGCGGAGGAAACTTTGGCGAAGCACACGGCCTGTTCGTTAGCCACAATCAATCCCGAATCCGCACGGCTCCTGGCTCGAGTCTTTACTTCGGTGTCGAAGTCACCGCGAACGCCGCGAACAATACGATTGAGGGCGGTGGGCCCGCAAACGGCATCTTGAACCCGGGCGGCGCCCACGGCAGCGTCGTCAGTCGCCCCATGAACCTGGAAGACTACAGCTCCGGTGACAAGCCGACGCTGTACTTCAGTTACTTCCTGGCAACCGAAGGCGACGACTACGATCCGCCAAGCAACAACGGCATTGCCAATCAGCAAGTCGATGCCTTCCGCGTGTTCGCCGCGGGCGACGACGGCCAGTGGCGACTGTTGACCACCAATGATTCGTATCGTCGATTCAGCAATGTACCAACGGCTGACGAATATGATTACTTCGGTTTGACGGGGACCCCGGTCCAAGAAACGTTCGAAAACACGTCGGATTGGCGGCAAGCTCGCGTTGACTTGTCTCCATTGGCGGGGCACAAGAACGTTCAAATTCGCTTTGACTTTTCGACCGCCGGCGGGATGCACTCGCAATTCGTGACGACGGGTTATCTGACGGAGATCCAGTCGGTTGAAGGTACGGATCTGACCGACGGAAGCAGTTTCACGCTGCAGGATAGCCAGGACTTCAGCACGACCACGTTCGAGTTTGTTCGTGGCGCTGCGTTTAATGTGCCCAACCCGTTGACCGTCGTTGATGGACAACAGATTTTGCTGTCGGACGCTCAGGGCGCAACGACCACGATCACGTTGACGACCGGAGCGACGACCGGGCCGGGCATTGTTCAATTCGCTCGCACCGATTCAGCGACCGATCTCGCGGCAAATATTGTCGCCGAATTGCAAACGGTGGCACCTCAGCTTCAAGCCGTTGCCACTGGCCCCGCGATTCGCGTTGCCGAAGCAAATTCGTTTGCCTTGAATCCAGCCCGCTTCGGAGCCTACGCGGCCACCATCCCTGCCAACGTTGCGTCGCTTGACGGCCAAACGCTTGAATTCACCAACGCCGACGGCTTGGCCACGCAGGTCACGTTGACCCAGACACCTGCGACACCGGTGGTGATGACAGAAATCCCGATCTTGGCCACCGATGACGCGACCACGCTTGCCGAAAGGATCGCAGACACGTTGTCACTGCTTGACCCGCTACTGTTGGGATCGAGCAACGCGGATCAACTGATCGTCGCTGGCGTTGCTTCCTTTGATACGCCAGCGCTGGCCATAACGTCGTTCAATCAAGGCACGACAGCTTCACAGCACCTGCCCAACGGCAACGTGCCGATCTTCTATCAAGAAGGAATGACGTCGGTCGAAGTTCGTGACGCGATCCGAAACGGATTGGCAAACGGAATTGGGTTCATCTCAACGGCAAGCGGTGTCTCCAGGGCAACCGCCGATAACTATCCCGAGTACGGCGTCAACCGAATTCGAACGTACAACAAGCAGCTTTTCTTGAATGACTCTGCCGTCGGGTTCAGTACTTTCTTACCCGGGGACGAGTTTGGCGCGGCAACGAGTTCCTCGGTTTCGAACGGACAAACCAATACGCGTCCGGCGGACAACAATAACGTCGAAGGTGTCTACATCGATGACATCTTGATCGGGTTTGCCGAACGTGGTGAAACGGTCTACAACGCGCCCGTCAATCGCAACTTTGATGTATTGCCAGAGACTCGAACGTTCACGTTCGAAGACACGCAGGTTCCCGAGTACCCCAACGAAATCCTCGTGGGCGGCTATACACTCGAGATCCGCACGGCTGCCGAGTATGGCGTTCCCGAGGACTATGATCCGATCCGGCTTGGACTGGACGAACAGTTCGGGTTTGGCCGCTCGTTCGATACCAACGATCGCCTTTCCGGCGGCGTCACGCTGATTAGTCCTTCAGCGGCCGACGTGAATGATGGCGACCTGTTCGTTCTCGGCAACGGCTCACAGCGATTGACATTCGAATTTGACGACAATGGCAGTGTTGCCCCCGGGCACGTGGCAATCGCGATGACGCCCGTTGGCGTCGGCGCGGCGTTCAACACCGATACCGATGATGATGCCGTGTTGGCGGCTTCGATCCGCGATGCGATCAATAGCCCTCAAGCATCCAACGTGCTGGGCATCCTTGCGGCCGGACGTGATGGACGCGACGCGGGTGCTCAAACGAGCAACCGTGTCGAGTTATTCGGCGACTTGATCGAAGTGAATCCAACCTCAGGACGATTCGTCAAAGTCGATCTTGTTGCTGAGGAAACGTTCTACGGTCGCGAGTCCGCTCGAACGCTACCGGAGGTGGATCACGATGACCAAAGCTTGGTCGACTCGATCTACTTTGATACGTTTGCCCAGGCGACGGTTACCGATTTTGTTAACGGCGCAACTGATACCTTGGTTGCGGTCGGAAAGATCGGTGACAACGTCGGCACCGACGATGCGAACGTCTTGATCCCACGTCTCCCTGAACAAGACATTGACATTGTCAAGATATTCTTGAACGCCGGCGATGTCATCGATGTCGATATCGATACAGTCGGTTGGGCGATGGCGAACGCCTTTGAAACGCCTCGAATCACAATCTTTGACCAAGGCTTTAACTTCGTTGCCGACAGCTTTGGCGGCGTGGCGGCGTTCGATGGCGAGACGGCCGATGGCGCGGCCATCGATGACTTTGCTGCGGCGACCTCGGGTTACTATTACGTCGCGGTTAGCTCCCTTCCGACCGGCTTTGATCAAGAAATCTTTGGTGAATACCAATTGACCATCCGGCCGGGTACGGTCGTCAGCAATGGCGAAGTGATCGACCGTGACATCTTGATGGTGGATTACCATTCGGACCAAGGCGACACGAATCGATTCCGCGATCAAGGTCAGATCATTATCGAATCGAACTTCATTCGCGACTTTGGCAACACGGGTATCCGCGCCACGTTCGACACAGGTGCAACTTCGGTCGATGACGATGCGAACTTTACCAGCACGCCACTGGACCGACGTCCCGGTGCCGCTGCGATGCTGCGGAATGACAATACCGATCGTTTGCTGCCGGGCACGGTGATCAGCAACAACGTGGTGATTGCCAGTGGCAACCAGACCGGAATCGTATTCTCGGGCGAAGTCGCCGGTGGAGGTGATTCACCAGCACCGGTACCGTTCGGCCGCATCGTCAACAACACCGTTGTCGGCAGCGGCGTGGGAACCGCGATTAACGTCAGTGCCAACGCGAGCCCGACGATTCTTAACAACGTCGTTTCGGGATTCAACACCGGACTGAACATTGCCGGCAACAGCCGGACATCGGTGCAAGGCGGAAACGCGTATCACCAAAACGCAACCAACGCCAATGTGCCGATCGCAAACTCATCGTTTGTGATTGCCGATACGACAGCCTTATTCCAAGACCCTGATCGCGGAATCTATATACCGGCCAACGGTTCGCAGGTGATCGACAGTTCGTTCGCGTCACTGAACGATCGTTCTAACTTCGTCAACACGGTCAAACAGCCGGTCGGCATTTCTTCGTCTCCAATCATCGCCCCGTCATTTGACGCTTATGGCAATCCTCGATTCGATGACCCGAATGTCGCGACACCGGGCGGTGTCGGTTCGAATGTCTTTATCGATCGCGGCGGTATCGACCGGGCCGACTTTGTTCGCCCCGTTGCATCGCTGGTCAATCCGGTCGACTTCATTCTCGGCTTTGGCTCACCCGTTGATGGCGGCGATACCGATCCATCGGAATCGTTCGTGCGGATTCGCGAAAGCAACGTCGAGTTTTTCGAAATCCAGTTGACCGATCCGTCGGGCACAGGACCGGATGACGACACGATTACGGACGAAAGCGTGTTGTTGACCGAAAACGGCCAAGCGCTCGTGTCGGGTGTTGATTACGTATTCGGATACAGCGGCAACAGCCGCACCATTCGCCTGACACCACTGTCGGGTCTGTGGCGTCCCGATGCGGTTTATGAAATCACGTTGAACAACCAAAATCGTGTTGCGGTGACATTGCCAAGTGGCAATCAGATTAACGATGGCGATCAAGTGATCATCCGAGATCTGGGTGGCAGCCAGGGCGTCTTTGAGTTTGACAGCGGATACTCCGTCAGCGTTCCGCAAACGACGACTTTGACCATCACCGGTGTCAACACAGATTTCGTCGACGGTGAAACATTCACCATCACCGCGCCCAATGCGAATACGGTGACGTTGGAAGTCGAACGAGCCGGTGGCGTCACGGTTGGCAACGTGGCCGTCGACCTCAGTTCGGCCGGTACGATCGGTCAAGTGCGCGACGCCTTCTTGGCAGCCCTGGCTGCTCCGGCGCCGTTCATCACTCCGGCAATCTCGGTCGCCGATCATTTGCAACTGGCCCCTGCGTCGGTGGGCACCGACTCGATTCAACTGGGGACGATGGCCGGACATGTCGTCACCGCTCCGGTGACGGGCATGACCGTAAGCGGTCAACCCGGTGGTATCACGGACGGTCAAACATTCACGTACACCTCGGGTGCGGAAAGTGTCACATTCGAGTTCACGACCGATGGCGTGTTGAACGATGACACGAACACTGCGATTCCGTTTGCGATCACCAATACGCCCGACGAAATCGCTGCGGCAATCGTTGCCGCGGTGACGCCTACGAATCTTGGGCTGATCGGCGCACAAGTCCTGGTTGGCGGCGTCGCCCTGCTGGGCGGTGATGCGTCGGACCAGATCGATGTTTCCTCTTCGGCACTTGCCTTGACCGGGTCGGCCGGCGTCAGCGCGGGCGCAACGGCTGTCAATTTCTTGCCGACGGCTCAGTTCACTCCTGTCTCTGCCGCCGCGACACTGCAAAGCGCCATCTTACTTTCGTCGCTAAACGTTCAAACGTTCGCCCCCGGCGGCGGAACTTTGTTTATCTCGCAGGCCCAGTCGGTCACCGGCAGCATCGGCGGCGGTGCCGTTGGCTCACTCGGAACGGTCGTGCCAGCCATCACGGACTTGGCCGGTAACCCGATTCGTGAAACCCGCGAGAACAACGAAACTCGCTTTACGATCATCATGCCAGAAGTGGTGTTCGACTTCGGCGATGCGGGCGAGTCGGGACTGACGTATCGAACCTTGTTATCACAAGACGGTGCACGGCACACACTGGGCGATTCACGACTGCCGAGACTTGGTCAGTACGTCGATGCCGAAGACACCGGGCAACCGGGCCCCGCCGATAGCGATGACGCGCCAGTTCAATACACCCTGACAGAATCGGGTGGAGTCTTCTCGGTACCAGCCGCGGCAGCGAACACGCAGCAGGTCACCACGCTCAGCAATCCGGGAACCGGTGGGCAAACGATTTCCATCGAAGTCGAAGGTTTCGTTACCACGTTCGAGTTGGTGGAATCCACATCGAATCCGACCGTCGGAAACATCCCGGTTGCTTTGGTGGCCAGCGATTCACCGGCAGAGATCACCAGTAAATTGGTGACGGCGATTCGCGGCAATGTCGCCGAAGTGGGCTCGGCATTGTTGATCGAAATCGACGAAGCCGCGCCGGAAACATTCACGATCACCGCGATCGACGACGAAGACGGAATTTCGGTCGGAACGTTCACATCCAATGGCATTGATTATCAAGTATTCACCGTACCCGGGTCGGGTGCCACCGTTGGCGCGGATGATGTGCTCGGGTTCTTGAACCCTGCGGACCCGGCGGGAACCAATGTCGCGGTAACGGTAGCCGGCGCCGGACTGCTAGACGCATGGGTCGACTTTGACCGCAGCGGCACGTTCGATGCCGACGAGCAATTGCTGCGGAATACGCCGGTCGTCGATGGACTGAACATCTTGACCGTCGTCACGCCGAGTGATGCGATCGGAATCGAAGATCGTGTCGACACGTGGGCCCGATTCCGCATCAGCGCAGGCGGCAACACCTTGCCAACCGGTGTAGCGGTTGGCGGTGAAGTCGAGGACTATCAGATCTCGGTTGTCAAAGAAACCTCGCCGATCCCAGTTGCGGACACGTACAGCGTGGGCGAAGACGACACGCTGATCATCGACGACACCAGCCCCAACCCGCTGCTTAGCAACGACATCGGTGTCAACAACACGTTGTTGCCGACACGGTTGCTTGTCACCGAACAGCCGGAATTCGGCACGCTGACGATCACAAACGAGTTCACAGGCGAGTTCACATATGTGCCGTTCGATGGCATCACCGGACCGACCAGTGGTTTTGACGGCACAGACACGTTCACGTATCGCTTGCTAACCCAAGGCAACGACTCAGACACCGATCCGGCACAACTGCTGTTCGCTACGGTGACGATCAACATCATCGGCGAAAACGATCCGCCAGTCTTTGACGCGATCGAAACGATCGATCTGCTGGAAGACTCTTCGCCGGCATCGGTGGCAAACGTCATTACCAACGCTATGCCGGGACCAGCGTCTGCACCGGATGAGCTGGAACTGCAGACAGTTTCCTTCAGCATCGACATGGCACGTTCATCGGTCCCTGCGGGGTTGATGACAGCGGCACCGGACATCTCGACGACTGCCGACGACGGAACGATCACATTCTTCCCCGCGGACGATGCGGTCGGAACGGCAACCTACGTCATCGTTGCCACCGACGACGACCCGACCGATCCCCGCAGCACCGACGCGACGATCACCGTCAACGTCCGTCCCGTCAATGATCCGCCCGAGTTCAATCCGACGCTGACGAACATTGGCGAAACGGCGAATCCAGACGACGCGTACAGTGTCGGCCGAGAAGAAGTCAACGGCGAAATCGTTGCCGCACCGATTACCTACACACTGCGTGAAGACAACACGCAACCGGGCAACACATCCGATCCCTACTTCATCGCGTTGTCGACCGACACGTCGGCTCCGGGGTATCAACGGATCGGGTTGTTGGATGTGTTCGTCGTCGGCCCGGCCAATGAGACCGACGCGACACCGGGTGGTTCGCAGACACTGTTCTTGGCCGACTATCCGACCACAACGAATCTGGGCGGCACGCTGACGCCGGTCATGGAAAACGGCGTTTTGATCGGATTGGATTACGTTCCGCCGCAAGACTTTAACAACGCTATCGGTGGAAACGATTCGTTCACCTACACCGTGGGCGATCAAAGCCCGTCCGGCGGCGAAACGTTCGATCCGGACACCGGGACGTTCATCGATGACGGTTTGACGGCGACCAATCGTGTCGAGTTCAACCTGAATCCGGTTAATGACCGACCAGAATTCCAAGCGACGACGAATCGCATCGAAGTTCGCGAAGACAGCAGCACGCTGAATTTCCCAGGCTACGCCGTCAACATCAACGCAGGCCCACCGCTGACCGCGTTTGACGAAGTCGATTTTAATTCCGGACAAAATGTCATCTTCAGCGTCACCTCGCTTGGATTCAACGAAGATCAATCGGAACTGTTCTTTACCGAGTACCCCACGGTTTCGCCGGACGGTCAATTGCAATTCCGCCCGGCACCGAATGTGTTCGGCGAGTTTGATTTCGAAATTGTGGCGACCGACGATGGCCCTGGAAATGCAACCCGCGGCGATTTGATTTCGTCGTTGCCCGTCACGTTGACCATCGATGTCCAGCCGGTCAACGACCCGCCGCGAGTTGATCCGGCAGCGGATCCGTTGCAGTTTGAACTACTCGAAGACGGCACGATTGACATTCTGGTCTCAGGCGACGGCAACAGCCGAGGACTGCTTGATGTCTTCTTGCCCGGTCCGTCAAACGAATCGGCAAACATCGATCCGGGAGGAAACCAATCCGTCTTGCTGGGCATGCCAGTGCCGGCGGCGAGTGCCGAAGGCGGCAGTCTGACGCCGATCACAGAAAACGGCACGATCACGCGTCTGCGGTATGTTCCTCGCGCCGATTTCACGGGAACCGATTCGTTCATCTATGCAGTGACCGATGACGGCGTGACGGTTGATGTGAATACGGGCGGCGTCGGGCGTCTGGATCCCCGCATTGCATCGAACACGGTGACGCTGGAAGTCATGCCGGTCAACGACGCGCCGCAGTTCGGCGGTGCCGACGATGTCGTCGTCGACGAAGATTCCGGGGACGTCAGCGTCACGGCTTGGGCGTCAAACGTATTAGCCGGTCCGATCACGGCGATCGATGAACTTGGCGGAGCAAACGGCCAGCAAATCGATTTCCTGATCACGCAAATCTCTGGTGACGCGGCATTGTTCGCACAAGCACCCACCGCATCCATTTCCGGAGATACCGCAAACCTAAACTTCACGCCTGCCGATGACGCCAGCGGCGTGGCAACATTCCAGGTGCAACTGCGAGACAGTGGACCGACCGACGGTGGCATCGGGGATGTCAACGTCAGCGACGTGCGAACCTTTACCATCACCGTTAATCCGGTCAACGACGCGCCAACCTATACGCCCGGCGGCGAAGTTTCGGTCAACGAAGACAGCGGACCGTACAACGCACTGTGGGCAACGAACGTTTCCCCAGGTCCGGCCGACGAGGCGACTCAAAGTGTACGATTCGACGTTTCAACGCCTGCCGAATCCGCCATGCTGTTCCAAACACTGCCAACGATCAATGACGAAGGCGTGCTGCGGTTCACGCCGGCAGCCAACGCCAACGGAATCGTGGAATTGTCGGTCACAGCGATCGACAGCGAAGGCGGAACGGCCGAGGCCGTGACACTGCGGATTGTGATTGGTGAAGTCAACGATCCACCTATCGCGATCGCCGACACGTTCAGCAATGTGCTTACGTCCAATCGTCCACTGGTTGGATCGACATTGCTGAACGGACAAACGTATGATCCGGACAATGCGGTCAGCGAAGACGGTGTCTTTGTGATTTCAACGGCCGACCTGCTGGCCAACGACATCGACCCAGATTTGGATCCGGACTTGAACGCAAATCCCGACGAAGTCTTGACGATCGTCATGCCGGCTCTTTCATTCTCGGTCAGTGGCGCACGCGTCACTTACGATGCCGACGCCGGAACGATCACCTACGATCCGACCGATTCGATCTCGGCGCAGTCGTTGGCGCCCGGAGAGAACTTACTGGACTCGTTCTCGTATTCACTGCGAGACAGCGACGGTGTCGTCAGCACGCCTAGCCTGGTCAGCATCAACGTCGCCGGTGTCAACGATGCTCCTCGGCTGGAACCGGATGCCCCTCAGTTCAACCCTGATGGCCCGACGATTTTCAATCCGCTTGACAATGATTCGGACGTCGATGGAACCATCGATCCATTCTCGGTTGTGATCTCGTTCCAGCCTGCCAACGGTTCGATCTCAATCGCGCCGGACGGCACGATGACATACACGCCGTTTGGTGTGTTCTCGGGCGACGACATTTTCCGCTATACCGTCGCCGATAATTTGGGCGATCGCAGCGAAGAGGCAACGGTTACGATCTCGGTCAACGCCGCACCGATCGCGCGTGATGACCAGGCCAGCGGGTTCCTGGACGAGTCGTTCGTGATCAACGTCGCTGGTAACGACGAAGACCTTGACGGCACGCTTGACCTGACCAGCATCGTGATTGTCGACGCACCGGGCCGCGGCCAAGCCGTACCGCTGAGCGATGGAACGATTCGCTACGTTCCCGATCCTGGATTCTTAGGTTTCGATTCGTTCCAGTACACGATTGCCGATAACCAGGGTCGTGCCAGCACACCGGCCGATGTCGATGTCCGCGTTGTCGCCAGCCGATTGCAAAATCCAGATGAGAATTTGGATGTCAATGATGACGGCGAGATTAGCGCAATCGACCCGCTGTTGGTGATCAATCTGCTGAGCCGATCAGGCAATGCGGGTGGCATTCCGGTCGAACCGGGTGACCAAGGCCCTAACTACTACGACGTCAACGGTGACCGTCGCATTACCGCAATCGATGCGATCCGTGTGATCAATGAATTGAATCGACGAAACGCATTGGGCGGAACGGCCCAGGGTGAATCCTTGCTAGGTGAATCCTTGTTAGGTGAATCAACATTGGGTGTTGATGCGGGCGTCGATGCATTTACCGCATCGCAGTCGCTCAACTCACTCGGCTCGATCGACGTCAGTGCGTCGCAATCGATATCGACGGACCCGTCACCGGGCGAAACGCTGCACACGGATCCGATCGCACGGATGGTCGACGAAACGCTATCGCGATCGGTGTCCAATTCAGCCGGATTGCCAAGTGCAATCGATGTGATCGCTGAGGACCGTGATGCGGACGGCGATCATGATGAAAAACTGTTGGCGTTAGATGCGGCAATGGCGGACTTGATTTAGGAAGGCAATAGCAGCGAACACGGGGGGCAAGAACGAAACGTGCGGTGCTCATGCACGGACGGGACAAATCGATTGGCTCGCATGGCGACTTGAATGTCGGGTGGCGCGACGATGGCGACGACAAAATCGCCGCCAATCGTTTAGAAAATCCGATTGCCTGAACGGATGAAAACGGTATCTCTCAGACGACATTTCGATGAGGAACATCGGAATGTCGTTACCTGCTGCGCTGATGCAGAAAACCGCATTGGCTTCTTCTTGCGCGTACCCAGAAAAATTGTGGGGTGAACGCGTTTTCTCGCTGAAACTTTTGCCAATAAAGTTCCCCTCAAAATCGGCACGATTGCTACATTTCGCACCGCTGTTTGCCTAAATTAGTACTCAACTGTGCGTGTCTATGCGCGCAGTAAAGGTGCGTGTAACGGCCGGGAAGCCGTCGCTGCGCGTATCGGCATTTGATCTCATTCATTCCATTCCTACTGAGACCAGGTCAATTTCATGACCCCTAGCCGCAATCGCCGCCAACGACTGGCACGTAAGCAAGCCACACAGCAAAAGAAGCAGCGTCATCTTCATCACGAAACACTTGAACGCCGCGAGCTTCTTGCCGCTGAGATCCAGAGCTTCGACGCGGAGCTGTTTAACGAACCTCACGCGCACCCCGTCTTTGCGCCAGGCACGAAACCGGAAGTGGTCGATTTTTGGGAAGACCAACACGGCCCACTTGAGGAAGATCTCAATAGCCTGACCAGCCCGATCAACTTGGGTGGTACACGCTGGACCAATCCGACCGGAGGTCCCAGCGCCAATCAAGGCGATGGAGCCGTGGTGACATGGAGCATCGTTCCCGACGGCACCCCGGTTGCCGGATCGGCAACGGGACCTAGCGACTTGGTTGCGTTCATGGACGGTATCTATGGCGGTGGCGGTGCCACGATTGCTGATCGCCCTTGGTTTCCGCTGTTCGAAGATATCTATGACAACTGGAGCACGTTGACGGGCTTGGAATTTGTCTATGAACCGAGCGATGACGGCGCAGCGCAAGGCGGTACCAACCGCGGCGTGACGGGCGTTCGCGGTGATGTGCGAGTGGCAGGCGCATTTATCGACGGCAACTCTAACGTGCTCGCCTATAACTTCTTTCCCAACGCGGGCGGCAACGCCGGTGCCGACGGCGACATGGTCATCGACACGGGAGACAACTTTTACTTGAACAATGCGGATGGTCCGACCGGCGAAAACCGCGGACTGATCAATGTGCTAGGGCACGAGGCAGGTCACGGCATCGGACTCGGCCATGTGATTCCGACCGACGGCACCAAATTGATGGAACCGTTCATCAACCTGGGTTTCCTAGGCCCGCAGCACGACGACATTCTTGCGGCGCAAACTTTGTATGGAGACCGGTTCAGCGACAACGACACCCAAGGCACGGCGGTTCACATCGGCTCGCTAGACATTGCCAATATCCAGTTAGAAAACGTTTCGATCGACGACAACAACGATGTCGACTGGTATTCGTTCGATGCGTCCGGCGGATCGTTGCTGCGGGTCGACCTTAGCCCCGACGGCTTCGCTTATCAGAACGGTCCGCAAGGCGGAAACCCAAGCGCCTTTGACAGTTCGATTCTCAGCGATTTGCGTTTCGATGTCTTCGGTCCCGACGGAGCCCTGGTTGCCCGTGAAGATCGCACCGGTGTTGGCGAGAGTGAGCAACTTCCCGACGTTCAGCTAACCCAAACCGGTACGTATACGATCGGTGTCTATGGCGATTCGTCGTTACCGCCGGCCAACGGCACCAATACGCAGACTCAACTTTACAATCTTGATATCGCAAGCTTGCCAGGCGATTTGAAGATTGCCTTCCCTCGCACGAACTCGGCGCCCGATCCCACTCGTCCCAGTTTGATCGGTGTCGGACCGCACGACGGGCTGCTGTTGGAACTGGATATCGATGACCAGCCGACGGCACTGACGCAGTCGCCCAACGAGTTGACACTCAGTTTTGATGGCCGATTCCGCTTGGACGCAAACTCGCTCAGTGACATTGAGAACCTTTACGTTCAGTACACCGAGCACCGCACCACGAATGCATTCGGATTCGAAGTCGGTGATTTCCCCACACCGAATTTGTCAGATCCGCAATCCGATCCAAGCTTATTGAACATTGGGCATCGTGAGTTCAATGACAGTTTCAACCAAGTCACACTACGATTCGCCGAATCGCTACGCGATGGATTTTATCGAGTCGTGATTACCGACGGCGTGGTGGGCGACGACAACACAACGTCGGTCGTCGAGTCTCGACCGTTCTTGCCTTCGGTCGCTGATGCGACAGAACAGGAAGTTCACTTTCAATTGGAACTGGGCGCCAGCGTTGTTTCGGTCGTCCCCCAACCTCTGGATGTGAACCAGGACAAGGACGCCGGTACGGTTGAAATCCTCGAAAACCGCAACGCCATTGACGTTTACTTTGACGACGCGGATTTATTCGACAACGGCAGTACAATTCACACGTTGAATTATTACCAGTTGATCGATACCAAGGGCACCGTTGAATACGACGACGATGTCAATCTCGGTTCACCGATCAGCGTCGTCACACCCGCGCAGCGGGGCGAGGGCACCGAAGGTGCCGAACTGCTGCCGTCGCAGCGTTGGGTACGCCTTGTCTTTGGCAGCGAACTGGATGTTCTGGCAGGCGCAAGCACCACCGAGACACTGAGATTGCGGATCGGTGACTCGATCGACCCGACCACCGTAATCCTAAAGACCGACGACACTGGCAACGAGGACCTGGGTGTCATCGGTGACCGCTTTAGTCTGAAGGTCGAAGGCCAATCGATTTCTGGTGAATACCTGGACGTCGACTACCCGGGCAGCGGCGACGCTGCGGGACACCGTGACATTGCCATCGAAGACCACCTGCTATTCGGTGCTGATGCAAGCCCCGGTATTTCGACGGTCTATTACAGTTTTTCCAAGGGCGTGCCGTACGGAGCATCCTCGACCAGTGTCATTCCGAATCTGAACAACCAGATGACCGAGGACATGGAACAGAGGTTCCGTGAAGTGTTCGGAATTTTGGGTGCAACGTTTGGCATCGATTTCGTTGAGACGCCTGACAACCGATTACCAACAGCCGATCCATCGAGCCCCTTCGCGACAAGTCTGCGAGTGGTCGTTGGCGACATGTTCCCGACTGCAATCGCGCCGGGCGATGCGGCCGCGACCAACGCCATTGGCGATGGCAACCTTGCAAATTACCTTCACATCCATCCGGTCACGGGCGAAGACGTGAATCTGTTGGTGTTTGACGGGAACGAGAATTTCTACGAAGGCTTTGGGGATTCACCGGACCCGAATCGACCATCCATCTTCAATGCCGCGCTCGGTGAGATCATGCGCGTGCTTGGACTGAATGATCCGTCCGACCTTCCACGCGGCAGTTACCTGGGATTCACACCGACGATCGCAGCCAGCGGAGGCATCGAATGGGTGTTCCCCGGCAACAGCGATGTCGTTCATGGCCAACATCTATACAAGCCTGAATCACTGGATGTCGACCTTTATGAATTTGAGCTTAGCGTCGCCGGCAACCTGAATGCTGAGATCGTTGCGAACCGACTGGCCGACGCCAGCACATTGGACGCACGCATGGCGTTGTTCCAGCAAGTCAGTGATGCGTTTGGTGATTCGCGATGGGAATTGGTGGCCGTCAACGATGACTACTTTGGCCGCGATCCTTTCATCGAGTTGACACTGTCCAGTGGCATCTACGCGTTGGGCATTGCAGCGGAAGGCAACTCCTTCGACCCGAACTCATCCGGCCACGGCAGCGGCGGGACCAGTGAAGGCGAGTATGACTTGCGACTCGATTTCATTCCAACCGCTGATCAAATCAACAACCTGGCGATGATGGACGCCGATGGAAGTATTTTCGATGGCGACCGCGACGGGCATGAAGGCGGAAACTATAACTTCTGGTTCAATGTTGCACCGGAGCGGGTCTCGGGGGCTTCGCCAAGTGCTGCCGCAGACGAAGTCATTTTTGTGCACAAAGGTTTCACTGGCACGAGTACCGGTGGGCCCAACGCGCCTTACAACAATCTAGGTGTCGCCATCGGACGCGCCTCGGCCGGCGATATCATTCGCGTCTTGGGGGACAAGGGTTTCGATGATGACATCGTCACTCCGATCGACAGCGACGCGTATCTGGTTGGACGCAGCGGCGCGACGTTGCCCGACGGTGCCAACGTCGAAATCCCGGCGGGTGTAACGTTGATGATCGACGGAGGAGCCGTCTTTAAAATGTCCGACAGCCGCATCGTCGTCGGTTCCGATGAGGCGTCTGAGCGACTGGGCAGTGCCATCCAGGTGCTCGGCACCCCGGGTAACCAGGTCTATTTCACGAGTTACCAAGACGACGTCAATGGCATCGGCACGCAAAGCAACCCGACCAACCAGGTACTCGCACCCGGCGACTGGGGCGGCATCGAAATCCGCGGCGATGTCGACCGCGCCAGTGGCAGAGTCGACCTGGAACGTGAAGGCGTTTTCATCAATTACATCAATCATGCGTATCTGAATTATGGTGGCGGTTCGGTCAGCGGTCGGACGATCGCGCCGATCGACGTCTCGAGCCAGCGACCAGAAATTTCCTTCAACACGATCCTGAACAGCGGATCGGCGGCGATTTCGGCCGATCCGAACGCGTTTGAATTCACGACGTTTACCGAAAATCGTTACCAGCAGTTTGGCGAATTTGTCCCAGACTACGATCGGGTCGGTCCTGATTTCTATCGAAACCAACTGGAACGAAACGCACAGAACGGCGTCTTTATCTCAATCGAAACGCTGCCCGGCGGGCGTCTGGAACAATTGCAAGTTTCGGCTCGACTGGACGACGATGACATCGTTCACATCCTCAGCGAAAACTTGCTGCTCGACGGATCGCCGGGTGGTCCATTTACCGAGTTTGACCCGGTCGGCCCCAGCCAGGGAACGCGTCCAGCGGTTTCCTCACTCACGGTCAGCACGATTGAGTCGGGGAACCTGACCGACGGGACGTACACATACACGTACACGTTCGTCGATGCCTTTGGGAACGAGTCGCTGCCAAGCCAACCCAAGACTTATGTGCTTGGTGGAACGACCGACGGCAGTGGATCGCTGCGCATCAATAACCTGCCTCGCGCGGGCGGCGATTTTGTCGGTCGCCGTATCTATCGCCAAGATGTGGGATCACCTGATTTCGTTTTGCTTGCTGAAATCGACGGTGTCGCAAATTCGTTCACCGACCACGGCAACCATACGTTCCGCACCGGTGCGACGATTCCGGCAAACGATCCGCTGTTCAGCGACGGCGCATCATTCCGACGTGGTTTACGCGATGCCGGATTGGTTATCGATCCCGGGTTGGTCATCAAGTCCGGCGGCGCGCGGATCGAACTGGGCATGGGCACCACGTTGCTTGCCGAGGGAAACCAAGGCGACGAAATCATTTTCACTTCGCTCGCCGACGATCGCTACGGCCGCGGCGGAACGTTCGACACCAACAACAATGTGTCCGTGCCCGGCAGTGACACCGATGGAGAGATCGGCGACTGGGGCGGCATCTATGCCGGCCGATTGAGCCGACTGAGTCTGGACCACGGCGTCATCGCCAATGCCGGCGGCGTGGTCGGACTGGTGGGTACGACGGGTGCGTTCAATGCCGTCGAAATTCACGAGGCGGAAGCACGGATCGCGAACACGTTGTTCGAACGAATCGCAAGTGGGCAGGGCGGTGCGACAAACGAAGTTCGCGAAGGACGCGGTCCCAATGACGAAGCCATCATTTACGTCGTCGGCGCCCAACCGATCCTGGTCGGCAATACTTTCGATGGTGACGATGACGCCGACAATGTCAATCCAGCTTCAGGAGCGACTTCCGACGGCGTGGTTGCAATCAGCATCAATGCGGATTCGCTAAACGCCGAATTCGTTTCTGACATTGGCCGTCAAACCGGGATCGTGGATATTTTCCCGGGCACGATCGGCAACCAAGGTCCCTTGGTCCGTGGAAACCAGATGGAGCGAGTGTTTCTGAATGCGATGCACATTCGCGAGCAAACCCTGACGACTGAGTCTGTCTGGGACGATACCGACATCGTGCATTTGGTAGCCGGCGAAATCAACATTCCGAACTTCCACACGGCGGGCGGCCTGCGTTTGCAGAGCAGCAACGATGAATCGCTGGTGGTAAAACTCTTTGGCGACGATGCGGGATTCACCGCGGGCGGCCTACCGCTGGACATCAACGACCGCATCGGTGGCCGACTGCACGTCATCGGCACCCCCGGGTTCCCCGTCATCCTTACGTCCGTCAATGACCCCAGTGTCGGCGCCGGCTTTGACCCGAAGGGACTTCCACAACGAGCAACGAACAATGTCGCATCGGCCGGCGACGGGTTACCGATTGGACCGGAAGTCGACAACGGTACAACGATCGACAATGACACGGCCGTCACAACGACAGGGTTCTTTGAAGTGACACCTCGCGGCGGCGGCGATATCGCCAGCAGTCGCGTCACGATCGATGGCAACACCGGTCAAATCGTTGGTGCCGACTTCATTTTCGACTTCAACAATTTCATTGACGTTGGAGGCAATGGAAACGGCATCAATCTACAAACATCCACGATCACGACGCCCCCCACACTGATCGGTGATGACCACGTCATTAGTGAAGGAACAATCACCGGAAATGGCGGCGCCGTCGTACGTTGGCGAGCTGAAACAACCATCGAAGATGGTGAAACGGTTGTTTTCAATCGCATCTTCCTTGATAGTGACGCGCCGCTTGGTGACTTAAGATTCATCAACTATCTCGACCAGGACGTGACAGTCAGCAGCGACATTCTGTATCCGGCAGGCACGCCCGGACAGGATGACTTCCGTGCGTTCACCTTGGGCAACGCCGCTCGCGCCGGGTTCTCACAGGGCGGTATCTACCAACCGGCACCAGGGCAACTTGAAAACGCAACGTACGCCGGCTGGGCTGCCGATGCGTATCCGCAGTTGCTAAACGTGATTGGCGCGGCGGGGACGACATACACCGTTGCCGGAAATATTGACACAACGGATTTACCCGTCATCAATGACCCTGACTTGGGAACCATTTACGGGCCTCGCGATGTCACAACGGCGTTCGCTTGGGACGTCGACCCGTTGGCAACTTCGGCAACGATCACTTCGTTCTTGGAACTCATTCCGCGCAATCCCAATGCGTCCGCCGGCGAATGGAAAGGGATCACGCTTAATGAGTACAGCCATGACCGCAATGTCGAAACGATCATCGAGCTGGAAACCGACATTTCGGGATTCGGTGACACCAATGATGATCCTGCGCTCAATGCACAGGACATCGGCCGGTTGGCAACCGGTGAAAAGTCGTCCGACGAGAATTTCCGCCTCGGCTTTACGATCAACGGTGCGATCGCCGTCCCCGGCGATGTTGACGTCTACGAGTTCGAGGGTACAGCTGGCACCCAGGTGTGGATCGATATCGATCGCACCGAATTTGGGCTCGACAGTGTTGTGGAACTCGTTGACATCGATGGCAACATCATCGCGTTGAGCGACAACTCACGTGCGGAAAATGCTGACGTCGATAATTTACCGGCATACATGGGCGCGGGTCTGCCGATGCAATCGGATCCGTTGGCACTGCGCAATGTCGACGGCAGCTATCAGGATGCCTACAGCATTAATGATCGAGACGCAGGATTCCGTGTGGTCTTGCCGGGCACCGAAGGCAATAAGCGTCCGTACTTTATCCGGGTACGCAGCGCACAGAATTCGATCGCGGACCTGATGGATGACTCGCGCATTGATCGCGGCAAGACGCAAGGCAGTTATCAACTGCAACTTCGACTGCGAGAGCAGGATGAATTTGCCGGTTCAACGATCCGACATGCCGATATTCGTTTTGCGACGACCGGCATCGAGTTGGTTGGGTTGCCGGCACACAGCCCCCTCGGCGGATCGGTTCATCACGCCGGCGGCAACAATGTGATCGATGCCGGCAATGTTGGGCAGTCGGATCGAGGCTTGATTTCAGCTGCCGGGTCGGTCAACGGCAATCAAAACGGTTTCAACTTTAGCGTATCAACACCAGCGGTGGTGACCGACCCGAACGCGCTATCGCCGACGGTCGAAGAAGTCCCCGGCGCGATCGACAACACGTTTGACCGCGTCTCCGTTTCGATCGACGTCGATTACGCCGACGCCAACACGACCGCGTATTTGTTCAACGGCGATCATCTGATCGCCATCGGTACTGATTCCAACATTCTGGACGACCGCACAATCCCCATCACGCCAATCGATGAAACCGATTTATCGCGTGGCAGCGATTCAGTTAGCGATCCATTCATTGGGCCGATCGAACTGCGTACGAGCGGTGACTATTCGGTTTACGTGTCTTCTAACAACCAAATCGCGAATGTCCTGAACCAATACACGAACGCAGGATCGGCAAATACTGGAATACGGCTAGAGCCGATCGATGGATACAATCGAATTGTCGATGAAAGATTCAGCGCAAACGGGGCCGCCGATGTGCAAGCGCAATCCGGCAATCCGTCCGATCTGACCGCATTGCAACCGGTTTTCGGAACCGGTGACGCGACAATTCACAAGTGGCACCTCGGCGACATTCCGCTGCTGGCGGTGACCGGGAACGCGTTAAACGTATTCAACGCATTCACCGGCCGCCAAGATTCGCGACTTGTACCGGACATCAACACCAACCTGAATGCCGTTAGCAATCCGATTCGCGATATCGTCGCTTTCGCAGGAAATCCCGACGGTCAAATGTTTGGCATTGTCGAAAATCCGAACGGCAATAACGTTTTCAGTGACGCGACAGACGTGCGGTTCATTTCCGCAGACGCATCGATAGCGACTTCCGCGAACCAAATCCAGACGAACACGTTCGAGGCGGCCATTAGTGCCGCGACCCCACCGGTCATCACCGCCGTCGCGTCGCCAAACGCGTCAGCGGCCGAGGGACTTAGTTTTAAGGCCGTTACTTATTGGAACAACCCGAATACGGTTGCGCGGGACACCGGCAACTTGCGACGTTTGTATGCCGTTGCCGATCGCAATGATTTCAACGGAGTAACCGTTAGCGCCTTCACGGGCCAACAAGGCAATACGGTGGGAATCACTGGCGCGGTGCCAAATGTTCCCGTCCAGCAGCGCACGAACATGATCTTTATGCTCGATCCTGACACAGGCTCGGTCATCAATCGGTACAACGGCCAGAACCGCAACGGCATTCCAGCTCAGTTCGCAGCGGCGTCGCCCAACAACTATTTCGCGAATGATCGAAACGGCGGGACAACGGGTGCATTGAACGGTCAAACGGGCGTCCCTGAATACGTTCCGTTTTCCGGCACCGACGTCGTCGGACAGGTCGTTGTGCCGACGATCGGTTCGGTCACCAGTGTCGCCTCTAACGAAACTTCGGTCTTCGCTTTTACTGACTTGGGCGAAATATTTCGATATGACGTGATCGATAGCGGCAACGCATTTGGTGATTTAGTCCCGAACGATTTGGCTGACCCTGCGACGCCCGGGGCCGAGACCGGACGCATTCTGGATGTCGACGGCAATTTACTCACATTCGCCGCCGTCACCAGTGGACCGATCAATCATGAATTGATCGATGACGGTGACGACGACACCATCACACGATATTTCTTTGGTGTGAAAGCGGGCACGGACGAACTATATGCGTTCAACCTAGACGATATCGAATCTGGCGATGCAACCGCCGTGCGTGTTTTCCGTAATGCCGCGGGACAAACGTCGCTACAAAACTTTGATTCATCCGACGTCGCCGGTCTGTACTTCAGCCCACTGGATCAGAATCTGTGGCACCTCAGCGACACCACGGCGACGGAACCAGGACACGGCGTCCCACCGTTCAACGGCGATCTTACCAATCCGTATGTCAACAATAACGAGGCAAGCCGACCGAATCGAAACGGTGGCGGTTCGCTGTTCTTTGGATTTGACCCGTTAGATGATGACTTCAACCACCTGAGCGAAAATCGCATCTACCCTCAGCCCAGCAATGGAAATCAGTTTGTTCCTGGCACTCAACCGTTCGGGTTCGACAACGGGACTGCGTTCCCGGGCGGCGCCTATGGCACGATCGAGAGCAAGTCGATCGACCTATCCAGCATCGCAGCGGACGACTTGCCGTTCCTATATTTCAACTACAAGTTAGGCTCTGAGGATGCCGAAATTGACGGCCCCAACAACAACCCCAACGAATTCATGCGAGACTCGCTGCGCGTGCTTGTCTCTGGCGACGACAACCAATGGAAACTGGTCGCCACCAACAATGCCGGGCACGTACAAAACGGGAACACGAACACGCCGGATTACCAAGAGTTCAACTCGCTTTACAGTGGCGGATACTTTGATTCGGTCAATCAAGTTTATGTTCAAGAACTGTTCGATGACGGCAACAACTATCGCCAAGCCCGTATCGACTTAGCTCCCTTCGCGGGAAACAAGAACGTCAACATCCGATTCGAATACAGTTCGGCGGGTGAGTTGCGTCCTGACCAGAGCGAATTACACGGCGTTCCTGGCAAACTGATCGAAGACGGTTACACGTTTGAAATCGAAGGCCGAACGTTCGAGTTTGATCTTGGGTTGGTTCTTGACCTGCCATCGGGCGAAAATCTCAGTGACGGTGATAGACTGCAATACACCTCGGGTGGCGTGACGCGAACATTGTTCGAGTTCACCAGCGGGGTGCCCAGCGCGTCGCAAGTTAATTTCTCCGACAACGATTCGGCAACGGACATCACCAACAAAGTTCTTGCGTACCTGAACACGACCCTGAATCCGCTAATCGGCGATCTTTCGGCAACGTCCGATCCAGAGGCTCCCTCGCGAATTAGCATGCCGAACGTGAATAAAGATGTCACGTACAGCACCGTCGGATTACCGCCAGAGTTCTTAGTGTCGACACCCGGCCTCAGCGTTCCCTCCAATTTCCCGGTCAACATTGCCAGATCTGATACGGCCTCGATGGTGCGTGACGCAATGGTCGAATCCCTGATCAATTCGACACTGGTCGACCCAGCAGTGGTGGGGACACCGGACGCTTCGGTTGCCTTCCCGACGATCGGCGATGCAGGAATACGAATCTATTCGGGGATCAATCAAGCTGGCGATACCCTCGCGGTGATCAACGGTCAAGATTACGGCGGCGCCCACCCCGGCAGCCCGTTCGGGCTGTACAACGATGAGGACGGCGACTCCTTTGCAGATCCGGCCAACGTTCAAATCACGGAGAACAATGCGGCGTCTTCGGTGCACATCGATGACATCGTGATCGGGCTGGCCGAACGCGGCGAGATGGTCATCGGCGCCCCGGCGGATAACACTTTCATCAATAATCCGGCCAACCAAGTTCTTCCAGAAAACAATCAAACGTTCAACACGTATCGCCGAGCCTTATCTGGCGTTGGTCCGGGTACGGGCATCGTTACACAAACGGATTATCAACTGGAGATCCGCACCAGTCGCGAATACGCCGACAATGCTCCGTCCGGATTACTTGCGAGACCGATTGATTCGTACTATTCGCCCAACCAGCGGCTAGCCGAAGGCGTCAGCATTTTCGTCGCACACGCCGGGGCAGGGATCACCGACGCGGACTACTTTACGCTGTCCAATGGCGTCGAAACGATCGAGTTCGAATACAACGATGTCGGCAACGATGGACTCGGGGGTGACGGCATCCTGGATCCGTCACGAATCGCCATCGACTACCGGCCAATCGACACTCGCGGCGAGATCGCGGCAAGAATTATCGAAGCCATCAATCGTCCGGGCGTGCAATCGATTCTGGGAATTCGCGCGACGACCAGCGGCGGCTTGTTGGTCGATACGTCCGACAGTGTGATCGCACTGCATGGCCGAGCGTCTGCGGACGTCTTTGGTCGTGTCGACTTCGATCCCGTCAATAATGCGAGCAACGAATTCGACATTCGCATTGCGGACATGCAAAAGTTAATCGATCTCAGCCCCAACTCGGACCCGATCGTGTTCCACTTGGTCGACGACGACCTGGGACTGCGACGAACGTTCCAGTTCGTCAAGAATCCCGGCGGTGACTATCCGAATGCGTTTGCGAACACATCGCGAATCAACATCAACAACGTTACCGACAGCAGCATCGTCGCGGCGAGGCTACTTGACGCACTAAACGCGCAAGGATTCGCAGTCGCCGCGAATCAACCCTCCTCCGGTAACAGCGTTCGCATTGTCTTGAAAAACCCGCTCGGTTTCGTATCTGGCAGCGACGCGATTCAGGCAGGTTATCTCGATCACCTTGTTGGGATCGTCAACGGCGGCGACGACGTCAAGGGCGAGGACCTGTCAGACGCCAATCGCTTTATCGACCAGGGCCAGATCATTATTCAAGCGACCAGCGTCTTTGCTTCATCGAACTACGGCATCGATGCTCGTGCGACCACCGATGCAAACGGGCTGCCTCTTCCGGGGCCAGTCCGCAATCTTCCTGTGGACAATACTGCGAATCTCTTGCCAGGCGTCGTTTTGCAAAACAACCTGCTAGTCGGCAACCAGCAGGGTGGAATTCGCATCGCCGGTGGCGGCCCCAACGACAATGTCTCGGCTCCGTTCGCGCGAGTTGTCAACAATACCGTCTTTGGTGCCGAACAGCCCAATGGAATCGGTATCCGGATCGAAAATGGTGCCGCACCGACGCTGATGAACAACGCGATTGCCAACACCAACAACGCGATCTCTCGCAGCGGCAATACGGACCCGAACCAAATCGTGGTACTGGGAACATTGTTCCAAGACAACAACACAAACTTGCCGGCTGGACTGGTCGATCCGTTCCAATTCGTGGTCACGACACCAGGCGGCACTTCGCAGTTCCGCGACACCATGTTCGGTGGTGGCGGAACACCGTATGAAGTGAACTTTTATCCGAACGAAGTCATCGACAGCCTGCTGATCGACAGCAGCATGAAAAGCCGCGAGGAACGCAGCGAGCTCGATAACGTCAAGACCGCCGTCGGTATCGCTCCGAGCCCAATCATCGCACCGGACACCGATCTGGTCGGTCGCAAACGTCTGAACGACCCGCTGGTCAATCCGAACATCGGCGGCCAGGGTTCATCGGTATTCCAAGACCGCGGAGCGCTGGATAGCAGCGATGACGAAGGCCCGATCGCGAGGTTGCTGCGTCCCTTGGACAATGACTCGGCGGACCTGGACAACGAATTGCTGGTCACGACCGTGTTCCGCGGTGATGACATTAACAACCCGAGTGATGTCAGCGAACTGAGTGATTCGCTGTTGACGCACTTTGCGATTCAGTTGATCGAACCGACCGGTATCGGCCCGGACATCAACACGATTTCTTCCGATCAAGTCATTGTGACCGAGAATGGCAGACTGTTGAGCGAAGGTGCCGAATACACGTTTGGGTACAGCATCAGCAGCCGACAGATTCGCCTGACACCAACGGCGGGCTTATGGAAACCTGATGCGGTTTACGAAATCACGCTGCTCAATGAAGATCATTTACGTGTCGACACCAACAGTCCAACCAACTCGTTAGATACAGGCACCGGTTTTGACATCGCCGACGGCGATCAGCTAGAGGTTGTCGGCGACGTGCCCGTCACCTTTGAATACGACAGTGGCTACGTGTTGCAACTGGGCCAGCCGCTGGTGATCGAAGTCAATTCGGGAATCGGCAATACAGGTGTACGGTTTGGCGACACAGTCACACTGGAATACGACGTCGACCAAGACCGACTGACCGACAACTCGCGCACCGTCGTACTGGAATTTGTCGCACCCGGCGATTCGGCGAACGCCGGCAATATCCCCGTGCCAGTCGCACTCGGGTTCACCCCCGATCAAGTTTCCGATGCGTTGCTTGCTGCACTGCAAGGCGACATCTCGGGCGGCGGTCAAACGATACGTGACTACTTGGTCATCAACCCGTTCCGGATTCCAGGCGGGATCCAGCTGAACGCGTTCTTGCGCCAGACCGTCTCGGTCGAAAACACGAACGGTTCGATCACCAGTATCGGCAACACTTTTTCGGTCACCGACGGTCACCGATTCAGCTACACCACAGCGGGTGGGATCGACGGACTGACTCAGCAATTCCGTATCGATGTCATCAATGACATCGGGACCGCAGAAACTCAGGTCACCGAAGACCGACTGCTGGACAACGATTCGATCGTCAGTGTCGCGGACGCCAGTGGTTTTGCAGCCGGCGATTTCATACGCGTCGCTAGCGAAATCATGCTGATCAGCAGCGTCGCTGGAAACGATTTAACGGTCGCACGGGCACAACTCGGCAGCAAGGCGGCACTGGCTTACGCGGGAGCCGAAGTGGTCCTGCTGCAGCCTTCAGGAATCACATCTGTCGCCGCGACTGCCGATGCCACATCCGCGACGATCGAGGTTCATGATGCGGTCGCACTAGGCGTCAGTCCCGGCGACTACGTTCGCGTGGGCACAGAGATCGTGCGTGTTGACGTGGTCACCGGCGACCAGCTAACGGTGACCCGCGGCCAGTTAGGAACCGACGGCGTTGTCCACGCTGCCAACACCGTGGTTGCCTTGGTCAGATCCCAGCGCACGACAACCCTTGACGAGATGCGGATTGGTCCGAGTGGTCAGCCCGAACCGGCAACTCTGTTGCCGAACGACACGGTCATCGAAGTCATCAAACTTGACACGTTCGATCCGATCAATGGTGACTTGTTACGAATCGGCGACGAAGTGCTGACCATCATCGATATCGTCGACAACGGCACGACTTTATCTATCACGGTGGATCGTGGCGCGTTTGATACACCGGTCGTCGAGGTTCCTGTTGGCAGCGAAGTCACCGTGATCGACAGCAACATCGCTCCGATCTATCTGTTTGCCACCGATACACTGGACGACCGAGACGTCGAACCCAACGGTGTGCGAATTGGTGTGGCATCGAAGATCGCGAGGACGCTGCGAGAATTTGGCGACGCCGACAGCGACACGGACTTGCGACTTCCACACGCGCAGGGCATCGACAATGGTCGCGTCTATCTAGGCGGACAAGTTGGCGACGTTGTCAATCTGCGAAGCGGGATGGACGATGGCTTGGGAGCCGCAATCATCGCCGAACCGGGTGTCACTGGGGGACTGTCCCTGGTGATCCCCGATGCGATCGACATCCCTGGGCTCGACGGAGAGCAGCTGACCATCACAGACAGCTCGGTCACCCCCGCCGTGACGACGACGTTCGAGTTTTCACTCGATGCGAACGTGCCGCTGGGCGTGGAACTCGTCCGCATCAATAACGTGGCAAGCCCGAGCGAGTTGGTTGCACAGCTTGCTCAAGCGATCGCCAATGCGAACATTGGACTGAGTCCCACGGCAGACCCCAACGACGCGAATGTGCTGCGACTGAACGAAAGCTTCCAGATTTCGATCGACACCATGTCAACCGGCTTTGGCACCGTCGGCGTCACCGGTGGCGCCGTACCGATCCCGTTCATTCCGGATGTTTCCTTCCCGGCTGAAGCGGTGGCAGCTGGACTGCTGGATGCGATCACGCACCAGCCCGCACTTGGATTGACGGGATTCGCGGTTGGCGGTGGCCGGTTCTACCTCAAGAGCGATGGCAGCACCAACCTGTCTGCCGATCAAATCGTCTTGACGCCGCTGGGTCGGCTCGACATCGGCCAAGAAGCGATCGTGGGGATCAAGGACCTTGCTGGAAACAACCTGCAACCGAACCGACCGGTCGATCAGACCAAGTTCACGATTCTGTTGGGTGAGCAAGAGTTGGATTACGGTGATGCGGACTCAATTCGCTCGCCGGGACGCGCGCCGCAGACCAGATCCGAAGTCATCGCCGCGGGAATCCAAAACGATGCTGCCCGTCACGTCATACTTACCGGCATCGGATTCGAATCGGATCCTAAACTCGGCCGGGTCGTCGACGGCGAAGTCAACGGAGTGCCTAGTGTCGGTGCGGACTCAGACGACGATAGTGCGACGGGGACGATCAGCGTCTCGGTTGATGAAAACGCCACCCGCGTGACGGTTGCGGGCATTGCTGGATTTGCCGGTCGCGAAAACGACTTTGTGCAGATCGACGATGAATACTTGAAGATCGTCGCGATCGACGGAAACGAACTCGTCGTGCTTCGCGGTCAAGCAGGCACCGTCAACGTTTCGCATTCGGCGGGAACGACCGTTGAACTGGTCGACGATGAAGAGGGCGTGACCCTTGACTCGCTGCGTGCGGTCTTTAACGCATCGCTGAACGGCGAACAGACCGCGTTGATCGATCTTGAGGTATCCGACTATGGAGTGATCGACGCCTGGGTTGACTGGAATCGTGATGGAGACTTCAGCGATTCCTTCGAACGTCAACTCTCGAGGGTTTCTGTATGGCCCGGCATGACGAGTTTGCCGATCCGTGTACCAACGCAATCCGATATCGGATTCGATGTCACCGGTCCGGCGTTCGGCACCGACGCGATTCTGCGCGTCCGCGTCAGTCAGAACGGCGGGCTGCGGGCCGACCAAATCGCGGTCGGCGGTGAGATCGAGGATCACTTGATTCACTTGATTCGCGGCACGGAGCCGGATGTTGATACGGATCTGCCCAACAACGGAAACCCAACCTTCGTCTGGGACGAAGATGCCAATGGCGGCTTGTTCGACAGTTCGACCGGCAGCACTTTTAATCCGGCCAATCCAAACCACGGCGTGATCCCGCCAGGGGCGACGGATGCCGACGGCGATGCAATTTTCGCGCTCGAAGTTGTCAACCCGCACACCGGACGCGTTTCTATCGTTGCTGATGGCGGAACACTTGTCGGACTGCAAGACTCGCTCGGCCGGACGGCCGGGAACTTGACCATGACGACTGACGGAAACTTCACGTTCGACACCGTCGCCGACTACAACACGCAAACGTTGAAAGGGCCTGATCAGATCGTCGGCACCGCCGACGATGGCCCAACACCGGAACTGACGTTCCTGTACCGCATCGTTGATGCGACGGGCGTGCCAAGCACCGAGTTCGGCACCGTCACCTTGGTCGTCAATCCGGTCAACGATGTACCGACCATCGATGACCCCAGCGATTTCGTTCCGCCTGCGGATTTTGTTGGTGCCAACGCACTGAACGAAGACGATCCGACGCAAACGGTCAACCTCAGCGGTATCACAACCGGTGCCGGCGAGACGCAACAACTTCGCGTCTACTCGACCAGCGACAACACTCTTCTGATCCCCGATCCATCGGTCATCTATGACGGGATCGAAACAACCGGAACACTGTCCTTCACACCTGAAAAGGACATCTATGGCGATGCGGTGATCACGATCTTTGTCGAAGACGGCGGCATCGATGGTGACCTTAGCACCACGACAGACAATGACACGACTTCGGTCAGCTTTACGGTGACGGTCAATCCGGTCAACGACGCCCCGATCGCTCATGACCGAGCCTTCCAGGGGACCGAAGCACACGAGGCCGGTGGCGATGATCCCAACACCGAACCGTTTGTCATTCCGTTTACCAAAGCCGACTTGCTCAACGGCAACGCCAGCGATGGCGAAACTCCCGTGCAGCCCGGTCCTACGGTAGCGATCAGCCCGTACGACGAAGGCAACCAGGTTACTCCGCTGGACGCCAGTTCGCCGATGCAAGTCGTGCGATTCGAATTTCCCGTCACATCGGGTTTGGCTGCCATTGACGTGCTCACGGACGAAACCAACTTGATCGCGGGATCTGGATACGCCGTGCGCACCACGTCGACCGGAACGCTGAGATTCAATTTCAGCGGGGGTCAATTCGTCGACGGTTTGTATACACCATTCCCCGAATACAACCGACAAATCGAATTCCCGGCCGTCGCAGAAACGTTCTCGTACGTCATCTTGGATGACGGCGTTTCGATCTTGCCCGGCCCTGGCGGTACGCCATCGACGATTGTTGAGCCGAAACGATCCGCGCCGGCAGAAATCAGCCTGACGATCGTTGAAACCAACGACGCGCCGGTCTTCCCGCCGTCGTTTGATCACAACCCGGCGATTGTCGAAATCGAACCCGGCGATACGCCAGAAGTCGTGGTCGATATTATCCCCGAGGCTTCAGAACTGATCACGCCGGGTCCATTGACCCCGCCGCTGACATCGCTTGACGAACTGGCGCAGCAAGACGTGACGATCGAATTCATCCCAGTCAATATCCCGGGTGGAACCGTCGCGGTTCCTTACGGCCCAGACAGCCTGATGGCACAGGCTCCGGTCTTATTGGCCGACGGGACGCTAATGATCTATCCGACGCCCGACGCCTTCGGGAAAGCAGTCTTTGATGTTCAAGTCACAGATTTCAATCGTGATGCCAGCCCGCTAACTAGCCATACGACCACCGAACGGATCACAATTACGGTCGCAGGTACCAACGACAAACCGATTGCTCAAGACTTTGCCAAGAGCGTCCTTGAAGCGGTCGAAGCGGTTGGCGAATCAACGGCGGATCCCGCGTTCCAAATTACGTTCACTGCACAGGAACTGCTTGACATCGGTGGGCCTCGCACCTCCTTGCCTCATGAACGACATGCGACGATCAACGGCCTGTTTGACGAGAGCGAACAAGATCTGGAAGTCGTTGAATTCGTCATCCCCAATCCTGCGGGCGGGGCTGACATTATCGTCAACGACACGACCAGTGGTGTCATCACGCCCAACGGCGGCACGCTATCGTTTACGTTCGCCGGCGGAGTCTTTGTCCAAGGCGTATACGAACCGGCGACCGATTACAACGAAACAACCCCATACTTTGACGCGACCGACGTCTTCGGTTACATCATCGCCGACTCGGGACTGGTCGAAGTTCCCGGTTCCGATTTCGTCAACGCACCAGCCGCGAGTGACCAAGTCGATCTGGGATCGCTGCGAAGTGATCCGGCGACGATCGCGTTTAGTGTGATGCCGGCAAATGATGCGCCGGCATTTCCCGCTTCGTTTGAGTACACGCCTTTCACATTGGAAATCGAACCCCGCCCGATTCCGTTTGTTTCCATTGACATCATCCCAGGCTTTACCGATCGCATCACGCCGGGACCGCTAACGGCGTTGGACGAACTGGATGAGACCAACCAACAAACGACGCGTATCGAGTTAGTTCCGGTCAACATCCCCGGCGGCACGCCGACCGATCCTTACGGGCCGACCAGCCTGCTGACGCAACCCGCCACATTGTCGGCCGACGGTGTGCTGAGAATGTTCCCTCGTCCCGACGCGTTTGGCGTCGCCGTGTTTGACATCGTGGTGACCGACACGTTGCCCGATGGCAGCCCGTTGCCGGGAAGCTTAACCACAACGGAACGGCTGACCGTGACGTTTGAAGGGACCAACGACCAGCCCGTCGCACAAGACTATACCCGCACCATTACCGAAGCCGCCGAAGGACTGGGCGAATCGACCAGTGACCCCGCGTTCCAAATCGCGTTCACGGCAGAGGACTTGTTGGACATCGGCGGACCACGTTCGGCGGTTGCCCACCTGCGCAACGGAATCGTGCCCGACTTGTTCGATGAGAGCCAACAGGTTCTCGATGTGGTCGAGTTCTTGATCCCGAATCCCGCAGGCGGCGCTGATATCGTGGTCAATTCAACGACCAACAACGTGATCACGACGACCGGTGGCAAGTTATCGTTCACCTTTGATGTCGATGTGTTTGTCTCAGGCGTCTTCGAGCCGGCGATTGATTACAACAATACGGTGCCATACTTTGCGGCGCCGGAATCATTCCAGTACATCATCCGAGACTCGGGCCCGATCGATGTTCCTGGGACTGACTTTATCAACGCCCCTGGCCCCGCGGACAAAGTCAACCACTTTATGGTTCGATCCGAGCCAGCTGATATCACGTTTAACGTGATTCAACGCAATGACCCACCGGTCATCCCACCCTTTGCCGAAATTCCAGTTCAGACTGAATTCGAACCGGGCGGGCAAACATCGTTCACGTTTGACCTGTTGGCCGACGATGCCAGCCTGATCACGGCGGGTCCGTTGACGGCGTTGGATGAGATGGATCAGCAGGACATCGTGATCACGGTAGCCGCAATCAATGTTCCCGGATCGATTCCGAATACGTTCGGCCCGAATAGCTTGTTGATGCGTCAACCGACGCTGACGGCCGATGGCATCCTGACCGTGTTCCCAACCCCTGATGCTTACGGCATTGCGATTCTTGAAGTTCAGGTCACCGACACCCTGGCCGGCGGTGGCGCACTTGCGGACAGCTTGACCACGACACAACTGGTGACGATCACCATCAACGGTGTGAACGATCGGCCCGTCGCTTACGACCGCTCGTTCTCGCAAGTGGAGGCGGTTGAATCTCTGGGTGAATCCACCAGCGATCCTGCACACCAAATCCGGTTCACCAAAGCCGATCTGTTGCGCCGTGATTTGACAGCCGACGGCAATGATCCAGAACCGGCTTACACACACCCGCGACAAGGCGAAGTCGACGCGACCTTCGATGAGCGTGAGCAAGCGTTGAAAATCGTTTCGGTCGCCGACGGCAACGAGTTCATTCAGGCGAATGTCGATGGTGTTCGGACCATGACGACCGCGTCCGGCGGACGCATCGACTTTACGTTTGCCGGTGGTGAACTAGTCGAAGGCGTCTATACACCGGCACGTGACTTTAACCAGAACACGCCGTTCTTGACCGACGACATCTTCACGTTCGTGGTCGAAGACTCTGGGCTGGTCACCAACCCGGGCGCCGATTTTGCCGCCGATCCAGCAATCCCAACATCGATTGATCTGGGCACCCTGGCCAGTGAACCCGCAACGGTGACGCTGACGATTTTGCCGGTCAATGACCCGCCAATCTTTAGTGGTGCCAATGACGTCTTGGTTAGCGAAGATGCCGGGCCAAGAACGATCGCCCGTTGGGCCACTGGAATCCAAGCTGGTCCCGCCGGCGCAAACGATGAACTGCAAGACCCGCCCGCGGAATTGACGTTCGATTTGACGTTGATTTCCGGTGATCCTTCGTTATTCGCATCGCCACCGGTCGCTGCGATCTCTGGTAGCGATGCGACACTAAGTTTCGAAACCTCTGCCGATCGAAACGGCGTGGCGGTTTACGAAGTTCAGCTGCGAGAAATCGACGGACCGAGTAATCCCGCGAACGGTGACACACCCGTCAGCGCGAAACAAACATTCACGATCACCGTCAACCCGATCAACGACCCGCCCACCTTTACGGCAGGCGGCGTTGTCACGGTGGACGAAGACAGTGCGGCTTACAGAGCCCCTTGGGCCACCGACATTTCGACCGGTCCTGCGGAAGAACCCACGACCCAGACCATCGACCGTTTCGTACTGAGCTTGCCCGCGGGCACCGAAAACCTATTCGCCACCCAGCCGACAATCGACATTGATGGGACCCTATCGTTTGCACCCGCAAACAACGCTGCGGGAGACGTCATGATCGACGTCGCTGCTGTCGATTCGGAGGGACTGTCCAGCGCGACACAGACACTGACAATCCGCATTGTCGACTTTGATGACTCGCCGGTGCCATTCAATGACGAACTAGATAGCAACGAAGACGACGTCTTAGTGATCGAATCTGCCGAAATCTTGCAAAACGATATCGACCCCGATTTGCTGACGAATCCAAACGAATCCCTATCGGTCGTCTTGCCGGCGCAGCTGACGACATCACTAGGTTCCACCGTGACCTTTGATGAGACTACAGGAAAAATCACGTACGATCCGACGACCTCGCAATCACTTCAGGAACTCGCCCCCGGCGAATCACTTGTTGACCGATTTATATACGGCGTGACGGATGCGGACGAGGAAGACCCGCTCCCAACGGCCGAAGTGATCCTAACCATTGCCGGACGCAATGACGCTCCTGTTCCAGGCGACGACGTGCTAAGCGTTAGCCCCGATGCGACAACGATCTTGAGCCCATTGGTTAACGACACGGACATCGATGGCACGATCGATCCCGCGTCGATCATCATCACCGAACAGCCGACACAAGGCTCGCTATCGATCGAAACGAACGGCACTTTGTTGTATACGCCTGGCGTTGGATTCTCGGGACTCGACTCGTTCCGTTACACCGTCGGCGACAATCTTGGACAACAAAGTCAACAAGCAACAATCAATGTCTCGGCTTCGGGTGCTCCGGATACCGGTGATGATCTCAGCGGAACATTCACCGGTGGCCCGGTCGACATCGATGTCTTGAGCAACGACACAACCAATGCCGGTACATTGGACCCGTCGACCATCGTGATCACGACGCCGCCAACCAACGGAACGGCGGTCCCGCAAGCTGACGGAACCATCCGTTACACGCCCAACGGCGGATTCACGGGAGAAGACACCTTTGTTTATACGGTTGCCGACACATCCGGACGCATCAGCAACGGGGCGACGGTCAGCGTCAACGTCGTGCAGAGCAACCTGCAAAACCCTCGCAATTTCATGGACGTCAACGCCAGCGGGACCGTCACGTCTCTGGACGCGCTGTTGATCGTCAATCGGCTAAGTCGGGCCGGCAATGTATCCAACATTCCAGTTCAATCACCCGATCGCGGACCGAATTACTACGACGTCAGTGGGGACTTGAACATCAGTGCCGGTGACGCACTGCGTGTGATCAACTACCTCAGTCGACAGGGGCCTGGCGGTGAGAGCGAATCGATCGTCGATGCGTCTTCAATCGCCTCGGCACCCATTGCCTCAGCATCAGTTGCCTCCGCATCAGTTGCCGCAGCACTGGAGGAATCGGAAACGGCCGAACGCACCGATGACGGGGGCCAGCCTGGTGCCGCTGCATTCGCCGATGCCGCCGACAAGGTGATCGCGACGTCTCGACTGGATTCCACGCCGTTGGAATTGATCGACTTGATCGCTCAGGAACAAGGCGATGAAGATGACGACGATCGAATCGATGCCATCGATGCCGCGATCCAGTCGTTGGTATAGAAAGAGTCACAAATTCAAACCACGAAGCAAAATGCATTGCCGCTGGCTAGGAGAGCGCCGCAAGGTTTTCTCCGTCACCGGCCACATGCACCCGTTCCGCAACGGAAACGGTTCTTGCCGTTCATGGTCGACACGGGCGTCGTGACGAATTACTCACTGATGACGTCCACCTTGTTCCAGTATGCCCATTCGTTGCGCCAGCCGTTCGCTCGATTCTCGATGGTCAATTGCACTTCTTTCCCAGTATAAGACGAAAGATCGACGGAGACATTCATCCATTCATCCGTCATGCTCTTTGAGTCAACCGTTTTGTCGATCAGCAAGTCCTGATTCGCAAACACTCGCAGTTGCCAATCACCATGCGGATGATGACTCACCTGCATATTCAATCGTGTTCGCTTTCCTGCGGGAATACGCATGGCACGGGTCAGACGACAGGGAGTCGTTCGATCTTTGGGATGCGTTTGTACGGCGGACCGATTGCGAAACGATGTGTGATGAACAACCCCACCTTCGCCAACGCCATCGACGCGGAATCCGGCGGCCACCGATTGGATCGTCTTCTGCTGTGCAGCGGCACTCTGATCCGCCGAGAAATCTAATTGCGAGACAGCGTCACCGCTGACCATGCGTCTTGCCACGAACTGTGAAAGCATCGGCATTTTGCTATGCACGGCCAGTTTCAACGCGCGCTGCGGATCCGCTGGCACCATGGGTTCTAGCGCAAACCAGATCATTCGCGGCAAATTGTGGTCATCAACGTCCTCACCGTGCTGTGCCAAACCCTCGAGAATCGACCAACGTTGATCGAATGACATACGCCCCAGTGCAGCAGCAAGATACAAGCGTACGACCGGAGAGGGATCGCCCTTGGCCATCGACGCAAGCCGTTGCACAAGCGACGCGGGCAACTCAGCCTGATCGCCCGAGGGTCGCACACCAAACGCACTGATGTCGCTGTCTTCACACAGCAACTGTATGGACCATGCTCGAACGTACTCGTCATCGTGCGAAAGCAATCGGACAAGTCTGGAATGGCTGAGCCCCCCTGTCACGTGCAGCGCCCATAACGCTCGCAATTTCTTCGCCGACGCAGGGGCTGCTTCGAACATTCGCCAAAGCAGGTCGTGGACGAGCGGTCGGTTCAGCGCACCGCTTGCCGCTCGGGAGTGCAGCAGAACGCGGGCCTGACGCACATACCAGTCGTTGGTGTTGTCTTGAAGTCCGACCAATTGTTCGTCCGACATCGATCGCAAATCAGGACGAACAATTCGCGGGGCCCCCTTCGGCATGACTCGATAAACACGGCCGGAATTGGGAAAGTTGATGGCGTTGCCACATACGTCGGTGTCGTGCCAGTCCAAGAGATAAACACCTCCCTCAGGACCGATTTCGACGCTGAATCCGACCCACGCGAGGTCATTCGCCGGCAAAAAATCGTCTCCATGTTTTCCGATGAATCCGGAACCATCTCGGACCAGCACATCGGTTAACACCGCATGTTCATGGATATTGCACATGAACAATCGATTTCGATATTCGCGGGGAAACGCATCAGCCAAATACACACGAGCGCCACCGTGCGCCGACAAGTGGGTGTGATCGCGGATCGTCTTGATATCGTCGTAAACGTGCGGGTTGACGTGAGGTCGATTCTGTTTGTGGTACACACCGCCCTGAATGACATGAAACAAATGCGGAATGACACAGCACGTTGCAAAGCCTTGACCGTGATCATCGAAATCGAACCCCCATGGATTTGACAACCCTCGAGCGAAGACTTCGAACTTTTTCTTAGTCGGATGATAGCGCCAGATCCCTGCATCAATGAACTGGCGTTTTGATTCGTCGTCGCCGGGTTTGCCCACGTGAGAATGCGTAAACACGCCGTGACAGCCGTACAGCCAACCGTCCGGCCCCCAATTGAAACTGTTCAAGGTTTCGTGACGATCGTTAATGCCCCAACCATCCAACAACACCTCCGCCGGGCCATCAGGCACGTCATCACCGTCGGCATCCGGAATGAACGAAAGGTTCGGTGGTGATCCGACAAACACGCCACCGAACCCGAGTGCGATTCCGGATGTGAATGTCAATTTGTCCGTGAACGTTTTCTTCCGATCAAAGACACCGTCACTATCGGTGTCCTCTAGAATCTGAATCCGTGTGACACGATCCTCGGTGTGCTGTCGACGCGTACGATAGTTAAAATTTTCGACAACCCACATTCGACCACGATCATCGAAACAGAACGCAATCGGTTCGCCGATATCGGGTTCTGCGGCAAATATCGAAACCTCGAATCCCGCCGGAATTGCCATCTGGTCGACGGCTTGCTGCGGGCTCAGGAACGGTGCCTCACTGGTTTTGTGTTGTTTTTTGGGTAACTCGTTGCGTTTCGGCTCTGCCGCGCCCACGCTCCCATTAAACGCCTGGCAAACCGTGGCGCAGGTGAGGAGTGAATTTCTGGCGATTTTGGACCAAGGGGTGGCTTTCATTCGGGCAACTCCACCTGTTCTTTCGTTTGCAAGTACTTCACCAAGTCGACAAGTTCATCTCGTTTCAGTTGTTCCAACTGTCCGTCGGGCATCATCGATTTGGGTGAGCGTTTCCGGGCTTCGATATCCTGCTGTAAGACAGTCATGCGCGGCTGCTGCACCGTTTTTAGAATTACCTTTCGGCTATCCTCTTCGGCGACGACACCACTGAGTAAACGTCCATCGACGGTTTGAATGAGTACCATCCTGTAACTGTCAGGGACGTCATAACTTGGATCAACACTATTGAGCAGTAAGTAATCCAAGTTGGCTCGGTTTGACCCGGTTAAATCGGGACCGATATCGCCACCCTCGCCATACAGCAAGTGACAGTTCGCGCAGGTCTTTTGAAAGACCGTGCGTCCATGTCTCGCATCAGCCGCCGCGAGAGTCTCGGGCGTTAATATACGCTTGTACTTTGCGATCAGCTTTTCACGATCCGGTTGCAACGGGCGAATCCGGCCAAACGTTTTCACGAAGGCATCGCCCAACAAGCTTTCCATCGAACGCGCGACATGGGCGGGAATATCGTCACGCGAAACGACGCCACTGTGAATCGCATTGAGCAAGGCATGTGCATAGATTTCGCGTGACGCCAGTGTTTCGATTGCGGCCTTCTTCGACCCCGTATCCATCTCACGATATCGTCGAACAAGCAGGTCGGATGCGTCTGGATTCCCCGTCACCGCGAATCCGCGAATTGCATCGATTCCCAGCACCTTGTCATCGAGTAACTGTGGCAGCAACGAATCGAGTTGATCATTCTTTGCGGTCAACAACGCGTTGAGCGCCGTCCGTCGCACTTCGGGATCGGCAGAGGGATCTTGTACGGTTTTGATCGCTCGCAGTATCGCGGAACGATCTCCGAAAACATGAGAAAGCTGCATCGCATACTTGCGAACGATGTGATCGTCGCTAGTGCCAAGTTTCATCGCGACGTCGGCCCATCGCGATGGCGGATGAACATTCCGGCGACCGGCAAGACCGTCCAGCATGCCTCGCATCAGAGACGCTCGAATCGCGTCGCTTTCTGTCTCATCGAGCGTCTGCACCAACAACCGCAACGAAACAGCTTCATCATCTGCCTTGGTAAACTCGGTGACAGACAACGAAAAGAACAACGCAATAAGACTCACCTTAACCCGCATCATTTCGCAACTCACGTTCACTAACTTCGTCGATCGATTCGATGGATTTCGCTGACCACCTAGACTTTACAAGACCGAGTGGAGCCTGTGTTGAAAGTGCGACCGATCCACGCGACGAGAAATTCACAGCGAACGCCGCGGATGTGCCTCTGTAGCGATAAGACAATCGAAAGTTTCGGCTTCTGCGGTGGCCCGCACAGGGCGGATGCCGCTGTGTGGATGCTGCTGTTTCACGGCGAGTTTCTCATCAGCCACCGTTGACGCCGACCGCTTGTGGGCGGCGCGTCCGTGACCTTCGCCATGTTTGTCGCGGCGAACCATCATTGCCGCACCACGATGCGTTTGAGAAACCTGGCCACGGTTCGAGCATGGTTCGGCCAGGGGTCGCCACGGTGTGAGGATTGGTAACGATTGCACAGAATTCATGGACGCCACCTGGACTGTAAGCCGAAGGAACAAGGAGACGTTCTTTTTCGGCTTTAGGACATTGGCATGAGCCTTCTCGGCACCATTCAGCAATCGGCAGGCGCGCTGAGCGTCGCGCAGATCGGTCTGCAGGTTGTCGGAAATAACATCGCTAACGCGAACACCGAAGGCTACATACGCCAAGAGTTGCAGCAAGCGTCGTCGGTGGCCGTCCGCGAAGGCAACCTGATCAAGGGCCTGGGCGTTCGCGCGACGGGAATTGTTCAAGTCATCGACGATGCGCTCGCCGAGCGGATGTTGGCCGCAAAGACCGATCTGGCCGGGGCCGAGTCGCTAGACAAGGCATACAAACAGCTTGAGGAATTGGTTAGCGACTTAGACAACAGCGGTCTGAACCAACAACTGACACTGTTCAACAACGCCTTGCACGAACTCTCAGCTCAACCCGCCGAAGGTGCGATTCGTGACTTTGTCATCCTGCAAGGACAGACGCTGGCGGACAGCATCCAGACGGCGCGGCAAAACGCGATCGACCGCCAAACAACTTGGAATGCCGGTTTGCCCGACACGGCAAACCAAATCAACCGGCTGACCGAACGAATCGCGCGTTTGAATCTTGAGATCGCGACGATCGAGGGCGGCGGCCTGGTTCACAGTGACGCGACCGGCCTGCGTGACCAGCGATTGAGAGATCTGGACGAACTTGCCGGGTTCGTTAACATCAACATCCAAGAACGCGAAAGCGGTTCGATCTCGGTTTTTGTTGGTGGCGACTACTTGATCAGCAATGGCATTCGCCGTGAAGTCTACACCGCCTACGATCCCGACGCGGGCGGAAATGAAGTCAGGATTCTCGAGACGGATTCTCCGCTGCAAGTCACCGGTGGAACGCTCGCGGCCACCATGGAAGCACGTGACGGCGTCTTTTCGGATTTCGTCGGCCAGCTAGATAAAATGGCGACCACGCTGATTCGCGGGATCAATGAAGTCCACTCGCAGGGACAAGGCCGCCGTGGATTCACCGAGATTGAGTCGGCCGTTTCCACCGATGCTTTCGTTCCGCTGGAAAATGCCGGCCTCGGTTTTCTGCCGACCAACGGAACATTTGACTTAAGTGTTGTCGACAAAGAAGGCGAACTGATCTCGACGCACCGGATTCCTGTGCGCATCTTGGGTACCGTCGACGACTCAACGGTCAGCTCTATCGTATCGGACATCGATCAAATTGAAGGAATCACCGCGACAGTCACAAGTGAAGGCAAGATCGAAATCCTAACCGACTCGCCAACCGCTCGTTTCACCTTTGGTGAAGACACCAGCGGTTTCGTGGCAGCGGCGGGATTGAACACCTTTTTCGTCGGTGATTCCGCGGTTGATATCAGCGTGAACCCGACTCTGCTGCAGAACAGCGACTACCTTGCCATCAGTTCTGGCGGGATCAATCAAGACACCGACGTATTGATCGACTTGGTTGACCTTGTGGATAAACCGCTTGATGAACTGGACGGACGCTCGATCCGTGGGGTCTACGAAGAAACGGTTTCGGTATTGGCGCAGCGTATCAATCTGCAAAACAGCAGCACCGAAGGCATCCGAAACTTTCACGCGACCCTGCAAAGCCAACACTTGGCGATCACGGGCGTCAACATTGACGAAGAAGCCATCAACATGATTACCTACCAACGCGCGTTCCAGGCGTCGTCCAGAGTGATCGCGACCGCCAATGAGATGCTAGAGATCCTGGTCAATCTGTAACGCGAGATCGCGTCTGTAGCCCTGCAGGACAAACGGCCAAAGGTCAACCGCCGATTACCTTGGGTGCTGCAATCTTTCCGCATCCCACCACCATCGTTGAATTAACGTTGGCTGATCCTGGACAGGGTCCGCGATCGAGTCCAGGGACGGGTACACCGGGACGTCTTCGACGACCGTTTGTCGGGGATCGACAGCCACACCACCGCTTGCCAACAACACGTGATGTCGTGTTCGCCCATGACGCACCGTATGCAGGGTGGCAATCGATTCGACTTGACGCGGTGCCGGCATGAACTGGCTTGGCGAAGACGATTCGGCCGCGAACGAGGCTAACAATCCTCCTTTCAAATCCGACGAAGCGTATCGATGCAAGATTTCAGCGACGGAAGCACACCGGTAAATGGATTCTAGCGATGCGTAAATCGGATACTTCTGGCGAATCGATCCCCAGTTCCTGTTAAAGTCCGTGACGAATGCTTGTGTGCGAGGATCCACCGCGTGGTGCCCACGTTCTCCGGAGGCAACCGCCCGCTCGTTCTGCCCGCTAAGCCGAACCGGAACGCCGGCTAACTCGAACACTCGCTTGTCGATATCGCTTCGCACGTTGCATTTGGCCGATGTGAACCACAGCCGCAGCAACAAATCATCCGGCGTTCCTTGATCGATCATCGCGTCGACCATGTCCAAATAACTTTTCGCCGGTTGCGGCAACGCTCGCTCACCTAATGCCAACTGTTTCATGTGCCGATCCGATTCGACCATCAGATAACCGATAGCGGTGTCCGCCGGTGTGCCGAAGACTTCTACACGTTGCATCCCCAGCGCATCCTTCATGCGTTCGGCTGCCTGCCCCAAGGGGACGCGACCGCCTTTGACGTCAGCCGCAAGTCGTGCTGTTTGCCGCAGCCCTTCGGTGGTGGGATCGATCGAGCACCCGAACGGGCGCTGTGAAAGTGCGGATGCGATACATGTGAAGAAGAAATCGGACCGAAGGACATGCAGCTTGGTCACCGCGTCGCGATACCATCCTTGAAAGTCCTCGATACCACCAACAGGCCCGACCAGGATGACGTCGTCATCGCCAATCATCACATACTGCACGCGGGAAAGCCCGGCCAGATATCGCGTCTCGATCGATGCGGGCGCGCCTTGCATTCGGCTCGATGCGATCTGGTCGCGCAGACGTTTTAGTGACACGAATCGCAATTTCGATGGCGATCGCCACTGGGACGATTCCTGACTCGCATTCGCAAAATCCGCAGAGCCACCGCTTAACAAAACTCGCAAGTTTTCCGCTTCGTCGACGTCCATCAGAACAGGGTTTTCGCGAACCGTTCCCTGTGAGTCCACCAAAATTCCTTGCGGATACTCGGACATCGTGCTTGGTCCGCCGAGTGCTTCCCAGGTATCGGGAACGACCGTCGTTTGGATCAAATCAATCAGCGACTGAAAATCAGCAAACGAGCTGCCACCTTGACCATCCATTGCCGATTCGCGTGACGCGGGCGAATCGATCTCGCGGAGCGTTGCCGCGGCAGCCGTCGAATAACCGGATTCGCGTTGTGCGCTGGCGACTTGTGCGAGGACACGGTCGCGCGCCGTTGGCAAACTCTGGCCAGCGATTTTTTTCGCCGCTACGAATTCGCCTGCTCGTAAATGGTCATTCAACATACTCGCCTGCTCGATTCCGGCTCGCTCATCGGCGTTGGCAGAGTTATCACCGAAATTCGCGTTACAGAATACAAGCGAGAGCGAAACGCCCATTAGCAAGGATCGCAATTCCATGATCGGTCGTCCGCTTTGATAAGAGTCAAGAACGCGTGAAGTTTGCTGCTTTCCCAAAGCCGCCTCGGCAGATGCAGACGCACACCGGTCACATCAGCCTGTGCAAGGCGTGCAAATCACAGGCCGGCATCTAGTTTAGCCGATCGCAGGCAAGTGCTCGCGCATTTAAGCCGAGAAGCATCGAAGAGAGTGTTGCGAAACCGAACGATGTGGTGCCGCAAAATTGCTCATTCGTGATTCGCACGCGAGCCGCTGACAACGTTCCCGCTGCGCGAGCCAGATTTTGGGTCGTTGATTTTGCGATCGTCAACATCGACCCATTCGCCTCGGATCAGACGCTGCTGCGGCGAGAAGCGTGCCTTGTAGTTCAGGTGCCGATTGGCAGCGACGTACATGCCCAGATAAACAAACGGACGTTCCGATTGCCGGGCCCACTGGATCGTTTTTAGAAGTGCGTACGTCCCCAAGCTATAACGGCTCATCGCCGGATCAAAGAATGTGTAGACCGCCGACACGCTGGATTGGCCAATGTCGACGATCGCAATCGCAATCAGTTTGTCATCCAAGCAAATCTTGAGCTCGAGCGAATCACAGCAGGATTCGACCAAGAACGATCGGTATGATTCCGCATCAACTTCATCTCCTCGGCCCAACGATCGCTGCTCGCGGTGCAAGTTGAACAATTCAACGCGGCGCGAATCGACTTCGGGTTGGTCCCACAAAGCGACCAATTCACGATCGCCGCGTTGTAAGACACGCTTCATCGACTTGGTGAACTGGAATGTCGACGTTTCGATTCGAGTCGGCAAGCACTCGGTACAACTGGGGCATTGTGTGCGATAAACAAAGTCGCCACTACGACGGTAGCCGTTCTCGAGTAAGCGATCGGTAATCGCTGGGGTGACGCTGCCGACAGGCAACTGCAGCGGCATGCGAGCGGTCACACCGTCGAGATAGGGACACGGTTGCAACTGGTCTTGAACGACCACCAACTTGCATTGTCGGTCTGCGAAACGAACTTGATTGGATGAGTTCGGGTGCATCAATCATTCAACCGTGAAGGATTCAACTGGGGAGATCTGTCCCCACCCAAACATCATACGCAAACTGAGCCCTGAACGCGCGTTCCCTAGCGGATCATTTTTTTGCGGATTCACCCGATCGCCGCCAATTTTTATCGTCCGTGGCGTCCTGAATACCGATTCGACATTCGAGGTCATGCGATCAAAAACCGCGTCGCTGACGAGGTTCGATTCGACCTATCATCGACTTGGCCAACGTCACACGGATGTCGTCGGCGTTAATCCCACCACCACTGGCCGTCCGCCAAGTCCGCGGGCCCGGCGTCGTTTTTGACTGCGACACTTTCGCCGGTACGATCGACATCAAGCGTGTCCGATCGCAATGCGAGTCGCGGCTGCATTTGGACACCGCCGCCCAGTGGAGTCATCAGTGTGTTCCCACGCCAGATTGCATTGACCGCGGTTTCGACTTGCTCGGGAGCCTGGTAACGCTCGACGGAAAACTTAGCTTCGTTACCCAACGCGCCCAAATCCCATCCGGCTTGGGTATAGAAGTCTTGCTCTTGAATGTAAGCAGCGGCGATTGCGACATCGATCAGTTGACGCAGTTCGGCATAGATGCGAACGCGTTGGGCAATCAGGTTAAATCGATCGGTAAAGTCTTTACAAAACGCTTGGCTGGCGCGATTGGCACGTCCGGTTGCGATTCGTTGACCTCCGGCGACACGCTCGTTGGCACCAACCAATTGCACGCCGCGTTCGTTGATTTTCATGGCAAGCCCGTCTTCGCTGACCGCGATCCCGTCATAGTTGGGCTGGAAGTACCAACGCTCCATGGCATTTGCCGCGACGACGCTGGGGTTGGCTCGGTCGACATAGCTTTGCAGCTTGACCGGCAGTTTTTCCAAACCGATGCCGACCAACTTCATGCGATAATCGGCTTCGACCAAGACGCGTGCAAAGTGCGTGGAATTGGGGATCCCTACGATATTGACGGTCTGCAGTCCCAACTGATCTTTCAATCCGCGTGCGAGTCGCTGGTCATCACTGGGACGAACGCGACCGCGAACCGAAGCCAAATACTTTTGCATTCGCTGCAAGCCTTCCGCGGTCGGATCAATCGAGACGCTGATCACGCGTGTGGGCGGTGAGTGGGGCGAATAAGCGCGAAGGGCCGTCGCCATGTCTTCCAACAGAACGACCGGTTTGCCACTTTCGATTCCCACAAAACGATCGGTCGGATCAGCGACGAAACCTTCGGCCGGACCCGCAATGACAATGTCATTACTGTCGGGGTAGTAAAAGACGTACTGAACCGCCGTCAAACCGGCAAGTGCCAGCATGTCGTCCGATGCGCCGTCGCCCGTTTCCAAACGCTTGGCTAATTCGGCATCCAGTCGTGTCAGTGAAACTTTACGCAACTTGCTCGACGACATCAGTTGGTTGCCACGCTGACGTCGCGCCGCGGCAAGTCGTTGCTGAGCCACACGCGGGTCGAACTGACGAACCTTTAACACGCCCGCGGGATCGACATCGACACCAGCAACCGGTTGCCCGAAGTTGATGTTCGTATCGCCACCGTCATTGTTTGCCAAAGCGGGAGAACCGTCCGCCAGCAAGAACAAAGCGGTAAGAAACAAACATGCTGCACCGGAGAAGGAGCGAAGAGATCGGTTGAGATTCATGAAGGTTTCTGCCCAGAGGCAGCAAATTAGCTGGGGAAATGCGTTGCCAAAGCTGCGGCAATGCGGGAAAGGAGCCTGTTTGAAGTGTAGTCAAGCAAGGCCAGCCTCTCAACAAAAAACCGCCCATCGCCCGCCTAGCCGACGAGAAAGCTGTACCATCGAAGCCGATCGGACCGATCTTCGCTAGAAATGCGACCGGACATCCCCACGAGGAGATGCCTCCAGAGCGGTGAAACAGCGCAGAGCCCCCCGTGTAACCGGCATGTTCGCCAGGAAGCGAACCATCAAAACAACCCGTTTCCCGGGCATATATTTTCCCAGGCGTATATTTCCAAGCAAGCCAATATTTCCAAGCACATCAAAGAATCCGCCCGCGGCATTGGCTCCTGGCGTTCGGGGCGAAGCGATCGCTTGACCCGGGCGAGGACCCGGGGCAGTCTGCATCCCAGCCAGACCGCTGCGAATCCCAAACTGACGATTTCAAACGCTTTTCAGCTTCGATCGATACAACCACCGCGCGTTCATGGCCAAGTCAGCGAAATCGAAACGCAAGCCGCAACCGGGGCGTGGCAGCGGCAGGTCGCCACAGAAGCCGGCGCACCTGAAGGATTCGACGGGCCAATCGGCGGCACCGCGAAACGCGTGCCTCGATACGCTTCGCGGACTGGCCATCGTGCTGATGGTGATCGACCACGTTGCCGATTTGTTGTTGGACATCAGCATCCGCGATTCCAACGTGCGGCTGGGGACGCGACTGGCCATGCCGCTGTTTTGCGTGCTGATGGGCTATTTTTTGAAAATCGAATCGCGTCATCGATTCCGGCGGTTACTGGAAGTCATCGCAGCATCGGCCTTGGCCAATTTGGTGTTCTATCCGCGGTACGGCGTGCTGGAAATACTGGCCAGCCTGGTCGTGGCCGCGCTGCTGTTCAAAGCGACAGGGCGGTGGTTTGTGCTGATGGTGTTGGCACTGTTTCTGTATCCCTGGGATCCACTGGCGGCTTGGTTCGATTTCCCGCCGACGATCGTGATCAGCTTTGTGGCGCAAGGGATGATTCTGCGTCGACTGGGCATCAAAGCGGCATTGGCATCGGGAATCCTGCTGTCCAGCGGCGCGATCTGGATGTATCAGATGAATCCGTTGGGCGTGAACTACAAGCTCTGTCTGTTCATTCTGCCCGCCACGCTGCTGTTATATCTGGGAGACCGTCTGCCGGAAAAACGCATTGCCACTCTGCAATGGATCGGCAAATACCCACTGACCATCTATGTCGCTCAGTACTACGCCATCTCTCTCGCGGCCGAATTGCTTCAGCGATAAGCATCATTGGGCGTTCAGACCATTTCATCGAACCGCCTATTTCGCCGATCGGGCGATTTCGTTGATCGGACTGGCTAGGCGCCGCCACCGTACGGGCGTACGAGGCCGGGTCTTTCCCAAATTTCTGGATAGCCTAGAATCGCCCGCGGACATTTCTGGACCCCCTTTTACGAATGAAGACTGAGATGAGTGGTGACTGCGATTTTGGCCTGATTGGGCTGGCCGTGATGGGCGAAAATCTGGCTCTTAACGTCGAGAGCCGAGGCTATAAGGTAGCCGTCTACAATCGCACGACCAGCAAGGTCGATGCCCTGATGGAAGGCCGCGCCAAAGGCAAGAACTTTGTCGGCACGCACACCATTGAAGAGTTCGTCAAAGCGGTCAAGCGTCCTCGGAAGTTGATGATGCTGGTCAAAGCGGGCCCTGCGGTCGACGCGCTGATCGAGCAACTTTTGCCCCACTGTGAGCCCGGCGACATCATCATCGACGGTGGCAACGAGCAGTACCAGAACACCGAACGACGAACCAAACAGGTCGAAGAGGCCGGCATGTTGTACGTCGGATGCGGTGTGTCCGGAGGCGAAGAAGGTGCGTTGAAGGGCCCCAGCTTGATGCCCGGCGGCAGCGCCGAAGCATGGCCGCATATCAAGGAAATGTTCCAATCCATCGCCGCCAAGGTCGGACCCAACAATGACATTCCCTGCTGCGAGTGGCTCGGCAGCGGCGGTGCAGGCAACTATGTCAAGATGGTCCACAACGGCATCGAATACGGCGACATGCAGCTGATCTGCGAAGCCTATCAGTTGCTGCACGAACTTGGTGGACTCAGCAACGATGAACTCTACGACGTGTTTGCCGACTGGAACCAAGGCGAATTACAGAGCTATCTGATCGAAATCACGCGTGACATCTTCAGCGTCAAAGACGACCAAGGTGGCGACGACCATCTCGTAGACAAGATTCAAGACGTCGCCGGCGCTAAGGGAACCGGCAAATGGATGAGCCAACTGGCCCTCGACCTGGGTGTCCCCAGCACGCTGGTGACAACCGCCGTGTTTGCTCGAGGATTGTCGGCCCAAAAAGAAGCTCGCGTCCGGGCATCGAAGTCACTTAACGGCCCGTCGGAGTCGTCCAACCCGGAAATGCAGGCGATCGCAAAGTCATTGGTCGGTGATCGTGCCGAGTTCGTCGAAGCGGTTCGCCAAGCGCTTTACGCATCAAAAATCGTTTCATACGCTCAAGGTTTCGTCCAATTGCAAGCCGCCTCGGCCGAGCACGGCTGGGGACTCGACTATGGTGCCGCCGCGTTGCTGTGGCGTGGCGGTTGCATTATCCGTGCCCAGTTCCTCGATCGCATCAAGGAAGCGTTTGACAAAGACGCCAATCTAGAGAATCTGCTGCTGGACAAGTACTTTGAAAACGCCGTCGAGAATGCGCAAGAAAAGTGGCGTAAGGTCGTTGCGATCGCATCGATCATGGGCATTCCTGTTCCCGCCTTTAGCACCGCGTTGTGCTACTACGACGGCTACCGCATGGCTCGTCTGCCGGCCAACCTGCTGCAAGCCCAGCGGGATTATTTCGGCGCTCACACCTACCAACGCGTCGACAAAGACGGCACGTTCCACACCGAGTGGATCCAGCTTCGCAAAGAGCCCACCAACGCCTAGAGCTGATTTTGACAAAGCCCGCCGAATGGCAATCTGTCGACGAACTGTTCGAACGCCGACTGCTGAAAACATCAAACTCAGCAGTCGACTTTGAATGGATCACTCGTGCAAATGCGGAAGCAGGGCTTCCGGCGATTGATGTTTCACCGCTGCAGGGCAAATTCCTGCACCTGCTCGTGCAGATCTCTGGAGCCAAACGCGTGCTGGAAATTGGCACGCTAGGTGGTTACAGCACCGCATGGATGGCGTCGGCGTTGCCAGAGGATGGCGAACTGACCACGATCGAAATCAACGCCGCACACGCGGGCGTTGCCGCTGCGAATCTTGCTCAAGCCGGTTTGACTGACCGCGTCCACCTTCGCCTGGGAGACGCCAATGCGATCCTGGCCGAAATGATTCGACTGGAAACATCCGCGTTTGATTTTGTCTTTATCGACGCCGACAAAGTATCCGGCGAAGCATATTTCAAATCCGCCCTTGAACTGACGCGACCGGGCAGCACCATCGTGTGCGACAACATGGTCCGTGGCGGCAACATTATCGACGAAGACACCGACGATCCGGATGTCGCCGGCACGCAACGTCTGCTCGGCGCCGTCGCGGCGGAACCATCGGTGAGCGCAACGGCCATCCAGACGGTCGGACAAAAGGGGCACGACGGTTTTGCGATCATGACCGTCGAGGCATCTTCACGCGAATCCTAATCGCGAACTGCGATCGCCCACGAACGCAGATCCTAGCAGGCCACCGATGTTGCACTTCAGTGCAACGCGAGACGGGATTGCGATCGGGGTGCTCCGCAGGAATGTTCAGGTCGAGCCAACCCGCCAATCAGACTCGTGGCGAAAACCAGCGGCAAGTCTCGCGACGCGATGCGCAGCTGACGCGCGCAAGGATTCACGCGGCACGGTGAATAATCCGATCACGGAACAGCGCGAGGGACCGAGACAAGCCGCAAGCATGGCTGTACTTGACCGGTTTGCGACTGTGCATTCTTTCGGCCTGACCGTTCCGAATCGCCTAAAACATAGGATCCAAGGTGATTTGGCGCAGTTTTATTGCCGTGATGGCCTCCAAGACTGCGAGTCGATTGCGACCGGCTGCGCCGAAAACTAAGATCATCTGTGAGGGGTTTAAACGTAGTGCAGCAGTGCGGCATCAATAGAGAGCGTCATTTGGATTCGTTGGGCGGAACAAGAATCATTCGTCTGTGGCGGCATGCGTCGTTCCCATCGAAGGCGTTGCCGAAACGGAAGAGGGGCTCGTGCGGATGAAAACTTACTATCAGTTCTTGGGCGTCGACGAGGATGCCGATGAGGACGAGATTCGTGCCGCGTATCGACGCTGCATGCTAAAGATCCATCCTGACCTTCACCCCGAGGACACAGACGCTCAGGAGGTCACACAGCGATTGAACGCGGCGTTCCAAACGCTGCTGGATCATGAGTCACGCGAGAAGTACGACGAAAGCTTACAGCGTCAACGCGAGCTGGAATCGCAACCTTCTCCGGACACAACTGAAATCCCAACCGGTGATGACCGGGCGTCGGCGTTTCGAAGCCGCGCTCATCCATCCTCAGCCCCTGGCCCCAAGCAACCATCGCGATCGAAAAAGGCGGGCAAAGCCGGTAAGCCTCGAAAGCTGAACAACAAAAAACGATCGTATCAACGAGGCCTGCTCGCTAGCGCGTTCGCAAAACTGCTGCCGATTAGCGTGGGGCTTGGCTCGGCAGGCATCGTCGTGCTTCTCTTGCTTTGGATCATCAAGGGGCAACACCCTCTCGACCTGCTTCAACCGCCAAAAACGGCATTGAAGCCGGAGGATCTGGTCGTCGATTTTGGCGAAACGGACACCCCGGCCAATACCAGCGAGGCGGACAACTCAATCGGCCAGAACGCTCAGGTGGCCCAGAACGCGCTGAGCCAGAATGCGCTGAGCCAGAACCTTGTTGCCGATCTAACGGGTCAGGCGGCAGGCGACGCGTCGGAGACGATGCCTAGCGATATCGAGCGTATTGCGGCGGTACCTGATGTGTTTACCGAGCCGCAGGTGACCGTTTCGCCGCAGTACGCCGTGCCTTCGCAATCCGCCGGCCCGCCGACTTCACACCCGCCTGCAAGCGGCCATCCGGGATCAGTCGACGTGGCCGCGGCAGAGCCTAGTTCGGACGACCTCAACGGGCTGCCAATGAGCACGGGCGAACTCGGTTCGTTCGAATCGAAAGAACCGTTTGATTTCGGTGACGAAAGTGACTTGGTCTCGATCGACCAGCAACTCGCCAATCAAACCACCTATCCGACACCAACGGAAACCGAGCGTGCGGAGAAACGCAAGCTCGTCGCGACACTGTTCAAAGACCGGTACAGCTCGGCAAAATCGCGACCACAGAAACGCCAACTGGCGGCGGAAATCCTTTCGGTTGCGGCCGAGACTCACGACGATATTCCGGGCATGTACGTGCTGCTGCGAATCGGTCGCGACATGGCCGTCAACGCCGGCGATGTCCGCTTGGCCGAACAAGCCATCGATCAACTTGCCCGCTATTTCGAAATCAATCGGCTTCGATTCACTCTCGATGCCTTCAAGCAGATCGAAAAAAACGTCGTCGACCGCAGCGGCAAAGAACACCTGTACGCAGCAGCGACCCGACTGATCGACGAATTTGAATCGCAAGACGACTATGACAGCGCCATGGCGTCCTCAAGAATCGCGGTCGACTGCGCCAGGTCGCTGCGAAACGGCCGGTTGGTCCAAGCGTCCAAGGACCGCCAAGAACAGGTCGAAAGGGTCGGCAAAAAACTCAAATCGATCGAACCATCCATCGCGTTGCTCGCAGCCGATCCGTCCGATCCACAAGCGAATCTGGCGGTCGGCCAATATCTGTGTTTTTGGAAAGGGCAATGGGACCGCGGCTTGAAAATGCTGGCCAATTGCTCCAATCCGAGCCTCTGCCAAGCGGCCACACTGGACCTTGCAACCGACACCAGCGAAGACGCATTGGAAACCGGAGACCAGTGGTGGCAGGCATCCCAAGAACTCGATCCGCATGAATCCAAGCAGGCTCGTGCCAGGGCGGTGGTGCACTACCTGCGTGCCCGTGACAAGACGAACGGACTGCACCGGCGCCGTATCGAACAGCGGATCGCCGAGGTCGACATCAGCGATATCGCGTACCTGGCCCAGCGAGTTTTTGACGGCCACGAGAATTCTGGTGGCACTTCGCCGAATCTGGGTCACGGACACCTGAACTCGATCGGCATGAAACTGATCCGAATCCCGGCCGGTCGATTCGTGATGGGCAGCCAATCACAGGCGCCGATTAGCCCGTTAACAGCCGCTGGAATTTCCTCAGCGGCTGCGTTCAGTGACGAACATCCGCCGCACTCGGTGACGATCAGTTCGCCGTTTTATATGGGCATGTTCGAGGTCACTGTCGCACAATTTGCAGAATTCGTTCGTGATTCGGGTTACGTCACCGAGGCGCATCGTGATGGCCGGGGCGGTGAAGGATGGAACGCAAACGCAAAGGCTTTCGTGTCATCGGCCGAGCACAACTGGACCACACCGGGGTTCGCACAAAGCAGCTCGCACCCGGTCGTTTTGGTTTCCTGGAACGACGCCGAAGCGTTTTGCGAATGGCTGTCTCGTCGTGAAGGCAAAACCTATCGGCTGCCTTATGAAGCGGAATGGGAATACGCGTGTCGCGCCGGTTCGCAAACGCGGTATCAGCATGGCAATATCGCTCACGACTTAGAACGTTTCGCCAATGTTTTTGACGAGGGTTCGTCGCGTTTCCTGGCGGTCCAAAAGGAAAGCACCGATGGCGACGACGCGTTCCTGTTTACCGCGCCGACTGGCAGCTTCCTGCCCAACCGATTCGGGCTATTCGACATGCAAGGGAATGTGTGGGAATGGTGCCGAGACGGCTACCTGCCGACCTACTACGCATCGTCGCCGGCCGTGGACCCGAAGGGATCGCCCGGCGGAATGAACAAGTCGATGCGAGGCGGATCGTTTTTCTCAGGCAGTGAAGGGTGCCGCAGCGCCAAACGCAACTTTGCAGGCTCGACCCACCGCAGCGCGGTGCTGGGATTCCGGATCGTGATGGAAGCTGCCGGCCCGTAGCAACGCGTCAAAGTGCTGCGACGAATAACACCACAGCAACGAAAAACGGCGTTGCCCATGGGGTGAGCAACGCCGTTTTGATGATTTCCGCAGGTTTTGCCGGCGTTCCAGTCGTTCAGATCGCTGCCCCGACTAGCCCGAGTAGCCCAACCAGGCCGGAGCGCGGGGCAGTGAAATTGATGGTTACCGCTTGGCCGTAAGCATCTTTTCCAAGTCGCCGTCCAGTTCGGCGGCACGAACATTGTGCCGCACGACCTTGCCGGCTTTGTCGACCAGCATCATCGTTGGCAGTGTCTGGACGCCGAATGCCTTGGCCAATTGGCTTGCTTCCAATCCACCGTCGTCGAACAACTGGATCCACGGCAGCGGAGTTTCTTTCAGGAAGCCGTTTGCCAGTTCACGAGTCACGTCGACGTTGATTCCGACCAGAATCAACCCGGCCTTTTGGTAACGTGCCTGTAAGCGTCTCAGCAGCTTCATGTCCTGCTTGCAGGGCTCGCACCACGTGGCCCAGTAATGGATCACCACAGGACGCCCTCGCAGCGCCGACAGCTTGAACGGCTTGCCATCGATTGTCGTGCCCTCCAAGTCGATCGTACGGCCGACCGATTCCAAGCGACGCACGGCGCCGGCCGCTTTTTCACCCATATCGGTGCCGGCAAAGTCCTTCGCAACGCTCTTGTAATACCCCAGGGCCTCGCGTTCCTTATCCTCAAACTCTTTGCTGAGGGCCAATTGCAGCATCGCTTGGGCCGCCTCGCCTGTCCGCGGAAAACGATCGACAAAGTCCGTCAAAGCGGTCAGGTACCACTCTTGAACTTTGGCAAAGTCCGCGTCAGGGGTTTGGCGTGTGACGTATTCGGTACCGATCGTCTGAAAGTCGGCGTATGCCCTCAGCGGCTTGTTGTCACTCGGGATCGCTCGGCTAATCGCACGCAGACGCGCCAAGCCGTCAGGATAAGCCCCGTTCTGCGTTGCCACACTGACCATGTCGATCAACTGACGCGTCCAGGTCGCCCGTTCATCGGCCGTTTCACTGGCTTTGACCAAACCCATCACGGTTTCGGCGCGCTGGTCATGAAGCCCCGCTAAGGTCTTTTTATCGCTGGTTTTCGAAAGCGTCGCATCGATTTTCTCCAGTCGCGCGACCAACTCTTGAATCTTCGGAGCGATTCCGCTGGTGGTCGCTCCCGCGGCGGCCCCGGAATGATGTGCCGCAAAGAAATTACTGATCGGCTGGGCAACGGCGTCGTCCGTAGTGCCCACCGAAGGCAGGTCAACCAGCCGCCAAGCGTCGCCGATTCGAACGATCGTGCCGACGAGAATCTGACCGCTTCCATCGGCGTCTTCGAACATCGCAACGGCATTCTCGTACACGATCACGTCGCGTTTTGACCCATCGGTTCCCGCAGGCACGATTCCCGGTGGTGGTGAAGCGAACTGGACCCACTGCGCGTCTGGACCGACGACCTTCTGCCGTTCGGCAAGTCGCGAAAACTCACGTGCGGCGCGCTCGGCTTTTACCGACAATTCTTCCGTTTTATCGCCCCCCAAACTCAACGATTTCAGCTCACTCGGCGATGCCAACAGCCGGGCAAAACGCGCCCCGTCGGCATCGCGAATCGCGGCGATCATTTCAGCCGAAACCTCTTCGGCTGAGATTTGTTTCCAGCGGTCGATCGTCCCGTTTTCGTCATCGTCGATCCCCCACCGAATTCCCAAGGTGCCGAGCCAGCGGTGCTGATCGGCGCGCCCGTTGAAATCGCCATCGATGTCTCGATAAACCTCCACGCCGTAGCGGAAGTAGCACCACAAGTCGATTTTTTTGTCACCATTGGTGTCGGCAAATCGACGCAGCACGCTGCCATCGGGTCCGACCACTTCCCAGCCGGACCAATCCGCGTGATCGATATCGCGAACGCTGCATTGATCGACCTCATCTGCGTCGACCAAGTCGTATTCCACTTCCTTTTGAACTGGATTTAGCGACAGGGCAGCTTTGGCGGACGGGGTGGCCGCGACGGCGACATCCGCCGTCAAACAGGCGACCGGCAGGGCGCAAAAGGCGAAAAAAAGCCGGCTTCGGCGTTTAGAACGCGAGCAGCGACTGTAAAGCATTCGATCCGTCATGCTGATTGTTTCCAGGTTTGTTCAGGGAAGGAGTTGGTTTAGTTTTGGGAGGGAAAAAACGGGGGAAGTGACATAGTCCGCTGCGGTATTTTGCACGAACCTTGCTGCCGGAGAAAATGTCGATTCAAGCATTCGGGGACAACTAGCCGAAAAAAGAGGCTCCGAGAGACACAAATCGGGCGTCTGTTCCCTTTGACAGACAAACGAGTTTGCGTAAACTCTCGTTCCCACTTCGGCAACTTGCCGAACAGGAAACCTCAAATTGAAGTTTCAAACGCAGCCGTTTTCGGGTGTTGAGGGCGTGTAGCTCAGTTGGTTAGAGCGCGTCGCTGATAACGACGAGGTCCCAGATTCGAATTCTGGCACGCCCACTCGCCGCGTTGCGGCGGGTTTGAAATCCAAAATTTGAAATCTCAAGTGCATCCGCTCGCGGGTGCAACGGGGGTGTAGCTCAGTTGGGAGAGCGCTTGCTTTGCAAGCAAGATGTCGTCGGTTCAAGTCCGTCCACCTCCACTTGCGGCCGCCGTTGAAACCAAGCTTTTGGTATCAGCGGCGGCCTTTTTTAACGCCATCAAAACTAATTCTAAACTTTTGCTTAACAGAGGTTGACCCACTTCCGAAGATCGATATCCTTCTCTCTCGCACTCTTTGGTTCTGCACTCCGCCAGAACCCGCCTCACACGCAGGCGAAAAGAGTTCGAGCCGGCTCCGAAAAGTGATTTCAAAAAAAATCCTCCAAGAGCAGTTGACGGCACGAAAGACCATCGCTATCTTTCGCCCCTCACATGTGACCAACCGGTCGCCGCAAACGTTTCTGCACTGGCTATTTCTGCCGGCTAGCACGAACAAAAACTTGCGTCGACCGGCTGTTTACGCAGCGTCCCTCGCTGAACCTAGTCACGCTCATTGAGCTTGATGTCGGCAGCGAGTCATTGATTTTTGACAATTTGGTTGTTTGGTAATTGGCATCTGAAAAGAGCATCATGCTCGATCGATGTCCTGGCCATTTCTCAGTTGAGTGAACTCGCAAGAGTTGGCTTGGCCGGCGAAAGTGTCCGGATGGATGATTGAGCTTGGTGAATACAAGTTCTTTAAAAGCGTCACTTATCGAGTCAATGCAGCACGAGCCATTTTGGTGGTGAGATACTGCGGCGGCAAGTTAAGTGAATTTGATTCTTAAAAGATTTGTGCGAACGAGGTCACTGCAAACGTAATTCGGCAGAAATGCTTTCACGGTTTACCGTGTGGGCGTTAAAGTCGATGCACAAAAGCGGTGGCTTACATGTGATATCGTTAAGTAGTTGACTTAATCGAGATTCGCGACTTTGTGCCGGCAAACTGGCTTGTCATAGACAATCCGGTGGGCTGTGTATGAGTTCGGGATTTCGGTGGCCAATCTACTAAGGGCGCATGGGGGATGTCTTGGCGTTGAGAGACGATGAAGGGCGTGGAAGTCTGCGAAAATCTTGGGGGAGCTGACAAACAAGTTATGATCCCGAGGTCCCTGAATTACCCCGAACTGAATACATAGGTTCGGAAGTGATAACCTGGTGAACTGAAACATCTAAGTAACCAGAGGAAGAGAAAGAAAAATCGATTCCGTCAGTAGCGGCGAGCGAAATCGGAAGAGCCCAAACCGCGGAGGTTTCCTCTGCGGGGTTGTAGGACTCCAATATCTGATTGTTGATTGCTAGTAGAAGATTCTGGAAAGGATCGCCACAGAGGGTGACAGTCCCGTATACGAAAGCGAATCAGCACGGTAGGAGCACCTGAGTAGGTCCAGTCACGTGAAACCTGGACTGAATCCACGGGGACCATCCCGTAAGGCTAAATACTCCTCAACGACCGATAGCGTACCAGTAGCGTGAGTGAATGGTGAGAAGAACCCCTGCTAGGGGAGGAATGTGAACCTGAAACCATGTGCCTACAAGCGGTCGGAGCCCGATTAGAACGGGTGACGGCGTGCCTTTTGCATAATGATCCGGCGAGTTGTGGTATACGGCTTGGTTAAGTTCTTACGGAACGTAGCCCAAGGGAAACCGAGTCTGAATAGGGCGAAATTGTCGTGTGCTGCAGACGCGAAAGCTGTGTGATCTACCCATGAGCAGGTTGAAGCGCGGGTTAAACTGCGTGGAGGACCGAACCCACTTAGGTTGAAAACTGAGGGGATGACTTGTGGGGAGGACTGAAAGTGTAATCAAACCAGCAGATAGCTCGTTCTCTCCGAAATATCTTGAGGGATAGCGTCGAGTTAACTATGCACCGGGGGTAGAGAGACTGAATCGGATGGGGGCCCTTCCCGGGGTACCCCACCGAACCAAACTCCGAATACCGGTGTAACTACCTCGGCAGTCAGTCCCTGGGGGATAAGCTCCAGGGTCGAGAGGGAAACAACCCAGATCGCCTGCTAAGGTCCCGAAGGACCACTTAGTCACTAAGGAAGTTGAAATGCTGTGACAGCTGGGATGTTGGCTTAGAAGCAGCCACCATTTAAAAAGTGCGTAACAGCTTACCAGTCGAGCATTTCTGCGCCGATAATGAACGGGAGTAAGTGGTACACCGAAGCAGCGGGCTCTAGTTTACTAGAGCGGTAGGAGAGCGCCGAAGATCAGATACGAGCCGTACGGTAACGAGCGGTGTCGGGGTCTTCGGGTGATTATGCCGGAATGAGTAACGATAAAACAGGTGAGAATCCTGTTCGCCGAAAGCGTAAGGTTTCCTGGGGAAGGCAATTCCGCCCAGGGTTAGCCGGTACCTTAGTCGAGGCCGAAAGGCGTAGACGATGGACAGCAGGTCAACATTCCTGCGCCGGCTGTATGTTCGATGCTGGGACGGCGTCCAGAAAGTGAGCGGTACGAATAGAAATGTCCGTAGCGAACGCTGAGGAGTCGGGGGTTAAATGACCCGTATAATCCAAGGCATAGCTCGAGAGCACCTAAGTTCTCGAAGTCATTGGAAGGACGTCCAAGAAAAGCAGCTAAGTTATGCATACAGTCGACCGTACTAAAACTGACACAGGTACGCGAGATGAGAATTCTAAGGCGCTCGGGAGAACGGTGGTTAAGGAACTCTGCAAAATGGCCCCGTAAGTTCGCGATAAGGGGCGCCTTCTTTGGTTCACGCTGAGGGAGGCCACAGAAAATCGGCTCTAACGACTGTTTATCAAAAACACAGGTCTCTGCTAACACGCAAGTGGATGTATAGAGACTGACGCCTGCCCGGTGCTGGTAGGTTAAGGAAGACGGTTATCCCTTCGGGGAGAAGCTGGCGACCGAAGCCCCAGTAAACGGCGGCCCTAACTATGAGGGTCCTAAGGTAGCGAAGTTCCTTGTCGGGTAAGTTCCGACCTGCATGAAAGGCGTAACGATTGGAGCACTGTCTCAACCACCGACCCGGTGAAATTGTAGTTGTGGTGAAGATGCCACATACCCGCGGCTAGACGGAAAGACCCCGTGAACCTTTACTGTAGGCTGATATTGGGTTGAGATATGTCTTGTGTAGGATAGCTGGGAGGCTTCGAACCGGTGGCGCCAGCCATTGGGGAGCCGTTGTTGAAATACCAGCCTGGTCATATTTTAATTCTAACTTTGATCCCATGAAACTGGGCAAAGAACAGTGTCAGTCGGGCAGTTTGACTGGGGCGGTCTCCTCCCAAAGAGTAACGGAGGAGTGCAAAGGTACACTCAGCCTGGTCGGCAATCAGGCGTAGAGCGTAAAGGTAGAAGTGTGCTTAACTGCGAGACCCATAAGTCGAGCAGATACGAAAGTAGGTCTTAGTGATCCGGTAATCCCGAATGGAAGGGTTATCGCTCATCAGATAAAAGGTACTCCGGGGATAACAGGCTTATCGCATCCGAGCGTCCACAGCGGCGATGCGGTTTGGCACCTCGATGTCGGCTCATCACATCCTGGGGGTGTAGAAGCTCCCAAGGGTTTGGCTGTTCGCCAATGAAAGTGGTACGTGAGCTGGGTTCAGACCGTCGTGAGACAGGTCGGTCCCTATCTACCGTGGGCGTTCGAATCTTGAAGGGGTTCAACTTTAGTACGAGAGGATTTAGTTGGACGAACCACTGGTGTACCAGTTGTCGCGCTAGCGGCACGGCTGGATAGCTAAGTTCGGAACGGATAAACGCTGAAAGCATCTAAGCGTGAAGCCCGCCCTGAGATTAGGATTCGTAGTTCCTAGAACGAGAGCCCCCTGGAAGACTACCAGGTTGATAGGCTGGACGTGTAAGCACAGTAATGTGTTAAGCTAACCAGTACTAACGGGCGAAGGATTGGCCATCGATATCCCGCACTCATATCTGCAGGAATCAAATGGCTTTTGAAGAACGCTTCACTTCTCTTGTCCCAAGAGAATGATGTAGTTCGACTTTGAAGACAACAATTACCAAACAACTGGCGCATCGGCGGTGAAATACCCGCCGGTGTGTCTTTCCGGCGACCATACCAGAAAGGTTCTACCTGTTCCCATCTCGAACACAGCAGTCAAGCTTTCTGGGCCGATGATAGTGCCCACCAGCGTGAAAGTAGGTATTGCCGGATTTTTAAAACCCTTTTTGTCGTAGCCGACAAGAAGGGTTTTTTCGTGCGCATGTAGTCGCTCCAATCGATTCGGTCGCATGACGCGCTGTATCATTCTCTCTCCCCCCGGACCAATGAATCGCAATGTTGCGTTGATCAAATCATTGCGTGAGACAGGAACAATTCAATCGCTGGTTGTTCTCGATTATGAAAGTCCCTCCAGACTTTCACGGTGGTGGAACCTACTGCGATACAAGCAGCGCAGCGGTCACGAAACGATTCATTCGAAAAGGTAGGCAATCCCCGCCCTTTACTCGAAGCCTTTCTCGTTGACTCGCTGCAATACGACTGGCCTCGCTGTATCGCGGACTCAATCCATCACCAAGGCCGCGATGACTGCGGCCGCCGTCTCGATGCGAAGAATACGTTTACCTAGACTTACCGATTGAAACCCATGCGAGATTGCCTGGGCAACCTCTTCTTCGCTCCATCCACCCTCGGGACCGATCAACGCAACAACACTTTCATTCAGATCTTTTCGCGGCGACACGGGTGCCGCACCACTTGGATGCGCGATCCAGCGGTTTGATGAAAACAAACCGCCGCTAAGGAATTCGGCCAGCGACCCAGGGTCATGAACGACCATCAAGCGGTTGCGACCGCATTGTTTACAAGATTCGATGACGGAACGTCGCAATTTCTCGATAAGTGACGTCGACGGCGGACGCTGAGTGCGATCACCAATGATCGGAGTGACCGACGCGACGCCTAATTCAGTCAGTCGCTCGACCATCTCTTTCGCGCGATCCGGTTTGGGCAGAGCAATCCCAAGGCTTAAACTGATCGACGACTCGCGATCGAGCTCGGTTGCCGGACCACATTGGCAACAAACCTGCCGGCGATTCACAGAGGAAACCTTTGCCTCGGCCTCATTCCCGATTCCGTCGAACAAAATAATTGTGTCACCGATCGAAACTCGCATGACCCTCGCCGCATGTTGGGCTTCGCCATTGTCTAGCTGGATCAGTCCTCCGCCCAATGGCAATTCGGGATGGAAGTATCTTCGGGTCATTTCGGCTCGGCTTATCGAAGCAACTTGTAACGAATCAAGTTTCACGGATCGTTGGACGATGATAGCGGTTGGCAAAACTTTTTTCTTGCCCTGTCTGTTTCCGGCACAGAAAGACGTCCATGAGCTCGCTTTACCGAAATCGCGACTACCTAGAATATTGGGGCCTGGATACGCCACCGTTCGTCCAACGTGATCCAAATCGCTTTTTCAGTGGATCGGCGCAAAGAGACGTGCTCGCTGAAATAGAAAACTTTGTGGCGAGCGGCAATCGTTTAGCAATTTTGGTAAGCGCACCAGGATGCGGAGCGACGCGTATCTTTGAACACTTATCACTGCTTTCCGGGATCGGCGATCAGGCCGTCGAAATCGCTTTGGCTCCTGCAATTCCCACCGCCAGCGAATCGTTGCGATCGGTTTGGCTGATCGATGCTCGACGAAATCGCGACTCAATACGTGATGCGGCGTCACGATCCAATACATCCGTCGTCATTCGTGCGGACTACGAATCGAGAGCGAACATCATCCGTGAGGTTGGCCAGATTCCGACCGTCATCGAGCTTGCGCACATGCCGAAGTCCGATGCACCAAGCTACGTCGACTACGCAGTGCGAATGGCCGGTGGCAAAAAACAAATTTTCACAGAGTCTGCCATCTTTCGCCTGCACGAACTGAGTGCAGGCTGTATACGGAATTTTTCCCGCATGGCTGAAAACGCTTTATGGAAATCTTGGGTTTGCCAAGCAACGAAAGTGGGACCGAACATGGTCCAACCCATATCGGTGACTAGCCGCGAAGCGGCATAAGACAGCGAGTTTTTTTGCGACCGCACTGATTGGTCGATCGCGTCTTCGCGAACACGGTTCGCTAAATCTTGGGTGATTCGAAACGATAAAGTGCTTTGTCGCTTCGGATCAGCAACGCATTGTCGACAGCGACTGGCGACGCCATGATTTGCCCTTCAATCTGGTTTTCTGCCACGATTTCGCCGTCGGCACCCGGCTTGAGCACCGTCACTTTGCCGTCGTGTGAACCAAAATAGATATGCCCGCCGGCAAACAGCGGTGACGAAGAGTAATCGCCGCCGACCCGTTTCTTCCAAATGAGTTCGCCATCCTCTGATGAAAAGCAACTGGCGATTCCATCATCGGAAATGATGTAAATCAGCCCATCATGCAATAGCGGCGATGGTTTCTTTGAAATTCCCTTGGGTTCTCGCCACAGGACATGGGTTTCGGTCACATCACCGGAACCGTCGATGCGAACTGCCCACAACTCTGGTTTCCCGAAGCCGGTCGCGAAAAAAACAATGTCATCTTTGACGACGGGCCGAGGGACAACAGAGAAACCTGAGCCGTGGCGTACTTTCCAAAGTTCGTCGCCGGTCTTGGGGTCGTAAGAAACCATCCATTGGGCCCCCAAGCAGATAACTTGGTCACGCCCGGACATGTCGGATAAGGCAACTGGCGTGCAATAAGATTTCTTTTGATCTCCATCGGGGGCGTCCATCTCGGGACGCTCTGTCTCCCAAAGCGTCTCGCCAGTCATTTTATCCAGCGCTGCGACGTACTGGCGATCAACGCCATCCTGGATCAAGACCAAAATGTTTTTGTAAACGATGGGCGAGCTACCGGGCCCTTCCTTGTGTTCGAGCGGTAACAAACGCTCCCAGATTTTCTGTCCCGAAACGCGATCCAGACAAAAGGTGCCGAACGTCCCAAAGTGACAGTAAATTCGCTGGCCATCGATCACCGGTGTGGGCGACGCGTATGTATTTTGCGAATGAATCGAGTCCGGGCCTTCAACCACCCCCAGATCAATCGACTTCAAAATCTTGCCGGTCGCCAGATCAACGCTCACAAGTTGCAACAAAATCGATTCAGCGATTGACTTTATTTTCAGTTTCTTTTCTTCGACCCCCGCCGCCCGAAGAAGAGCGATTCGCTTGTCTTCATCAGGAACCTTTTCGATGGCCGTCGTTAGCCAAACGACTCCATCGGCAACGACCGGGGACGACCAGGCTCGTCCGGGAATTTCTGTTTTCCAAGAAACGTTTTGTTTCTCACCAAATTCAATCGGAACATTCTGGCCCAGTGCGATGCCATCGCCGTTGGGTCCGCGGAATTGTGGCCACGAGTCATCGGCAGAAACATTGCAACAAACACAAAAACAAACACAGAGAAGACCGGCCAAGATGGCCAATGGATTTCGGCGGGTTGGGTTCATATCGAGACAAATCTTAGTAGCAAGAGTGGTGGGTTCTAAAACGATCGGCTTAATATCCGGTGACATCCGCGGGCTTACCGTCCCAGCGTGCCGGATCGAGCCCAAATAGCTGTCGCGCGGGATCCAGGATAGCCGGCGTCGCACTTGCTCCGGCTCGGGTGACCCCCAAGGATTTTACTTCAATCAACTTAACGAGGTCGCGAACTCCACCGGCAGCTTTGACTTCTACCGGCGATTCCGTGTGTTCAATCATTAATTTCAGATCTTCGATGGTTGCTCCGCCGGTACCAAAACCGGTCGATGTCTTGACCCAATCGGCCCCCACATCACAGCAGATTTCACAAAGTTTCTTTTTGTGATCGTCCTGCAGGTAACAGTTCTCAAAAATGACTTTTACTTTTCGGTCGGACGCATGGGCCAAATCGACGATCGAGGAAATCTCATCACGAACATAGTCGAACTGTCCGCTAAGTACGGCCGAGATATTGACGACCATATCGAGCTCGATTGCACCGTCGGCGATTGCCTGTTTCGATTCCGCCAATTTCGTCGATGACGCCTGGCCACCGTGCGGAAATCCAATCACCGTGCTCGCCAACACTGTCGAATCAGCGAGAATTTCCGCACACCGGCGAACGTAATAGGGCATGATGCACACGCTGGCTACGTCATAGGCGGCGGCCATGTTGCAACCGCTTTCCAGATCCTCGACCGTCAGGGTCGGCGAAAGCAGTGCGTGGTCAATCATCTTGGATAATCCAAGGTATTCATCGCTCATTGGGTTCTTCGTTTAGAGAGAAAAGAATGGGTGCCGATGCCATGATACCGGAAAAAATCAGGTTGGGCTTCCGCCCCAACGCATCCGGACTGCGCGGCGGGAATTCCGTACAGTCGAAAGCTATGCCAATTCATCGCGATACGCTTTCCGCCCAGTTGCGTAGCTCTCCAAATCAGGCAACTCAGCCCGATCCGGATCCGATTCTCTCATCATTTTTTCGAGAAATGGCCGGCACCATCCACAGCCGGTTCCGGCCCCGTAACACTGAGACAACTGGCTTGCGACGGTTGGTTTTTCGGCACGAATGAATTGCGCTACTTTATGGCGCGAGACGTGAAAACAGAGACAGAGATCTTGGTCATCGTCCATATAATGAATGCCAACGATTACGGTGCGGCTGTGAAACGGACATGACACGATTGCGAGTCGTCATGTTAATATTGTTTTAACAAAACCATGAGGCATCCGTTTGCTTGTGAAAAGCCAGAGTTCACGCTCTTGGTTGGGCAACTGGATACCAGCTGTAAGACGGAATTGAATGATGCGTCTCGTTCTGGGCATATTCATCGTCGCAGTGCAAGCCGCGTCCGCGGTTAGCGCGGCCGATCCATCCGGCCCCGTCAGCTTCCAGCAAGAGGTGTTGCCATTGCTTGAGCAACACTGCAATCGGTGCCATCATCCGGACGAGTCGCAGGGTGGACTTGATCTCACGCGAATGTCAACCATTCGGCGAGGTGGTGATCAGCATGGAACCTCACTGGTTCCTGGAAAACCGAACGAGAGTCCGCTGATTCGCGTGCTTACTGGCGACATTGAACCGGCGATGCCGTTGGAATCCGAGGCGTTACCTCAGGAGCAAATCGAGCGACTCACCCGCTGGGTGAAGGAAGGTGCGATCGATGATTCGCCACAATTCTCAACGGATGATCTCGCTTTTTTTGAACGTGAGGTGCGTCCTATATTTTTCGCTCACTGTTTCAAATGTCACGCAGGTTCTGATCCGGCCAGCAGCCTTTCACTAACGTCAAGATTCGCAATTCTGCGTGGTGGTGATCGAGGTCCATCTGTGGTTGTTGGCAGACCCGAGCAGAGTCGGTTGATGGACGCGGTCCGGCATAATGGCGAATTAAGAATGCCGCTGAGAGGTGACCATTTGAGCGACAAGCAAATCCGCTCGTTAGAACAGTGGATTCGACGCGGCTTGCCGTGGCCTAGCGAGCAACTTGTTCTTACACGTGAAAAACAGTTCACCATTAGCAACGCGGATCGCGATCACTGGGCATTCCGACCTCTACCTACGTCATTAGCAAAAGATTGGTCGATCGACGCGTTGCTTGATCGAATACAAAACAACGCACGAATCACGAGGAGCCCGCCGGCCGATCGGTACCGCTTGCTTCGACGTGCCACATTCGATCTGATCGGTTACCCACCGACTCCGGATGAGATCGCCGGTTTCGTCAATGACGACTCGGCCGACGCATTTACTAAAGTGGTTGATCGACTGCTTGATTCGCAACACTTCGGTTGGCGATGGGGTCGCCACTGGCTCGACTACACTCGCAACGGTGTCAACGGACAACCAAATCGAGGCCCAGACTTAGACTCCGAACGATACGCCGCATGGGTTGCACAATGCCTAAACGAAGATCGACCATACGACTGGTTCGTCAAAGTACACTTGGCCGGCGACAAAATGCCCGCCTATCAAAGTTCATCCAACGAGACTTCGTCCGACAAACATTCTCCGTTCGTAGGTCCAACAGAATCAAACGATACTACCGAGACGCCGAACACCGACGGCGCCAAGTCCCCGATTGTCAGCTACTCCGTCGACCAGGCATTGGCGGCCGCGGTTCCGCTCAATGGGTTGCGAACATTCCAAGAAGCGGGAACTCAAACGTTCGTTCTAATGGATAAGCTCGATGAAGGCGTCGAGTTTATGGGGCGTTCCTTGATGGGTATCAGTCTCGAATGTGCACGCTGCCACGATCATAAGTTTGATCCCATCTCGCAGCGTGATTATTACGCGTTGCTCGGATTCTTTCAAAGCAGTTGGTACGCGCCGGTGCCGATTTCAACTGAAACGCAATCGGAGGCGGTCGCAGCGGTTAAATCCTATCGCCAACTGGCGGCAGAGCGGGCGCGGCTCAGCGGATTCATTCGCCGAGAGAGTACAAAGCTGAATATTGGCGGCGGCGGGCGCACAAAGAAGTGGCGAGAATCGCGCGTACCGATTCTTGGTGCAAGAGATCATCGCCTGCTGGAGTTGGAATCGGATGTGATACGCGGTGAGTTATCTGAAGCAGAAACGGGCAACAACGGACAACGTATTAAAGATCTACGCGAATTGCTTGCTCGGTGCCAAGCGAGGCTCCGTGATCACATACCGCCCGAGTTCGACCTGAGCACATTCAAACAGATCGGTTATTTCATCGCTGGTCACAAGAGTCAACAAGGACTGATTAGCAGGGCAACGGCGGTTGGCTTAGAAGCAACCGCTTCAGAACTGCAAAAACAGGCAATCTTTTGGCAGCAGGAACGAGAGCGATGGTTGGAGCGTTCGAGGTATGGCGGATTTGCCAGAGACGATCCCGAAGTCGCTGAATTGGTTCATGCCGCCGATCGGATTCGCGAACTCGATCGTCAGCTCAACGGTAATCCATCGCAACCGTGGGTCAGCATCGGCACAGACCATTTGATGGTTCGCACCGACGGTGGACTGCGGCGTGCCGAAGACTTGGCCGACCTGGATGCGGATGCGAGCGCAGCCGGGTTGCAATTCAACAAGAATGACCCGAACCGTGTCTTGATGCACCCGTACTACATCGGTGATGCGAGACAGCTCGACCGTGGCGACGTGCTTTACCCGCTTGAATTGGTTCCACGCGATGTGCCACAGTTCTTTCGCAGCTTTGATAGCCCGCACTCGCGAAACGGAATCGCGAGTTTCGGATCACAGAGACGCCAGGATTCCAGCGGTCGTCTTCCGCTGGCCCAGTGGCTGACTCGCCCCAATACGGTTCAATCGTCCCTCGTCGCACGCGCGGCGGTCAATCGAGTCTGGCAACATCTTTTTGGCGAAGGCCTGTGCCGGACGCCGAAAGAACTCGGGCGTCTCGGAGAGGTCCCAGATATCCCTGACCTTATCGATGGCTTGGCGTTTCGGTTCATCGCAGAGCAGTGGTCGATCAAGAAACTGGTGCGAGAGATCATGTTAAGTCGCACATATCAACAGTCGTCCCTGCCGACGGGAATCTCGCTACAGCGAGATCCCGACAATCGTTTCTTTGCGCGACAGAACATGCGCAGACTCGAAGCAGAACCGATTGTGAACATGCTCTCATGGTTCGATCACAACAAGCGAATCGAATCGTCAGAGCAAAGAAACGAAATCCTTTCAAAGTACTCTGTTTGGCTGCCACACTTCGACGGTCCAACACACGACGAGATTATCGAACGACGGAACGCCTCGATTATGGCGACGCAGGCACTGTTCCTGATGAACGATCTTGGCTCTATCAACTCCATCGTGAACGCGATAACGAATCGATTGCAAAGTCAGGAAAAAGTCGACCTCATTAAAATACTCGACCCGCTTTATCAACTCGTACTGCAACGTCCGCCCACGAGCGAGGACAGAGCGTTTGCAAATTCGTTTTTGTCAGATCGCCGAAGTCGTTTTGGAAACAGTGATCCATCCGCAGAGATTCAACAGTTTGTTCACTTGCTGTTGTGTGGAAACGAATTGATTCACATTGAGTGAACTTATTTTCCGTTGGATGCAAATTTGATTCAGGGCACTCTATCGATGACGACTCGACGCGAATTTCTAATCCGCCTAACAACCGCTCCGGGAATCATTGCATCCGGGTCCATTGCTAACGGTTCTGAAGACGTTGCCGACGAAACCGGCAAGCTTCATCATCCTGGCAAAGTCAAGAGTATCATTTTCTATTACTGTTACGGTGGGCCGGCCCAGGGACATACATTCGATCCACCAGCGCGCACTATCGACAAATCGCTTCATCCGTTTCGGTTCAAGCACTGCGGCAAGTCGGGCATTGAGATCAGCGAAGTCTTCCCGCGTTTGCAAACGGTCGCAGATGATTTGTGCCTTGTGCGTTCCGGATACGGGGCAAAAGCGACGCACAACGAAGGTGGCCAATACATCTTCACCGGCAGCAGCACGCTTGGTGCGAGTTTGGGTGCATGGATGCAGTTCGGACTCGGAAGTCGCAACCCAAGCCTTCCCGCTTTCACAATGCTGACCGGACGCGTTGACGGCGATAACTGGGCGCTCAGCGATGGCGCTGTGCATGGTGGCGCAAGAGCGATCGGCGCCGGCGGCCTGCCACCGTCGTTACAGGCACAGATCGTAAATGATCTAAAGAAACCGATCGACAATCTGAACCCACGCTACGAGAACACTAATCAGAAATGGTGGCTTGGACAGCTGCACAAGTGGAATCAGCATTTTTCGCAACGCCATCCTGATGCCCCTGAACTACTGTCGCGAAGTGAGTCGTTTGAAACAGCAAGAAAGATGCAGAGCGCTGCACCGGATGCCTTCAATCTCTCCAGCGAACTGCAACACAAGGGGAACCGATCCCGATACGGCCTTGATGAATTGGCGACACGCAGCACCGGCACGAAACTGTTGCTTGCTAGACGTCTGGTCGAGCGTGGCGTCCGCTTTGTGCTTGTTCCATCGATGAGAGTTCCTAATCAAGAGGGCGGTTCGGTCGATTGGGACACGCACACGCCGACGTCGGTACGCGGCGGAATTCCGAACCTAGCCCGCGCGTGTGACCAGCCACTCGCGGGTCTGATTGCGGACCTAAAAGATCGTGGCCTCTTTGAGCAGACTCTTGTGATTTGGGGGGGAGAAATGGGGCGAGGTGGTAACGGTTTTATGAACCACAATGGAAACGCGTTCACGTGGTGGATGGCCGGCGGCGGCGTGCCTGGCGGAACGACCTATGGTGCCACCGACGAACTCGGCATGACGGCCGTCGAAAAACCAATCCACGTACGAGACTTGCATGCGACCATTCTATGGATGTGTGGACTCGATCATCGAAAACTAAAGCACAACGGAACTGGTCTTGACGACACATGCGTCGTCGCCCACGAGTTAGTCGGTTAAGCTCGATTTGTGATCCGCAACATCGATGACAATCTGGGGTTTGGTCGAATCACTCTATATGATCGAATCTGTGATCAGTGCCGTGGCAATTCGACACGCGGCCTGATAGGCCTCAATGTCTAAGTACTCGTCGGCCGTATGAATGTTTTGCTGGCCACAACCCAGGGTGACTGAAGAGATTCCGTGCTTGAACAACCAATTCGCATCCAACCCACCGTTGGCAACCTCGCAATAGGGTTCGCGGCCGATCGCACGGATGGTTTCCATAGCCGCCAATACGGATGGATGGTCATCGGGTAACCGAAACGCCTCGTAGTCGACGTGTGAGTCAAAATGCAACGAACCTGCGGCACCTTTGATATTCTGAACCCCCGCCGCGGCTCGCTCGAACGAATTCTTGATTTGCTCGACGATCCGCATTCGCATTTGTGAATCATGGCTGCGGGCTTCCGCTCGCAGAGTCACTTCAGGCGTGACAACATTAGTCGCATCGCCTCCGTTGATCACGCCGACATTCGCCGTGCCCGTGCCGAACTCGTTTTCAACTTTGCCCAACCAACCGTTTGTATCCAGTTCGGCAATCGCTCGCGCTGCCATCACGATTGCACTGGCGCCGTTTTCGGGTGCCACACCGGCATGCGCCGGAATGCCGGTCAGGCGAATATTCATGCGTTCGCCGCCGATGGCACCGACCGTCACTTTTTCAACAGTGCCGCCATCAAAATTGAAGGCCCGGTCGACGTTTCCGATCGCCGACACGTCCAGATTGCGAGCCCCCTCGAGTCCGATTTCTTCTTGCACAAAAAATCCTATCACGGCGGGCGGAAACTCTTTGTCGCCTAATTTCATGCGTTCGGCAACGGCCGAAAGGATCGCCGCGCACCCGCTCCGGTCATCTGCTCCGAGACCGGTCGGCGCACTGCTACGAACTCGGTCACCCTCGACCACGGGCTGACATCCCAAGCAAATGGGAACCGTGTCCATGTGGGCCGACAACAATGTTCGGGGCCCTTGGCCGCTGCCCCTCAGGGTCACGATCAGATTTCCACAATTCCCGCTCAGGCGGGTTCGATTTTCGGCCCCATCAAACTGAATCTGGTCGTCGGTGACGCCAAAAGACCGCAAGGACTTGACGATATGGCTTGCGACCGCGGCTTCGTCGCCGCTTCCGCCTGGAATTGCGGCTAGTTCGAGGAAACGCTGCAGCGAGGCGTTTTGATCAACTTCGGCTATCTTCATCGAGCGGTTACACTTTGGTGTGAGAATTAGAATTTCGCAGCACACTTACTATACCGATCGCGAACCTTATAGCCGACCATCGATTCAGTGAACTTACCCGTCATCGAAGCATCGACCACAACGCCCCCGCCGGACCGTGATCGACGTCACCTACTGAATTTGACATCGGCGGAATTGAAACAGTGGCTTACCGAGCACGGGCATCCGGCATTTCGCGGCAACCAAATTCTGGGGTGGGTTTACGCGCGACGTGCGACCAGCTTTCAGCAAATGAGTGATCTGCCGCAGAACCTACGCGAACAGCTTGCCGCGTCGTTTGACATTTTCGTTACCGTAATTTCGGATGCCGTCACATCGCGAGACGGGACCGATAAGCTGCTGGTCAAATTACCCGATGGCGGTGAAGTCGAGTGCGTATTGCTTAGGGATGGATCGCGACGCAGCATCTGTGTCAGCAGCCAGGTCGGGTGTGCCATGGGATGCGTGTTCTGTGCCAGCGGGCTGGACGGAGTCGATCGAAACCTGACGCGCGGCGAAATTCTGGAACAGATGCTACGTCTGCAGCACCGCCTTGATCCCGATGAACGTCTCAGCCATATCGTGATGATGGGCATGGGCGAGCCACTGGCGAACTTGGAAAATGTGTTCGCCGCGCTTGAAGTTGCCAAAGACAAGCAGGGCCTCGGCATCAGCCCGCGTCGCATCACGATCAGCACGGTCGGTCTGCCACCGGCAATCGATCGGCTCGCATCCCGCGGTGTTCCCTATAATCTTGCCGTGAGTCTACACGCACCCAACGACGAATTACGAAGCAAGTTGGTGCCGGTTAACGACAAAATCGGAATTGACGCCGTCCTCGGTGCCGCAGATCGGTACTTCGCATCCAGCGGCCGACGGCTCACGTTCGAATACGTTCTGCTCGGTGGCGTGAATGATTCACAAGATCATGCACGTGAATTGGCCGGCTTATTGCGACATCGTAATGTGCTTTTGAATGTGATTCCATACAATCCGGTCGCAGGACTTCCCTACGTCACGCCCAGTAAGAACTCGATCGAAAACTTTCGATCAGTGCTAGAATCGTCCGGAGTGAACATCAAATTTCGACAGCGAAAGGGCAGTGAGATCGATGCCGCTTGCGGACAACTGCGTCGAAATCGCCAGCAGGTCAATGCCAAATAGAGACCGTACCGGCGGATGCGATACGGCGCCTGCTCGGAATCTTTTCAGACGCACAAATTCGATTTGTGACGAGAGGATCATCACGGCGAACCGATCTTGACGTTTACTTTGGCAAGCTATCGAGCGGATGGATCTCAAACTTGCGCACCCAGCACTCCGCCATTTCTGTCTGCATGGCGATATAGCCTGCGGTTGGATAACAATTCGTGCCCTCGTTGACCAACACGCCGTTCAACAGAATCTTGATCGTGTCATCGCGGCAAATCACGTCCATTCGATTCCATTGTCCGACCGGATACTCGACCTCCTTGGCGCCGCGGTAGCCCTTGACGTCTTCCCAATCAGGGTCGCGATCTTTCCAATTGATTCGGGGCTTCCGTTCGTCGCTATCGGGTGATGCATAGGGGAAACTCCTCTTGTGTGCGCCGGCAGTAAACACATACTCGCCATCACGGTCCTGAGTGACTTCCGCATCCATGTTCGTCGGCGCACTCTCGCGCTCGTCGCCGCGACCAGCCAACACCAAAATGTCACCAGTCCCGCCTTCGATCATTTGTGCTTCGATACTGTACATGTAAGTGTTGCCGTAGCTTCCTTCGCCCCCGTAACAGTGCGCAAGCACGCCGCAGTCCCGCGCCCTTGTTTCGCGGAACCCGTAGGTGTTTTCGCCCCACTTGAACTCGACCACCAAGTGGTAATCCCGATATGCCTCAGGCGTACGGATATAGCCGATCCCTTTACCGACAATGTGTAGATGACCGGAGCGATTGAGTCGAAAAAGTTCGTCCTTCTTCGTCGTCAATGATCGCTTTTCGTCGACGTGAAACGGAATGTCGGCAAACTTGGCCGGGTCGATCACGTTGATCACTTCGGTCGGTACGATCGCAAGCTTGGGATCGATCGGTGCTTTGGGGTCGACCGCCGCCGCATCCTGAGCGGGTAGCTGCGTTGCACTAACAATCAAACTTGCCAAAAGGATTAGCCAGGGGCTTCTCGTAGACTTCATCGTGTTCCTTATCTCTCGGCTGATACTTCAAACGGAACATCATCCTACCGAATCTGAAGCCAAAGATTCACTGGCCAGCTAAATTCTTTGATGGGATTGATTCACGCCATAGCTTCGTCCCCCCCGGCTAGTCATTTGCGGCGACGACCGCATCACAGGGGACAATGGGTGCATCGTATTTGAATCGGACGATCGCATTGCGGAATTGGCTGTCAAAATCGATTTAACCGTTGCACGCGATGGGTTCGGTTCCAAAGCCCGAGTCGGCAATGTCTTTACTGCCGTCGTTTTTTGACGCGTGTGCAAAGCTTGTAACGTCGATATTTGTACTCGCTAAAACGTTTGTGAAGCCCGAGGTTTTGCCGTGACTCGTCGTCTATCGTTACTCGCATTGTTAGTCGTTTTCGTCGCCGCCGACTCGTCGGCACAGAATCGATTTCATCGACGTCGCGGTGCATTGTTAGGCGGACTTGCCGGCGCGGCGATCGGCGCGGCAATTGGCGACAAAGGAGATAACGAAACCGCAGGGGCTCTGATTGGTGGTGCCGTCGGCGCCGTCGCGGGCGGTTCCATCGGCGATCAAAAAGACCGCCGCATCGAACACAACATGCAGTACCACTCGGGGCACCACCACCATCACAACGCCCCACCGCAGTACCAGACCTATCCGTACCATGTCTATCCCGAGTACGTACAACCGCAGCCCGTCTATCCAAGCTATCGCCAACCCTACTATCCCGAAACAATCACGCCACCACTGACCAACGCCCCCGTTTCGCCAGATGACGTGGTCGCGATGACACGCAGTGGGCTAAGCGACGTGATGATCATCCAGCAGATTCAGATGAAGGGCGTCTCGCAGCAATTGACCGTTAACGATGTGATCCAATTGCATCGGCTCGGTGTACGCGAACCCGTCATTAGCGCGATGCAAGGCGTTATTCCTATCCAGACGCCTGACACAATGACCAACGGCAACTTGAATTCGATACCGAGTGACCATCCGGGTTTGCCACAGCCTTATTCTTCGGACGAAACGATCTATCGTGTGCCTACGACGCAAAACGAAGTTTACGGGCCAAGCATCCTGAACCCGCCTCAACCATAGGTTCGTGTCGCGTCAATGTTCGTTGCCAGTGATCAATCGGGCCGGCAAATGGCTGACGGAATTTAACCAGTCCAATTGCCAACGACTGCCATCAAAATTCAGCTTGCTGATACCGGTGTTTCTCAGCGGTCCGAACGAGTCGGTATCGACCGCGCCGCCCATCATCACACGCAGCAACCAACGCTTGAAATCCGCGTGAATCACGACGACGATGTTCCGCTGGCTGGTGCCAAACGCGTCGATCAATCGCTGTGTTACCTGCTGGGCCCGCATCGCGACTTCCTCTTCCGTTTCTTGCGGACGGCCTCCCCACCAACCTTTTTCTTCGATGGTATCGTCGATCAGGCAATCGATTGCATTCTCTTGAAAGTGCCGCTGGATCGCTGAACGCCCCAGTCCCATCGCACCGTGAATCTCGCCGACCTTGTGACCGCGATAGCAACCGCCACGTTCGAAGACGTCGTGCCAAATATTTACCTGCTGGCGCGTTCCTTGGACGACCTGCAGCGTCGTTTCAATGGTGCGCAGGAACGGACTTGTGATTAGCGTGTCGATCTTTAACGTTCGAGTCCAATCAGCAAGATGCTGCGCTTGCATGCGACCAACCGCCGTGATCGCAGGGTCTTCAACACGCTCGTAGGGCGGTCGGGCGTTGTTCGCGCTTTCCGCATGTCGGATGAGAAATAATTGCATGAATGTTTACTAGTCTCGTCTCAATCGTCCAAATTCTTTCGAAATCGGGATCGAACGTAATCGATCATCATCCACTGCACGACAGCAAGTAAAACGGGAACCAAGTACAGCGAAAACTGTGCAAGTTTCGGATTGTGCATCCACTCGGGGCCGAACCGATCAAATGCAGCCAGAAACGCTAGTACGAGCGAGCCGTTGATAAACAGCATCAAGCATGTGATCAGAGCCGAACCGATCGATAGCACACAGCCACGTGGAATCGCTTTGGGTGCCTGGCCCGTTTCATTCGAATTCGTACTTCCTGGAAATTCTTGGCTCACGTGTCGATGGTACTCGCGTGCAAACAGTCTTGAGATGACAAATTCCGAGATAACGTCCGGTTTCGAGATGTCGGCCCATCAGGTTTGCACGGCCGGTCATTCGTGGTCGGCCCGCCGTGATTTGACGTTTCAGGTTGGCTTGCCAGCCCGGAGATCACCGCCTGGTATGGACTGTTGATTGGATTGTGGCGTTGTGGTTGGATGATGATGTGCAGCTTGGTTGTCTGGCTATTCGGCGTTTTGGCGGTGACGTATGTAATTGGGCGGTGGCATTCGCGAACCGCCATCGACCCCGTCTCCACAGGTTGCCGGATTGCCCTCTATCATGCTAACGCGTTTCTTAATTTCATCACACCTACCGCGAACGAATCATCATGACTGAAACCCGAACTGAACACGATTCCATGGGCGAAGTTCGCGTTCCTGCCAATGCCTATTACGGAGCCCAAACGCAGCGTGCCGTTGAAAATTTCCCGATCAGCGGGTGGAACTTGCCGCCGGCGATGATCTCGGCAATGGGATGGGTCAAGTTTGCTTGTGGGACGGCCAACCGCGACCTCGGCAAGTTGACCGGATCGGGCAAAAATCCAATGACCGATTCGCAGGTCGACGCGATGTTGACCGCAGCCGAAGAAGTCGCATCGGGAAAGTTCGATGACCAATTCCCGGTCGATGTTTTTCAAACCGGCAGCGGTACCAGCAGTAACATGAACATCAACGAGGTGATCAGTAACCGGGCGACCGAGATCGCGGGCGGCGACCGCATGTCGGCCGAAAAACTGATTCACCCCAATGACCATGTGAACATGGGGCAAAGTACGAACGATACGTTCCCCACGGCAATTCATGTGGCAACGGCCGTCCAAATCGAAACATCATTGCTGCCGACCCTGCGGCGGTTGCATGCCGCGCTCCGCCAAAAGGCCGATCAGTGGGACAAGATTATCAAGATTGGCCGAACGCACTTGATGGACGCGACACCACTGAGGCTTGGACAGGAGTTCGGCGGATTCGCGAGACAGATTGAACTTTCGATCCAGCGAACCGAAGCCGCTCGCGATGCGGTTTTGGAATTGCCCGTCGGCGGCACCGCTGTGGGCAGCGGAATCAACACACATCCGGAATTCGGTGCCCGCGTTGCGAAAGTCTTGGCCGACAAGACGGGCATCGGTTTCGTCGAAGCCGTCGATCATTTCGAAGCGAACGCCCAGCGCGACGCCCTGGTTCATTCCCACGGCAATCTGAAATGTGTTGCACAAACGCTGTTCAACGTTGCCAACAATATTCGCTGGTTGGGCAGCGGTCCACGTTGTGGATTCTATGAAGTGAAATTGCCCAGTCGCCAACCGGGCAGCAGTATCATGCCTGGAAAAGTCAATCCGGTGATGTGCGAATCCATGATGCAGCTGACCGCTCGGGTGATGGGCAACGACACTTGCATCACCGCAAGCGGCGCGGCAGGTGGGAATTTCCAGTTGAATATCATGATGCCCGTCATGGCGCACACCGTGCTGGAATCGATACACTTGCTGGCACAGGGCACTGAAGCATTCGTCGATTTCTGCGTCGATGAAATGGAACCGAATGCGGAATCGTGCGAAGCCGCCGTCGAACAAAGCCTATCGATGTGCACCAGCTTGAATCCGTTGATCGGTTACGAAACGGCCGCCAAACTTGCCAAAGAAGCATTCGCGACCGGGCAAACGATACGTGAACTGTGCCTGGAAAAGAAAATACTTCCCGAAGAAACGCTCACCGAAGCGCTAGACCCGTGGAAGATGACCGAACCACAGGCCTAACGGAATGGCAGGCTAATCCGGATGGCAGGCTAATCCGGATGGTAGGCTAATCCGAATGGCAGGCTAATCCGAACGGCAGGCTAAACGGGCTCGCCTAGATCTCGAGTCCGTGAATTCCTGCGGCGGTGCTGCTTCCGAATTGATCGATTTCGATCCCCATTCGCTGCGCCAGTGAAACGAACAGGTTTGCAAACGGTGTGTTGTTCTTCGCATCGTGCCGAAGATGCTGACCGTGACGGTAACCTCCACCGGCCAGGATGACCGGCAGGTTTCGCCAGTCGTGGCTACTCGCGTTACCTAGATTCGAGCCGAACAAGACGGCCGTTTGATCCAGCAGGTTTGCGTCCGCGTCGGAGCTGGACTTCAATTTTGTTAAGAACTCGCCAAACGTTTCGAACTCTGCCTCTTCGATCACTTTCAGCTCGCTGATCTTCGCGGGGTCTTTGCCGTGGTGTGAAAGATTGTGCCAGTCGCTCGAAACGCCCGGAATTTCAGGGACCGCATTCAAACCGCCAAGCGAGAATGTGACCGTCCGCGTACTGTCGGTCTCGAGAGCCAGCACAATCAAATCGTATAACGCCCGCTGCTGGCCGATCGGATCGGTCTTTTCAAAGTCAGTCTTGGGTTGATCGGCATCGATGGACGGTTTGCGCTGCGTCGCCCAAGCTTGGCTCGTTTTCAAATTGTTCTCGAGATCGCGCACGGCCGAGAAGTACTCGTCCAGCTTTTCGAGGTCGCGACGCCCCAGTTGTTGCTGTAGGCTGCGCGCTTGGTTCCGCACCGTGTCCAAGATGCTTCGTCCTCGCCGCAAATCCCGCATTTCGTTTTTGATTTGGTTTTCGGTGCCGGAAACAAACAGCTTTTTGAACAGTCCGACGGCGCTTTGTTCGCCGGGAATCGGCACCCCATTGCTGGTCCATGAAAGTGACCGTCCACTGGTCGAAAGGGCAAGGTAAGGAAAACGTGTTTGCCCGCCGATTCCGCGAGCGATCATCTGATCCAGCGAGATCGTGTTTTTGAATCCTGCCAACCCCGGACGCCGAGCCGATGTCAACCAAGTCATCTCGGATGCATGACCGTTGTTCCCCTGCTGTTCAGGGTGCGACAACCCCGAAAACACCGTTAAATCGTTGCGGTGATTTCTTAGTCGCTGCAGATAGGGCGTCAGCTGAAAATCGCGTCCGGATCGATCCGGAAACAGATGCGGCCCGTGAAATCCCAATCCGGCACAAACCGCAACGAGTCGTTTGGGCGCAACCGGCGGTGTCGCCGCCGTCGCGCTAAGCATCGGCGACATCGCTTCTAACATCGGCAATCCGATCGCCGCCGCGCCGCTGCCGCGAAGCAACTGGCGACGTGAAATCACTTTTCGAGTTTGAACAAGCGGGTGACTCATGATTACTTTCGCCGGAAAATTTTGCTCTGAACAACTTCGTGGATTAGATCACGAACGCCGTGCCGGCGTGCTGCCGATGATTCAACTATGCGGTTGATTTCGTCGCGATCCGAGAATCCCATCTCTCGGCCCGTTGCGAACACCAATAACTTCGTCGCCAGCGTCCTTGCCAAGCGATCATCGTCTTTGACCAGTTGATCGCGAAACTGCGGGTAATCCGCAAATGTTCGCCCGTCCGCCATCTGACCGCTCACGTCCACCGGCAGCCCTAGTGAATATCTTACCTTACGGCCGTCGACGACTTTTGAAACCTTGTCGCCGCCGCCCATCGTTCGAAACCGTTCGCGATACCCGCCAATCGGATTAAAACATTCCAGGGCGAATCCGGGCGGATCAATCACTTGATGACACGATCGACAGGTGTCTGAATCACGATGCTTGTCGAGTAACTCTCGCAGCGTCGAGGCACCACGAATGTCCGGTTCCACGCCGGGAATGCCCGGTGGTGGCGGTGCCGGTGAGTGTCCCAGAATGCGCTCGTTGACCCACACGCCGCGAACGACCGGCGAGGTATTGGTTCCGTTGGCCGAGACCTTCAAAATACTGGCTTGCGACAAAAGTCCGCCACGAACCGATGACTCGCCCAAGGTCACCTCGCGAAACTCTGGACCGTGAACGCCGTCAATACCGTAATGTTCGGCCATGCGTTCGTTCAACATCGCGAAATCGGACTTGACCAAATGGCTGACGGGCTGATTCTCGTCAATCAACTTGCGAAAGAACGATCGCGTCTCCTCAACCATCGAGAACCGCAGATAAGGATCAAACTCGGGAAAGAGTTTTTGATCGGGAACGGTGAAGTCCATGTCGCGAAGATCCAGCCACGCATCGGCAAAGTCGATGACAAACCTATCGCTATCGGGATCATCCAACAGACGATTCACCTGGGCTCGGATCGTGTTGGGGTTCTTAGAAAGCTCGCCAACGGCGGCGGCGCTGCGCAGCGATTCATCGGGCAGACTGCGACGCAGAAAGTAAGAAAGCCTTGTCGCAAGGGCGTCGTCCCCCAGCCATCCGGCGGGCTCTCGCAGAAACAGAAACTCGGTCGAGCACAGGATTGCAGTCACCGAGGTTCGCAGTGCTTCCTCGACCGAACTGCCTTGCTCACGTTCAGAATGGAACAGTGCGACAAATGGCTTTAACTCATTCGGCTCAACGGGTCGCCGAAAGGCGTGCGTGGCGAAGCGCAACAGTGACTGCGAGACTTGTTCGTCAATCGATTCGGCGACAATCGTAAATTTCGGAACATACCAAGGTTTCAACCGATCCCTGGGATTGCGCGGCGGCAGTTCCGTGCGATTCAATCCATCGAAAATCAGTCGATGTCCTCGCGTTGGAAACTCATCAACGATTGGGCCTTCGATTTCAATTGCCTTGATCGCTAACCCTGGTCCTTTGTAATTCTCGATGCCGTTTTTCTTGATCAAGTTATCAGGATCCGAAATACCAAATGGTGTCACTTCGACCATGTATCTTGAATCCATCCACGCCGTCGTTTCCACCGTTGTCGGTTCACCTGGTGAAAAAGAAAAATAGCCATAGGTTGGATTTGTGGCGCCGCGTGCGTAGGTCTTTGATCCAATCGAGAACGTGATGGGCCGCTCTGATTGATGTGCGTATCCAGTGACGCGAATATGATAGAAACCACTTTGCTTTGCAGCCGCCTCTCGCAGCATGCCTGTGGGATAGCTCAACCTGCGATAAAAAACGACGGCGCCGTCGTCGAGCAGCAACCAATGCTTGCCCAAGAATTTATTGGCCTCTCGCGTTTTCGCGTAGGACGCCTCGACGACATTGCTCTCAGGCGGTTTCAATGTGGTTGCAATGGCGGTATCTAAGACGGTTTTCGCCGCATTTAAATAGGCCTGCATTTGAACCATGGACACACTTAGCGATTCACCGACGTTGTCGAATTCGTGCGACCGCCCGTCCTCTGGTAACAAATCGCCCAGACGCAGATTCGTTCCAAACATATCGTTAAGTGTGTTTTCATATTCTTGACGATTCAATCGCCGCAGCACCGTCCCCTTGATCGCCTCGTGGGATGTCGACAATGACTCGGCAAGCTTTGACACGAACTTGCCTTGCTCTTTCGCACTCGGTGGATCGTAGTCCGGCGGCGGCATTTCGCCGTTGCTGACCCGATCATGAATTCGTTCCCAGCGAGCAAAAATTGCACGGTCGCTTAGGTCCGTGCCCAAAAGGCTAAGATCGAGACCTGCGTCTGCGGCCTCACCTTCGTGACAGTCATAGCAATGCGTATTTAGAAACGACGCGACGTCAGCGTGTATTCCGTCAGCCACAGCCGAACCGGATAGAATCGTCCAAACGACAAACAGGACAGAACGAATCCGGAACGGCGTCATGTGCTTTCGACTCGTGCAGGTTGTTTCGAAATGGTGACAGGCATGCTTCGTGCCCGTGATATCCCCGACTGCATCTTTGTTGACCGTATCCTCCTTGACCGCGATGTGTCTTGCATATCGGCAGCAGTTCGGCGCAGCGTCACCTGACTCTCTCTCAACTCATCGTTGTTTCGGGCCAGTGTCCCAACGAGTCGGTATTCCGACAGACCTACGGAGAGTCAGGTTTGCCCCATTGATCCAGTCGCAGCCACTCTACTGCTTGCCGATTGAAAACTCCATCATACTTTGATTCGACCGCAGTTCGCTATCCTGACAATCTGAATGAGCTTGAAACGATGATCGACCCAATATTTTCTTGGCTGCAATCACTCGATTGGTCCCGTTTGGTTCCGGAGATATTGGGCAAGGGAATTGGCGTTTTGGCGGGTGTAGCCATCAGTTGGTGGCTGCTGTTTCGAAAACGCATGAAGTCGTTAGACCGATTGCAACGCGGCGACTCAGACGACTTATTGTTTCAAGCCCACTATTTGATTCCGACGACCGACGACTCACTCCAGTTGGTGTTTCGAAACGTGGCCCCTCGGCAAACACTCGACACCGCGTATGACAATCCACTGGCCCGGGAAGAGTTAAAAAAACTTGCCGCCGCGACCACGCTTGGATCGCCGATTCTACCGACACAGGGACGCATCGGATTCGAAGTGCTCAATGATGCTGCTGGAATCCTTTCCGGCTTTTTGGCCACTTCGCCCATGCCACGTCGAGTGTGGTTGTTCTGCATGACCTGCGAAGATCGAGCGATCGTTCGCAAGCAATGTATCCGGTGCTTTCTTATTGCAGAAACCGACTTGAAACGCTTTAGCGACTGGCAATGGTGCCGGGAAAATGTGCGTACCGAGAGACCCTGGCACTGGTTCCGAATCGTCGCGTTGCACCGAATCGCACGACACCACGACGACGAGCAACTCGCGTTACCGAATCGCGACGATGGATTAATGCCGCTGGTGGATGATCAGCGAAAGCATCGTCGAATCATGCCACTGTCGCTCGGATTGCCCGAATCAGAAATTGCGATCGGCCCCGCTTTGTCGATTCAATGGCTCGAAAAAGAAAGAGAACTTGCTCGTCTGGGGATCGAACTGAACAATGATGAACTAAAAATCCAATAGCAAACTTCGCAGGCAACCTATCTTCGCCGCAGTCGGATCGCGACGAAACGAAAACAAGAACGCCAAGCTTGCTGGGTCATGACTACACATAGGCACCCGCTCGCATAGAGTCGCGGGCGGATCAATAACACATCTAGTTTTTCCTACCGCCTAGCTGGATCTGTAACGCTTCGTTTTTGCCGAAGTATTGGTTGAACTTGCGTTCCGCCTCTGGGTCTTTTTCCTTCAGTTCTTGAGCATCCTTGTAGGAGTCTTTTTTGACGCCCCCGTTTCCGTCAGGCCGCTCGACGTGTAATCCGTTCTTGTCTTTGACAAACCGAAACTTCTTGCCGTTCTCTTCGATCGAAAGTTCTCTCCGCGTGGTGCCCGCTTTGATTTGCAGTGCGTTTCGGATTTGAATTTGAAACGCCGGGTTGGCCACCGGAATCATCATCCGCCCGCGAGTCGGTGCTTTTTTCGGTTCGTCCATCGGTTGCAAGAATCGTCTGGCAGCCGATGATCGATGGTGATTCGAATCGTCCGCGATTCGCTGCAAGGATTCAACGGCCCGGTGCCTTAGCATCGCGTCGTCGCCTTTGACGTGTTGCTTGAGCACTTCTAAAGCGCGTTGTGAAACCTCTGCGTCAAACTGGGCACATGTGTCTTCTAGCTGATCGATCGCCGACACGCCCAAGTTCCTCAATCGTGCCGTCGCTTCCATGCGGTCGCGAAAGCGAGGCGACTGCAGCCGTTCGATCCAATGACGGACTTGATCTTGATCGGATCCTGCGCGCGGCAATTCAACATCGTGGGAACGCGCGACCCGGTCTTCCGCCAACAACGTGCGTGTGTTCACAACGCCGCACGCCCCAATCAAACAGGTCACCAGGCATAGCAACCGCACCGTGACGACAGGTATCGATTGCATGATGATTCCTCTAATCGGGCGGGGAACGACTCGAATTCTACGACTGTGGCTTGCCGATACAAAACAGATCGGTCGAACCTCGAATGTAAATCTTACCGTTCGAGATTGCGAATGACGCATAGCAATTCTGCCCGAGCGGATTTTCCGAGACAACATCGGCTTCGTTGCCTGAACGGACGACATAGGTGATGCCGTCATCGGCTGTAAAGAAGACCAATCCGTCAACGGTCACCAATGACGCGCTAAAGTGTCGGCCAAGCCGCTCACGCCAGATTCGTTCGCCGGTTTGGGTATCGAAACAATTTGCGATCCCTCGGTCATCGGCGACAAACAATTGGTCATCCAGCACAACGGGGGAGGGCACATAGCATTTTGCCAGCGTACTGTGCCATGCGACGTGTGAATCGGTCACATCACCGGTGCCATCGGCGCGAATCCCCATCACGTGGTGCGTCGGAAACCCGGCCGACATGTAATACTTTTCACCATCAAACACCATCGACGCGACAAACTGTTCAGTCGGCCCATCGATCGTCCACCAAGTGGAGCCGTCACGCGGATCCAGACTCGTGATTTGCTTACTGCCCGAAAAAACGAGATGCGGTTGACCATCGATATCGCGTAGCAGCGGCGTGACATAACTTCGCGTGCGATGCTGACGAGGCGACTTCCAAACCGTTTTGCCGGTATGACGATTGAGCGCAACGACGTACGAATCGCCGTCATGGTCGCCATTGACGATAACCAGATCTTCGAACAACACGGGACTGCTGCAATAGCCATGCTTGCTGGCGAAATCGCCCGGCCGAACCAGCCACTGCTGCTCGCCCGCGTGATCGTAGGCGGCAACCACCATTTTTCCGTTCGTCACCAAGCTGACTTTCTCGCCCTGCTGCAGCTCCGATGAATCGTGACCTTCGAGAAACGTGACGTAGACCCATTTGCCGTCGCTGGCCGGTGTCCCCGATGCAAAGCTATTCAGCTTGTGCTTGTACTCCAGTGGTACATCCAAAACGGTGCGTTCCCAGCGCTGATCGCCCGTATTTGCGTCATAACAAACAAGCTTTCGCTGGAATGTTTCTTGGTCACAGGTCGTCACAAACAAGTTGTCGCCACAGACGATCGGCGATGAGTGTCCGATTCCCGGCACAGGAACGCGCCAGAGAACGCCTTCACCGGTTTCGCCGTTCCATACCACCGGAACGTCGGTTTCGTTGCTCGATCCGTCACCGCGAGGGCCACGCCAACCCGGCCAGTCTTCGGCGACCAAGAATGTTGCTGAAAGAAATACCGCCGCGACCGCTAAGCCGCAGGGAATGGCCGAATGCTTCTGTACCAACATGAATCGATCTCGGTGTCCATCAAATGGTTTGTAACAAACGTACCCAACGCAGCAATGCATCTTTGTCGACAGTGCCGCCGCGAACAATCGGATATCCGGCCGCTTTTAACGCCGTGGCCCAAGGGGGTGCGTCGTCGGGGCTGGAAATCGGCAACAAAATCTGCAGCGACTGCGCGGCATCGTTTTCGCGCAGCCTAACCGCAGGAGCTCGTGTTTTTTCGGATGCTGCTACACCGCGAAATGTCTCTGCCGCGGACAAAGCAACCGCCAATGCCATGGAATCGGACGCCTCGGATTTCCCATCGCTCATTGCACCGGGTGCCGCCACTGCCACGGCGGCACTGCTAATCTCTGCTTGCTTGATTGCCGCGGCGGCAAAACGTGACACGACATCGATTTCTTTTGGCTGCCAACGCTCGCTGTCTTCCGATGCGATAGCACAAACCACAACGCCATATTCACTGGCTTTTTCTTTCCAATCGTTCAGTTCGTCTTCGGGTGCGGCTTGGTCGGCATTCAGCAACAGGATCAGCATGCCGAGGGAATCGCGGGGGTCTTCCGTTTCATCATCCACCTCTGGCAAGACGATCGCTGCCGAATTTGCCGCATCCGGCAGTTTTAGCTCTTTCACTATCCAGCGGGTTTCATCGGCTGGGGCTTTCCAATCATCCGGCATTGTGGCTAGGGCCTCCCCGGCGATGCTTGTGGGTTTGACAGAAATATCGACGTCCGTTGCACCGCGTTTGAGCTTTATCTCGATGGGTCTGTCCGGTTCGGCGGCGATCATTTGACGACGAAGCGATTGCACGTCGTTGATATCGGATTCGCCCAAACGAAGAATGATGTCGCCAACATCGATCTGCCCGTCGGCTGGTGAATTGGGCACGACGGACTGGACGACCACGGCCGTCGATTCGCCATCGGTATCCACCTCCGGTCTCACGGCGATCCCCAGGCGTTGCGGTTGCAGCGGAGGAATGGTTTCGGCCAAAGTCACCTCGACGGAACTGACTTGATCGTCCCGCCGATATTCAATTGCAATCTGTTCGCCGGCGTCGTATCGACCCAAGATCTGTTTAATTTCTTGATGTCGCCTGACTTTGTCGCCCGCGACGGACACGATCGCATCACCGGGCAGCAGCCCAACTTTTTCGGCGGGCGATCGAGTGCGGACGGCGGCCAATTCGGTGTCGTTATCGTAGGGGTCATCCGACTTGACAACGATCCCGATCAATCCCTTCTTGATGTCCTTGCCGTTCTTTAGTCGATCCAACTTTTGTCGAATGATGGTGGCCGGAATCGCGAAAGCGACGCCCGAGTCATACCAACTGGTTGCATCGGGAGCACCGCCCTCTGCGACCGCAGGGATCAAAATACCCAAGACGTTTCCATTCAAATCGATCAACGGCCCGCCGTAGAACGTGGGCGATACACGTGCGTCGGTCTGCAGTGCGATTCCGTCGAGTCGATCGACGGCACTCAGCACACCGGTGCTGATCATGGGCGATCCTTTGCTGCCGTACCTGCCGACCGCAACGACGGTGCGTCCGATACGCAGATCCAGATCATCGGAAAATTTCATCGTCTGCAGTGGCTGTGACGTTTCGATTTTCAGCAGCGCGAGATCGCGGTGATGGTCCTGCGAAACCACTTCGGCAGCATGCCGCGTTCCATCGGGCAAGACCACCAGAATGCTCGCTGCGGTTCGCGCAGCGACGAGGCTCGATGCAATGATGAATCCTTCCGAATCGACAACGACGCCCGACGTCGGCGCATCCAGTTCGACCTCGCCCTCGGCGCCTCCGCTAACGCCGATGATTTCAATCGTCACCACCGACGGCAGCACTTCGCCGGCGGCAGCACGGACCGCTTCGGCCATCGCGGCGCGATAGGTCGCATCATCGCCGCGTACAATCAATGGGGAATACACCAAAGTGCAAACCGTGGCCAACAACGCGATGGTATGATTCCGCAAAGTTTTCTCCGGCTGATAAACGTCCACGATGCGTCGCATGCCTAAAGCTGACGCACTCACATCTGAATTTGAATCGAAAAAGTTTCTGACACGAGTCACGGCTTTAACGTCACCGGCAGGATTTCGTTACCTCGTTGGATTGTCAGCTCGACGGGATCACGACGATCGATTCGACGCAACATGTCACGCAGCTTTCTTTGACTTTCCACTCGGTTGCCACCCAGCATCAGGACCAAATCGTCGGGCCGTAATCCGGCTTCCGATGCGGGACTTCCCGAAACCACATCGTCAACATAAACGGGTGTCGATTCCAGAACGTCCGGTATCAGAACCAGCCCCAGCGTTTGTGGCTGGTGCGATTTATCGCGTGGCAAGATCGGTTGTGCTTCGACGGCAGCAGTCGTCACACGTCCGGCGATAATATCGCCGATGGTTTCGCGTAACGCCGAAGCCGGCAAAGCGTAGTTCAACCAGACTCCCGTCGACGCGTCCCGCAACTCTTTACCCAACATACCGATCAGGTTGCCATCCCCGTCGACGACCGCACCACCAGCGGCCCCGGGATTGTTTGCAACCAGGTCAAGGATAAACACCTCGCCTTGATAGGGCGTCTTGAACGTGCCGCGCCGCGCATCGAGGGTCGTGATGGCGGCGATATTTCCTTGCATCACACTGGCTGACTCGTTGCCCGCCGCGATTCCGAACAAATTGCTTACCGCCAGCACCGGATCACCCCACTGAGGCTCGAGATCGGCGCGGATCCGGAAGAACGGCAACTCGGATGATTCGATTTTCAAAACCGCCAGTTCCAAAGACGGTTCAAATCCGACGATCGTCGATTCAAAACGTCGGCCGTCATCAAGCACAACGATCGGTTCGACGTCCAGCACATAACTCCACGCCGTCGCGACATGCCCCTCGGGCGACACCAAGAATCCCGACTGATACGCCTCCAGTCCCGAAATCCCGCCGGCGCCGTAGACTTTGACCACGCGCGACTGCGCGTCTCGGGCTGCACCGGATAACGGAGGTTGCGAATGAACCGCGACAGAACCGATTGCCATCGACAGCAGTAACAGCAAAACACGCATCACGGCTTTTCCTCCACCGTTACCGCTTTCTCGATATCCCAAGTCTTCACCTTCACGCGAACGACTGAGTCCAATCCGTATCGCAGGTCCAGGATGGTCGGCTGTCCGTCGGCATCGCGTGTGACCCAGAGTTCGGCAGGATCGTCGTCACGATCGGCGGACACTTCAATCACTTCAACAAGCCCCGACTCGGGATGGCTCAACCAGCGAACTTCCATTTCCCCGTCGATACCGACCATGCAATCACGCAGCGGGCGTTGACCACCCAAAGGCATGGTGCCTAGATAATAGCTTTCACCGAATTTCAACGTGCCTTGCGAGATCATTCGCCGCCATGCATCCAAAGCTGGCAGCATCCCCCCGAGACTTCTTTGGTCGACAAGATCATACGCATCGCCTTTCGATTCGACATCGATTGCATCTTCGCCAATGATCATCCCCAGTGCGTCGCCATTGACGCCGATTGTCACCGACCGTGGGTTAGGTTCATCCGTTTCACCTTGGATCATCCACGAAACCGGTTGGTCCGCATCATGACTGGGAAACTGACTCCGCAGCGACGTCATAAAACGTTCTTGCCGGGCGAGGTTGAAATGGTAATTCGCGTAACCCTCACGTTTCTGGATCAAATCGCGTGCCGGCTTGGGATATTTCGGCGCTTCCTTCGCACCACCATGACCGTGGGGGCGCTCTTTCATCGGCAACTTCTTCGGCGTGTCCCCTTCGGAATCATCCTCGTCTTTCTTTTGCTGACGAGGCGGCGGGGGAGGCAAAGCGGCAGCCATTTTTTTCAATAGTTCGTCTTTGCGATGAACGCCCATCAATCGGACAAGAGTTTCGGTGGTGACGCCATCGTTGCGGTAAACGAGTTTCACTCGCCATCCGTTGGGCAACGTGGCTAAGACATTCTGCACATCGTTCGCCGTTTGAACGGGGCGACCATCGATCTCGAGTATTTCTGCGCCGAATGTCAATCCGCGTCGATAGGCGTCACTCGTTTCCAGAATATTGCTGACGCGAACGCCGCCATCGGAATCGGTAGAAACAGTCGCGCCCAGCGTAGCGTGATCGACGACCCGCCCGCTGTGCAGATAACCCAAGAAGTTCTTTGCCTGATGAATCGAAATTGCGTAACCAACACCGACATTGATCCGCCCACGTTTTTCGAATGATGCTCGTCCAACGATGCCCAGCAGTCGTCCGTTGGCATCATACAGCGGTCCGCCGGAATTCCCCGGATTGATGGACGCATCGGTCTGCAGACAATCGGCGTATTCCAGCAACGTGCCGGAGGGATATTGATATCGCCCCACGCCACTGAGAATGCCCCAACTAACCGTCGGCTGCAGATTCGACGCCAACAGGAATGGATTGCCGATCACCATGTTCCAGTCTCCCGCTTTGGCCAGTCGGCTATCGGCCATTTCGGCGTAGGGAAAATCGTCACGACCGAGCAGTTTGATCAGCGCCAAATCGCCAACCGGATCGATGCCGACAATCACCGCATCGTAAATATTTCCGTCGCTAAGCCCGCAACGCATGTATTCGCCGGCCGGACTGCTGACGTGAAAGTTTGTGAGGGCAAAACCATCTGGCGAAATCAGGACGCCGCTGCCACCGCCGCCGCCGCCAGGAACAAACACGCTGACCGCCGATGGCATCGCGACCTGAATCGCATCGATGCGTTGCTGCTCCGCTTTTGCGACGATCGGATCGAGCGTGATTGGACCGTTGGCATTCGCAGGAAAAATGCCAAAGACTACCGCCACCGCAAAAACCAACGACATCAATGCCTCTTCCAGACCGGTCCCACTGCGGAGAAGTCCGGACACAGAAGCAATCGGTGATAAAGTGATGCCAGGAAACGTGTTGTCTCTCATTTTAACATCCTTGGTCGTAACAAGATCACTCGATCGCCAACGTCGCCATCGTCACCGCTATCGACTTGAATCTTCAGTCGCTTGGCTCCCGCAGCAGGAATTTCGAATCCAAGCGTTTCGCCGCCAGAGAGTTCTTCGTTCCAAACTTGTTCGCCGTCCAAAACGATGCGCACCATGACATCGCCGGCTTGATCGACCACTTCGTCACGGCGAACGGCACCGGCAAATGTTTGAAAGCCATCGTCCAGTCGATATTCGATGGACGAATCACCGATCAACAGCATGTCCGAATCTCCAACGGGCGACGGACCAAACCAGTCTCTCATCAAACCGTCGGTGGCTTCCGTCTTTAGATAGGGTGTGTACGCCGCAGCGGCCGGTTGCTGTGCCGCCAACAAAGTCAAACCACCGGACCAACGGATCGAATCCAGATGCGACAGCGGAATCCTGTGCGTCAACGCGTCATTGATTTCGATTTCCAGCGATTTCGAATCCTGAGACGTTCTGACCGATCGCGCCATCCACTTTGATCCGTATCGATCGGTGACTTGAATCGACGCTGCATTCGGGTCGATCGCGGCGCCACCGAACACGACGCCTTCCAAGCGATCCGTCGGCGCATCGACAGTTTCGCCATCTAAATTGAATCCCACGAAACCGCCACCGATCGATTCGACAATTCCTTCGGTGGGATCCAAACGGTCACCATCGCGACGGATCACCAACAGGTCGCGTCGCAGCGGCTTGTCCATCAATCCCAACCACTGCGGATCGGTCAGCGGCGAAGCGACGCGAAAACGTATCGACCGGACTTGCTTGACGGGCACTTTCACGACGTCTTGGCGGCGAGGTTCGATCGTCAGCGTCTCGCCTGTGAGCGAAAAATCTTGTGCGGCAATCTTGCTGCCGCCAACCAACGTCACCCGACTGGTCGGGCCGGTAGCTTCGTCTCGCTCAATTGGCGAAAGGGACAAGACGTCATCAAAGGCAAGCTCGGCCGATCCAGTTTCCGATTGAAAAACGATCGCCGATTCATTGATCTCAACCAACGCGCCTTTCAACGTTTCGCCCGAGTTCATCGTCACCCGTGCGGGAATGACCGCGACCAATATCAACAACGCCGACCGCGAGAGGATCGAAAACGCAAAAACAAATCCCAAAACCGTGCTCCCAGAAGCAATCGAAGGCCGGTTCGCATCCGCTGTCGTCGAACGCAACATCATCGGCCATGTCACCCGCTATTCTAGCGCAGCCGCATCGAATTGTCTGCCGAACTTGACCGCTATCCACGCCATTTTGTCCGCCACGGTGGACCTTGACGACTTGAATACGGGGAATCGATCGCTTTTCTGGATCATGATTGCCGGAGGCCGGAAAAGAGGACCGCCGATTTTCTTGGACGCGAACGCTGCACGAATGCCGAGAACTTCGAAAAAGACGACCGCCGCCACGTCTGGACGCAGGCGATCACGAACTCGACTGTTCGTTCAACCCCCAGTCATAGTCGAGAAACTTGACGCTGCCTGTTCCGGCACTGGCTTGGTCCTTGCCCCCGGCGGCAGGCAACCACGGCGAGATCTTTTTCAGACGCGCTGACTTCGAGTCCCCGAAGTCTTCGCCGAACCAATTTAGAATCGATGAGAGATAGAATGTTTGCGAACTGGCATCGTATCGGAAATTTCGGGATCGGCTAAAAAAGTCCTTTGCGTTTCGGTCGAGTTGCTCGTTCAGTTTGTCGGCCAGGTATGCCTCGTTTAGCAGGCGTGGGCAGCCGATCGATGCACAAACGATCGCGAAGTGGATTCTCGGTTCCGACATTTTTCGTAACACCTGATGCTCGATCGCTTCAAGCGACAACGGCGTGCCGCTCACGAACAATTGCAGGTCTTCCCAGATGTTGTATCCAAACAGCTTTGCCGTGTGATTGCGAATGCTGGTGGTGGGGTACTCATTCAAAATGCCTTTGACCGTAACCGCGTTGTACGCGTTAATAAAAAATGCAAGTTTTGATGCGCGCGTTGCCTGGTGAGACAGGCTGGCGGACGAAAGCATTTCCAGGTACGCATCAAGCTGCTTGACGTCGTCGATGCTCGCCTTCCACGCCTTGTAATCAACCAGGCCGTCATCATTCACATACGTCTTTAGCAAGCGATCCCACACTTGATGGTCGATCGCGTCCATCGAAAGCGATAACGTTGTTTTCGAGCCCAAATAAATCGGCGAGCCCGCGTTCGCGTGAACCATTGCAAAGCTCGCCATTAAAAACACATTGACGGCAAAGACAAGCACGATCCCGCGACTGCCTTGGGGCACCAACACGATCGGAGATTGCTTACGTGCAGTTTGCTTCCATACTTGCGACAGCGACGATTCTAAACTTTGAGGCATTCCGTTCTCTCCTTAGCAATAGCGGGGCAGTGCGCTGGGAATGGACAAAACACTCTTGATTCCGCCGCTGAGAATGCTTTTGCGAGTCTCAGGCTGTCTTATAGGCTGCGGACCCGCCGGTGCGGTTCACGGATCCTTATTCAGACATTTGGGTTTATGCGGTATTCTCTGCAAGGATCCGTCGGTTGATCGAACGGTGTGACAATTCACAGGCATCGACTTACCGCAATCACTCGCAATCGGCACATCATGACATCCAGCCCGCAAGCCAACCGAACCAAGCTGATTGTTGTGGCGCTGATCGTCATTGCCGCGGGACTATTGCTGTGGCAATACGGCGATCTGCTTTCACTGGAAAAGTTGGCCGCAAAAGAAACGCAGCTAAGAGAGTTTCAATCCGACAATCCGTATTTGGTTTATGGACTCGCGTTTTCGGTATACGTTGTCGTCACAGGTTTGTCGCTGCCCGGTGCCGCCGCGCTGACGCTGGTCTATGGATGGTATTTCGGATTTGTTCGCGGGCTTGTGTTGGTCAGTTTTGCGTCGACCGCTGGTGCAACGGTCGCGTTCCTGATGACGCGGTACCTGCTGCGTGATTCGATTCAAAACAAATTTGGTGACCGCCTGAAAACCTTCAATCATCACCTGGAAACCGAGGGTGCCTCGTACTTATTCACCTTGCGTTTGGTTCCTTTAGTACCGTTCTTCGTTATCAACTTGGTGATGGGGCTGACGCCACTCAAAGCAAGAACGTTTTGGTGGGTCAGTCAACTGGGGATGTTGCCCGGAACAGCGGTGTACGTGTTTGCCGGATCACGCGTGCCGAATCTAAGCGTGTTGGCCGAAGAAGGCGTCAAGGCAGTGTTTTCACCATCACAGCTGTTGCAAATGACGGTGGCGTTCGGGTTGCTGGGAGTCTTCCCGATTGCTGTGAAATACATCTTGAAACTATTTACCAATCGCACACCCGAGACCGCTCAACATGACTGACATGATCCAACTGCAACCCTATGACCGACACAATCAAAAACTGGAATCGAACGTCCATCCGCCCGATTGGGTCAACCCGACTCCATCGGGACGATACAACTTGGTCGTCATCGGCGGCGGGACGGCAGGTTTGGTTTCGGCCATGGGTGCCAACGGTATCGGCGCCAAGGTTGCCTTGATCGAACGCGACTTATTGGGTGGCGACTGCCTGAATGTCGGCTGCGTCCCGTCCAAGGCACTGATCAGCGCGGCCCATGCCGCGGCCGCCGTCCGCGACGCCGGTAAATTCGGAGTCCGCGTCCCCGAAGGTTCCTCTGTCGACTTTCCGGCCGTCATGGAACGGATGCGAGAACTGCGCGCCGGGATCAGCCCTCATGACTCGGCCACCAGATTTCGCGACGCGGGAATCGACGTCTTTATCGGCAGCGGAACATTCACCGGTCGCGACACGGTTGAAGTCGACGGCCAAACATTGAAGTTCAAGAAAGCGGTGATCGCGACCGGGGCACGCGCAGCAAAACTGCCGATCCCTGGATTGGATGACATTGATGCGTTGACGAATGAGTCAGTCTTTTCGCTTACCGAACTGCCGAAACGACTGGTCGTGATCGGCGGAGGTCCCATCGGGGCCGAGATGGCACAGTGCTTCGCCCGATTCGGCAGCGAAGTGACGCAAATTGAAAAATCGAATCATATCTTGTCGCGCGAAGAAACCGATGCAGCAATGATCGTCCAGCAGTCGCTCGCACGTGATGGTGTGAAGTTTTTGCTGAACGCAGAAACCAAGCGAGTTGAACGTCGCGGCGATGAAAAGATCGTCATCGTCGAACAGAATGGACAACCGATCGAAGTTGTCGGCGATCAAGTCTTGGTGGGCATCGGACGCGCGCCCAACGTCCACGGCATGGGGTTGGAAACAGCGGGGGTCGAATTCGACGAGCGCAAAGGAATCACCGTTGACGATCGCTTACAAACAACCAATCCGAGTATTTTTGCAGCGGGCGATGTAGCCTCGAAATTGAAGTTCACGCATGCGGCCGACTTCATGGCCCGCACCGTGATCCAGAACGCACTGTTCATGGGGCGCGGCAAGGTCAGTAACCTGACCATCCCATGGGCGACCTACACTTCGCCCGAACTGGCCCACGTTGGCATCTATCCTGACGAAGCCAGCAAGCAGGGCATTGAGATTGACACATATACCCAGCCACTGGACGAGGTTGACCGGGCGATTTTGAAAAGCGAAACCGAGGGCTTTGTCAGGGTCCATGTGGCGAAAGGCCAGGACAAGATTCTCGGGGCGACCATCGTTGCCGCGAACGCCGGCGACATGATCGGTGAAATCACTTTGGCAATCGCCAACGGTTTGGGACTGAAACAAATCGGGTCGACCATTCATCCCTATCCGACACAAGCCGAAGCCATCCGAAAGCTGGGCGATCAATACAACCGCACGCGACTGACACCACTGGTTGCTAAGGCGCTAGACAAATGGCTGGCTTGGACGCGATAGCAATCAAGAAGCGATTTGACAAAAAACGGACGCCCCCATCGAGGACGTCCGTTACTAACCTTACCTAAGGCTCTGCTAAAGCTAAGCGGATCGACGACGCCGGACACCAATAACACTCAGTGCACCAACGGCAAAGATCGCAAGTGAACCGGGTTCAGGCACAGCAGCATCAACTAACCTTCCAGGTGCACTGGTATGGGTCGCAAAAAAACCTGCTGAACCTTGACCGTCGGTAAAATTCTCGTCTTGGAAATCATTGTCAAAGTGCCAATCATGAGCTCCGTTCGAGGCGTCGAACCACCCACTGCCGAGCTGACCAAGCGCGTCACTTGTAAAGTCAGTAGACCAGCTGTCGATGTCACCTGGCATCATGGTGAAATCGTAAGCACCGCTCTGGAGCCGGGCCGATACGAAATCGGCTTGAACAAAATTCTGATTCTCAACCGTCATTCCACCATTATCGAATAGAACCGTGGCAACATAGGTGGCGCCAAAAGGAGCAGATGGACCGATTGCACCATCCCATGCACCCGAGTACTCATACGCAATCACTCCCGCGTTGGTGGTCGTCGGCGATGTCAATCCGCCCACCAAGGCAACGGCGAGCACCGCCATTAGTCGTGTCTTCATTCGTCTCTCCAAATAGATCTAAGTTCTGTCAACGGTAACGAATCGATCATTCAACCTGCGCGATGCGTGTCTGCGAAATATCCCGGGCAAACAAACCTTGACATGTTCTGTTTTCAGGGGAATACCTGCCTCGGAGCTTATTCCTAAAACGCCGGACTTGGCTCGGACCATATTTCGAACCAATCCATCGCGAGCTACAGCTTAACCACCCGATGGATGCCGATGGTCTGAATCAAGTCAATCGTTAAGCAAAAACACTCAAATCGATCGTGAACGCAATTGCAGTGCACAAAACAGCACGTCAGGCAATGCTGCTTCGAAACTCGATCGTTCCAATATCTAATATGATCGCGAAAGAACTCACGCTTTATTGACCTCGTCGCAATTCGAACTCATGCCCAGTAAGCCTAAACCACAGAATTCATACGCAATCCTTGGGACCGGTGCACTTGGCGGTTTGTATGGTGGGATGCTCGCCAATGCCGGGTTCGACGTCCATTTCTTACTGCATAGCGACTATCAGCATGTGGTCGATCACGGACTGCGGGTGGAGAGCATTTGGGGCGATTTCGAGTTGCCGACGGTCAATGCTCACCAAAGCGTCAACACGATGCCGGCTTGCGACGTAACGATTGTCGCGCTCAAGACGACGCTTAACGACTTGCTTCCCGAACTTTTGCCATCGCCCACGGGAGACGGAGGTTCCGTTCTGGTGCTGCAAAACGGGCTGGACGTCGAATCGGACTCCGCGGCGGTGGTCGGCCAGGATCGTGTCATGGGCGGGTGCTGTTTCCTATGCAGCAATAAAGTGGGGCCCGGACACATCAAACATTTGGACTTCGGCCGCATCGTGTTTGGCGACTTTGCGACACCAGCGGGAACGATCAGCGATCGCACTCGCCAAATCTGTGACGATTTGGTGTCCGCGGGAATCGACGCACAAGTCTCGGACAACCTGCCGATGGTGCGGTGGCGCAAACTGATGTGGAACATTCCGTTCAACGGACTTTCGGTCGCATTAAATGCATCGACCAAAGAAATTGTCGATGATCCATACGCTTGCGAGCTGGCCGACGCGATCATCCGTGAAGTCCATGCCGCAGCCGCGATCTGCGGCGTCGATGTCGCCAACGAAATGATCGAAAAGACGATGGAAAACACACGCAAGATGGTGCCGTATGACAGCAGTATGCGCATCGACTTCCTGAACAAGCGGCCGATGGAACTGCAGGCGATCCTCGGCAACCCGATCGCCGCGGTCCGGGAAAAAGGCGGCGAGATGCCCCGCGTTGAAATGCTATATCAACAGCTACGGTTCATGGACGCCCGCGGCATGCCATGACCTGGTGCGGGCAGCAACGGTGTCCGACCACGGGCGGCGGTCGCAACATGCGCCAAATCGGCTGCGAATCCCCGGGCGAACACGGTCACGGCGGTACCACCCAACATCAGCAAGAACGTTTGCACCATGGGGATCACGACCAAGTCATGGAACATTGCGTTGCAGACATAGGCGGCAATCATTGCCAAGACCAGCAATCCAATCTGGTTGCTTTCGGCGTTGCAACCACGGCGACAGGCAAGTTGCCAGGCGACCGCGAACAGCATCAGCAACAGGACGCTGTAGGCGAGCAGTCCCACGGCGCCTGTGTCAACCAACAGCATCAGGAAAGTGTTGTGCTGCGCGTACTCGCGCACTTCGGCAAGTGGCAAGTCGTAGCTGCGATTGTCATGAAACGGTGAGTTGTGTTCGAAGTAATGCCCGAATCCGTGGCCGACGATCGGTTTTGCCTTGAACATTTCCCAGGCCACGACGGCCAACAGTGGTCGTAACTCGACCGACTTGGCCGCATCGGCTGCCGATAAGGCCTTATCTCGCTTCATCGACATCAGCTGATCTTTCAAGCCCATCGCCATTGCACCGCCGAACACCATCGCGGCGGAAAGGCCCAGCACGCGCACCCACCGTGGAGTACGCACGAGCACGACGACACCGACCGCTGCCACCGCCCCCATCCAAACGCTGCGCGTCAGCGTTGCGTAACAGCCGAACAGCATCAGCATGCAAAGAATTCCGTAGCCTAGTTTTCCACGGCGACCGGACGACATGAATTCAAGCATCGACGCAACGAGAGCGACCGTCATGATCATGCCGTTGCCGATCGGGTTCATCAGCGGCCCGCGAGCTCGGCCGTAAAAAATCCACTGCTGTGGGTCAACGATATATCGAGGGTAAACGAACCCGTGCATCCCCGTGACTTCAAAAACCGCCGTGATCGATAGATACGTGCCGAGTGCGATCAGCAGACGCTTGATCCAACGAATATCGGTCACCTGCAAATTGACAACGCGCGTGACCCAATAAGTTCCCAGAGGCAGCAAGATATAAAACAACCAACGTGCGGTCGGCGAACTGCCGGTCGGAGGTTGCCCGCCTCGTTGACAGCTGACAAACAGGTACGCGGTGATGGCGAGCAACAGCCAGTCGATGCGCGTCATCGTGACCTTGGCCAGATTGCCAAGTCGCCACTGCACCACCACAAGTCCGATCATCGCCGCCCATAGCAGCCGATCAACGCTGATCTGGATTGGCCCATCGATGGCAAAGAATGCGGGACCGAAAATCGTTCCCACCCCTAGCAACAGAACCGCAAAGTGCATTGCGTGACCACTGCGAATGATCGGGATCGACCATACGATTCCGCAGAGACAATAAAGTGGAATCAAAAAGTCCATTCGGGCACTTCGGTGCGTGACAGAATCGTCTGGATCCGGCTGACCCTGATTCAGGCCGGGTCGTGACGATTTCAATGATCATGCCGGCATCAGTCATCACAACCGGGCCGAAAACAAAGGCGCAAGGCGATTGCCAAACGTCATCGATGAAACATAGGTCACGAAACTTGTCGCTAAGCTTGCTGACCGGCGAAGTGCTGAAACCCTTCCAAAACACCGCTGGTCGCGTGCGATTGCGCGATCACCAATCGATCGGTCCAACCTGCTAGCCGATGTGCCTTGGTGGCGGCATCGGCAACTGCGCGATGGGCGTTCCCGACGACGACTGCCCGATAACCCGCCGTCAACGCGGCGAGGTCGTTGCCAGAGTCACCCGAGAACACGATCGATGAGGGTGGGGTACCCGTGAATGCGGCCCACCATTTCAACGCATAAGCTTTCGAAACATCTCGGGGCAATAAGTCGATCAAGCCGTTGCCAGTGAATGGATCGACGCTGGAAATCAGATTCCAAGGTGCATCGCCGATGCAGTGACGGACTTGATCGGCGATTGCACCAATCGTGTCAGCATCGCAGTAAAAGCTTATTTTGAACGACGTCTGTTTTTCGGATTCTTGCAGTCGCACCGCATCGATTTGTTTCAAACTTTCTAGCACACCGTTGCGATCGTGATCCCCGACCAATTCTTGTAAATGCATTCGATAGTCTTCGACGATGCAATGTTGGCCCTGCGCGTTGACGTGATAGATCGACGCGCCGACATCACAAATCATCCAGGGCGGCGACGGCAAGCCTTCCTCGCGAATCGCTTTCATGACAAGTTGATAATGCCGACCGGTTACATACATCAACTCGACACCGTGTCGGTCAAGGGCATCGCCGAGCGTCACAAGATCGCGACGGTTCTGATCGTTTCCACTCAGCGGAATGAAAGTGCCATCCATATCGGTGGCCAGAATCTTTATGTGAGGCGACGGTGCGGTATCAGACACGACTGAGCCATAAATACTGGTATCGATCGAGCTCTAATTCTTCGCTGGTCGGATACGTCTTGCCAGAGATTGCATCTTCGAAAAACCGGCCAAGACCTGCAGTGCGCAAATGATTACCACTGATCGTTTGCGGATACTCTGAAAAATTAGCCGCGACAATCAACCGGTGGCCTTCGTGGCTTCGCGAGAAACATAAAACGTGCGGATTGCCCGTCGATACCAATTCCATCGTTTGACCGGCCAACGCGGGCAGCGACTTACGCATCTGGATCATCTTTTGCAGCGATCGAAAGATCGTCTTGCGTATCGACCCGTGTCCGGTGTCCAGATCGTCGCCCAAATCATCCAAGAATTCCCATTGCATCTTAGGCCGATGCACCCAACGCGTGTCACCGGCTTTGGCAGGATCTTTGACGAAGTCATAGTCGTTCAACATGCCCCACTCTTCGCCCAAATAGATCAACGGAATACCGCCGATGCTAAGGGTAATGCTTTGCAGTAACATCATGCGCCGGATGCTCAGCTCACGCTGTTCCGGCGAATCGCGTTCGATTGCCAATTCGAGACCGGCCAATGATGCCAGCGTTCCTGCGATTCGCATATCGCCCGTTTCGACGTTTTGTTGAAATGGCACGCCGCGAGCGAACGAGCCTTCGTGCTGTCCGGTGTAAAAACGGTTCAGGAATTGACGGTGATCGTAGGCGTTGATTCCCAGGACGGCCGCGTCGGCATCGTCGAATGTCCATCCGATATCGTCGTGACATCGCAAGTAATTGACCCAAGCGGTGTGCTTTGGCAAGACGTGCCGGTGGCTAAGCGATCGGACCAGCAAGTCGGTTTTGCGAGTCGCCAGCGATTCCCACAACAGTGCCATCAGGGTCGGGTTGTACGATAACTGGCACTCTTGCGGACTGATGTATTTGACCACGTCATCGGGATGCACAATCGCTTCGGATTTGAACAGCAACCCTGGTGTCGCGATGCGAGCCAGGCGATTGAACGCGCGAATCAACTGATGTGCTTTGGGAAGATTTTCGCAACTCGTTCCCATTTCTTTCCAAATGAAGGCGACTGCATCGAGACGCAGCATGTCGACGCCGGTACCCGCGATGAAAAACATCTCTTCCAGCATCGCGCGGAATACCGCCGGATTGCTGTAGTTCAGATCCCACTGAAAGCTGTTGAATGTCGTCCACACCCACTGCTGCATCCCGTCGTGCCACGTGAAGTTGCCACGGCGAACCGTGGGGAAGATTTCGCGCAGCGTCTGTTCGTATCGATCCGGTTGCTGGCGGTCGGGAAACAGATAATAGAATTCTTGATATTCACGATTTCCTGATTGAGCAAGTTTGGCCCAGTCGTGATCATCTGAGGTGTGATTAAAGACGAAATCCAGCACCAACAGGATCCCGGCCTCACGAAGCTCATCGGCCAGTTTCCTTAAATCCTCGATGGTTCCCAATCGAGGATCAACGCTGCGGTAGTTGCTGATGGCATACCCACCGTCGCTGTCGCCCGGTCTGACGGCGAACAACGGCATCAAGTGCAAGTAAGTCAATCCGAGGTCTTTGAAGTACCCGATCGATTCACGCAGCTTGCCGAGGTTTTCACTGAACAGGTCGACGTATAGCGCGCCACCGACGATTTTTTGCGACGCAAACCAATCGGGCGTATTCACGCGATGGCGATCGAGTTCGCGAAGCTGCTCGGGCCGGTCGATCCATGCCCGCACGGCCGTGATCAGAATTTGTTCGAGATGATAAAAGAAGTCATAACGCTGTCCGTACAATTCATACAGCAGCGAAAACAACTCGGGCCAATATTCGGCCAACCTTACATCAAATTCATGCCGCAGCTTTTCATCAACGTCAGCCGCATCCCACGCCTCTTGCAAACGCGGTTGCAACCGCTGCAACGTCAGGTCGGCTTTGAATCGAATCTCTGATCGCGGACCGGCAGCCCCATTACTCGCTGATGGGTTGTGGTTCGATTCGATCATTCGGAATAACGATGTTGTCTAAGAACTGGTAGTACTGAATGCCTTCGAGGATGCCCCGCGCGTGCTCGCCTTCGGCAAAATACACGCGTGGCCGGTTTTTCAACCGCTGCAGCTCGGGACTATAGTTGCCGACCACGACCCCCAATGTCCGTCCCAGCAGCATGCCGGCGTCGTTTCCCGAGTCGCCGGCGACAAGCACGCTGTCGGGTGAGAACCCCCACTTCCACAGCACATGTCGCAGCGATAAGTCGCTGCCGCCTCGAACCGGAATCACATCCAGGTACATCCCCAGCGATAGGACAACTTTAGCACGCAGTCCAGCCTCGCGTAGCTTCTTTTTGATCACCGTCAGTGTGGGCGATTTATCGAAATCAACCTCATAGCTGATCTTGAACTCCGATTGGTTCTCCTCGGGCTGGCGGAATAATCCGGGCAGGGAGGATAACAGGGCGTCGATTTCGTCCGGACGCCACGCGTATCCGATCTGCTTTCGCCAACTGCGGTCCGGCGTGAGCGCTTCGCCGTAATGCAACTGTGTGCCCGCATCTGTGTCGATCAGATCGGGCTTGGGCAGCCCCAGTTCATCAATCAACTGCATCGCGCTGTCCAGCCGCCGTCCGGTGGCGATCCCAAAGCCGATATGGTCATTCTCGCGGATCAATTCGTTGAATTCGGCCAACGCTTGGTCATCGCCGGTCAGCGTGTTATCTAAATCCGTGATCACCAAACGGTCGAATTCCGGAAGACGTCGGACGCGTGGCCGATCGACCAGCGCTGGTGTCGCAGAATGCTTAAGAATGTCATCCAAGTCACGCAAGTAACGATGTGCGTGATTAGCCCAAGCGTAATGCTTTCGAGTTCCCGAGATCCCCGCCCGTGACCACTCGTCCCATTGTTCTGGCTCTGTCAGCGTTCGCAGCAATGCTTTTTCGATTTCGTCAGAATCAAGCGGATCGATCAACAACCCGTTGTCACAATTGCCGATGATGTCGCGTGGGCCGCCGTCGTTAGTCGCCACGATCGGCAACCCGGTCGCACCGGCCTCCAACAGCGTTAGACCAAATGGTTCCGTCAGTGCCGGGTTGATAAACACACCACGGCCGGCCGCGCCCAATCGATATAAATCCGGCACATCGCTGGGCGAGTGCGTTTTGGGGTAAGCCACCTGTCCATACAAATCGTACTTGTCGATCAGGTACATCACATTGCTGATGACTTGCTGTTGAGGCTTGGGCAATTCACGCATGTCATCACGCGTGCCCATGATCATCACCAGGTTGGCAAGTTCGCGTAGCTGTTCACTTTGACCGTAGACATGCACCAGCTTTTCGAGATTCTTTCGCTCATCGGGACGCGCCATCGTCAGGATCATCGGCTTGTCGGGATCTCGCAAGAAGCGTCCCAATTCGCCTGCGATCGGAACGTCCGAGAAGTCTTTATCGGGGGGCGAAAAATTCGTCAGGTCAACGCCCGGCGGAATCACTTCCATCCGCGACGGTTCATAGTGATCGTAAAGTTCGTACTGATCACTGACTTCTTGACTGGTGCTGGTGACGACCATCGAGGCCGTTTCAAGCGAAATTTCTTCCGCTTCGGTACGAGTCGCAAACTTGTACCGCTTCTCTAGCGATTCTGGCGAAGATTTCCCCAGCAGCAAACGTTGCTTTTTAACGCGGCCGAGCGAGTGGCCGGTAAAGATGTACGGAATGTGCAGCAGCCGCGCCAATTGGGCCCCAGCGAGCCCGGCGTCGGCGTAATGGCCGTGAATAATGTCGGGCAAACCGGTCCGCCGAAAATGGACAAGCGTCTGATCGACAAACATTTCGATGAAGGGCCAGAGTGCTTCTTTCTTGAGATAACGCTTGGGCCCAAACGGGATGCGAACGATTTTTGCGTTTTCAGAAATCGGCTCTTCCAGCCGCGCATAGTCATCACTGATTTTTGGATCGAAGATTTGGCGGGTCAGCAATTCGACTTCGCGAACGTTCGGATGGGAAGCCAACTCGCGTGCCAGTTCCAGCACATATTTGACTTGCCCTCCCGTGTCGGCGTCGCGTCCGAGTTCCGCGTCTTTCGCTCGGATCAGCCCATGCAGACTGATCAACGTAATTTTCAGCGGCTCTTCGCGGTCCAACAAACTCATGACGTCGTTCTCCCGCGCGTCGGCGGAACTCTCCGTTAGTAAATAGTTTTCGCTGTCTGATTCCGTAGCGATCATCTTTTTTCGATTCCTCGCGGCGGGTACGAATATGGTGGGTTGCAGTTTCTTTCGGCTAAAACACACGTTCAGTGCTCGAAACGCGATAAAAGCTCAAAATACGAATAAAAGAAACGCGGTTTCCTCCAAATGCAACTTCGGTGCCAACGCCTATTCGAGCGTCCCGCTGTCGAAGTTTTGTTGACATAGACCGACAAACAACCCGCTTGGCCACTCGCCGACCAACGATGCCGTTCGTCTGGTCGATGATCAATCAGGTGCCCATTCGTGTGCCCGTCGCGACAACGCTCGTCTTGGCTGCATTCAACCTAACCGATCGATCAGCCGACACAAACTGTCTTTGCTAAGATTAGCAAGCAACCAATGCGTTTGTTCCGTCGCCTGCGGCAGCACACGCGATACCTCGCTGTATCTGCAATAGGACGACTTTCGATGACAACGGTGTCATCAGGCCCCGGACGGGTGCGGCAACGCGCGGACCATCGTATTTCTCAGCGATCCCCATTCCTTTTACAGTGACAGCGTGATGACCCGATCGACACGACACGTGATTGCCTCTTTTGTTTTGATATTCTGCTGCGTCTCAAGTGCATTCGCACAAGACCGACCGAATGTCGTTGTTATTCTGGCCGACGATTTGGGTTACGGTGATGTTCAGCCACTGAATGTGAATTCATCGGTGCCGACTCCGGCGTTCAATCGCCTAGCAAGCGAGGGCATCACATTCACCGACGCGCATACGCCCTCGGCCGTATGCACGCCGACGCGATATGGACTGCTGACCGGACGCTATTGCTGGCGGACACGATTAAAGAAGGGCGTACAAAACGGATACGGCCAACCTTTGATTGACCGGGATCGCGACACCATCGCATCCGTCCTGGGACAATCGGATTACCGGACGTTTGTGGTTGGAAAGTGGCATCTTGGTCTTGGCCTGCACGGCGAAGAAGGCAATCTGTCACTGGATCAACCGCTCACGCATCACCCCGGCAGCGTTGGATTTGACCACTCGTTGATCATCCCGGCGTCATTAGACTTTCCGCCCTATGTTTACTTTCGCGACGGTGCGGCGACCACGACCGAAACGAGTGAGCAAGCAGCACAAGGCTTTCCGGAATTTTTACGCAAAGGCCCTCGCGCCGCCGATTTTGACATGCGTGGCTGCCTGGACCGTTTGACCGACGAAGCGGTCGAGGTCATCGAATCGATGTCCGAATCCAAACGCCCCACGTTTCTGTACTTTCCATTGACGGCACCCCATAAACCGGTCATGCCGGCCAAGCGATTTCAAGGCACAACGCAAATCGGCAGCTATGGTGATTTCGTCCGCCAGGTCGATGCAACGGTCGGTCGTGTTCTGAATGCGCTGACCACAGCTAACGTCATCGACAACACCATTGTGATTGTGACCAGCGACAACGGGTCATTCATGCACCGACTGGAAGAAGGCGAAGCCGATCACGTCGACGATGATTCGATCCAAGGCTATCGCGCCGCCCATCACACGGCCAACGCAAATTGGCGAGGAACCAAAGCGGACATCTGGGAAGCCGGACACCGAGTGCCATTCTTTGTCCGCTTGCCTCGCGCAGAACACGCCGGACGACGAATCACCAACACAGTCGGACTGGTTGATGTGTTGGCGACCGTATCGGATTTTGTCGGTGCGAAACGACCGGAAACGGCTGGACCGGATTCGGTTAGCTTTGCCGAATTACTGGCCGATCCCACGTCGACTTTCCAACGACCACCACTGATTTGCCACAGCAGCGGCGGCATGTTCGCGATTCGGCACGGCAAGTGGAAACTGATCGCGGGCAACGGCAGCGGCGGCCGCGAGAATCCCAAAGGCAAGCCGTTCGCAGAGCCATGGATGCTGGTCGACTTGACAGCAGACCCCGGCGAGACGACCGACGTTTCGGCAGCGAACCGCGAAGTGTTCGATCGATTGAAACAACAGTTGTTAGAGATCAAAGGCGACGATTAGCAGGCTGGTGATCTAAATGATGATGAACCGCTGGCCGTCAGGCCAAGGGTAAGGCCAGATACCTCAAGCAATCAAGAGCAAGTGAGGATCAAAGTAGGCAGGAACAAGCCGTGCGCCGTTCCGGCATGAATCGCCGATTGATAACGCATTTGCCGGAACGGCGCAGAGCTTGTTCCAGCCTACGACCCGCCGCGCGCGACGACCAAAAAAAATACAAACCTGCGGATTTGGTTGCGTTCTGGCAAGCCATAAGCCGCGCATCGGTGAACCAGCAGGCAGGAACAAGCCGTGCGCCGTTCCGGCATGAATCGCCGATCGATAGCGCATTCGCCGGATCGCAATGACGCGGCGGTGTCTGTTACTTGTGCGGACATCCAACCATCATGAAACGCCGAAAAGCCCGAGGCGTCCGAAGACGCAACTCGAGCTGTTCGTGAACAAGGGTCGTGATTCCCGACGCGAGTGGGCGACCCTCGTTAGGCCTCCGCCCAACGGAATATTAGTTAACGGTTTAGTGGAGCGATTCGCTCACGGTGTAGGCAATGGTTTCCGTTTCACGGGCTGAGGTGCATAGTCGACCGAGATCGTTGACTCGTGACTGATTTGGTCGATCGCGGTGTTCGGATCGGGTGTGGGCAACGCCGGCGGAGCGAGCGTCGATTCGTTCAACACTTCCGGCTGTGCGTTGTCAGGAAACATCCGATTCGGCGGATTCATTTCGCGGCTAGGTGGCCCCATGCTTTCGATGGTCACGTGGGGTGACAGCAGTTGCTGTGACGAGTTACCCATCTCGGAAAGCGGCACATCGTTGACGTCGACAGGACCACGGTGCGGTTCCAGATTCAATTCCAGTGGATCGCTGCCTAGTCCGTTCACTTGTGGCGGCATGGCTTGACCAACCGATGTGACTCCGCTGCCGATAATTTCCATCGCGGCGTCGGCGTCACGCAGGGGTCCGGTGCGAACGACGGCCGGTCGGCTCACGCCGTATTGCAATTGCTTGCCGGCACTGCGTTCACGTGCTCGTTCCAGAGCATCGCAGTAGGCTTTGTCGTTCCAAGGTCCTTCGGCCAAAGTGATGTTGCTGTTGGCCAACATCGTGCCTTTTAGGTAATCGACATAGTTGACGGACTTGTTGTACTCGCCAAGTGCACGGTAGTAGTCGATCTGTGCTTGGGCACGTCGCTGCTGACTTTGCAGAACGACATTGACCGAGCTTCGACCACCCTTGAATTCGGCCAATCGTGCTTCGACTTCTTGCTCAGCTGCTTGCCAACGTTGTGCATTGGTTTGCACCAGTTGATAGTGGGTCGCAACTTTTGCAACCGCGTCGCTTAGCTGGCTGACCAACAGTCGCTCTTGTTCTTGCAGGAACGCTTTTTCCCGAGCGAGTCGCAGCTGTGCGCCACGAATGCGTGTTAGTTCCCGTCGCATTCCGATCGCTGGCGGAGTGATCTCGAGTCGGATGGCACCTTCCTGGTAGTTGCCTTCGGTTAATTCACCCAGGGCGCTGCTGCCGGGATCAGGAAAATTCACACCGCGGCGATTGGGCGGCCCAAGCGTATCCCCGACACCCACCCAGCGGTACAGTAACGACAGATTGACTTCAGGCAGCACTTGATTCTTTGCCGACACCAGTTCCAGTTCACTCTGTTTGATTCGCACTTTGTTGCGGCGGATCTCTGGGCTCAAGTACAACAACTGCGCGACGGTTTCGTCCCAGTCATGTTCCACACGGGCAAGACTGGGCTCATCGACCGGACGAACCAATCGGCCATCGGTCGCCGCCAAGCCAAGCACTTCACGCAGGGCGCGTTCGCGGCCGTAAACGCCGAATTGGTCGGAACCGGGCAGGTTTGATCCCGCAAGCGCGGATTCCAGCAAACCACGAAATTGGTAGTACTGCTCAACCGCTTGGGCAAGTTCTTGTCGCGTGCCGGTACCGTTTTCTAGATTCAATCGAGCGAACTGGGCGGTCGCGATCGCACTGTTGCGTCCGATGATCGATGTGGCAACGGCGCGGTAGGAGATATACAGGTCCCAGTATTTGACCTCGACGTCACGGACCAAGTTTCGCACTTGGATTTCGAAGTCCGCGATCGAAATGTCTTCGTTCAAACTGGCCAAGACAACCGGAATGCGGTTGACCATCGTGCCGCGGTTACGCATCAACGGATGCTGCACTTGAGCTTCCAGCAGAGCGGTGTAGTCGCTGGGAACGGCTCGACCGAACCCGTTGATCGGTGTGTTATTTCGCGAATACAGAATCTGTTGACGCAGGGTCGCCACGCCACCGGTCGCCATCCGCTTACTGATCGCGGACTGCTGAGTCACATTCGTCGCCTGACTGACTTGTGGATTGATCGTGTTCTGGGCCCCAACGTTTTGCGCCCGATCGGTCGTCGCAAAGTTCACAAAACCGCTGGCCTGTGCGTCGAATTCGGCCAAAGCGTCTTCGACGCCGCCGACTTGATTGGCTCGCAAGACGCCTCGTGGCAGCACACGGTTGCCGCTGCTGTCGATCGTTAACGGAATGGACTGAGTCGTTGCTTGGCCGACTGCGACATCATAGATGCTGCCGAACTGGTCCGCCGAACCGCTGGTGAACTGGGCCGCGATGTTTTGGCGAAACTCTGCGTTGCCGCTGGTGGTGATAAAGAACTTGGCGTTCTGAAGTGCGATCGAAACGCATTCTTCTAACGACAGATCCCAGAATTGGTAATCGTGGTTACCGATTGTCAGCGGGCGTACGGCCTGGGTTGTCTCAGCCAGGCTTTCGACTTCGACATCGGGATACTCGATCGACGTCGCCGTGTTCAGATAATACTGAAGGTCCGGCGTCTCGTTATAGAAGAACGGTTGCGTAGGTGTGCAACCGACCGACATCAGGACCATGATCCCGATTTGCAGATAGGTAGTGATTCGAATTAGCGAGCGATTCATGCTCTAGGCTTCCTAGGTCGTGCCGCCGTGAAACACACAGATTGATCCCCGCCTACGAGCGGATTCTGCGTATTCCCGTACGGGCCGAGAGTGGAAGCCCCCCACCAACGTCATCCCGGTTTGTCATCACGACGCAACCGAGAAGACCTCGTCCAGGGACAGTTATCGGACCGGCCAATGTCAAACTTTGACGGTTCCGACAAAAAAACTGAAGGTTCTTTTCAGCGGTCCTCTGGCAACATCAATGGATCGGACAGCGTGCCTGGCGCTGGCAACATCTCGTCACCGAGTTCGACCGTCTCGATTTCCTCAATCACGCCTTGTTCCGAGGACGAATACGCGTTTGGTGCACCGCCCATGGGCCTCGGACCGATCTGCAACGACTCCCAAGGCTTTGGATAGAAGTAGTAATTTTCTTGTCGCGGCAGATTGCACTCGTAGGCGCGCATGTGTTTCGCGCGGTGCCATGCAATCGCTTCTTGGCTGGTCGGCGCCACGTAGTACGCGATTTTTCCGCCAAGATTTCTGGGGCGGTTGTAAACGCGGCGGTAGGACGGCGGCAAATTGTTGCCAACCGGACCAATGCAATCGACGCGCGGCCGTACGGGCTGGTTCGCTCGATCGGGATGGTGCGCTTGCACCGTGCCGGCAAAGATTCCGATCAGCACCAAGCCGGCTAAAATGCGGGGAAATATCAACCGTTTCATCGGTCTGCTCGCGTTGGGAGTGTTGTTTGCGATAGTTGTTTTCGTTGATCTCTGTGCGAAACACAAACGACGAAGTGCTTCGCTAACACTCTGATCGGCACGATTTGCTATCAATCCGAAACGCGAGTTCGGTTGGGCCGAATTTACGGCCCACGTTGTCGATAGCACTCGGCGCGTTCGAATGCACGAGAATTGACCGGGCATCGAGATTGACGAACGATAGATAACGTCGAGCTCAAGATATCGACGAGCCAGCGCTATGATCGGCAGCGAACTATCGCTTCGCCCGGGCGCGGTAATGGCGGCCGAGTGCCAGCAAACTGATCAACCACATCGCGCCGAACAGCAGCGGTGCAAACGTTGTGAAACTTGCGGAAAGAAACGCGACGGCAAAGAAACCGAGACCGAATAAAGCCGAAACACCCCAAACGTGACCGGCCATCGCGAGGAACCCGAATCCGCTGAGCGCTGCTGCGGTGGGAAACAAGAACGACTGCTCGACGCCTTGCATCAGCATCACCAAATTCATCACCGCTAGTGAGGCCAGGTAGCCCAACCAAATCGAAAACACAGGGCGTTCGGCCACCGTACGTGGCAAGATCGATCCCTCGCGCGCGTGACCGATCTGCACCGCGATCGCAATCAACATTGCCGCACGCGGCAAGAAATAAGTCGCCCAAGCTGGCAGATCCCACAGGGACAAAACAAATATCGCGGCGTGGGCGGCGAAGATCGTCACGCCCAGCATGGCCAGCGTGCGTCCCCAGTTCTCGAAGTAATCCTGGTGCTGATCACGGCGAATCTCTCTCGCCACACGATCGATCAATCCACTGCCCGATGCTTCTGTCGATTCGCCGCAAAGATACCGCTCGAGATCATCCGCCAGTGCATCAGCCGAATCGTATCGTTCGGCTGCGTCAAACCGCATCGCTTGCAAACAGATTTTCTCGAGGTCGTGGGGAACCTCCTTGCGGATTTGCCTGGGACTCTCCGGTTCGTCTTGCAACACGCAGCGAAGAACTTCGACCGCGGTGGATCCTGCGTGTGGAGGTTTTCCGGTCAGCAATGCATACAATATCGCGCCCAACGAATAGACGTCGCTAAGCGTTCCACTGAGCCGACCAGCGGCCTGCTCGGGACTCATGAAATGCGGCGTCCCCAAGACCTGTCCGGTCCGCGTCAGTCCGCCATCGGCTAGCGATCCGTCACGCTGCCACTTGGCCAAACCGAAATCGGTCACCTGAGCTCTGCCGTCGGTGCCGACCAAAATATTGTCGGGTTTCAGATCGCGATGAATGATCCCGACCCGGTGCGCGTAGGCCACCGCACGGGCAACGTCGCGAACCAGCCGTGCGGATTCCTGATCATCAAAGACACCATCGGTGACCCGCTGTTGCAATGTGGGACCGTCGACCAAGGGCATCGAAAAGTATTCGTATCCTTGCCACGATCCGATTTCGTAGATTGCGATGATACCGGGATGATCCAATCGTGCCGCCGCTTCGGCTTCGATGCGAAACCGTTGTCGTTCTTCCTCACCCGCCAGCACGCCGCTGCTAATCAACTTGAGTGCGACCGGTCGCTGTAACCCTTGTTGTCGGGCGCGATAGACAACTCCCATCCCGCCCCGAGCGATCTCGGCTTCGATCGAGTAGGGGCCGACCTGCGTACCGACCAAAGAAGACGTCTCTGGCAGCGGCTCATCACCCAACCAATGATGGTTACGAAAAAAGCTGGTCAGCTCGTCGGCATGCTGTGGATGCGCACTCAAAAACTCGGACGGATCCGGGCGCTGGCCCGCTTCGATCCGCTGCAAGTAGTCGGCCATCACCGATTCAAGCGATAGCGACGGGTCAGTCCGGGAATCCGAAGACTTGTTCATCTTGGCAGTATAACCGGCAGCATCGCGGCCCGACGCGGGCGGTCACCCAACTTATTTCGACTCGATTCATTGGTATTTCTGCTCGACCACGAACGTCTGACCATCGCGCCGGAGCGCACGCCCCGCTCGTGGTTGAAATTCGTGGATGGATCTAGGCAAACAGAGCCGCAACGAGTCCGAGTGAAAGAATGAACAACAGAATACCCAGCAAAATCCAAACGATGATGGAAGTCTTGTATTTGATGTGTGGCGTTTGCTGGATGACTTTCTGATAGGCCGGCGAAAACACCATCTTGCCCTTCTCGCTGACCAACAGATACAGAAAATAACCGGAGATCAACGTACCGATAGGGAATCCCAATAATCCGATGCCACTGAGGATGATCGCGGCGATCCTTGACCAGGGCCGCAGTTGCCGGATCGCAACGCCCGTCAAGCCTTGAAAGAGTCCCATGACCAAATAGACCAGGCCAATCACGCCGACAATCACTCGTGCATTGGGATCCGGATGGTTGGCGGCACCTAGCATCGATGCCAAAACCGACAAACCGATGAGAACAAGGAAGATCGCGCCTAAAAAGAACAGCGTGCCGATCGACTTTACGGAAGCCTCGTGCGACAGATAAAACTTTCGCATCGTTTCGGCATCATCGTGATCCGTCTCTGGTGATGAAACGTCTGCCGTCGGGGCGTAGGGATTGATCCCTTTCGCTTGCCCCATGGTGGACTCAACGGAAAAAGGGTTCGGTTCGTCCGGCACCAATAGGTCTCCCAGAGGCATGATTGCGGCAGTGGCGTCAAGATGCTCTTGTATCATATCGTCGGCGGGTCATGTGGTACGGAGCCACCGATCACGATGACCTTTCGCAATGACCTCTGATAGAATACGCCGGACCTGGTCAGAACAGACACGTTTTCAATCGACTCCGATCGGTCAACGATTGATCGCCTGATGAATGTTCTTGGACAAATAGTTTTGGACCAGTGATGCTGTCTTGGCGTCATTGCTTTTCTTGCCACTGAATATCCTGATCCCCCTGATCTTAGCGCGAACCCAATGCGACGCCCCCTTCGCCCATGAACCGAAACAAAGGACTGTTACTCGCGTGCCTGTGCTTGGTCACAGTGGCGGCCTACATCCCGGCGATCCGCGGCGGATTTATCTGGGATGACAACGACTATGTCACCAGCAATATGACGCTTCGCGATGCGTCTGGTTTGCGAGATATCTGGCTCGATCCGTCCGCGACCCCACAGTATTACCCACTGGTGCATTCGTCATTCTGGATCGAATATCACCTGTGGGGGCTGCATCCGACGGGATATCACATCGTCAACGTTCTGATCCACATCGCCAACTCGTTGCTGTTGTGGCGGCTGTTGAGTCGGTTTTCCATTCCAGCGGCCTGGTTCGCTGCGTTTGTCTTTGCCATTCATCCGGTGCATGTCGAATCGGTTGCCTGGATCACCGAACGCAAGAACGTCTTGTCGGGTTTCTTTTACTTGAGCGCTGCTCTGTGCTTTTTAAGGTTCTGGGATTTCACACAAACCGGCGACGTTCCGACGGGCCAAGCCGGCAGCGACCAGGACGGAAGCGTCCCAGACGGTGCCCCGCAGAATCCTGTCGCGCAGGATTCTGTCGCGCAGGATTCTGTTGTGGAGAGCGATACCGAACACAGCGTCCCTGAACGCAACTGGGCATGGTTCGTCGCGGCACATCTTTGCTTCGTCGGCGCGCTGCTTAGCAAAACGGTTGCCGCCACATTACCGGCCGCACTGTTGGTGATGATTTGGTGGAAGCGTGGACGAGTGACATCAGGAAACGTCTTGATGTTGGTACCGATGTTTATTGTCGGCATCGGCATGGGATTGATGACGGTTTGGCTGGAAAAGAATCAAGTCGGCGCCAGCGGGATCGACTGGCAATTGTCCGCGATCGATCGTTGCTTGATCGCCGGCCGAGCGATCTGGTTCTACGCGGGCAAATTGGTCTGGCCTTTCGAGCTGATCTTCACGTACCCGCGCTGGGATATTGATTCGTCGGCGCCCTGGCAATACCTGTTTCCCGTTGGAGTCGTGATTGTCTTGATCGCACTTTGGTCGGCGCGTCATCGAATCGGGCGAGGACCGCTGGCGGCGGTTTGCTTTTTCTGCGGGACGTTGTTTCCAGCACTCGGTTTTTTTGATGTCTATCCGATGCGTTTTTCGTACGTCGCCGACCACTTTCAATACATGGCCAGCATCGGCGTGATTGTGCTAGCGGTTGCCGCGGCGAACGAAGCGCTGCAACGAATGTTTGAACGTTCTGGTGTTTGGAAAATCGCCGCAGCCGTATCGGTCACGATCGTCCTGGCGCTGCTGACGGCCAGACAAGGCCAAATTTACGAAGGTCTGGAAACGCTCTGGCGCGACACGCTTGCCAAGAATCCCGAGTCGTTCATGGGGCACAACAACCTGGGTCGTCTTCTGAACGATCGGGGTGACTACTCAGAAGCCGAGATGCATTTGCGCGAATCGATCCGAATCAAACCCGGCTTCGTCGATTCGGTGGTCAATTTGGCAAAAGCACGCGAAGGGCAGGGCGCGTTCGAAGATGCGTTGAATCTGTACAAAGAGGCGACCGAAATTGAACCCGAATTCGCTCCTGCGTGGAACGGACTTGGCGCGATTCATGGCATTCAGGGGCAACACGATCGCGCCGAACAGTCTTTAACCCGAGCGATCGAGATCAACCCGATCTATGCCAGCGCATATTCCAATTTAGCGACCGTCTACGCGGGACAAGAGAAATGGGACTTGGCGGTCGAATTTTACCAAAAGGCAATCAAACTCGACCCCAACTTGGTCGACGCACGTTCGAACCTCGCTCGCGTTTTCATGTCACAACAGAAGTTCGACGAGGCACAACGAGTGCTAAAGGATGCGTTAGAAATTCGGCCGGACGATATCAGCACACTGTTGAACCTTGGCGTGATCGCGGCAAACCAACAGCGGTATGAAACGGCGATTCACTATTTCAAAAGTGTGCTAAAGCGCGACCCCGGCCATGTGGCAGCGACGTACAACCTGGCGGCGATGTACGATGCCACCGGCGACGCGATGAACGCCACGCGATACATGGACGAGTATCGACGGTTGAGCGGACAATAATGTCAAACATAACACCACACTAAATCGACGATGAAACCGACTGATCAAGCAGACTCGACCGACGCCCCTCGACCGAGCGTGCGAATCTGGGTCGACGCCGATGCGTGCCCCATCGCCATCAAAGAAATCTTGTTTCGAACGGCAAAACGGCTCGAGATCGAAACCATTTTGGTGGCGAATCAGTCGGTCAGCATCCCATCGTCGGAATTGATCAAACGGATCACGGTGCGCGACGGCGCGGATGTCGCCGACGACCGAATTGTTGAGTTGATGCAGCCACTTGATGTGGTCATCACGGGCGATATCCCCTTGGCCTCACGCGTGGTGGATAAAGGAGGTGTCGCGATTGGAACTCGTGGTGAATTGTTCGATGACGCCAGCGTTCACGGACGGCTCGCTTCTCGCAACCTGATGGAACAGTTCCGTTCGGCCGGTGTTGAAACGAGCGGGCCGAAACCGTTGACGAACAAGGATGTCCAGACTTTCGCCAATCAACTCGATCGCATGCTGACTCGCATGATCAGACGGTCCGCGAAGGCTCGCTAATCGCCGGACCTTTGGCATCCTCGCTAGAATCGTCCGAGTACATCTGCCAGCGTTTGCCAACGATCAACCGCGATCCTCGGCGAAAAGTCAGAAACGACCACGCCCAACTGGCGACGACAAATAGACGGTTTCGAAATCCCGTCAGAAAATAAATATGCACGACCAACCAGGCTAGCCAAGCGACGACGCCCGTCATTCGATACTTGCCCACTTCGGTGATCGCGCGACTGCGACCGATCGTGGCCATTTGACCTTTGTCAAAGTATTGGAACTCGCCACGTTCCTTTCCGGCCAAGTCGTTTTCGATCGCACGAGCAACGAATTGACCTTGCTGAACCGCCGCCGGTGCGACGCCGGGAACTTGTCGTCCCGTCTTTTTGTCAATGAACGCGCACTGATCGCCCGCCACAAAGACGTTCGGAAAATCCGGTAACGAGAGGTCTGGATTAACGATCACTCGCCCCTGTCGGTCACACGACAAACCGCTGTCTTGACCCAATTCAGATGCCTTGACTCCCGCAGCCCACAACACGGTCGCGGCACGAATCCGTTCGCCTGAGACATCGACGCCATCGCTGTTCACATTTGTCAGCCGGCTGCTGGTCCAGGTTTGCACGCCCAGCTGTTCCAAATCACGAGTCGCGCGAGCGGACAGTTTTTCGGAAAACATCGGCAAGATGCGCGGCCCGGCTTCAACCAGGATGATGCGAGAAAGTTTCGAATCGATGTTGCGAAAGTCTCGAGCCAACGTGAACCGGCTCATCTCACCGATTGCTCCGGCGAGTTCGACCCCGGTTGGGCCTCCGCCGACCACGATGAACGTCAGTTGTCGCCGCCGTTCGTCGGGGTCGTCCGTCAATTCGGCCTTTTCAAAAGCGGACAACACACGGCGGCGAATCTCGGTCGCCTGTTCGATGGTTTTCAAGCCGGGTGCAAAGGGTTCCCACTGCGGATTGCCAAAGTAGCTGTGCATCGCGCCACAGGCCATTAGCAAATAGTCGTAGGGCAGGTCACCGATATCCGTATGGATCTGTGATAACGCCGGGTCGACCGATTTGACTTCGCCGCAGATCACTCGCACGTTGTTCTGTCCCGAGAACAAACTGCGAATCGGAGCCGCAATGTCGGCGGGGTTCAGGCCTGCCATCGCGACTTGATACAACAACGGCTGGAACAAATGGTGGTTGCGACGGTCAATCAACGTGATCTGCAATTTTGGATCACGGGCCAGTCGTTTCGCCGCATTCAAGCCAGCAAAACCGCCACCCACGATCACGACCCGTTTCTTGTCCACTAACTCGCTCATCGGATTGCCGTCGAGGTAAATGCGGAGGATAAACCGTGTGGCCACGCTGCCACCACTCTCAACCGCAAGATGAAAGTCTCTCGTTTCTTAACCGGCGTGGCTGCCCCTGTTTCACAGTCGGCCTTGCGACGACTGGGCGGTCTTGCGACGATCGGGCTCGAATGGGGATAGTGCATTTGCAGGACTCTTTTCCGAGAAGTCGTTTCACAACCAGGAAGTCACTGCTAAGAAGTCACTGCCCGTTTCCGCCGGCTCTTTGCTTAAGATTATCGTCTCTGTGACCATGACCAAGATCGATCGCTACATTCTGGTGCTGTTCTTGCGAACCGTACTCATTTGTTTCTGTTCGATCGCCGGAATCTTTGTCGTGTTTCACGCCTTTACAAGCATGGATGATTTTGTCCGGCAGGGCGAGGCCCAGGACGGTCTGATTCGCGTGATGGCGCGCTACTACGGGCCGTACATGCTGCTGTTGTTTGACATGACCGGCGCGATGATCACGCTGTTGTCGCTGTTGTTCACCGTTGGTTGGTTACGGCGAACCGGCGAGTTAACGGCGACGTTGTCGGCGGGAATTTCGCATGGGCGGATATTGAAACCCATGGTGATTGCTTCGCTGATCATTATTGTCGTCCAACTTGCCAACCGCGAATTCCTGCTGCCACATTATCGAGACAACCTGTCGATGAAGGCAAAATACAGCGTCGAAGAAAAGGAAGAGTCACTGTTGCCGCGGTACGACCAAACCAGCGCGATGTTGTTGGACGGAGACGCCGTGAAACCCAAAAGCCATGTGATTATTCATCCCAATTTTCGCATCTACGGCGAGTACCCTTCGTTCGGTGACACATTGATGGCCGAGTCGGCAGAATGGGTCGACGCAAACCAGACGCATCCGTCGGGATACCTGCTTCGTGGCGTGCGTCTCCCCGAGGGAATCGATCAGCTTCGTTCGGTCGGAACGAAAGCACGCCCGATCCTGTTGACCAGTCATGACCAAAATTGGCTGCAATCAGGGCAGTGCTTTTTTGCGACATCGGTACACACCGATCTGCTGCTCAATAACGAATCGACCAAGCGGCTTTCGTCGGTCGCCGAACTCGTCCGCCGCGTCCGCAACCCGGCGGTCCGCAGCAGTGCCGCGATTCATGTGGCCTTGCACGAGCGAATCATTCGCGTGCCGCTTGATTTCGCGTTGGTCTGTCTAGGATTACCGTTGGTGGTCAATCGGCGCGAGCGTAATTTGTTTGTGATGATCGCCGCGGCGCTCGGCACCGTGCTCGGTTTCTTTATGCTCAAGACGCTCGCCGGAGCGATGGGCGGTGGCGGCTATTTGCTTTCGCCATCGATGGCCGCTTGGATGCCGCTGCTGATTCTCGGTCCGATCGCGTACAGCCGTCTGCGTGACGTCCAAACGGTATGACACCCGATCAAATATCGATCGTCATCCCGACGCTGAATGAAGAATCCAACATCGCCGCTTGTATCGCTTCGGCCAAGGCATCAGGCGCGACCGAAGTCATCGTGGCCGATGGCGGCAGCACCGATGCGACGTGGCGTACCGCCGAATCGTCAGGAACCACCAAACTGATCCGTTCGCTGCCGGGACGAGGCGTGCAATTGAATGCCGGCGCGCGATTCACCAAGGGCGAGTTCATTCTATTCCTGCACGCCGACAACCGGTTAAGCAAAGATTGTCTGGGCCAGATCTGCAAACACCCCGAGACCACTTGGGGCGCATTCCGACAAAGAATCGATTCGGACCGAACCGTATTTCGCTGGCTGGAAGCAGGCAATGCAGCCAGGGCCAAGGTCAAGAAAATGCCGTTCGGCGATCAAGGCATCTTCGTGCGGCGCAGCGTATTTCTTTCCGAGGGCGGATTCGATGAAGTGCCTCTGATGGAAGACGTCATCTTATCGAAAAAGCTTCGCCGCATCGCGAAACCGATCCTGCTGCCAGGCCCACTCACCATCAGCGCCCGTCGCTGGGAACACAACGGCGTGGTCCGGCAAACCGTCCGCAACTGGACGATCCAACTTTCCCACTCGCTCGGCGTCACGCCCGAACGCCTGGCCAAGTGGTACCGCTGAGAAAGGCCACGAGCCACGAATCCGCTCTATCCGGCAGCACGGGGATGTGCTTTTTCGTACACCTGACGCAGGTTCGCGGCGCTAACATGAGTATAGATCTGTGTGGTCGCCAAACTCTTGTGCCCCAGCAGTTCTTGCACGCTGCGGATGTCGGCGCCCCGGTCCAGCAGGTGCGTTGCGAAACTATGCCGCAACGTATGTGGACTGGTCCGCGTGTCCAAGCCCGTAACCGCGATATGCTTCTCTAACATCCGGCCGACGCTACGAGTGGTCAAGATGCGTCCAAAGCGATTGACGAACACCGGCGCCTCGCGGCCGAGAGCTTCGGTTTTCGGATCGCGAACGCGTTTTTGTTCATACGCTTTGATCGCTTTGATCGCGTAGGACCCTAGCGGGCTGATCCGTTCCTTGCGTCCTTTCCCACGGACACGCAGGATTTGTTCATCGGGATCCAGGTCACAGTCGCGCAGCGCAACCAGCTCGCTGACTCGCAGTCCGGCCGAATACATCGTTTCCAAGATCGCTCGGTCTCGCAAACCCGCGACGTCGGCCGGCGGCGGAGCCAGCAATAATTTGCCGACCTCATCGTTGGACAAGACATGCGGCAGCTTGCGCTGTCGGCGCGGATTGCGAAGCGGCTTGGCCGGATTGCTGTTGGCGATCCCTTCACGCATCGCAAAGCGATAGAAACTGCGGAGCGATGCGAGCTTGCGAGAAATGGTTGTCCGCGCGTAACCGGCCTGCTGAAGTGCAGCCTGAAAACTGCGCAGATCACTGGGTGCGAGCGCGCCGGGGTGCGGAATCGAGCCGTTCGTCGCTTCCAACCAATCCATCAGCCCGAACAGGTCCTCACGATACGACTTGATCGTCAAGTCGGACGCATTGCGTTCGGTTGCAAGGTACTGCAGGAACTTGGTGATGGCGCTCCGCATGATTCTGCCTGGATGCCTATCGCTCGGGATGCCAACCGCGGGGATCGGCGGCTAGTGAAAATCGTCGATCGACAGACTGTCAAATTCTTCGTTGAAGAACATGTCGTCTTCGGTCGGTACGGCATCGCGAATTTTGCGGCTAAGCATCGCCGCGTCATACCACGAAAAGTCCAACTCGGGATCGGCAGCGAACCGAGCCAATTGACGCAACGTCTCATCGCGATTTCGATCGTCGAAGAGGAAGATGAAGCGTTCCTCACCTTTGACCAACGCAAGTACGTTGATTTCCATGTCCATCGCGGAGTCCGTTTGCTGATATTGCGACGCTGATTACCAGGACGCCGGTTACTTACCCGGCTTACCTAGACTCAGTATCGGCTCAGTGGCCACCGCAGGATGAGATCGCTTTGGTCAGTTCCCCCCCGTGATTCCAACATCTCGGCGATATGCAAGTGACAACAGAAACGAATGAAATCATCGCTACGTTTTAAGTAACCCTGCCATCCTCCCGGACGTGCATCATCACCGGTCTCGACGTAGTCACCGAGACGTTTTGTGAAGTAAGGATCATTGGCACGATAGATTTTGGTATGCGAAAGCACCGGTTCATGGCTGATCGTTGTCGGCGCCGGATGCGGCGATGGAGGATCAGGAATCAGATCGGTCGGATTGGGCCAATGCGGCGGCAGCGGCGCCTCGATTTCTTCGATGGCAAAGTCGTCGCCGGAATACCCGGCCGGAATCTCTGCGGAATCCGTTCCCTCGTTGAAATCGTTGTTCCTTAACACGTTCGATGGCAGCGTTGGCGACGCCAAGTCATGCGATCGCGGCTGGTCCATGTCCGACGAGGGCAATTGCAGGCCATCCAAGTCCATGGGCAATGCAAGATCCTGCGGTTGATCGTGGGAAGTTTGCCGGACGGCGTCTGTGCGAACATCGTTGTTTTTGCGTCCATCACGCGGGTCGATGTCGTTTTGCCGGTCGAGTTCGTCTTGAGCACCATTACTTGAATTGGCCGGCAAAGCCGTTTCGTCGGTGACGGAGGATTCATCCGATACCGGTGACAGCAGACCATCGGGTACGCCTTGTGGCGACTGCGTTGCTAGTTGGCTTCGTGCGAGTTCAAACTCGGCTTCACGCACGATGCGGCGCGGTATTTCTTTCTCGGCTTCGGTTCCCCAGGGCAGCCCGTAACCGGCCGGAATCGGATGAAAGCCTTCGTTGGCTGCATACCAATGCACCGTCATCGCCAAACGTGGCGGATAATACATATCGAAATCAGTGACGCTGCCAACGACGACGGCTTCGACCCCTAAGACTTGTGCGAGATGCTGAAACGATTTTCCGTCACGGGGCTCGCCGTAAACGCTGGCATACTGAAACCACTGAGCCTTGGTCACGCCGACGGGCAGGACTTCGAAACCGGGGATCGATTGCAATTCGGCGTAGTAGGCTTCGGCAATCGCATCACCGTCGACGGACGGTTCGCTGCTCTGGTTATAGAAAGGCAGCACCGCGACACGCTTGATCTGCGGAAACGGATTGTGCAGCGAATCGCGAAAACGTGTCTCGGGAACGAGCGAACATCCCGAGATGGCGGCGACGCATGACAAGAGCGCGATCGCACAGAACGCCCGATTAACGGCGTCAATGGTCGCAACGGTTGAATTCAGTTTCACGGCTAGTGCCAGCGCAGGGATGCGCGCATGGTCCTCGCCCCCACTGGCAAGGATCGGCCGATTCGGCAGGCCGACTTTAGCGATTCGGCAAGAAAGATGGCCAGCTTGCTACTAATGACCGCCCCCGCCCCTCACCGAGCCCGCCTCACCGAGCCCGCCAATCAGGTGCAGCGATGGGCCGTGTCGACAGCTATCGACCGTCTCAACAGCGATCGGCCGTCGTCATAACTATCGTCCGTAGTAATAACTATCGGCCGTAGTAATAACTATCGGCCGTAGTAATAAACGGGCACATAGTAGGTGCGATTGGGCGAATACCGGCTGGAAGTCATCGGGGTCGAGCCCCAATTGGGTCGCAGCGGCTCATGGCCGATCCATAGATTGCGTTCCAGGCGAGCGATGCGTTGCCGCGAGCGGTACAGGGCACGTGCCTGTCGCAACTCGGCCGCTGTCATCGGGCTGGTGCGAAGGTCCGACGCACTGGACGGATTCGGCGAGGTTTCAAGCGACTCGAACAGGGACGAAACGGCGTCCGATTGTCCCTTACCCGTGTCTTGCGCCGTCGCGTTGCACACTGCCGAAAGTGAAAGGATCATCGTTGCGGCGATGAAGAAGCGGCGAATTTTCATGGCAGGTTCCACGATGGGATGGACGGAATTGAAAACCGATCTGACTTGTCTGGGGCATCGGATGCCCGCTCAGTCAGACTTCATCAACCATGACGATTCCGCGGCGGGATCGCAAAAATTGTCGACGAAGATGCGGATTATTTGGGTCGTCCCCCTTCAATTTTTTCGCAGAGCGATTCCACTGTAGTAAGAAGTCGGGCGTTGTCCCGAACAGGGTCAGGCCACCTGAACGCGCCCTGGCTGACCACTTCAATCAAACTTCCATTTCAAAACACGCCAGGAGAACCATCCCCGTGAAAATTTGCCGACAACTTTTTTCGTGCGTCGCCGTCATCATGCTCGCAGCCTCGTTTGGTTGCCAACCGCCAGCCGCCGACACCGACGTTGATGTATCGACGTCCACCGCCGAAGAAGCTGGCAGCGGAACATCGAACACGACCACCGGCGCCGAAACACCCGCCAGCAACGTGACGACCGGCAGCGAAACGCCTGCTGGCGAAACTCCCTAGAGCATTCCGTCGTAAAGACAGCCACCGTCGCCTGACGGTGGTCCTCGCTTGGATGAACATCGCTAAGAATCAAGACCCAATATTGTTTCTAGTGATGCTATAAGCACTAACAAACGCGGCATGCCGCGAACGGCAACAAGACGAAAGGCCAATGCGAATGATTTCGCATTGGCCTTTTTCGTGCAGCGATCACCGCGATCCTGTCACGCTCAGGCATGCAAGACAGCGGACCAGCCCGACAACATCAACGAAGACTCTCGAAGTGATCCGTAATCAGCTTCGCGTGTTCCGAGACGACAGATTTGTACTGCGATTGACCGACAACATTGCGTGTTTCTTGCAGCCCATCGGTGTAATCGTACAGCTCGTGGCGCAACACCCGCTGACGCTGACTTTGATCGCGCCACTGGACGTAACGATACCGCTTTGTTCGCACCGTGTAGGCCATTGTGTTTTGATGGTCACCGCCCACCGGTGATATCTGTCCAAAGGCCGCATGCTTGATCGCGTCAACGTCGCCCGATACCAACGGCATCAGCGACTCGCCCTGCAGGTGCTCCGGTCGATCGAGACCACAGTATTCCACCAGCGTTGGATAAACATCCACCGTTTCGACAATCGCATCGGTGTGACGGCCCGATAGCGATTGGCGTCCTGGAAAGCGAACGATCAAGGGTGAACGCATCGCGCCCTCAAACTGGGTGTGCTTGGCCCAACGATTCTGATCACCAAGATGAAATCCGTGGTCTCCCCAAATCACGACCGCGGTGGAATCGGTTAGCCCAAGTCGCTCGAGCTGTTCCAGCAGACGACCGATATGATGATCGGTGTAACTGACACAGGCATAGTAGGCCTTGGTCAGTTGCAGCGTTTGCGATTCGTCCGGGCGATCTGATCGTGAAAACATCTTTCGTTGCTCGACGTCGTTTTCGTCAACGCGTGAGTAACCGTATGAATCAATTTCGCCCCAGTTGTACATGAAGTCGACGGCGTCGGCCGGAAACTGCTGCGGAGCAAGCGGTGCGAGATCAACGTCATCATAAAGTTCCCAAGAGCGTTTCGGCGCGACCAACGGCAGATGTGGCTTATAGAAACCCACCGCGATAAAAAACGGCACGTCCTGGTGTTCTTGTATTGCCGCAAGCGCTTTTTCAGCATTGCGAAAATCAGTGTGAGCCTGTTCGTTGCCGTTGAAAATCTCGATTGCCGGTCGCCAGGATTCCCGCTTGTTCTTGGCCTTCGGCTGGTAGGGAAAATCGACGTAACAGGCCCAATCCGTCGGCGACTTCGTCGGTTTTTCACTCCAGCCGCAACCGTCAGCGCCACCGGTGCCGTGATAGATCTTGCCAAACCCCAAAGTCGTATAGCCGTGGCGGCGAAACGACAGCGGCAACGTCGGCATGCGGTCGGGTTGTTGGGCAATCACAGACCACTGGCCGTTGTGATAGATCCCAGAGCGATCCGGCCGGACGCCACCGGTCAAGACGCAGCGAGACGGTCCGCAAACCGGCCACTGAACATAGTGTCGATCAAACCGGATTGCCGTCTTGGCGAACCGGTCGATGTTTGGCGTGATCGCTTGCCCGCCGTAGCACCCCATGACCGGTCGTAAGTCATCGATGCAAATCAACAAGACATTCTTGCGTGATTGTTTCGCGACGGGGACCGCGTCACCAACCGCCCACGCGGATGAACTTGTCAGCACACCGATTGCCACCCACCACACACGCCAATTCATTCCTGAACACCTTTTACTTGGTTGTAAGACGTGACGACGCGCGGCTTAACCTTTTTGCGTCCCGGGTGCCTTACCAAAGATCGATCGTAAATCCGTCACATCGGTGATGAGCACCTTGCCACCTGAGGACTGACCGGTTCCCGTTAGTGTCACTCCGGTTCCACAGTGGTACGCAAGATTGAAATCATGAAAATCGCGAAACTGAACTTCTACGCGGACGGATTGTCTGCCTTGGACGTCGACATAAAACACTTTGGCTTCGTCCAAGTTCTCTGACATCCGCAGGCGTCCCTGAACCGTGATCTTCTCACCTTCCGTCCGCACCCAGCTTTCGAACGCCCTTTCGCGGTAAGGCTGAAAATCCGAACCATCCAGACCAGGTAAAGGATCGGCCGATCGTCCGTACGCATCCGATTCGATGCCGAACTTTTTCAACAGTGACAGGTGCAACCGGCCAAGTTGTTGGTTCTGGTCGTACCGGACATAGCGTCCCGTCTTGATCATTTGCTTGCCGCCCGCCAAGACAATCGGGATGCGAGTCGCGGTGTGATTGTCGCTGTGCCCCATCCCGCTGCCATACAACACCAGCGTATTGTCCAGCAGTGTACCGTCACCCTCCTGATGAGATTTCAATTTCGTTAGCAACGAATCAAACTTTTCCATATGCCACAAACTAATTTTCAGCAGCGAATCGAGATTCGTCCGGCTAAAGTTACGAAAAAAGTGCGACAGGTAGTGGTGCTGTTCGGTAATTCCGAGAAAGTCAAAGACCATCCGACTGTTGCTGTTGCCCAACATATAAGTGACGCAGCGTGTCGAGTCGGTCCACAGAGCCAGAACGATCAGGTCAATCATGGTTTCGACTTGCTCGTCCAGCGTTGCGCTGGTCCCAGGTCGGCGCAGCTTGGCGACATCGACATTCAGATCGGCCTGTCGCATATTTTGCAGGCGTTTCTCACTGCCACGAACAACGCTTAGGTATTCGTCTAACGTTCTGCGATCTTCTCGACCGGCACTTCGCATCAAAGATTTTGCGTCGTCCTGAACTTGATCGAGCACGCTGATCAGTTCACGTCGTCGTTGTGGATTGGCAGCCGGATTTCGAAACAGTCGATCGAAAATGAGCTGAGGATCACTTTCGCGCGGAATGGCCGCTCCGTGTCGGTCATAGGAGATATAGCTGCAACCGAACTGATTCGGGAACAACCCTTCCGTTGTCAGTTCCAGAGATCGATGCGGCGTGTCACCGCAAATCTTGTCGGCGATGATTTGGTCGACCGAGGCCGACGTCGTATTCTCGTGGTGCCCGGACAAGAATCGTCGAGTCGAATTCTTATGCGACGAAAAACCAAAGTCGCCCATGTTGTCCAAGATCAACAAGTCGTCTTTGTGCTTTGCAAACGGCTTCATCAAAGGCGACATACGGAAGTCGTACTCGCTGCCGCCATTGATGTTCCAACTGGGCGGATGCACGCCGTTCGGTTTGAACAACGTCATGAAGCGTGTTGGCGGCGATTGGTCCGCATCGGTACTTGCCGATGCACGCGTCAGATTCAGCATCGGCAATGGCAACAGCGTTCCCGCGCCTCGCAAAAACTTGCGGCGTTGAATTCTTGTGTTCATCTAACTTCGATCATCCAAGAGTATTGTTTCTCGAAATGGCAAGCTGCCAGCAACTTCATGGAAAAGGTCTCGCCACGAACCGTTTGTCTCGATCATCTTTTGGGTGATCGAACGAACGACGGCCGCGTCATCAACCGTCAGCTTGCGACCGTACGCATACGCCATGGTCCGCTGCACGATATTTCGAACAACCGCCTCTCGCTGACTCGTTGCCAAAATCTGTTTTAGCTGTTCGATTCCCGCAAACGTTTCGCCACTGGGCAACTTGCCACTGGTATCCAGTTCGGCGGGATCGTCAATGTAGTCCGATTTCTTCGGGGCTCTCTTTTTTTGCGGATTGTCCGAGGTCAGGCGGTAATGTCCATTGTCGTCAAACGCTTGCAGTGCGAATCCCAGCGGGTCGATTTTATTATGACAGACCGCGCAGCTGTTGTTTCGACGATGCTGTTCGAACCGCTGGCGAAACGTCAGGTTCTCACCGCGACGGTTAGGCTCGACCTGTCCGACATTGGCTGGCGGATCGGGCAGCTCGTCGCCCAAGATTCGCTCCAGCACCCAGGTTCCGCGCAGAATTGGCCCCCGGTTCATCGCCAGCACGCCAGGCATCGTCAAAATGCCACCGCGATAAGTCGCCTGCTCCAGTTCGATGCGCTGGTTCGGATAGGTTTGCTGTTCGATACCTCGCTGTTTCTCACTCTTGGTCAACTGTTTCGAATCGGCACCGTACATCTTCGCTGTGTAGCGATTCGCAAACGCCGTCCGGCTGTCGATCAACTCGATCAACGGTCGGTCTTCAGCGATCAGATACTTCACGAAATCGATCGGCTGGGACTGCAGCGCGGCGGTCTCAGGCGGATTATCTGAAACGTGTTCGATTTCAGAAAGCGAAAGCCACTCGGTAACAAACACCTCGGCAAGACTGTCCGCTTTGGGCGATGCGAGCATCCGATCGATCTGCGAGGCATACGTTTGCGGATCACTTAACGTGCCGTCGGCTGCCGACTGCATCAATGCCTCATCGGGCATATCCGCCCACAAAAAATACGACAAGCGTTCGGCAAGTTCGAACCGGTCCACCGGCTGCTGCCCGACGCTGTTCCGCTCGATTCGCAATCCGCGATAGATGAAGTCGGGCGACATCAGCAACATTTCCAGCTCGGCCTTCAACGCCAACTTTAATTCCGCGCCACGCCGACCGCCGAGCCGCGCCACAATCGCTTTGACTTCCGACTCTGGCACATCGCGGCGTTTGACAAGCGGCACAAATTTCTGCAGCAGTCTGTTGGCATGTTTCGGCGTGAATGTGTCACCATTGATCGGACCGGTGAACCGAGCAAGTTCCTCACGTCGCGGCAGAGAGAAAAATTCTTGCAGCGCGGCATCGACCAGAAACGAATATTGATCCCAAACGACAGACGTCAGTGGGTTCTGATGTGTATCGTTCTTGAATCCACTTTGTCCCGGCGGATCCTCTGGCAGCAACTTGATCACCATCGAGCGCTGCGTCACCGTCTGCTCGGCCTCGATCACGTCGACTTCCAGATCAAAACCCAACAGGGTTCGAAGTGTGTTGCGGTATTCGGTGACCGACAAACGTCTCGGCCGCATCACGGCAGGTCGTGGTTCGGCTTGACCGACAAATACTTGATACCAATTTTCGATACGTCGGCGATCTTCATCCGACGGTTGCTTGGCATCCTCGGGCGGCATCGATCCGGACCGCAGCACATCGATCATCGACTGCCAAATCTCGAACGCTTCATTGACCGCTTGCCGCGTTTCGATTGCCCCGAAATCAATGTCTCCGTTGACATCATCACCGGCATGGCATTCAAAGCAAAACTGCTTCAGAAACGGCTTCACCTCGTTTTCAAAGGTGTCCGCGCCTACACTTGCCGAGGTGAACGACATGACCGCCAACAGATGCACCGCGATCGCAATGCGATGATTCCATCGCGATCGAGGCGGCCAAGAATTCCGATGCAAATCACCAATCATCAACGGCTAATTCACGTGGGCGGCGGGAAACACAGGCGGGCAGAGCAATGATCAGCACACTCGAAAAACGCAATGATCATCGAGGAAAGATCAATGGCGGATCGCACTCATCGGCGTCACTGATCGATTGCATTCAAACATGAGTATAGTCGATCCGAACGAACACGTGATTTCGCGGGCGGCCGGCCAGTATCTGATTCGGCGCGGCGTCCCGATCAGGACAAGCGGAGCTGAAACGATTGCCGTCCGAACGACTTCCCATTGATTTGCAGCGTCAAATGATGCGTTCCGGGATACAGCGTGTAGGTTGTCGCATCCGCTTTCAGGACATGACGTTTGCTGATCGCAATCGTCTGCCCACGTTCGACGTCCAATTGCTTGATCTTGTGAACTCTCGGCGCAAGCGTACCGTTCGCTTTGACGAAATCGATGACGTAATCGACGATCAGCGATTCATTCCGGTTTGCGGTCAACGAGAATGAAAAATTGACCGCTTGGCCGGCTTGCACTTTCGCGGGGCAAATCGAAAACTGGCTAACTTGAATTTTCGGATCTGCACGGAAGCCAAGGAACCGCAGAGCGGACCGGTCGCCGCGTTTGATCAGCGTGCGCAATGCGTGTCGGCTCATCCATTTTAATTCGTTGGCGTCTTGCTGTTTCGCCTGCTTCCACCGCTTCAGTGAATCGAGAACGACCTTGGGGCTGCTTTTAGAAATATCGTTCAAATGATTCGCGACTGACCTTGTTACGTAACGAGTCGAATCGGCATGTAGCGCATCGAGCATCGGCAACGGGACTCGTGGGTCGATCGAAAGACGTCCCGACCAAGGCAACAGCGGACGTGTCCCTTCGCTGACCAGTCGACGCACGTGATAGTTCGTGTCCGATGTCCACTTGTCCAGTTCCGCCAGCGTTTCCGAGGGATGAGTGCCGATGAACGGGCGAATCGCGTCTTCCATCGAAAACCGTTTCGTGATCGCCTTCAACGTTTTCAGGGACAGCTTCAGATAGCGTTTTTCCAAACCGTTACGGACAACAAACTGCCCAAGCGGTGCGAAGATAAAGTCACCGAAGTCATCGTCGGTGTTGTTGGGATCCAACGGAGGCGGAAGTGCTGATGTGATTTGCTTGGCGGCAACGCGATAATCGTCAGCAAGCCGGCGTTCAAGCTGCTCGGCAATGTGCACGATCCGTTGCTTTAATTCGAGCTGCTTTAGGCCCCGCATTGTGTCTCGAACAAAGCCGGACGCATCAAAGGAGTCATCCGACGCCGCAAATAAACTCGACAGGTACTGAACACGGTCGCGATTGAAGAGTTGATCTTTCAGGCTGAAACTTGCCTCGGTTCGTTTACCTGCCATCGGTGCCGTTGCGATTCGCTAGAGTATGGGAAGTACGAAAAGTGGTTCCTGTCCGCACCGTTTCATTTGGTTGTCGCCGATCGCATGGATCGATTCACTATGAGTCCAACAGATCGATACCAGGCCCACCCTGATCGGCCAACGTTTTCTGTCACTGACTCGATTTTGACAAGGTGAAGTCTTGAGAACATTTAATCTGCTGATCATCGTCTCGCTCTGCTCGGCCGTCGCCACCGCGCAACCGTCGCCCACGTCCAACCGTAGGGGCGGACGTTCACCGCAGTTGCTTTTTCAGCAATTCGACAAGAACGCTGACGGCCGTGTCAGTCGCGAGGAAACAGACGACGCGGCGTTCTTTGATCGCGTTGATACCGACGCCGATGGTTTCATCACGCGGCGGGAAGCAACCTCGTTTGCACAGCGAGATCGACCTCAAGAGACGCAACCGAGCGCCCCGGTCTTTCCGGCTAACACTGCCGACGTTGCCGCCAAACGAAGCCTGCTGGCACAAATCGATCCGGTTGTCGGCAAGCAATCGCGTCCGCCGAATGTCGTGCTGATTTTGGCCGATGATCTGGGATACGCCGACACGGCAACCTACGGCTCTCGTTCGATCCCGACGCCCCACATTGATCGGCTTGCGTCCGCTGGCGCAAAGCTGACCGACGCTTATGTGACCGCGGCGTCATGTAGTCCTTCTCGCGCCGGCTTAATATCGGGCCGTTATCAACAACGATTCGGTTTCGAATTCAATACGGCCGGCGCGGCGATCACGCATCGGCTACACCGCGGACTTGATCCCGCGGCCGTCACACTCGCTGACGTGATGCAGTCGGCGGGATATCGGACAGCCGCAATCGGAAAATGGCACCTGGGCACACGGGCACAGTTTCATCCACTGGTGCGAGGCTTTGACGAATTCTATGGGTTCCTGGGCGGCGCACATTCCTTCTTTTCCGCTAAATCAGACGAGCCAATACATAGCACCTTGATGCGCGGGGGAGATCCGTTGATCGAACCTGAGTACTTGACCGACGCAATCGCTCGAGAGACCGTCAATTTCATCGAAAAGCATGCCGACCAACCGTTCTTTGCCTACGTTCCGTTCAATGCGGTTCACACACCGATCGAAGCCACAAAGAAATACCAAGACCGGTTCCCCGACGTCACCGATCCAACTCGGCGAGATTACTATGCGATGACCAGCGCGCTGGATGATGCCGTTGGCAACATTATCGCCGCAGTTGCCGATCACGATTTAACGGACAACACACTTGTGATATTCGTCAACGACAACGGCGGACCAACGTACACAGGCGTGCAAAGCAACGAACCGCTAAAGCTTGGCAAACTGTTTTTGTTCGAAGGCGGCGTGCGTGTGCCAATGCTAATCAAATGGCCGAACGCAATTCCCGCAAAACAAGTTTTCGGTGGCACCACCAGCACGCTGGACCTGTTTCCGACCATTGCCGCTGCGGCCGGAATCGACGTCCCGACGGCAATTCCTCTCGACGGTGTCAATCTGCTTCCCTATCTGACTGGCGAGCGAGATGGATCACCCCATGAAACTCTTTTCTGGAGCAACGGCCCCAATACTGCCGTCCGACATGGCGATTGGAAACTTGTCTGCTCTGGTGATTCCAAATGGCTATACGATCTATCCGATGATCTCGGTGAAACCAAGAACCTGGCCGAATCGCATGCCGAAAAGCTGCAACAACTGCAAACGCTCTTACGAGATTGGCAAGAAGAAATGTTGCCGCCAAAATGGCCCAGCAAGGCAGGTCGACGGGTCCACGACGTGGATGGTCAACCTTACGAACAGAACATCTAAACACCTACATGAAAGTTCTCGATTAACGAGCAACCATGAATATCAATCCCACTTATTGGTTCGTGCGAAATCCATTCGGTGCGATGGCCATCGTATTCGCTCTGACGGTGTCGACCGACTTAACCCCGATTGCACATGGGCAACAGACCGCAACGGCCAGCTCTTCAATCAAGTCAACCGATTGGCCCTGGTGGCGAGGCCCCAGCGGTGACGGCATCGCCCCAGCCGGCCAGCAACCGCCAACGAAGTGGAGCGAAACCGAGAATGTTCTGTGGCGCGCTGCCGTCCCCGGACGTGGTCACGGAAGTGCGACCGTGCTGGGCGATCAAGTTTTCTTGGCGACCGCAGACGAATCCCGTGATGGTCAGTTCGTTCTCTGTTTTGATCGTAACTCGGGCAATCAAGTGTGGGAAACCGCCGTGCATCAAGGCGGACTGAAGCACCAAGGTAAAAGAAAGCCGAACGAGAAAGCGTCTTTGGCATCCTCGACCGTCGCGACCAATGGCCAGTTGCTGTACATCAACTTTCTTAACGACGGCGCCGTCTGGACATCGGCACTATCTCGCGCCGGTGACATCGTGTGGCAAAAAAAGATTAGCGACTATGTCATTCACCAAGGCTACGGTTCATCGCCCACCGTTTACCAAGACCTCGTTATCGTCGCGGCAGACAATAAGAGCGGCGGTGCGGTTGTGGCGCTGGATCAAACGACGGGCACCGAAGTGTGGCGACGCGGACGGCCGACGACACCGAACTATCCATCGCCTGTCGTCCTGATGGCTGCGGGTCGCGAACAATTGATCATGACCGGCTGCAACTTGGTCACCAGTCTCGATCCGGCTAGCGGTAAAGAATTATGGGAGATCGAAGGAGCGACGACCGAATGTGTGACGTCCACGGTCACCGACGGCAAACACGTATTCACGACCGGCGGATTCCCCAAGAACCACATCGCTGCCGTCGCAGCCGACGGATCGGGAACGACGACGTGGGAAGTCAACACGCGAGCCTACGTTCCCTCGCTGCTGATCAAAGATCAACACCTGTTCGCGGTGCTAGACGCGGGCGTGGCGACTTGCATGCGATGCGACACCGGCGAAGAGGTCTGGAAGGCAAGACTCGGCGGAACGTTCAGCAGTTCGCCAGTCATGGTCAATGATCTCATTTACGCAACAAACGAAGACGGCGAAACGTTCATCTTTCGCGCGCGAACGGACAAATTCGAATTAGTCGCAAAGAACCAACTTGGCGAAAGCGTCTTTGCCACACCGGCCATCTGCGGAAACCAGATCTTTACCCGAGTCGCTCATCACAAAGACGGTCAACGAAACGAATATCTGTACTGCCTTGCAAAAGAGTAACACATCAAGGAACGATGCTCCGCTTGTTCCAGACTCCGTGAGCCCTCGTTCTGAGGACTGGGACAAAGAGCGAACGTAAGAATCGGTCCCGATGCGCAATCGGCTTGCTTTAGGTTGCGGTCATGCCATTCAATTCAGCAGGCAGCGGGGATCGGTTCACGCTACTTTCGTTTCTTCTTTGGCAGTTTATAAGTTGCCCCGTTGTCCGGTGGAACTTCGTTGTGCCATGCGAGTAATTCCGCTCGCAGCTGTTTAACGATCTCGGGTTTTTCTGTGGACAGGTCGGTCGTTTCCTCCCGATCCGCTTCGAGGTCATACAACAACGCATCCGTCCCGTCGTACTCACACAACAGTTTCCACTTGCCATGGCGAACGGCGAGATCCGGCAGATCGTCGACTCCGTAAAAGGCATCGCGATCAGGAGGACGACGGAAAAAAATGGGCTGATCACGCGAAGATTCCGAATGCCCGAGCAGAGTTTTCGAAAGCGACTCTCCGTCAAAGGAGACTCCGGTTGCCTCGACGTCTGCGATCGACAGCAACGACGGCACCAGATCGATCGCCGAAAAGACCGAGTTCTTGTTTACCGCCCCTACTTTCCGAGGATTGACGAGTCCTGGCCCCCACGCGATCAGCGATGATCGGATGCCGCCTTCGAACAAATGTGTTTTGAAACCTCGGAAAGGCCCCGCCGAACCGGCACCTTGCTCGGGACCATTATCGCTGCATACGAGTATTAGCGTGTTGGATCGCAACTTTTCATCGCCGCGAATGTAATTGAACAATTCGCCAAGCTGTTCATCCGCCGTTTCAAGGACTCCGTGATAGAGCGTCCTCTTTTCGCCATCACCGCGTCTCGCCTTGGGGGGGAAAAATGGCGAATGCACATCATCAGGCCAAACATTGACATAAAAAGGTTTGTCATCGGCGTCGGCACGCTTGATGAAATCGATCGCTGCTTGTGTAAATGATTCCGTTACCAGAGATCGGTCTTGCCAAATGATTTCTCCGCGTCCAAGCGTATCACTGTTATGTGTGTGTTTCGTCGTGGGGCTGCCGTCGTAAGCATCTTTGATGGCCAAGACACGCGGGCCCAGCCCTTCGAAGTTGGTTAATGATTCTTCGAATCCATACTCGGTAATCAAAGGTGCTTCGCCGACGTCACGCTGGCCACCCATGTGCCACTTGCCGAAATGACCGGTCGCGTAACCGGCGTCGTGAAGAAACCTCGCAAGCATCGGCGCACTCGGATCCAGCCATTGAGCCATGCCGCGATCAATATTCTGCTGACGATAGGCAAGATACGACGAAATTCGCCATCGCTGCGGATACTGCCCCGTCGAAATCGCAACCCGCGATGGCGAACAGATCGGCGAGTTGACGTAGAACTGTTCAAATCGGATGCCCTCTTCTGCAAGCCGATCAATATTTTCGGTGGTGACTGACTCGTTGCCGAAGCAAGAAAAGTCGCCCCAGCCCATGTCGTCGATGAAGACCAGAACAAGATTGGGCTGATCAGAAGCCTGGACACCATCGGGCACCCAAGTGATCGCGGCGGCCAAAAGCCAGAAGGTCAGCAAACGTGTCATGGACACCATCCTCTATGTAGGCAAGCAGTAAGCAGAAAGTAAGCCGAAACGAGCCGTGCGCAGTGGCGGCATTGAATCGCGATTGTCCAAAAAGAATGCCGGAACACTGCACGGCTTGTTACAGCCTACGGTGCGGAATCTCGAATCATTGAGCCGAAAACTTAAACACGGTTGACGTCTTGTATTCTTCGCCCGGCTGCAGGATTGTCGACGGAAAACTGTCTTGATTCGGGCTGTCGGGATAGTGCTGGGTTTCCAAGCAGAATCCACCTCGATGCACATAGGGCTTGCCTGACTTGCCCGTCAGTCGTCCGTCCAAGAAGTTTCCGCAGTAGAATTGAATACCCGGCTCGGTCGTTTGAATCTCAAGCGTCCGTCCCGTTGTGGGTTCATGAACGCGTGCGGCTAACTTCATTTTGCGGTCCGCTTGATTAAGCACCCAGTTGTGATCATAGCCGCCACCGAATGTGAGTTGTTCGTTATGTTGGCCGATATCACGCCCGATGGGTTTGGCGGTCGTAAAATCGAACGGGGTTCCGGATACATCGCGCAGTTCGCCGGTGGGAATCAGCCCTTCATCGACAGGCGTGAATTTTGATGCGTTCAACATCAACTCGTGGCCCAAGATGTCGCCGTTGCCTTCGCCTTTGAGATTAAAGTAAGTGTGCTGAGTCAAATTCACCGGCGTCGCTTTGTCGGTGGTGGCGTGGTAGTCGACGATGATTTCGTTGTCATTGGTTAATTTGTAAGTGACTTTGATTTTCAGATTGCCCGGATAGCCTTCTTCGCCGTCTTTCGCGGTATACGACATTTCGACGCCGTCGTATCCGTCGCCGCCAACCAGAGTTGCGTCCCAAACCACTTTGTCAAAACCGATCACACCACCGTGCAAATGGTTTTCGCCATTGTTGACCGCCAACGTGTAAGTTTCGTCACCGATCGAAAACGATCCCTTGGCGATACGATTACCGTAGCGGCCAACGATCGCGCCAAAGTAAGGCTTGTCGACAGCGTTCATATAGTCTTCCACGCGGTCATAGCCCAGCGCCACGTCCGCCATTTTGCCTTTGCGATCGGGCACGACGATGGATGTGATGATCGCACCATAGTTCGTGATTTTCACCGTCATCCCCGAACTATTTTTGATCGAGTATTGCTTGATACTGTCGAAATCGTCGATCGAGATTTCTGCACGCGCCGACTGGGGAATCGCGAGCAACAAGGTGCAAGCCATCACAGCGGTACAAAGACAGCGATTTGGGCGCATGAGGGAAACGATCAGACGCATTCGGGTTTCTCCTGAGGGGTGGATTCAAATTCAATACGATGGGCACCGCGGGCGGGCCGAGTGACGAAACTTGCTGGCTCAATGCCGCTCTGTTTGAGGTACAAATCGTTAATTCGCTGCGACGTCGCAGCGGCCTGGTCGGTTCGGATCAGCGTGACGGTACATCCGCCGAACCCGCCCCCGGTCATCCGTGATCCCAAAACACCATGCTCTGGCCCCAATTGAACCGCAATATCAACCAGCATATCGACTTCGTTGCAACTGACTTCGAAATCATCGCGTAGTGATTGATGGCTGCCGTTCATCAAGTGCCCCAAACGGTCCCAATCGCTATCTCGGGCGGCCTGCGCGGCGTTCCAGGTCCGGTCCGTCTCGGTCACGATATGATGGGCACGGCGTTGCTCGATCTCTGTCAATTGATCCGAGCATGATGTGATCGTTTCAAGCGTCACATCGCGCCACGAATCGATCCCGATTTTAGCAAGTGCCGACTCACATTGCGCGCGCCGTTGTGCGTACTCGCCGCCGGTCAACTCATGTTTAACATTGCTGTTGGTCACCAGCACCGAGACGTTGTCATCGACCAGTGGAACCGATTGCGAAGTGCGATCGCGACAATCCAACAGCATCAATGCGTTTTCACCGCACATCACGCTACTGAACTGATCCATAATCCCGCAGGGAACGCCCGCAAATTCGTGTTCGGCTTGCTGACACAACAGGGCCTTCTCGATCGGATCGATATCTTGTTGCGTCACGGATTCTAACAATGTGGCGGTCGCCACTTCCAATGCCGCACTGCTGGACAAGCCACCACCGATTGGAACATTCGACTGGACGACGACATTGACGGGCGGGCATGGCCGTTGAGACTGTTTCCATCCACTGAGCACCCCGCGAATGTAGTTAGACCATTCGACATCAGTGGGTTCGATTTGCTGGTCAACATTGACTTCGAACGCCTGATTCAAGTCCACGCTATAAAATGTCGAGGCTGGACCCTGCGCCGGGGCGGCGGCAAGTACCACGTAGCGCTCGATCGCCATCGGCAAAACGAATCCGTCGTTGTAATCGATATGCTCGCCGATCAAATTCACGCGGCCCGGTGCCGCAACCACCCAGGTCGGCGCGACACGATAACGTTTGCGATAGTGATCGACGGTCGAATCAACCAACCGCCTGAACCGATCATGCGATGATTCGGAGGCCGCAGAAAGTGTTGACATCGAGAAGTCCGAGTGCGAAAGGGCGGGCCGATGGGATCAACCGGCCGGGCCGACATCTTCTTCCGACTGGGGGTGGGATTCAATGAGACGCTCCGTCGCCAAATTGAGATGCTTTGCCATCGCGGAACCAGCACGTCGCCGGATCACCAAGGCCATCTCGTTAGGGCTGGGCAGAACGCCGGTACGCGCCGGGAGTCATCTGGGTCTCGCGGCGAAAAACCACGTGCATGTATTCTGGATGAGCGAAACCGCAGTGCTGTGCGATTTGATCCATCGATAAATCCGTCGCCGCCAACAACTCGCGCGCATGCTTGACTTGGACGACCCGAATCTCTTGCTGCGGTGATCGGTTGAGATATTTTCGCATCTGCCGTTCAAGCGTGCTTCGCGACACCGGCACGTTCGCCAACACATCTTTCACGGAAATCCCTTCACAGGCGTGCTCACGAATGAACCGCAACGCCGCCGCGATTTCGGGGTCATCGATGGCGACCACGTCGGTCGATTGACGCGTCGCAATTCCCAGCGGCGCGATCAACGTTTCTCGCTCGGGCGGTTGCTTCTTGTCCATCAACATCGACAGCAACTCGGCGGCGCGATACCCAACCAACTCTGCGTTAGGAATGACACTGGAAAGAGGCGGTTCGCATAGCTGGCACAAGACTTCATCATTGTCGACACCGATCACAGCCACTTGTTCGGGCACGGTCAGGCCGGCTTCGGCGCATGCCTCTAAAACGTTTTGACCACGAATGTCGTTGCAAGCCAGGATTCCCGCGGGTTTCGGTAAACCTTGAATCCATTTCTTAAGATGCTGCTTTTCTTCCTCCCATCCGCGGGCGGACGAACCATGCCATGCCGAATTGAACACCTCGCACGTCGCGTTTCGTTCCGACGCCGCGTCGACAAAGGCATTCTGTCGGCGCAGCGACCAGGCTTCGGATGTGAATCCACAAAACCCTAGGCTCTTGAATCCACGTTCGGATAAATGATCGACGGCTAGACGAGCGATCTGTGCATCGTCTGACCAAACGTGCGTGAACCCGAGATCGCGTCCGCGATCGGTCAATTCGACCAACGGCACTCCCGTCGCCGCGACCGCTTCGGCTAGCTGCTTGGTCGTTGCGCGAGAAATGATGCCGTGTCCCTTCCAGTGCGAAAGCCAAGCCGGTGGTGCAGTGCGCAAGTCGCGTTGTTCGAGAAAAACAGACCAATTGCGATGCGTACGACGGAACCGAACCATTCCCGCCAGCAAGTCACGTCCGTAGATCGTTGACGTCTCGATAATCAGCGCGACTTGACGTTTGGCAGGCATATTCGTCTTAAAAGGTTGAAGGAACCAATGTCCTCGTATGGGTTATCGAGTTCCCCAACGCCGATTCTGCCACTTACCTCGAGCAAATCGCCGCGTCAGCACCAGTGGCTTCATAATGCACATCTGAACACACTCCGGGATTCCTCACCGAAAAACAGGCGAAACAGGAGAGATAGGCAGCTTTCGGCACCTAGATCGACTATGATCCCAGATCCATACGGGGGGCGCATTGATCCAGTGTCGAATTGATTCACACAAAGAAGCTTCATCATGAACACCTATTGTCTGTTCGTCCGTCGAGTTGCCACGGTTCTAATTCTTGCGACGGCTTCGACACAGGGATCCGCAGCCCTCATCAGCATTAACAGTCACGTCACCGGCGAGAACCCTGGTGTGACCGCGACGGTCGCGACCATTAGCTTGACGCAGAACGGTTCCGATGTCGATTTCCTGTTGACCAATTCGATTGCCAACTTGGGTATCGCCGCCAGCAACGACTCTTGCATTTCGGACCTCGCTTTTACGTTTTCGCAAAATTCGGTTCTCACCCCGACGTCTTTCACAAATTTTGGTGGAACGCAAACGCCAACGGTAACGTCTAGCGATTTCGCCATTAACCCCGCCGGCAGCTTTCAAGGCGGATACGATTTCTTTCTGGAACTTAGTTTTCCAACATCGAACGCGATGGGTGGCATCAATCGTTTCAAGCATGGCGAGACGGCATCCTGGACGATTCTCAATGTGAATGTTGCCGACTTCCAATCCCCCTTGGTCACCGGCACCGGACACGACGCGCTCGCGGCTGTCCACATTCAGTCGTTAGCAAGCGGCCAGTCAACCACCTACGCATCGCAAGCGGTTCCCGAACCATGCTGCGTTCTTCCGCTGGCCGGTCTGGGCATGGTCGGCATTTACCGACGTCGGCGACGACGTGCGGAAAAACGTTAGCGGTATAGCGTCGAGCACAGACCGAGCCACGGCAACGTGAACTTACATCAAGAACGACGTTGCCGCCGCAAGGGCGAGGACTAACGATCTTCTTGACGCCTGTGCGAACCCGGCAAAGTCCGACCGGCACGGCCGAGTCAGGGCGTGCTTCGAAAGCGACTGGGGCTAATACCCGTTTCGCGTTTGAACGCGGCGGCCATGTACTCGGGATGCTCGAAACCAGCCAGGTCAGAGATTTCGCTGATCGGTAAATCCGTTTCCCTGAGCAGTTCTTTGACGCGATTCATTCGTTGTCGCTGGATCTCTTGATGGGGCGAGCGACCCAGCGTTTTTTGAAAACGGCTTTCCAGCATGCGCCGCGACAAGTCGACTTGTTTCAACACATCTGACACTCGAATGTTGTGGTTGGCGTGCTGACGAATGTACCGCAGCGCAACGGCGACATCGGGATCATCGATCGCCAACACGTCCGTTGACTCACGTGTCCGCACCCCTAGCGGCTTGGTGACCAGGGGCTCGGTAGAAACCGATTCGCCTCTCATCATCCGTTCTAACAACTCGGCGGCTTCATATCCGGTGCGTTTGGTGTCTGGGATGATGCTCGAAAGCGGCGGATTGGCAAACTCGCACAGCAGGCGATCGTTGTCGACACCCAAGACGGCGATTTCTTCCGGGACAGCGATTTCGAGCTCACGGCAGACATCCAATACCTGCTGTGCCTTGAAGTCGTAACAAGCCATGATTGCGACGGGGCGGGGCAGTCCGCGCAACCATTTCGCAAGCCTTTTTTTCTCATTGTCCAGTTCGAACCCCGGATCGTATCGCGAGATCGACTGATGAACATGCAGCGAGCGATTGCGTTGAGCCACGATTTCGGTGAACCGGCGGCACCGCGCGTCGGACCATGCGAATGCCGGATCACCGCAATACGCAAGATGCTGAAACCCACGTGAGATAAAGTGGTCGACCGCAAGCAGCGCGATCGCCCGGTCATCGGTGTCCGCCCAGGGGATGTTGGGGACGTGACGCGCCGCACTGAGATCAACTACGGGCAGGCAAGTCTTGGTAACGACTTTGGCAATGTTGTCGGTCTCGATCCGCGCGATGATTCCGTCTCCCTGCCACTTCGTCAACCATTTCGGAGGATCGGCCCCGCGTTCCTGCTCTGTCACAAACACGGACCAATTCGCGTGTCGTTTGACGTAGGCCAGAACACCTTCGAGCAACCCTCGCGAATAAGCGTTGGATGTCTCGACAAGCAATGCAACGTTCCGGCGCTGATTCATTCGAAGGCTTCAAGCGAGAAAGCATATGCGGCATCGTTGGCTTGGGTAAATTCATTCGGCAAAGACCATCGACGCCCAAGCATTGCGCCCCGACGATCCGAACCAAAGTCACAAATCGCAAACAAAGCGATTGCATCCCAAACCGATCCAGACGGTGAAATATCTATGATGCATGACGCAACATCTACTGGCAAGCGGCCCGGCCAGCGTCAACAATGTTGGGGCTATACGACGAACCTGATGTCGCCCCCCATCCTTTCCCCCTGCTGAGGACGCCGTGACTGCTTTCCCCGAAATCGAAAAAATCCGCTACGAAGGCCCTAAGTCGGACAATCCACTGGCGTTTCGCTGGTACAACCCCGACGAAGTCGTCGAGGGAAAGACGATGAAGGAACATTTGCGATTCACCGTTTGCTATTGGCATACGTTTCGGGCGACCGGTGGTGATCCGTTTGGCGGGGGCACGATGCAAAGGCCTTGGGACGACGGGACCGAATCGGTCGAGAACGCCTGCAATCGCGCTCGCGTCGCGTTTGAGTTTTTTGAAAAACTTGACGCGCCTTTCTATGCATTTCACGATCGCGACGTTGCCCCCGAAGGCGAGAGTCTTTCACAAACCAACGCGAACTTTGACGCGGTCGCCAAGGTCTTGAAGGAAGAACAAGATCGCAGCGGAGTAAAACTCCTGTGGGGCACCGCAAACATGTTCAGCAATCCGCGTTTCATGCATGGTGCCGCAACGACTTGCAACGTCGAGGTCTACGCGTACGCGGCGGCGCAAGTCAAAAAAGCGCTCGAAGTCACTCACATGCTGGGCGGCGAAAACTATGTGTTCTGGGGCGGTCGCGAAGGATACCAAAACCTCTACAACACCGACATGAAACGCGAACTGGACCACCTCGGTCGGTTTTTTCACATGGCAGTCGACTATGCCAAAGAGATTGGATTCACAGGCCAGTTCTTGATCGAACCGAAACCGAAAGAGCCGACCAAGCACCAGTACGATAGCGACGCGGCCGCCTGCCTGAATTTCCTGCGAGCGTACGGCTTGACGGACCATTTCAAACTGAACATCGAGACCAACCACGCCACGTTGGCTGGCCATACGATGATGCACGAACTGGAATACGCCGGCATGCAGGACGCGTTGGGTTCGATCGACGCAAATACCGGCGACTTGTTGCTGGGTTGGGACACGGATCAGTTTCCCACTGATTACTACCTGACCACGCAAACAATGTTGGTGTTGCTGAAATATGGTTTGGCGCCCGGTGGAGTTAACTTTGACGCCAAGGTCCGGCGTGAGAGCTTCGAGCCGATCGACTTGTTCTACGCTCACATCGGAGGCATGGATGCTTTCGCCCGCGGACTGAAAATCGCTGCCGCGATTCGCAAAGACAATGCAATCGAAAAGATCGTTTCACAACGATACAGCAGCTGGGACAGCGATCTGGGCAGCCATATCGAATCGGGGGCATCTAATTTCACCGAGCTTGAAGCACTGATGTTGGAGAAAGGTGACGCGGGGGCCAACCAAAGCGGTCGCCAAGAACTGCTCGAGAACATCGTCAACCGCTACATCGACGCGGTCTGATCCCGTCGTCCTAAGATCGCAGCACTGGCAATCCCGCGATCGGACGAGTGCCGTGAAAACCGAGTCCTCTCGCGGATATCGCGAGAGGCAAGGTGGTGACGAATCGGCAGCGGCCAGAGCCGATGCGCCGCGAGAAAACCGTTTTATGACACGGCATTGCCCCAAAGCGCCATAACGAGCAAAATATGGCCAGTCGCTCGGAGGATAAGCGAATTGGTGAGCAGCCTCACTGGAACTGAGGTACCCCGCAAGGGGCTGCGGGTTCGAGTCCCGTGTCCTCCGCCTTCTTAAAAAACACCCCGCAAGACCCGTGTGTTGCGGGGTGTTTTTTTGCAAGTACGCTTTCTGTGCCACGACATGCGAAACCAGTCGCAGTTCTGCTGGACGAGCGAAGTAATCCGGCGGCGGAGCACGATCATGCTCAGATCGCAAGCTGCACCGCGCAATCCACGCCGCACCGCATGCACAATCCACCGGCATCATTAACACTGTAGCTGTGGACATTCGGTCGATCTGGCCGTCTAAGTAAGTATTCACCGAAGAAACGCTTCTGCGAAACAAACGATAACGCCCGATCAATGTTGCCTTTTTACATGAGGCGACCGTACCAGGAATTCCAAGCCATGCTTCAGCTCGTCCTCGCAATCTTCTGTTTGTTGGTCGTTACCACCGAAACGCTTGCCGCTGACTGGCCTGAATTCTTGGGGCCTGGCGGTGCCGCGCGATCATCGGACGTTGTACCGACCACGTGGGACGCGACCAAAAATCTGGCGTGGAAAGTTGACTTGCCGGGCAGCGGTTCTTCCAGCCCGATCATCATCAACGACAAACTGATCCTTACGTGTTACATCGCCGGTGAGGGCAACGGTGGGGGCAAACGGCAAGTGCTTTGCTTCAACAAACGCACCGGCGTCGAAATCTGGTCCGTCGACTTTCCGATCGACTATCGCGAAGACGGGTACCAGGGCTATATCACCGAACACGGGTACGCCAGCAACACGCCAGTGAGTGATGGCGAGAACGTCTACGTCTTTCTTGGCAAAGGCGGCGTGCACTCCATCAGTCTGGACGGAAAGACGAACTGGAGCGTCGATGTGGGAAAAGAATCGAGCAACCGTCAGTGGGGCTCCGCCGCAAGCCTCGTTTTGTATGAGGACAGCATCATCGTGAACGCGGCAGAAGAAGCAAAGTCGATCATCGCCCTGGACAAAGCCACCGGGAAAGAGATTTGGCGACAAGAAGCCGGGATGCTGGAACTGACTTATGGCACGCCACGTATCGTCAAGAATGAAAACGGCGCACATGAGCTTGTGATTAGCGTTCCCGGCGAAATCTGGTCCATGAATCCTTCGACCGGTAAGCTGTTGTGGTTCGCCGAATCACCCATGACCGGAAACGTTTCGCCATCCGTCATCGTGGATGGTGACACCATCTATAGCTTTGGCGGCTATCGCGCCTCTGGCAGTATCGCAGTGAAAACTGGCGGCAAGAATGATGTGACCGATTCCAATGTTGCCTGGACGAACCGGTCGAGTTCGTATGTGGCGACGCCCTTGTTGGTCGGCGACCGATTCTACTGGATCGATGATCGGGGAATCGCTTATTGCACATCCGCGCACGACGGCGAAGTGATCTATCGCGAGCGAGTCGGCGACTTGCAGAGTGGACGTCCCGTGTATGCATCGCCGATCTTGATTGGCAATCACATCTATGTCGTCACGCGTCGCAGCGGCACATTGGTGTACGACGCCGGCGACTCTTTCAAGCCACTCGCACGGAATGTCATCGATGGCGACGAAACAGATTTTAACGCTTCGCCGGCCGTTTCCGATGGCATGCTGTATTTGCGCAGCAATCAATCGCTCTATGGCATTGCAGAGAAGCCGTAAATCACATCTTGCTCGCCGCGTTCAAGACACGCCGTGTTCGAAACAAAACACGCGGTTCACTTCGCTGCAGCGAACATTCACGACGTTACCCGAATCGCTAATCAATCGACACGGAATCGTTATCAATCAACGACAACGGTCCGCGCAACCCGCAAACCGTAAAAACCGTTTCGGGAATGGGGTAGATCTGCCGCCGCTGAACCCTCCAATGTACCCGGAGCGCGACGTTCGCCGCCGCTGCTGAAACCGAAGACATGGCGTCGTTTCCCGGGCTTGATGTCATGCCCCCATTCGCGAACCCCGTCGTACATCGCAAACATGCCGAAATCGTTGGGAATCTTTGCAGCCGACGGAAAATACCTTACTTCGCCATCGGCTCCTGTTGAGGTCTCGAAGTAAAAGTAGTACTGATCGGCCAACGAATCAGAATATCCATAGAATCGCCGAGATTCCGTCATGGCGGCACACGCGTAGGTCCATTCGGCGGCTGTCGGCAACCGGTATGCTTCGCCGTCGACGACGCCCGCGTAGGAAACATCGGGTGACTCGCGATCCAGCGAGACGGGATAACATCGGCTTGGATCCGAGTCGAGCTGTTTACTCAGCCAGCGACAATAATCGATCGCGTCGAACCAGTCCGTTAAGCCGATGGGGCAATCGCCTGTCGGAGAACGATGTCGGTAATATTGATGTGTGGGTGAATATCTTTGAAATTGATCAACGGTCACTTCCATCATCGAAATTTCGAAGATGCGACCGATTCCTGTTACATCGCGTGCGTCGATGACGCACATCGTTTGTCCTTCTGAATTGACATACCAAGTTTTCCGCGGATCGGCTTTTGCTTGGGCCAGCATATCAATCGTTGCACGTATCCAAGCATCCTGCCCCCAACGCGTTAAGACCCATTGCGCTGCGGAATGGATGCCTCGATCCGGATCATTTTCGAAAGCGTCTTTCGCCATCGCAATTGCCTGATATCGCAGCGAGTCATCCACGGATTCCCAATCGAAACCGCCCAGAATCATCAGCAAGCCGCGACGTATCGAGGGCTCAGGCTCTCGGGAGAAACGCGCAAGTGTGGTTTCGAAATCCCCACCCAATGGCGCAACCCGATGAATCAGATAGCTGCGAGCATGAGGCAACGATGTCTGTTTTAACAAGTTCCATGTCGATTCCCCCGCATCCATGCGATGCAGCAGTGCAGCGGCCGTTCCTTGACGTCGAGCCTGTGCATCGTATTCGGGTTCAGACAATCGGTCGTCGATTTTGCCGAACGCAATCTTGCGAATCTGCGGCGATAGCTCTGCCAGACGATTATCCAAGAGTGGCAGGACCGATTCGTGCTGGATCGGATCCGCGCTAAGAAAAAAGTCCAAAAGTTCTTCGGGCTTTTCTTGCAAGAACTGTCCGAGGAAAAAAGTCGCCAGCGACCGTCTTGGTGAGACCTCCGAGTCTTCTGAAATGGCTCGCAATCTCGGAACGAAGTGGGAACCGAAAGTCTTCATTCCGTCAACCAACGGCATGTAATCCTGTGGCGAGACCCTAGCGTGACGTAACAGTTCATCGGTGAGTTCATCGATGGGCCAACTCTGCGGAGGCGTCAATGTCGATGGCGACGAGGTCGCACCAAGCATCATGGCGGCGCGAAGCCGCTTTGCAGCGCTAAATTCATCGCTGCCTAAAACGGTCTCAAACAATTGACGGCACCGGTCCGGTAACGGCTGCAGCTCTCTGCGAAGCACCAGCAATAGCGGAAGGTCCGAATCCAGACTCATTCTGGCCAGCTCATCGGCTTGATGGGGTTCGTCGGGCAGCAGTGCGAGTCGGTTCACGACATCAAATCGGCTACCTGGTTCCGCGGCGTTCAACCGATTGGTCAGTTCACGCCTTGCGAATGAACGATAATGATTTATTTGGTGCAACGTTTCCGAGAGTTCGTCCGTTCTTGCAACTTGCAACCGCTGGACCAGTGCCACTGCATTGACGTAGCGTCGATAACCTATCGCCGCGGTGGTGACACAAAGCAGTGCAGCGACAACCGCCAGGAACCTTGTGGTGTGTCGTCGCCCCGCGACTCGCATCATCTCTTTTTCCGCAGTGTTCCAATGGTTTTTCGATGACCAGAACAAAATGGTCAGCCAGTCGAACCAAGGCGGGGTGAACGTGGGATGTGGTTTCGATGACCACAGCCCCGCGTACTCGGCCAGTCGCAGATCCGCGCGCCCCTTGCGGGTTTCGCGTTGCCGCCGTGTCAGCCACTGCTCAATCGCGGGCACTAAGAAATCGTGCGTCAGCTGATAGTATCGTGAACCATCATCCGATTGGCTGAAACTATCATCACCGGTCTTCGTTCCCGATGGGTCAGTCGGGGTGACCAATCGCAAATCGTTGTCGAGAACCCGCATGACTTGATCAAACTGTTCGTGTCGTTCGTTGTATCCCGACAATTCGCGAAGCGATTGCTCGCTTTGCATATTTCCTTTTATGTCGACACCATGTTCCGGCAGCAGTGCGCGCAACACTTGCCGAACGGCCGGCTCGTGAGTCCGCTGTGCCGCTGGTGCCAAGTCGCTGCTGAACGACTCTTCCAGGAATTGAAGACCGAGTCCTTTCACGCCACCCAACTTTTTTAAAGTCCCGATATCCCATGGTTGCGACTTGATCATTTCGACAAACAAAGACAAACGCACCGGGAACACTTTCCCGTCTTCACTTAACTGCTCCGCCGCGTTGTCCAGGAAAGATATTTGTTCAGAAGAAAAAGATTTGCTTTCCGGTGGCAACCGTTCGTATGCGACCCCCAACTCAGCAAGCACGCGACGGGCATGACGGGTCGAAAAAAGATCGACGAGCGTGGCGTTATGGTTTTGTTTAAGCGGCACCTCTAGAATCGCCATGAAACGGGATAATGCCAACCAAAAGTCGTCACGAATCAGCAACAAGCACTGCACGTGGTGACCGTCACACTGGCGCAGTGCCGTCGCCAATTCAGGACTGGATTCCTCCGATCGACCGTGCAACCATTGCTCGAACTGATCGATCACCAGCAGCAATCGCCTGGTTTGCGAACCTTCGAACTCGCTCCGGATCGTCGCCAGTGTCTGAGTAAGGCTCTCGTTCAATCGAATATTGGGGCATTTACGACGTATCCCGCGCAACAGCCTTGATTCGGTATCTTCGCGCGTTGCTTCGACAAAAACGGTGCTGACCGAATCACTTAGCAGCGGCAATAGTCCCGCTTTGACGAACGACGATTTCCCGCACCCAGAGGGTCCATACAGCACGCCAACGCGAGGCGGATCGACGACATCGCGGCCTTCGATCTGCCGCTGCCAAAAACGAATACTCTCGGGGACCCACTGGCGATCACGTGGTCCCGGCAACAATCGGCAAAAAAACGCGGAATCGTGGCGATCAAAGGAACGCAACCCGCGGGGAATTACGCCCGAAAATCGATCGGAATCCGGGGTCGGCTCTGAACCGACAACAATCGAATGACTGCTGGATGTTCCGGCGCTGGTTTTCAAAAAATGTACCAAGTCGTCGACGAAATCACCCGCCGTGCTGTACCGATGCGATGCCCGTTTGGCGAGTGCCTTGAGACAGATACGCTGCAATTCGTGAGGCAACGTCGCGTTGTGTTGTCTCGGAGGACTGGGCTCTTTGCTTAGCAGCTGATAGATAATCGAGTCGCGATCGCGTCCCCGAAACGGCCGGACGCCCGTGGTCATTTCGTACAGCACAACGCCCAGGCTGAAGATGTCGCTGCGTCCGTCGACCAAGTGACTTTCGCCCCTTGCTTGTTCGGGGCTCATATACGCCGGTGTTCCCACCCGTATTTGGTTCGGATCGATCGTCTCATCTCGCAAAGCCAAACCAAAATCGGCAAGAAAGGGTTTATGGTCTTGGTTCAGCAGGATGTTTCCGGGCTTGATATCTCGGTGGACGATTCCTTGAGCGTGAACATAGCGGAGCGCGTCGCCAACATCGATCAACAGCTCGATACCTTCGCGCAAAGTAAAAGGCGACGATTTCATTTGCCCGGCAAGATTGGTGCCATCGACAAAAGCCGAAACCATGAAGGGCAACCCGTCGTCGGTAACCCCCACGTCATGGACACTGACAATATTGGGGTGCTCCATTTTTGCCAGTGTTCGAGCTTCGTCGAGATACTTTTGCACCGCCTTGGATGACGAGATTCGATAGACGTGGGGCACTTTGATCGCAACGTGACGCTGCAATTGCCGGTCAAACGCTTTGAAAACACGTCCGTATCCCCCTTCGCCCAACAGAGATGAAACGGCATAGCGGCCGAGAGTCTCTGGGATTTTGGCGGGGGATCGTGATGACTCGAACGAATCACTCAAGGACCGAGTGACACCGGTCCAATCACTTGCCGATGTAGGCAGGACATCGTTCATCGACATTTCAATATGCGAGGCCCGATTTTCCCTTCCGGTCTCATGATCCACGAATTCACTCCGGCCCACAGCGTCGATTGAATCAACGATTGTAGCTGGACTCTCAGACGGAAAAGAAAAATCACGGTGCGAAAAATGAGCACTCCGCACCCGACCGCCGGTCAATGGCCAACGTCTTGTTGCGTTTTCAAGGCTGCGTTGAGTTCAAGCGTTGGGCGAATCCGCAATTGTCGTCGGCACGGGGTGGGCCTTTAACCAAAGATTCAGCTGAGTAGTGAACGGATCTTGGCGCGAAGGAGCTTGGCACGAAGGACCGTCAAGCTTTCCTTCGCGTTGCCAAACGCGAGAGATCGGATTGGCGCTTGCGCGAATTCGTTCGATCCATTGGTCAACGCTGTTGACAATGGCGTGCTTCGTTTCGCTGGACACACGACGCCGCTTTAAAATCACTCGCCCGCCCGAGGAAGTGCGATCGAGCAAGACAAGGTTACCATTGTCGGCGGCGTAACGCTGCCCGTGATAGTAAACTCGGCGGAGCTGGTGTTGGGCATTGAATTGGAACACCGGGTCGACACCGCAATACAAGCTGGCTTGTCCCTGATCTCGAAACCCGACCACCACTGTCACGCCATCGATTGTCGCTTCACCGCGCACCGACATCGTCTTTCCATCACGCAACAGATTCTCTCGGTCGTGCTCTTCAATCGCCATTGTTCGTTTGGACATTCACCGATTCAACGCAAGGGTGTTGCCAGTTCACGGTTCAACAACCAGTCGGTCGCCCGATCGGTCCAAGTGCCGATATTCGATCCGGCGACCGTTCGAGTTCCATAACCGTGGCCGCCGGATTCGTACACATGTAATTCCGCCATCACGCCATGCCGCTTCAGTCCGGCGTATAACAAGACGCTGCCAATCGATGATGATCGATCGTCGTGCGTGTGTACGATAAAAGCGGGCGGCGAGTTCGGCCCCGGCTTGATCTCTGGTAACAACTGACCGATCGAGTTTTCTTCCTTGTCACTTCCCGAAACCACAATTCGCCAAGGATAGACCAACATCGAAAAACTGGGCAGACAGTCTTGCGAGTCCACGGCATCGATCGCGTCGTAAGCAGCGACTCCTTCGCTGGTGTGCAGCACCGCCCCGACTTGACCACCGGCAGAGAACGCTAATTGTCCCACGCGTTCTGGATTGATATTCCACTCGTTCGCTTTTGATCGAATCAATCGAATCGCACGCTGTGCATCTTGCAGAGGTCGTTGCCAAGATGGTTCGTCCTCTGCTTTTAATTCGTTGGTGCGATAACGCAGGACGAAAACGGCGACTCCTAACCGATTAAAGATGGGCGCCGTCGCCGATCCTTCCATGTCTGGCACGATTTTACCAAAGCCTCCTCCTGGTAAGACCAACAGTGCCGTCCCGTTTGGATGCTCTGGCAAAAAGACATCGATACTCGGCCGCCGCACACCGCTGACTCGCGTGACGTCCGATTTGTCCGTGGGCCGGGGTGGCAAGGCCGATCCAACATCCAAAGAAGTTTCGCCGGGTGCCAATTCCGGCCAAATGAATATATTCGTCGCCGTCTTCGGTACTTCGGCAGAGACCATCGAGGACAAGCATCCGACGAGGAAAAAACCGCCAAATACAACCGAGCGGGCAAGCAATCGAGTCATCCCCATGCGAGACTCTTCCGCATGAACGATTGCTAGAGGAGGCGGACTGTGGCGGTTCATCTTGCTGCTGTTGATCTTGCTGCTTTTCATCGGGTGGCGAGATGTCATAAGGTTGATCCTTGCGTGTGTCGGTCCAGGTGTGAACTCGCTACCGATGGCAATCTTGTATCGGAAAAGCTAATGACCAATGTATCCGACCGACACGGGATCGGCAGACGGGTCAACGACGCCCCGATTGCCCCTAAAATCGTTGCCCGAAAGTTTGTCAATGGTCGCGGGAAATACAAACAATTGCACCGCGTTTGGGGGCTCTCCTGCCCTTGGACCTCGGTGCGGTCTTTCCTGCCATCGGCGGAAGTGCTTCTGATTGCCTAAATGCTACGATTCGTCAAAGATTGTCACCCATGGACGTCGGTGACCCTGCGGGTGAGAGAGCCCGAGGCAGGACCACTGCACGTCCGAAATCCGACGTCTCCGAAATTCGACGCCGTCGCAATCAATTCACAATCACAATCAATTCACATCCCCGTCAATTATCACTCCGTCATCGTGTGCCTCATCGACTCGGCCGACGGATACGATGATACAAAAACAGGAACACCACGAATGCAGGACTCTGCCGAAAGCGAGCTACGCACCGAAATCGGATATCTGGGCAAAATCTTGGGTGACACGATCCGTGACTTTGCGGGCGAGCAAGGATTCGAAATGGTGGAAGAGTTGCGCAAGCTCGCTTGGGATCGTCGAACGGGCGTCGACTCCGCCGAACAAGTCATGACCGATCGAATCGCCTCGCTCGAGTCTGCAGAGATCTTGGTGGTGATTCATGCGTTCGCGATCTTCCTTGATCTACTGAATATGGCCGAGGATCGTCAGCGAGTCCGCATTCTTAGCCAACGTGCGCGCGAGGCGTATCCCCAACCGCGAAACGAATCGATTCGCGACGCGATTGCGGATCTGAAAGAGTCAGGAAAGTCGGCCGCTGAGATTCAGTCGATCCTGGATTCGCTTCACATCGAATTGGTGTTCACCGCGCATCCGACGGACGCAAAACGGCGATCAATTCGTCGAAAGTTAATCCAGGTGCGCGAACTTTTGACGCAACTGGACGGAAACCCTTTACCCGAACAACGTCAACGCATCGAACAGATGCTTCGCGGCGAAATCGCAAAGATCTGGCAAACGGACTTCATTCGACCTTGGCGACCGACCGTGATGCAAGAAGTTGCCCGGGGACTTTCGATCAAACCGGTCCTCTGGAATGAAGTCCCCCGAATCGCGAACGAGCTACGTTGTGCGACCGACGAGAATTATAAGAATGTCACACCGCACCGTCCTTGCCTGACGTTCGGGACCTGGATCGGCGGTGACCGCGACGGTCACCCGGGCGTGACCGCCGACGTGACCAAAGAAACGGTCGCGTGGCTTCGGCACGAGGCGATCCGGCTTCACCTGCACACCTGCGATGAACTTTTCGATTCGCTCAGTTTGTCAACGCGTCAAACGCAAATCCCAGAGTTCCTGGTTCGCAACGTGTTGAAAATGCGTTCTCAGTTCCCGATCCTGGACGAACGATTATCACCGCTGCCGCCCGGTGAAGTGTGTCGTCATTGGCTATCGATCATTCGCTGGCGATTAGAATCGACGCAACGCATCACGTTCGAAAAAAACTCGGGCGCTCCTGAATCGATTGCCGGTGACCTGGAAAGTCCCTACGCGTCGGCCAGCGAACTGATGGCCGACGTCGATGTATTAGCCACGGCATTGGAGCGTTCGCGTGGCGGACAGCACAGCCTGCAGGAACTGCAAGCGTGGCGAGCTCAGATCGAAACGTTCGGCTTTCACCTTGCCCGATTGGACGTCCGGCAGAACGCCAAAGTCTATTATCAAGTGATCGACGAAGTCCTACGAGCAACCGGACGCTGCGAGAACTATGAATCGGCAACCGAAGCAGAACGCATCAAAGCGCTAACAGATTCGTTAGGAAAAGGCATCCAGCCGTCGGACGATGCATCCGATATGGCAAAAGAAACGTTTCGAACGTTCGAAGCCTTGAACGAAATCACCGATCGTTTTTCAGCAGCAGCTTTCGGGGCGCACGTGATCAGCATGACCGCGGCACCTAGTGATATTTTGGCCGTGCTTTGGTTTGCATCACAAGTTTCGTCACAAAGCTCATTGACTGGTTCGGCCCAGCAGGACGAACCCGGATTCACGATGCCGATCGCGCCGCTGCTGGAAACAATCGATGACTTACAAGCGGGGCCGGCGATCTTGGAAGGCATGCTGAAAATCCCGGTCTACCGCGATTACTTGCGCAGCCAGGGTGATCGCCAAATGATCATGCTCGGTTACTCCGACAGCACCAAAGACGGAGGCTATATCTCTGCGTGCTGGTCACTGTATCACGCACAACAACAATTGATCAAAGTCGCCGACAAACATGGTATCGAGCTCACCTTTTTTCATGGCCGCGGCGGATCTCTTGGACGCGGCGGCGGCCCAACGGCTCGCAGTATCCTGTCGCTTCCCCATGGGACGTTCCGTGGATCGCTTCGACTGACCGAACAAGGTGAAGTACTGTCGGATCGGTACGACGATCCGGCCATCGCTCACCGGCATCTGGAACAAGTCGTCTGGTCCTCGTTGTTAGCCGTTGGCAATCCAGCCGACCCACCGCCGAGTGACTGGATCGAAACGATGAACGAAGCGTCACACAGTTCGTTTCGACATTACCGCCAGTTGCTAGAACAACCTGGTTTTGTCGACTTCTTTCGTCAGGTCACGCCGATCGCTGAAATCGAGCAATTGCCCATCGGATCGAGACCGTCGCGGCGGAAACCGGGCGGCGGCTTGAGCGATTTGCGCGCGATTCCATGGGTGTTTTCATGGACCCAGTCGCGGTGCCTGCTGCCGGCGTGGTACGGCATGGGTTCGGCGTTTGCATCGATGATTGCAGACCCAGCAAAGCTGCAGCAGTTGCACGAAATGTACCAGCGGTGGCCGTTCTTTCGCGCGATGATCGATAACGCAGAACTTGCCCTCGCCAAGTCGGACATCAAGATTGCCGAACACTACGCAAAGCTTGCCGGCACCAACGATTCCCGTTCGCCAATCGGCCAAATGATCGAAGCGGAATTTGATGAATCGCGACGGGCCGTTCTGCAGCTAACCGGCCGCGACGAACTGCTGGGTGGGACCCCTTGGTTGAAAGAATCCATTCGCGTCCGCAATCGATTCATTGACCCACTGAATTTGATTCAAGTCGAATTGCTGCGTCGAAGCCGCCGCCCTGATCAACGGCCAATGGACGCCGAAGAGCTTCGGCATCTGACACGCCTGTCGATCAATGGCATCGCATCCGGGATGCGAACCAGCGGCTAAACCGACATGTCGCAAACACTGATCCACGACTTATTGTATATCCTTTCGGCCGGATTGCTGGCCGGCCTGATCTGCAAACGGCTACGAGTTTCCGTATTGATCGGATATCTCGTTGCCGGGGTGATTCTGGGTCAAGGAATGCTAGGCCTTGTCTTGGATCAGCACCACCAATTGGAAAACTTTGCCGAGGCAGGGGTTTTCCTGCTGCTGTTCTCGATCGGTTTAGAGTTTTCGCTGGACGATCTCGCAAAACTCGGTCGCAACTTGGTCATTGGCGGCGCCACACAAATGTTGTTGGTGGCATTACCGTTCTCGCTGGCGCTGCGCTCGTTAGGCATCGGATGGCAGTCGTCATTAATCGTCGCCTCTGCGATCGCATTCAGTTCAACCGTGTTGGTGTTTCGAGCTCTTGCAGAGTGGGGAAAGTCAGAACAGCCCCCCGGACGTCGAGCGATCGGGATCCTGTTGTTTCAAGACGCTGCGTTGGTCCCCTTGTTGCTGTTGGTGCCGCTATTGACCGGCACCGGCGCGAATCCTGGAACGCGCGAGTACATCGGTTTGGTTGGGATTTCGGCGATGTTCGTGATCGCCGTCATCAGTATCCGATATTCGCTCGGCAAATGGCTGATACCTCGTTTAGCCGGATATCGCAGCCCCGAACTCGTAATCCTGTTTACCATCGTTTTACTCAGCGGCGTAACATTGTCTGCCCATTTGGTCGGCTTGCCGCCCGCAGTGGGGGCGTTTGCGGCAGGCTTGATTTTCAACGGTAACCGATGGACCAAACAAATTGATGCACTGGTGTTACCGTTTCGCGAGACCTTTGCCGTGGTCTTTTTTGTCGGTTTGGGCTTGGTGCTTGATCCGCGTCTGATGTGGAACGAACCTTTGATCATCTTTGGCGGGTTGGCTAGCGTCGTGACGATCAAGGCGGCGGCGGCGACCGTCGCGCTGCGTATGACCGGATTGTCGATGCGAGATTCATTGGGGATGGGAATCGGCCTTGCGCACATCGGTGAATTCGCGTTCGTTTTAGTATTGCTTGGTGTCGAATCGGGCTTGCTTTCGGAATCCAATTACCAGCGCATCGTCGCCATCGCAGTTTGCTCGCTGATCATCACGCCGCCCCTGCTCAAGGTTGGATTGGGCCTTGTCGACAGCAAGTTCACTGCGGCCGACGTCGATCAAACGTTGCATATTGCCGCAGATCCAAGGATGCGAGCGACCATCGTTGGCGCTGGGCCGACAGGTCGACAACTTGCCTCGCAACTAGAAATCATGGGAAGGGATGTATGCATCATCGACCTAAGTCCGATCAACCTGCACCCGTTCGCACAGGAAGGATTCCGGACGATCGCCGGTGACGCAACCAACCCCCGACAACTGAAGCTTGCGTTGGTCGATGAATCCTTTCTCACCATTGTTTGCGTCCCCAATGATGAGACGGCAATTCGAATCGTGCGTGCGATTCGCAAACTGAATCCGCAGGGAACGTTGATCGTCCGGTGCCGATATATGCTGAATGCCGAAAAATTGCGGCATGCCGGTGCTGACCATGTGATTAGCGAAGAGGCGGAGGCCTCGTTTGCTCTCATGCGTATGATTCACTCCATCGAATAACCCGCCAACTGAGGTCGAACATGTGACTGAAATCGATAACGCGGACGCATCCAACGAAGAGGCGGCGTTTGACGAACAGCAAATGCACGAATTACTGACGCAAATCGGCCTACCACTGGGGATCACGATTGACTTGTCGGATGTTCATGCGGCCGAATCGATTCAACCGCCAGGCACTGATTTTTTCGTCAGACTTCGATCGAGTGGACAACAGGCAGGATTATTCATCGATGAGGTTTCATTTGGTTCCGAACAGGAAGCAATCGAACTCGTGCGCGCGGGCACACCGGTCATTCTAGTAACCGGAACAAACTCGTGCGTCGTACTGCAGAATCCGCTCGGTCGTGGCATCGAGGCGACTGCAATCACCAAGAACACGAAAACGTTTTATTTGAGCGGTCGAAAGCTGCGGAAAATGTTGCGGTCTCCATCGGCCACACGAACGTTTATCGTCAACAAAGAACTCGAGTGCGATTTGATTTCAAGCGCGAACGTCAACCGATTCGACCAAGCATCCATCGACGACGATCATCATGACAGTCACTCGATCCACATGAAACCGTTGCCCCGGTTCATTGGACTGTTGGAAATGGACCGTCGAGACATCGGATCGGTCATTCTGTTCGCGTTCGTTTCAGGGGTGCTTTCGCTGGCAACTCCGCTGGCCGTGGAATCGTTGGTGAACGTCGTCAGTTGGGGAACCTATCTACAGCCGCTGATCATTCTGGGGCTGATGCTGCTGACATGCCTGGGACTGGCAGGCATCTTAAAGGTACTGCAAACGTTTGTGGTCGAAATCATCCAGCGACGACAGTTCGTTCGCATCATCAGCGATCTCGCTCATCGATTCCCGCGAGCAGCACAGGAGAGTCTCGTTGCGGAACATCGACGAGAACTAGCCAATCGCGTGTTCGACATCATGACCATTCAAAAGGCGACGGCGGTACTATTGCTCGACGGGGTATCCATTGTCCTGACCACCATCATAGGTCTGGTACTGCTTGCGTTTTATCACCCGTTCTTATTGGGATTTGATATCTTGCTGGTCATCACAATGGTGGCGACCGTGTGGCTGCTGGGGCAGGGCGGAATTCGCACATCGATTGCCGAATCCATCACCAAATACAAAGTCGCGCACTGGTTACAAGATGTGCTGGCGTTTCCGACGGTCTTTAAAACGGGTGGCGGCGAATCGCTTGCCGTTAGTCGGGCCAACCAATTGACGGCTGAATACATTGTCGCGCGGCAACGTCAGTTTCGAGTTGTGATTCGCCAGGTGATATTCGCCGTTGGCCTGCAAGTGATTGCTTCGACGGCACTGCTGGCACTCGGCGGCTGGCTGGTCATCGAAGGCCAACTGACATTAGGACAGCTGGTTGCAAGTGAATTAGTCGTGACGGTGGTCGTGGGAGCCTTTGCCAAGGCGGGCAAATCGCTTGAGAAGTTTTATGATCTGATGGCCGGGATCGATAAGGTCGGCCACTTGCTGGATATCAAAACAGATCATCGACACAATGTCGGCCCGTTAAGTGATGGTCCGATCGAGGCAAGTTGGACCGATCTTATCTTTCGACGTCCCACAAGCGAGTCGAGATTGCCTGCATCGAAAATCGCGGCGGGCGATCGTGTCGCCGTTATCGGCGGTGATATTGACGGATGCTCAGACCTTGCCAAAACACTGGCTGGGCTTGCAGAGCCAACCGTCGGACTTGTCCAGGTCGCCGGATTCGACGCCCTGCAAGCGGCCACCGGCAGCGACGGACAGCTGATCGGCTATGCGGGCGACCGGCAAATTTTCCATGGTACGGTCCGCGAAAACATTGATCTTGGGCGCAGCGGTATCGGCCACCACCGCTTGCGTGAAGTACTGAAAAACCTTGGTCTTGCCGACGCGGTACAGCACTTGGACGAAGGTCTAGAAAGCACGCTGCAGACCGATGGCTATCCGATGACCCAATCACAAGTGGACTTATTGACTCTGGCCAGAGCGATCGCGCCGCGCCCCAAATTGCTTGTGATCAACGGTCTTCTCGATCGCATGGATTCGCAACGGGTTTCTCGTGTTTGGGAACACCTTTCCGATCCCGATGCGCCGTGGACGCTTGTTGTCATCACACACCGTGAAGATATCGCAGATCGATGCGACAACAAGATCACAGTTCGACCAACCGAAAACCCAACCCTTTAGATAGCGATTGAACATGCTCCGCACTTTTCACCCACCCGAGTGCTCACCCGTGATGCGGATGGTGAGAACGACTCGATTGATTCGTTTTTTTGCGAAACTGACGTTCCTCTCGCTGCTGGCCTCCGTGGTCGCCATGATCTTCTTGCCGTGGCAGCAAACGGCACGTGGCATCGGGACGGTGGTCGCGCTTGATCCACAGAAACGCCCGCAACCTTTGCTCAGTCCATCCAAGGGCGTTGTCAGTTTTGTCAAACCTGGGTTGCGTGAGGGCAGCTACGTTGAAAAAAACGAACTGCTTTTGCGGCTTTCTCCGTTTGCCGCAGACGGTGTCATGCAGATCGAAACGCAAATCGTCGCAATGGAATCCAAGGAAGCCGCTGCGATTTCGAGCCTCGAGGTTGCCAAACAGGCTGCAGCATTACAAGTCAGCAGTGGCCGCAGCCTAACGGAGTCACTTAAGCAAGACTATCAAGCGGCAAAACAAAAGTGGGAACAGGCAAAGAACGAAGTCACTTCGTTGCAGGCGGAACTCAATGACAAACGCAACCAGCTGAGGATAGCCGAAGAAGTCGCAAGTAAAGGTCTCGTGTCTCGCGAAGAACTCTTTTCCAAACAACAAGCTGTCGGGTCGCAACACGCGAAGGTGCTGAAAGCGGAAAATGCGGTCGACGAAGCCTACGCGACCCTGTTGTCCAAGGAAGAAGAAATCGAATCGAAGATGCAAGAAATTGACATCAAGAATCGCACCGCCAACCAAAAGGTGCTCGAATCGATGCAAAAGATCAACACGATCGAAAAAGAAATGATGGATATCCGAAGCAAGCGCGGCGAACTGGATCGACTGGAAATCCGCGCCCCCCGATCCGGATTTATCCAGCAATGGTTCGGCGTCGAAGGCAGCGACACGATCAAAGAGGGCGACCGTCTGTTCGTCATCGTGCCGGACACCGACGAGCTTGCTGTGGAGATGAAGGTCAGTGGAAATGACATGCCCCTGATTCACGAAGGTGACCGGGTTCGGTTGCAATTTGAAGGCTGGCCCGCCGTTCAATTCGTGGGCTGGCCATCAGTCGCCGTGGGTACGTTCGGCGGTAAAGTCAACCGAGTCTTCCCAACTGATGATGGCATGGGCAATTTTCGTGTAGTCGTTACACCCGATAATCACTTTGATCGCGAAGATGGATGGCCAAACGACCGATATTTGAGACAAGGTGTGCGCGCCAACGGATGGGTGCTGCTCAAACAGGTCCCACTCGGTTACGAGATATGGCGTCAACTCAATGGTTTTCCGCCGGTCGTTGCCCAAGCGGAACCAGAAAAGTCGCAGCAAAAGGGCAGCAAACCCAAACTGCCCAAACTTTAATTCCATCGAGAATGCGGACCTGGAACGGGTACCGTTCTTCTCTCTGTGTCCTGGTCGCGGTGGTCCTGAACGGATCGATATGGCTCGGTCAAACGCACGGTCAACATCCGACCAATGGCCCAGCGTCAACGGATTCGTACTCGCAGTTCATCACACTTCTGCAGCAAGGTCATGACGACACGAATCGAGAGGCCGAGACGACCGATACCAACCAGCAAACCCGTTCCGGCCGTGCCCTCGAATCAATCCAGGAATCGGATTCTGAAGTCAGGATCGATCTCCCGATTGAACCATTGACGCTTGCTGACGTGATCGCGAGCGTCTATCGGTCCTATCCAGAAATCGTTGCCGCACGCCAACAAGCGTCCCTCGCGGGTGGCGACTTGATGTCAGCGTACGGCGCTTACGATACGAAGGTGGGCGCCTATTCGTTGTCCGAGGCGCTCGGATTCTACGAGAATTATCGCAGCGGACTCAGTGCGGCAAGGCAAACTTGGTGGGGCGGGTATGTCTCGGCCGGGTACCGTATCGGACGTGGCTCATTTCAACCTTGGTACAAAGAACGCGAAACCAACAAGGGTGGCGAAATGAAAATCGCCGTCACCCAACCACTGCTGCAAGGCCGAGCCATCGACGCGCAACGCGTGGCCGTCTTTCAAAGATCCTTGGATCGGCAAGCGGCTGAACCGATCGTCCAGCAAGCGATCCTCGAATCATCAGGTGAGGCTGCATCGCTTTATTGGCAGTGGGTGGCATCGGGGGCAATTCTGGAGGCGCAAAAAGAACTATTGGCGTTAGCGGAAAAACGGAACGAGCAGTTCAAGGCAGGTGTCGAGGCAGGAAAGTTTGCTGAAATCGACCTGATTTTAAATGAACAGCTGATCGCGGAACGACGTGCAAAGCAGCTTGAAGTCGAAAGAAAGTTTCGAGCCGCTTCATTCAAATTGGGTGTTTTTCTGCGCAGCGATTCGGGACAACCTCTCGTACCGGGTGACGACTGGTTGCCGAGTTTTTTTCCGAAAATGGATCCGCCTCCACCGCTTGATCTGGATAACGAATTGGCTGCCGCGCTGGCGAGGCGTCCCGAGCCGCAAATTTTGCAGTTCGAACTTCGAAAGGTGCGCTACGATCAACGCCTTGCCTGCAATGAGCTGATGCCGCGTATTGATCTGGTCGCCGAAGCATCACAGGACGTCGGCGAATCACTGAAATCACCCGACGACAAAGGCGATTTCCAACTGGTGCTCGGACTCCAAAGCGAAGTGCCTATCCAACGACGCAAAGCACGCGGCAAGATTCAAGCGACCGCCGCCAAGTCGGCTCAGATCAACGAAAAAATCCGGTTGGTCCAGAACAAAATTTCTGCCGAGTTGCAAACCGCGCACAACGATCTCTTGATCTACGCACAAGTCGTCGAACAAACGGAGCTTGCGCTGCGCGCGGCCCTGGAAACGCTTAAACGCTATCGATTCGCGTTTTCGATGGGCAAAATTGACCTGATCTACCTCAATTTGCTCGAAACGAAAACCAACGAAACGGAGATCAAGCTGGTCGAAGCTCAACGCGACTGGTTCGCGGCTCTTTCAGCGATGCAACTTGCCCTGGGGCTAGATCCGCTTGACCAGGCAGTGAACATTTCGTTACTACCACCGAGTAACCTTCCCGGCCCGGGTCATTTGCCCGAAACGCCAACGGATTCACCGGCAGACCTTCAAGAAGACTGGAAATTGCATTCCCGACAACCCTAGGCTCGAATCGCCCCAAGCGAGTCGATGGCGGTCAACGCAAGGAATCTTCGTACATATGTTCAAGCGTCTCGCCGTCGTTCTGTTCGTTGCCAATTTGGCTTGCCTGAGTTTCGGACAGCCACTTGCGCCGACCGATTTCGGCAGCATCGATGTCGGCAGCGAGAGTGACCGTGTCGATTCGGTTCATTACGAACCACTCTGCTGCGACGAGTCCCTGCAGGAGCAACCGCTATCGCGTTTCAAGAAACAAGCCCTGCAAAGTATCTCCGTCTCCTCGGGCGGCCTGCTGAACATGGGAAACGGTGGCCTGAGCAGCATGTATCTGGACGCATCTATCGGAAGCGGTATTCCGCTTGGCAGCTTTGACAATATTATCGGCGTCCGGCCGCGAGTTCGAACCGACTGGATCGACGCCGCCCCAGGGATCGACATTCCCGACGAACTGTACCAATTTGAACTGCAATTTTTTTATCGCCGACCAATTCACGATCGGCTATCGCTGATGGCCATCGTCAGCCCTGCAATTCGCAGTGACCTGACAACCAGCAATGACGCGTTCCGCATCTTTGCACTAGGACTGTTGAACTGGGAATGCGTCCGCGACCGGCTGACCGTTTCTGTCGGAGCAGTCTACCTTGGCAGAGCCGACTTGCCGGTGCTGCCGGCGCTCGGGCTCTCTTGGAGCCCCAACCGCAGGACAAAGCTGGACTTGCGATTTCCATCGTCAAAACTTGCCTATCGCTTGGCGAAAGATGGCGGACGTAGCGAAGTTTGGTCCTACTTGTCCGGTGGACTCGGCGGAAACACATGGGCAGTCACACGGCAATCGTCGGCCACCGACGAATTATCGCTGCGAGATATCAGGCTTGCACTGGGCGCAGAAAAACTGCTCGATGGCGGCGGAGGCTGGTTTGCAGAGACGGGATTCGCATTCGCAAGACGCATCGAGTATGAAAGTGATGATAGCGAAGTCCAGTTGGACGACGCGTTCATGGTGCAGGCCGGTTGGCGTTATTAACGCCAACGCCGCGGGATGAAATCAGCCCGGCGTGACAATCGGGGTTGCGCACCGGAAAATTGAAATCAGCAGCAGAAAACACTGAACTCGGCGGCAGAAAACACTGGCTCGGCGGCAAACAGGGCTCTCTACAAAAACAAATTTCCGTGCAAAAACGGGGTGTCCGCGACCACACCGCAACGACCGCTGTGATTTTTCGACGCAATCAACGTCGCCCGTTACTCAAACCGCCGCCGCTTTGCCGACTGCACTGTCTTGTAATATTGTCCCAGCTTGCGTGAATCCTGTCGTCGCTGGTGGATCGATTTTGCGTTCCTGGCTTGCTCGGCCTGTAATTTGAAATAGCTCTTCAGTCGCCGAGGCTCCAGCTCGCCAGATTCGATGGCGTCTCGAACGGCACAGCCAGGTTCGGCTTGGTGGGTACAATCGCCAAAGCGACAGGACTGGGCCAGGGTCATGATTTCGTCAAAGACCTCAGCGACCCCGCTTTCGCAATCGGCCAGCTGCAATTCTCGCATTCCGGGCGTGTCGATCAATAAACCGCCAGCGTCAAGTCGATGGATGCACCTGGCGGTCGTTGTGTGACGCCCTTTGGAATCATCTTCGCGGATGCCCTGCGTATCGAGCTCGGGTGCCCCCAGACTCATTGCCAGGGTAGATTTACCGACTCCCGATGATCCAACAAGTGCCACGGTCTGTCCAACACGGCACCAATCGGAAAGTACATCCATCTGGGCGCGATCACGCCCGTCGACGGTCTCCACGATCAGACCACTTTTCAGTGCGCTGGCCTGTTGTTGTAAACGGACGGGATCGTCGGACAAGTCAGCTTTTGTCAAGACAATCACCGGGTTGACTCCCGCCTCGGCGGCGAGCGAAAGATATCGTTCCAACCGCGAGGGGTTGAAGTCGTGATTGCAGGAACTGACGATAAACAGCGTATTCAAATTCGCCGCAATGGATTGGCTCTTCACTTGCTCGCCCGCGGCCTTTCGTTTGACCAGCGATTCACGCTCCAAACGTCGCGTGCCCCGATAGCTCTGCGGTTCGACCAATAACCAATCGCCCACTGCTAAATCGCCGCACGAATGCGTCAACTGCGTCGGCACCAAGACTTCGTCGCTCGCCAACAGAAGCAGAACTTGGCTGCCGAAGTGCGCGCCAACTCGAGCGACCAGAAGGTTTTGTTCCTCGTCGCTTGTCAACTGTTGCTCAAAGGCAGGCTTCCAGCCGAGAGAATGGAGTGCTTGTAGGGTCATGATTGGTACGCAAACCGGCAAATTTAGATCATGCCGACCAAAGACACACCATGCATCTGCGGGGTTCGCGCAAAACCAAGCCACGAGCATTCGATCGGGCAAAGGCTGGATTCCCTTACCAGCTCACCACCTCATCCCCACCGCTCGGCTCGCCGATGCCTCCGGGCTACCGGTCACTGTCACCGATGCAGTACAGATTCTCAGCGGTTCGCAGAAAGAACTGACCTTGAGAAACAGCCAGCGACGCCATGCATTTTTCGTCGATCGTATTGCGGGTAATTTCTTCGTACTTCGCTCCCGGACGAAGCACCAAGCATACGCCTTCCTCGGACAAGATATAAATTCGTCCATCCGCAAAGACCGGCGATGCAGAGTAGGATCCGCTGAGTCGCTTTAGCCATACGATGTCTCCGCTGGCCGCATCGATACAATACAGAATGTTGTCGCGAGTGATCGAATAAAGATGCGGATCGATATATAAGAATGACGGAAGCGCCGGGACGCCTTTGGTTTGTTCCCAAGCGATATGGGTTTCGGTTATGTCTCCCTGTCCGCCCATCCGAATTGCGCGAATAGTCGGTTCTTCGAAACCTGACGAAGTGAAAATCAGTTCGTTACCAATGACCGGCGAAGGAGTCACGCCTTCGCCTTGGCTATAGATGGACCAAATCCTCTCACCCGTTTTGACGTCGTGTCCTTGCACGCAATCACCACTGGCCGAAACGATTTGATTGCCACTGTCGATCAGGATTGGAGTGACATGTCCAATACGGGATTTGCCCCGCGAACCTTTCCACCGCACGTCGCCCGTTGCCGTATCCAGAGAGAGCACGACCGCTTCGTCCCAAGGTATTTTCCAGCCGACCTTGCTTTTATCGGCACGACTGCCATCGAACGGCATGATCAATTGATCGCCGGCGAGAATCGGCGAAGCCCCCAGACCGTGGATACTGCGGTACTTGACGCTTGTGTTCTTCCAAACCAATTCGCCATCTAAATCGACCGCGACAATCGCACCATCGGAAAAAACACAGTACACCTGCTTGCCATCGGTGACCGGTGTCGGCGTCGCGTACGAATTCTGAGCGCGTTTGGGATTCAGTTCTTGTCGGTGAACGAGCGTATTCCAGCGAATATCGCCGCTCTTTCGATCGACACAAATCACTCGACAATCTGCTCCCTCGTCCGTGGTTGTCGTCAAGAACACGCGATCGTCCAGCACGATCGGCGATGACCATGCGTTGCCCGGAATCGACGCTTTCCAAACCACGTTCTCGGTCGATGACCATCGGATCGGCAAATTCGTTTCTTCCGAAATGCCTTGGCCGTTGGGCCCTCGAAACCGAGTCCAATTATCGGCATGAACCAAGCAACTGGACGTAATCGAGAACAACAGACAGAGCGACAGCAACACGCGGATCGATCGCATCAAGGCATTCCTCAGCAGGGAGACGTTTGGAGTAGCGGTCATCATACCGAAGACGCGGCCAACCCGCAGCAAACAGGTGCCATCGATCCAAGACGGAATCATCCTGCCGAACCGCCGCTCCCATCTCGCCCCCAATGACAAGAACGATCGGAAGTGCGGACTAAAGAGAATTCCGACGACGACGCAGTGAACCCACGCCCACCAGCAAACAGCCGATGCCAAACGTCGATCAGCAGGATGAGCAGAATCAGAAGGGATGCCGCCGAAAACTGACTTAAGAAACCACGTCCGTCGCTCGATACACTGCAGCGGTTTGCGTGATCCGATGCTTGGTCGTTCGGTGGATCGTATGGGTTCATCCACTTCGCCCGGTACTCGGCACATCTCGGTCGCGCCGGCCAACGTTTGTTCTACTAAACACCTGTCATTGTATCAGGACTGCATTGTTTTTCGCGAGTCAATCGCTTCTGGATTGCCTTCGATCGGCTTCGATGAGTCTGCCCAGGAAACGATCGAATCCCAAGCTGCGTTCGACATCGATGCCCGTTGATCCTGGGGACGACGCAAATCAGCGGGAGTGATTGCAAAAGCCGACCCGTTATCAAAGTGGGCCACGACTCTGTCGCTGGCGACTTCGATATTTTTCGCATCGGACCACTTAAAGTGGCTAACCACGCCCGGCAACTGAGTCAGCACACCGTCACGGCAAACCCAGCCCCACTGTCCGTACACGAATCTTGGTCTTTCAAGCTTTGAATACTTTGGATACGCGGTGACTTGCGAAACAACGGCGACGGCAATCGCGGCGGTAATGTAGACACCATCCCAATCCAGTAAGAACATGGCGACCACGGTTCCCATCGCCACGTAAGCAACAATCGAATAGATCCACGCCTCGGCTATCTGACGTCTCGTCGCCGGCGGATGTGTCGCAACGAAATTGGAAAAGCCGATCGAATCTGCCGGCATGTCGGTCCAATCGGGCACGACTTGGTACACCGCCGGACCGGTGGTCTGCGATCGATACCGCGCAATCGCATCGCGTAGCAACCTTGGTTCATAGCCGTCGATGCATCGCGAGGGAATTGCGACAAAAGCATCGTCCGCGGATTTCCAGTCCAATCGAATTCCATAAGCTTTCACAGCGACCTCCGGAAACGCAGCCCACGCAAATTGCTGCATTTGATTTGCCGACTCGCTGTAAAAGGTCAACCCAAAAGCGTCTAAGTACCCTCGCAATGGACCGATCAAACCCGGATTTCGTTTGATCAAACGTTTGACGCGAGACCGTCGACTGACCATCCGATCAGCCGCAAGCAGCAGCCCCGCCAGAACCAACACGATCGCCAAAAGTGCACCGACTCCGTTCACTGGCTGAGTCGTCCCCATGAACAACATCGCAACCGGCAGTATCAGGAAAGGCCCGACGAAGATAAAGCTGAGCACCCGCATGACGATGACGATTCGTGGAACACGAATCAGGCGGACAAAATCGTCAACGTTGACGTGGCCATGCAACACGATGCGATCGTCAATGTTGCCGGTGCGCCGTGTTTCGACGGGCGGCTGATAAGGATTCGCGGGATGACTCATCTGCCTGACCACGAGACGCATATGGGGTTTGCCGATAATTATGGCAGGAATTGCCGGTACTCGTGGGCAATTGAGTCCTTCGTTCCGGCTCGTTCGTCCAGTTGACCAATCGCTGCACGGAAGCCTCGCGAACCGCTAGACCGGACTGATAGGCTGAACCGCTGATTGACCAAAGCACTGAGTTCGACGCAACGAACGAGGATATTCGACAAGTTGAGTCCGGCATCTGCACAGTGGCGATCCCTCGGATCGATCGATAGCGAAACTCGCAGCACAGTGCCTGAGTCACCACCCCCGAGTGCCGGCAGCACCTTTGAACGGCCCGACGACATCGTTTGTGATCCAGCCACCATAGAAGTCGCCCGGCTGGGCGATTACCAATTCGCCATCGATGTAGCAGGCATCCATTTTCCCCGAATCACGTTGGAATGATGCACCTTGGAATGTCCTGCTACATCAAGATATCGTCCACCGGCACTAGCGGATCCGGAACGTCTCCTTCGCTCATCATTTGGCGAACATCGATTTCGATCGTGCGGCAAAGCGCAGTCATCGGAACGTCGTTCATAAAGTTTTCGAATGGGTCCTCGCTGGTGTCACCCACCGATTCCATTGTGTAGAAAACCCAAGAAATCAATACGGAAATCGGTACGTTCAGCCAAATCAACTCGCCATGCGATGCGATCTCGCCAACAATCGCGAACGGCATCAGAGCAATGAATATCCAGGTAAAAACGTTGCTGAAGTAAGCATACTGACGTGGAAAGGGCGTATTCTTGATTCGTTCACACTTTCCTTGCAGCGAGTACATCTCGGTCACCAGTTTCATCAACGCGATGTGGCGAAAATTGTCGATCAATTGATCGTCTTCATAAATCCGCTTTAGATGATCACTCTGCAAACGCAAAATTTGAGTTGCTGAATTGACTTGGCTGCAAACAACGGTCAATTCGCGCTGGGGAAGCAGTTGACACAATTGTTGACGCATTGCATCCAAGTCGGTCGCCTGAGCGAATCGCAACTGGCTTCCACGCGGCGTAAATCCGAAAGGAGTCTTACGGCGAAGCTGGAATCGCAACGCATGCATCCACGCCAAATGGCGATAGATCAATGCTCGATGCGTTTCGCTGACGGATACCGGATCGATCACGTCTTGGGCGTGATGCGATGAAACAAAGCTCAGAACATCATTCGCAAACGAGCGGCTGACGTTAACGATCCCACCCCAAATCTTTCGACCTTCCCAATTGCGGTCGTAAGACTGGTCATTCTTGAAACCGATATAGAACGCCACGGCAACGCCGATTGTCGTGAGTGGCGCGATTGGGATACTGCAATCGATCCCTTCATCACGCAGCGTTTGATACAAGTAAGTGACCGCGCCACTCCAGGCGGCGAACACGATGATCCCAGACCAAGCGAATCGCAGCACGACAGACCATCGAATGTTTCGGCGAGTGTACATCGCGTTATTTGCTCCCGGGCTATTGTTAAATTTCGATGAGTCATCAATTGCGGTAAATCGTCAATTGCTACGGTTCGCCACCTGGTGGCCGTCGCCAAAGTCTACCCGTTGCCGATGAAAACAGAACCTTTGATTCAGAAACGTCATCGCGAGAACGCATCGGTGGCCGGTTCCATTCCAGCCTGTCCGTGTGACAATAGTGCTGGGCAACCGTTGGGCAACGAAATTGCCAAGTCGCTATGACCACATCCGCATTCCCAGTACACAATCGGCCCTATCGATCATGATGCGATCACTCGAGTCATCCGCCTTTCCAACGTTCAATGACGAACAGATGGCCGCGATCGGTTCGATAGCGGACCTGTTGTCGTTCCAGCCCGAACAAGAACTGATCTCTCAAGGGCAAAAGGACTACCCTTTCTATGTGGTCAAGTCCGGCAAGGTCCGAATCGTCGAACCCGAGGGTGATTCAAGTAAGCCAATTGCGATACACGGTGCCGGAGCTTTTACCGGCGACATTGACATGCTGACGGGTCGATCGTCTTTGTTTGTCGCCATCGCCGACGACGAAGTCGAGGTCTATCGGCTGTGCGCCTACCGTTTACGAAAACTGTTGAACGAGTGCCCCGATGTCAGTGAATTGCTGTTAGACGCTTTTCAAAAACGCCGCGAACTTGTGGCAGAGAATGGTTTGACCGGGGTACGGATGATCGGACGTTCAAACACGATAGAGACGTCACGACTGCTCGAGTTCTTTTACAAGAACCATGTGCCGCACAAATTTTTCGAAGCCGATCACGACGACGGAAAGCTGCAGCTTGAAATGTTAGGTGCAACCGATTTACCACTGCCCGTGATCCGATGCAACAAACACACCATCGGCAATCCGTCGTTGCCGAAACTAGCCGAATGCATTGGCATTGCGAGAGACGTGAACGAACAGCTGTTCGACCTCGTCATCGTCGGCGCAGGTCCGGCCGGATTGGCGGCCGCCGTCTATGCGGCATCGGAAGGCATCAAGACCTTGGTCATCGATGCGGTGGGCCCGGGAGGCCAGGCAGGAAGCAGTTCGAAGATCGAGAATTTCATCGGCTTCCCCTCGGGGCTTAGCGGTAACGACCTTGCCAATCGTGGCTATCTACAAGCCCTCAAGTTCGGAACGCAATTCATCGCTCCCATCACGGTCGGGTCCATCGATTCCGATCATTCGGGTGAACACCGATTAAAACTTTGCACCGGACAAACGGCACGCGCACGATGCGTCTTGATCGCAAGCGGTGTTACCTATCGGCAGTTGGGCTTGCCCGGCTGTCAACGTCTTGAGGGTGCCGGCGTGTACTATGCGGCAACGCTTGTCGAGGCACGCGTGTGCGACCAAGCGACCGCGGTCGTTGTCGGCGGCGGAAACTCGGCCGGCCAGGCGGCCATGTTCCTGGCCCAGCACGCGAATGAAGTCAAACTGCTGATCCGCGGCGACGACTTGTCCAAGAGCATGTCCGCCTACTTGTGCGACCGGGTGCTCAAGAACCCGAAAATCGAAGTCTGTAAGCATTGTGAGATTGAACGCATCCACGGTGACGAACATGTCGAGTCGATCGAAGTTAGAAACAATCGAGACGAAACAACCGAATCCATAACATGCGCCGGAGTCTTTATCTTCATTGGCGCGAAGCCACACACAGACTGGTTGCCCGAAAAGGTTCTGCTTGACGACAAGGGTTTCGTCATGACAGGGTCTTCATTTTATTCCGCCGACAGCGAACTGCGATCGCGATGGCCACTGACACGCGGGCCATGCGACCTGGAAACGACCGTTCCTGGCATCATGGCGGCCGGTGACGTTCGCGCCGGAACCACCAAACGCTGCGGATTTGCGGTGGGCGACGGATCCTTAGCCGTGTCTTGCGTGCATCGCTATCTAAACGATATCTAGCCCGCCATCTCGATCGGTACTGGCCTGATTCTCTCCGGCCATAGCGTCAGCACTCGGCCATAGCGCCAGCACATTGGCCGATAGGACCAGTGCACCACCAATCACCAAGGGCGTGCTGAAGCTCTCGTTCGCGTAAGTGATCGTGCAGAGCACGCTTAGCTGCGCCGGCAGCACCATCGCCCACAACGACGCGAATAGAGGCTCTGTCGTGTAGAGCACGGCCGCTTGCCCGGCGGATAGCATCGGCTGGTACTTGTTCATCCAATGAAAGGCGAGCAGGGAAGGGAACACACATAGAAACGCAATCAACATGATCAACGGTGGCTGCGATGCCAGCCCGACCCAAGTCACCGAATGGCTTGCCTGGGCCGCAGTCGTCTCGGAAACCAGTCGATAAGAAAACCAAAATGTCAGCGTCCCCAGCAGCGCGGTTGTGGCAAACATGCTGGGCGTAAAAGCCTCGGCGTCGTATCGTTTCCCAAACCAATCGATCAACAAAATCTGAAAACTGAAGACAACCGCTCCGGCAACCGTTAACAGGTCACCGACCCCCCATCCCACGAGTGAGTGATCGGCGATCTTCACTCGCCCAAAGTTGACGGTGATCCATCCGGTCAAAACCGATACACCAGCCAGTGCCACGATCGCCGCTAGCACTACTGGAACTCTTGGCAAACGCCGCCGCCAGATTGTCATGATGATCGGCGTGAAGACGACGGTTAAACTTGTCAAGAATCCACTGCGAGAAGCTGGGATGGTCGCCAAGCCCATGACCTGTAACATCAAGCCGCAATAGAAAACGGCTCCAAGTGCGCATCCCGCCCCAAAATGCGGCCATCGAACTCGCCTCACGATCCCTCGCAGCAAGACCAACAACAGGATGAGGGCCAGGCCAAACCGGATCGCGATCATCCAAGCGGCAGTCGACAGTCGCAGTGCCGCTGATGCGGTTTCTTCGGTAACACCGAAGTGTTGATCCAACGACAGATTCAGACTTCGCATGACGGGAAATGAACTTCCCCATAGCACGTTAACGATCACCAATGCGGCGATCGCTTTACGCCGACTTCGTTGCTGCGCCGGCCCAATCATGCGTTCGACACTGGATCCAAACCTGACGCTCGTCGTGACACTGCCGATTGAAATGAAACAAGAAGATTGAAGCCGAACGACCAGCAAGTCGCTACTTCACGCCCTCGATATTTCCACTCGTATCGGCGAGCGGCAACGAACCTAAGTGAGTTGCTTCGATCGCATTACAGCGCCGAACTAGCACCGCTAATCAGCTTGATGAACTCGTCATTGCTTTCGAAACGTCCAAGCTGCTTGGTCAATTGTTCCATTGCATCACAGGGATGCATGCTGCTTAGCGTTCGACGCAACATCGTGACGGCTTCGTACGTTTCCTCGTCATGAAGCAATTCTTCGCGACGAGTACCGCTTTGCGAAATATCGATCGAAGGCCAAACACGACGATCGGCTAGCTTGCGATCGAGCACCAATTCCATGTTACCGGTGCCCTTGAACTCTTGGAAAATCGCTTCGTCCATCCGGCTATTGGTATCGACCAGACAGGTGCCGACGATGGTCAGCGATCCGCCTTCGTCAAAAGCCCGCGCAGTCGCGAACAGCTTTTTGGGAATATCCATTGCTTTGATATCCAGGCCGCCGGTCATCGTCGCGCCGCCACGTCCGCCACGCCCAACCCACTTGTTGAACGCGCGGGCAAGTCGCGTGATCGAATCAAGCATCAGAAAGACGTCTTGCCCGGTTTCGGCAAGTCGCCGGGCGCGATCGATCACCAGTTGGCTCAAACGCACATGGCTTTCAACGTCCATATCTAGACTGCTGGCAACGACTTCACCCCCAAGGATGCTGCGCCGCATATCGGTCACTTCTTCTGGTCGTTCGTCGATCAATAGAACGATCAGTTTCAGCGTCGGATGATTCTCAGAGATCCCGCGGGCGATATCTTGCAGCATGATCGTTTTACCGCTTCGTGGCGGTGCGACGATGAGTGCTCGCTGGCCCTTGCCCAGGGGTGCCAACAGGTCAATCACTCGATTGGTGATCGGTTTCTTGCCGACTTCCAAGTTCAACCACTGGTCCGGATTGATCGCCGTTAGAGAGTCAAAGCTCTTCACGTCAGGGTAGGCCTCAGGGGCAATTCCATCGACGTCAAGAATTTCGCGAACACGCGGCCCCTGCTGTCGCCGGGCCTGTTGCACCATCGCTTTGATGTGCACGCCCTGGCGCAGTCCGAAGCGTTCGATCATTGTTCCGGGAACAAACGGATCGCTGCGTTCGCGGGCATAGTTGTTTTCTTGTCCGCGAAGAAACCCATAACCGTTGGGGTGCAGTTCCAGGATGCCTTCGCCTTCTTCTAACGGAGCATCGCTGGGAATGTCGGCTGGCTCCTGATCCATCGCGCCGCCGCGGGATTGGCCATTATTCTGTCCGCCACCGCCTCCACCGCCACCGCGGCGTCGTCGACGAGTCCGAGGCTTTCCGTTGCCGCCTCCCTGACCGCCGCTGTTGCCTCCCGAGCCACTTCCACCGGATCCACGACCGCGGTTGCTTTGTTTCTTTTTCGCCATTTGTTGTCCAGAGTGCTGACGTCCACGTGGCGATCGACGATCGACCATTCGACTGAGTGAACACGTTCGTTCGCGTGGCCGATCGTCGGTGCCGGATCGACGGTGCCGACAAAGTTGCAACTTGCAAATCCGTCGTCACTTGCGACCAACACCAATGGCGACCCCGCTCAGCACACCAATGGTTGTGCCGTGGCTGTGTCAGCGTGGTTGAAGAATACCGCACCAATAATTTAGGAAACAAAACCCGGCAAGTTAGCGGCGGTAACGCGAACTGCTTGGTCAAAAAATCCGAGCCGACTCCGTGTCGGTTCCGACTCAACTAGGTTGAACGATTCGTTGCGACACAGTGTCAAAACACCGGTGATTAAGAGTCAGTCCGAGAATCCTGGGAACGTCTTAAAACCGGGCAAAACACTGGCGCGAAAGGCTTCTGTTGAAAACGCGAAATTTTCAAACCGTGAGCTTCAATACTTGTCTCGTATGTGTCGTTTCAGCAAGCGTGCTAATCGTGTCGATGGTAACCGTTCTGTGCTGTGACGCTGTGACCCAGATGCGTTTCCCACACACGTGAATCCTGGTCGTCGCAATTGCAAAGAGCGAAAGGGGCTTGCTTGTGAAACCGCTGACAGAGAGGGACGAAATCACGTCGTCCTCGGAGAGACAGGTGAGGAACCCCTCGACCCGCCATCGTTAATTCGTGTTGAAATATAGCCTCTCCGCGGTCTCTGTCAAGTCCGAACCACTCGATTGGCTGCGTGCGTACTCTCGATCTATCTCTCTTGATTTCAACGTCTTCGGCGGCGTTTCGGTCCCGTGCCGCCGCTGGACTCTACCGGTCTGCTGCTGAATTTCGCCGGCGATTCTGGCTGGAATCGGCAGACCGCGGATTCTGGAAAAGCGGGGCAGTGATCGCCGATTAGCAGGTCACGATGGACCCGCCAGACCCAAAATTTATCGAATCTGCCCCCATCTTATCACCATCGGATGGCCAAATGTGAAGGATTTCCGGAAATCCCTGCTTCTGCCCATCGGCCGTGATTCACCGATCCGACATGGGCAAAGTGAATCCCCGCTCTGAAACGTTATCCGCGGTTTCTCGTTCGGCCATGCCGCGTTTTCCCCATGCATGCGTCCCATTCGGATCCGAAATGGACACCCCAAGGATCACCCCCAGTTGCTAGCAAGCACGGCAGCTCCGCCCCGCGCAAGGGAAATACGTTTGCCGACAAACATTCGCCAGCCGCTTGCGTCTCATCACCAGCCGAAGTTCGTCTGGCGTCAAAGTCGACCCAAATTGTAGTTTCTGCTTAAGCCGCACGACCGGATCAGCCGAAACTGACCCTGTGCCAATCTTGGTTCAAACACCTTCCCACTTCCTACGAAATTTGACGACAGGACAGGCTCGATGCGAACGGCAATTCACTCCCGAATCACCGCGGTCGCGGCCAGCATGATTGTGGCCTGCACTTTGGTTTTCACCGATTCCGCGTCTGCCGAAATCACTTGGCAAGAAAACCTCCGGACCGCTCACGCACAGGCCAAGGCGGAAGGCAAACTGCTGCTGCTGCACTTCTATAGCGATAACTGCGTTTGGTGCGATCGGCTGGAAGCAGGTTCGTTCCAGGCGCCCGAAGTCGCCGAAACGCTGCACAAGAGCTTTGTGCCGGTAAAAATCCACGGCGGCAACAATCCCAAGCTGACCCAGATGTTCAAGGTCAAAGCATTCCCGACCGATGTGATCGTGACCACCGAAGGCGAAACGCTTTCGCATACGGTTAGCCCGCAAAAGGCGAACGACTATGTCGCCATGCTGCATCGTGTTCCCAAAGCCGCTCCAGGCCCATCAATGACCATGCCCGCAGGCAGTGAAGCCATTGCCTCGGTGACACCGAAAGCCACGGCACCATCAACGACGACCGCACCGGCCCAAGCAGCTGCCGTCCCCGATTACGCCCGCAACCCACCGACGGCTAACGTCGCCGCCGCGCCGCCGGTTGCCACACCAGCACCACAAACCACCGCGCCGGCCGCAAGTGCACCACCGAGTGCCGTCGCAAGCCTGACGCTGCCCGTTGGAAACGCACCCGTCGCCAACGCACCCACACCATCGCCTGAATCCGGTTTGGAATTGCCAAGTGGGACCGCAGGTATTTTGGCCGGTGCACGAACCGAAGGCATGAGCCTGGATGTGCCCAGCAAAGCAAGCGCCAGCGTAGCAACCACGAAATCCATCACCGACGGCGCGGCGATGACCGAGACGCCTGAACTGGCGATGCAAGGTTACTGTGCTGTCACCGTGATCAAAGAAGATCGCTGGGTTGAAGGCGATCCGAAATTCGGCGTCGTCCACTTGGGCAAACTGTACTTGTTCTCCAATGCAGACGCGATGCAAACCTTCTTAGCCGACCCGATTCCTTACACGCCTGTGCTAAACGAAATCGATGTCGTGCGATTCTTCGAAGAACGCAAGATCGTCCCCGGCAAACGCGAATGGGGACTCAAAGACCCGACTCACAATCGAATGTTCTTCTTTGCCGACGAGGCCGCGATGAACCACTTTTGGAACGAGTACAAACGCTATACCGGACCAGCGATTGAAGTCATGAATCAAGCGATCGCCGACGCCAATCCAGGCACCTGATTCGTCACGAATCCCACCCATTCACAGCCAGTGAAGCGGGCATCGCCCGCAATCGAATAACGCTCGGCCAGACTTATGTTTGGGCGAGCGTTTTTTGGTGACGGTCGGTCCGCGTGCCGAGACTTAGCATGTTGCGGCGCACCGACAACAACGTCAACGGTTCACGTCGACCTGGCTAGCTGGCACGGCATACGGTGGACGGATGCCATTGAGAATCGCGAATCCGGCGGTCAAAAAACCGATGGCCAGCGCCACCCAAACTCCGCGTGCGGCAGGCTTGCCAAAACGTTGTTTGATTGCCGCAATCGTTTTCAATTCATACGGCACCGACCATGGACCGACCGCGATCGCAGCTGCCGTGACGGCAGACAAAACAGAAATCAGGCCGACCAGAGACTCGTCATAACTCAAAGCTGTTTCTCCACTGATGGATGGCAAGGCCATGCCAGTTTCGATGTGTGATCGGCATGCTTGACCGATCATCCGTTTCCACCATCAATCCGCTTGTCGTAACCTGCGCCGGATCGCGCGAATCTGAACGCGTGCCGATTCAACATCGGGGCAAATTTCCAGACATCGCTGAAGCGCTTCGATGGCGGCGTGCGCGTCACCCAACAACACTCGACATTTCGCCAAGCCTTGCCAGGCGGGATAGTGGTAACGGCAATTCCACAAACAAGCGCGATAGGCCATTTCAGCTTGATGGTGATTTTCGAGACCGTGCCAACAAATCGCCAGCTGATGATGCGCCTCGGCGTAACTGGGGGCTTGGTCGACAAGGATCATCGTCGGCGCCAACGCGGCGGCATGTTCGCCGCCGTCATTCAAGTGCATCACCTTTAACAACTGCTGGTGGTGCAGTGGTGCCGCGTTACGGACAAGCAAGGCGCGAAACGAATCATCCGCAGCCAAACGGACGCCTCGATCAGAATCCGCGAGCGAGCGTCCGAGCGGTTCGACCGCATCACGATCGCCCAGCATCCCCAACGCTAAGGCCGACGCACGTCGCATCTCGACATCGCTTCGCTGCAGCAAGGCAGCCAGTGTCGATGAACTGTAGTACCGGTCAACCTCGGACGCGAACTGAGGCGAATCTGCCGAGACAAGGTACCGACGATAGGCAGAGACAAGTCGGGTGGTTCGCAGCAAGGGAGAGGTCACGATACTTTCCGTCGAGTCATCATAGTTGTGTTGTCACCGATACGGTCGTGTGCATCCTACGCAGTAAGATGTCGCCGGCAAGCGGCAATACCCTGCAAAAACCAGCTGCCGCACATCAGCACCCGTCGGCAGATTCCGACCGGGACGGATGAGCGACACCTATCCAAACCTACTATCTTGCCCCGTCGCATTTCTTTGGTTCGATTCCGCCGCTATGCGAGTCTAGTTACGCCTGCGAGAGCCGACAAGGAATCAATTGATACCAATCCCGTCTCGATCGGGTATGGTGCCACCTGAGACACAATTTCCCGGCGGAATACGATCACATCGTTGCCAACTGTCCTCCTCAAGACCCCCAATGCCGGCCGGTGGATCCCGTTGCCGCCCGGTTCAGTGGCGTTTCGAATCGAACACACTCGCACACCGACTTGGGCCCAGCCTTGATCGATTCCTGCTGGCGAACGAAAATCGAATTTCCCATCGCAATTCCGAGTGAACGTGGACACGAATCGATTTAACAACGCTCTGTTGAACAACGCAAAAATTGCCGTTGTCCTATCGCTGGTATTTCTTGGCCCGACACGGTGTGGGCACGCCGACGACATGCGGCGTAAAACGAAGTTCTGGGCTCAACTCAATGCGCCCATGACAGCCGTCGTCGACGGCATGTCACTGCGTGATGCGCTTCAACGTGTGAGCGAACCCGTCGCCGTTAATCTTTTCCTAGACCGCCACGTTGATCCGACAAGTCCCATCAAAGCTGGCAGCGTTGGCCCGACCATTTTTATGGCCATCACGGAGATTGCGAAAGCGCGCGATTGTGTCGTCATGCCTGTCTGCAACGTCGTCTTGGTAGGCCGCGCCGATTGGGTGGATGCGACGTCGGCATCACTGATACAAGCTTCGCAGGAAGACACCGATGCGGACGTTGTCGATGTCCAGTGGCCTGAACTGACCAGTGGCAGCAAAGCGTTAGCCGCCGCTGCAGGAATGGACTCCGCGAATACTGATAGTGTCCCGCTTCCTCACGATCTATGGCCCGCGCAAACTTGGAAACAGATCGATCGTCGCGTTGCCATCGCGCTGGTGCTGGCACAATTCGATCTGGGGCTTTCCGGTTTCCATGATGCATCGTCGACTGAAATTCAGGCCAGTCCCATTGATGCGAAGTACATGGCAGAACGCATGTATTCTTCGGACGCGCATTCGTCGTTACTCCGCCGGGTGATCCGAGCCAGTGATGCAAAGAGTCGGGCGGTGGTCGAGGATGACTCATTGCGAATCCAAGCAAGCACGACCGCGCACCGCCTGGGTACGGATGCCTTATTGTCGCAATACGCGAAAGTGGTTGCGGCACAAAACACAAACGAAACATTGACATTCAGCTTGCGACGCACCGAGACATCTGCCGGTGCGGCACTGCACCAATTTGCGCAGGCGGCCGGTCGCCAGTGCATCATCGAACCGGATGCCATCCAGGCGTGCCAGCAACAAATCAGCCTGGAAGCGAACGACGAGACATTAAAGAGCCTGATCAATCGAGTCGCACAGAAAGCCGGTGTCATTGTCCAATGGCACGATCAAAAAATTGTGGTGACCATGCCGAAGTAAACCATGCCGACGTCAATTGCGCCGACGTCAATCGCGCCGACGTCATTTGCGCAGTGATCATCCGCGTAAGGGAAAACGACAGCGGCATCAAGCCGCGCAGGCTTGATCAACGGTTGATGGAGATCTCAGCTTGCCGGAGGGCTTCGGCCAACGCCTGAATTTGCTGCACAGAAAGCTCTTCGGCGCGGGCGGTTTCACCGTGTCCTAGACCGCCAAGAACCGCATCGACTTGCGTTTTGTCCAAACGGCCCTTCATTGCGCTGATGACAACGCTGCGCAAAAACTTGCGGCGATGAAAAAACAGCGAGCGAACGGTTTTGTGAAAGTAAACCAGGTCTGGAAACTGGTCGCGCCATTGCGGCACCGCATCCAAGCGAATGATCGCCGACTGAACTTTCGGCCGAGGCCAGAATACTTTGGGCGGCAAGTCACGGACCAATTCGACCTTGCACAATGACTGAACCCAAACGCTAAGCGCGCCATAGTCCTTGGTCCGCGGCTGAGCGGACATTCGATCGGCCATCTCCTTTTGAATCGTGACGACCATTGCAGCAGGCGGCGGTGTTTCAAGCAACAAGTTGCTGATGATCGGCGTGGCGACGTTATAGGGCAAATTGGCGACCAACAAGAACCTCGCGTCCTCGCCCAAACGCTGCAACGCGTCACGGATTTGAACCATGATGTCTTCGCGCAATGTGTTTTTGTTCTTCAGTGCATCACCGTGCAACAAGCGCACGTTCGGCCTGCCCGATAACTCCTCACTGGCGAGTTGATGCAAGTTGGCGTCAATCTCGACGCTCAAGACGGCACCGGCAGCGTCGGACAGACGCGATGTCAACGATCCGACGCCCGTTCCGACCTCGAGCACGACGTCGTTCTTGTTCAGCTGGGCGGATCGGGCAATGAGATCGACCAGATTCAAATCGATCAGGAAGTTCTGGCCGTAGCGTGACACCGGCTGCAGACCGGCCGCGGCTAGACGCCGAGAGAGATACGAAGCGGTTTGGCGGGGCTGTTTGGCGCGAGGCTCACCCCATGTGGGTGCATCGGCCTGCGATTGTTCGGGCTGCGATTGTTCGGGCTTTGGTTCTTCGGAACCTGATGCTTCTGGAATTTTGTTCATGTCGACTCACGCGTGAACTGCAGGGACCGTTCGACATACTTTGCCAACACGTCCGTTTCTAAGTTAACTTCGTCGCCGACTTGCCTGACACCCAAGGTGGTTTCGCTGAGGGTATGCGGGATCAGGGCGACACTGAAAGATTGCTGATCGGCATCCACGACCGTCAGACTGATTCCATCGATCGCGATACTGCCTTTGGATGCGATTTGGCTGGCCAATCGTGTGGGGATGCCGAACGTCAGATGCGACCAGGGCGGATCGTCGCGACGCTCCGTCAAGGTTCCAACCGCATCGATATGACCGGTCACATAGTGGCCCCCCAGCCGATCGCCGACAGCAAGTGCGCGTTCCAAGTTGACTCCATCACCCTGGTTCAGCCGGCCCAGATTCGTGCGTGCGAGGGTCTCCTCACCCGCTTCGAAATCGAACTCGCGATCATCGTCGCCGATGCGTACGACCGTTAAACAGCACCCATTGATCGAGATACTGTCGCCGATTGCAACCTTATCGGGATCATCTTCGGCGGCGACAAAGGCATCGGTCGCAATCGTCAGCAATTTCCCAGGTGGTTGATTGCGAATTTGCTTGACCGATCCGACCGTTTCGACAAGTCCGGTGAACATGACAGTAAGGAATACCAGGGAAAACCGAGGAACGACCAGTGGTCGCGAAGAAAGTAAAGCCGGGTGTTCACCTTGGGTGGCATTGGACAAAATGCTGCGCGAATACTTGGAGTCGCCCCGGTCGATTCCGACCGGTCCGCAACCGCCATGTGTCACGCCCCATGGGTCACGCCCCATACTACACGTTCGAACTGGAGACACGTTCCAATGCGATCGGCACCGAACGCCGGGCCTGGACCAGAAACGCCTGGGCCTGGACCAGAAACGCCTGGGCCTCGACCGGAATGTGCATCAAGCGAAACGCGCCTAGCACCGTAAGTTATGGGCAAAAACGCCCGGTTCCCGGAACGTCCCAAGGTAACATCCGGCTAAGACTACCAGTTAATTATTCAAACTCATACTCCCGAATCAAACGAATCTCGAGGTTCCCATGACATTGATCGAAGCAGTCCACGCGCGACAAATTCTTGACAGCCGCGGAAATCCAACCGTCGAATGCGAAGTCCTGTTGTCCGACGGTGCCCACGGACGCGCGGCCGTCCCCAGCGGTGCCAGCACCGGTGCCCACGAAGCCTGGGAACTGCGTGACGGCGACAAGTCCGTCTTCATGGGCAAAGGTGTCCAAAAGGCCGTCGATAACGTCAACAACAAAATCGCCGACGCGCTGGATGGGATGGACGCGACCGATCAAGCCGGTATCGACGCGGCAATGATTCAGCTCGATGGCACAGCAAACAAAAGTGAACTCGGCGCGAACGCGATCCTTGGCGTCTCGCTGGCCACGGCTCATGCGGCCGCCGCATCGACAAACCAACCACTGTACCGATATCTCGGCGGCGCGGGCGCCCGTTTGTTGCCAGCCCCGATGATGAACATCATCAACGGTGGCGAACACGCGGACAATTCCGTCGACGTGCAAGAGTTCATGGTCATGCCGCTGGGTTTCGAGCGATTCAGCGACGCGCTGCGTGCCGGAACAGAAATCTTTCATCACCTGAAAAAAGTGCTGTCAGACAAAGGTTACAACACCGCCGTCGGCGACGAAGGTGGTTTCGCGCCGGACCTAAAGAGCAATCAAGAAGCGCTCGATGTGATCATGCAAGCGATCGACAAAGCCGGCTATAAAGCGGGCGAGCAAATCTGGATCGCGCTGGACGCGGCATCGACCGAGTTCTATGACCGCGAAAGCAAGAAGTATTCGATCGACGGCAAACAACTTTCCGGCGACGAAATGGTCGACTTCTTGGCGGACTGGTGTAACAACTACCCGATCTGCAGCATCGAAGACGGTTGCGACGAAGACGACTGGGATAGCTGGAAGAAGCTGACCGAGAAGGTCGGCGATCATGTACAATTGGTCGGCGACGACTTGTTCGTTACCAACGTCGAACGATTGCAACGCGGAATCGACGAAGGCATTGCGAACAGCATTCTGATCAAAGTCAATCAGATCGGTACGCTTACCGAAACGATCGACGCGATCCAGCTTGCCAATCGCAACAACTACACCGCCGTGACCAGTCACCGCAGTGGTGAAACCGAAGACGCAACCATTGCCGACCTCGCCGTTGCCATGTCGACCGGCCAAATCAAAACCGGATCGGCAAGCCGCAGCGATCGCATGGCGAAGTACAACCAATTGCTGCGCATCGAAGAAATGCTGGGCGATACCGCTCAATATGGCGGACCACTCTTTCACGGAAAGAAATGAAAACGCTGCTTGCCGAACAACCGCTTATCGTCTCATTGATGCTAGGCGCGTTTTCAGTCGCCCTGTTGTACGGATGGCTGCAAACCGGCAAGCAGGCCGCCGCCGTGATCGGACTGCTGATCGCCCTGTTGATTCCGGGCGAATGGTGGTTGGCCGCCCATTGGAAAACCGATCGCGAAGAAATTCGCGAACTGATCCTCGAGACCGCCGATGCCGTTCGCGTGAACGATATCGAGCGGGTCGTCAGGGTGATCATGGAAGAACGCCAGGGGACCATTGCGCAGGCGCGCAGCGAATTGGCTCGATTCGAATTCGACGATGCCCGCGTGACGGGCATCCGCCAAATCGATGTGGTCGCGGGCACCTATCCACCGGAAGCCGACGTCGACATCAATGTTGTCGTCGTGGTCAGCGACAAGCGAGGACAATTTGCCAGCCTGCGAGTCCCCCGAAGGCTGCAATTCCAGATGCGAAAGATTGAGGCAAACGATGGATCCGGGCCCCGGTGGTTTGTCACCGATTACAACCACATGCCACCGGTCGGACAGCCAGATGCATACTCGCCTCAATCCAACTAGCCGTTGCTCTCGGCCGTGCCGTCCGGTGCTCGCCAATCGCGTTTGCATCGCTTCAAGCCAAGCCATACACACCGCCGACGAATCGTACGGCCCGACGAACCACTCATTGCGTCCTGAGCTCGCTTGATGAATTCTTCCACATCGGTCTTCGTGACCGTCGATGGCATCGACGGCGTCGGGAAGTCGACGCAAATTGATCGGCTGACACAACATCTCGCCGACTGCGGTCACGATGTCATCACGGTCCAGGATCCCGGCAGTTCCGAGATCGGCAAACGGCTGCGAGAATTGCTGCTCGACAGCGACCTTGAAATGCATCGTCGTACCGAAGCGATGTTGTTCATGGCGAGCCGAAGCGAAATGATCGAATCGACCATTCGCCCCGCACTGGCCGAAGGCAAGTCAGTCATCTCGGACCGTTTTCTGCTGGCGAATGTCGTTTACCAGAGTATCGGGACCGATGACGTCACCGCAGAACTGCTGTGGCGGCTGGGCCGTCTGGCCGCAGGCGAATTGCGTCCCGCCCTGACGATCTTGCTGGACATGCCCGCCGAAGCCGCGATGCGGCGAGTCGGCGATCGCCGCGACCGCATGGAATCACGTGGCGTTGCCTACATGGAATCGGTGCGTCAAGCATTCCTTGAACAACTGCCCGAAAGCAGCGAGCACACGATCGTCGTCAATGCCAACCAAGACGTTGAGCAGGTCACTGCGGAAATGCTTGCGGCCGTCGACTCGTTCCTGGCAAGTCGCTAACAGCGAGTCCACGCACAGTGCAATCGCAAAGCAAGCAATCGCAAAGCAAGCAATCGCAAAGCAGACGATCGCACCATAGCCAGGCGCAAGCTAAGCAGGCGAGCTGGACGACGACATCACGCGTTTGGCCGCGACCAAATCGCGGAACCGATACCGCAGATTCTTAAGCCAAAAGAATAAGTACAAATTGCCGACGATCGATACCAGCAGCAAGATATTAAACAGCGGGCCCTTGGGCTCCTCGCGAGGAATGACTGAGTCCCCACGGGGTCGCGTTGCCCCGTAACCGGCCGAGACGTCGGAGGCAGAATAAGTAGACCGATCAAGATTTGTCGGCTGAGTCGAAACGCCCGAAGTTTGCGCGACGCGGGTTTCTGGCTGTGGCCGCTGCAGCGTCGTCACCGCGGTGGTCTGACTGGTCGACGGTGGATAGACGCTCGTCGTTGCGAGCCCACGATTCGGGTCCGGATATGAGGCGTTAAACTGCACGTTCGCAGCTCGCGGATCGTTGTAAGCTTGTCCGTTGTACTGAGGTGCTGAGGCGTTAGGATCGGCGGTGCCGCGAGCAAAGTCATAGCCTGTAGGTTGACTCAGCCGCGGATCGGCTTGACCGCTCGGGATCGACGGATTCGATGCCACCTGAGTGGCGGAAGCGACTGGCCGCCCCCACTGATCAAGAACGCGGCCGTCACGATCGATCGGCCGTCCATAGGCGTCAAATGACCAACCGCCACTGGGTAACTGGGCCACTTGCTCGGCCGTCAGTCGCGGGTCCACGCTTGCTGCCACATTCATGTTTTGCGAAACACCTGCCGTTTGGGCGCCGAACGCGGTCCCATACGTTGGTTCGTTGCCGCCGAATCGCGAGTCGTTGCTGGTCGAAGCCAGCCGTGGATCCGCATTGCCGGCCGAACCGCCAGACATCCCGATGGGCGAACGGCCAAAGTTGGATGTCGTTCCGAATCCAGTCGATCGCTCTTGCGCGGCAAGCCGGGCGCGTTCCTGCTCGGCCCGAAGTTGTTCCGCGCGAGCCTGTTCTACCCGAGCTTGCTCGGCGCGAAGCTGTTCGGCGCGAGCTTGTTCAGTACGGAGCTGGTCAGTACGGAGCTGGTCGGCGCGAGCACGTTCTGCCGCGGCCTGCGCCAGCGGGTTGGTAAAATTACTGTTGGCGGACGCGGCCCCCGTGGACGAACGCGGGTCAGGTGGCCCGACCAATTCACGGTTGCTGTCAACCGGATCCGTTGTGGGTCGACGAAGTCGTCCATCGGGGCCATACCAGTTTTGATCTCGTTGGCCGGTAGGATCCGTGCTCGCAACGCCTTGTCGCGAGAGGGCTGCCGCACTGGCCGGATCGGCACCGGTGAAATTTGGCAATTGAGGGTTGCTTGCCGTTGCGTTATTGCCGCCGCGCCCCAGCAGTGTATCGGCCGCGTTGCGAAGTGCGTTGCCCGCGCGATTTTGCAACTCGTTCGCCGTTGCGCGCGCTTGATCGGTACCGGCGTTGGCGGCACGACGCTGCATCTCCGCCGTAAAATCATCGACTCCCGTTCGCAAATTTCCCGCGGCACGCGTGGCGGCATCGTTCAGGGTGTCGGGCAAATCAAATCCGCCAGCCGGTTTCATGACCTGCTCGCGTATCTCGGGAATCGGAACCGGCGAACCATCATGCGCAGCGGTGCGCACCGATGATAGATGCGAAAGCTTGGCGGTTTGATTCAGTTCCGGCGGCGTGATCTCGTGCAGCGTTTCGTCACCAACCTTGACCACCACCCGCGAGACATGAGCCTGCACCTTGGGATTGATGACGCTGGTCAGTTCACCGCTTTGCTGCAGCTCGTCAAGCTGATCGGGCGGAATTTGGATGATGTATTCCACGCCTCCGTTTCCGTCCGGTTGCCAGCCGTACGTGATGCCCATCGCGGCGAGCAACAATAGCACAGGGACTCCGCCCATCGCTTCAATCCTTGAATAGTTTTCCAGTACTTCGCGAAGCCACCGAATCCATCGGCGCGTGTTTCGCAAGTGTTTCACCGTGAGGTTTACTAGCAGAAGTTTACCGCCGCCGTCACGAACAGGTAAAGAGAGATATCACGGGGCAAATCGCGTCGCTGTCAGGCATCTCGGCAGCGCTGGCGATCTGGGCAGCTTTACGGCGCCGTCAATTCCTGCAAACGCCGATAAGATTCAATCAACATTTTGCTAGCTTCATCGATTTCGTCGGGCGAATTGAACTTGCCGATTCCGAATCGCACGCTTCGGCGAGCGGAAGATTCGTCGATGCCCATCGCGGTCAACACATGACTGGGCCTGGCATCAACACTGCTGCATGCCGATCCGCTGCTGAACGCAACTTCGGGTGTTGCCGACATCCATGCTTCACCTTCGACAGCAGGCAGCGTGATATTCAGGTTTCCCGCCAATCGATCTTCATCGTCCAACAATGGTCCGTTCAAACGCAGTGGCGTGATCGCTTTTTGAAGCGTATTCCAAAGCCGATCTCTAAGCGAAGCCGACTGTTTGGAATTTGGCTCTAAATCAGCAACACCAATTCTCAGCGCGGTCGCCAACCCGACGATGCCGGCCGGGTTCATCGTCCCACAACGCAGGCCTTGTTGCTGGCCGCCGCCCACCATCATGGGACGCAATCGCACGCGCCGATTTCCGTTGCCGACAATCAACAGCCCCGCCCCCTTGGGCCCATAGAACTTGTGCGCCGACGCACTCAGCAGATCGACATCGGCTTGCACGACGTTAACTGGAATACGCCCGACCGCTTGGGTCGCATCGCTATGCAACAGTGCGCCGCGGTCATGACAAAGATTGGCGATTTGCTGCATCGGCGCGACGGTTCCGACTTCGTTGTTGGCCCACATGACCGAAACGATTGCAGTGTCGTCATCGATCGTGTCGGCCAATTGCTGCAGGTCCACGCGCCCCGCTGCGTCAACTCTCACGTGCGAAACGCGAAAGCCATCGCGTTTTAAATCGTTGGCGACGTCCAGCACGGCAGGATGCTCGGTCGCCACCGTGACGATATGCCGGCGTTTTTGCCGTGGATGAGTGCAAACACCGCGCAGAGCCAGATTGTTACTTTCGGTCGCACCACTCGTGATGACGACCGACTCGGCCGACGCGTCCAACACCTCGGCAATCTCGGCGATCGCTTGCCCAATCGCATCCGCGGCGGTGCGTCCCATCTGATGCGACGTGCTATGCGGATTGCCAAACTCATCCGCAAACCAAGGCAACATCGCTTGAACAACGCGATCGTCGCAGCGTGTCGTGGCGTGGTTGTCTAAGTAAATCATCGTCGCGAAGGTGAATAGGCTTTAATCATCATCCATGGCCACGGATCGGTTCACGATCCGTGCGCCTGGCGTGCTAACGCTTGGCGTGCTGGCAAGCTGGCATACTGGCGTGTCGGTAATACGGCCCGGACGACGATATTGTTGCGAGATCGCGGACCGCATCGATGCCCCATTGCTAACGGGTTTGTGGAAAGAGTGCTTGCAGCGCCAGCTGGCTCCATGTTTCCAGACGTTCGATGTCGCGATGAAGTTCGTCGATACCAACGAAACCGCCTTCGGCCAAGTCCGCTTCGTTGCTGCTGACGTCAGGCGATTCGAGGATGAATCGGTGCACCACACCAAGATGGACTTGACCGACTTCATTCGACGGATCATAGATCAGCCCTTCGCGTGTTTCGGTATAGCTCGAACTCAACTGAACTTCTTCCTCGAGTTCGCGGTGCATGCCTGTGGAATAGGGATCGGCACCATCGGCGGCATCTTCGCGGCTGATGTGTCCACCGATTCCGATACTTCGTTTGGCGTGCAAGCGAGATTCACCGGACCCGCCGCCACGTGTGTAAGCGAACAAATTCACTTCGCCGGCATCATTCGTCCACTGCAGCAGCACATACGGAATCAGCTGTTTAAAGCTGGGGTCGGTTTCCATCTGACTGCGAGGTTCAAACGACAATTCGCCGGACGAAAGAATGGGCGAGAGGTACCGATCGACGTTTGGCTGGAAACCTTCGAATGCCCCGATTTCATGAATCACAGTTTCGGGCACCACGAGAATGTGTTCTTCGGTCTCAGGCATTTCGGCTCCTCGGGATGTCGGTTTCAAGGCGCGTCAGTATCGACCGCACGCCGCCGAAAGAAAAGTAGGCTGGAACCCACCCTGTTCCCCTTGCACGACGACAAGTCCCCGTTGCACGACGACAAGCCCTTGTTGCAAAACAACAAGCCAGTTCGCCGAAATCGCCTAGACGATTAGCATCGCATCGCCATAGCTAAAGAATCTGTACTCTTGCTCGATCGCCGCTTTATAGGCTTGCATGGCCAATTCGCGCGAGGCGAATGCACTGACCAGCACCAACAGCGAGCTGCGCGGGAGATGAAAGTTTGTCATCAACGCGTCGACGGCACCAAAGGTATAGGGCGGGCGAATGAATAGATCCGTGACTCCGGTCCAGGCATCCAGTTGCCCCGCGTTTGCGGCGACCGACGATTCCAAGACTCGCACACTGGTGGTCCCCACTGCGATACAGCGGCCGCCTGATTCTCGCGACTGTCGGATGCGTTGGGCCGTTTGGCGATCGATCTGGCCCCATTCTTCGTGCATTTCATGCTGTTCCAAATCGTCCGCCTGGATCGGCCGAAACGTCCCGATTCCAACATGCAGCGTGACTTCGGCCGTATTGACATTAGCGTTTTGGATTTGACGCAGCAATTTGTCCGTGAAGTGCAATCCGGCCGTGGGTGCGGCGACACTTCCTCGCTCACTGGCGTAAACGGTTTGATAGTTTTCGACATCCGCGTCGACCATTTGCCCATCGCGAATGTACGGTGGCAGCGGAACTCGCCCGAACTGCTGCAACCAGTCAGCCGGATCGGAAAGTTCACCCAACTCGACATCACCGACCGGAACATAACCGGCGGGAAGCTGTGGAGTGGCCAACAAATTACCGTTGTCCGTCCGGGCGACCACGACCAATTGCATCGCGTCGCGTGAATGCCGGTCTCGGATCGTCAGCGTCTCGCCGGGAACCAGCGTGCCACGCGTTTTCGTCAGCACTTCCCAAATCCCTGAATCGGTATCCGAGCGCAGAAACAACCCCTGCCATTTCCCACCTGTGCGAGTGCGATAGCCGACCAATCGCGCCGGGACGACGCGACTGTTGTTCATCACCATGATGTCGCCGGCATTCAACAATTCCGGCAGATCGCGAACGTGATAGTGATCGATGTCGCCCGACTTGCGATTGACGACCATCAACCGCGCATCGCTGCGCGTCGCAAGCGGTTCCTGTGCGATCCGTTCGCGAGGCAAGTCGTAGTCGTAGTCGGCAATGTCGCTCATGCGATCGAAAGCTTTCGAAGTGGCTGTTAGCTGTTTGTCATGTTGTCGTTTGGAACAAGCCTGCTCACCAATTGCTGCATGATAAGGTTCATGCAGGTGGGAGCCCTACGCCGGTTTGCGTTTCATGTGCTGATAGGCTCTTGTCGTGGCGATGCGTCCGCGGCGCGTGCGGACAATCAATTCGCTGCGCAACAGAAAGGGCTCAACTTCGTCTTCCAGCGTGTCCCCGCTGACGTTCATCGTATGCGCGATCGCCTCCAACCCGGTCGGGCCTCCGGCAAAGATTCGCATCAGCGTGTCCAGATACCCGCGGTCTTGCTTGTCCAATCCCAGCGAGTCGATTCCGATCATATCCAGCGCGGACGTTGTGATTTGCGCATCGACCTTTCCGTCCGCTTTGCTCTGGGCGTAATCTCGCACCCACAACAATCGATTGTTTGCCAATCGTGGCGTACTGCGGCTTCGGCCGGCAATGACTTCGGCCGACGGATCATCGACTGGCAACTTCAATTTGATGGCGTTGCGGCGCACGATTTCGCAAAGTTCCGGCTTGGTGTACCAACCGAGATGTTCGCGTATTTGAAATCGATCGCGTAGCGGCGCGCTGAGCATGCCCGCGCGCGTCGTGGCACCGATCAAGGTGAACGGACGCAGTTCAAGATTTAACGTTCGCGCACTGACGCCTTCGCCCAACACGACATCGATGCGGTAATCTTCCATCGCGGTGTAGAGATATTCTTCGACGGCCTTGGGCACGCGATGGATTTCGTCGATGAACAGCACGCTGCCTTCGGACAGGTTGGTCAAATAGGGGATCAAGTCCTTGGGCGCCTTCAGACCGGCACCGTTGGCCATTTGAACCGTCGTCTGCATTTCCGTGGGAATGACCGTTGCGAACGTTGTCTTTCCCAGGCCGGGCGGGCCGTCAAACAGAATATGTCCCAGCGGTTCGCCCCGTTTCTGGGCCGCGTCGATGGCGATACGAAGACGCTCGATCACGTCGCGTTGACCGACCATCTCTTCCATCCGGCGAGGGCGCAGCGAACTATCGGCCTCCCTGGGTGCTTCCGGGCGGACACCCTCAGGTGCATCGCTTTCGATTTCGCTATGTTGGTAAACTGCTTCTCGCGCCATAAGCTTTTCAGTTCCGTTGAGTTTGGCTTGGCAGGCTGGAACAATCCGTGCGTGGTTCTGGCGTAACCGAATCATCCCGACGGAATATGCCCCGCGGAATTTGCCCGGCGGAATATGATCGTACGGATCGTAATCGTACAGAATCTTACGGCGATTGATGCTGGAATCGCGCACGCCCTTGCCCAGCCTACCTTTTTCGCTCTCTGACGCACACCACAAAACGAATCCACCCGGATCCATGGCTTTTCAGAACCATCAACCAAGTTCGTCCCACTGGCACGGTTTCACTCAAATGGCCGATTACGAGCCATTGTCGATCCATGACGCACAAGGATGCTGGCTGACGACCACCGATGGCCGGCGGCTGTTTGATGGCGTCTCCAGCCTGTGGTGCAACGTTCATGGACACCGACATCCGGCCATCGACGACGCGATCCGCGGCCAACTGGACCGGGTGGCTCATGTGACCACTTTGGGTATGTCTTGCGACACGACCGACGCTCTGGCACAGCGATTGGTCGAGATCACACCCGGCGATCTTTCGCACGTGTTTTTCAGCAGCGATGGGTCCTCGGCGGTGGAGGCCGCATTGAAGATGGCGTTTCAGTACTGGCACCAGCGCAAAGACGCCCGTCCAAAGAAAACGTCTTACCTAGCACTTTCTCAGGCGTACCACGGCGACACCACCGGTGCGGTCTCGCTGGGCGGCATCAAGTATTTCCATCAGTTGTTCGCCCCGATTTTGTTTTCACCGATCCGCGGCCCCGTCCCTTGCACGTATCGCCTGCCCCAAGGCTTGCCCATCGACCGCGCGTGCGAACATTATGCCAGTGAAATCGAATCATTGATTCGTACTCATCACGAAGAATTGGCCGCCCTCGTCATCGAGCCGCTGGTGCAAGGTGCCGCAGGGATGATCACGCATCCGGCTGGCCTGCTGAAAAGAATTCGAGAACTGTGTGACCAGTACGATGTGCTGTTGATCTGTGACGAAGTGGCAACCGGATTTGGGCGGACCGGAAAGATGTTCGCATGCGATCATGAGTCCGTCACGCCGGACATCTTGTGCGTTGGGAAAGGCTTGACCGGTGGCTATCTGCCGATGGCTGCAACCCTTGCACGCCCCCACATCTACGAAGCGTTCCTAGGCGACGCATCACAATCGCGTCAGTTCTTTCACGGACATACCTATGGGGGAAATCCGCTCGCCGCCGCAGCAGCACTAGCCTCGATTGACTTATTCCAACAAAACCGTCTGCTGGAAACGGTCAATGAGAGCGCCCAGTTTTTGCGTGAACAGCTGCGACCGATCCAAAACCACCCCAACGTTGGCGACATCCGCGGCCGCGGATTGATGGTGGGAATCGAACTGGTCGCCAATCGCGAAACCAAAGAAACCTTTCCGCCAGACGGATTGATCGGACGCCGTGTCTGTGAAACGGCAATTGAACGTGGCGTTTGGCTGCGACCGTTGTCCGACGTCGTCATCATCATGCCACCGTTGGTCGCAAGCCGATCCGAACTTGAAATGCTGGCTGAGGTGACCGGTCATGCGATCGAGGCCGTTGTCGGTCCGATGCAAACCAGTCGCTCGTTGAACGAGACGCAAGTCTGCTCGGCCAGGACTGCTGAGCGGCATTCGGCCGTCGAGTGACAATAAACAGCCGAGCCAAGATAGTTAGCCGAGCCACGATCGACCGGCGAGACACACGAGATGGGACCGAAACAGCATGACCGACCCAAACGCCAGTTCGGATGACAATCCGAAAATCGACGCCAGCGATCCCGCGATTGTCGCGCAGTATGAACCGTACCTGCGCATGCTGGCGCGGACACAAATGCGGCGTGCCTATCAAGCCAAAATCGGCACATCCGACATTGTCCAACAAGCGATGCTGCAGGCGGTGCAAGGTTTCGACGGCTTTCGTGGCTCGACCGAAGCCGAGTTTCGCGGTTGGCTGCGACAGATACTCGCCCGAAACATGTGCCACCTCGACCGAGACCTGCATCGCGACAAACGAGACATTCGACGCGAGCAATCGATGGAACAAAAGCTGGCCCAGTCATCGATGCGGCTGGAGGGATTGCTGGCTGGCGACGGCCCGACGCCCAGCCAAAACGTTGCGATGGGCGAACACGTGATCCGCGTCGCACAAGCAGTTAACCGATTGCCCGAATTGCAACGCGACGCGGTGCGACTGCATTACCTGGAAGGCATGAAGCTAAGCGAAGTGGCCAGCCAATTAGACAAATCCACCGGTGCGGTCGCCGGACTGCTGCATCGCGGAATGAAAGCCCTACGAAAACAACTCGACAACCGCGACGAATGAGTTCGCAAGCAACCTTCTTTGACTGAGCAACTGATGCGATTGATACTGATGGGAACCGGACCGTTTGCGGTTCCTTCCTTTGAAGCTTTACGGGACGCTGGACACGAAATCGCGTTGGTCGTCACCAAGCCACAACCGGCCGTCCGCAGCCGCAAAGGACCGCCACCGGCACCGGTCCGGACGTGGGCGGAATCGGCCGAGTTGCCGATCTTTGATCCGGTGAGCATCAACGATCCGGAATCGGTCGATCATATCGCCGCTGTGGGCGCGAAACTGATGGTGGTTTGTGATTATGGCCAGATTCTAAAACCGGCCGCGCTCGCCGCATCACGCCTGGGCGGAATCAACCTGCACGGTTCGCTGCTGCCGGCCTACCGCGGTGCCGCTCCTGTGCAACGGTCGTTGTTATCCGGCGATGAAACCACGGGCGTCAGCGTGATTCACATGACACCGCGACTCGATGGCGGCCCAATCATCACGACACGAGAAACGAGAATCAGTGACCAGGAAACTGCCGGCGAACTGGAAGAGCGATTATCGCAAATCGGTATCGAGGCAACGCTGCAAGCGATCGAGAAACTGGCCGACTGGGACGAAAGATCACCGATCGGCCAACCGCAGGATCCCTCTCGCGTCAGCAAGGCGCCGCGTCTAAGCAAAGCGGAAGCGGAAATCGATTGGTCGCGAACTTCACGCCAGATCGATTGCCACGTTCGTGGCATGCAGCCATGGCCGGTGGCATTCACACACATCACGCCACCGTCGGCGAAACAGCCCATCCGACTGGCCATCAAGCAAGTGAAGCCACTGAAAATAACGCCACCGGACGCGGTGCCCGGCGAGATCATCGAAGGTGACGGATTGTGTGTCGCCACGGGGGACTCAGCGATTGAAATCACTCGTCTGCAACCCGCGGGAAAACGTGAAATGGATGCCAGCGATTTCACCCGAGGCCACGCCCTGCCACCCGGAACCCGTTTTCATTGATTTTGGGTCATTGCTTGCCGGGGCGTTGATCGCTCGGTGACTTTTCAGAACACGCTTTTTAGAAAGCGATTTTCATCGAATCATTTCGCGACCAGCAAACTTACTTCGCGCCCAACGCGTCCGAGCGACGTTTGGCCGAAAGCACATCGGACATTTGCGCCCAATATTTCAAGATACATCGATACGCAAAAAACGCGGCAACCAACCCGACGGCCGTCGCCGCCACTGCGGTCAACATCACGTCCTTGGCTTCCAGCCCCGACGAAATCAACAAAGCACACCCTAGCAACGGAATCCCTGCCGCGGCCAATAGAAAATTTTCACTCTGGCGAATCACTCGGTTCGCGCGCAGATCGAACGTATCGTCCCGCATCGCCTTCTTGATCAACTGCGGATAGTAAACCGTCGTGACCAGAACCGTCATCCCAAAGAACGGATAGATCGCCGCAACACCGCCACAGATCGCCAGCGAGAAAAAGAAACGCCAGGCTTCGCCGCTTGGAAATTGAGGATACATTGCCGATAACGCGATGGGATACGTAACGCCCGCGATGCCCCACAGCATGCCACCAATCAACGCCGAACGAAGCGGCAATGCCAGAATGGAATTCAGCGAATCGTCGGCGATTGCCCGGTTGGACTTCAAATCGCTAAACGCGCCGACCAATGATTTTGTCAACCAAATCAAAAACGCGATTCCGATCGCAAACCCGATGAACGTGACCCACACGCACAGCGGATCGAACCCTTCCTTCATCTCGGGATGAACCGTCAACAGTTCACGTTGGTTGTAATAAAAGTTAAAGATCGCCGCGGCAATATTCGGAACCAAAATAACCGCACCGGCGATCAACCACGGTGAGACGCCCAGAACGCGATAGCGTGGACTGTCCTGTTCGGGTTCGAAGATGACGGCGGCGTCCGGGTGCAGTGCCAGACGCAAACGTCCGGCAAATTGCGAACCCGACTTGGGACGATCGTCCAGATCGTAAGCCAACGCTTGGCGCAGCGATGTTTCCAAGATTCGTTCGGCGGCTCCGCCAAGTGAATTCGACACCTCGGGTTCCTGTTCGCGCGACCGCAATTGCTGCCCGACGGCCTGTGTCCAAGAACTGGGCGATCCATCTTGCCGAAACGGTCGATGGCCTTGCCACAATTCCCACAACAGAATCGCGAGTGAGTAAAAATCCGCCGGTTCGCCAACGTCGTCTTGCGTCAAATCCGAGTCGGCGGAAACCGCCTGAAGATGCTCTGGGGCCATGTATCCGATCGAGCCACCGAACGTCGACGCCGCGCCGGCGCGTCCGGCCGCCCCCGTCAGGCTGACGTTAAAATCGGCTAACTTGGGAACCGCCTCTCCTGATAGCAGCACATTGGCGGGTTTGACATCGCGGTGCAAAACGCCTTGTCGGTGTGCTTCTTCAAGCGCCTCGGCCAATTGCACTCCGATCCATACAACGATCATCGGCCATGTCGCTTCGGCCAACCAATCACGAATCGACGAACGATCGGGAACCGCCTGCGCCGAACGCAACATCTGACGATCGACCGACGCTAACAGCGAATCGCCGCCGCGTTGATGCTCACGCGTCTCGCGCACCGATCGCACGACATCGGCCAGCGTTCCGCCCGGCTGGTACTGCATGTACATCAAATGCAGTCCCGATTCAGGCAACATACGTTGATCGAAAACGCGAACGATGTTGGGATGATCCAGCTGAGCAAGTGCTTGAGGCTCGGCACCGGTGCCTCGCGAGACCTTGAGCGCGACCAACCGCTGCATGGATTGTTGCTGGGCCAGATAAACGTGCGCGAACGCGCCGCTGCCGAGCGCCTGGATGATCACAAAGTCATCGATGGTCTGGCCGATCGCCAGTTCGGGCGGCGCGCCACGTTTGCTGATCGCTTGCGTATTCTCTTGCGACCCGAGCAGCGGTCCGATGATGGTGTCGAACTGTGGAAATCTCGCGGCGTATTCTTGCGGCGATGGTTCTTCGCCAGCTTCCTTGCGCAGCTGCAACTCTTCCAGCACCAAATCGACGGGAATCTGGTCTCGCGAAAGATGGTCCTTGAGTGGTTCCAGATAATCTTCGATGCGAGGCACGTCACCGGCTTCGGCAATCATCGCCATGTCCAGCTTGATCAGTTCGACCAGAATAAATTGCGCATCTTCGGCAGGATGTTCCGGCACGAATCGCAACAGCTCGCTGCGATGATTGATCGGCGCTTCGGCCAAAAACTGTTCCAGTGATGCTTCCAGACGATCATTGATGTCCAGTTCGGTCGCTTCTTCGTACGACGGACGGGCGGCATCGTCGACGTCGTCGGAACTCCGCGGCGTCGGGTTCGATGGAGCGGACTGGGAAGACATGGAAAAAAGATCACCGTGGATTGAGCAATGCCCCGCGGAGCCGCAATGCCTTGACTTCAGGCCGCACTGACTTCAGGCCGCACTGAATCCCGGCCGTACTGGCTGCTGAGCCTGCACTTGCTTGAACCTGCACTTGCTTGAGCCTGCACTTGCCTGAGCCTGCACCGGCCGCTGAGCCTGCACTGACAGCTGTACCTGCACTGTACCGTTGATTCGGGCCCCTGCAGTCCTGGCGCCGGGCACCGCTCCCGTATCGCCACCGTCGGCCAAGCATGCCAGCCGAAGCAAACGCAGAGACTATGATTCTAATGAGAACTTCCTCGCGAGGATGCGCCAAACCCCTATACTGATCGCGAATGATGTTTTTGCGACGACCACCCGGCAAGGAACAAGAAAATGGATCCCACCGACGCGCCGGCCGAGCAGCCTGATGACTCCGATTCGGATTTGATCGAACGCGTGAAGTCGCGTGATACCGAGGCGCTGGCAGAGTTTATCCAACAGAACCGCGACCGGCTGACCGGTTTCATCCGCAGTATTACCGGCGACCACCTGCTGTCGGTGGTCGAGCTTGATGATCTGGTGCAAGAAGTGTCGACCGCCGCGTTGACGGGACTCGAAACGGCTCCGTTACAGCAGTACGAGCCGATGCAGTGGCTGCAACAGATCGCACGTCGCCGTGTCGTCGACGCCCACCGTTTTCATTTCGACGCCAAACGACGAGATGCCGGTCGCAAGCAATCGATTCACTCGGCATCAGGCGCCAGTTCGTCTGGTCAGGGACTTGAAGCACTGTTGGCCGCTAGCATGACTTCACCCAGCGCGGCGATGAGCCGCGACGTCCGGATGTCGCGGATGCAAGAAGCCATCGCCGGTCTGCCGGAGGAACAGCGGGAAATCATCCGCATGCGTTACGCCGAAGGCATGCCGACCAAAAAGATCGCCGAGAAAGTCGGCAAGACCGACGTCGCCGTGCGCGTGTTGCTCTCACGCAGCATGCGACAGCTAGAAAAGCAACTGGAAGACGTCAAACCGTCGCCGCGGTAATCAAACGGCGAATCGTCTCGATCATTTAGCGTGTCAGTTTCAACGAACGCGTCAAAGGCCGATGCAATGAAAGATCATGCCGCGTTTGTCGCCAACGAGTATCAACATCGCTGATTGCGAGAATGCGGGCTTGGAACAAACGATCCGAACCGCGAGCGACCAGCGACACGGGACTTAACGAAACGTGGGAACAACGGCCCGTGCAAATTCTTTGATGTCGTTTAGCCGATGAAACGTTTCAGACATTCCATCAACCGGGCGACTTCGGTTTCCAACGCCGGCAGCAACGATTCGGTCGAGTCGATTTCATCGTTGACGGCGCGTTGTTCGATCGCCTGCGCGGCGTTGAAGACTCGTTTGGCGCCGAACAAATTTGCGGACCCTTTCAACGTGTGCGAAGCCCGGCGCACTTCCTTGGTATCCCGCGCCGGGATCGACTTGCGAAGCGACTCCATGATCGTCTGACATTCGTCCTGGAATACTTCTGCCAGTTTTCTTGCTCCATCGAACCCTCCCGGAACACGCGCGGCGGCGACCTGAAAGTCAACGACATCTGGATCGGGTCGATCGGTGCTGCGGCAAGACGCGGCGGCGTGTTCCTGTGTGGCAGCTTCTTTCGCTCTGGATGCGACCGAGAGTATCTCCGCGTCCGACTTACGGTTTCGCCGGGCGGATTGCGCCGCTTGGTTCTCCGCCAACATCTCTTTGCTGGGCGCGTACTTGGCTAACAGTTCTCGCAACTGTGCCGGCGCGATTGGCTTGGTCAAATAGTCGTCCATACCCGCATCGCGACAGGCTTTGGCGTCTTCGGTCATGGCCGCCGCGGTCACGGCAATGATGGGGACGTGGCCCCCGGTTGCCTGTTCGCGTTCGCGGATCGCTTCGGTCGCTTCGAGCCCATCCATGACGGGCATGTGCATGTCCATCAGGATGATATCGAAATTCTCCGTTTCCCATCGCTGGACGGCTTCGCGTCCATCGACAGCGACGAATGCGGAATGTCCTGCTGCCTGCAACATTCCGACCGCAACGTGCTGGTTGGCCAGTCCGTCTTCGGCAACCAAGACCCGCATCGGCGGTGTATCGTCATCGAAAATCGGATGCGAATCCATCACGCTGGCATCGGAAACCGACATCACGTCCAAAACGGTATCCAGCAGTTCGGACTGAATGACTGGCTTGGTCATAAAGCGGGCAATACCGATTTCTTTGCACCGTCTCGCGTCGTCGGGCCGCTGTGCCGAGGAAAGCATGATCAACACGGTTTGATCCGATTGGTCATAGTCACGGATCGCTTCGGCCAGTTGAAAGCCGTCCATTTCCGGCATCATACAATCCAGCACGACCAGCGCGAACGGATTGCCGTCATCGTGAGCTTGTTGATACATCCGCAGCGCGCTCGCCGCGTCGTTGGCGATGGACGGACGCAAACGCCAAGCTGTAAATATCTCTTCTAAAATACGGCGGTTGGTCGAGTTATCATCGACGACCAGCACGGGCAAGTCGTTCAGCGAAGCGGCACGTTCTTTGGTGTCGATTTGCTGGTCATCGGCAACGGCCAACTCGGTGATAAACGAAAACGTCGTACCTTTGCCAAGCGTGCTATCGAGCGTCAGCTCGCCGTTCATCAGTTCGACCAGTTGTTTCGAGATTGCCAGCCCCAGACCCGTGCCGCCGTAACGACGCGTCGTCGATGCGTCGGCTTGCGTGAAGGCTTCCAGTACGGCCGCCTGCTTTTCTTTCGGGATGCCAACGCCGGTGTCCCGGACGCGGAACATCACTCGCAAACGCTGAGAATTTTCGGATCGACCGGCCTTCGGTTTCGGTTCCGCATCGCGGCTGCGCGAGTCAACACCGTGGCTGCGCGAGTCAACACCGTGGCTGCGTGAATCCGCATCGCGGCGGCGGGGTTCGGCAATGCTGACGTCAACCGCGACTTCACCGTGATCGGTGAACTTGATTGCGTTCCCGATCAGGTTCATCAAAATTTGCCGCAATCGTCCGGGGTCACCCAGCAAACGGTCGGGGATCTCGGGTGCGACACGGCAGGCCAATTCCAGACCTTTCTCGGCACTGCGCAGCGACAGCGTCCGCCCGGTTTTGCCAACGACATCGCGCAGCGAAAACGGAATCGTTTCCAGTTCCAGCTTTCTCGCTTCGATTTTCGAAAAGTCCAGAATATCGTTCAGCAACCTTAACAGCGAATCGGCCGATTCACGAACCAACGAGATGTAGTCGCTCTGCTCTTGCGAAAGTTCGGTCTGCGAGAGCAGTTCGGACATCCCGATAATCGCATTCATCGGCGTCCGGATTTCGTGACTCATGTTCGCCAAGAAATCACTCTTGGCGCGGTTCGCTTTATCGGCGGCGTCGCGGGCCTCGACCAAGGCGTCTTGCGAACGCTTCAGCTCCGTCACATCGCGAGAAATGCCAAAGGTGCCGATGATTTTGCCTGATTCGTTTTGAAACGGCATCTTGGTCGACATCGCCCAAGTGTCATCGCGATCGGGCCATGTTTCTTTTTCGACGCGGTCAACCAGCGGTTCGCCCGTTTCGATCACACGCAGTTCGTCTTCGCGAGCCGCCCGGGCGTGTTCCTCCGAAAAAATGTCCGCATCGGTCTTCCCGACGACCTCTTCTTCGCTTTGCATCCCGAACTTTCGCGCCAGCGCATCGCTAACGCGGATGAATCGGCTATCGGGATCTTTGAAATAGATCGAATCGGGAATATTGCTCAACAAGGTATTGAGCAAGTGGCGATCCCGGGCTTGCTGTTGAGTCGCCAAGATATTTTCGGTGACCTCCCAGAACACCAATTGCACGCCGATCACTTTCCCTTGGCGATTGATGACTGGCGACTTGATCCGTTCGATCCAGCAAGATTGTCCTTGGCCTCCCCGCGTTTCTTCGGTGCACCGAACCGAGGTCCCGGTCGCGATGATATGTTGGTCATCCTGCGTGAACTTTTCGGCCATTTCTGCGGGAAACAGATCCACGTCGCGTTTGCCGACGATTTGATCGAGGGTCAATCCGCGGAACTGAAGATACGCGTCGTTGGCAAAAACACGCCGACCTTTTAAATCCTTGATCAACAAACTCAGCGGCAGCGCATTGACCAGCGACCGATACGTCGCGGGCGAATCGTCTTGCGAATAGGTTTCGACGCTAATTTCGGATCGAATCCCAGACAGCTCGTCATCGGTGGACGGCTCGTCGATTGTATCGCCGGATGAGTTAACAGGATCAGGCACGCGATTTTCTCATCGACGCGAGGAAGGCTCGGCTTGGATGTGACCGAGACGTTCGGAACGACTCAGACTCGCCTCTTGATCATCGTAACCTCATTGCCCTTGTCGTTAAATCTCAACTCGTCAACGAAGCTGCTCATTAGTCTGAGACCACGTCCTTTTTCGGTATCCATGCTATCGGGATCCCCCGGTGCGGGAACGATGGATGTATCGAATCCTGGGCCTTGATCGCGAATCATAATACGCACCTCGTCGCTGGTGGCGGTCGCTTCGAACATAACCTTGCGATCGCAGTAGGGTGACTCGCTGCGGCGACTGACGATGGCGTCATTGGTCGCATCGTCATAGACAATGGCATTGTCTGACGGCGTTTCTTCGCGAGATAGTTCTAAGTTCCCGCGGTACATCGCGTTCAAGAGCGAGTGTTCAATCGCCACGCCCAGCCGTACCAATTGCATCCCGCCGACGGTCCCCATGCCCGAGACGACTTGCAGCATCAACCCGACCAGCGGCGATATCAGCTCGCCATCGTTATCCAGTTCGAACTCGAAAACATTCTTGCGGAGCGTCGAAATCAGTTTGGCGTAGCTACTGTCGCCACGAATCACTCCCAAAACGTCGGTGATCGCATCGTTCAATAACGTTGGCAACGAGTCTTTGGGGACATAGCTTGCGGCGCCCTTGCGGAGCGCCTCGGTGGCTAACTGCTCGGAACCGCGACTGGTCACCAAAATCGCGGGCACGTGCGCGAAATCCAGCTGCATCGCCTCGACCAACTGCAGCCCGTTCATTTCAGGCATTTCCAGGTCCGTGACAACCACATCGAAAGCGTCGTTTTCAAGCATTTCCTGCCCGAGTCGCCCGTTTTCGGCGTGGCAGACATCGTGCGATCCGTTTTCCAACAGCATCGTGATCTCAGCGGCCTGAGTGCGGCTATCCTCAACTAATAATACACGCGCCATCTTCGTACTCGATTCGTAGGGATGCTGTTACCTGTGTACCCGCGTCCGTTCTTAGTTGACGCGCAACGTTGTTCGGCCCGGGTGGCGTAGTCGCTGTCCCGAAAAGCGTCCAACTGGCGGAGCGTCGGACACACCGAGCCAACGGGAACGTGTTGCGAAACAACGGCCAGCATCGGCCCCGTCACGACGAACGAGGTCGTGCTTCACACCAACACCGATATTGTACACCTCCAGGTCCCCGAGGTGGGCTTGATGGGCAAGACGACTGGACGTGACCAACCTTGCCGTTTGCAGAGGGAATCCGGGCTCAACCAGGCACAAAACTGTCGTCGGCGGAGAGTTTCCGAGCAAAGTGGGCTAACAGTTCTGCGATATGGTCAAGGTCGTCCAGCGAGGTGACCTCGACAGCGGAGTGCATGTAACGATTCGGTATCGCCACAAGTCCCGTCGCGACGCCTTGGCCGTGCGTCTGCAACACATTGGCATCGTTGGGCGTCGCGCGGCCAATCGCCGCCAATTGATAGGGGATCGAATTGGCCTCGGCCAATTCGATCAAACGCTCGGCAACTTTGTGGTTGATATTGGGTCCGCGAAAGATCACCGGACCGCCGCCGATGCGAATGTCACCGCGTTGTTGCTTGTCGATCGTGGGGCAGTCCGAAGCGTGGGTCACATCGACTGCGATTGCAACATCGGGGTTGATGCTGCCCGCGGCCGTCTTGGCGCCACGCAAACCGATCTCTTCTTGTACCGTCGCGACGCTGTGCAGGTGACAGTTGACCGCGGATTGGTCGACCGCCGCACGGCGCAGGGCTTCCATCACCGTCCACATACCGGTCTTGTTGTCCATGCCCGGCCCAGAAATCCGATTGCCTTGCAGCGTGCGGAAGGCCAGTTCCAACGTGACCGGATCACCGATGCGGACCAGTTTCTTGGCTTCGGATTCGTCGCGTGCACCGATATCCAGCCACAATTCCTCGATCTTGACGACGCGTTGGCGTTCCTCGGTCGTCAGCAAGTGAATCGGCTTGCGGCTGATCACGGCCGGAATCGGCCCGTCGGCCGTCCACACCGTCATCGCTTGCCCGACCAATTGCTGAGGATCCCATCCGCCAATTGTTTGCGCGTACAGAAATCCCATTTCATCGATGTGTGAAACCAACATTCCGATCTGGTCACAGTGCCCCGCATACATCAATCGCGGCCCATCGCCGGCCGCGAGCGATGCGATTTGGTTGCCATGCACATCGATGCGCAGCTGATCGGCATAGGGCTGTATGTAGTCGCGGATGACTCGCTGGATCGGTTCTTCATATCCAGACGGGCTGGGCGTCTTGATGGCGGTTTTCAGAAATTCCAGAGCCGAGTCTTCCATGGTGTTTTCTTTTCGCAATTGGTTTCTGGTGAAAGAAGTCGTTTGGCCCATTGGCCGCGTCGTGATGGATGCGTCAAACGATCGACGCCGTCATCGGACAATTAGCCCACTTGGCAATGCACCCACTTGGCAATGTTCCCACTTGGCAATGTTCCCGTGTGGCAAAGCACCCGCCTGGCAGACACGTCGTTGGGCAGGCGGCGTGTCGCTTGGGTCAATCTTGTTGAATTGGCGAAGGCTTGCTTGTCGTGGTGAAGGGGTGTTGTTTCGAGCACGTCTTGTTCGGTTCACACTTTTTATCCGGATCACACTTTGCCTATTCGAAACATCAGCCGCAACTAGCAAGGGTTACCAGATTGAAAACGATTTGTCATCGGTTCGGTTGGCGCTTCGTCGCATTTGCCCGGATCATCGGCTGCAAATTCGTACGCAGGCTGCAAAATGATGTCGTCACATCCGGGCCAGAAAGAATGTTCAGAAATATTTTTCAGCGATTTTGGCCGCATCGATCTGGCACTTTCATGTGGACTTGGGCGTCGAATTGTGAAGAAACATCGGGTTTCAGCGACTTCGCCGTTGGTGAGGGCCGTTGGGCTTGAACCGGTCCGGTCTGCAGAAACCGCTGATACTGCCTGTTCCCGTTCAAACGCACTAAAGAGTTAGCCCGGTTTTTCTCGACACTAAATCTCGGACAGAGGACTTTCGAGCTTAGTTCGACGACTCACGGGTCCACAATCCACTTGTCGACGGCGATGTGCCGGCGATGGGCAAGATAGCTGAACCCGAGAAACGTCGAACCGCGTAAGCTTGAATGAAACTGTTCACCCAGGGGGGAATCTGGGAAATGCATCCGGACGACGAATGACAGCAATGTCAGCGGTCGTGCGGTGTCGACTCGGCGGTCATAGCCGAACGTTCCTGCGATGGACCGACAAAACAGTCACACCCGCTGTTTTGACACAACCATCGTGAGGGAACGTTGGGCATTGATCGCCGCGGTCCATAGCTTCTGCCCCGCCGACTTTGCCCGTTTGAGTATTCAATTTGGCTTGGTCGTAACCCATGTTATTAACCAAAACCACAAGAACCCGTTCGGGGAGCGTCGCAGGACGCGAGCCGGCTGGCCCAGACCCAGCGCCAAAACTTGACGCAGTGATTGTCGTGGCGACCCACCGCCATCGGTAATGCGACCGAACAGGACCGGTCGTGTGGCAGAGAGATGAGGCGAAAGACAGGCCGCTAGATTATTGGGTACCGACGCACCAATGATCGAGGGAACTATCAACGAGGCGTTATGGAGAGCCTGACATGAAGGTCTTTACGACTGGACAGGTCGCCAAGATTTGTAAAGTTGCACCCCGAACTGTATCCAAATGGTTCGATTCGGGGCGTTTAAAAGGCTACCGTATTCCTGGATCTCAGGATCGTCGTATTCCACGTGAATACCTGATCAAGTTCCTGAAGGAACACGGTATGCCCCTAGGTGATTTGGAAGACGAAGCGATGGCAAAGTGCCTGATCGTTGCCCAAGACCAGGTGCTTATTGAAAATCTGAAGCGAGAACTGCCACCCGAAAAATCGTTCAAGGTCGCCGTGGCCGCAAGCGGTTTCGAAGCTGGCATTCAAGCCGAAAGTTTCAACCCGGATTGTATCATTGTCGACTTTTCGATCGGTAAGATCGAAGCCGTGCAGATTTGCCAAAATCTGCGTAAAAACATCGACTTCACTGATATTATCTTGATCGCATTGCTGCCAGATGATGGCCAGCCAATGAGTTTCGATCGCAGCAGCATCAACGAAACGTTCAAAAAACCGTTCGACGCCCACTTGTTGGCCGAACGACTGCGAACGCTTGTCGGTGCCAAGAAAGAATTGGTCTAAGACAGAGCACGCCGGAAACGGCAAACTCTCCAAACGACCTCGAAAGCGTCACACATCCCCGCAGATGTGTGACGTTTTTTTCGTTTTGTTTGAAAGGTCATCGGTAAAGGAAGACAGAAACGGGCGTGCCGTTTCGCAAACTCGTCCTATCAAGGCGCGGAACTCTTGGAGTCCGGTTTCCTTTTCCGGCAACGCCTGCCACGGAGTGTCAGGCGACTGTACGAGACGGCGCAGTGTCTTGCCTTGTTAGTCAGCAGACTGATTGGCTTCCTCGCGGTGATGCTCGGCGCGAACGTCATCGCCCAAGTTTTCGTAACAGACCGCCAGCGACTTGTGCGCATTGGGCCGGAGCTTTTCAACGGCCAAAGCGCGTTCCAAATCAGGCACCGCGTCGAGATAGCGTTCCATCCGCAGCAAGATTTGTCCTCGTGATTCGTAGAAGTGCGGAGTGGCGTTCGGCGTCATTTCGATCGCCTTCTCGGACAGCTTGAGCGCTTGCTCGAGCTGTTCGTCGCCTCGGGTCGAAATCGCCACCGCGAGGTTGTTCAAGATGGCACCCGATCGAGGCATCAATTCCGACGCGAGAGTCAAATGCGTCGTTGCGGTTTCCACGTCGTTCCGCATCAGGGCGACGGTTCCATCGACGAAATGCGAAATCGCGGGCGATGCGTTTGCGACTAAATGCTCTCGCAACTTGACAACCTCGGCATCGTCCTCACCCAAGGTAGCGAACACCTGGTCCGCTAGCTGCGTCAACACGCGAGGGTTGTTGGGAGCGTACTGGAGCGCCGTTTGAAGCATCTTCAAAACGCGTTTATCGGCGGCAACGGGATCGTCAGGGTTTTCGGTTTTCCGAATATGCGTAATCCAAGCGACCATCGAGTCTCCCATCGCTTGGTTCAATCGTAATGCATCTTTCTTGGTCTTGGTGACTCGAATTGCTCGATCAAGCGTCTTCACGGCGTCGGTGTAGCGTTGCAGAAACAACTGGTTCTGAGCTACGGCCAACGACAAAACCGTGTTGTTCGGCTCTCTCTCACTTAATTCGGAGACTCGCTGCAAGGCGGATTCGGCGCGTTGATTGGCTTCCTCTTCTCGGCCAAGTTTTCGCAGGATGGCCGCGCACTGAAGCCCACGGATTGGCTGACGACGTGAGAGACGATCCAACAACGGCACGGCATCGGAGAGCCGTTCGGCAGCGATCAGATAGTCAGCGTAAAGCTGTTGGATTGCGGCGTCGTTTGGCTTTCCGAGGTTGATCAAAGCCAAAATGTTGCCAAATTCTTCCTGCTGCTCTTTGTCGAGTTGAGACCATTCGTGGCCGACATAAAGCTTGGACAGCAACCAACGCGCAGCCTCTTCGTGCTGGTGGTCATTCACGAGCCTGCGCATCGTTTCGATCGGTTCGGTTGGCGGCTCATCATCCTCGCCCACCTGTTTGCTCAATGCCAGCGCAAGTCGGAAGAGAATTTCCGGTGCGTCGGGTGTCTGCGTCAGTTGTTCACGCAGTATGTTTTCCGCGGCTTGATAGTCTTCCATTTCCCAAGCTTCGGCGAAGGCTTTGTCGGCCGGCGTCGACGTTGTGATGACATTTGCGATCGCACGAGGAGCCGCCTGTTCCCCTGCTTTCTCGGCCTCTTGACGATGAAATTTGCTGAGCTTTTCGTCGCCCAGCCGCGCGTGGCATTCCGCTAGCGACGTGTGCGTTTTGACCGTGTGCTTGTCGATCTCGAGGGCGCGCTGCAGATCGGGAATCGCATCGGCAAATCGGCCCAGACGAAACAGCAATTGGCCGCGATTCGCGTACAAGAACGGCGTATCGATGCGCGCCATTTCGATCGCTTTCTCCGATAGCCTTAAGGATGCCTCAAGATGGTTGTCGTCGTCGTCGGATATCTCGTGTGAAAAGCTGTTGAGAACCGCTGCAGTCTTGGGGATCGATACGGAAGCCTTTTTCAGGTGCGTCGTCGCGTTATCCAAGTCATCGGACATCAGTGCTGCAGCACCGTTGATCAGATGAGATACCGCGGACGATGCGTGATCGGTCAGTGCTTTCAGCCGTAGGGCCTTCTCTTCCTCGTCGCCATGGACCATTCCTAACACCTGGTCGGCGAGCAGCGCCTGGACGCTGTCGTCGTTGGGGGCACGCTGGAATCCAATCTCCAGCAAACCGAAGACGCGAACTGGATCGGATCGTGAGTCCTCTCCCGGATCGTTCACTTGGATGTCAGCCGCCCACCGGGCGAACGAGTCGCGGATTAAATCTCTGATCCGTTCCCGGTCGCTCATTTTCTTGGATTCCCGCATCATGCGATCGAGCATCGTTATCGCCTCGGCGTAACGATCCAAGAGCCGCATGTTCTTGGCGACGGCGATCGTCGCGACCGGGTCAGTTGGATCTTTCTGATGCAAATCGTTCAACTTTTCGAGCGTCGAATTCGCGCGTTGATTCGCCTCGTCGACTTTCCCCAATTCTTGCAGAATGATGGCACACTGTAGGTCGCGCATCGGATCCGCTATCGCCAGTTTCTCCAACAGCGGCAGGGCATCGGCCAGACGTTCCGACGCAATCAAGTAGTCTGCGTAGAGGTGTTGGACCGAGACGTCTTCGGGTTGCGCGTCATTGACCAGCGCTAACAGACCACCCAACTCCACTCGCTCCTCAGGATTGAGTCTCGACCACTGCCGTCCCAAATAGAGTTGATTGACCAGGCCCCGCGCCGCCTCTTCGTGTTGGTCATCGTCGACCAACCGACGCAGAAGTGTCAGCGATTCCGCCTGCTTTTTCGACTCGTCCAGTTTTCCAAGAGCCACTGCCAGTCGGAATCGAAGTTGCGGATTGTCAGGGTCATCGCTGAGTTGATAACGCAAAAGTGCTTCTGCGTTTTGAAATCCGTCGCCGTGCCAAGCTACGCTGAATTCGTTCGCAACCTCTGGGGAAATGCCGTGATCGTCGGCACAAGCCGAACGCAACACGGATGCGGATAGCACACACACGATCAATCCGAATAGCGGCAACCCATGCAACTGGAATCCGTACAAGCGAATGAATGAAGGCATTGATCGTTCTCACTCTGGTTGAGCCATCCTGTGTACAGTCAGGCAGGGACGTAAAGTTCCACCAACAGCAGGCCCCTCTTTTCGGGGGGGGCAAGCCATTCTGTCAAACAGTGCCCGGTTTTGCAATGTTTGGACAAGTTTTCCAACGAAAGTCCTGTCACCGAATCACACCAGCTAATAGCATCCGTTCATCGCGTGGGACGAAACTCACGCGCCTTGGAGCATCTCTATTTTGACGTTCTAATCGTCCGAATTAGTCACTGATTGCTTGCCGAACCCCATTGCTGTTATGAGCCGAGACTCCAGTCACTTTGGCCCCGAAGGGGACGCGCGGATGGTCGATGTGACCAGCAAACCTGTCACCACTCGTGTGGCGATCGCGACCGGTAGCGTTTCCATGGACAACGCGACCGCCGGTGTCATCCGCGGCGGCACGGCCCAGAAAGGCGACGTGCTGTCCATCGCCCGGATTGCGGCCATCCAGTCGACCAAGTTGACTCAGCAATTGATCCCCCTGTGCCACGCGATCCCGATCGAAGCGGTTTCGGTGCGATTCGACTGGCCAGAAACGAATTTGCTGCGCTGCCTGGTCGAAGTTCGGACGACGGCAAAAACGGGGGTGGAGATGGAAGCGATGACCGCCGTCTCGGTAGCCTGCTTGACCGTTTATGACATGGTCAAGTCAATTGACCGCGGTATGACGATCGGACCACTGCAATTGGAACAAAAGTCAGGCGGCAGCAGTGGACTGTATCAGCGAGCCGATTTCGACGGATCGGGTGACACACCCTTGACGGGCGAATCCTGAGTTCGCTGTTAACTCGATATCCCGATTTCGGTTAGCAATCTGTCAAGTGTTCACCGCAAGTGCTGGCGAAAACGGATCCATCTTTCTTAGGAATTGAATCGAAATGGAATCGACTTCCACCGCTCGCGGGCGCACCAAGACTCGCTCCGCCGGCGAGCCGGACATGCAATCGCCGATCACCGCCAAGGCGAAACAGCATGGCCAAAAGGTTATCTCCGACGACCGACTCGCCGAACTATACGGCCCCATCGCCGATCCGCTTAGACGCGTTGAACACCGATTGCAAAGCGAATTGCAGAGCCGATACGAATTACTCAACCCATTGCTGCGGCACGGCACGCAGCTGGGCGGAAAACGTTTGCGGCCAGCCATGTTGTTGCTGTCCGGTGCGGCGGCGAGAACAGCAACGGCGGCGGAAACCGCACCCCACGACGCAACCAGCGACAACTTAGTCGTCTTGGGCACCGTGATTGAAATGGTGCACACCGCGACGCTGATTCACGACGATGTGTTGGATGCTGCGGCGACGCGGCGGCACGTACCCACCGTCAATGCAAAGTGGAATAGCGACACGAGCATCCTGCTTGGTGATTACTTGTTTGCGCAAAGCTTTTATCTCGCCGCAACGCTTGGCGAGCCCCGGGCGTGTCGCTGGGTCGGTGAAGCAGCCCGACGTGTATGCGAAGGCGAGTTGCGACAAGTGCTGTGCCGTGACGTGATTCAGCTGAGCGAAGAGAGCTACATCGATATCATTCGCGGAAAAACAGCCGAATTGTGTCAGGTCGCTTGCCGTCTGGGTGCGAGCTACTGTGGCGCCGGCGACGACGTTGTCCAAGCCTTGGGCCGATACGGCGATGCGGTCGGTATCGCCTTTCAGATTGCCGACGACTATCTAGACCTGTGGGGCGACGAAGCCACGATCGGAAAAACACTGGGCACCGATTTGCAGCAGGGTAAAGCGACCTTGCCAATCATCCGCCTGTTAAGCACCGCCGAAGCCCCAGAGCGTGAAAAGATCATCCACGTGCTTTCCGGTCCTGCCGACCAGCGGCTAGCGAGCCTTCGCCCGATGCTGCTTCGCAGCGACGCGCGAGAATACACCCGGAACGTGGCCGATGAATATCGCGCCGTGGCCATGTCAGCAATTGATGCGTTGGATGATTCCGCAGCAAAACGGTCGCTGATTGCGATCGCCAATTTTGCGGTCGATCGCCGTTTTTAGCGACCGCTTCGAGACTCGGCGAATTTCCCTTCACTTGCAAAAGCCGTAACTTCTTTGCGAAAGCGTCGCCCTTCTTCGACCGCCGTGAAACCAGCGCCGGCCAGGCAACCGTCTTCTGATTCGGTGGACCAGACGACTTCGCCAATACCGGTTTTGCCATCGGGCAAGATCACCAGGATCCTTGCACCGACGGTGAGCGCGACGTCGGTGCTTAGCTGCAGTCCTGAATTAGAGACATCAATCAGCGTGGCAACCTTCAAGGCGATCTGTGGATTCTGTTGGCGAACTTGCACGTTCAAGTTCACTCGGTCGCGCTTCTCATCACGCTGGCTGACCAATTCTTCCTGAACGAATTTGCCCAGACATTCCTGTTGCAGTTCGCGGCGAAACTGAAATCCATAAGTCATCGTGCCGACACCGGTTTGTCGTTGCCAGCACAGTCGTCCCGCAACGATCAATTCCGACTCGCTGCCTTGAGGCTTGACACGGACGACGCCGAATTTTGGCGCCGAGCGCGGCGGCTGGTTCACGCGAATCGCACAACCTTGCAGGCTGAGGTCCGCTAAGTGGCAACCGATCGTTTGTTCGTCGGCACCAATCCCGATCGTCAGCTGGGCCGGCAAAGGATGGGACCAATCGGCGTTGTATCGGGTTGTCTCGCGACCTTGCGCCTTTTCGTTTTGTGCATCAAAGCTAACGTTCATCTGCGTGGATTCCGAACGGGATGGGTGGTGCCTTTGATCGGCGACGAGAGCAACCAATGCCGCTCTGTAAGAGGGTATGTCACGGTTTTCGTCGTCATTTCTCGGACCGCGGCGAATCGGCTGGGGCGGCGATTCTCTGCCGCATCTGATACCGGCTGTGACGAATAAAACGCTTGTGCTAGCCGTCCGGCTACGATATCGCGTGTGATGCGTCGCGGTCTCGTGATCGCCTAAACGTCGCATTTTGGTGGACCGTGAGCCGTAAGGCACCGGGCGGAGCGACGTGCCCGCCCGATTACCCATCGCGGCTCACCATGACCAGACAGCGCCTAGACGCCTCGCGGATCCGCCTCGCAGCGATCATATTGGTTGGTGCTGCGATCCGCGTGGTTGCGAGTTGCCTGTGATGCGATGCGTCAAAGATTCAGCAGGTGCCTCATTGCCGGCGCCACACAAACAATGCTCTCGCGACTGACTGATTCACCCTCCGCGTTGAGGGAAACTGTGAAATGAAGGAACCAAATCATCATTGAATCCAAAACCAAGAACGGTGAATTGTCCACCAACGGAGATAGCGTTTGTGCCGGCCAACCGGCAGAGCCACCGTTGTACGTCGATCCAAACGAACCGCGCAACGACCAAGTGGACTTCAAGCGGATCGAAGCCGCCGTTCGCGTGATCTTGGATGCGGTCGGCGAAGATCCCGATCGCGAAGGGCTGCAAGAAACGCCCGCCCGTGTCGCTCGAATGTACGCGGAAATGTTTGCCGGACTGCATGGCGACCCTGGCCGACATTTGGCAAAAGTGTTTACCGAAGACTACGATGAAATTGTGCTCGTCCGCGACATCAGTTTTTGCAGCATGTGTGAACACCATTTGTTGCCGTTCACCGGACGTGCCCACATCGCGTACCTGCCCAGCGGCAAGGTGGTCGGACTGAGCAAGCTGGCTCGTGTGGTCGAAGAGGTCGCTCGACGTCCGCAGGTGCAAGAACGATTGACGCAAACGATCGCCGACTTGGTCGAGACGCGATTGTCCGCGCGCGGTGTCGCCGTCGTTTGCGAAGCCACCCACAGTTGCATGACGATGCGAGGCGTACGCAAACCCGGCAGTTTATGCTTGACCAGTGCGATGCGAGGTTCGTTCCGAGACGATCCGAAATCAAGAGCCGAAGTGCTCGGGCTGATCAATCGCGACGCGGGATGATTCGGCGGCTGATTTTTCGGCGGCGATCGCGTTGACGACCAGTTCCCGATCCCGGGACCTTGGGCGGTCGCCTTTCGCCAGTAACGACACCGGCCAACAGGGTAAGTCGCGAACTTCATGGACATCGAACGACAACGTGTGCAAGACGACTTGCGCGGCATTGTCCGCGGCGACGTTCTGTGCGACCCCATGACCACCCAGCTGTACGCGTCCGATGCCAGCATCTATCAGATTCGTCCGCTCGGCGTGATCCGACCGCGAGTCGCAGCCGACGTCGTTGCGACCGCGCAATATGCCGCCGAGCATGACCTGTCGATTCACCCGCGCGGCAGCGGCAGTGGCGTCGCCGGTGAATCGATCGGACCGGGACTGGTCCTGGATTTTTCGCGATACATGCAGCGGATCACCGCCAGCGAGGACAAGTCGCGATTGACGGTGCAAAGCGGAGTCATGTTGGCCGACTTGAACCGTTCGATTCGAGACGACGGACGTTGGTACGGTCCCGATCCGATGACGCGCAGCATCACGACCATGGGCAGCGTGCTAGCGACAAACGCGTCTGGCAGTCATTACCTGCGCAGCGGATCCGCTCGTGACACCATCGAATCAATGCGAGTGGTGACCGTTGACGGCGAACTGATCGAAATTCACCGGCACGGGCGTGACGAAGAATCCACCGCCGGACGCTTGGCCCGTGGGATCGTCGAAATTCGCAACCAGTTCCGCGACTCCATCGAGCGTTTCGCTGGACCACCCATGTCACGCGGCGGATATCGCCTGGATGACGTGGTCGACGAGAACGAAACCGTTGACTTGGCAAAATTCATGGTCGGCACCCAGGGAACACTTGGGATCATGGTCGACGCGACCGTGCGGACCGAACTGATCCCGGCGCATCGTGGATTGGCATTGTTGTTCTATCACCGCCTGGATTCGGCCGCCCGCGGCGCCGTGCGTGCGACCAGTCACGGCGTCGTCGCTTGTGATTTGATGGATCGGCGTCTGTTGCAAATCGCGTTGGAAACGGATTCGCGTTTCGAAAACGTGCTGCCGCGCGAAGCAGAAGCGATGTTGCTGGTCGAAATCCAAGGTGAATCGCTGGGTGACCTCTACGACCGACTGTCGGTCGTTCGCGAAGATTTGACGCACGGCAGCGACGACGCATTCGCGTCGATCGATACAGTCAAACAATCCGAACGCGATATGTACTGGGCCTTATCACGCCGCGTGATTCCGCGTCTGGAACGCGTCCGCGGCGCTCATGCACCGCTGCCTTTCACCGATGACATCTGGGTACCGCCGGATAAGTTGCCCGATGTCTTGACGGCCGTCCAAGACACATTGAAAAGCCTGCAAACGACAGCGACCGTATTCGCGCACGCGGGTCACGGACAACTGCACGTGCGGCCGTTCTTGAACCTGGGCGACACGCATGACCGCGACCGTTTGATGCGGTTGTCACAAGAGATCGCCGAAGTCGTCTGGAATCACGGCGGTCAAATCAGTGTCGAACACGCCGCGGGCCTAAGCCGATCGTATCTGATGCCGCGGCAATTCGGCGAAATGTGGCAAGCGCTCGGTCAAGTCAAACGCTTGTTCGATCCGTTTCACCGCCTGAACCCAGGAAAGTACTTCGGCGCCGTGCTGCAGAAACCGAACGAGAACCTTCGTCCGGCCGACCAGACGATCGAAGTCGTTGCCGACAATCGTGTGCTAGTCCAAGCCGACCAGCCAACGATCGACGCGGCACGCCAGCGAGGCGAATCGGTCGCGCAGCTTCAAGTGCTGCAGCAGTGGCCCGCCGGCGCAACGATCAACCAAGTCGCGCGAGGTTGCAACGGATGTGCGCGATGCCGTGCGAGTGCATCCGGCGAGCGGCAATGCCCGGTATTTCGCGCGTCACCACGCGAGGAAGCCTCACCACGAGCCAAAGCCAACTTGCTGCGCGCCGTGCTCGGTGGCCAGCTGCGCGTGGAAGACCTTGCCGAGGAACGCGCCAAAGAGATTGCCGATCTTTGTTTTAACTGCCACCAGTGTCGCGTCGAATGCCCCGCGACCGTCGACATCCCCAAAATCGTGGGAGAATTGAAAGCCCAATACGTTGCCACGAACGGTTTGCCGCTTTCGGAAATGCTGCTGGGCCGTATCGATACGATCTCGGCAATCGCATCGCGGTTTCCATCGCTTGCCAATGCGATGATCAACAGTCCCGCAATTCGATGGACCGCCGAACGACTCTTCGGATTGTCTGCGGCGAGACAAATGCCTGAGGTCGCGGGCAAGACGTTCTTGCGATATTCGGCGGGCCGGCGGTGGACCAAACCAAAGCCACACGGCGGATTGAAAGTCGCCTACTACGTGGACCATTACGCGAATTTTCACGATCCGGATATCGGGCGAGCCCTGTCGGAAGTGCTGCAACAAAACGGTATCGGCCTGTACGTTCCATTGATGCAAATCGCCAGCGGAATGGCACGGGTTTCCTCTGGCGATCTAAAGGGTGCCCGCAAAGTGGCGCGGCGCAATGTCCGGATGCTCGCCGAGTGCGTTCGACAGGGCTACACGGTCTTAGCGACCGAACCCAGTGCGATCCTGTGCCTGAAACACGAATATCCTAATCTGCTAGACGATGAAGACGCCCACTTGGTGGCCGAACATTCCCACGAGGCTTGCGATTTCCTGTGGCAATTGAACCAACAGCAGCGGTTGTCGCTCGATTTCGAACCGATTGATGCCACCATCGCCTACCATCAACCGTGCCACTTGCGAGTGATGGATCCGATCGGCGCCGGCCCCAGCTTGCTGGAACTGATCCCCGAACTGACCGTTCAACGGATCGAGGCCGGATGCAGCGGGATGGCTGGCACCTGGGGCTTACAAAAAAAGAACTATCGAAATAGTCTGCGCATTGGATGGCCTTTGATTTCTGCAATGCGATCGGCACGTGTTTCGGCCGCGACGACCGAATGCAGCGCTTGTAAAATGCAAATCGAACACGGCAGCGGAAATCAAACGGTTCATCCAATCAAGTTATTGGCGTACGCCTATGGCCGAATGCCAAAGGTGGGCGACGAATTGGGATGGACGAGTTAAGAAATGCAAATCGAAGTGCTTTTGTTTGCCGCCCTTCGCGAAGCGGCTGGCCGCGACAGAATAACGATCGACGTCAGCGATCAGCCAACGGCCGACGATGTCATTCAAGCGATCGCTGATCGACTGCCATCGGTCGCGGCACTGATGCCGGCGTGCCGGGTCGCCGTCGATTCCAGCTATGTCGGGCCCGATACTCTGGTGCCCCCCAATAGCGAAGTCGCACTGATTCCTCCGGTGAGCGGCGGATGAACACGGACAGCATTTCGATCGAACTGGTCCATTGCCCCATCGATTTGGCCAGCCTGCAAACGAAGATCGCCGATCCCGATGTCGGCGCCCACGGATGGTTCTTTGGCGTCACGCGACGCCGGACAACGACCAACGATCCTGAACCGAAAATCACCCAATCGCTTTCGTACCAGGCGCACGAACCGATGGCCGAAAAACAGTTGTTGCAAATCGCCGCTGATGCCATACAGCGGTTTGGACTGACAAAGTTGGTCATTGTGCATCGGCTTGGTGATGTTCCCGTCGGCCAGGCGAGCGTCGTGGTCGGATGCAGCAGTCCACATCGGCCCGCTACTTTCGAGGCGCTTCCGTGGGTGATGGACATACTCAAACGCGATGTTCCCATTTGGAAATGCGAACGTTACGTCGATGAAACCTCCGCGTGGGTTCACCCGCAGGTCTCGCAGGAAAGTGACAAAACACCGTGAGTCAGCGACGCATCTATCTGGATCATGCGGCTACGTCTTGGCCGAAATCCGAAGCGGTGTTGGCGGCCATGGACCACTTCCACCGAACCGAAGGTGCCGCGGCGGGGCGAGGCACTTATGCCGCCGCGTTTCGCGCCAGCGCGGGCATCGCGCAGTGTCGTCGCCGAATTGCAAGAATGATTGACGCCGACGACGAAACATGTATTTCATTTCACAGCAACGCCACCGCCGCGCTGAACGCTGCGATCCACGGGCTGATCCGTCCGGGCGATCACGTCGTGACGACCGCGGCGGAACACAACAGTGTGCTGCGCCCGCTGACCTACCTGCAAGAGAATCAAAGAGTCCGCCTGACGATCGTTCCCTGTGACGCGAAAGGATCGGTCGATGCTAACGAAGTCATCGACGCGGTCGGCCCCGACACACGAATGGTCGCCGTCACCCACGCCAGCAACGTGACTGGTGCGATGCAACCGATCGAAGAGATTGGATTTGCATTGAAAGAAAAGGATGTCGCCGTGCTGTGCGACGCGGCACAAACGTTCGGATATATGCCGATAAGCCTCAAAGAGATGAATGTGGATCTGTTCGTTGCACCTGGGCATAAAGGTGGCGCGGGTCCGCTGGGCACGGCCATGCTGTATTGCCATCCGAGGTGGCACGACGAACTGCGCCCGACAATACAAGGCGGCACGGGAAGCCAGTCCGAGTCACTTACGATGCCCGAATCGATGCCCGACAAGCTGGAATCCGGTAACCTGAACGTCCCCGCAATCGTCGGCTGGGACGCCGGTCTTCGTGAATTGACGGATGAGGTGCTGACGGCAACCGCCAGTCGTTTTCTTGACTTAAGTGCGATGCTGTATCGCAGACTCGCAAAGATTCCTCACGTCAACGTGATCGGTCCCAGCAATTTCGTTCCTTTGGTTAGCTTGACCATTGACGGCATGTCCCCATCCGATATCAGCGCCGTGCTGGATAGCGATTTCGGAATTGAAACGCGTGCCGGTTTTCACTGCGCCGCACTGATCCACCATTACATCAACACCGAACAAGACGGTACGCTAAGGATCAGCGCCGGACGAGAGACGTCTGACGATGAGATCGATAGGGTCATCGACGCGATCAAGGACATCGCGTTCGAACTGAACAGATAGATAAGTTGGCGATGTCAGAAAAGAAAAAGAAGAAAAAATCGTCTGACAAGGGGAGCAAGCAACCCTGGTATGCGGACGGTTTGCAGTTTCAGTGCACACAGTGTGGCGATTGCTGCGGCGGTGAACCTGGATTCGTATGGGTCGGCGAAGACGAAATCGAAGCCTTGGCGGCCGAGATGAAGATCACCGTCGATGAGTTCGAGTACCAATTCGTTCGCCAAGTTGGCCGCGATAAAAGCTTGAAAGAATACCCCGATGGCGACTGCATCTTGTTGGACCCCGAAACCCGCAAGTGCACCGTCTACGGTGCCCGCCCGATCCAGTGTCGGACTTGGCCGTTTTGGGATTCGAACCTCAAAAAACGCAAGGATTGGAAAGAGACGTGCGAGGTGTGCCCGGGCGCCGGACAGGGAAAGCTTTACTCACTCGAACACATCGAAATGACGCGTAAAGAAAAATCGGTTTGAGCCCCCCCAAACCAGTCCGCTAGTCCCAACCTGTACACAATTCTTGAACCTGCAGGCTAGCACCAAGACCTAAAGCTAGCATCGCTTGAGGTACCTAACCTCCATCCATCATCCATCATCCATCGTGACAGGATTGGCCCGTTGGCCGCGGGTTGATGGGGATCGCGGAATAGCTGCCGGACGTCCGTTTAGCCCGTTTTTGACGAATAGTCGGATTAGCTCAAGAATCCTGACCAGGGGCGTCGATACCCTGTGACGTGGAGAATCGGTGCTGCAACCGGTTCGCCCTCGAAACCCACGTGGAGATGTTGACGACCCGAGACCGTAGCCTTAGACTTGCATCAGCATTAAGTTTATAGGTACTAAGGGTTTACAACGATCCCTCGAATCCGGTTTCGAGGCGACAGGGAGTCATGAGTGACCAAAAAAGACATCGTGCGAACGATCTCCGAAGAGGTCGGACTGACTCAGCAGCAGACGAAAGAGATTGTTCAAAAGACCTTTGACGCGATTATCGAATCCTTGGTACGAGAACGAAGGATTGAGCTGAGGAATTTTGGCGTTTTTGAAGTCAAACCGAGAGCGGCCCGCAAGGCCCGCAATCCACGCACCGGCCAGCAAGTGGACGTGCCCAAAAAGTACGTCGTGACCTTCAAGCCGGGAAAACACATGGAAGCGAAGGTTCGCGACCTGGATAGCGCTGAAATCGACGCAGCTGACGGTACCGCACATACCAATGTGGTCCAAGATGCGGTCAACCAAGCAGCCAAATCCGGGACTCCCGCCGCCAAAAAATCGCCGAGTGATTTCCCCAATGATGGGCAGGCCGGTTCACCGTCGGTGCCTCGCAGCCCCAGTGGCCGCTGGGACACGACGTGAGCAAGCGAGAAAACGAAATTACCAAACACTGACTGAAGAAGTATCGCCCAGCAATGGGGACCGTTCACGGAGGAACGATCAATGCGACGATTGATGCAACTCACTTTGCTGGCCGTCTGTTTCAGCTCGACCGTCGGCTGTTTCTTGCCGATCTATTCGGCTCGTCCGGAACGACGCGTTCAACAACTTCTGTATACATCCGAAGACCTCCGTTCGTTGGTCGCCGAGTGGGAACGGTTCTGGTTCCTCGACTCGCCAAGTCACCTGACGCCAATTCGTACACACGGCGGCATCATGTAGCCAGACTCGCGCGGCCCACGACGTTGGTTCGGTTAAGAACGAACGCAAACGCGCTGGCGAACGACTGGCTACCAATCGCATACTGGGATCCGATGAAAGACGCTGCGCTTGCCGTCTTTGATTGCCAGCCTTTTATGATCAGCCTCTGGCCCGGTTTGGATCCGAACGCATTGCGATGGCGTGACCGCAAACAGCAGCTTACGTTTCTGTCAGCGGCTGGGTCATCGCCGCAAAGCGGCGTGATGAAGTTCGTCCGATCCATAGTGTGATCGGTCGGTCGCCACACTCGCGCAGTCGCTTCATCATTTTCGCAGGATCGTGATCGGTCCCGCGGACTTTGATGGCCTGTGGAAACATCTTGCGCGTCCTAAGTTCGCGACGCAGCCCGCGGTCGTCGCACGTGCCGCTCCAAATCACGCGGCCGACGACCGACATCTGCCTGACGATCGAATCGGGTGGCGCGCCGTTAGACGAAAGAAATCCCGCGGGTCCCGCTAACGTAGCCAGGTTGTGCGAAAGCGCGAACGCTTCCGTTAAACCTGCCGCACGAATCGCCGCATCGGGATCGTACAAGTACTCGCCCGGACCGCTGAATTGTTCCAGCGTGCGAGCGCCGGGGTTGGCGGAGAAGCATACGGCACGCGAGTCCGTCGATATTGCGATCGCGCTGTGTGCACCCGGCCTCGCGTCCTGCGCTCGTTGGCAGATTTCGCCGAATAGTACCGACTGTTCTCGTACGCTTCCTTGCAGCGAAATCCAAGCTCGGTGCGCCCGCTGCGAAACGGAATCCTCAAGCTGTGCGGCCGGCGCCAATTTGACGGCCGCACCGGCCGATTGATCAACGATTCGCAGCACTTCTGGCCACGCGGGCTGGTATTGATCCGGGCGCGTCGTTCGCGTTTGCGCCGCTCGCCGATCCGGATCGATGTGAACGAAACAGTCCGAGGGAATTTGCGTGGACGTCACGTCCGCACACAACACACGAGCCGTGTACTGGGGATCGCGAAGGGCTTCGCCGCCGGGCGCTGCGGAACGCGTGGTTTGCAAATGATTCTCAGCGAACCTACCTTCCGAAGCCAAGTTGGCGGCGGTCATCGATAACAACGCACGATCACAGTCCACGGCCGTCAACGGACCACGTGTGGACAACGGGACCGCATCGCCACCGATTCCGCAGCACAGATCAAAGACGTGGCGGTCTTGCATCCACTGCGATTTATAACGTGCGACTTGCCAAGGTGTCGCTTGTTGAAGCGATTTCGGAGTCACCCACCACAAGCCGGCCCCCAGCTTTTTGTTCGCCTTGGTCTGCAGCGAAGCGACCGAAACAAACAGCGTCGCGAGCTGCTCGCCGTATCGCCGCCGCAGATCAAGCATCGTTGCAGGACCGAGCGGTTCATGCCTCGATTGATCTGCCAATTCACGAACCACACTTGCATAGTCACCCAGCGGAACAGGTCCGTTTGGTCCGGTTAGCGAATTTGTCTCGGCGGCCAATGGAATGTTGCTGGGGCGTGATTGCTGGCGATGTTTGATTCTGCGGATTGTCGTTGTTGACTGGATTGTTTTAGCCGCGCCGGCAGATCTTACCAACTGCAAGTCAAACCAACGCAAACGCCGATGACGAATGATGAGTGCCAACGTCCTTGCGGCGCTCCTTCGGCTCCTCCTCCCCACGTGACGCCCGATGTTTCCTCGATTTCGATTACTCGCAATTCTCGCCGCTGCTGCGGGCGGCCCCTATGTGGCGTCCGAGACCGAATGGGGGCGATCGATGTCCTCACGCGTCACCAACGTCATGCGTGACGTGAATGAACTGCGGCCGGTTAGCACTCGCTCGAGCGATGGCTTCTATGGCGGGTCATCCCAAAAAGGAAACGGCGGAAAATACGCCAATCACGCGCATCACGAAGTCGAGACCCTGCGTGGATCGAACCCGCAACAGTATCGCTACGACGAACAGATCGCTCGAAAACTCGGCGCTATTCCAAGCCAACCGGGGACCGAACCCGAACTGGTCGGAGCACGTGTCAGTGACTTGCGAGAAGTGCTACGATTCGACATCACGCCCGACTGGGTCATCAATCGATTCGCTCGCGTCAGCACCGTGTTGGCCGACCTGAATCTGGAAGGCTTGCGTGTGCCGATTGTCACGGGCACCAGAGCCGACGATATGGCCGGCACGTTGACGTACTACTTTGACCGACGCGGAACACTGCAGCGGTTGACCATTCACGGTTTTACCGGGCATCCAGCGAAACTTGTCGGCACGATGACGCAATTCTACGGGCTTCAAACTGAACCCTCCTTAGAAGCGGGCGTCTACACACGGCGATGGAACGGACTACCCGTTCACTTCCTGCGACTAACCCACGCACCGGTGGTCTACTCCGATGCGGTCCACCAAAAGTACACGGTGTTCATGGAACTGAACCAACCGAATCTCGCGTATGGGATTAGTGATGAGGCCAAACGCATCGTCATCTCGGACCGCGGCAGCGGACGCTGGTAAGAAGTCCAATGTCGCCGGAAAGACTGCCTTAGCGGATGCTTTGACGCCCAAGGGTAAGACAAAGCGGTAGGGGCGCAAGCTGAGCGGGGCCCTAAGCCCCACAAAAGACTTTCACTGCGGGTTCAATCCACGTTAAACTAGGACTTAGATTGCCTGGGAGTGCGTCTGAATTGAATGCGGAGAGAATTGATGAGTACGGCTTGGTACTACATGTCCTCGGGTTGGCTGAGAAAGGCGCGACGCGTCGGTCCGATCAGTGAATCCGATTTGCTCGCGCGAATTGACAAAGGCAAGATCGCTCCGGAGACGTTGTTGCAAAGCACCAAGACGAAAGGAAAATGGGTTCCGATGAATTCCGTCGGACCGGCAATGAAACGCTGGAAACTAACTCACCCAAGCGAAGAAAAAGCTTAAAGCTTAGCGCCGAGGCTCCACTGAAAACTCGTGTGATGACGGCCGCCGACTATGCGGCCATCGCGGTCGCGCCGGTGCTGATCTTCTTGATGATCAGCAGTCTCGCCAACTTCTTGATGCTGGTCTTTTATCAAGGCCAATACCCGCTAAGGGTAGCCTGGATCGTGTTGATGTTCACGATGGGTTTCGTCGGCATTGCCCGCATCGCGATCGAACAAGATCGCGCGTACTCACTTGGCTACGCCGCGATCCTTGGCGTTGCCGGTTTTGTATCGATGACGCGTTTCGTCGGCGCACCGATTTTTTGCGCTTTCATCTTGGGTGTGATTGCGTACCTGTCCGACCGAATCGTTGACGACTGCACGCTGATCGATGACTCGGTTGATTCCAGCGGGCAGGGCTTGGTCGACTTTGGACGAAAAGAACTGAAGAAACAAATCAAGCTTGCCCAGCAAGCGCAGCGACAACCGCCATCACGATCGAAGTCATCACCGTCCAATGCAGATGGCACGGCCGCGAATACTAAAACGTTAGCAGCAGACGCCTCGGCAACCAGAGACGTCACCGTAGCCGAAGACGCCAACGCGCCAGCGGTCAAACCGCGGCGCGGTGCTCGCGGACGCAAAAGCCAACCAGGGCGAACGGTGATGTACCTGGCTCTCGCGGCGTTTCCGCTCTTTGGGCTCGGCCAGTTCATGCTGCGCGACGATTCACTCACCTGGCAACGTGCCCAGTGGTTGCTGGCCGTCTATTTGTTTTCCAGCTTTTCACTGCTGGTGACGACCAGTTTCCTGGGACTTCGTCGGTACCTGCGTCAACGCGGCGTTGATATGCCTGCGAATGTATCGATCGGTTGGTTGGCCGGCGGCATTCTAATGACTGCCGCTGTGATTTCGTTGGCCTATTTCATACCGGTTCCGGGCCAAGCGATTGCGTCGGTCAAAGTGCCGGATTGGCTGGACTCGCCCAAGGATTTCTCGGCCAGCCGATTCGGCTGGGGCAAGGAAGGGGCAGGGGAGTCGACGCAGGGCGACGCGTCAACGTCGGCAGACGCGAAACCCGAAGGCAAACAAACGCAAGGCACGCGTTCGCAAAAAGGAGCGCCCGCGGGTGATAGCGGTGACGGGAACAGGAAAGACGGCCCGCCGGGAAAAAAAGACGGCGGCAATAAGTCCGCCGGCGAACAAAAGTCGGCAGATTCGCCCTCGAAATCAGATTCGCCCTCAAAATCAAAGTCGTCCGAATCCAGTCCCAGCGACAAACAGCAGGGCGGAAAAAAAGACGATCAATCGAGTAACAGCAAAAGCGAGCGGTCCGCCCAGCAGCAACAGCAAGACAAAGCCAAGTCGCAACCAACCGGTGCCGAACAAAACAAGTCCAACCAAAACAATTCGGACCAAAAACAAGCTCAACCGAACGACTCGCGCCAAAGCCAGTCCGAGGAAACCGAAGACCCAGGCGAACCCGACTCAAAAACGGAAGCAGAGCGTGAGTCAGACGATCGCAACAACGATCAACAAGCGAGTCGCGACGATCAAAACAGCGATCAAGAGAACCAGAACAACTCGAACGAGCCCCCGCCGAAGGAACCCCAGTCGAATTCAGCGGCGAATGCATCGGGTAATCCCAGTCCACCACCAAAGCCGGATTCGACGCCGACACTGGGCGGTGTATTGTCCGTTATCGGTGGCCTGTTCAAGTTGGTCATCATCGCAGTCTTATTTGCAATCGTCGCTGCCTACTTATGGATCCATCGTGACGCGATCGCGAGATGGTGGAACAGCTTGTTCGCTCGACCGAGTAATTCCGACGACGTCGCGGAAAAAACATCGCTAGAGATCGAGACATCGGCGCCGCTGCGACCGTTTTCGTCGTTCCGCAACCCGATCGGTCGCGAAAAGGATCCGCGCCGAGTGATGGTGATAACGTTTCAAGCGTTTGAAGCCTGGACGCGCGAGCAAGGCTGGACACGTGAAAAAGACGAAACGCCCAGCGAGTTCATGCAGCGAGTGGCCGACTCATTACCGCAAATGTCGTCTGCAGCCGGGCGCGTCGTCACGGCCTACAACCGTATCGTTTATGGTCGCGGACGGCCGACACAATCGGACATCAACGCCGCCAAACAAGTTTGGCAGGCAATGGGCTAGATCAGCAGCAATGAGCAACGACACGGATGCAACAACGTGTCGGTACCGCGAAGCCGCACGGATGTCCCCTCAATCGCTTTGAGATTTTCTTTGTGCGCACGCGACCAGCCCTGAGCGCACGCGACCAGCCCTGAGCGCACGGATCAGTTCTGTGCGCACGGGATCAGTTCTGTGCGCACGGGATCATGCTTCGACCAACGGGCCTAACCGGCTTTGAACATCACGCGTCTGCGGGGCTCGCGTTCGATCACATCGAGGCTGTATGTCGATAGGGTTCTGTCGGCAACCTCAAAACCGTGGCGGAACAGCAGGCTAAACTCGTGGTGCGTCAATCGTCGCAACGTCGTTTCGATCCCCGAAACGTAACGGACCTCATCATCGCTCAACGTCGGCTTCGCACCGACTCGGGTCCGCGAATACGCTCGTTTGGTTTGCAACCCCAATCTCAGGTAAGCACCGCTGCCGGGGTTTTGTCGAAAGAAGTCGATCAACATTCGTGCTCGTAAGCTGCGAACCTGATCCGTCGCGACATCGACCAAACGCATCGATGCCTTTAAATACCCCGGACGCCAGCGCCACCCGCGTGATTCGCTCTGCAACCGACGCGAGGCATCACAGACGATCAAAAAATCGGTACCTTCGCGCAGGCCTTCGCCAGGTTTGAATAATGATTCTACGCCCAGGTTGTCATAGACGCCGCCATCCCACAGGTGCAGCTTTTTGTACTTGGGTGAAATCTCTTGCCAATCATCGTCACGGTGCTCGCACCACCGATAGTGACGTGATTTAACAATCAATGGACCGATCAAACCGGGAACGGCTGCCGACGCAGCCAAAGCATGTGACAACGGAAAGTCGGGATTGGTGATGTACTTGGTTTGATAGTCGCCCATCAGGTCACGCTGAAACCGCCAATTCTTTCCCGTTTGGTAGCACGTCGCATTGATGATCCAATAGGGCGACAGGGGTAAATCGGCAAGCTTTCCAGCGATTTTCCAGTGGCGTTCAATCTCGCCGCCCAAAACGGCAGCCCGTCCCGATGCCAGTCGCCACGGATACATCAGCGACTTGAGCGCATAGGACCACTGCAGATCCTTAGACGTTAGCAACGCGTGAATCTGTGGCACGACATCGTGCAAATATTCAGCACTGCTAGGCCATCGATTTCCGGTGGAAGCAAACACCAATCCCGCCGCGAGACTGCCGCCCGACACGGTACTGATGAATCGGACCTTGTTCATCAAGTCCTGCCGCGCCAGTCGCGCCAGCACGCCCAGGTGAAACACGGTTGCGCGTACTCCGCCGCCGGAAAATGCAAGTGCGATCTTCATGGGCGGCAGGATGCTTCGGCGGATTCGTTACGAGGAACTCACGACCCACACTTGGGCCGAACGAGCAGCAGCGTACTCGCTAGCCCCCTCGAAAATCCATGTCAATTCTTGCCAGCCCGCAGACGGCGACGCTTCCGTTTCGAGGGAAAATCGGCGAGGTTGGTTTCCCTGAAATCACGGGATGAGAACCCTACTAAAATCTGGCCAACCCGGCGAAACACCGCATCATCGCGTTGCTAAAACACCCAGTGCTCGCCCGGTCCTTGCTGTGGCTGGATATCGATCTGGTCGATCTCGATCGGCGCGTTGTCGGTGACCGGCAGATACAGTCGCATGGTGCCCAGCGGGCCGTCATGCTTCAATTCGACGGTGATCTCTTGCCAGTCGCCGGCAGCAATTTCAAACGGCGCGGTGAGCACGGTTGAATCGTCTTTTGCACCACGAGGCAGACAATCGATTCTTGCGGAACCGCCCACAGCACTGCGGACCTTGATCGTGACGGTTGCCGGCGCCGTCATACGCCGGGTCGCGTGTCCCAGAAAGACGCTCGCTTGTTGACCATGTTTTTTAACGCTCAGCACACCGTCGTCGATCGTTGCAAGACAACCGCGTTGTTTCCACGCATCCAACTTTTCGGCATCGGATTTTGCTCGCGACGGATTGAAATTTGGATTCGGCCGCGGGTAAAGCGCATCGGTGTCTTCCAAGAATCCGTCAATCAGACGGTCAAGCTCTTTCGTCAGATCGGGTTCTGTTGCCGCCAAGTTGTTCGACTCACTAATGTCATCTCGCAAGTTGAATAGCTCGAACATATCCGGATTACCGAACCACCGAATCAACTTGTAATCACCGCGTCGAACCCAGACTCCACCCGCACGATTGACACCGGCGTGTGGGTGATAGTTGAAATACGCATCTCGCGAAAAGTCGCCGTCGCCGGTCAACACATCAGCGTAACTGACGCCATCAATCGGTTGATCAGGCGGCATCGGGATGTTCAACAGTTCCATTAGCGTTGGATAAAAATCGATAGGCCCCACGATGGCCTCATGCGTGCTGCCGGGCTGAATCTTCCCAGCCCATGCCCACATCAGCGGGACTCGCGTGCCACCTTCGTACAGTGTTCCCTTACCGTCGCGAAGCGGAGTATTCATCGTCGGCGGCTGATCACCTGCCCATTTCCGCCAATCTTTCAGGAAATCGCTTTTGTGTTTTTCGGCCGCCTGTGTCTTCGCAGTACCGGGGACGTTGCTGTGCTGGTTTCCACCGTTATCGGAATAAAAAATGACGATCGTTTCATCGGCGATCCCTTGTGCGTCAAGTTCATCCAGGATGCGCCCGAAGCAATCATCAACGCTCTTCATCATCGAGGCCATGATCGGATTGCCTTGACGGCCGGTGGGATCTTTCTTGTTGGCAAAGTACTCGGTGTATTCGCGTTTATGTCCCCACGGACCGTGCACGCCGTAACACCATAGGTTCAAGAAGAACGGCTGATCATCGCGACGGCTACGAATGAACCGGACCGCTTCGTCGGCTTGGCGGTCGACGATGTATTCGCCCGGTGGACCATCGGTGATCGTCCCAACTCGACTCTTTGCCGTCGGGGTTCCTTCGGCGGTCACCCCATACGGTGAGAAGTACTCGCCGGGAGGACCTGGATCGGGATGACAATGAAACGCAACGTCGAAACCTTGTTGTTCGGGCCAATAGGGTTTCGTCAGACCAATGTGCCACTTGCCAATATGGGCGGTGCGATATCCGGCGGCCTTAAGAGTCTCTGCATAAGTGATCTGGGACGGATCGAGATAATTCTTGCTCTCGGGCGTCAACATGGCAACGTGCGGTGGCGCCGAGTCCTTCAGAAAGACATGGCCTGCCGGTTGCGGCGACAAATGTCCCGAAGCAGTGGTCACTTGATGCCGCGCGGTGTACTGGCCCGACAGCAAACTCGCCCGCGATGGCGAGCACAGTGGTTGGGCGTACGCGTTGGTGAACAACATCGCGCGCTTTGCGAATTCGTCGGTGCGAGGTGTCTCGTAGTACTGTGATCCGTACACGCCACAGTCCATCCAGCCCATGTCATCGACCAAAAAGAACACCACATTCGGCGGCTTCGCAGAGGTAACGTTCTCGGCGGCGCCAAGGCTGACCGACAGCGAAACACAGGCAAGCGTGACAATCGTCAATATTGTTTTCATGGATCATTTGGTCGGAGTTATCGTCAGTGAATTGTCAGCCTCCATCTTAACTTCCGCTTGCTTATGACGGTCAACCAAGTACCGGTGATCGCGGCCAGAAACCACCGATTTTGCGACCTCCAGCCCGCGTGCCTTCGACAGAGGTATCACAGGAATTGATGTTGGCTTAAACTCGTTGGTTTGAAATCCAGGATGCCGCGTGCATCGGTCGTTTGTGCATTGGCATACCGCCGTCACCATCGTCGCTGCACCTTGGGGCACGCTAAACCTTGATCGGCAGAGGCAACAGCCGAACCGTGGATTCCGACTCACACCAACAACGCGATCCTCGCTTGCCTGAACCCCACTTGCACGCTGCCGAAGCGGTCCAGTTTGTCCGCGAATCGATCGACCTTGCGACGCGAGATCCCGAACTTGCTTGCGGCGGGGCCGTCGATGCCAGCGGTGTCTGCCGCGTCTTGTTGGAACTTTCGGTGGACCGTTATGGACGCGGCGGCAAAGACGTGCTGATGGATTGGGGAATCGTCACCAGCGAAGACGTCGGCCTGATCATTGATCGGCTGATCAAGGCGGGCGCGGCTCAGCAGTACAGTGATGGCCCTGCCGACGATTTCGTGGGCATCTTTGACTTGACCAAGCCGCCGGAAAGCTGGCAGCTGCGTTGGTAGCGGACACCGAAAGGGTCACGGACGTAGTGCTGGCCGCAAATCGGTTTTAACGGGCGACGCTGTGGGTCAGTCCTGCCGCGAAGCGTTTGCCGGCCCACTCACCACGGTGTCGGCCAGTGTGCGTCCTTTGGCCGCTTCACGCTCGGCGCGTTTGAGTTCGACGAGCGTTTTCCAGGCCGAGTGCGTGTTGGTCGGACGCGACTGGTGCGCAATCGTAAGGATCGTCTCGATCGAGATTTTCTCGGCCGGTCGGGCGAGCATCAAACCCGCCTCGTCGGCCGCACCGACGGCAACACGCCGCAGCAGATTTGCCTCGATTAGTTTGTCGGTCATCTCATTGACGATGCGTCCAGGCAGCCCCAATTGATCGGCAAGGTCTTGGTGTTTGACGTCGCGTCCTGCCGCGAACGCCGAGGCGACCTCCGTCATAATCGGCAGCATCCAATCTGGATCACCGTGGATCAAGCCGGCCTCGTTCCAATCGATTCGTTTCGGCCGGCGTCCACCCAACGTTTGCAACGTGAACGTCAAAATCAAACCGAACAACACGATCAGCCACGTCACATAGATCCAAAACAGAAACAAAGGGATCAGACCTAGCGAACCGTAAATTGCCGAATACGGGACCGCGGTGACGACATAAATTTGAAAACCGAGCTTTGCAGCCTCCCACAACAACGCGCCCACCAGCGAACCGACCCCAGCGGCTCGTGCAGAAACGTGCGTGTTAGGCATCAACGCATACAACAAGAACAACAATACCCAGCTGGCACCGATCGACAGCATGTGGCTGAGCACCGGACGTACGTTCCAGCCGTCCCCCATCGCCGCGAACCACTCGACGACTTGACCGGACATGTACAGACTCATGGCGAGCAGTCCGCTGCCCAACGTGATGATCGACCAGTGAATCGCAACGCGAATGTGAACCGGACGTTTCGTCGGCGCGTCATAGATGCGATTAAAAACCGATTCGGTCGATTCGGCCAGCGCGACGGCGGCGTAAACGAACAGCAACAGTCCGACGACACCGATCGATGCAAAGTCCAAGGACGAAACCTTACGCGTGGCCTCGCGCAGCGTGCGGCGGATGCTTGCCTGGGATTGCCGGCGAGCTTCCTTGTCGGTCTCGTCATTCAGTTCGCCGGAATCATCCAGTTCGCCGGAATCATTGAACGAATCTCGCCCGTTCGCCGATCCGGTTTGGTCCGTGGTGATTCCGTCGTCACCGACAATCGGCGCGGTCAATTCACCGGGCATCAGCCCAGACACTTGTGGCGACAGTTCGGATGTCTGTCTGGAGAGCGCCGACTCAGTCGCTTCGTCTGCTAAGTCCGGCGACTGCAAGTAAGTGTCAGGGATCTCGGGAACGCCGAAGAACGAATACAGCTGGCTTTCGACTTTGGTTTGAACGTCTTCTAGACCGCCGACGATGCGAAACATGACCAACCCCAACACGACGACGGGGATCAGCGCAAAGATCGTCCGATAGGTCAGTTCGGCCGCCATGCCTTCGGCGCGATGACGATGCAACTGACGACTGCAGTGGGCGGCGAGTTCCCAGCCATATCTCAGCTGATGTTGACGCCGCGTCAGTTCTTCGCGGGGGCGCCGCACCGCATCGACGACGTAGTCAATGAATCGGTTCACGGCAAACGGGCTTTCGAAATCTTTGGCACTTGGCGTTTCAACAGGCTGCCAGCCATTCTACGCCGCGCGGCGAATCTCTTGGTCGCCCGATTCGCGGTCGGTCTGCGAAACGTCCGCGGCCGGCTCGGGTTTTGCCGGCGACATGGAAATCACTGCCGGCGGTTCATCCGTCTGTGGCTGAGCCAATTGCGGTACCAACGCCTCACCGCTTAGCGAACAGAGCCACTTTCCGTCGGAGGACGCGATTTTCAGCTCGTCTTCTTCCATGAACCAGACGGCCCGATAGTCACCTGCATCAAATTGGCGACCACAGTAGAATCCGTCTCGAATCAGAATCGATTCACCGAGTATTTTCGGCGATGACTCGTCCTGCGCCCCAGATTGCTCATGCAACCATTGTTCTAATCGCATTCGGACGGCGGCAAGTCGCTGAGAATTGGTCATCCGGTAAATCTGCTCCGATTGCGGTACGATACGCTGGTGTAAGGCTTCAATTTCCTCGCAGGAGATTGATCCAACGCGCATTGCATAAACAAGTATTCGGCACGAACGATCCTCAGGGCCGGTCGGTCTCGAATAGTTCGCACTGAACACCTAGAATCCCTATTTCCACAGATATGACAGGTCGGCTGTCGCCTTTTCCAACGTTTGCTTTCGATCCGGAATCACTGACGAAACTTCGGACGTCCGCAATCGGTGGCGAAAATGCATTCATTTTGAGTCATTTGAACGAGCCGACGAAATCACTTTTCCTTTGAGAGACCCAATGCGAATCCTGCTTGACGAGACCCAGTTGACCAGCGGCGTCGAAGAATTGGCTGGCAATATCGATCGTCACTACGGCGAACAACCATTGACGGTGATCGCGGTGATGACCGGCAGTTTGGTGTTGTTCGCGGATTTAATTCGCCGGCTCTCGATGCCCCAACGCGTTGGCGTCGTGCAAGCGTCCAGCTATCGGGGTGGAACCCAGTCGGGCGAACTCAAAATCGATGCCGGGATGCTTATCGATGTCAAAGATCGAGATGTCCTGTTGGTCGATGACATCTTTGACACCGGCCAGACGCTCGATCGTTTGACGGCCGAGCTGCGTGCGTTGGGTGCTAAATCGGTCAAGACTGCAGTCCTGCTGCACAAACAGCGTGAGCATTCCGTGAAGATGCGACCGGACTTTGTCGCCTTCGAAATTCCCGACGAGTTTGTGGTGGGATACGGACTAGACTATCTCGATATGTATCGAAACCTGCCGTATCTGGGTGTGCTGGAACCCGCCGAAATCGAAGCGACTGCGATGGAAGCAAAGACGTGACCGGACATTCCAGTCCCGCGCAACCCACACCCTTTCATCCTGCGCAGGCCCATTCACCGCGCCCTCGCGTGTTGTTGATCGGTCGTCATTTTTGGCCACACGGCTCGATCGACGCGGCGGCCTATCTGATGCAGCTTGCCACCGACTTGTGCCGGCGTGACATCCACACAGAAGTGTTGACGCCACAATATGCGTCGTCTTGGGCGCCACGTTTTGACTTTCGTGAACTGACCGTGCATCGCCCCGCGTCGGCGCCGCGATTTGATAGTGCGATTGGTCGTGATTGGTCGGTCAACCGATATGTCCGCATCCTCGCCAGTTGGATCCGCGAACACGGCCGATCGTACGATGTGATGATGATCGATCGGGCCCAAGAGGAAGTGATCGCGGCAGTCGAAGCGGCCAAGTCGGTCGGCTGTGCCACGGTGGTTCGCATCGGCGGTTGGGAACAAGACAACGATATCCGTTGGTGGCAAACGCATCGCTCGGCAGGCCGATGCATGGCGTTTACCAGACGGGCCGACATTGTCGTTGCCAAGAGTCCTCAGGATCATCGAGCGCTGGTCGCCAACGCTTTCGAACATGAACGTGTGGTCCGAATTCAGGACGGGTTCACAGCGGGATCGACACGCGCCGAACGCGACAAGCAGCGGTATCGCAGAGCGTTGGCTGCCATCAACGGTGACCTTGCCGCGCCGGCGGACATGCCCGTCGCACTGTGCTGCACACCGCTGCGTGGCGACACGGGCATCCGAATGCTAACCGAGTCGATCCGAGTATTGGTTTCTCGGTACCCGAGGCTACGCTTTTGGTTGATCGGCGACGGTCCTGACCGAGGTTCGATCTATGACTTCCTGCGAGGCGAAGGAGTCCGCGACGCGATCGCGATGCCGGGTTCGTTCGCCGAAATGAAAGACTTGTTCATCGCGGCAGATTTGTTTGTCCAGCTTGGGGGGACAGGACTGGATTCACACTTGCGACAAGCCGTCAACGAAAGCTTGCCGATTGTCTCGGTCGACAACGAATCCACGCGTGCGGTCTTGTCGGCCGATGCCCCAGCCTCCGGACGAGTTGGCGGCAATGTCAATGTCTCCAGCGAGCATGAACACAAGACGGATTCCGACCTGGTCGCCTGGTTTGAACCCGACAGAATCAAGTCGCTGCGTCTTGCCATGCGTCGCGTGCTGGACCAGCCGCAAGAGAGCGCCGACCGCGCGGCCGAGCTGCGACGAGTGCTTTGCCGTCAACGCCCCCATCACGACACCGTTGACGCATACGTGCAATTGATTCGCCGCCTTGCCGGACGCCGCGCCAACAAGACCGACGCTCAGCAATCGAAAACAGAACGCTCGAATTCCCAGCAATCCGACACACAGCACACTGACGCTCCATCGATTGAATCGGCATCATGACGATACGCGTTGCATTGATTATTCCGACGATGGATCGTGGCGGAGCGGAGAAGCAGCTTTGTCTGCTGGCGACCCATTTGCCACCAGACGAGTTCGATGTCCACGTGGTCCTGTTGACTCGAGACGGTCCCCGCAGCGAGCTGCTGCGGCAAGCCGGAATCCCTGTCACCGTGATCGGCAAACGATTCAAGGCCGACCCGACCGCACTGTTGCGGCTGCGCAACCATCTAAAACAGATCGCACCGGACATCGTCCACACGTGGATTTTTGCGGCGAACAGTTTTGGTCGGGCCGCGGCGAAACTGGCGACCGTTCCTCGCATCTTGGCCAGCGAACGGTGTGTGGATCTGTGGAAAACATCAGCGCACTTCATGATTGACCGGCAACTCGCCAGATTCACCGAGAAGATCACAACGAACAGCGTGGGCGTTCGCGACTTCTACGCAGCCCACGGTATCCATCCGGACCTGTTCCAAGTCATTCCCAATGGTGTCTTGCCGCGAACGGCTGGCTCGATCGATCGCCAGGAAGCGTGTCGTCGGCTGGAGGTTCCGCCGGACCGAAAAATCATTCTCGCCGTGGGTCGCTTGTGGCCGCAGAAACGATACCGTGATCTGATTTGGGCCGCCGAGTTGTTAGCGGCCCTGCGGCAAGACACGACCCTTGTCATCGTTGGCGACGGTCCTCAACGAGGCGAATTGTTGCGTCACCGAGATGCCGTCACCACAGCGTCGCACGTGCGTTTCGCGGGACAACGCGAGGACGTCGCCGAATTGCTGCCACACGCCGCTGCGTTTTGGCTCGGCAGTGAATATGAAGGCCAAAGTAATGCCCTGATCGAAGCGATGCAGGCCGGCGTGCCGGTCGTCGCCAGTGATATCGCAGGAAACCGCGATCTGGTGATCGAGGGACAGACGGGACGGCTGGTTGCACTAGGGGATCGTGCCGATTTTGCACGTCAAACCAATGATTTGCTCGAAAATCCTGCGCAGTCGTTACAGCTAGCCAACGCCGCTCGCCAGAGAATCGAAAACGACTTTTCGGTCCAAGCGATGGTCGATTCGCATGCCAATCTGTATCGAAAGAAGCCGCCACTCGCCGCAGGGTGATAAACCGTTCCGCTCGTAACGATCAGGGGACGGTCGGCGCACCGAATTTCTTAGCAAACATCGTTTTTGCTACAGAAACGCATTGAGAAGCAACGTCGTACAGATACGATCGGAAGGGTGAGGACGTGAATCTGCACTCGCCTTTGGTTGCCCGCGAAGTGGGCCACCCGGCGGGAACGTTGGTATGCGGCGGTCCTCGCCACTCTCAGCGATGACCGCGTTTTGATTGCGGCCGCAGCCCAGAGTGCCACATCACAGAGCGCCTAGTAACGGGCCAGACGCTGCCGAGGCTTTTCAACGAATGGACATGAGCGATACCAGCCGACCGTCGATCGACGAAGTCGATTTATTGTTGGCCAATGCTCGGTTGCGAGACGAGCTGGAACCGTTTCGCGATGAATCGATTGACGATCCGTCGACGAATCGGATGCCGTTGCATACCGAAAATGAATACTTGGCTTCGATGCTGGCTTGGGAACGTGCTCCCGCGTTGCCCATCGCCCGATGGTTCACGCCGACACTGGAATTGCCGCCGCCGGAGTCGATGAACGACCAGGAGCTCAGCGAGCAATTGCACATCACCGTGAACCAGCTTTTCTCGGTGCAAGTCGTCCTGCGATGCACCGATCACCTAAGCGACCGCGAGCTGTACAAGATCATCTATCGCGACATCTTGCCGTGCTGTGAAAAGAAGGTTGAATTGCCCGGTAAGTTTCTCGAGTGGCGTTGCATCGAGGACAACGAAACGTGGCTGCGTTATTACGCCAACCCGATCGAACGCCGCCGATTTCAAGAAGAGTACGACGTCGACCTGCCCGCACCCGAAGACCCCAAGTACACAAGAAACTTGCCGGGCTAATGACGGAAGAATATCGGTTCCCGACCGGTATTCCCGATAAGCTTGGTTCAGCGGGAAACCTTCAATCGACGTTTGCGATATTTCCAGATACAGGCGATGGCGGCGAAACCGTCTCGCCAGCCAATTTTCTTGCCTTCGTCATAGCTGCGGCAGTTGTATCCTGTCGGGACTTCCAGAATTCGCGCATCCGTTGCAGCGACTTTGGCCGTGATTTCCGGCTCGAACCCAAAGCGGCATTCACGTAGTTCCATTGATCGGATCAGGTCGCCGTCGAACGCTTTGTGGCAGGTTTCCATGTCGGTCAGCCGCAGCCCCGTCAGTGCGTTGCTGAGCTGTGTGAGGACAAAATTTCCGGCACGATGCACTAGCGACGGGTCACTTGTTCCGCCCTGGTATCGCGAACCGTAAACGACTTCGGCGTCGCCGTCCAAGATCGGCCAAACGACGCGCAGCAAGTCGGCCGGATCATATTCCAGATCGGCATCTTGAATCGCCACGACGCTGCCCAGACTGTGCCGGATCGCCAGCCGGACTGCCGAACCTTTGCCGTGGTTACGGCGGCGACAGATAATCTTGACTCCCGATTGCGGCTTAAGACTCATCAGCCACTGTGCCGTCCCGTCGGTGCTGCCATCATCAACAATGATGACCTCGCACGCGGGCGGCATCACCTCGTCGATTCGCGCAAGAACTTTGGGTAACGTTTCTCGTTCGTTGTAGACCGGCACGATGATCGACAAATCAAATTGGTCGATCGGGCGAACGCCACTTGCCGCGGCCGTCGCGTCGGCAATCAGGTCCAGCGTCTGGTCGATGCGGTCGATGACCTCGTCGGTGCGTTTTGCAGCGGCCCTGGTATTCCAAACCGAATCCGTATCGCTCAGCAGCGCGTCGACGGTGCTTTGCGTTGACATGGTTTCTTGGGTTATCTGATCTGTCGACATCGCGGTGCGCCATCCATTTTTCGGTAGATGCGGGACTAGAAATTTTCCCACCGAATGAAGGTTGGGGTCCAGATCATTCGAAGTCCGCAGAATCCGAACAAGCGAAGCCGAACCAGTGGGCAAGGGAGTGGGCCTGCGCGGATTAAAACGACTGCAACACTCAAACCATAAATCGGTCCGTGACCGCGAAGCGATCCAACCCCAAGCACACCCCCGCACGCGATAACGCTGTGATCCCGGCCGGTTCGGCGAGCTTGTCGGGGGTAGCCTTGCTGGGAAGTGGACGTGACAATCACGGGTCGAAAACCGAAAATTCCGCGTGAGACCGACTGCGAAGCACCATGGAACTCCTGCTTTATCTCGCACTCGTTCCCACGTTGGGTGTGTTGGCCCAGTGGCTGGCTTGGCGCAGCGGATTGCCCAGCATTTTGGTGCTGTTGCTGTTCGGCCTGACGCTGGGATATTTCGTTCAGCCCGACGAATACTTGCGTCAAATCACCAGCGGCGACGAATTCGCAGGTCCGCGACTGCTGTTTCCCTTCGTTTCGTTGTCCGTCGCAGTGATCATGTTCGAAGGCGGCTTGTCGCTGAAACTTGGCGAGCTGCGTGAGGCCGGCAGCGCTGCTTTTCGACTCTGCACCGCCGGCGCCCTGATCACGTTTGCCGGAGCGACGATCGCAGCCCATTACTGCTTGGGTTTCGACTGGCGGCTGGCCACGCTGTTGGGTGCCATTTTGGTCGTCACGGGACCGACCGTGATCGGCCCGCTGCTAAGACAAGTCCGACCGAGCCGACGTGTCGCCTCGACACTGAAATGGGAAGGCATTGTGATTGACCCCATCGGCGCGGTGTTGGCCGTGCTGGTGTTCGAACAATTGATGCCCAGCGGTGATCATGGCCACGAAGCTTCGGCCTGGATGATGCTCGCCAAAACAATTGCCATCGGGATCGTGTTGGGAACGGGCGGCGGTTTCGTTTTGACGTTGGCACTGAAACGCTATTGGGTTCCCGATCAGCTGCACGGTGTGGCGGCGCTCGTGACCAGTTTGCTGTTGTTTGCGATCAGCAACCGGATGGCTCACGAGTCCGGATTGATCACCGTGACCGTGCTCGGCATCTGGTTGACCAACCAAAAACATTTCGACATTGAACATATCGTCGAATTGAAAGAAAACCTTCGGACGCTGCTGATTGGATGCCTCTTTATCGTGCTCGGTTCTCGCGTGGACATTGCCGATGTTGCCGAGATTGGCTGGCCGGGGCTGGTCTTTGTTGTGGTGCTGATTCTGATCGTGCGACCCTTGTCTGTTTTCATTTCGCTATTAGGCAGCCCGCTGAATTTGAGAGAACAGGCGTTCGTCGCCGGGCTTGCACCGCGTGGAATCGTGGCGGCCGCGGTCAGCAGTGTCTTTGCGCTGCAGATGGAACAAAGCGCCGCGGGAACGGCGATCCCCGGGGCCGACCAACTGGGGACAGTCACGTTCTTGGTCATCGTTTGTACCGTCGCGGTCTACGGACTCGCCGCATCGCCGTTGGCTCAGTGGTTAGGTCTGGCCGATGAAAGCAACAACGGCTTATTGATCGCGGGTGCCGACGCATGGGTTCGCGACCTCGCCGCCGAATTCAAAAAAGCGGGTATCGCCGTCGTACTGGTCGACACCAACTACAACAAAGTCTCGCAAGCCCGCATCGAAGGTATCGAATCGCACTGCATCAATATTTTGAACGAACATGCCCGCGAGGACCTACCTCTGGCCGGGATCGGACGTCTGTTAGCGATGACACCCAATGATGAAGTCAACTCGTTGGCGGTGCGTGAATGCCGAACCATGTTCGACCGGTCCAGGCTGTATCAGCTAACGTTCAATACCGAAAACTCACACTCGCGCCGGGGAATGACGCGAAACTTGATGGGACGACAACTGTTCGGTGAAGGCCTCACTTTTTCGCAAATGCGAGACCTTCATGCGGCGGGAGCCAAATTCAAGGCGACAACGCTGACCGACGAGTTCTCTTACGCTGACTTCCAAGAAACCTACGGATCCGACGCTTATCTATTGTGTACGCTATCCGGAGATGGCAACCTCGCCATCAATACGGTCGATGATCCGTTGGTTCCGGTCGCCGGACAAACGGTCATCGCGATGGTTTCGTCAGTCCCGGTCCCCAAGAATCATGCCGCCAAGTCTTCGAAAGACTAACCACACACTTCTCGCCGCGACTTACTTGATCGATTCCTTTCTTCGTGAACGTGCAACTTTCTTGAAATGATCGACCGACTCGTTTCCTACTTCGAACCTTTCCCGTTGCTGCTGGCTTTAGTGCCATTGATCGGCTATTTGTCGTTGATGGGACTGATTCGCGTCAGCGGGAATACTCTGATCACGTCCGGGGCGCGCGATATCGCGGCGCTCGGATTGGCGATTTCGGGACTGGTCGCGGTCGGTCCCGCAGAATTGTTTTTTCCCATGGCCGCGGCCACCGCATTCGGTCCCTTCGTGTGGATTGTGCTGATCATCTTTTATGCACTGTGCGTCACGCTGGTCGCCATGACCGCCAAACCGAAACTGGTGGCATATGGCCGGACGGCCGAGGAGATGTATCCGCTGTTGTTGACCGCCGCGCAGCAGATTGATGCCGATGCCGTGGGTGATGATGAACAGATGCAAGTCGAACTGCCCGGTGCCAAGGTGCATTTATTGGCCTTCAGTCATCCCGGCATCGACTTTACTTACATCACGTCGCTGGAACCGAACACGTCGGTTACATTCTGGAACTTACTGCTGTCCAACCTCAGAACACAAGTCGCCTCGACGCCAAAGACATCGCCTAGACAAGGTTACGGGATGCTGTTGATTGCTGTTGGACTGGCGAGCATTTTGTTGTGGCAAGGCTTAGATAAACAAACGCTGGTCGTCGAAGGGTTTCGTGACTGGCTATGGCGATAAACACGAGGAGCAAATTCATTGCAAGCGAAAGATATTAAGAGCGGCACGATCGTCGTTTACGAAGGCAATCCGGTCGCCATCGAAGGCATCACGGTGCATTCGCCGTCGGCCCGAGGCGCCGCAACGCTTTACAAATTTCGAGCACGTAACGTCGTCACGCGTAATAAAATTGATCTGACGATGAAGGGTACCGATTCGATTGATGAAGCGGACTTCAGCAAACGAAACGTCCAGATGATGTACACCGATCCCGAGAAGATTTACTTGATGGATCAAGAGGATTATCAACAGTTCGAATTGCCCATTGACGACGTTTCCGAGCAGTTGCCCTACATCACCGAAGGACTCGAGGGCATGCGGGCATTGATTTACAACGACGAATGCGTTGCGTTGGAGGTGCCTCCGACGGTCGAACTTACGATCAAGCAGTGTGACCCAGGTGTCAAAGGTAACTCGGCGACATCACGCACAAAACCAGCAACCCTGGAAACCGACCTCGTTGTCCAGGTTCCTGAGTACATCAAGGAAGGTGAAAAAGTAAAAGTCGACACCCGCACCGGGGCCTACCTGTCGCGGGCATGACCAACGGCTTGCACGCCGCCGCATTGGGGGTCTTCGTTTCCCGAAAACCATCGCTGGACGTGGCTGCAGCATTCCGATTCGCGTGCAGTCTTCTTCCCGGCAAGGATGACCGTGGCCGGCCCCAGACCTGGGCTGTTTATCGGAACAGAACGCCCGGCGGGACGGTGCGATCATGAGGGTTAATCCAACAAGCACGCTGGGGGACAATGTTTAGGATTTTGCGCTCAATGTTTCGCCAAAAAATACTGGCCGAACCGTTCCACAGCGGCCGATCCACCTTCCTATCGCCCCCATGCACTTGCTGATGGCACGGGCGCGTCTAAGATACACGTGCGGCGTCTGAATAAGGCCCCGTGCGACTTCGGTCTTCCATTTCGGCAGAGGGATCATTTTTAGGGTTCGCCTAAGTCACCAAAGGCTTGTGCAGTAGCACGCTGAGGCTTTCGCGTTTCTCCCAGCGGCTCCATTTTGCCGCCGATAGGTCGAAGTTTTAGTAGTCGGTCGACAGATCCACCGGATTATGTCGACCGGCTATTTTTTTTGCGCTATGACCGTTCAAGAACGCTGCGTCTGCGCGGGACACAAGTTCAAACTTTGGCGACCGCCATGTGCTGATCAGGGCGGATTTGCGGCGAGTTGCTTTCCGCCTATGATTCCATTAATCATGAGCCTTGAAAGCGACCCCAGCACGACCTCCGACGACGCGCCACGCAGCATCGCACCGGCCCCACAACTGTCCGGCCGCGGCCTACTGTGGCTGCTGCTGCTCGTTTCGCTGTTGCCGTTGGTATCACTAAGTGTCTACGCGATTTTTTTTGGCCGAGCCGCCGATCGCGAATTGCCCGTCGAAGTCGTCTTGGACAAACGGCCGGTCGATGCGTTGGGTCAACGAGGCTCAATCTTGACGGACGTCGTGGTGATCAAGAATCTCGCGGATCACGCGATCCCTAACCTGACGGTCAATTTAAACGGTCAATATTTTCTCTATCAAAACTCGCCGCTCGCGGTCGACGAAACACTCGTGTTACCGCAGCAAATTTTTAAGACCAAAGCAAACCAAGTGTTCGTACCGGGCCGTTACCCGATCGACGAAGTCACGGTGACGGGACGACTGCCCAGCGGCGCGAGGGGTGTCGCCGAAGTCCCTTTCACCCACTAATCACGGAAAAGCGGACAGGACGTATCAAGGCCGGCTCACCAATCGATTCGCTCTTTGCCGTCGATGGTCAGTAACGCTTTCAGCTTTGTGTCATCCATGTCATCTCGTTTGAGGGTGTGAACGGCCCCGTCAAGCGCTAGCACCAACACTTCTTCTTGGTGACCAAAGACATCCTCCTTTGGGTTCTCCTGCGAAATCACCCATGGCTCGGGCGACATCCAAGGAACGGCTTGGTCCGGCGGCGCCAGAATCAACGCAATCGTGTTGGACAGTCCGTCCTTCACATCCCGAAAACGTTTCGGCGGACCATCGCCGTGCCAGATGGAACCGGGAAAGACGGGTGCGCGAAAACGCGTTTTTGGGGCATTCGGTGAAGAAGGTGCGGCCACCGAATAGACGGGAACGATTTTCATTGCGGCAGAAGCGTTTGCCTCGCTATCGTAAAAATCGCCCAGCTCGATATTGTCATAGAGTTCTGATTGCTGCAGATAGGGAAGCAGCGCCACCCGCCAGCTGAGCAGAGGTGTCCCATCCAGCGCGGTAAAACATCGTGGAACCATATGAGATTGGCCCGCATGGTAATTGTGCAACACAATCCCTATCTTTTTTGCGGCATCCGTCGCAGCGGTTCGATTCGCGTCGGCGCGACTTGGATCGCCCCATTTCTCAACAAGCTTCACCAACGCGATCGGATCAATGTCAACGATCAAGAGTGATCCGTTCGATGTGACTCGTCCGAGCGGCCGAGAAACATCGGCTGCTGCGAACAGCTTGTCGATGACCTCTCGCAAACGTTGGCACGCTTGGATGTCGCTAGCTTCGATCCGAACATGAAGCCTTCCATCCTGAGTCTTCTCAGACGAATCACCATGTTCCACGGTTTCGTTGGGAGACGCGGTGGGAAGATCGAATCCGACAACAATTCGATCAACGTCATCCATGACTTGCTTGGGCGAAAAATCAACAGGAAACGAACGGGGTAATCGATCAGGCCAGAACGCGATAAGTTCAGCCTTCGCTGACTCGGGCAGTGAGAGAACGGCGGTGTGAGAATAATCCCACGGGCGATGTAACGGATCGACCAAATCCGAGCGTCCCTCGGACGAGCCTGGGTTCAGAAGTTTTCTTGCCCGCGAAAACACCTCCCTTCGTTCTTCAACGCTGGGATTGATTTGCAGCGGTGGATCCGGGGCAAACAGATTGTTGATGACTGTGCCGAACAGACGAGTACCTTTTCGGTGTAGCGGACTGAACATCGGAACCACCGAAAACCATTCGCGACGCGAGATCGATTCCCAAGAAACGGAGAGATAGACGTGAGAGTCTTCTTCAAGTTCGAAGGGCTCGCTGGATAGGACTTGCTGAGCATTGGCGGCTCGGGCGCGAGCATCTTCATCACTGTTCGCTGACATCGAAAAAGGGCCGGTAATTTTTTGCAGCCATCGGAGTGTCGCCATCGGTTCCAGTTTGGCGACATCGATTTCGACGAGCACAAAATCGCTGCGATCCAGACCAGGCATCACAGGATGCCATTTGGCTTTTGATTCATCGACGTCATTGATCAATGCCTTTTGCGGCGCCGGGTCGACGACCTTCAGCGATTGAGCTTTCGCCAACGATCCGGCCCAAACGAAAACAATCAGAATCATTGTGGTCCGCATCATCGTTTATCGCCTCGTGAGGTAAGCGCCAACTGAACTGGAGTCTCATCACCAGTGCGGTAACGCGGCCCGCGCGTCAGCATGGCTCGCGTTGGCGCTTGACGGTGATAAAAGAAATCCGATTTGGAGACCGGATCCGGCCACGCCGGAACAGGTTCGATCCTGTCGAGCGAATCAGGGAACTCGCCCGCGATCGCCGCGTGCATTCGAATCGCTTCGATCGTGCAAAGGTATCCATGCTTTTGATGCAGTCGCGAATTCGCCTGGTGTACCGCACTGACCGCGGGAAACAGATTGCCCAGGATCGACAAGATGATGTCATTCTCTTCACCGGTGGCCTGCAAATCCGCTTCGATTCGATCGGCATAGGGGGCAGCAACCGTTTTGGGCAGCAGCGACCACTTGAACCACTTGTCACGGCTTTGAGCAAATCTCAACACAGTTGCCCGCAGTACAGCTTCGGGTGCCGACAACTCATCCACGCGGCCCGACCACTGAGTGGTTTCGGCAAGCAGCTGGCGAGAGGGCTGCTCCATCGACGCAACGTAAATTCCTGCAAGTAGCTTGGCTTTGACCAAGGTGTCGGGCCCAGGTTCCGGCTGTTGAACGGCATTCACCTCGTGGACCAACCTCAGTATTCGTACGCGAGCGGCTTCGGCCCCGATGACGGCGTCGGGCAATGGATCAAGCCCGTAGCACAACTTTGTCGTAAACACCGATTCGAATTCAAGCGACTGACGTGTTTCGAATAAGTCATCCACCGGAATCGACGCGAGTGCCCAATACAAGTTTGGACATCCCGGTTGTTGCATCGCTTCTTCGACAACTTCGAACAGACTCTCGGCGATTGCATATCCGACCAAACGATTGACCAGGAAATCGGTGCTGTGTCCTGCGATTTCGGCCAAACGCATGCCGAGACGAATGTCTTGCTCAAAGTCGTCCCACCGATGCTCGGCGACGGCGAGCCGTGCGCGGATGACCAGCAAACGCGCCAGCCCTCGCATCTCTTGTACTTCCGGTAATACGGTCGCGATGACCTCGGTCGCCGTTAGTTGTTCGAACTGCAAATCGTATTGTAAATCCATCATATTCTCGGCACGTGCCAGCTCGCCAAGCGGCCCTGACGCGTACTTTTCGACGAACCGATGAACCTCACCAAGAGGCAACTTCTCAATCGACAGGTCCTGCCACCGCGAAAACTGCTCACTGATTTCGATAGCCTCGTCACGGTCATAGCTGGACTTGGCGGCCAACAAAATCGCGCGGCTGACAAATGGCATCGGATTGGCTTGCCGTCGTAATTCGGGCGACGGCCAAAATCGATGAACAAGCGCCGGCTCCGGTTCGGCTGCCGCGTGCACGCGGAAAACGACCTGGGGAGGCGTTTCCGGCTTTGCCTGACGGCTGGCTTTCTGCAGAGCAGGGGACACCATCGTTTGTGCGTCGGCGACATCGCCGGCAAAACACAAGAGAGCGAGGCACAAAGGCACCGAGAGATGAATTCGATCAAGCATTGGAGTCATCATTCCAGGTCTCCTAACCGTTGATAGGCCGCGTCGATATTTCGTGCCGTCAGCACACCACGAGGTTGGACGTGCGTCGTCGCATGTCGCGGCAAGCGGTAGATTTCGAACGATGGATGCAGCCCGGATGTGGAAATACTCGACATGCCTGATCGGTCCGACAGCGCGACCGATGTCGTTCCACCCACGTCAACTATTTGAAATGCGACTGCCGCCGACGGTCGTGCTCGGCCAAGCGTCTCGGGTTCATCGATCGCATCGGTCTTCTCGATCGCATCCAGTGAAGTCGCCACGGCAGCCACCGATAGCGCAGACGGCACTGGTTGCCCCGATGGAGATTTCGGCGGAACGATTGCCAAATCGGACGCGTCGGTCAAGTCTTTGGCTGCACCAGCGTGATAGGCCAACGTGCCGACGACGACGCCCGTGATCGCTGCGACGGACAACAATCGAACGACGTCGGATCGCCCAAAGGTCATCTTTCGAGCAGCACCGGCCTCGAGCCCGGCACGATAAAACACATCGGCTGGGTCCATGTCAGTCGATGATGGACGCAAGCTTCGTAAGCTTCGTTCAAAGTCATCTTGGATCTCGGGTTCAAGCGGATTCATTGCGACTCGGATTTTGGGTTTGTTGTAAGTGTCTTGGGTTTGGCTGAAAGGACGGTGCATTGATCGTCACCGTCACCGAATCGTGCCCGCAAGGTTTGGATTCCATTGCGGTAACAGCGGTGAGTCGATGCGCGTGAGAGGCCGACGACTTCGGCGATCGACGCAAATGTCATTTCGCCCCACAAATGCATGACGATGACTTCGCGTGTCGGCGACGGCATCTGGCGAAGAGCGGTCGTCACGGCTTCACCGTCAAGCCTGTCGTCGATCATCGCTTGCGACGAATCAAACCAGCTGGCGATCATCACATGATTTTCCCGGGCGATCCGCCGACGAGTGCCACGATCGGCCTGCAAGATTCGGTTGCGGGTCACGGTGACCAACCATGCCAACGGGTCCCTTGGGACGGATGGCTGCATGGCCAACGCCACAAACGCATCTTGGACGGCGTCAGCCGCAGCCTCGGCATCAACGCTGCGCGCGATCAGCAGCAGTCGTTCGCTGTGGACTTGCCACAGTCGTCGAAGCGTGGCTGGATCGAGCACAGACGACTCGCGGTGGATGTTCGACCTTCACACAAGCAATACGGCATCGCCTGCTCTCTATCGACAAGGATGCCACGATCGGGCCGCGATCTCAAGAAATTCCGCTTTTCCAAGCTCCGCAAACGATAAACGCCCCAAACAACCCGTATGCCCACATAACCCGTAGGCCGGAACAAGCCGTGCGCCGTTCCGGCATGGTGCAACAAGAAGGCAGTCCTTGCCGGAACGGCGCACGGCTTGTTCCGGCCTACTTGTTGCTCTTGCTATTGGGGTCGCGTGGTTAGGCCAAGAGTGCGGCGATGGGATCGCCGTCGCCACCAATCTTGAACGGTCGTCCATTGGGCGCGAACTTTTCGACGTCCAGCGGCAGTCCGGCGGCGGCGGCAATCGTACGGTTGAAATCCGAAACCGAAACGTGGTCCTTGGCAACCGAGAATCCTGTTTCGTCGGATTCGCCGTACGCCTGGCCGCCTTTGATTCCGGCACCGGCCAGCAAGCTGCAGAACGCGCCTGGATGGTGATCGCGTCCGCCGTTGACGTTCATCTTTGGCTTGCGGCCAAATTCCGTCGTCAGCACGACCAATGTTTCGTCCAGCAAACCATTTGCGTGCAGGTCTTTCAACAAGCTGCCCAATGCGTTGTCCAGGTTGGTGCCGTGCGTATCAAGTCGATCATAGAGTTCTTGATGCATGTCCCAACCGCCATAGTTCACTTCCACGAACCGTGCGCCGGCCTGAACCAAGCGTCTGGCCAACAAACATCCTTGGCCCAGTTTGTTGTTGCCGTAAGCCTCTTTGATTTCCTCAGGCTCATCCGCCAGATCAAACACTTTCAGATGAGAACTGCCCATCAATCGTTGGGCTTCGGAATAAAGCTGGTTGTAGGCTTCGACGCCACTGTTACTGCGGCGGCGCTGAAAGACTTGATCGAACTTGCTGGCCAACATCAACCGGCGATTGAATACGTCTTCGTCCAAGTATTTTGGCAATTCGGTGTTTTCCAAACCGGCCGACGGGTTAGCGATCGGCACAGGTGAAAGCGAAGGTTCCAGAAATCCAGCACCGGGGTGACGATTACCGCTGCCAACCAAATAGTTGCCGGGCAATTCGCTGTTTAGTCGTCCTTGTTCATCCACCATCCAAGCGCCCATCCCGGGGTGCTGGATGCTGTTCAATTTCTTATACGCCGTGCGCATTAGATACTTGCCCTTGTCGTGCGCGCCGGTTTCGGTACTCAACGAACGCACAACAGCGATGGCGCCGGCAAGGTACGCCAGTTTTGGAAATCGATCGCCAAACGCGACACCGGGAACGCGCGTCTGAATCGGCTTTGTCTCGCCAGCCTCTTCGACACCGACTTTCGGGTCAAAGGTATCCAGGTGTGTCATCGCTCCGTCCATGAACAGATAGATAACGTGCTTGGCTTTCCCAGACTTCACGGCAGAGGCCGCGAGTGCTTCACCCATGAAACCTTGCGAAACGGCACTGCCGGCAAATGAAACCCCAAGACAGGTACGTGCGGCGCTTTTGATAAAATCGCGTCGATCGTTCAGGCTAAATTCAGGTCGTGACATATCAGTTTCTCATTCGAGAAGAATCGGTTAGTAGTTAAGACGCGATGTTACTGGATGAACAGAAACTCGCGTGTATTGAGCAAAGCCCAAATGATGTTTCCGTAGGCCGAACCGATGCGATCGGCTTTGGACAACTCGCTGGCCGCCGCGCGACGATCGATCGAGTTGGGTTCTCGAGTCAGTACGCTTAAGAAAATCGCATCGACACGATCGCGTGCACTGGGAATCGCCAGCACATTGTCGACGATCGCCGATCCCGGTTCGAGCATGACGTGTGTGATGGGACCATTGAACATCGCCAGAATTTGCGGCACGGTGGCTTGTTGGTCTGCACCGTTGATGGTCTCGCGATCACCCTGGCCGAATTGACGCAGGAAGTGGTCCGGCGGAAGTGGCGATGGCAGTTCACTGGCGCGGCACAGCACGTTGCCTTGGAACGCATGCTTGTTCAAGTTTCGTTTATAAGTTCCCGTAAAATACGTTTGCTGGAAACGTTCCGATTTTGCTTTCACCGTGTCATAGGTCGCCTTGGAAAAATCCAGGTCGATCACGGGCGCCAAGTCCTTTGCCGTCGGACGTTGAAACGGCCACGGATTGTGCACGGCAAGCGTCAACAACGAATCCCATACTTGTTCTGCTGTCATGCGGCGCACGGCCGGCCCCGGGTAATAATAAGTCTCGCCGCTGGTGATGTCGAAATCGGATGCTTCGCGTTGGTAGGTCTCGCTGTACAAGATCGTCCGCAAAAGTTGCTTCAAGTCGAAATCGATTCGAACCAGCTCAGCCGCTAAGAACTCCATCAGCGGTTCGTTTGTGCAAGGGTGCTCGTCGCGAAAATCATCAATCGGCTCGACCAACCCGACTCCCAAGAATCGGCTCCAAAATCGGTTCACGATCGTCTTACTGAACTGTGGATTTTCAGGACTGGTGATCCACGCGGCCAACTGTTCACGCGGGGTCGATTCGGAGGCCGACGAAGGGACATCGCCCCACAGCACGGCCGGGTCGACGACGGCTTTCGGCTTTGCGTCCTCGTAGGCGTAGTCGTGGGGCAGTCGCATCGTGGCTTTAACTTCCTTGACGCTGTACGTGTTCGCGCGTGCGACACGCTGAAAGGCGCCCGGCACGCGACCGTTGGGATATTTCTTGCGTGCTTCGCTAATCAAGTCGTTTGCGGGATTTGACTTTTCAAACCCCGGATCGCCCTTGGTGATGCGCGTCCGGGTCCCGGCCGTGTAAGCGGCAAGTTCATAGAATTGATACTGCGTCCATTGATCAAACGGGTGATCGTGGCATTGAGCGCAGCCGATCTGCGTGCCCAAAAAAATGCGAACGGTGTTGTCGACGTAGGGCAACGCCATTCCGTCGTCACGCAGTTGGAAACCAACGGCCGGATTTTCCCAGGTCTTACCGTCAGCGGTCAGCATCTCGTAGACCCACTGGTCATACTTTTTGTTGGTGCGGATCGCATCCTTGACGTATCCCAAAAACGGGTCCGCCACGATGTTCGGCTGTGGTCGTTCGACCAGACGCAACGTATCCGCCCAAAAGTTGTACATGTTGCTGACATAGTCGGGACTGTTCAGCAATTCATCGATCAGATTCTCGCGACGATTCGCATCGGTCGAGTTCAAAAAGTCGGTCGCTTCTTGCAGGGTCGGGATTCGTCCTGCGACATCCAAATAGACCCTTCGCAGAAACGTCTCGTCCGGCGCCAACGGATTCGGCGTCATGCCTTTGGCGATCAATTGGTCTTCGACAAACCCGTCGATACGATTCGCAGCAAACGCGGCATCCTCGCGCGATCCGGCGCTGACCGGTGTGACCTTCATGCCCACCGGTTTCTTTTGCCGAACACTTTCGGGCAATCGAATTTTTACGGGCGGTTTGGCCTTGGGCTTCTTTTTCTGCGCATAGGACGAACTGGGAACAAGCGCAGTACCAAGCACGATTAAACAAAGAAAGATTCGAATGGGCATCAGTTGCCTGTCGCGTTAAGCAAGTGGAAAACTGTCGAAAAGAAAAAAAGGCGGGGGGGAAGGGTCATCGGTACGGACAAAATTCCTTTTATCCGGATCGAGTTTTTGGTTGCCTGTAGAAAGCAACCGCTTCAATCACCATGATAGTCAAGAAAGACCGTTTCTTGCCAACTTGGAGACCCTGTACCTCTAGAACGCACACGCGGTGCCAATGAACCCGTTAGAATCGCGCTAAACGGCGACCGACACGGCGCCTAAGCCCGGGTAAGATAAGTCCTGGAAAGATTAGGGCGGATGAAAAGGATGCCGGAAAAAACTCAGGACGGCATCCGCCATGATTCCGTTGCTCCGAGATAGTTCCGTTACGCCACTTGGTCGTGCTGCCCACCTCGACCGGCAATGCAAACATCCCACCCACCTTCCCCCCTCTGTAAGACAGATCCGCAATGAAATTTGCTCATTATCGACAGTTGGTTGTTTTGATCGCGTTGGCCTGTGCCAGTTTCTTTGTCCAACCAGAATTGGCGCTAGCGGAGTCGGCGGCCAGCGGCTCAGCGGCGACGAAAACGAAAATCCGCGTGGAGACTGACGCACAGTCGGGCGGCTGGAGCATCTTTTCGGGCGACGATTTGTTCGCGACCTACATCCCGGACAGCAACGGTAAACCGATCGTTTATCCGATCGCCGGACCAAGCGGCCATCCGATGACGCGCAACTTTCCCATGAAGCAGGATGTGAAGGAAGAACGAAGCGACCACGACCACCACCGTTCGCTCTGGTTGACGCACGGCGAAGTGAACGGGATCGATTTCTGGCTAGACGATGAAGAAAAAGGGTGTGGCAAAATCGTACAAATCAGTGGCAGTGCGACCGTCGACCCAGACACCGGCGCCGCCGTCATCACCACCGAAAACGAATGGCGAGGCCCAGACGGCAAAAGAGTGCTTTCGGACAAGCGTCGCTTCGCATTCTTTGAAGAAGGCGGGCGTCGCATCATCGACTGTGACACCCTGCTGATGGCGACCGATGGTGACGTTAATTTCGGCGATACCAAAGAAGGCAGCTTCGGTATGCGAGTCGGCGGGACCATGAAGGTCGACGCAAAACTGGGTGGAATCATCACCAATGCCGAAGGCCTGAACAATAAAGATGCGTGGGGCAAAAAATCGGCCTGGGTCGACTACAGTGGCCCCGTCAACGGCGACACCGTTGGGATCACCATTCACGGGCATCCCAGCGGGTTCGGCTTTCCGTGTCGGTGGCACGTGCGGACCTATGGTTTGTTTGCAGCCAACCCGTTCGGTGTGCACCACTTTACCGGTGGCACGCAGACGTCAGGCATTGTGCTGAAAGAAGGCAACCGAATGCGACTAAACTATCGCGTGGTGTTGCATGACGGACCACTGGACGCTGAACAAGCGGCCGAGGACAGCGAGCAATACGCGAACGATCCGCGACCAGAAATGGAATAGGTTATTCATGAGTCAACAACAGGATTTAGTCCCTCGCATGACATCCACCCGTGTTCATCCATTTAGCCTTAGCGGACGACGTGCCCTCATCACTGGCGGGACACAAGGCGTGGGTGCCGCAATCGCCGATTCAATCGCAATGGCCGGTGCCGACGTTGTGCTCGCGGGATTGCGCGATGATGACCAGGCCCAAGCAACGCTTGCACAATGCCGCGATCACGGCGTCACCGCTGAATTGGTCACCACGAATCTGGCCCAGACACCCGATGAGTACCTGGAAGCATTGCTTGACGACGTCGACGATAAACTTCCTGATATCGACTTGCTTGTTAACAACGCCGGGACGTTTATCGATACTCCTTTTCTAGAAATGGATTATGCCCGGTACCAGACGACCATGCAGTTGAACGTCACCGCGGGGTACTTCCTGACACAAGCGTTCGCCAAACGATGGGTTGAACAGGGTACCCCCGGGCGAGTTCTGTTTACCGGATCGATCAATGGATTCTTGTCCGAACCGGACCATACCGCCTACGACGCGAGCAAGGGTGCCGTTGCGGCGCTCGTCCGGTCGCTCTGCGTGGCGCTTGCCCCGCACGGCATTCGCGTTAATTCGATGGCACCGGGACTGGTCCGCACGCCGCTGACCGATGTCCTGAACCAAGACGCGAATCTGGACGCCTGGATGAAGCTGCACACCCCCAACGGAAGGGTGCCTGACGCAAAAGTCTGTGGCCCAACGGCAGTTTTCTTGCTCTCCGATGCCGCAGAACATATTCACGGTCAGACGATCTTGGTCGACGGCGGAATGAGCGTTTGGCAGCAGCCTGACGCGCCCGCATAGCCCCCCCGACGGTACTGTCATTGTCGCTTTAATCGGCTTGGTTTGACGCAGGTCAGGCGGCTCGTTAGCATTGTTTGCTGGAACGGAGACACCATCCGTGCCGATGACTATGATACATACCTACCCCAGACTTGATCGATGATTACCACTTTACGTGTACATCGGAGACCGAGTTCCCGCCTTTAAGACTCGCTGCCCAGTCGGACGTTCCGGCCCAGCGACTTCCGTTTCTTCGAGCATTGCATGACGGACTTGTTCCGACAGCTGTGTGTAAACCCAACCAACCGGCTTGTGATATCAAGCGGTATCGATGGGTACGCGTGGACAGTGCGATCGTTTGAAACGGTAATCGAATCCTACGCTATCGATCCCCGCACATAACCTGCCTGTACTGGAGAACCGACCCATGCGTTGCCACGGAAACCCACTCAGTCGTCGAGGATTCCTCGCCGCCGGAACGCTCGGCACGATCGGCTTGTCGCTTCCTGAACTCTTGATGCGCCAATCGATGGCCGCTCAAAAACATTACGACTTCGTCGAAGCCAAGGCCAAGAGCGTCATCCACGTCTATTTGCCTGGCGGAATGGCTCACCAAGAATCCTGGGATCCGAAGCCGTACGCGCCGCTTGAATATCGTGGCGATTTGAAACCGATCAAGACCAACACGGGTGAACTGTTCGCCGAGTCGGTTCCCCAGTTGGCCAAGCGGGCCGACAAGTTCAGCATCATTCGCAGCATGACTCATGGCGAAGCCGCTCACGAGCGTGGCACGCACAACATGTTCACCGGCTATAAGCCTAGCCCTGCGATCCAGTATCCCAGTTTTGGCGCAGTGGTCAGCCACGAGTACGGCCCCCGCAACAATTTGCCTCCCTACGTGTGCATTCCGAATGTGCCCAACGAGTATGCGGGCACCGGTTACTTGCCGGGCAGCTACGGGGGATTCGCACTCGGTGCGGATCCGGCGCGTGATGATTTTAAAGTCCGCGACCTGGACCTGGCCGGCGGCGTTGACGATCAGCGATTCATGCGGCGTAAGTCGGCACTCGAAGTCGTTAACCAACACTTCGTCAGCACCGCGGCGGCGGCAGACAATGTCGGCGCGATGAACACGTTCTACGAGCGTGCCTATGACTTGTTGGATACCCCAGCAGCCAAGGAAGCGTTTGATCTGAGCAAAGAAGACGACAAGATGCGTGATCGCTACGGTCGCAATCAAGCCGGACAACGACTGCTGATGGCGCGACGGTTGGTGGAAGCCGGTACCCGTCTGGTCACCTTGACGTACGGCAGCTGGGACATGCACCTGGGCATCACCGATCGCTTCAAGTCACAGATGCCGTCGCTGGATGTTGCCCTTTCGGCATTGCTGGATGACTTGTCCGCGCGAGGCATGCTCGACGATACCCTGGTGATGGTCAGCAGTGAGTTCGGACGAACGCCAAAGATCAACAAAGACGCTGGACGTGATCACTGGGCCAAGGTCTTCAGCGTGATGATGGCCGGCGGAGGGATCAAAGGTGGCGTGATTCACGGTGCATCCGATGCGACGGCCGCCGAACCAGAAGACAGTCCCGTTTCGCCAGCCGACTTGGCCGCGACGATGTATCGCCTGATGGGTATCGTCTCGGACAAAGAACTGATGGCCCCCGGCGGACGCCCGATCGAAATTGTCGACGGTGGGAAACTGATCAAACCGATCATGGCCTAGCAAGACTTCCACGCGGCGATGCGCAGCTGCCGCATTCAATCGGGTCGATCTTGATCGACCCGCTTGGCAACAGCCATCGGCCAGCCGCAAGCTCTGGCCCGAACCCGAAGACGCATGACACCTTTATTTAACAGTTTGTGTTCGTTAGCGACGTCCGACTTAAGGGCGATAATGACTTAAGGGCGACAAACACAATTTGGGCGCTAACGAAAATTGGGCCCCGAAGACAAACCAGTCCCCCAAGACAGACGTTGTCAATCACAAGTACGGTCACAACTTGCCGTGGCCTGGAACAACACGCATCCGAGTTCTCCATTCTACGACGGAATTGATCATGACCACCCAAACAACCTTTCGCCGTGGCGGCGTGATGAGGCTTATGGTCTTGGCGACGTTCTTTGCCACCGGCTTGATTAGCATTTCAACGACGCAGGCTGCGCTTCCGGTGATCGACAGCCTGAAACCGCTGGGAGTCGTTCGGGGCGAAGAATCAACGATCACGTTCCGAGGTCAGCGGGTCGGTGACGCTTACAAAGTCTTGGTCGACGAGCCCGGCATCGAAATTTTGGAAGTCAAAGCGGTCAACGACAAGCAAGTCGACGTCAAGCTAAAGGCCTCACCCACACTCACGCCCGGTTTATACGCCGTACGGTTGGTCACCAAGAGCGGGATTGCAAACTTGCGCCTGATCGGTGTCGGAACGATGCCGATCACCGCCGAAGTTGAACCGAACAATGACTTCGAATCGCCACAATTGATCGAGCTGAACACGACGGTCGATGGAATCGTCGACCGCGAAGACATCGACCACTATCAGATCCAACTGAAAGCCGGCCAGACCCTCAATGTCGAGATCGAAGGTATCCGGCTGGGTTACACATTGAACAACCAAAATGTGCTTGATCCCTACGTCGCGATTCTGGACGACCGTCGTTTCGAGGTCGCTTCCAATGACGATTCATCGTTATTGCAACAAGACAGCCTGTGCACGTTCACGGCGCCGGCCGACGGCACCTACACGGTATTGGTTCGAGACAGTTCGTTCTTGGGCAGTCGGGTGGGCGGTTACCGATTGCACGTCGGAACGTTCCCACGCCCGATCGCCGCGATTCCTGCCGGCGGTAACCCCGGATCGACTTTGCGGGCCACGCTGATCGACCAAAACTTCAACGCAACCAGCGCCGAAGTCGAACTACCCAGCACGACTCATGATCGATGGCCCGTCGTGACCGAAAACGAAAATGGGATCAGCCCGTCGCCCAACTGGATTCGTGTCAACGAATTGCCCGTCGAGATGGAAAAGGAACCCAACGACGATTACCGCAAGGCACCCACGTACAAGGTACCGGCCGCATTTTGCGGAGTGATCGAGAAAGAGCAGGATTACGACTGCTTTACATTCACCGGTAAGAAAGGCACTCGCTATCGCGTGGAAACCTTTGCCCGCCACATCTTACGTTCGCCGCTGGACGCCTATGTCAACGTTTTCGGCCCCGATAATAAGACCATTCAGTCGGGCGATGATGCTGGCGGAAAACTGGACCCGACCCTCGAATTCACCGCCAAGGCGGACGGCCCCCACACCGTTCGCATCTACGATCAGCTTCGCGGCGGAAGCCCGGCGCATCAATACCGCATCGAAGTCACGTCGCCACAACCGACGTTTAACCTGACATTGAAAGAGCTTCGTCGCGTCGAAACTCACGTCGTGCCCGTTCCCAGTGGCGGCAGCATCGGAATGGTGGTGACCGCCGCGCGACGCGGATACAGCGGCGAAATACGATTGGATTTGGAAGGCCTGCCAAAAGGTGTGACTGCCACAACTTTCCCGATGCCTGCGGGTCGTTCAGAAATCCCTGTTCTGTTGACCGCCGCTAAAGGAGCAGAACACGACGCATCTTTGTTCAAAGTCAATGGACGCGGCGATGATAAGAACTTTCATGTGGTCGGATCGTTTTCGCAGCTGCACCATCTCGTGCTCGGACAAAACCGTCGTCACATGTGGTCGCGAACCACGGATCGGTCGACGATGGCCGTCACCGATGAGGCTCCGTTTACAATCGAGTTGATTCAGCCGAAAACTCCGATCGTGCAAAGCGGCAGCAAGTCGCTGCAGGTCAAGATCGTTCGCGACGAAGGATTCGACGGGACCGTTTCACTGCGTACGCTGTACAACCCGCCGGGAGTCAGCATCAACAACAGTCGCCGCATGTCCAAAGGCCAGAACGAGGTGGACATCCCGATCACGGCCAACAGTAAAGCGGGCGTCGGAACATGGCCGCTGATCATGATCGCGTCCTATTCGACCGGCAGCGGCACGAGGTACATCGCGACCAACCCGATCATGCTGGACGTACAACCGGCCTACTTCGCACCGAAATTCACCAAGGCTGCCGGCGAGCTTGGAACGGAATCGGCCGTCAACGTTTCTCTTGAAATCGAACGTGAATATGACGGACAGGCCGAAGTCGAGTTGGTCGGACTGCCCAAAGGCGTGACCAGCCCTGCAGCCGTTCAAAAAATCGATGCGGATACCAAAGTCGTGACGTTCCCGTTGGTGATTGCCAAGGACGCGCGTCCCGGTACTCATAAAACGCTGGTTTGTCAGTCTCGCATCAAAGTCGGTGACGAATTGATCATTCAAACCACCGGCGGCGGTGAAATTCGCGTCGACAAACCGGTCGAAACAAAGAAAACGCCCGCGAAACCCGCCAGCGACAAAGCAAAAAAACCGGCCGCGCCGAAAGCCCTGAGTCGTTTGGAACAACTGCGTCAAAACAAATAACGCGAACGGCGGATCGCGATCGGCGCCCCGCAACGGGCCGGTCACTAGAGGGCCGGTCACTTGATCCGTCAAACAACCACACAAAACTAGCTGCGATGAATCAACACCCGAAACGGAAGACCATGACCATGAATTCCGCACGCCATGCAATGATCGGACTCGCGATGTTCTGCATCGCCGGTCCGACAATCGCTGCCGAACCGGTCGCCGCAACATCAACACCATCATCTGCGGCGCGTCGCAAACCCGATCTCGCTGTGTACCCGCCTGAAATCAAACTCGGGTCGTCTCAGGACTTCCAATCGTTCGTGGCAGTCCTGCGCCGAGACGACGGTGTCAGCGAAGACGCCAGCGACCGCGTGGAGTGGTCGATCGCTGATCCGTCGAAGGTAAAACGCAACGGTTTTCAGTTGCTGCCGATAGCTGATGGAAAGACGGAATTGGTCGCAAAGTACCTGGGTTCGGTCGTCCGGATTCCTGTGGAAGTTACCGGTGCGTCCGTGACGCCGCCGGTCAGTTTTGAAAAAGACGTGATGCCGGTGCTGACGCGATCAGGATGCAATACCGGATCGTGTCACGGTGCCGCACGCGGCAAGGACGGTTTTCGAATCAGCTTGTTCGGATTTGATCCCGAAGGCGATTACCAACGAATCACTCGCGAGATCGGTGTCCGCCGAATCAATCTTGCTATTCCGGAAGAAAGCCTGTTCTTGAAAAAGGCGATTGGTGCGGTTCCACATACCGGCGGAAAGCTGTTCGATAAAGACTCGGACTACTACGCCACGCTGTTGTCTTGGCTGAGTGACGGCGCAAAGATCGATCCCAAAGATGCCAAACCGCCGAGCGTGGATTCGGTCGCTCTATACCCACCGCAAGCCGTGATCGAAGGCGACGGCAACACGCAACGATTTGTCGCCGTAGCGACTTACAGCGACGGCAGCACCCGCGACGTCACCCGCTTGGCCGCATTCTCGTCCAACAATGCGGGAACCGCCGACATCGACGACCTGGGTACCGTCACGGCGGGACGTCGGGGCGAAGCGTTTGTGATGGCTCGCTTTGACACCCATACCACCGGCAGCCAAGTAATCGCGTTGCCCGTGGGACTGCAGTACAAGGCACCGAAAGTCCAAGGCGACTACATCGATCAACTTGTCGGCAAAAAACTTATCCAATTAAGAATCTTGCCGAGCGATAAGTGCAGCGACCAAGAGTTCATTCGTCGCGCGACCATCGACATCACCGGATTGCTGCCGACCGAAGAAGAATACAAGAAGTTCGTTAACGACCCGGCGCCGGACAAGCGGTCGGCATTGATCGATCAACTGCTCGACCGAAAAGAATTCAGCGAAATCTGGGCGATGAAATTTGCTCAGTTGCTGATGATCAAGAGCACAAACCAAGTCAGTTACAAATCGGCGTTCCTGTATGCGAGTTGGTTGACCGACAAATTTGCTCGGAATGTTCCGATCGATCAAATGGTCCGCGAACTGCTAACGAGCACCGGAGGCACGTTTAGTTCGCCGGCAACCAACTTTTACGAAATTGAACGTGACACGCTAAAGCGATCAGAGAATGTTGCCCAAGTCTTTATGGGCATTCGGACGCAATGTGCCCAGTGTCACAATCATCCGTTTGATCGCTGGACGATGAACGACTATTACGGATTCGCATCGTTCTTTTCGCAGGTTGGCCGCAAGAACGCAGAAGATTACCGAGAACAAATCATCTACAACCGGTTCAGTGGCGAAGTCAATCACCTGGTGACCAAGAAGCCGGTACCGCCAAAGTTTCTTGGTGGCGAGTCGCCGCAAACTAAAGGCAAAGATCGTCGGGCCGTGTTGGCGCAATGGCTGACGAGTCCTGACAATCCTTACTTTGCTCGCAGCATCGCGAACCGCGTTTGGGCACATTACATGGGCGTCGGATTGGTCGACCAAGTCGACGATATCCGAGTCAGCAATCCGCCAAGCAATCCGGAACTCTTCGACAAACTGGGCGAAAAACTGGTTGAGTACGAATTCGATTTCCGCCGCTTGGTCCGCGATATCTGCAACAGTGATGCCTATCAACGCAGCAGTCTGACGAACGAAACCAACGCCCATGACCACCGCAACTATGCACACGCGGTCATCCGGCGTATTCCTGCCGAATCAATGCTGGATTGCATCTGCCAGGTGACCCAGGCACCGGACAAGTTCAAGGGTCTGCCCGTGGGTGCTCGTGCCGTACAAATTGCTGACGGCACAACATCGAACTACTTCCTGACCACTTTCGGCCGATCACCTCGTGCAACCGTATGTGATTGCGAGGCGACGACCGAACCGTCATTGTCGCAGGCCTTACACCTGCTCAACGGTTCGACCGTCAGCAACAAGATTGCTGCGGGCAAAGTCGTTCAAAAATGGGTCAAGGAAGAGAAACTGGAGCCGTCACAAGTGATCGAGCGAATTTACGTACGCTCGCTTTCGCGTCAGCCCACCACTCAAGAACGAGAGTCATTGTTGGCTAGCGTCGGCAAAGCTGAAAACCAAACGGCGGCGTTAGAAGATGTCTTCTGGGCGGTCTTGAACAGTCGCGAATTTGTGTTCAATCACTAAGTTGGCGACACCGGATCGGTAATTAAGGTAAATACCAGAGTCGGCCGATTCGCATCAGAACTGGCCGGCTAACGTCGGAGTCGCCCCGAACTCGTGAGATTTCACCTGTTCGCGTTTTGGCTTAGGCAACATGCGTTCGTTCGCCCCGTCGACGACCGCAGAGTCAGTACTCGAATCATTGCATTGATAAGAAACATGATGAAACGCATTTCCTTCGCTATACTCGCGTTAAGTGCTTCGATGCTGCACGCCCAGGACAAGCCCACCGAAGCGGCGAAAAAAGTGACGTTCGAGGACGATGTCAAACCAATCCTTCGTCAGCATTGTTTCAACTGCCACAATCAGAACGAGCAGAAAGGTGGCTTGGCCGTTGATAGTTACACGGCGTTGATCGAAGGCGGCGGAAGTGGCGAAATCGTCTATGACGATGGCGATGCAGAAGGCAGTCGCTTGTGGCAATTGGTCAACCATGATGACACACCCATCATGCCGCCCAAGCAAGACAAATTGCCGGCCGACCAGTTGGCGGTGATTCGCGCATGGATCGAGGGCGGCATTCTTGAAAACTCTGGTTCAAAAGCCAAAGCCACAAAGAAAAACGCATTGGCTTACGTGGCAACCACCAACGGCAAGCCCGAGGGTCCCGCCGCAATGCCCGAGTCGGTTCCCTTTCTATCGCAAGTCGTGACCGAACGTGCCGCAGCGGCAACAGCCATCGCAACAAGCCCTTGGGCGCCGCTGGTAGCCATCGCCGGACAAAAACAGATCGCGCTTTATCACACCGAATCAAACGAGTTGCTTGGCATCCTGCCGTTCCCCGAAGGCGTTGCTCAATCGTTGCGATTCAGCCGCGACGGCCGATATCTGGTTGCAGGCGGAGGCGAACATGCGGTTCTTGGCATCGCTGCGGTGTACGACATCAAGACTGGCGAGCGGGCCGCAACCGTGGGCGATGAACTGGATATCGTCTTCGACGCCGATACCAACGAGACACTCACGCGTGTCGCCTTAGGTGGACCGCAACGAATGCTGCGTGTCTTTGATGTCGCCGATGGCGAGCTGCTGTTCGATATCAAGAAACATACCGACTGGATTTATACGGTCGCATTTAGCCCGGATGGTGTGCTGATCGCGTCGGGTGATCGCAGCGGAGGCCTTTGTGTTTGGGAAGCCGACACGGGTCGTCTGTACCTTGATTTGACCGGTCACAAAGGTGCGATCACACAAGTCGCATGGCGTGATGATTCAAACTTGCTGGCCAGTGCTAGCGAAGACGGCACGGTCAAGTTGTGGGATGTCAATTCCGGAAAAGTGGTCCGGTCGATCAATGCTCACGGATCGGGTGTCACCGACGTTAACTTTGATCACCAAGGTCAGTTGATTACTGCCGGCAAGGACAACCGCGTCAAAATCTGGGACGCGGCTGGAAAAGAGGTCCAAAAGTTCGGCCCGATGCCCGAGGCAGTACTGGAAGCCGCTGTTTCGTTCGACAGCAAACGCGTTGTTTTTGGCGACTGGAACGGAACGTTCGTCAATACAACGGTCGCCGAACCGCGACAAACCGCGAACTTGCATCCGAATCCAGAGGCTACCGAAATACGCCTTCAAAAACTTGGCGAGCAATTGGTGTCGCTGCAGACCGCTGTGAAAAAGTACAAGCAACAGGCTGACCAGACGAAGTCCGCAGTCGCGTCGGCGAAAAAGGTCGCACAAGAAATCAATGCGGAGCTCGCGTTGACGTCCAAAGAGAGCGACTCAGCCGAACAGAAAATCGCATCCCTGCGAAAACGAATCGAAAAATTAGACACATCGCTGCCCGAACTCAATGCAACCAGCCGTACGCTGCATGACCAAGTCATTGCCAACCGTGTCATGCTGGAAAAGAACGCACAGTTGCAGGAAACCGTTGCGGCATCGGAACAAAAGCTTGCCGAACACTTGCTAAACCTTGCCGAGCAACGTCGCAGTCGTGCAGCCGCGGAAAAATCGGTTGCCGCGACGACCAAAACGCTGGTGCAAAAACGTGCAACGGTTAAGAAACTTGCTGCCGATGCCGACAAGGCTAACAAGGCGTTAGCGGAAGCAACAAAACGATCAAAAGATGCTGCCACGACGCTGGCCGAAACGCAAGCCGACCTCACGAAAGTTCAAGCAGAAATCAATCAGATGAAGACCGTCGCTCGATAGTGACGTTTTCGGTTGATTCGCCGACACGTTTCGATTCTGAGATAACGCTTGCTGCAGCCACCTGCATGCTTCATTAAAACGTCCCACCTCCACACTGCGTTTCAGCGGTACCACTGCACATTCGTCGCCCGGTCTCGACGCGTTGCGCGTTTATTCGCGAGCAAACAACATCCGTGCCCTCGGTCACTCTAAAATGCTTGAATGATCGGCCGACGCGGTACACACCACGCCTGCACCGGGTCGTCGTTACGCGCCCGCCAACAGGACGCTTTGATACGGCGTCTTGGTGCCATGCCGATCCCCACCACAATACGCTTTCCACGTCACAGTCAGTTTCTAATTCGAATGGCGGGAGTCATCCAGTGAACGATACAACTAAGAATCCATCCCAGGTCAAAGTCGACCGGCGTACCTACCTCAAGTCTTCATCGCTAACCACGTCCGCGCTCGCGGCGGGATCACTGTTGGTGCCAAATCCACTCGCCTCGCGCGCCTTCGCGGCAGGGTCCGAAACCGTCAAGGTTGGCTTGGTTGGCTGTGGCGGTCGGGGTGCCGGCGCGGCGGCTCAAGCGCTTTCCACCGGCATGGATGTCACACTTTGGGCAATGGCCGACGCGTTCACTGACCGCTTGGAACTGAGCCTCAGTTCGCTGCTGCGTGGCAAAGCGGGTAAATCAAAGGTTGAACCGGGCAATGGTTTTGGCGGCGCGATCGACGTCCCACCGGAAAGACGATTCGTCGGCTTGGACGCGTATCGTAAGTTGATCGACAGCGGTGTCGATGTGGTGATCCTGACCGGGCCTCCCGGATTCCGTCCGCAACAATTCGAACATGCCGTCAACGCGGGCAAGCATGTCTTTATGGAAAAGCCGGTCGCCACCGACGCGCACGGCGTTCGCCGCGTGCTCGAGGCAGCAAAGGTCGCCAAAGAGAAGAATCTCAAGGTGGGTGTTGGCCTACAACGTCATCACCAGGCGACGTACCAGGAAGCCGTCCGCCGGATTCAAGACGGACAGATCGGACGAATCACATCAATGCGATGTTTCTGGAACGGTGGACCACCGGCCAAGACCGCGATTCCGAAAGAACAGATGACAGAATTGGAATACCAGGTTCGCAACTGGTACTTCTTTGATTGGTTAAGTGGCGATCACATCTGTGAACAACACATTCACAACTTAGATGTTTGCAACTGGGTCAGCGGACAACTGCCGATCTCGGCCGAGGGAATGGGCGGCCGACAAGTTCGAACCGATAAACGTTTCGGAAATATCTTTGACCATCATGCCGTGATCTACACCTATCCCGATGGTACCAAGATGCACAGCTATTGCCGGCAAATTCCCGGCTGCACTCGTTTAGTTGCCGAACAGATCGAAGGATCGCAGGGAACCGCAAACCTGGGCACGGGCGATTGTTCCTTGGTCAAGCGTGACAGTTCGGGAACAACGTCACCGATCTGGGAAACGCCGCGCAAACGCCCCGAGGGCTACCAAAGCCCCTATCAAGTCGAATGGAACGCGATGGTCGACGCGGTGTTAAATGACAAGCCACACAACGAAGCCGAGTATGGCGCGACCAGCACAATGACGGCCATTCTCGGCCGTTTAGCAACGTATTCGGGTAAAGAAATCGGCTGGGACGAAGCGTTCGCGTCGGAGCGCATACTGACGACCGACGCTGAAACTTGGGACGCCGAAGCCCCCGTGAAACCACTGTCCGACGGCTCGTACCGAATTGCCATCCCCGGCGTGACCAAGGTGCTATGATGGATCGCCGAACATTTATCGCCAGCGGTACGCTGGCCGCGACCGCCGCGACGTTACCGTCGGCGGTTAGTGCTGCGGAAACGAATCGTCCATTCAAGCTGGCATACGCGCCTCATTTCGGCATGTTCGAAAATTTGGCCGGCGCCGACTTGCTGGACCAGCTCCGATTCGCCGCCGATCAAGGTTTCACCGCATGGGAAGACAACCCCATGAAGGATCGTGATCCCAGCACACAATCGCAGATTGCAAGCGAGATGGAAAAGTTGGGCATGCGCATGGGAGTGATCTCGGCGCTGAAAGGCGTTTGGAAAGCCGTCAACTTTGCCGGTGATGACGCGGCCGCGCGCGACCAAGTGCTCGAGGCGATGCGCTCGATTATCGACGTCGCTAAACGCGTCAACACAAAATACTTGACGGTCGTCTGCGGTCTTGAGGACCCCAAGCTTCCCATGGGTTACCAAACCGCAAACTGCATCGACTTGCTGAAACGATGCTGCGATATCATCGAACCACACGGTTTGGTGATGGTGCTGGAACCGCTCAATAGGATCAAGAATCATCCTGGCGTTTTGCTGTCTGGTTCGCCTCAGGCTTATCAGATTTGTAATGCCATTGATCGCCCCTCGTGCAAGATACTATTCGACATTTACCATCAGCAGATCACCGAAGGGAACTTGATTCCGAATATCGATCGATGCTGGGACCAGATCGGGTACATGCAATGCGGCGACAACCCGGGACGTAAAGAACCAGGCACTGGTGAAATTCATTACCGTAATGTTTTCCAGCATTTGGTCGACAAAGAGTTCGACGGCATCATGGGAATGGAACACGGTAATGCAAAGAAAGGCGCCGCCGGCGAGCAGGCCGTGATCGACGCGTATCGATCCGTTGACCCGGCATAGCGACACTTTCGATTCGTTTCACCAAGTTGATATCGGCCGCCGATGACGCGCGACATACCTGCAGATCGCCATCCGCGGCCAGATGAACAGTTCGTGCAACTGTTCGCTCGACACGAACGTGACTTACGCGCCTTCATTCGTTCGATGGGACTTGAATGGACGGCCGTAGATGACGTTCTGCAGACAGCCAGCCTTGTGATGTGGCGTAAATGGGATGAGTTCGATCCCGATTCAAACTTCATGCACTGGGCACGGGTCGTCGCAAGATTCGAGGTCCTGAAGTTCCGCCGCAATCTGGCCCGAGACCGACACGTCTTTCACGACAGTGTCATGGAATTACTTGCGGACGCGTCGGAAGAACTTGATTCGCAAGTTTCGACCGATTCCTATCGCAACGCGCTTCACCAATGCTTGGAAGAATTGCCGCCACGAACCGGACATCTGATCCGAGCCGCCTATCAGGGTGATCGATCGATTCGCGACGTCGCCGACGACGCGGGCCAATCCGCCGCGGCATTCTACAAAACGCTAAACCGAATTCGCGAGAAACTGAGGCGGTGCATCCAAAAGCGTCTAGACTTGGTTCACTAGAAACCCTGCTATGGCCACGACATCGTACGCATTGCAGAGACCAAGCACATTTCCAAGAAAAATCCTATTTTTTCGCGGGTAATCCCAGTTCGATCGGGAGTGTGTTTGTATGGATGAAGATCGCATCATACAGCTCACTCAGGCTCACCTCGACGGACGCATCTCGGACCAGGACTTCGCTGATCTGCAGCAGCGACTGACCGACAATCCCGACGCGCGTAGGATCTACGCGCAATTCGCTCGTTTGGATGCCGAACTATGCGAAACTGGCATCGATGTCATCCCAACAAAGACGATGGTCGAGCGGAAGCCGTATCGACCGATGGGTCGGCCATTCGATTTGCGAATACTCGCGGTGGCCGCGACGATCCTGTTGTTAATCATTCCTGTCTGGACGCGATGGCCCGGTGACGAAGAGCGCAGTCTTGATTCGAAACCGGTCCCGGTATCGCCCGTTCGCAGCGTAGCCGTCATCTCGGCCGAAGCAGATGCGGTGTGGAACACCGATGCAACGAAGTCGTTGGGTAAAGGCACAACGCTTGAACCAGGGAAACTGGAATTGATGGCCGGATTGGCTCAGATTGATTTCTTCTGTGGCGCATCGATCACGTTAGCCGGACCTGCGGTGATCGAAATGCGGAACAGCAAGCTTGCCATCTTGCACAGCGGTCGCGTTCGAGCGGATGTACCGCCGGCCGCTCGCGGATTCGAAATTCGCGCCTCTGATGTACGGCTGGAGGATCTTGGGACGAGTTTTGGTATTGCTGCCAATGCGAACGGTCAAGCCAAAATTGTGGTGTTTGATGGCGAAGTCCGTGCGATCGATCGCGGCGGCCGGTTTGTATCCTTGCTTACCGGCGACGCGGCAAATCTCGCCGGTGGCAAAGCGTCAAAGGTTTCCACTGGCATGACTTCCGAAACGGCGGCAAACGACGCAAGTGCGTTTCCTGACATCGATGCGGTCATTCGGCAATCCGGCGGTCTGGATGAATCCCGCTACGCAACCTGGAAAGCGGCCGCGACGCATCGACGGCAAGATCCGCGTTTGGTTGCCTATTATGACTTCGAAGGACTCACCGATGCGTCACGTCGGCTGCCCAATCAAGCGACCAACGGTGGCGGCTCGGAACTTGACGGCGGCATTGTCGGCGCCCGCGTCTCGGTGGGCCGATGGCCGGCGAAAACAGCGCTTGATTTCCGTGGGGAAGGCGACCGAGTGCGTTTCGATATACCCGGCGACTTTGATGCGATCACGCTTTACGCATGGGTACGCATAGATGCGCTCGACCGCCAACTGAATTCTCTGTTCCTCACGGACCACTATGATCCCGGTGAAATCCACTGGCAGCTTTCATCGCTCGGAACGCTTCGGTTTGCGACGAGCCCGGCAGGTGTCGTGGACGACATCCAAGCCGAAAACCGTCGATTTGTCTCCATACCATTCTGGAATTCCAGCAAGAGCGGGCAATGGTTTCTGCTGGCAACCACGGTCGATCGCCAGGCTAGGCAAACGGTCACGCATTATATTAATGGTCAAGCCATCGGTCTCGGTAAAGGTCACAACACGGACAAGCCGCTTCCGAAAATGCGAATCGGGACTGCGGACTTAGGCAACTGGACCGAGCCCATCAGCCCTCTGAGTGCGATACGTTCGTTAAACGGACGCATCGACGAATTCGCGATCTATTCGGCCGCGTTGTCCGCCGACGAGATTCAGACGATCTATGAACAGGGAAAGCCATGAGAAATGTTGCGGTTATCATCATCGCCAACATGTTGGTGTTGTCGGCTGTCGTTGCAGAAGAAGTGACCGATGGCGAGAAACTGTTTGCACTGCGAGTCAAACCGCTGGTCGCCGAAAAATGCATGGCCTGCCACGGTGACGATCCGGATGAAATCCAAGGCGAGTTCGACATGCGCACGCGGGAGTCCATGCTGCTTGGCGGTGAATCGTTCCAGCATGAAGTGCTGATCCCCGGTAAAGGCGACGAAAGCTTTCTGTACTTGACCACAACGCGTCAGGAGGGTGGATACGAAATGCCGCCCAAGGAAGCAGATCAATTGTCCGAAGAACAACAATGGTGGATTCGTGACTGGATCAACGCCGGAGCGCCTTGGCCGGACGACGAACGCGTTAAACAAATACAAGCCGAGTATGCCGAAGGCGAAAAAGTGTTGACGTCCAAGGCACTTTCAGACGACTGGCAAAATCGCCGCTATGAACCTGGCAAGCTGTGGGCGTATCGCCCCTTGAACGTTGTCGACGTACCTGCCGACGCTCACCCGGTCGATTGGTTCATTGATCGAAGACTCGCGGAGGTGGAATTAGAACCTGCCCCATCGGCCAACGCCGACAAACTGGTGCGACGAATCAGCTTTGGCTTGACCGGTTTGCCGCCGCAACCGGACGACGTGAGTCGCTTTTCATCCGATTACGAAAACAATCCAGAGACTGCAGTTTTACGTTATGCCAAAAGACTGATGCGGTCGCCGCACTATGGTGAGCATTTCGGTTTGCACTGGTTGGATGTTTCGCGGTACGCGGATTCGGCCGGATTTGCGAACGACTATAGCCGTCCTAATGCATGGCGGTATCGCGATTACGTGGTACGTGCATTCAACGATGACAAACCTTACGACGACTTCGTTCGCGAACAAATCGCCGGCGATGAAATCAACCCCAACGATCCTGAGCACCTGATCGCGACCGGTTTTCTGCGGATGGGTCCGTGGGAACAGACGGGAATGAGCGTTTTCAAAGAGACTCGTCAACAATGGCTCGACGACGTCACCGATTCTGTCGGTCAAGCATTTCTTGGTCACGCGATGCAATGCGCCAAGTGTCATGATCACAAGTTTGATCCCGTGCCAACGCGAGATTACTACGGCATGATGGCCGTGTTCTCGACCACGCAGTTCAGTGACCGCGATGCGCCATTCTTAGACACCGAAAACCAATCGGGGTTTAAGGAATCCGACGAATGGGTTCAGGCAAAAGTGGATGCCTATAACCAACAACAAAAACAGCTCAGCCAACGCGTCAGCAAGCAGCAGAAAAAAGAGACCGCCGAGGCGAAAGTAGGTGATAACGGATTGCTGCCCGGCGACGAAGCTTCGTTGGCGCGGATGCGCAAGAACATCATGCGTCACAGTCTAGAATTCCATCGAACCCAACCGATCGCACTTAGCGTCTATACCGGCAGCACGGTTGAGCAAAAGAATTACAACAAACGCATCCTGTTGCCTGAAAACCCGTGGCTCAGAGGGAAGCTTGAACCCGACACCATCTTCAATGGCGGAAGCGTTTACTCGCCTGGCGAGCCGGTCAAACCCGGGGCGCTGAGTGCGGCCGAATCGCTTGGCGGCATCGCCCCTCAACCTTTCGCCGGTGGCAAATCAAAGCGGAGGCTCGCGTTGGCGGATTGGATCGTCAATCCGAAGAATCCCTTAACCGCAAGGGTCATGGTCAACCGTGTATGGTCGTGGCACTTCGGCCAAGGCTTGGCGGCCAATCCCAATAACGTCGGCGGAACCGGTGGTGTGCCGACGCATCCCAATCTGCTGGATTACTTGGCCGATTGGTTCGTCCATCACGATTGGTCCGTCAAGCAGTTGAACGAATTGATTGTGACCTCCAAGGCCTATCGTCGAAGCTCGCTTCACCCATCCCCCCAAGCACTGTCTCAGCGAGACCCCGGCGGAAAATTGTATGCAACATTCTTGCCGCGCCGTTTGACGGCAGAAGAACTGCGTGACGCGATGTTAGTCGCCAGCGGCGAATTGAATCGACAAATCGGCGGTATCCCGGCCAGGCCGGACGTGAATTTAGAAGTCGCGTTTCAACCTCGCCAGATCATGGGAGGCACCGCGTCGGTCTACGAGCCCGATCCATTGCCGGATCAAAGAAATCGCCGCAGCCTCTATGCCGAAAAACTTCGTGGACTGCGTGATCCGTTTTTCGAATCGTTTAACCAACCCGGACCCGACAAATCCTGTGAACTGCGCGAGACGTCGACGGTCGCTCCACAAGCGCTGACGCTATTCAATTCTGGCGAAGTCCTCGATCGCGCCTACGCCATGGCAAACCGCTTGACCAGCGAAAACCTTGATCCACATGCCACCATTGAAAAGGCGTTCCGATTGACACTCGGACGCGCGGCCACCGAAGCCGAAATCAAGGAATGCATCGAGCATTGGAACCAGGCCGCGACCGAAGAATCATCCAAATCGTACGACCTAAAAACCTACCCAAGCAAAATCGAACGGACCGTGATGGCTGAAAAGACCGGTGAACCCTATAGCTTCGAAGAACAGATGCCGGCGTACACCCGATACCAACCCGATATTCAACCGGCCGAACTCGATGCGACGACCCGCGGGTTGGCGCAAGTCTGCTTGGTGCTTTTCAATCTGAATGAATTCGCTTACTTGGACTGATCATGAGTCAGAAAACACCCGTTGCTTTCGCAACTCCTAATCGTCGCGAAGCTCTATTCGGACTCGGTGCCGGTTTAGGGTCCGTTGCGCTAACGTCGCTGTTAGAACGAACCAACGCCGCAAGCACGAGTGCGGGCGGGGTTCATCATCCGGCCAAAGCGAAACGCTGCATTTTCTTGATGATGGAAGGCGGCCCCTCGCACATCGACACGTTTGATCCCAAACCAGAACTAACGAAACAACATCTCAAAGCGTTCACTCGAAAAGGCGACATGGAAAGCGCGATGTCATCCGGCAAGCGTTACTATGTCAAGAGCCCGTTCGAATTCATCAAAGCAGGACAGAGCGGTGCGGACATTTGCACGCAATGGGAGCACCTGAAACATCGCGTCGACGACATCTGTTTTTTCCGCGGCGCCCAGGTGGATAGCGTTAATCATCCCACCGCATGCTACCAACTGAACACGGGCAACCAATTCGGTGGCGATCCGGCCGTCGGCGCTTGGGTGACCTATGGGATGGGCACATCCAATGAAAACTTGCCGGGATTCGTTGTTCTGCCTCGCACAAGTTACCCGCAAGGCGGCGCCGGAAATTGGTCCAACGGTTTCCTGCCCGCCGGATTCCAGGGCACACCGTTGCGTCCGGAGGGAAGTCCTATCCTGAACCTCAATCCTCCCGAAGGAGTCTCACGCGAGCGCCAGCGAAAAAACCTGGACTTGCTGAGCAAGCTGAACCAACAACACCTGGATCAGCGCCCCGGTCGCAGCGATCTGGAGGCGAGATTATCCAGTTACGAATTGGCGTACCGAATGCAGACCGAAGTCCCCGGCGTGTTGGACCTGGACGGCGAAACGCAAAGCACTCTGGATGCGTATGGAATCGGCGAAGCTAAGACGGATTCGTTCGGACGCAAGTGCTTGCTGGCCAGGCGTCTGGTCGAAAAAGGCGTTCGGTTTGTTCAGGCATATGCCGGAAACTGGGATAGTCACGACTACATCGAAAAGGCACACGGATCGCTCATTCAATCTGTCGACAAGCCGATCGCAGCTTTATTGGGCGACCTGAAAGATCGAGGAATGCTGGAAGACACGCTGGTCGTGTGGTGTGGCGAGTTCGGACGGACGCCGGACAACGGGCTGCGCGGGGGAAGTCAATCGTACGGACGCGACCACAACGCAAAGGCGATGACGATGTGGTTTGCCGGCGGCGGCTGCAACGCGGGTCATACCATCGGCGGTACGGATGAAATGGGGGCGACCGCGGTCGAAGAGGTCCATCACATACGCGACGTCCACATCACGTTGCTGCACATGTTGGGACTCGATGACAACAAGCTTACTTATTACCACGCCGGCCGCTTTAAGCAGCTCAGCCAGTTCGGTGGAAACTTGATCGACAAACTAATCGCTTAGCTTTCCACTCTAAATCAGCTCTTGCAACGACTTCAGTGCGAGTGGCTCTTTCGTTGCGAATGGTTCGCCAAAGTCGCGGTTGATCAGGCGTCCCCAGTTGGCGGCATCATCTCTCAATCGATCAAGCAGCGCCGGCGAGTCGGTCGGTCGACCGGTCACGAATTGACTCTCGTACGCGGCAATCGATTCCTTCTTTCGGGTCCAGTGATCACTGATGTCGACAATCCAGTTCGGCTGAACCGCCAAACGCAAGTGGATGCAATAGTAATAGTAAACGCGTTCAGGATGAAATCGTTCGCCGGGCATGTCCGTCTTGCTTAGTTTGGACCAAAAACGTGCCGCTTCGATCATGCCGGTGGCCGCGACGTGATCCGGATGCGCGTCTTCCCAATAGGGCGCGAAAATCCAGCGCGGCCGCAGCATGCGGAAATAGCTTGCGATGAGCTGTCTCGCCTCCAATGTGTGTTCAAGTTTTCGATTCGGCAGCCCCGCATTTCCCCGCCAAGTCAGGTTCAATATCTCGGTTGCACGTGCCGTCTCTTTGCGTCTGAGTGATTCGCTGCCGTGCGGGGTGGGTTCACCTGTGGTCAGGTCTAGCACGCCGACACGCCATCCCATGTCGATCATCTTGGCGATCGTGCCTCCCATGCCCAATTCGGCATCATCCGGATGCGGCGCGACGACCAGCATATCCAGCGGGTCCACCTGCGTTAGTGCGGACGGTGGGTCAGTGAAAATTGTGATACTCAAGGCAATGGGCTCGCAGATTCAGTGGACGTTGCGCGTGTTCGTTAACTTAGTCATGTGTTTCAGCGAGTTGTAACCGCATCGCGAACACTCTCGCGTGTTTGCCGATTTAAAAGCAGAGCGTCGTTTCGGATTCCAGGAAATTCGCGTCCCCAGACCAGTAAGACAAACTTCGTGGCGGTCCTGTATCGTTTCTAACGTTGATAAATCGGCAAATAATGGTATCGCACACTCAGGCTCAACACCGCTAGCGCGGTTGCGTAAACGACGCCCAGATTCTTTTCCTCGCCGGTCCGAGATATCCAAGATCCGTCACCGCGTTGTTGATCTAACAATAGCTTGGGGACAAGTGCATCAGCGATCTCGGCCATCTTGCCGCCTGCCTGATGCATCGACTGAGCGTAGTAGTAGATACCGTAAAAGAAAAAACGCTCGTTCTCACGAGGAGGATTTTCCAGCAGCCATTTGGAGGCGCCGGAAACGAAAGGCGAATCGTATTGCCCGCAAACCTGCATCGCCAACATTCCCGCGGCCGTCATGGTGAAAGACGGGTGGTGTGTTCCCGGTGTATAGCTGAAACCACTGACGGCCACGCGGGGAGTCCCATCCGCGTTGCGTGGCGACGCGTAAGAATTTTCAAGATATGTCACCGCATCAGCGATCGCACTGGCGGGCACATCCAATCCATCATTCTTCGCCGATCGCAACGCCATCAGTTGCCAAACGGAAACGGACAAGTCCGAATCGGTGCTGGTCGGCGTGTACCGCCAACCTCCATTCAGCTTGGTGGGTTTTCGAACTTTTTGCGCCGCCAAAATTAGTTTTAATGCATCAGCGAGGGCCGAGTGGATTCGTTCGTTTTGTTGCGTCGTTGCCCCCATCCCCAACACCTCGGTCAGCATCAGTGTTGTGATCCCGTGGCCATACATCCGCGAACCGTCTGATCCGCCAAAGTATCCTTCACGCGTCTGATGATTCTTTTGCAAGATGAAATCGATCGCGTTCCGCATGGCGGACCCGCGCGGGGTTGATTCGGATGGATCCGTTCCCAGTGCGGCCATTGCCATGATCGCCAACGAAGTCATCGCAACCTGGTGCCCGCGATCAGCGATTCGACCATCCTGTTGCGAAAAACTGGTCAGGAAATCAACGCCGCGCGCGACGGCCCGGTCGATGTCGTCCGCGACATACAGCCGGCGTGTTTCGTCATCCGACGATGCTTTACAGGACGCGATCAAACTAGCCGTCATGGCGATCCATCCACGGCGACTGATTCGGCGACTGTCGTGATCGTGGCAAAACCGTTGGCCCTCGGTCATTTGCGATACGACATCACCGCAATCAACGAGCCGTCCGATATCACCATTAAAATTCGAACCGACGGATTTTCGCCTGCAAGCCAAAACGTCTGTATGGCTATCGGAACGGTAACGCATGGTCATTCTCGAGCCTCCTGAACCGAGCGTTCGGCGATTGCCCGAAAATAGGCGGACACCTCGCGTCGATATTGAGGCGACACGGTCGACCATTCACTCTGCAGAACATCTTCGGGCGCCTGTCGACGCAGGTCGCCCCAATCGTCCCCGACTCGATCAACCGCGGATGGATCGATGGTGGGATCGTTCATATCGGCAATGGACGAAGCTCCCTCGGAAGGATCCTCACCGGGCTGATTCCGCTGTGATTGCCCCGATCGTGCGGTCGGCGGCTTCTGTCCACGTCGTTGCCTAGCCGCATTTTGTTGTTCGTTTTCTAACATCGACGACAACGTTGGCGACGCTTCTGCGGCCGATTGTGGCGAAGAGCTTGATGACGAAGGATCCGATGGAGGTTTGCCTTGCGAAGACGACGATGAATCCGATGAGGCAGCATCTTGTTCGCCCTCTTGAGCACTTTGATCCTGTGGAGGCTGCGATTGAGAAGGTGGCTGCGCCGACAACATCGCTCGATCAAGCTCATCCAGTGTCTTCGCTAATTGCCTGGATTGTTCTTCACTTAGAGAGGATGGCTCGTCGGAATTCGGTTGCGACTGCCCTGGCGGTTGATCGGACGCTTGTCCTGGCGGTTGATCGCTGGGTTGCTCGGCTTGCCCGCTGGGTTGCTCGGTTTGCCCGCTGGGTTGCTCGGCTTGCCCGCTGGGCGATTGCTCAGACCGCCCGCTGGGCGAGGTCCCGGATGATTGCCCCAGTAACGCTTGCAACAAACTCGCGGTGCGGTCGATTTGCTGACCGGCATCCTCAAGATCCTCCTTAGCCTTGCTTGACCGGCTGGCATCTTCGCTGGCAGCTTGCAACGACTCACGTGCCTGTTGAGTCGCCGGCACGGTTTGCTCAACGACAGCATCGGCTATTTGCTGAACGGATTCTGCGACGTCCGTTTTCTCCAGTCTCTCTTCATGACGTCCCGCACGCCGAATATCTTCGCCGGCATCTGTCACGTCAAATTCCACATCTCTTTGCCGCTGGATCAAACGCGACGACTCATCTTTGGATGCCCGCAGTGCAGAGGCATCTTCGTTTTCGTCTTGCCACCGAAGCAATTCATTTGCGACGGAATCGATCTCAGCCCGCGTCGATTCCAACATGTTCTGGACCGCATCATTGACCAAGTTCGCCGGTTCCAACTTCGGTGCTTTTTCAGTGCGCACTTGGCGGATTCGGCGTGCCGCCTCTGACGCTTTCTCGCTGGCAAATTGATTCGTCTTCTTCGCTTCGTCCACGGCCCGTGTCGCGTCCACAAGTCGTTGCCTTGCCTCTTGCAGCTTTGCGGCATCCTTATCGCTGAGTTCTTTATTCGATTTCGGATCGTCAAGCCTGCGAATCTCATCTTTGGCGTCACGCTGCTTTCGCTGAGCCTGCTGCAGACGCGGGCCCGTCTCGCGAACCGCGTTCGTCCACGCGCGCTGCTCATTCGTGATCGAACGAATCAGCGTGTTTCGACGGGCGTTGTCGATTTGCTTGACGCGCTGGGCTGCTTGCAAGGGTGGATCGATCGACTCGTTCTTTCCCGCGATATCGTCGACGTCACGTTGAATGTTCTGAAGCAAATCTTTTGCTTGTCGCAGAGCGTCGGCGACTTCGGTCGCAGTTGCGGAAAGTTCCGACAACAATGATTGGTCGCCGCCGGTGGACTGTGCTTTTGCAACGGCTTGCTGCAACTGTTTACGAACGTCCCCTAACTGCTGGCGGATGGTTCCATTTTGCCCCAAGTCGACAGTGCGTTCGGCTGCATTCATATTTGCATCGTCAATCCCCGCGATTTGCATTGCCGCATTTCGGACCGATGCATTCATCCGTTTCTTTCGTTCGGCGATCGCAGGATCACTGCGTTCAAGCGATTGCTGTACGGCTTGTTCCTGCTCGGACGCCTGACGCAATTTGTTTAACGCCGCATCGAGAGCACGCGAGGTGATATCGGAAAGCTCATCTTGCATGACGGGATCGTCTTTCAACTGAGATTCCAAACGTCGCAACATTTCCTCCGGATCACTCTCGGCCGCTTTTGCGATCGCTTCGGCACGACGCTGCCTCATGTCGGCTTCGTCGCGCAGGCGTGACTCTTCGATCGCTTGGCGGAGTGCTTCGCGAGATTCAGATGCATCAAGACCTTGATCGGCTTGCTCGAAATGGTTGGCAACTTGCTGCAGCGTTTCAGAAAGTTCCGCAAGTGATTCCCCGTTTTCCTGCAGGCTGGTCCTTCGCTGGTCGTCGTTTGATTGACTCTTGGCCAGTTGCATCGACTCCTTGGCACGGCGGAGTGCTGATTCGACCGCGGCGGCTGACAAATCTGCATCGTGAGCAAGTTCGCGTTGCTTTTCATCCGTTAAATCGACCGTGTTGGCTCGATCGTGCAACCGATCAATCGTCTCTTTGGCCGCCGACTCGGCATCACGTTGTTGTTCGGCAAGCGATGCGGTTTGCGGCTGCGTTGCGTCTTGATTGTCATCGCTGCGTTTTGCCGCCTCGGCAGCCAAACGCGCCGCTTCTCGCGCTTGTTCGGATAGCGTTTTCACGAATTCCAAGATCTCTTCGCGAGCCCGCTGGACATCTGACTGGACCGCATCGATCGATGTAAGCGATTGATGCACAACGGCGCCGAGCGAAACGAACGCGGAAATCGGCGGGTCCTTGCTCCACCGTCGACCATCAATGCGATTTTTTGCGTGATTGAAGTCAGGACTCTGACGAACTTGATCAAGCGGTCGCACCAATTCCGCAAGCACTTTGTGTTTGCGCATTCGTTTCGCCCAAGACTGCAAACCGACGCGATACTGGTCCAACCAAAAGGAATGCGAAATCTTACTGCTAGCGTTATCAACGAAGTCACGTTCGGCGTCTCGCAACGAAGCAAGTTGACGATGAAGCCGTGATGCGTGATGGACGTTTTCGATCACTTCAATTGCATTGGCCAATCGAGTGTACACCTCGTCCGGCGGGATATCGTGATACGCCCGATACCCGTCTGAGCTGACCGATTTGATTGCCTGAGACAACAGCCCAAGATCAGCCGCATAACGCAAATCCACGACGGGGCGCTGACGATGCAAGTCCGCTTCGTCATCAACCCGGCTTTGCAATTCCGCCATATAGGTAGAGAACATCTCTCGCACATCGGCCAGCTGTTCTTTTCGTTGCTGCAAGAGGACGGGCGATTTTTCGCGATCAACCTCTTGCTCTGTTTTCCGCAGCAACTTGCCGATATCGTTCGCTTGCCGCAAAGCATCGGACAAATCGCTGATTTGCTGTCTCACCTCGGCGATCAATTTCGCATTCGTCGATGCAAGTCGTCCATCGACAAGCGAATGAGCAACGCGCGAACTCAATTCTTCGTGAAAGTCGTGGACCATGCGCCGCAGGGTTTGTTCTTGTGCATTCTCGTTGACCACGTCGTCAAGTCGCTGTGACCATTGATTTGACCAGGTCGTCCAGCCATCACCTTGGAAATGCCGCTGCGTCGATTGAGGCAGCAATTCTTCGTTGCTGTCGATCAAGTCACGAATGGCCTTTAGTCGATCGTTTGCAACTTTCAGATACCTGGGAATGCGTGAAGCGGAAACGGTGTTGGACACATCAACAATCGGTTGCAAACTGTTGCGCAATAAAATCGCATCACCGGCAACGGACAGTGTGAGCGAGTGGCCGACAAGGCTGTCGAGCATCTGACTGACGCGGTCGGCATCTTTTTGCAGCGACGACGCCAAGGCTTGTTTCTTTCGCTGCTTTCCCGAAGCAACCGTTTCGACGTCACCGGTCGACACACCGGTCAATGTTCGTGTCAGGTCGGCAACGGCATGCCCGAGCAATTCGACGTTGCTCGCTTCGGTGGATGAACGACTTTGTTGCAAATGATCGGCGATGCGATCGATCAAACGCTCAGACTCTGCTGACCATGTCGCCAGACTTTCCGATGAATCCGGCTCCGCGCCCCCGCCGGTTTCAGCTGTCGAAGCCAAGACTTGCCCTTGCTGGATCCACTGCCTCCATTGCCTTGAGATATCCGCCAGTTCCATCAAGCGGTCATGGCGATCGGAATCAAAACCTTCGTCGGCAATCAGAATATCCACGATCGAAGAACTGGATGTTTGCCCGCGTCGGTCCGTGGCGATCACTCGCGTGCGAACGATATCACCCGGACTGAGATGGATCGGTTCGCCCTGGCCATCGGCCAACATCGTCAAATCCCAATCCCAATCGTGAACGATATCACGGCCAGGTTGGTCGACTTGCAGGTCTTGCTTGATCAGCCTTTGCCCGTTGACGGAATACTCTTGCGCCGCTGTCGACAGTGGCATGTCGTCCTGGATCGATACGGCAAGTGGCAAAACATCGATCGGCGAAGCCAACAACGAACGCAAATCGGATGACTGCCACTGCACCTTGGGCGCGATATCCGGTACGGGAGAAATTGAATACGTTGGGCTGAACGGATTCCCAAGACCGCTTTCCATGCCGGTCGCATTGACTTGATATTGCCCATTCAGACGAACGGGAATCACAATCTTGTGCCGTGTGCTGCTTCCATCGACCGGTTCCATCGGAAACGTAACGTCGCGTCCAACAAACCGCACGGAGGCTTCCGAGACCGGCTGGTCGAACGTCACGGTGACTTCGGCCTTGGTCCCGACGAAGGCTTGCAGGTCGCCATGCGAGTTCACTTCGACGCGATCATGCAGCTGCGTGTACTCGGGAAATTCATAGCGCACGCGGAACTCTTTCGTTCTCGGACGGGGCAGAGGTGTCAACGAGTGCCAAAGTGTGATCGCATCGCCCGCGACCAATTGATAGTGCAATACTTGATCACTGAAGGACAGGTTCGCAGCGTAACGAACCGCAGCCACGGCATCGGGTGCATCGGCTGGCAACTCGCTATCGCCGGCAATGTGTCGCGGTGACATAATCGTTTCGCCTTGCTCGCCGCCCGCATCGCGCCAGCGCAACACCACCGAATCGGCTGTTTTTCCCGAGATATCGGCAACCACGGCGACCACATCGCCTTCGGCAACAAACCCGGTCGGTGGTTCCGGTTTGACGATCCTGATCACCGTCTGTGAAGCCCGCTGAATCGCGAACCCTGGCAACGCTGCACGACCGAGTCGTCTCGCAAATTGAAGCGAGGGAATCAGAGAAACCACTAAACAGACCAGCGCAATCACCAATCCAGTCGAAAGCCATTTTCGTACCAGCCCGATCGGAAGCAGTCGCTGCACGTCAATTTTGGCGACCCGCTGAGCGACGTTTCGCTGCAACGAATCACGAAAGTATTGCGAGCCGTTGGTTTCCGACGGATCAGAAAGTTCCACCGCCGATAGAACGTCATCGCGAACCTGAGGGTCGACCGATTCAAGTTGCCTTGCCAGTTGCCGCAGTCCAACGCCGGCGTACCGATTCAATCCCGTGTACCAGACAACCAAAATCGTTGTCGCATAGCCCAGCCCACTAAGCGTCCATCGCAACACATCGCTTAGAAAAAAGAAATAATCCAACACGATGATCGCGAACATGCACATGACAAACACGATCACGCCGACCATGGCCGCCCGCAGCAGAATGAGTCGGCGACGTCGACGATCGAATCGCAGCAGCGTGAACCTTGTTTTCGGATCAAGCTGTAACGCATCATCGAAACCGTTGTGATATGACGCCATCGTTAAACCAGTCCTACTTTTTTGCGTAGCCACCATTCGGCCGCGAGTACAACGATCACCATCGCGAACCAATAGCACGATTGCCACAGCAGGGTGTCTGATTCGACAATGCTGCCGCTCGACAGCGGCTTCAGACTGTTCAACAACTCGTCCGCATGTGACTCGTGAAAGTATTCGCCGCCCGAACTTTTTGCGATGTTCGACATGGATTCGATGTCCAACGACAATCGATCCAGTTCACGTCGATCGTTCTGGCCAATCCAAATCGGTGTGCTGGCAAGAAACGACGATTCGTCAAAGCCACTCGCCCGCACGCGAATGGTGTAGGCGCCCGCCGGCAATGCAGCCGAACGGCCCTCATAGGTTCCTCTCAGCGGATCCTCCACATCCAGCGGTACCGTGGCAACGACTCGACTGTTGTGAACGCCAGGGTCGTTGCTGATGAACAGGGCATCCACCGTTGCATCGCCAACCGGTTCCCCACTGGGGTCTTGCAAACGCACACGGACGCGTGGCGATGCGCCGGTGTTGTATTCGATCCTGTCGGTGGCGATTGAGACAAAATCATCTTGGGATGAATAGGGTGGCTGAACGGCCGCAGCGAGTAACTGGTTCCAGAACCTGGCGTGAAAACGATCGGCCACCTTGTATCGCCAACGCCACGTTTCGTCCGACGAGACAAAGAACACGCGCCCGGCGCCAAAGAGACGTGTCACCAGCCAAGGCGCTTCGCGACCGTCGACGCCAACCGCATCGGCCCACACTTCGGCCCCCTCAGAGGCACGCACCCGTCCGGCCGTCTTTGGTGACGGCAAGATCTCCCACAACTCGCTCAGCGAAGTCGATTCGCCGGTCAAATTCATCGCGTCTTGATCCAGCCCAAGTGCAGTCGGCCGGATCGATCGCACCTCGATACGCGGTTGCCCATCGATGTATTGCACCGGAATGAGGTCGGCGATGATCCCCTCGGAAAGCCGGTTCATTCGATCATAGCGACCGTCAATCAAGATAAGCCCACCGCCTCGTGTGACAAATTCTTTCAATTGGTACGCATCGTTGGGCGTTAACTGTTCGGGCGGCACCTCACCCAAAATCAAGGCATCGTACTTCGCCCATGCTTGATCAGTCGACGGAAACTGCCCGGGTTGTTCACCACGAACAAGCCGAAGCTGGTCGGTGCCGGGGCCAAATAGAATCGTCGTGACATCCCACGCAGGATCTCGTCCGAACAGGTTTCTCAGATAACGGATTTCCCAGCGGCTGGAACCATCCAAGATTAGCAATTGACGATTTCGAACCGAGGCGCCCACACGAAATGGGAACTGATTGTTCTGCGGCAGTCGATCACTGATCGATTCGACAGACTTCTCTGGTGTCAAAACTTCGACGGTTGCGATGAGGTCCAAAATGATGGTCGACCGCTGCACTCCGCGAATTCGGCTGGCGGCCCTGTCTTGTAACAACGATTCCATCTCGATCTGAAACGGGACACTGGTGCCAGCTTCGATCGCTTCGTCGAATTGCTTTTCCCAGACACTCTCGCCGTTCGAACGAACCGTCAAACGGATGGGCTTTTGATCGAATCCGGTTTGCTTCAGCACGATTCGCCCGGCAAGCACTCCGTCGGCCGCGACGTTTTCGGGGTGATCGACATCGACGATTCCAAAATCGGGCGGTTCATCGGTCGCCCCCACTCCGAACGTGTGAACAATGACCCCCGAATCACCGAGTTGACGCGCGACTTGGACCGCCGAGCTGCCGACCGTATCGCGGCCATCGCTGAGCAACACAACCGCGTGGCGAGCTTGCGTCACGTCATCACTGGCAGCATCTTGCGGGTCACGCTCGTTTGATGCATCGACTTGCCGCATCAACCGCGACAACGGGGACGACAGATCCGTTTGCCCGGCATCATCGGGCAGCGAAAGCGTGGTCGGCGACGACGGATCGGTTGTCGACGACCACAGACTCGTTACGTCACCATCGGCAAAGCTGACCACATCGATCTCATGCGTCCGACCTAACGAATGCAGCCAACCGGGTTGAAAAGCGTCGCCAATCAACAATCGCGCCGCGCGATCCTTGCGATTGGGACTGGCGTCCGCAGCCGCGCTATCGCTAATTGACATGCTTTGCGATATGTCTAGCGCGAAAGTGACCCGCCCCAGCGTACCGACCCGTTGGCGACGGTGCCAAATCGGCCCCGTCAATATCATGATGACCAGGGCAACAGCAACCGATCGCAACAGTGGCAGGACAAACGAGTACGGCGCATCAAGTTGCTTGGTTTCACGGTGATACAAATAGCCGACCGCTGCGGCGCCACCGAGTGCCAACAAGGTGCCGACGATTGGCGACAGCTGACCGGCGAAACGAAGGCTTCCGAATAGATTTGCGGTTGCGATCATGTCGTCACCGCCGATCGTTGGGGCGACGTGGATTTTGGCACGCGCCAGCGACGTTGTTGCAACAAGACCTCCATGACCAAAGCCGCCAATAGCGCTAACAGCAACCAGCGCCACACTTCACGACCAAAGCGACGCGTTTGATCCGCCGCTTGAAACGAGACGGCGTCTTGAAAAACACCGCCACCCAGAGCGTCAGCCAGCGCACGTAAACGTTGCGGATTCACATCCCGCAGCTCGGATTCCGAGGCGGGAATCCCATCGATATCATCAGGCTGATCTTGCGAATGGCCCGCCAAGTCCATCATCAACTGATGCATCATCGGGACAAAAACGGGACGCAGTGGCAGGGTCGACCAATCGGCATCGCAAGGAATGGCGAACTGGGCAATTTTACCGCGGCCAAATGGGGCCAGCACCACCAGGGGATCGCCGTTGTTCAGTTCCAGGATGGTCGTTGAATTGGATGCATCGCGACCATCGGCCGTTTCCGGATCCCGATGGGTCAGCTTTCGATACGATTGCACGTCGATACGTCGGATCGCCGATTGCTGATCGTCCGCGACCAGCGCCCATGGCAAGTACTGTGGATTGATTTGTCCGATTCGGAAAGGTGATGAGTTGCCACGATCATCACCACGCCTCGTCGATCGGCCATGCACCTCGCCCATGACGACTGGCAATCGCATTGGGCCCGACTGCAAATTATCATCGGCCACGCCCCAATCCTGGTTGAATGTCGATGGGTTCAACCGGTCACCATCGAAGATCGCCAATGCCCCGCCATCAGCAACGAACGACGCCAGATGCGATCGCACATCCGGATCGACTTCGTTCACGTTTGCCAAAACAACGACATGGGTATTGGACAGATCACTTTTACGGTCACGGACGAGGCGTTTAAAGATCGCGGCTGAAACCACGTCGGTGCGAATCGGATCAGGACGATCGGCTGTATTGAACGAGAACGGACTGAGCGCAATTGCCAAGAAATCCGTTTCGCCTTGAAGCGGTTTTGAACTCGGATCGCCACTGACCAAAAGCACATTGACCTGGTTCAAAACTTCCACGGACAATTCGCGGCGATTGTCGGCAAGCAAAGCATCATCATGCTCGATCACCACAGATACTTGATGAGGCCCTTCGTCTGCAAATCTAAGCATCGCTCGTGCGATTGATGTCGACCTTGGTTCCGCCTCAATCGAAACGGTTCGGACCACTTCATCGTCGATCGACCAAATCACACGCAGGTTTCTTACAGCAAAATCACTCGAGTTGCGAATCTTTGCATCGAAGGGCGTTTTCCGTTCCGTCACGATCGCTGGCGCGTCCACTCCAACAGAATCAACCGACAAATTCTTTAGTTTCTCGGTCTGTTGGGCGATATTCAAGAAACTGAACGCAGGCGGCAACGGATGCGACCGGACCGCCGCTTTGGTGACATCGACCGACTCGATCGCGGCATCATCAACAATATTGCTTTGAAAGTCTGAAACGATCACAACATGACGATGCGGATTGGACGCACTTTCAGCCGCCTCGGCACCGGCTTGAACAAGACGTCCGACGTCGACGGGACCCGAATCGGCGACAAGAGTATTGATCTTTGCGACCGCCTGATGCACACCCATTTTCGATGCAGGCTCATCGGCGCGACTGGACGTCAGCAAGATCACTTCGTCGCGGCGCGATTGCTGCGACAAAAACTGATTCAGTTCCTGTTTTGCTTTTTCGAATCGCACGACCTCATTGGGTTCGCTGGCGGTCATACTGCGACTGTCGTCAATGACGATCACGAATGACTGCGGTTCGTCACCCGGCAGCGCGTTCCAGTGCGTAATGACCGGCCGGGCCAAACAGAACGCCAATAAGATGGGAATGGCGCAGCGAACCAGCAGCAACAATAGATCGTTCCACTGGAACCGACGCCGCTTCGCCACGACCGCCTCGGTCAACAGATACATCGCTCCCCAATCGACGATCTTGAATTGACTTCGAAAAATCAAATGGATGATCAGCGGGATGGCGAACGCGAGGGCGCCAAGAGCAAGCGAGGCATTCAGCAGGCTCATCGAGAACGCCTCCGCAAAACACTTTTGCGAAACGCCAAGTACTCGTGGATCGCGTCGGCGTAGGGCTGATCCGTGACGACTTGGACAAGGTCCACGCGATTCTTGCGACAAACAGCCGAAAGCGATTCGGCATGTTGGGCGAATCGGTCCAAGTACGTTTGTCGGATGGTCCTGGAATTGACCGTTTGTTCGTTGGATGAATTCTCTAAATCACGAAACCGAGTTCGCTGCGTGAACGGAAAATCCATTTCGTCGCGGTCCAGCACTTGAAAGAGGATGACTTCGTGCCGCGCCACGCGGAACTGTGCAAGCGCACGACCGATCGAGTCGACGTCGCCCATCGCATCGGTCAAAATCACCAACAGTCCGCGACGACCGAGTTTGGGGGCAACCTGCGTGAACACGGTCCCCAGGTCGGTTTCGTGTCGTGAAGCGTGGGACGCGAGAGCGGTTAGAATCGCTTTCATGTGCGACGGCCGGCTTCGCAGTGGAACATGGTCGCGAAGCTGGTCGTCGAAAGTGATGCAGCCGACGGCGTCCTGCTGGCCCAACATCAGAAATGACAGCGATGCGGCAAGACGCGTCGCGTATTCGTACTTGCTGATTCCCTGACTGCGTTCGCCCGTATACGCCATGGAACCACTCTGGTCGACCAACAGATGACAACGCAGATTCGTTTCTTCTTCGAACTCGCGGATGTACAGCCGATCGCTTTTGCCAAAAACCTTCCAATCGATATTTCTTAGCTCGTCACCGACCACATAGGGACGGTGCTCTTTGAATTCGACGCTATAGCCTTTATGCGGCGAACGGTGATGCCCGGAACAGAATCCTTCCACGACACCGCGCGCGAACAGCTGAAGTGATGCGACCCGAGACAACTCGGCGGGCGTCAGCAGATCCAGGATGCGCATAGAAAGAAATAACAGCAGTTTGGCCAAGGTCGATTGTGAACCGCTATTATACGTTGATTCGCTAATTCTGGGTGCACACCATCCGATAGAAACCTGCCTCACTATCCAGCCGATTCCTATGCCAAACCTCGCCTCTCTACGCTCGCCCCTCGCCGCTGTGGTGGCGGTCTTTTGCCATGTCAGCTTCGCCGACATCGCTGCCGCCGAATTGTCCGTGGGGGCGGCGGTGGTGGACATCACGCCTGAACAGCTGCCGGTCCTAGTCAATGGTTCGATGACGGCAAGATACGCTGACGAAATAAAAACACACGTCAACGCACGTGCCATCGTCGTCGGTGACGGACAAAACAAAATCGCGATGGTCGTCGTCGACAGTTGCATGGTTCCACAGGTCTTGCTGGACGACGCCAAACATCGTGTCGCCAGTCGTGTCGGCATTCCCGCAGACCACATCATGATCTCTGCGACGCACACACACACCGCACCGTCCGCGTTCAGCGCCCTGGGGACACCGGCGGACGAGAACTACGTTCCTTTTCTACGTGAAAGGCTGGTCGAATCCATCGCCCAGGCGGCAGAAAAAATGCAGCCGGCGCGAGTGGGCTGGGGCAGTGCGATGGCGCCGGAATTCACGGCGCTGCGCCGCTGGATTCGACGCCCCGACCGCATTGATCTCGATCCGTTCGGCAATCCGACCGTACGAGCGAATATGCACGCTGCTAGAACCCCCGACGACGTGATCGGCCCGTCCGGCCCCGAAGACCCAGAACTGTCGATGATCGCTTTCGAATCGCTGGACGGAGAACCAATAGCCGTTCTTGCCAATTTCTCGATGCACTACTTTCAAGACCAACCAATCAGCGCCGACTATTTCGGTTTGTTCTGTGATGCGATGCAACGAAAAATATCGCCGGACGTCGTCGTGGCGATGTCGCACGGCTGCAGCGGCGATATCTGGCGTCGCGACTACGCGGCGGGCGAGACCGGACTGGAACATACGATTGACACGTTCGCACAAGGCCTAGCCGACATCGCGATGGAAACGTTTCGATCCATCACGTATGACCAGGTTGACGATATCGAGATGGCAGAATCACGCTTGCCAATGCGATATCGAGTTCCCGATGCACAGCGTTTGCAATGGGCACAAGAAATCGTCGACGGACTCAACGGCGAGCTTCCTAAGAAGCGGCCAGAGATCTATGCCCTCGAACAAGTCTTGTTGCACAAAATGCAAACCACCAAAGTCGTCGTTCAAGCGATCCGAATCGGAAAGATTGCAATCGTAACCACGCCGAACGAAACGTACGCACTGACGGGGCTAAAGTTCAAACATCAGAGCCCACTCGATCAGACCATGGTGATCGAACTTGCCAACGGTGCCGATGGATACATTCCGCCGCCGGAACAACATCACCTGGGCGGATACAACACATGGGCAGCACGTTCGGCAGGACTTGAGGTACAGGCCGAACCTAAAATCGTTGCCGCCGGCCTGCGGCTGTTGGAGGACGTTTCGGGGCAACCCCGTCGAATTAACAAAGAATCGATCGGGACGGCGGCGGAATCAATCCTGAAAGCCAATCCAATTGCCTATTGGCGGATGGCCGAGATGCAAGGTTCCATCGCGGCCGACGCATCGGGCAATGAACGTCATGCAATGTACGAACCCGGCGTTGTCTTTTTTCTCGAAGGCCCACCGTTACCTTTCACACGGCCGGGCCAACAGAACCGCTGCGCCCATTTCGCCGGTGGCCGAATGCATTGGCAATCCGGTGCGATGAACGATGAGTACACGGTCGTGCTGTCGATCTGGAATGGCATGCCGACCGATGCCCGAGAAACAACCGGATGGTTCTTTTCGCGCGATTTCGATAGCGGAATCAGTCGCGTCGGCGAGCATCTTGGCATCACCGGCACGGCCAACGAACCCGGCCGACTCGTTTGGCAACGGGGCACCGATTCGGAAACAAGCGTCGGCCGTACGCCGATCGAGCAACGAACCTGGAACCAAGTCGTGCTGGTGCGGTCGAATGACCGCGTCCGCGTTTTTCTCAATGGCAATCCAGAGCCGGAAATCGATACTCGGCTTCAAGGATCCAAAGGAACAGCGCCGAGTATCTTCATCGGCGGCCGCAGCGACAACGAATCGAATTTTGAAGGACGCATCGATGAAGTTGCCGTTTTCGATCGAGCGTTGTCAAAGGACAAAGCCGTTGACTTTAGTCGCCAGTGAACGATTCCGAGAAAGGAAGAATCAAAATTCAGTCGCACACGGTGACTGAATTTTCGATGCGGTCCCCCACGGCCGAGCCCACAGCGCCAGAAACCAATTTCGATTCGCTTGGCAAAGTTCGCAATCGCGAAACCTTGGCCGGGACGAATCGATGATTACAGCGACGTGCTGCTTTTGAGAACTGGGATGAGCAGCGCCATGACGACGGCCAAAACCATCACAGCCATGATCAACAGCATGATGGGCTCGAGCAGTCGGACAAACAAATCGAGTCGCCGGAAAGTAACCTTTTCCAGCGAATCGGCAATGTCTGGCAGGACAGTGTCCAGCGAGTTACTTTCCTCTCCCACGCTGATCATCTCGACCACTGCGATCGGAAAGTGGCCCGATGCACGCAGTGGCGAGGCAAGACTTTCGCCACTGCGAATGTTCTCAGTCGCGTCTTCGATCGACTTGCTCAACAGACGATTACCCGCGGCGCTGCGGCTGATTTCCAGCGACTTCAAAATGGGCACGCCGTTACCCAACAAGGTTCCCAGCACACGGCAGAATCGGGCCACGGCAAGATTCATCAAGATGCCGCCGAGCACCGGGACCTTCAGCTTTGCACGGTCGGCGAATTCCTTTCCCGCTTCGGTCGCAAGTTGGATCTTGATGACAAAAAAGATGACGAGAATCGCCACAAGGATCATCCAGCCATAGTTCTGCAGCGCGTTGCTAAACGTCAGCAACCACTCGGTCATCGCGGGCATCTCTCCCTTTTGTCGCAGCCGGTCGAACAGCATGTCAAACTTGGGGACAAAGAACACCAACAGCGCTGACACGACGACGGTACCAACGGAGAACAGAAAGATGGGATAGGCCAGGGCGCTAACGGTTCGCCCTTTGAGGTCTTCTTGCAGTTCGGTGAACGTGCCGACACGGTCGAGCGCGTCTTCTAAGAATCCGCCTTCGGTACCAGCGCGAACCATGTTGACACCCATCTCGCTGAAGACGCCCGGGAAGCGAGCCATTGCATCGCCGATCGGCTCACCATCCTCCACTCGATTCTTGATGTCACTGACAACTTCACTAAGCGTTTCGTTGCTCGATTGGCTTCCCAACACGGTCAGCGACCGGATCATGGGCACGCCGTTGCGCAGCAGCGAAGCGAGCTGACCATAAAAGGTCGCCATCACTTGGCCTTTTACCTTCTTGCGCCCGCCACGCATGATCGCCAGGCCGCCACCGCTGGCCGTCGTATTGCGCACGTTGACCGGAAACAACGATCGTTCCGACAGAATCGCCGTCACTTCGCGTTCACCGTTGGCCTCGATTGTTCCGGTAACCTGTTTGCCCGACATGTCACGAGCGGTATAGGCAAAAGTAGGCATTGGAGAGGTGGGAAAGTTAAAGGTAAAAGTTTAAGTGTGACAAGCAACAGCAAGAGAGCCAGAGGTGCTCGATAACAAAAACCTGTTACCTTTCACCTTTTCCCTCCAACCTTTTACAACGCTTCGCCCTTGGTAACGCGGAGCACTTCGTCGACGCTGGTATCGCCGGAAATCACTTTATCCCAGGCGTCCATTCGCAAGGTTCTCATTCCGTTGGCGACGGCCGCTTTACGGACCTGCCAACTGCTGGCACGTTCCAGTGCAAGCTGTCGAATGTCGTCATTGGCCACCAGCAATTCATAGATACCCATCCGGCCGCTGTATCCGACTTGGCGGCACTCGCGACAACCGGGACTGCGATACATCGTGGTGTTGCCATCGACTCGGTCCCACGGAAAATCTTTGGGCATTTCGTCTTTTGTCGGCTGGTATGGTTCTTTGCAGTGAACACACAATCGTCGCAACAACCGCTGTGCCATCACCCCTTCGACCGTACCGGCGACCAGGAATGGTTCGACGCCCATGTCTGCCATACGGGTAAACGCACCGGCGGCATCGTTGGTGTGCAGGGTACTGAAGACAAGGTGACCGGTCAGCGAAGCCTGAATCGCACTTTCGGCCGTCTCTAAATCTCGGATTTCACCGACGAGCACGACGTCGGGGTCATGACGCAGGATACTGCGCAGCGAATGAGCGAAGGTGAATCCGATTTTTGAGTGGACTTGGATTTGATTGATTCCGTCCAACTGATACTCGACCGGATCTTCGGTCGTGATGATCTTGGTCTCGGGCGAACGGATCTGCAGCAGACTGCTGTACAGCGTCGTCGTTTTACCACTACCGGTTGGCCCCGTGACCAGAACAATTCCGTGCGGAAGCTCAATCAGCTTGCTGAACGTATCGTGAATTTCCTTGGACATCCCCAGTTTGCCGAGGTCAAAGACCATCGACGACTTATCCAGAATCCGCATGACCAGGCCTTCGCCGTGAATCATCGGAATCACACTCATCCGAATGTCCACTTCGCGGCCTCGGACTCGCAGCTTGATGCGTCCGTCCTGCGGCAATCGCTTTTCGGCGATATTCAAATGAGCCATGATTTTCAAGCGGCTGATGATCGCTGCTTGAAAGCGGTTGATTTCCGGCGGGGTCGGTTGAGGGTGTAAAATACCGTCGATTCGGTACCGGATTGCAATGCCGTCGGATTGCGTCTCGATGTGAACGTCACTGGTACGCGTTTCGATCGCTTCGAGCAGAATTTCGTTGACCAACCGAATGACGGAAGCCTCCTGAGCCATCTCGCTCAGTTCGCTGCCATCGGTTTCGATTTTTTCCAGCAGCTCGACATCCTCGTCTTCCTTGGCCGCCATCAGCCCTTCGACGGTCTCGCTACCGACGCCCAAGTGGCGTTTCATCAACCGCGCGATCTCTGCACGTTCGGCGACGATCGGGATAATGTTCCGCCCGGTCGCCGCGCTGGCCTCGTCCAACGGATACAGGTCAAACGGATCCGAAGTTGCCACCACAATCGAGTCGTCCTCGAACCGGATCGGAAAGAGCGACTGGCGATAAATCAGTTTTTGCGGAAAGCCTTCCAACGCCGCCAAGTCAATTTCGGCTTCGCGCAGATCGATATAGTCCAACCCGACTTCTTCCGCGATCGCTCGCAGCGCGTCGGCCTCTTGGACATAGCCCAAGTCGACCGCGGCCTGCACGACCGTCGGAGCATCGGCGGCGCGGCTTTGCGTTAACTGTTCGTCGCTGAGAAGACCGCGACGTTTTAGGATTTCACCGGCATGCATGATCATGAAAGTATAAACTCACTGAGTGTGAGGCGTTGGATTGCGTCGATTCATTGGGTGGTCATCACAGACCAAGGATGCTGTCACCGGAGCAACGGTTGCGGTGCATCGGTTTCTGTCACAGGACGACCCAACGAATATTAGTTCAAATGGCCGCCGAATGAGCAATCCGAATGAGCAATCTGATCGACACATCACAGGACGGATGTCCGGTTGCCGTGTAGGTAGGTGATCAACGGGTAGGTAGGTGTCTGACTTGTCGGCAGGTGCTGATCTGGAAAGACCGTTGCTTGTCTGACCGAAATGAGTGATTTGTGCTGGTGTTTGAACTGTCGGAAAATGGAGTTCACGGAAGAAATCGGGACGCGGGAAAAATGAATCGACGAAAGTTCAAGTCAACGATAATGGGGGTCAGCGACAACGAAAGTCGACAATGTTTCGAGTCGACCAAAATTTGAGACGGCGATGTTTCGAGTCGACAGTCTTGCGAGTCAACAAGGTCTTGAGTCAACGGGGTTTTGAGTCAACGGGGCGGTGCGAATCGATCGTCGGAAAATGGTATCGATGAATTCTCGTTTGCCCCCATCACATAGCCTCCGGGCCATCGCCGGCTTAGTTGCCACGACCGCCGCCGGGGCCGCCACCACCGCCTCGACCACCACCGCCACCGAATCCGCCGCCGCCGCCAGGACCACCGCCACCGCCGCGACCACCGCCAAATCCGCCCGGACCGCCGGTGCCGCCGCGACCGCCACCGAATCCACCCGGTCCGCCACCGCCAAATCGGGCTCGGAACGCGTCGATTCTGGACTGAATGTCCGACGCCGAGGATGGATTGCTGCCACCGCCTGCGGCCGACGGGCTAGAGGATCCCGAGCTACTGCTGCTAGTGGTCGTGACCTGAGTTCCCAGAATTGCTTCGATCGCTTCCTTCACCGCGTCGGCATTCATATTGCCGGGAAGGGTCACGACTTGCACACTCTCTTCGGCCGAGATGCCGCCCTGGTCGAGCTCCTCGACCAACTGACGAACTTCTTCAAAGTCTTGCGGCGTGGCGATCACCACCAGCGAGTTGCTGCGTTCATCAACGGAAATCGTAATCTTCGACGGTTCGCTTGTCGGTGCCGACGCGCCACCGCGCCCGCCGCGACCGCCACCGCCTCGCAGCGCGGCGATAAAGTCTTGTGGACTGGGTTGCCCGCCGCCACCGCCTCCGCCGCCGCGGCCACCCGCACCACCACCGCCACTGGATTCACCACCCATCTTGTCGGCGAATACGGCTTTGACGACTTCGGAAACGTCTTTTGCGCTTTGATAAATCACCGGGATCAGCCGAGGCTTGGCGGTGATTTCGATATCTTCTGGACTTTCTTGCCGGTCCATTTTTTCAAGGATCAGTTCGATCATTTGCAAATCGGTCGCGTTCGCCTGAATGATCAAGGCGTTCAAACGAACTTCTGGAACGATGCTGACCGATCCGGTCGTGGTCAGAATCGATTTCGACGACGACGCTTCACCGCCGCCGCCGCCCATTCCCATCAGTCCACCAAGCATGCCGCCGCCGAGACCGCCCATCAGCGAATCGGTCATCGAAGACACCGATGAGTCGCCGCCACCGAGAATGTTTGAGATCAACTCGGCCGCCACATCGGCTTTCATATACTTCAGCCAAAAGATCGTGGGTAAATCACTGGCCACACCGGTCGGCTCGGCTACCGATTCGACCAATGACTGAAAAGCATCCAAAGCCGCAGCGTCCTCGGACGCGATGATGATTCCGCTGGGCCCGAGTTGCACAACAATGTCGGAATCATTGATTTGCGGAATCTCATTTTTCAACGAATCCACATCCGCATTGGCCGCGGGCTCGACCGGAAACGTGACCAAATGCACGTCCGACGCGGCAGGCAGTCTGGCGTCGGTGGGCAACTCGGGCGTGTTGCTTGGCGTCGTATCGGCGGCTTGGGTTTCCTGAGGACGAATCACGCGTCGCTCGGGAATGCCACCGGTGGATCCGCCGCGGTTGCGAGCCGGGGTGATCGTGCGAATCTGATTGGGGCGATTTGTCATCGGCCAAAGCGTTTGCACTTGGTTTAGCGCGTCTTCGGCGGCGCGACCGGTGTAAGGCAGGATTCGAATCTTGCCGTCGAGTGCGCCAACGGCGTCTTCACCTTCGAGTTCGCGGATCAGATTTTCGACCAACTCGATTTCGTTTTTTGTACCGCGGACCCACAAACGCCCGGTGACGGGATCACCATCAACGATCGGCCCCTCGCCGCCCTCTTCGGTGACCCCAAAGAATTTGTTGATGGTCAGCAGAGCCTGCGATGGGTCCAAGCGACGCAAATCGATCACACGGAAATCTTCGCCCGATCCTTCTAATTCCGAAATCGTCCTGGCAATCAACTCTTGCGTGTCCGGACGAGCGAACGCGATGATCGAGTTTGCTTTCGGCTCAACCGCGATGCGGGCATCGGGTGTACCTGCCAACAGAGTCTGCAAAACATCGAACACGGTCGGTGTGTCGGCGGTCGTGATCGCATGCGTTTTCATGACGGGCAATGCGATTTCCGCATCGGCGTCGGCCGCGTTGGTCATCAGCGGCTTATCGGCTTTTGAAACGATGCCTTTCAGAATCGCAATCTTACTGGCCAGTCCCGTCGCGTAGATTCGGTCCCCGTACAGGCCCACGGCCAAACGAATTTCGTCGTTGGAATTTTCACCCGGCTCTAATCCCAACAAAGGGCGAGCCAGTTCGAGCATTTCATCGCTGCCGCGGTGTTGCAAAATGATTTCAACGACTTCGGTTTCCGCCGCCGTGATCAGCGTTCGGATGGCGATCAACTTGCTGGCCGAATCAGAGACCTTCACTTGTCGAGCGCTTTCAAGGACGATCACCAACCCCCAAGGATTCACCATTTGTGCCAGTTCTTCCCTGGCGTCGTCCGGCGACAAGCTTCCCAAAGGAAAGACACAACTGACGATTTCGGTGCGACCGCGTTGGTCCAGTTCCTCTGGCGAAACCAGTTCGGCAACTTGGCTGATAAAACGTTTCGCGTTTTCGGCTTCGTAGTCAATGACCTGCAAGATGCGTCCCGAGCGGACAATTGCATAGCCTCGATCAAGCAACAAACGATTCAGCAAATCCATCGCTTCGGCGACCGTGTACGATCGCGTCGGGTCGCGAAAATTCACGGTCCCCGTTGGCGGGCGGTCGACTTGCAATGATAAGTCTGCTTCGTTGGAAAACCATTCCAAGACGTCACTCCAGCTAGCGCCAGAAAAATTGAACGTCAGCTTTGGCTCGGCATCGTTTTGCGGGGGCAAAGCAGCTTCGAGTGCTCGAACGGCATCCTCGACCGACATGTCGGCAGGCGACACCTGTTCGGTCGCCTCGGCGGCCTGCGCTTCGGCATCGGCTTGCGTGACGTCGGCGACCTCGCGATCGCGATCGTCCGAGGCTCCGCTGCTGCTGGCCTCCTGAGCAAGGCCCACAGACGCCAGGATGACCGGGCAAACAAGAATTGTCCCAAATCTTAGAATCGTTTTCATATCGACAAGAACCACGAAGGTTGAGAAATCAAAGCGTTTCGGCACAGCAATCCTGGGCCTGAGATTTTTTGCACTGAAGAGCTTTCCAGCAGTGACGAGTTCTAATTGCATCGAGAGTCTCTGGCATCGAGAGTCTCTGGCACGGTGCGTTCCAGGACCATCTTAGTCGCAGAAATCATGATCCCCTCAGGCAAAAAAGAGCGACACGACCGAGGTTTTGTATGGCCGTGACACACGTCTTCTAACCCCTTCAAACGACGGAGGTTCTGATCTCAACGCATTAATTCTGAGGCATTTCGCGGCCAGATTCGAGATCCCTGAGGCCGAGTCGGAATGTGGGCCCGTGCAAGCATATTCGCTGGATTCGGCACAACCGAACCACCAATCGCGTTTACTGGCGATCGATCGGCCCAATTCCGCCCAATAATCGTACAATTGCGAAATCCAGGGCTGATCTGAAATCCGCGGATGATCGCCACGGTTGGCCCCCGCGGGCGACTTCTGTTGGTCAGCCGCCGTAAAATGACTTGGGCAAGGCGTCACGTCTTGTTACGCTTGACGCCACAATTGAATCGCGCATGCAGGCGAATCACCCATGGCGGCGTGGGGCGCCCGTCATCCATCGTCCGGACGAGAAAGCTTCGATGCTGAAAAAGCCACATCTGAAAAAACTAATTTTGACCGACGGCCAACGCGACGCGATGCGACGTGCCGGTCGTGTGAACGCACAGCTGATGGACTACCTGCGGCCCAACGTTCAAGCAGGGATTGCGACCCAGCAGATCGACGAAATGGTCCAACAATGGACCAGCGATCATGGGCATATCGCCGCGACACTTGGATATCAGAATTTCCCGAAAAGTTGCTGCATCAGCGTCAACGATGTGATCTGTCATGGCATCCCGGATGACTACGTGCTGCAAGACGGCGACATCGTAAACGTCGACATCACGACAATTGCTGATGGCTGGCACGGTGACCAAAGTGAAACGTTCATCATTGGTGAAGTGTCCGAAGAAAAACGTGCCGTCACCCAATGTGCGTTCGACTGCATGCACGCCGCAATTGATGCATTGAAGCCTGGGTGCCGCGTGGCACTGATCGGCGAAACCGTGGTACCCGAAGCGCACCGCCGTGGATTCAGTGTGGTTCGTGAATATGTCGGACACGGACTGGGTCGACAATTTCATCTTGATCCATCGATTCCACACTTTCCGAATCGACAAAGCCGAGTGGATCGACTTTATCCCGGGATGTGCTTTACCGTTGAACCCATGATCAATGCGGGGACTCGGTACACGCGCTGTGACAAGAAAGATGGCTGGACCGTACGGACGAAAGACAAACGGCCGTCGGCACAATTCGAGCATTCGATTCTGATGACCGAAGATGGCCCCGAAATTCTGACGCAAACTCAGAACGGTCCGCAACGCGGACATCAGTTCTAACGCCAGCCCGTCACGGTACCGCTTTCACGTCAGCGGCCCGTCACTCGACGGGCCTGCGTTACACTGAATTTTCTGAACGCGCCTATGTTCGGTTTTGTCATGCGACACGCGAACAAATTGTCGCTCGGGACGTCTTGTCGCCCAAGACATTTTGAACGTTGGCGTTTCTGGCAACGATCGCCCGCTCATCTTTTCGAGACGGACGTGACCGAACGTGTGGCACTGGCGTGTTGAATCTTCATTCGTGAATTGAACTTGGTCGCGTCCTGGATCGCGGCTACGCGGGAAGCCGAATCATCGGCGGGTGGCAAAGTTCGGCAAAAATCCGCTTGCAAAATCCGAGAAATCCACGCTCGCGTCGCCGTTGGCATCCAGTTCGTCACGGTAATTCGCCGACCCGACGCTGGTCGCAAACGCTGGCAGAAATCCGCTGGCGAAATCGGTGAAGTTGACACTTCCGTCGCCGTCTGTGTCACCATACAGACGGAAGAACTCATCGGCCGGATCAGCGCCGAATACAAAATCTTCTACCATCGGTTGGCCGCCGACGAGTGTCGTGACGAGCGCGGCGTCGATCACCAATCGATAGTTGCCATCGGCAAGCGTATTGACCGAGTCGCGCGTGATGACGCTTGTCCCCGGATCGAAGGTAATCGTTGCAACGGTCTGGCCCAGGACCGCAGCGGTGGACACACTCAAGCTGTTGACATCAATCGAACTTGATCCGCTGGGAATGCCAAGATTCGTCAGCGAGAACGCGGCCGCGGGAGCATTGACCAAGTCTTCGAAAACAACTTGAACCGATGACAATGACGACCTCTGCGGTTCACCCTCATTGATCACCACGCGATCGACGGCCGCTGAATTGCCGATACCGACTTGGCGGAACTGCACGTTGTCGACGATTGCGACACCACCAACCTCGGTATCGCTCCAGAAATAAATTCGCACCGCCACCGGTGATTCGACTTGCTGCAGAAACGGGACCCCACCCAGCGGAACGCGAACCGTCGTCCACGATCCGGTTGACGTAACCGCACCTCCACCAATCTTGGACTCAAAGTTGTCACCTCCACTGGCCCCTGGATTCATCCCGGCGTCTTCGTCGGCATAGACCGCAAAGCGCCCGATCGAGTCCGCCGAGTCGCGAAACAGATCGAATGACAACTCAGCGGCGCTCAAGCTTGAACCGACCTCGGGCGTGACCGTGAACGTCAGATAATTGGTGCTGGCTGTCTCGGGCCCGACCTCGATCGATTCGTTCCATCCGGGGCCTAGCAACAATCCGCGGTCAGGGTTTCCGACAGCGGAACTGACCATCGCCGCCCCGCCGCTGGTGATGTCCGATGCCAGGGTCGGCACATGCGAATCAGACGAACTGACGTCGAGGTTCGTTTGGAACCGGTAATCGGCCAATGATTCGCCAACGAGATGGTCATCATCCAGGATCCAGTATGTGGTCGGTTTTTGAACGACGCCGTCACCGTTGGCATCGTGGATTTCTAGACCGGCACTGGGATTCGTCAAACGAAACTCAATCGACTCGTTTGATTCCGTCTCGCCATCATCGATCACCGATAGATCGATCGGCAACGACGTCGCGAGTGTACCGTCATAGGTTCCCGCCGGAAGATCAACGGCTAGGACATGCGTGTAGTCGCTACCCGCGGTGGCCGTTGCTGAGACGACTGCCACGTCGATCGTTGCTGACGAGGCCAATGTTCCATCCACCAATAAACGTGGCAGGTTTGCTCCCGCCGATTCCGCCTCGCCGTACCAGTCGGATGCAAACTCGACTCGCACGGTTGGATCCTCAGTACTCGCGAAAGGGATCACGATCGCGGACTGCTGCCCCTGAGCCATTGTGGCGCCGGTGCGCACCAGAACATCGCCGCTGCCGAACGCTTTCCACAACTCAAGCCGGACCGAGCCATTATTAAAATCCGCGAATAATCCCGACTGAGACATCAGTCCGGCAGCTTCAAAGTACGATTGCCAGCCATCGACCGGGTCAGTCGCGAAATAGTCATAAGTCTCAACGCGATCGTCGGTGCCATCGCCGTCGAAGTCGTAACGGACGCGCGCTTGAGTTGCATTTCCACCGCTTTGCCCCGCGTCCAAATACAACTCAAACTGTGTTGTTTTGGATGCGTCATAGATGCCGTCAATTCCCGACACGGTGTAAACCAAGGGTTGATCCGGCGTCCCGATGTGCGAACCACCGGTGACAGGAATCGTGTCCGATGCTGCAGCCAGCCCAGGAGTCGGCGACAAGGTTCCGGACGTTTCTCGGGTGATTCGCACGTTGTCATAGAAGATTCCCGACCCGTTGTAGTTTCCCACTCGGTTATTGAAACCGAACTGGATCGTGCCGCCATTTACCCAAGCGGGATTCAATGTTTGTGACAAAGTCGAAGCCGCCGTGAACGAGTTTACGGCGCCAATTGTGTCAAACGTCTGTTGTGCCAACAGGTTGAAAGAACCATCAAAGACTCGGATGAACGCGCCCACTTCGGTGTCCCCAGTGATGGGTGCCGCCGCATTTCTGGCAAAGTCAAAGTCAAAATGAAACGTATCGGCCGAAGCGGCATCGGCGCCCGAAAACGGTTGTGAACGAAACAAACTAATCGCCTCTCGGCGCGCCGGATTCGAATGCACCGCGCCATTGTCATAGTTGGCATAGAAGTTGATGTAGTGGTTCGCGCCCGCGTCGATCAATGCGGAAATTTGTGGCCCGTCACCGAGCGCCGGGCCGCTGTACGCGCCCAACCCCGCGTTGTCTGAATAGTATTGCCATCCATCAGCGGCCAGCACGGTGGGCGATGGATTCAGGCCGTCAAAATTTTGAAAGTACACCGTCGGCGAAGCGGCTCCGTCAAACAAGTAAAGCGTGTCGCTGACACCACTGGCTGGCTCATCGTCGGTGACCAAGATGTCCACCGACCGATCTTGAAAACCGGTTGCCGACACCGTGAACGAAACCGCTTGCGTCCCGTCGATTAGCAAGTCGTCGACCGCTTCGATCGCGAATGTCGCTGATGTCTGGCCAATCGGGATCGTCACCGTCGCCGCGCCGACCACGATCGCCTGGCCCACGTCGCTGCTGGTCAAGGTCACATCGGCAGCAGCGGTCGTGTCCCCGCTACGGGTAACGGTCACGATTGCCGTTCCGTTGAATTCCGAAATCGATGTCTCGTCCGCCGCTACGGACAAGTACTGGCCGGGTCTCCATGAAAAGTTTGTCGCACCGCTGGCGATATACGTGAACGCGGGGACCGAAATCGTCGTGCCATCGGAATAGCTAGCCGTGATATCGGTGTCAGCTGGATTGTAGGCGACATAGGTTTTCTGGCCCGCTTTATCAAACACGGCATAGGACGCCAAGTCCGCCGTGACGGTTGGATCGACGTGCCCGAGTTCGTTTAGCGCGCTAATCCAGTGATAGTTCTTGGCCAACGGCTGAGTTTCTGAACTAGGGCTCGCGTTAAAGTCGGCCAGTGCAGTCGCCGGGTCAGCAAACGCCAGATACGAAGCCATCAAATCGGTCCACTCATCGACCGGTCCACCGTTTTGTTGGACGACGTGATCGTACACCGATTGCACGTAAGCCGGATCATGCCCCAGATAAAGCGAACCACCCGTCAGCGGCAAATAGTTGATCCCTTGGATCAATTCGGGACTGGGCGAAAAGAACGTGGTGTAATCCACTCCGTCGCTCCACAAGATGCCGATCATTGGATGCGGATATGCCGGATTGAAGACCGCATCGTCGACGTCAAACCAATACTGCTCCAGTGCGGCTTGGTGTGTCGTCACCATGTAAATCCCCAGATCACGAATCGCATCGTCACCCACGGCCGACCCCCAGTGAATCAGCCCGTTGGCGAAATGCATGGCCTCTGATGACGATTCCTGATTGTTGCCCCGCTGGAACAGCGCGTTGCCCGATGCCCATGAATGACCGGCATACGCATCGAAGTTGCGAATGAATTGAAACGTCTGATCATCGCGTTCCCAATTGGCGACGTCACGAATCAACAGTTCGACCATTCCGCCCCAATTGGATTCTTGGGCCCAAAGTGGATCGTACATCGCAACGATCGCGGCGGATTGAATAAAGTATCCATAGTGAAAGTGGTGATCGTTCAAATCTTGGGCGGAACCAAAGCTATCGGGATATCCGATGAGCGCATCCCAGCTTTGGTCGTAATAGAACTGCCCGTTGCCGCCGTCGTCCGCATCGAACCAGTCCTCCAGTTCACTGCGCACTTCACTCAAGAATCGATCGCGGGCCGGAATATGTCCGACCTGTTCGGCAAGTGGGATCAACTGCGCCAACTTAAACATATCCGTACCGGTGAAGTACGAATCGGATGTCGAAAGAATATTCGCCTGTTGGAATAGTTGATCGACATACGAATACAGCTGCGCCGGATCGGCCCCCACCTCGGGCAACAGAGGCAGCGTCCCGTAATGCGTCATCGAAGTCATGAACGACGCGCCACTTGCGACTTTCATCTGGCCCCGCGATGAATTGTACGAATACCCCGTCAAGGGCGTCGACGAGTTCAGCCATTGATGTCGATACAGCGCCATCAATGTTTCATCCAAGTGTCCATTGCCGCTTTCTTTCAGCTCCGTGGTTGCCGAATAAGTCGCATTGGATGTCGATGTCGACGCATCGTAGTCCCACGTGACGCTCGTGTCGGTCACGAAAGCGTACGCACGCTGGCGAAAGTATTCCAAGGTCGCCGACGAACCATCGGGCAGCAAAGCGACCGAGAAAAAATCATCGCCGTTCAAGTCATTGGTAAACGTGCGTCCGCTCTGGATCCACTGCGAACTGCTGGGACCGAATAGACCGTATTCTTTACCTTGGATGCTGATATGCGCGACACCTGCGGTGTTGCTGCGCACGGTTACCGACTGGTCAAACTGAACGACGGCATCACGTGTCCCTTGTCGCGTCGCATAGACGAACGGCAAACCATGCCCGAATGTTGTCTCCAGCCGATCCACGCCGCTTTGCCATCGTGTCGTCACCGTCCAGTCGCTATAGGACGCGACGCTCGCGCCGGCGGTACTTAAACCATCTAACTTGATGCGCAAGTTTTCGTCGTGCAGGTACCGATAGCCCGAGTCCCACACGACGGGATCGCGAGGGTACCCGACCGCGAGTCCGTCACTGCGAGTCTGCGTGGAAAGGGGATGCGAAAAGATCGGCATCGAAGTGGGCGATGTTTCAAACGCGATCGCCGACCACCACTCGGCCGCAGCGACCGGACCGGTAAAGTCGCCCGTGACCCTTGGCGCCGGCGATGGAGCCGGTTCACCGGCCGGACGCACGGACGTGAGCGATCCCAAACCGACATCGACAATCGCCGGCAACGCCGGATAGTCGGCAATGTTAAAAGGAGTCGTCGCGAGCAGCCGTCGTGTTTCCAAGCACTCGAAGCGCCGCAACGTCGAAACGCCGCCATGAAACCGGTTACAAAAATCGTTCGGGCGTGATCGGACCATAGCGATTGTGACCTGGGCTTTCGCGCCGCTGCTGCCAAGACCAACAGGCAACGCGCAGAGATTGAGGGGGAAGAAGCGGGGAACCGAGGTTCCACGGCCAACCAGCCATGCTGAACGCATGTGCGGTCATCTGACACGTTAGCCCACGCCGAACTGAGATGCATCCCCTTCTGATGGGGACGCACAGGTGAATCAAATCGAATCGGGCACGCGAGATTTCCCCACCACGGCTTCCCAAACGCCAATTCATCGTTATCCGACGCGGGATCGCGGCGCACCGCCCCCTCAGTCATCGCCGCAAAAACGCTGAGACCACAGGCAGGCCAGCGACCGATTCGCCCGCCGCAAGCGTGAATCTGTCGAGGTTGCTATCGCAAGAAGATCAGCATCAAGAGGTGTTCGGGTAGCCAACCCGACAGCAGCAACGCCCCGCAAACAGTGACGGCGGTCGCCGCGACCAAGATACTCGGACGCATCGATGAACGGCTTTTCTTGACAAGATTTTGAGTCGTCGCGTCTCGGCCCTCTTCAACGATTTGCGCGACCGCATCGGGACAGTGCCGATTGATGAACGCGATCCCGGCGTGGCATTGATCATCCTGCTTCACTTGCCAAACGGACTTGGCCTCGATCACGATGTCCTCGTCGGCTTCCACACGAATGCGAAGCCGTACGTCGTCGGGAATCGTGGTCGGCGACAACACCTTCAAACCGCCCGTCGAACAATCTTGGATCTCAATATCGATCTCACCGGAGTGCAATTCCCAGGTCATCTTTGCCGGTTGGTTCCAACAAACCCGATCTTCGTTTCGACGATTGACGATTCGTTCACGCGCAAGCGTTTCAAGCACGTCACCGGTCAACGGCTCGATCAGCTCACATCCGTAAACGGTTTGCCCACCGACCCAGGGATCGACACGGCGAATGATCCCCCCAAAGGCACCGAAAGAACGATCGGTCTTCAGTTCGATCAAGACAACTTGCCCGATTCGAAACCCTCCGTTGCACAAGAATCGCACTCCGTGCGTGGACATATCGATGATACTGCCACGCCGAGGCTGCTCGTCCTCATGAAAACAATCGCACTGCAATCGCTCGGCGTCCTCGGTCTTGAACCGCGGTTCTTTTCGTCGCCCGAGTGTTTCGTCTTCGTTCATAGAAATGCACACCGCAAATCGGAGGAGCTGCCCAAAGGACAAATAGCTCACCAGTGCGGCATCGGCGCATCGCATTTGCAAACGAGTTCCGTTTTGTCCACCGCCGCCGTACCCGCAACGATTGTGAGGAATGATCGGGTTATATGCTCCCAGCCCATAAGTTCATCAAGCGAGCGGGGCTGTCTCCGTGGCCGAAGGTGTTTCAGAACCTTCGATCGTCACTCTCGATCGATCTGGTACAGCATGAACGGATCCCCACGGTCGCCGAGTGGACGGGGCACAGTGTCGAGACCGTGCAGAAGTTTTACCTGATGATCACGAAAGAGCATCGGGAGCTAGCGAAATCTCGGGAGCAAAGACGGAAAGAGAAGTCGCAGCAAAATCCGCAGCAGACAATGTCGGAAGATAGGGGACAGAGAGAGACGCGAGATAGTGAAAGTCTCGTATCTTCTGGGGCTGACACGGTTTGTCATTCCCCATCAATGGGCGTTGAGGGACTCGAACCCCCGACCCTCTCGGTGTAAACGAGATGCTCTAGCCAACTGAGCTAAACGCCCGATTTGTGGTAAGGATGGTAGCAGGTGACCGGTTCAAAGGTAACAGGTCAAGGCTTGGATGGCCCCAAACCTAATTAGCGATTGAGTGCTTTGGCTTGGCGATTTCGTCGCTCGGCGCGAATTTTTGCGCGGCGACTGGTTTCACTTGGCTTTTCGTAAAACGCTTTGCGACGCATGTCTTTCTTCAAACCGCTTCGCTCAACCAACTTTCGAAATCGACGAACCGCCTCTTGGATCGATTCCCGATCACGAATCACTAACTTGACCATTTCTGCTCCGAATTCATGCTCTGCTGGGTCTCCTGACGCGGTCCCCCCTGGGGGCGTGGTTTGCCAACGGACTTCCGCCGAGTTGCGGAAAGCTCGGAAGTTTAGCCAAACATCGCCGTTTTTCGCAATGGCTGATGCGTTCAATCCCGCCAAAATCCTGCGGTTATCCTTCGCCGGAAAGGGGGATTTTCGACTTCTCTCGGGTTTCGATTCAGATTTCTTGTGGTTCTCGGCCAAGTTTGTCCCACTGGCAGGACCGGAACAACCGTAAAAGCTTGCCTCGATCACGTGACAGTTGCAACACGTCGCGGGCTGCCGAAGCAGGGCGGTGGCGGACGATGGACTAGCTGATGCGACGCCGCCGTGATGCGTGTCGCGATGCAGCGAGAACCACAAAGGATGCTTCATGTCGCCGACACCCACGGGCCTTACCGCTGGTCACGAACCTGGACAGTTGCTCGACGAACTGGAACGACGCCAGGACGAAGTGCTGTTGGAACTGGACGCCCTGGATGCCCGACTGAACGAAGTCTTGAAGGGCCTGGGCGCAGGCCCCGACGAAGAGATGGAAGTGTGAGGACCGCTGCGTCCTCAATAGGAATCGTCTCAATTTAGCCGGGAATCGTCTCAATTTAGCCTTGAACCGTCTCGATGCGGTGCATCGTCAATCCTCGTTGTCTCTTGTCAAGTGACCGCTGCGATTGATCGCCAACAGCAGCCACATCATCACGGTGACGCTGCCGACGACACCGAGGATGCCGACGATACTCAGTCGCTGAATCCCGAACGTGATGTTGTCAGGAAATAAAACTGGCGGCACCTCGAACGCCAACAACAACGACGAGCCCAGGAAGACCGCACTGGTCATCAGGCCCAGCACCAACCGGTTCACGGTCGGTCCGAGTCGCTGGTGCTCTAGTCGCAATCGCACTTCGCCGCGGCGCGCTTGGTGCAGCAACGAAAGCACTTCGTCGGGCGCAAACTCGAGAAAGTTTTCCGCTTCTAAATAGATTCGACGCGCTTGGCGAATTCGCCGCTGGGGACTCAATCGCCGAAGCTTGGTTTGACGCATGAATGTCTTGACGACGTCAAGCGAATCGAAACTCGCGCCGAGTTCACGCAGCGTTCCTTCGAGCGAAATCAGCATTTTGATCAGCAGCGCGGATTGATTGGGCAGCTTGATCGCGTGCCGGTGCAATATCTCGCTGAGGTCATTGAGCGCACCGGTCAGGTCAAAGTCACCGAGACTTTGTCGACCATAGTTTCCCACAAAATCGGCGACATCGATGCCCAAGGCCGGTTCATCCAGCGTCGGTGGTGCATCGCCGACGCGCCGAATCAGTCGGGTCAGCCGGTTTTGGTCGCCGCTGCCGATGGCGACCAACATCTCTTCGATGGTCTCGCGGAGTGTTTCGTCGATGCGGCCGGTCATACCGAAATCGAGAATTCCGAGGCGGCCGTCTCTCAACAACAACAGATTTCCTAAATGCGGATCGGCGTGGAAGAGACCTTCGTCAAAGATCATCGAAAGGTAAACCTTTGCGATCGACTCGGTCAGTCGTTGCTTGATTTCAACGTCGACATTTTCTTGCTTGACCAGTTCGGACAACGGTGTGCCGACCAATTCCTCCATCACCAGAACGCGGCGCGTGCACAGCTCGTTGATGGGCCGCGGGATGACCACATCGGTGTCATGCTTTTGCAACATCGCCGCGAAGTGATCCAAATTCTGACGCTCGCGACTGAAGTCCATTTCCCGCGTGATCATGGGCGCAAGTTGGCGTACGATTTCGACGGGATCCCAAACGGCCAACGTGTCGACTCGCTGGGCAAGCTGAGCCAGTCCCAACATGACTTCGATATCCTGGCGGATCGTACGTTCGATCTGACTCCGCTGGACCTTGATGACGACTTGGCGTCCGTTGTTCAAGATTGCGCGATGGACTTGTCCGATCGATGCGGTCGCCAGCGGTTTGGGATCGATCGATTTGAAGTTCGATTCGTAGTCGTCGCCGAGCTCTTCACGCAGCGTTTGACGCACCTTTTCGATTTCATCGGGACGAACGTTTGCCCGCAACCGCTTGAGTTCTTCGCCGAGCGTGGGACCGACAAGATCGGGCCGGGCGGCGAGGATTTGCCCGAGCTTGATAAAGGTGGGGCCGAGATCGGTCAGCGCCATTCGCACGCGTTGTTCGCGCGAGTATTGTGATAGCGGTACGCCGCGACGATCCTTAAACGCATCGCGAAACGGCAAGCGACGATACTGGCTAAGCCAATCGGCAAGTCCATAACGTTGAAGCACCACCAGGATCTCCCGCCACCGCTTCAAGTTGCGGTACAGTTGTGGGATCGCGGTGATTTTCATTGCGTGGGGCTAGCCGAGTAAAAAGTTATAGGGTGACCGAAAACGGTGTGCGATGCGATGAGCCAGCCGATGCGGAAATGCTGAATTCCATCAGCGAACTTGCTGGAATATTCCTGGGTGCCGATTCGCTTGCTGGTTTGGACTTTTATTCTGATTCGTGATTCGCAGGTGGATCTTTTCTTTCGTGTGGATACAGCCCCTTTTTTTGACGTTCCAGCTGATGGTCGTGTCGGTCACGATTGCAGCGATTGTAGGGGTCAGCGCCGCGTGGGCCGCATCGACGCTGGAATCAGCAGGTCGTTTGGGCCGTACGGTTGCACTCGTTTTCTTGGCGTGCATGGTCGCCGCGTTGGCGATGCCCATGATTTTGCACGCAGCTGCATGGGAGGCAACGGCGGGCAAGTTCGGGTGGCTGCCGCTGACTCAGACCGGTTCGCGGGCAACAGGCTTGACCGCATTCGGCGCGTTTGGAGGGCTGACGGCATGCGGATGGATTCACGGATTGGTCGGTGCCGCAATGACCGCATTGGCGACCTGGCACGGCGTCCGCACGGTTCCACAAGCGATCTTGGATCAGGCAAGTCTGGAACGATCGCCATCGAGCGTCTGGTGGCGCATCCGGTTGCCGCTGGCCATGCCGTGGATGGCGACAGCATTGTTGGCGACCGCTGCGTTGGCCGCGACGGAGATGACGGTCGTGGATCTGTACGGATTCCGCACCGTCGCCGACGAGTTCTATCTTTACTTTGCCGTCAGCCCCACATCGACATCGCTGGCGATGATGTGCGTTTTGCCGATCGTGATCGGATCCATCCTGATGGCGGTCGTGACGTCGTTTCCACGAGAGCGAATCTCGGTTCGTCGCAACGAGAATCGTGCGAGCGGCCTGCTGACGTCGCCGAACAAGTCGACTGGCAAGTCGACGAGTAAGTCGAGGGGGGCAGAACGATGGCTTGGCCCGCGCCGGTCAACCACGATCGCCGCTGGCGTGTGGGCAATGGCGGTCGCGACCATGATTCTGTTGGTTCCCGTCGCTGGCCTATTCGTCAAAGCAGGACATCAAGTCCGCGTGCGAGACGATCGAGTCGAAGTGCATTGGTCGGTTCAACAAGCCGCGACGACGCTGGCGACCGCGCCGACAGATTACGCGAGTGAATACGGCTGGACGATTATGCTTTCGGTAATCACCGGCGTGGTTGCGATCCTGATCGCATGGCCGCTTGCCGCACTGGCGAGATCGTCGGCCGCCATCGGCCGCCTCGCCGACCTGATATCGATCGCCATGTTCATGATTCCGGGGCCGGTGATCGGATTACTGGTGGTACGTTTGTTTCGAATGGATGTTCCCGCGTTCGACATGCTGTACCAGCGGACATTGATTCCGACAACGATCGCCCTGTTGTTTCGCGCCGCACCCCCGGCGTACTGGGTGATGCGAGCAGGGTATCGTGTGATGGATCCGACACTGATCGACGCGGCACGATTGGACGGCAGTTTCGTGGCTCGCATGTGGACCATCGATCGTGGCATGCTTGCGACAAGTTGTTTCGTCGCGTTTGCCGGTTCGTGTTTAATTGCATCGGGCGACGTCCCGGCGACCCTGCCCGTGATTCCACCGGGAGTCACAACGGTCGGGACACGATTGTTCGGACTGCTGCACAGTGGCGCGCGTCAACAAGAGGCTGTTTTGGCGATTTGGTACGTCGGTGGCTGCATCGCAGTCGCTTTGTTCGGGTTGTGGCGGATACAGAATCGCGAGATGCGGCGGAGTTAGCTTTCGGGCCGTCACGTTGGTTCCGGTCGCATGTTAGAATGGAAAATTCCTGCTTCTTATCTGTCTTGAAGGTCAAGAGTCCATTCATGCCACGGTTGGTGCTTTTCAGTTGTCTTGTCATAAGCGGGCTTGCCGCCGCGACGTCCGAAGCCGTCGAAACCGTTCGATTTCGCGAATCGGGCCTATCCAACGGCGCACCATTGCGAGGCGATCAGCCGCGAACCGTTGTCGGTGAAATCTTAGTCGAGGCTCAAGACGGCGGGCTGATGTTGATGTCCGATGACGGCCGCATTTGGTCGATCGAGCCGGATCAAATCATTGAACGCACCTCTGACGAGACCGAGCTGGTCCCGATCACGACCGACGAAATGGAACGTCGGATGCTCGAGGAGTTGCCGGAAGGGTTTCGCGTCTACCGCACGAACGACTACTTGATTTTCCACAACACCACCGACGATTATGTCCGAGCGGTGGGAACCTTGTTTCAACAGCTGCATCGCAGCTTTTTCACCTACTGGAAAAATCAACGCTGGGACTTGCCGCCGCCACGCTTTCCGTTGGTGGCGCTTGTGTTCGCGACACGAGCCGACTTTACACGCCACGCACAGGCTGACATCGGCGACACGGCGAACAACGTGATCGGATACTACCATTTGTCAAGCAATCGCATGACGACGTACAAGGTGCAAAACCTGGAACGTAACGTCGCGACAATTATCCACGAAGCCACGCACCAACTGGCGTACAACTGTGGCATGCAAACGCGATTCGCTGATAACCCGATGTGGGTCAGCGAAGGCTTGGCGACGTATTTCGAATCGCCCGACATCAGCAACCCGCGAAAGTGGCGTGGCATTGGCCGGGTGAACCAAATCAATTTGGCACGTTGGCGAAAGTACGTTCCCGGGCGGCCGGACGAATCGCTGGTGACGTTACTGGCAGACGACACTCGCTATCGAAATTCGTCGACCGCGATCAACGCATACGCCGAAGGTTGGGCTTTGACGTACTTTTTGATCAAGACCAAGCGCAAGGAGTACGTCGAGTACTTGCGTCAACTCAGCGCCAGCCGTCCGCTGGAATCGTCATCGAAACGCGAACGGATCGAAATGTTCGAACAAGCCTTCGGGTCTAGCGTGGCCGAAATCGACCGGGCGATGGTGACGTATCTAAGACGCGTTCGCTAACCCCCGCGTCACCGAACCCACGGCGATCACCATTAGCCCACGCAGACCGTGTTTAGCACTTGCAGACCGTGTTTTGCACATGCAGACCATCATTGGTCCGCATACACCATCGTGCTTTCTTCTTTGGTCACCGGTGTTGTCGATTGGTCGCTGGTGACGATCGCTTTGACCAAGTGGGTTCCGGCTGAAATGCCCTGGGCGCGAACGCGATAAACCACTTCGTCGTTTGCGGCTAACTGATTCCTGGGCTGAAAGAACACTCCGCCACGACCGTCTTCTTGGGCATCGCCATCGGCGCCCAACAGGACCAAACCGCTGGGCAATTGCAACTGAACACGCACGTTGCTGTCGTTGCGTGAACCGCTGTTGCTCAGGCGAATTTCATACACCGTCTCGCCACCGACTTCGATGGGATCGGAAACGTCATTAATCGAGAATGTCAGTTCAGCCAGCGAATCGACTGCAACGGTTCGCTCGTTTTTCGCGACAACGCCCAGATCGGCTCTGGCTTCCAAACGGATCGCTTGCTCGCCCTCTTCGACGGGCAACAGGGTCAACGGCACCGTTCCGTTTCCGCCTTGCGGTAAATTGGCCAGCGACCAAAACACGGTGTGCTGGTTCGGATCGTATTGACCTTCGTAATCGGTGCTGACGAATGTGAAACCACGGTCCAGGTGGGCCGCGATTTCGACGTTGGTCGCGTCGGCGGTACCAACGTTCGCGATATCAAGCTGGTATGTCGCTTGTCGTTCCAAGAAACGACGTTGCGGACCATTTAGAGCGACCTGCAACTGTGGCGAGACGATTTCGACTTCGATCGTATCGACCGCCTCGAGTCCGTCGTCGCCGGTCAGTCGAATTTGATTCTGAATCACGCCCGGCGACACCGCACGGAGCCGTAAGACTTGGCGGCGAACTTCGCCAGCGGCCAATGTTCCCAGCAAGTTGTCCAGTTGTCGTCCCTTGGGGTGTTCCAGTCCATCGGGAACGTCTTCTTGCAGCACGACGCCGGTGGCGTCACCGGTACCTGGGTTGGACACTTCCAATTCGATTTCGAGCTGTTGCCCGATGAGGACTTTGGGTGGTCCTTTTTGCACGATTTTGAGTTCCGGTCGCGTGCTCATCGTGCGAACCGAGGCTGCCGCTTCGAACGTCACGCGAGCGACGCTGCCGAGTTCGCCTTCTTGCTCGGGGATCAGTTGCATTGTGACCGTACGCTCGTCGCCCACCGTCATCGCGCCCAACTGCCACACCAATGCGTCGCCTTGTTGGATCGGGGTCGGTGACGCGTCGACCAGACGCATGCCGGCGGGAACGCGATCGTGGACCGTCACGCCGAGCGCCTCGGCAGAGCCGACGTTTTGGACATGAATCACAAACGATGCCGGCTTGCCGACTTTGACTTCGCTGGGCGCGCGTTTATGAATGACAATGCTGGGCGACTGAATGCCTTCGAGGCGGCGGTCACCCGGCGAAGCGATCGTGGCTTCCGGATCAACGGTGATCGGTGCGGCAGCGACCGGTCCATCGATCGGGCGTGGCGCATATCCACCGCCGCCAAAGTTACCCTGCTGTGGTAACGACGCGACTCGCGCAGCCGGAGCGGCGGCGGCAGGTGGCCCCAGAGGATCGAACTGGTTTTGGGCGTAAGGATTCGCGGCGGGTGGATTCGAATAGGCGTCTGAGGGCGAGGCATTCATGGCCGTCGCTGGCGCTGCGTTGATTCCGTTCGCCGCGGCCGGTGCCATCGTTGGGTCTGCGTAAGGAGACGGTGCGTCGGCTGGAAACTGTGCATCAGGCGCCTGTGCATCAGGTGTCTGTGCATAGCGGAGCGTCGGCTGTGCCGCAGCGGAAGGGACCGGATCGACAAAGCGAGGTTGCGATTGGGTCGACAAGGCGGCATCAGGCTGTTGCGGTGATGCGGATTCAGGCGAGGGAACCGTTCGCAGGAAAGCTTGTGGCGACTCGTCGAACGAAGACGAGTTTGGTTGCGAACCTTGACCAAGTAATGGTTGTGCAGCGACCGATGCAGATGCGTCGCTGGGCGAATTGGCGTAGTCCTGCAGGTCGGCTTGGGCGTCGCCACGAAGATCGTTTGCAGGTCCGGTGGAGGATTGCCCGTAGTTTGGTGATTGCCCGTAGTTTGGTGACTGCCCGTAGCCGGAAGCCGCACCACTATCCATCGCGGGCGGTTGCTCGAACTGCAATTCCGGCATCGCGGCATTGGACAGATTCGGGTGTTGCGATCCCGAAGTGGGTGATCCGCTAAGGGCAACCGATGGCGCGTCGGCACTGGCGGAATTTTCCTCCCCCGGCAGAGACGTGTTCATCGTCGGCAGCGTCATACTGGCGATCGTGCCTGATTCATTAGTGTCAAGCTGTGCGTTAGGAAGCGCAAAGGCAGGACCACTCGCCGGGTCCGATTCCATCACTTCGCCCGTGGTCGAATCCACGATCGCAAACCCCATGGCAGGCGATCCGGGTTTCGCATCATCATCGTTGCCGGGTTGCACAAATGCATCACCCGCCGGGATGGTGAATCCCTCCGTGCGGTCCGCGCCGGTGTCGACGTCGCTCGGCTCAGAATGCTGGACCAGTTGCACTGCGCCATGGTCGATCGATCGCCCGTCGCCGGCATCCTGGTGGGGCATGTTTTGCAAGTCGTGACCGGAACCGGGAACCGCCTGAATGGGCGCGGGCGGCTCGCCCAAAGCCGGAGGCTGCGAAACCTCCCACTGCGAGTTCGCTTGGTCTTGTTGATCTTTTTGAGCCTGTGCTGCAGCCAATGCGCCGAGCAAGATGGTGACAGCACCAGCGGCGAGTCTTACGCCAAACGGTTTCATGGGTCGCATTCCTTCGCGAAATAACCGGCCATTCCTTCGACCTTCACCCCGTCGTTACCAAAAAAGGCGTGTAGGCCGAAAGGTCAGCTCCTGGCCGAAAAAGCAGCTCTTGCCAACCTTTGCTGTAAACAGAAAACCCAACTAGCCCTCATTGCCGCGGGTATCCCAATCCAATGGAGGATTCGCCGGTGAGAGTCCGTTGCCGTCGCACAGCGTGACGCGTCGCCGCACAAGAATCGCTTAGGTCTGCCTTAATCCATTGATGGTTCGAAGCAATCAAGAGGTGAGAGGTACACCCGGCTTCGAAACGCCAAGTTGAATAGCACTTATCTCGATCAAGGTCGTGCCCGGGACAAAGCCAAGGAGACGCCTTTTCTTTTGATCTGAGCACCGTTGATAAGGGCTGAGGCGGGCCGTTGAGGAACGGCGCGGTCTGATCAGAACGGGTTTCCGGCCAATCTAAGCGAGACTTTTTGACCAGCGTTGGCCATGCTCGGCAACTTTGAAATTCAGCGACTCAAGCTTGGCGATTAAGTTTGATAGCGTTTGGTCGACGGCCGTTTCGACAGAAAAGACGCGGCGATTCGCGAGCGACTGAATGGTCGAAGCGATCAAGAACGATTCCGCCACGGTCAACTCACCACGATCATGAATGTCACCCAGATCGAGAATCGAATCGGCGCAACTCATCACCTGGGCCTCAGGATCGCTTAACCACAGATCGATGCTGGCAAGTGGCGCGGCCGACCGATGGTCCACCAACGTTTGCCGCTCGATATCCAGATGCGACATCGCTGACGCTTGATCGAATTCCGCCGGAACCAGAACCGCTTGCTCGATGCGGGTGGTCCGCCGCAGCTGTAACGCTTCGCGGCTGACCGGTGGACGATACGGGCTAGTCCCGACCACCAACCGTGAGACCGTTCCGGATGTGCCGTAACCGCATCGCGAAAGCAATGATGAAGTTCGCGCGTCAGCCGCCGGAACGCCGATCCCGTGACCGATCGGTGAAAGGCCGGCGTAGCCAAGTGTTCGATCACGAACGGGTCCGACCACGATTCGGCGGAATCCAGCATCAGCGATTCGCGTCTCGGCGTCGCCCAGCAATTGATCACACACGGAAAGGCCATTTTCGGCCGTGAAACAGATGGCGCAAATCACCGCTGTTTCCGCATCCGATGCGTCCGGCTGAAAGTGACACCAAGCGACAACCGAGTCATCATGCAGGGCCACCAGCAATGAGTCGCGTTGAAAGCTCGTTCGCGACAAGATGGCCTGTTCGATCGTCGCCGTACTGACCGGAGGCGAAGGCCCGGATTCGGACCAATGCCGAATCCAAACGTCGGCAAGCTCGGGTAAGTCACGATTTCGAAAGGATCGTATTTCGGTCACTTCAGCACTCAACACAATGGGTAGCTCTCTACGCCGCCGGCAGCTCTCAATACTCGCCACATTCGATTCGACACATCGATCGGTCCAGCCATCACGAGCGTGAAATCATCCACTTTGGGTGGATTTCGCCTGGGGCGTGAAGTATGGCACATTGCGACGTCCTTGGAAGTTGGGGCCCCAGCCCGCGCGAGACCAAGGTTACGCGCGAGCCCAAGGTTACGTTCTTGCCAACGTTATGAGTGTGATCAAGGTTATGGGTGGGTCCGCATCGCGGTAATGATGTTGGGCCTACGCGCATGACTAAAGCCCAAACGCGAGATTAGGCTTGATCATCGACGACCGCCGGCGGTGCTTCTCTAACATCCTGCCACCGATTTTTATCACCAGCAATCCAAGCATTCACGGATTTTGCCGCGTCTAACCCACATCGATTTCCAGCCAGCTGGAATCGTGATACTCGATCGGGCCGATCGCGCCGCAAATGTCGCGTGTAAATCGTCGTGATCGAATCGTCGCGCTCGGGTAATTGTGCCGGAATGTTTGAGCCAGCATGCTCGCCCTGAAAATCAACGCCCTTCGGCGGTTGGCGACGATCGCGATAGAATACAACGATGCACACTCAAGGTTCGACCAGACTATCAAGCCGCAATCCGGCTCCGGCAATTCTGCCCAGCGACCAGCGATACCGCTTGGGCGGGTGGCTGTTCTTGTTGTCGCTGGTGATGTTTTTTCTATCCAGCATTTTGCTGTACGGTTTGTACGCTTATTGGCGACGCGACGATCCACACAGTGATGCACCGTTGCCGTTGAGCTTTCTGTTGAGCACGAGCTGCCTGATTGTGATCAGCGTGCTGGCTCATTTGGCGACCCGTTCGGTACGTCGCGAGCAGCGTGCCAGAACGGCAACGCTATTGGCACTGACATCCCTATTGGCCGTGCTGTTCATGGGCGTCCAGTTCACTGCGATGCGCGGCATGCTGACTGGTCCGACGCTGATGGCCGGGGCCGGGCGAGGCCTGACCGGCATGATCGTGGTGCTCGCGTTTCTGCATGCTCTACACGTCGCCGGCGGAATCATTGCCCTGGGGATCGTTTCGGTCCGCGCGGGGCTCGGCCGATATGATCACGAACGCCACTGGCCGGTCGACTTCGCCGCCCACTATTGGCATTTTCTAGATCTCGTGTGGCTATGCATGCTGTTGGCCTTTTGGTTGACCAGCGGCGGCTTTGCCGTCTGAGCAAGCGTGAACCGATGCCGGCTCAGACTCGCTCAAGTTCAGAATGACTTTGTTCAGGCTCGGCCTGGGCCTCGGCCTGATCAATCGAAAATTGCATCGATCAATCAGACCGTCGTCAAGCAAGCCTTGATCGTCCAACCGTGGTTGGCGATTAACCCATGGGGGTCGGCTCGTAAGGAATGTCTTCGATCAATTCCATCGGCAGCGGCGCGACATGCAGTCCGGCATCGGTGGAGATACCGTCAACGGCTTCCTGAGCACGCTGGACTGTGCTTTCGCGAGTTTGTCCCTTGTACCGAACCGACGATGCAGAGGGGCTAACAGGACCTTCGAAATTGATCGATGCCAAGTGCTTGATCAGTTCCACGTGATTGATCGCGCCTTCTTTTTCAGGCAGCACGCGATCGGTGGTCGTTGCTTTGCCTGCTTCAACGTCCTCGGCCAAAGAACCGAGTCGAACGGCCGTGATCTCTTCAACCTTTAAACCGGTGATCTGGTCCATCGTGCCTTCGCCGACAACCCAATCCCAGGTATCCAACAGCACGCCGGTACCCGCAAGACCGACCGCACGGACCAGCGCGATCAGCCCTTCGGTATTACGGACGAACGGAAACTGCTTGCCTTCGTCGAGTTCTTTACCGGCGTTGAAGCCGATTGCCAGCTTGATGTCTTTGCCCGAGAGGACTTCGGCGACCTGTTTCAGACGCGTCGTTTGCAGGTCAAAAAATTCAGGATACGAGGTGTCTTCCGAGGCGACGGGGATACGCACATACGCGCAACGTGCCCCCAGCGATCCCGCCAGTTCAGCCATCGGGTGCAGCGTCCCGACCTGACTTGTAAAAATGTCGTCGGCCGCGTTCAGGTCAATATCCAGTTCGAATCCGCCGACTTTGATTTCGGCGGCTTTGAGGTATTTCGACGCGTCTTCGGGCGATGTTCGCTGTGAACGACGCACCATCTCGGTCATGTCGATGTCCATACCGCGAAAACCGTACGTCAATGCCAGTTCGATCAATTCGCTTTGGCGACCGTTAATGCCGAGTGCATCGGGCGAAAAGTTTTTTAACATGAGTGTGTGCCTTTTGTTTTGTGATTTGAGTGGTGTTCATCAGTCGTTCAGGGTGGCACGATCGACATTGGGCACCGTTCAACCGGTCGATCGTGCCGTCAAATCACGGTGGTAGCAGACTTGTGATTTCGGGCGTAGCGGGGCAGAGTATCGCAGAATAGAGGTGTCCGAGCCAATGGGGCTTGCATGGGTCGATGCCGCCGATCACGGCCGATACGTTGATCCGGTGGAATCGGCTCAGGGCCGATCGGAACCGCCCGAATGCCATCGACGGGCCTCTCATGAGCATCCGGCAGAAGTTTGGCTCGGCGTCTTTCGCAAAGAGGACGTCCCGACCACCATGTGATTATTCTTTCGGCTCATTTCCCCTTGGTTTTTCACGTGCCTGACGATTCAACCCGCAATGAACTCCAAACGCAGCGCAACGGGCATGCCGGCGTCGTCTTTTTGGGCACCGGCACCAGCGTGGGCGTGCCGGCACTGGGTTGCCAATGCGAGGTTTGCCGCAGCACGGATCCGCGAAACAACCGCACGCGATGCGCCATCGTGATCCAAACGGCAAAGGGAAACATCCTGATCGACACGCCGCCCGATTTGCGGACACAGTTGCTGCGCGAGAAAATCGGCTTGGTCCATGCCACCGTGTTTACCCATGAACATGCCGACCACATCTTTGGACTGGATGACTTGCGACTGTTCCCGTTCCGTCTGGGCGGTCCGATGCCGCTGTACTGCAACGCGGAAGTCGAGCAGCGTATTCGTAAATCATTCGATTACGCGTTTATCGAACGCCAGCACACTCATCCCGGCGCCGTCCCACAGCTGGAATTCAGCCGGATCGATACGTCGCCGTTTGAGGTCTTTGGTGTTCCCTTTGTGCCGATACCGATGAAACACGGCCCACACTTCAACGTATTCGGATTTCGCATCGGCAACTTTGCGTATTGCACCGACACGAACGAGATTCCAGAGTCGTCGATGCGTCTGCTCGCCGGGGTCGATACGTTTGTGATTGGCGCATTGCGTGAGCGAGTCCATCCGACGCATTTCAACGTTGAACAGGCGGTCGCGGTGGCTCGCCAACTCTCGCCACGCCAGACCTGGCTGACGCATTTGTCACACGATCTTGATCACGCAACGACGTCGTCGCAGCTTCCCGACGGAATCGACTTGGCCTACGACGGCCTGCGTTTGGCGATCGAACTCGATCCGACCGTTACGAATCGTTCCTAGAGCCTTTTTTGATCCAAGGTTCTATGTCGATTGAACACGAGGATCGCGAAAGCGTATCCGGATCAGCGGCGGGAAAATCTTATGGGGACAGATCGTGACGTTCGAACTAACATCGGATGCCGTCGAACGAAGGTCGCAATTTAGTACTGACCCACGGCGGCCTGCGCAGACGTTACGCTGTGTATCCTCCAGATTCAGCGAATGATTGTTCGCGACCTGTTTCCCATTGATCGAGCTGTCATGGTTGCACCCGACACCCCTTCACCCGAGCGTCAATACAACACCAAGCTCGGCTTGATACTGTTTGTTGTGTATTTAATCCTGTATCTCGGGTTTGTGTTGATCAACGCATACCAAGCCCAGGTCATGGAAACCATTGTTTTTGCCGGGCTGAATCTAGCCATCATCTATGGTTTTGCCCTGATCGTGATCGCGCTGGTATTGGCGTTGATTTACGGAGCGGCTTGCCGAACCGAACCCCTGGCATCATCACCCGAGAAAACATCCGACTCGGCCGAGCATACGTCTGTTCAAGGAGGGAACCAAGAATGATTTACGATCCTTCCTGGATTGCCGTTGGCGTCTTCATGGCGTTCGTCGGACTGACCGTCGGTCTTAGCTTTTTCCTGGGTCGCAAGGCGAAATCGTCCGAGGGATACTTTGCCGCGCACGGCCAAATCCCCTGGTTCGTCAACGGAGTCGCCTTTGCGGGTGACTATCTGTCTGCCGCCTCGTTCCTAGGCATCTGCGGAATGATCGCGGCCTACGGCTATGACGGCTTCCTTTATTCAATCGGATTCCTAGCCGGCTGGATCGTCGCGTTGTTTGTCATCGCCGAACCGATGAAACGGCTCGGACGATTCACGTTCGCCGATGCGCTCGATTCCACGTTTGACTCGCGCGGCATCAAGGCCGCCGCAGGACTCAGCACGCTGATCGTCAGCGTCTTTTACTTGATCCCGCAAATGGTCGGTGCCGGTTCTTTGATTCAACCGTTGCTTGGCTTTCCGCATTGGGTCGGCGTGGTGATGGTGGGCATTGTCGTGATCACAATCGTGGTGACCGCCGGCATGGTGTCGACGACTTGGGTGCAGTTCTTAAAAGGATCCCTGCTGGTCTTTTTCAGCGCAATCCTGGTGGCGTTGTTGCTTAGCCGAGGTTTCGAAACAAACAACGAAGCGTTTCAGACGATCGGACCGCTGACGGCGGAGGAATTGAATGCCTCTCAGATCAACGGACGCAATGTGCTTTCGTCAGACGATGGCTGGCAAGAACATGCCGAGTTCGTGCGCCTCGCCCGAGCCAACAACGACGGATTTGACGTCTTTCATGTCGACCAATCCGACGATGGAGCCGTGCTGCGACAAGCTCAGTCGGTTACCAAGATAGGCGGCGAAGTGTTCATCGACGGCGCGCCACGCGGACGCGATGACAGCGAGCGTGAACTGCAGCCGGTCGGCTATGTTTCAAAGCTTCCCGGTGACCAGCAAAAATCCGGTCCGCTCGGCCCGATCAGTTTCTTCACCACACTTAGCGAGAGCGAAGTGATGCTGTGGCGAGACAAAAAAATCACTCACGCCGAAGGCGCCACAACGGTTTATTACCAAAAGCCCACCACTGGCCCCCAAGTCTTGCGTCCGGGTGAGCACCCAAAATTTGCGGGCATCCGTACCGGCGATCCGAAAGACCAACTGAATTTTCTGTCACTGATGCTGGCGTTGTTCTGTGGCACCGCATCGCTGCCACACATTTTGATTCGTTACTACACCGTCAAAGACGGTGCCGCGGCACGCAAGAGTACCATCGTCGGGATCGCAACGATCGGATTCTTTTACGTGTTGACGCTGTACCTGGGCCTGGGCGCCATGACCAGCGGCGCACTTGACCTGACCGATTCGAACATGGCCGCGCCGCTGCTCGCACGCAGCATCAACCAGTGGCTATTCGCCATCATTTCGGCCATCGCATTCACGACCGTGCTGGGCACCGTCAGCGGATTGATCTTGGCCAGCAGCGGAGCGGTCGCGCACGATTTACTGGGCGGTGTTTTGGGGATCAAGCTGTCCGGAGACAAACAAGTTCGGGTCGCAAAGATCGCCGCCGTGATCGTCGGCGTGATCGCCATCGTCTTGGGAATTTTGTTCAAAGAATTGAACGTCGGCTACCTGGTCGGATGGGCCTTCAGCATTGCGGCAAGCGCGAATTTACCCGCGCTTGTGATGCTGTTGTTCTGGAAACGAACGACCAAGCAAGGCATCATTGCCAGCGTCGTCGTGGGAATGTTCAGCTCGCTGGGATGGATCCTGCTGTCCGGTGACACCTACAAAAGTGTCTATGGCTGGGACCCGGCCGATGCGATCGCGCCGTTCAGCCAGCCGGGAATCGTGACGATTCCACTGGCATTCCTGACGTTAATCGTGGTCTCACTGATGACCGATCCACCGGAAAAAGCGATCTAACGCATCGCTGGAAAACGGCACAGAATGACATTCTGTGCCAGTTTCCGAAAAGCTCACTCAGGCTAGTTCTTCGAGTCGGCCGCTGCTGTCGCCGATCGATTCCGCCGGAGTTCCCATGACGTCAAGCATGGACAAGAACAAGTTGCCCATCGGTCGCTCGCGCGACGCGACGATGTGTCGGCCGGTCTCGATCCGACCACCAGCTCCGCCGGCCAAGATGATGGGCAAGTCGTGGTGATCGTGGCGATTGGCGTCACTCAGTCCACTGCCATACAGCACCATCGATTGATCAAGCAGTGACCCGCCCGCATCAGTGGTCTCGTTCATGCGGCCCAGGAAGTAAGCAAACTGCTCGACCAAATACTTATCAATGCGTTGCAGCTCGACCAGTGTTTCTTCGCGATTGCGGTGATGGCTCATCGAATGGTGCGCGTCTTTGATACCCAGCTCGGTGTATCGACGTTTTCCGCCGGCATTGTCCAGCATGAATGTCGCAACCCGCGTCACGTCGGTCTGAAACGCAACGACCATCAAGTCGTACATCAGCCGCGCGTGCTCCCGAAAACTCTCGACGCGACCATGCGGGACATTCAAATCCGGCATCGCTTGAGCGTCTTCGTGTTCGGACCTTTCGATCCGCTTTTCGATTTCGCGCACGCTCGAAAAGTATTCGTCTAACTTGCGACGATCATTCGATCCTACCTTGCGATGCAAACGATCAGCCTCGGCCTGGACGACATCAAGAATACTCTTGCGCACAAAGTCTCTTTCGCGACGTTTCGCACTGTCGCCAGAGCCGAACATTCGCTCGAATGCTTGCCGCGGAATGATCTCTTTGGGCATCGGACGACTTTCGTCACGCCACGAAATGTTCGACGAATAGGCACAGCTGTAACCGCTGTCGCAACTGCCCGCGTTGCGACTGCCTTCCAACCCCAACTCGATCGACGACAGCCGCGTTTGACCGGCAAGCTGGGTCGCCGCGACTTGATCAACCGAAATTCCTAGATGGATGTTCGTACTGGTTTTCGTCGGACGGGCAGCCGTCAAGTAAGTTGCGGCACAGCGAGCGTGATCGCCAGCACCATCTTTGTACCCGCGACCGTTGTCGTGCGCCAGACCCGAAATCACGTTAAGCTTTGACTGAAATGGCTTCAGCGGCTGCAGTGTTTTGGAAAGCTGCCAATGATCAGCCTCGGCTTTCTCGGGCTTCCAATCGCGCATGATGGCGCCGTTGGCAAAGAAGACGCACGCCATGCGCACCGGTGTCGACACGTTTTCCTCCGATGCGAACGCGCTCCGCGACATCGGCGTCATCGCTTCGAGCAACGGCAATCCCAAGACGCAACCCGCACCTCGCAGCACGGTTCGTCGGTCGATCTTTGACTCAGTCAATTCAGGAAGACTCATCACGGTTCCATTGAAAGTAAAGAAAGGGTCGACTGCGAACGACGCCCAACACCAAGTCGGCAAAACGAAAACCGTCTGCCTCTGTCGCGGCGATGATCTCTTCAACGCTGCACTCATCATAGGGCGTCAATTCGCGTCCGAGGGCATACGTCATCAACCGACGCGTGACGGTTTTGGCAAAAGCGACCTTTTCGCTGCGCGCTAACATTTGGCTTAATTCGGCGGCACCGTTGAATCGCCGTCCGCCGGGCAGTTCACCGTTGGCGTCGATCGGATCCTTGCCATCGGCTTCACGGTACTGCCCGATCGCATCGTAAACTTCCAATCCGAACCCAAGCTGATCCATCACACGATGGCAAGCGGAACATGCGGGACTTGCTCGGTGCAATTCGAGTTGCTCGCGCAGTGTCATGCCACCGTCGCTTCCCTCGGACTGTTCCAGTTCGGGCACGCCTGGCGGTGGATCGGGCGGCGGCGTCCCCAAGACGTTTTCGAGAATCCATTTGCCACGCATCACGGGTGATGTACGAGTCGGGTTGCTTGTCAGCGTCAGCACGCTGGCGTGCGATAACACGCCTCGCCGAGGCGTTTGCGCCAACGAGACTTTGACAAAGTCCTCCGCGGACATTTCCTGCGAATTCTTGCCTGCCATTGGGATCCCGTAGTGGCCGGCGAGTCGCTGGTCGACAAACGAATAATCAGCCGTCAGCAACTCGTTTAGCGGCAAATTGTTTCGAGCGACGTGCATGAACAGCAACTCCGTTTCTCGCCGCATTGCGGCGGCCAACTCATCTTCAAAATTGGTGAATTGCTCGGTATCCGCTTCATGCACGTCAAGGTTACGCAGCCCCAACCACTGCGAGGCAAACTGTGTCGCGAGCGAATCAGCACGGTTGTCTGCAATCATGCGTTTGACATGTGACGCGATGCCCTTGTCATTCAACTTGCCTTTCTCTGCGTCACGCAAGAGCGTTTCGTCCGGCAAACTGCTCCACAAAAAGTACGACAGTCGCGTTGCCAATTGAAACGGGTCCAGTGGAACACTGCCGTCACTCTCGGGCGTGGATTCCGCGCTGGGCGTTTCAACCCGGTACAGGAAATTCGGCGAGACCAGAACCGCTGAAATTGCGATCTGCAGCCCCCGATAAAAGGATTCGCCACGCTCGGTCGCATCGACGACCAATTTCACATAAGGCCTTACGTCTTCGTCGACGACAGGCCGTCGGAAGGCGCGCCGCAGTAACGGACGCAAACACTCGGCGGCCGACTTGTTGACGTCCACCCAGCGCCCGTCCTTTTGTCGCGGCAAATCGCGGATCAGTTTGTCTTGGCCTGCAGGCAGCTCATCACGCCGCGGACGGATCGGCCCAGAAACGGCAAGCCGCCGAATCATCAATGAATAATGGTCTTCGTCAACATCACCGGACACCTGCAACGCGGTCTTTGTTTTTTCTCGGCCCAGCGCTAACCGTTCCGGCGTCAGTTGATCGATCCGATCGAAACGCGTCGTTCCCACCTCATACGGTTCATCGTCCGGAATTTTGCTCAGGATGAAACGGTGCTCACCGGGTTCCAGTTCAAGCGTTACCGCTTCGTAATCGTTGCTCCCGCCGCCGCCAAAATGACGCAGAGTCACGACCGCACGCAGCAAACCGGTTTGGTCGTAAAGTCCGACAGTCGACAGCGTGTGATGACGTCGACCGTTGCCGCCATAGATACCGAATCGATACTCGCCGCGACGTGGCACACTGAATTCGGTCCAGACGTAAGAACCCGGCGCGAGGTATCGACCGAAGAATCGACCCGTTTGGCTGTCCCCTTCGACCAACAGTTTTTCACTACTGCGATCCACATCCGCTTTCGGCAACGAATCCGGATCGACGATCACCTGCGACGCGACGTATTCTGCCGCCGAGAAGTATTTCTCCATCAACATCGGTGACAACGTCAGCAAGTCGCCGTTGTTATCAAACCCGGCGCCGACTTCGTCCGATGGAAACGCATCGGCGGGCTGCAAATCGATTCCGAATAAATCTCGAACCGAATGGTTGTACTCGGCGCGGTTCAATCGCCGCGCCGTCACCTTGCCGGGGCGCGGTCGCGTATCACACGATACGGCGTACAGCGTGTGGTCCAGCGCCATCACTAACCGTTTCCGCTGCTGCTCAGTCAGCGTCTCGGCATCATCGGGTGGCATTGCTCCGAAGCGAACCATTTCGAGAACTCGCTGCATCGACCCGGTAGATTCTGAGACCCCGTCGATCGTCGCAAACGATGAAAGATCCAGTTCGGCTTCGGCGTTGTCGCTGCTGTGACAGTCCAAACAGAATTGCTGGATCAGCGGCCAACCCTCTTCGCTCCATTTCGATTCGATTGATGCATCAACCACCGACGTATCGGCGGCCAAGCAGGACGCCGTAGCAACGACGGCCGATGTAACCATCAGCCCGGTGACTTGCACCAGCGCTGCGGCGGGTCGGAAAGAATACGCAGATCGATTCAACGATAGAATTTCTTAAGCGAGGCGGGATCTAACATTGCCCAGGGCTGCGGCAAGGAATCACGCCACGAGCCAGGAAAAATGTTGTAGGCAGGATTATGGGAGGGCAGGCCGGGGTCGGCGGTTCAGCTTGGCCGTGCACCGGCACGCGGTGCAGCCCTCCACTATAGAATACCGACGAAATCACACCAGAGAAAACAAACAGTGAACGCAAGTTCACTCGAATGTCGTCAGCAAGTCCGCAGGAATGCGCGACGGTCGACCTTCTCGGTCAATACAAGCGATCACAGACTCCGCTTCGACGATCAAATCGCCGTCTCGTCGGATGATGTACTGGTGTCGCATTCGGACCTTACGGATTTCCACAACGCGGGTCTGCAGTTGCAACAGATCATCGAATTCGGCCGCTGCGTGGTACTTAATGCTCATTTCCGCCACCACAAGCATCAATCCAGAGTCTTCTAAGTGCTTGTAACTGACACCGGCCGAACGGAGCATCTCGACCCGCCCGCGCTCGAAGTAATTCAAATAGTTGCCGTGATGAACGCGTCGTTGGCCGTCCGTTTCCTGGTAAGCAACGCGGATTTCCAGTTCGTGTAGTTTGTTTGACAACGTGCTTGGCATCACTGAGATCGCGGACTTTGAATTGCCTGCAAGGCGAACGAAGCCTACACTTGCCGCTTCACAGAGGCCATAGAGGACTTCCGCCCCGGCATCGAAAGACGGAACGCCACGGTCGTATCCACGCATTTCAAGAAGAATTAGCGATGAGTTTTGGTGAGGATTCTGGTACCGCCTTTCAAACCATGCGAGGCCGCAACTTTCCGGCCATCCGCCAGTTCACGATCTTTCTGGAAAATCGTGTTGGTCAGTTGCTGGAGGTGCTCAAGCGATTCGAAGGCACCGGCATCCGCGTCGTTGCGTTGTCGATCAATGACGCGGCCGAATGTGCGTTCGTCCGCTTTCTCGTCAGTGACGCCGACCGTGGCCGAGAAATCCTCGAACGCAGCGGGCTGGCCATCATCGAAACCGACCTGATCGGCGTCGAACTGCCTCCCGGACCACAACCGCTATTGCGAGTTTGCACCGCGCTGCTGCAGTCGGAACTGAACATCATCCAGGCTTATCCATTGATCATCCGCCCCAACGGTAATCCCGCAGTGGCCTTGATGGTCGACAACATCGAATCGGCGATGGTCACCCTGGATGAAAAAGGGTTCACAATCATCACCGAAGGCGACCTGGAAGACGATCCGACGACAAACCAATAGAGCTGGCCACGGACCAGTCGCCGGCAACCAACCCGTCGCCGGCAGCGGTCTCATGCGATCGACGAATCTAGCGCCACGAGTCCACCGCCACGGGGCGTCTTCTTTTCAAACGAGGGTCATTGCGATCCAGGCCCGCCGAAGCAGGCCCAGTGAATTAGGCCCAGTCAAGCAGGCCCAGTGTGTCCGGCCGACTAAAACTCTTCGTCGATAATCTCTTTCGACGCTCGTGTCCCGAGGGCACCCCAAACACCGTAGGGACTTTCAGATCCCGGCACCGATTCATCCATACCACCGAGCCAAACATTGCCGTGGTGGATGTCACCGGCATCGATCGAATCGGTGAAGAACTTCACCGCGCCGTCTGCCATCAGCATGTGCGATCCGCCTTGGTGTCGGCTGCTGGTGGACGCGACGCCCGCCGAACTGACCGTATCGGCAAGACACAGTTCCATGTTCGGTGGACGAATGGTGTTAAACGCGCTGAAGACCGTGGAACCGGATGCCCAGCGATACCCGCGCCCCAGCGCAGGCCCGGCCAGCGTGGGCGGCGTTCCGTTAACCCAAAACAGCGGACGCACAGGGTCAATCTGTCCATCATGTTCGCAGTGATCGGGTTCGTCGCGAATGTCATCGGCCAATCCCATGTTCAATGAGGCCGACGTCCGCTTGTCACGATCGCCCAGGTCGGTTGCGATTTCGCCCGCCATGAACGTAAACGCCATGCCATCCAGGATGTCGCGGAACTTCGTTGTTTGTCTCGGCACGAATATGCCACGGCATGCAGCGCGGGCTTGCTGCGATGTTGCCGATGTGCCCCGAGACAACACATCCATACTGACTTGCGTCGCCCCATTTTCCATGCGATGAATCGAATCGCCCAAACAAGCGGCATAGTTCGTGCGACCAAAACCGGGCAGACCGATCCCGGGATCGCTGGGACAGCGCAATGTCGGGATTTCGCTCTGCCATGGCTTGTATTGATTTTGACTTGTTCGCGGCCCCATCGCCGGCCAGGGCGGCGTTTGCATCATGCCATCGACGCGCTCGGAATTAGGATTGCTGATCTGTTCCCAAAGTGCTTGTTGCTCAAAGAACGGTGTTGCCGCGACCCAGATCGACAAATCCATCCGATTGGATGTATCCGATGCGGCTGGTTGGCCGTTGACCCAGGTTCCGCCGCGATGCTGGGGCAATTGGTTGTAAGCGGAATGATAGTTGTGCAGCGCTAAACCGAGTTGTTTGAAATTGTTGCTGCAGCTCATCCGGCGAGCCGCCTCACGTGCGGCTTGCACGGCCGGCAACAACAAACCGACAAGAACGCCGATGATGGCGATGACCACCAATAATTCGACCAGTGTGAACGCGCGGCGGCGCGCATGAAAGCGTAAAGACATCGTAACAGGCACCTTAAAAAAACAGATTGAATGACCAAAAATACTCTCGCCACGCGCAGGCACTTTGGCCTTCATCCGCGGCGATTGACCGACAGCACGCTGTCAGCAAAGAAACGGGGTCAAACAATCGATGGTGGACCTCGCGCTGGGTCGCTACCCAACACTTGATCGCGAGGATGCCTGATCGAGGCAAGTCGAAAAACACGACATGCAACCAAGTCGTCGCAAACGGCGGGACGATCTGCAACGCGATCGGTACATAGCGAACGAGCAGAACAGAGCACACACAAGCCGTCGCAATCCACGACCGGGTGCCCGGGAACGAAACGGGACGGACGCTTAGCATCGTGATCGCAATACGCAACGTTCTTGCTCGAGACGCTTTCGGTCGAGTCGCCATACGTCGCAGCATTGCCCGTCGCAGCATTGCCCGTCGCGACACTGCCCGCGATCGATTTCGAACCCGCGATGGGCTCCGAGGTCTTGGCGTGGCCCCAGTCAGCAAACGTCTCGTGCGAATGACCACAGCACGAGGAACAATCTTGCGGGTCATCGGCGAACCGCAAACCGGCATCGGCCGGGATGGATTGGATCGGCGAACCGATCAAACTGGTTTCGCAACACGCTGAATCGCCGCCGCCGTGGGCTCCCACATGCGAGTGATGGACACTCGCGTGATGGTGATGATGCATCGCCGGCAGCAGCCATCCACCGATGACGTATGCGAAAAGCGCGATGCGGGAGGTCCAATTCAACAAAGCAGGACGTTGGGTTGCGTTGCGAGTAACAGGTTTAAGCCAATTTTGTTCAGATCAATCTAGAGAGGCGACAAATATTCGACCAGCGACGAAAGACCATTTCGCGAAATCTTCATCTGTGTCAATACCGATTTCAAGCTCTGAAAGTCAAGCTCGCTGATTCTCAAGGCTCAAGCGTGCCCCTGTCGGAACGCGACCGTCCTGCCGCGCCGGTCTTCGGCATCACGCCCGCCCGATTATACCTGGCAAGCCGCGATTGACACCTTCATTGCCAAGGGCAGACCTTTATTGCCAAGGGCAGACCGAGCACGACTCGGGCGCCTACTTCAGTAACGCGTGAAACAGCCGTTGAACACGTGTCACGAACGCCGAAACACGCCATTTGCGTTGATTTCGACCAAATTCACGGTGTCCGAATATTTTCCGGTCCCACGCACCACGACGACGTCGCCTTTTTCGATTCCCAGCAATTCCCGTGCATCTGTGGCCAGCACGTTTCCGTCGCTATCCAAAATTTTCACGACCACTTTCGGAGCCTTTTCAAGCTTGCGTTTACAAAAGGGACAGTTATCCGCGTGTTCGGGATCGCCCGCTGCGTGATCTTGATCTGGCAACTCGGACAACATGAACGAGGCTTGGCCCGCCTCGAACGGTTCGTGGTCACCCGCATCGACTCGGCCCACCAAAACGATTGGCCCCATCTCCGTGTTTGACTCCATCGCCTCCGTCGGTGTCTTGGCACCGGAGGGTTCTGTGGACAAAACGAAGGACGAATCGGCGGTGGCGTTCTTGCCCGTTTCGCTCGCTTGCTCACAACCGACGATGCCCATGGTGGCGATCAGCAGTGTGAAATAGCCGGCGAATGGCATGCACCTGACACTTGGCCTGATGGCAAACGGGAATCGATCCATTTCTCACTCCTTGGTATGGCCGGCATGTTCTTGCAACGTCTTGACCGCCGCGTCGATTGACGCAGCGACTTCGCTGTATTCCTTGCCGCCGTCAGAATGAAAGGTTTCATCAACGGCGGTGTAGCTATCGAACAGCTCATCGACGGCCACGGTCAGTTCTTCCTTGTGCTCCGCACTTTCACCACCGTCCTTGACCAGCGATTCAATGCATCCCAACAGGCGGCCGATCTCGTGAAGTGGACCGTGGGCCGCATCGAGATCATCGGCCTTGAACGCGTCTCGAATCGTATTGCGAAGCTGAACCAGTTCGGTCAACGCATCGGCAAGGTTGTCGGGTAATTCTGGCTCATCGAGTGAGACCAAGCTGTCCGCATCGAGTCCCGCCGCGTCCGCATCGATCGTGGTCGTTGCGCCATGATCGTGGTCATGGTCGCCATGCCCGTGGCCCTCATGATCGTGGCCCTCGTGTTCATGTCCCTCGTGATCATGATCGTGGTCATCGTGGCTGGCCGCGGCCGTTTCGTCGGGGCTGTCCGTCGAAGCCGAACCGCCGCAGCCCGCGACAAGGAGACTCGCCGCAACCATCGGAACGCTAAATAGGGTGAAGGCCGCACGCATTGAATTGGCTCACAACAGAGAGAGTGGGGGGATCCAGAAATTTACGAAAGTTGCCTTGCTGGCAGCACAAGTTTCGCCAGCCCGGCAAGCTTCATTAGCCCGGCAAGTCTCCTCGGCTCCGCAAGTTCCTTCGGCTCAGCAAGTTTCGTCGGCAAGTTTTTTACGACAGAAACCGAGCGAGCAATCGACACCTACGCAGGCGACCGACCGCTGGTTCGCCATCGGCTTGCCTACAAGCATCAGGAAAGCCGCTTGGCCAGACCGCAGCCCGGCGATGCATGCTTTCGGCAGATGCTCTCGAGCAGACACCGTCACGCAGATGCCCAGTTAAGCAGATGTCCAGTTGAGCAGATGCCGCTGGCAACCGCGAACTCAAACACTGCCTCAAGCGCTGCGGCTGTTGCGTCGGCGATCACTTTCTTTGAGCACGACTTTTCTCAGCCGGATGCTCTCAGGCGTGATTTCGACCAGTTCGTCATCTTCGATATATTCTAGCGCGGCTTCCAGTGACAAATCGCGTGGCGGTTTCAGAATTACGTTCTCGTCGCTGCCGGACGCCCGCATATTGGTCAATTTTTTCTCTCGGCACGGATTCACCGTCATGTCGTTTTCACGAGCGTTTTCGCCGACGATCATGCCTTCATAGACCTCCGTACCGGCGGGGACCAGTAACTCACTGCGGTCCTGCAGCCCGAACATCGCGAATGGCATTGTCTTGCCGCTGACCATCGAGATCAGCACGCCATTGGCGCGCTTGGGCAGGTCACCTTCGATAGGACGATAACTGTCAAAGCGGTGATGGATGATCGCGGTGCCGCGGGTGGCATTCAGCAGTTTCGTCCTCAGACCGATCAGTCCTCGCGATGGGATTGTGAATCGCAGCAAGCTGTATTCGCCTCGCTGGTTCATTTCTTCCAACTGACCACGTCGGAGTCCGACCAGTTCCATCACCGGCCCCATCGTCTCGGTGGGAACTTCCACGCGCAACGTTTCGAACGGTTCGTGTTTCTTTCCATCGATCTCTTTAAAGATCACACGTGGCTTGCCGACGCTTAACTCGAAACCTTCGCGGCGCATCGTTTCGATCAAGATCGCCAAGTGTAAAACGCCACGGCCTTTGACGGCGTAGGCTTCGGCCCCTTCGACCATTTCGACCCGCAACGCCACGTTGCGTTCGAGTTCTTTCTCAAGCCTGGCCTTTAACTGGCGCGTCGTCACGTACTTGCCTTCGCGACCGACCATCGGCGACGAGTTCACGCTAAAGACCATTTCCAATGTGGGCTCATCCACTTTCAGTCGCGGCAGCGCGTTGTCGGCGTCGACGGCCCCGACGGTGTCGCCAATTTCGACATTCGGAAAGCCTTCGATTGCGACGATGTCACCGGCGGATGCGGATTCAGCAGCCACACGCCCGAGGTTATCGAAAACGAACAATCCGCCGACCTTTTGTTTCGACACGCCGTCCGCACCATGCAGGTCGATCGTCTGTCCGGCCGTGATGGTCCCGGCCTCGATGCGCCCGACGGCGATTCGCCCGACGTATTCGCTCCAGTCCAGCGTGGTCACCATCATCTGCAGCGAAGCATCCTGGTCGACGTCGGGACCGGGCAACTTGTCGACCATGAGATCCAGCAAGGGTCGCATGTCGGTCGACAACATCTCGGGCGACGTCGTGGCAAACCCTTCCTTGGCGCTAGTGAAGACATAACTGGCGGTATCCAGCATGTCTTCCCCACCAAGCTCGGCGAGTAGTTCTAATCCCTCATCAAGTGCCTCCAGCGGTCGACCGTCAGGACGATCGACCTTGTTGACCACGACAATCGGCGTGACGCCCGCCTGGATCGCTTTTTCAAGCACGAAACGCGTTTGTGGCATCGGGCCTTCGGCGGCATCGACCAACAGCAGACAACCGTCGGCCATTTTCACGACGCGCTCCACTTCGCCACCAAAGTCCGCGTGGCCGGGCGTATCGATCAAATTTATTTTGACGCCGCGATAGGGGATCGCGATATTCTTTGACAGAATCGTGATGCCGCGCTCTCGTTCCAAATCGTTGGAATCGAGAATACGCTCGCCCTGCAATTCCGTATCACGAAATTGGCCGCTTTGACGCAGCAGACAATCAACCAACGTGGTTTTACCGTGGTCGACGTGAGCAATGATGACGATATTTCGGATGTCGGAGCGGCGCAAAGGGATCGTTTCAATTCGGCGAGGCAGTGATTGACAGAAATTTCAGCCGGTTATCTGACCGGCTGATCCATTTCCCGTCGAGACGTACCAGGAAAGTCACGTGGCCGTCCAGAGGGCAGATACCCTTGCGTCGCTCTACGGGTCGATCAAGCAACGTTAGCCAGCGGTGACAATGAAATCATGGGCGGCCGAAATGCAATGGCGTTGCGAGTTTTGATGCGCTGTGTAATATTTCCGACTTGAAAGAGTCTTCTGGGACTCTGCTTCCCCCAAAAGTCCGCTGCGACCACTCCGACGCTGCGGACTATTGAACGAATCGACTTTGTGAAAAATATCACAAGCTTCAGGGCTGGTTTTTCGCAGCCGATTCCTGGATGTGACGCGAGCACGACAATTCGATGACGACCATCAAACAGGGTTTGAATTTACCCATCTCGGGCGCCCCCGAGCAGCATATCGACGTGGCCAAACCGGCACGGCGAGTCGCGTTATTGGGCGATGACTATGTCGGCATGAAACCGACGATGCTGGTCGCCCCCGGCGAGCGAGTAAAGCTGGGGCAGCCCGTATTCGAAGACAAAAAGACCGAGGGCGTCATCTTTACGTCGCCGGCATCGGGCACGGTTGCGGAAGTCAATCGTGGGCTGAAACGCAAATTCGAATCCATCGTGATCGACGTCGACGGCGACGATGCGTATCAGTTCGATGCGGCACAGGGAGCCGATCCCGACGCTCTGGGCCGAACCGGAGTCACCGAACAATTAGTCGCCAGCGGATTGTGGACGTCGATCCGAACGCGACCTTTTGGCAAAATCCCGTTGCCCGGCAGCGTGCCCAGTTCGATCTTTGTCCAAGCGATCGACACGAATCCTTTGGCGGCCGATCCTGCGATCGCGATGTCGGACCGGAAGGATCAATTCAGCTTGGGTCTGCGATGCCTGTCGCAATTGACCGATGGCAAGGTCCACGTTTGCAAGGGCGAACAATCGGAAATCCCCGGCGCGGGAATCGACCGAGTCCACGTCGAAACTTTCGGCGGCCCCCACCCGGCCGGATTGGTCGGAACACACATTCATTTCCTCGACCCGGTCGGTCCCAACAAAACCGTTTGGTACATCAATTACCAAGACGTTTGCGCGATCGGGTCGCTGTTGACCACGGGCAAGCTGGACGTTCGCCGAATCGTTTCCCTGGCCGGCCCCATCGTGAATCAGCCGCGGTTGTTGGAAACACGCATCGGTGCCGACTTGCTGGACTTGGTCGACGGCGAACTTGCCCAAGACGTCAAGCCTCGCGTCGTTTCCGGCTCCGTTCTCTGTGGCCGCACGGCTGAGTCACCACGCCATTACCTGGGCCGGTTCCACATGCAGGTTTCGGTACTGCAAGAGGGCGACGAGCGTGAGTTCCTGGGCTGGCAAAAACCTGGTTTTGACAAATTTTCAACGACGCGTGTCTTTGCTTCGGCCGGCATGCCGGGCAAGAAATTTGACATGACCACCACCACACACGGCAGTGAACGAGCGATGGTTCCACTGGGGACCTACGAGAAAGTCATGCCGCTGGACATCTTACCGACGCAGTTGTTGCGAGCCTTGATTTGCCGCGACACCGACCAAGCGCAACAGCTCGGTGCGTTGGAACTCGAAGAGGAAGACTTGGCGCTCTGCACCTTTGTCTGCCCGGGCAAATACGAATACGGATCGTTGCTACGCGATAACCTGTCGACGATCGAACGAGAAGGTTAAGAACGAATATGAAACCACTCCGCGATGCCCTCGATAAAGTCCACCCGCTATTTGCGAAGGGTGGAATACTCGAGATGGCGTATCCCATGTACGAGGCGTTGGACACGTTCTTGTACACCCCCGGCGAAGTCGCCCACGGGTCGACTCACGTTCGCGATGGCATCGACCTGAAGCGAATGATGATCACCGTGGTCATGGCTTTGGTCCCTGTCACGCTGTTCGGAATGTGGAACACCGGCTATCAAGCCAACACCGCAATCCAAGAAATGGCCAAGGTCGGTATGGATCACCAGGGTGATTGGCATTACACCATTCACGAAGCGATCGGCTTTGAGAATGATCCGGCCAACCACGCCGACAATTTCATCTTGGGCGCAATTCACTTCTTACCGATTTACATCGTCTGTATGTTTGTCGGCGGACACATCGAATTGGTCTTCAGCGTCCTGCGAGGACACGAAATCAACGAAGGGTTCCTGGTCACAGGGCTGCTTTTTCCGTTGACGCTGCCGGCATCGATCCCATTGTGGCAGGTGGCGTTGGGCATCGCGTTCGGGGTCATCGTGGCCAAAGAGGTGTTCGGGGGAACCGGACGAAACTTCTTGAACGTCGCCCTGGCCAGTCGCGCATTCCTGTACTTCGCCTACGCCGGACAAATCAGCGGCGACAAGGTCTGGACTGCCGTTGATGGGTTCAGCGGGGCGACGGCACTTGGCCAAATGGCAAACGCTGCACCGAACATGGCCGGCGGCGAACCGGTACGCACCGCAGCGGTCGATTCGCTTTCGTCGATCGAATATGTGTGGGGTTCCACCGGGCAAATCACTTGGATGGACGCATTCCTAGGAACCATCCAAGGATGCATCGGCGAAACCAGCACGTTGCTATGCATCGTGGGCGCGGCCATCCTGATCGCGGCCGGCATCGGGTCATGGAAAGTCATGGCCGGCGTCGTCGGTGGTGCCGTTGTCACGTCGTTGTTGCTCAACGGCGTCAACACGGGGACCAACGCAATGATGGGCGTCCCTTTTTATTGGCATCTCGTGATCGGCGGACTCGCATTCGGGTTGGTCTTCATGGCAACGGACCCTGTCAGTGCCTCGATGACAGAGAAAGGCAAATGGATTTATGGTGCGTTGATCGGATTCATGACGATCTTGATTCGAGTCATCAATCCGGCGTTTCCCGAAGGCATCATGCTGGCGATTTTGTTCGGCAACGTCTTCGCACCACTGATCGATTATTTCGTAGTCCAGGCCAATGTTCGCCGGAGGGTTGCCCGCTATGCAACAACGTGATTCTGTTGGCAAGACAATTCTTGTCGCCACCGTTTTGTGCATCGTTTGTTCGCTGTGCGTCAGCGCCGCGGCGGTGGCACTGCGTGATCGTCAAGAAGAAAACAAAACGCTCGACCGCCAGAAAAACATTCTGGACGCGACCGGTTTGGCACTGGGTGAATACGGGAAACCGGCCGGTGAGCTAGACCGCGAACAAATCGACAATCTTTACAGCTGGATCAGCGAAAAGTTGGTCGATCTGGAAACGGGCCAGTACAACACCGATCTCGACATCGCGACGTACGATCCACGCGAAGCCGTCAACAAAGAAGATTCCAGTATCGCCATCGTCGAACCGAAATACGATCTGGGTGAACAACGCCGCGAAAAAGTCGCCAAGGTTTACTTCGTCAAGAAACCGGGCGAAGACAAAATTCGGCAAGTCGTGTTGCCCGTCTATGGCAAAGGGCTTTGGTCGACCTTGTACGGCTATCTGGCCATCAAGAACGATTTGGAAACAATCCAAGGACTGACCTTTTACGCTCACGGCGAAACGCCTGGTTTGGGCGGCGAAGTCGACAACCCGGCTTGGAAAGCACAGTGGACCGGACAAAAGCTGTATGACGAGAGCGGCGAACCGGCCGCCATGGTTTACAAAGGCCCGGCGCCTCCGGGAAATCCTTACAGCGTCGACGGACTCTCCGGTGCAACGATCACCAGTCGCGGCGTCACGAACTTAATTCGCTATTGGGCCAGCGACGAAGGCTACGGTCCGTTTTTGGATCAGCTTAAGAAAGAGACGGGAGCATAACATGGCAGCCGAAAAGCCCAGCAAGATCCTTTTGGATCCACTGATCGATAACAACCCGATCGCGTTACAAATCCTCGGGATTTGCAGCGCCTTGGCCGTGACGACCAAGATGGAAACGTCGCTGGTGATGAGCATCGCGGTGATCGCGGTCACCGCATTCAGCAACCTGGCGGTCAGTTCGATCCGACACTTCATCCCCAGCAGCATTCGGATCATCGTCCAGATGACCGTGATCGCATCGCTGGTGATCGTCGTGGATCAAATATTGAAAGCCTACCTGTACGACATCAGCAAACAGTTGTCGGTGTTCGTGGGACTGATCATCACCAATTGCATCGTGATGGGACGTGCCGAAGGATTCGCGATGAAGAACAGCGCCGGCCTTAGCTTTCTGGACGGGGTCGGCAACGGACTCGGTTACGGTCTGGTGTTGATGGTTGTCGCATTCTTTCGCGAGCTATTCGGCAGCGGTTCGTTGTTCGGCATCGAAATTCTGCAACTCGATCGCAACGGCGGTTGGTACAACCCGAACAACCTGATGCTGCTTCCGCCCAGTGCATTCTTCTTGATCGGATTCATGATCTGGGTAATCCGAGCCTACAAGCCTGAACAGATCGAAGAGGCGTGATTGAGTCATGATTGAACAATACCTAAGCATATTCCTGAAAGCTGTTTTCGTCGAAAACTTGGCGCTCGCATTCTTTCTGGGAATGTGCACGTTTTTGGCGATCAGCAAGAACGTAAAGACCGCGTTGGGCCTCGGCTTGGCCGTGATTGTGATTGAAGCGATCACAATTCCGGCGAACCAACTGATTTACTCGTTGCTGCTAAAGAAAGGCGCAATGGTTTGGGCGAACGGTTTCGTCTCGCCCTCGACAATCGACTTTTCCACCGTCGACCTGACGTTCCTCGGTTTCATTAGCTACATCGGCGTGATTGCGGCGATGGTGCAAATCTTGGAAATGGTGCTCGATAAGTTTTTCCCTCCGCTGTACAACGCGCTGGGCATCTTCCTGCCGCTGATCACGGTGAACTGTGCCATCCTGGGCGGTTCATTGTTCATGCAAGAACGCAACTACAACTTCGGTGAATCGGTCGTGTACGGCATCGGCTGTGGCGTCGGCTGGGCACTGGCGATCGCCGCCTTGGCAGGCATTCGCGAGAAGATGAAATACAGTGATGTGCCGCCACCGCTTCGCGGTTTAGGTATCACGTTCATCACTGTGGGTCTGATGGCGCTGGCGTTTATGTCGTTCAGCGGTATTCAGCTGTAATCAAAATAGAATTTTCAACAAAGCTTACACACTGGCGAGCTTCTACTGATGGGTACTGTGTTTCTTGGCGTCGCGATGTTCACCATCGTCGTGATCGCGCTTGTTTTGCTGATTCTGGCTGCCAAAAGCCAGCTGGTCGCGTCCGGCCCGGTCAAAATCATGATCAATCAGCAAAAAGAGATCGAAGTCCCCGCCGGCGGTAAGCTGCTGGGCGCATTGGCCGATGCGGGCATCTTTGTCAGCAGCGCATGTGGCGGTGGTGGTACGTGCGCACAGTGCAAAGTGAAAGTGACCGACGGCGGTGGCGACATCTTGGCGACCGAGAAAGGACACATCACCAAAAAAGAAGCGGCCGAGGGCGAACGGCTCAGCTGCCAAGTCGCCGTCAAGACCGACATGGTCGTCGAAGTCCCCGCCGAAGCATTCGATACCAAGAAATGGGAATGCACCGTCCAGAGCAACCACAACGTCGCGACGTTCATCAAAGAGTTCGTGCTGAAATTGCCTGAGGGCGAAGAAGTCGACTTCAAAGCCGGCGGTTACATCCAAATCGAATGCCCACCCCACGAAGTCGCGTACAAAGACTTTGACATCGAGGAAGAGTATCACGAGGACTGGGACAGGTTCAACATTTGGCGATACGTGTCCAAAGTCGACGAACCGGTCGTGCGTGCCTATTCGATGGCGAACTATCCCGGTGAAAAAGGCATCATCATGCTGAACGTGCGTGTGGCAAGCCCGCCGCCACGTGCACCGGAAGGCACACCGCCTGGAAAGATGAGCAGCTATATCTTTAGCCTGAAACCCGGCGACAGTGCCACGATCAGTGGTCCGTACGGCGAGTTCTTTATCAAAGACACCGACGCCGAAATGGTTTATATCGGCGGTGGTGCCGGAATGGCGCCGCTGCGAAGCCATATTTTCGAATTGTTCAAACGACAGAAAACGGATCGCAAAGTCAGCTACTGGTATGGCGGCCGAAGTCTGCGTGAACTGTTCTACATCGACCACTTCCGCGACATCGAAAAAGACTTCCCGAACTTTAAGTTCAATATCGCGCTGTCCGAACCGCAGCCCGAAGACAACTGGGATGGGTATGTCGGATTCATTCACCAGGTCTTGCTGGATAACTACCTGAGCAAACACCCGGCACCGGAAGACATCGAGTACTACATTTGTGGCCCTCCGATGATGAATCAAGCTGTCTTCAAGATGCTGGATGATCTTGGCGTCGAGCCCGAAAACATCGCCTACGATGACTTTGGCGGTTAGGACCACCGTCCAAGCGGCGCAGACTTTCGTCGATGACGTGACTTTTCCAGTCGGTGGATGAGGCAGTACGATCGAACAGGGCTGACGAGATTTCAAATCTTTGATTTAGAATCGGTCATGCCCATTGGCCCCGCGGTCGCTTCCGCATCCGATCCTTCCACCGGCGGAAGGATGAAGTCACTCGCGATCTAAACCATCATGACATCTTCCCAAACGCGACGATTACCTTGGCTAATCGCGTCGCTACTTGCCATTGCGGCCTTCGCCATTGCGAACGATTCCAATGCGCAAGACGATCCCCGAATGCTCTCGTTCGGCGGTGAGACGATGGGGACGACCTACGTGGTCAAGATCTTTAATCCTCCCGAGTCCGAAGTTCCGTTTCCGTTTCAGGTCGATGCGGAACTGCGGCGGGTTAACGACGAAATGTCGACCTATTTAGCTTCGTCAGAGATCAGTCGATTCAACTCAAGCGATTCCACGGACTGGTTTCCCGTCAGCGAGTCGTTCGCACGCGTGGTTCAGTTTGCGTTAGAGGTTTCCACAAAGACCGACGGAGCATTTGACGTGACAGTTGGCCCTTTGGTCGACGCTTGGAATTTCGGCGCCGGATCGGACCGGGATTCCGCACCGCAGGTACCGGACTCGGCCACGCTTGATCAATTGGCAAAGTCCATCGGTTTTGAAAATCTAAAGTCAAGATTGGAACCGCCGGCCATCCGCAAAACGAATCCAGATTTGCAGATCGACTTGTCGGCGATCGCCAAGGGCCACGGCGTTGATCGCGTCGTCGAATTACTGGACCGCGCCGGTGCCAAAAACGTCTTTGTCGAAATTGGCGGTGAAGTTCGCACCAGCGGTGACAAGGCGGGACAGTGGTGGAAAGTTGGCATCCAGTTGCCCGATGCGGCTAGAGACACCGTCATGGTGGCTCATTCGCTGAGCACCGATGCCGGAAACGACGAGGCGATGGCAACCTCGGGTGACTATCGCAACACGTTTTCCAGCGGCGGAATCCGCTACTCTCATACCCTGGACCCGATGACTCGGCGGCCCGTCACACACGACTTGGCAAGTGTATCCGTGTTGGCGGATTCCTGCATGGCGGCCGATGCCTGGGCGACGGCAATCAATGTCTTGGGACCGACCAAGGGACTTGAGGTGGCCGAGCAAGAAGGTTTGGATGCCTTGCTGGTCAGACGCACGGCCGATGGATACCAATTGAGCGGAACGGGAACACTCGCCCGCTACGCTCCGACGCCCAATTCACCCGGGGCAAACAACTCAACTGGGGCATCCGATTCAACCGACGCCCCCGAGGGAACAGACGCGACGGCGGAATCAGGCGGTTTCTTTCCGGTCATGTTGCTAACGACGCTTGCGTTGACGGTGATCCTGTTTGCAATGGCGATCGGAGTCATCTTTGGTCGTCGATCCATTAGTGGTTCCTGTGGCGGATTGGCAAACGAGCGCAACGATGACGGCAGTGTCAGTTGCTCGCTGTGCAGTAATCCCGATGACGCGTGCAAAGAATTGCGTGAACGCATGAAACGCAACAGCTAAGCATTGATCACTTCACGGATGTCCAACAGGTAAACCTGCCGTCCGCCGTCGTGCGGACTGTCGATGGCGACCTGCGTTCCATCTTCACTGCTTCGCGGGTGCGTGTCACAGCGCCACTCGCCACGATATGCCGGCGGGGCAGGGAAGTGCCCCAGGTCGACTCTTCGACCGCTGGGCACGTGATACAAATAGACGGTTTGACGAGACGTCTGCTTATCGGGATACGTGTCGTTTAAAATCCAATCGTCATAGGGTGCGGCCAGAAAAGTATTATGCCCGTTGCTCGGCATCTTATCGTGGCCGAGGGGGATGATGGTGTTGGTGCGGTCTTTGAATGTGTAAAACGCACTGGGACGTCCCTTGGGCCGCGTCCACATCGTTACCTCTTCGTCGTTTTTCCAGATAAAGTGCGACGTATAGCCGGACGGATCGAGGACGTACACGTTTCCGCCGTCCATATCGGCAGTGATCATACGCGTGACGAAATTGCCTTGGTAAGACAACGTCTTCGGATCGAACTGTGGCCGATAGCGATGCAAAACGATAAACCGGTCTCCGGCGGGATTGACCAGCAGGTGATTGAAATAGTGCCAAGCATTGGCATGCCGATCTCCGTCGGGCCACGCGATCTTTGCGGCGTCAGCAAGAGACAAGATCAACCGTTCTTCGCCCGTTTGCAAATCAACCCGCCAGATGCCTGATTCGGCCGGTGCGTGTTGTTCGACATACGGATCGGCTAAACCGTCATAGCCGTAACCCGGGCGCAGGTTATTAATGCGGCGAAAGTCGGCCGACAGACCAAAGCGTCCGTCGGGCGAAATCGTATAGATCGGTCGGGGCAAAGTCCGGACGGTCCGGTCAACCTTTCGATAGATCCGGCACACGAACTGGTCGCCTTCTCGATCGTTCCAGAGTATCTGTTGTCCTTCGTCGCCGACCCACTGCAACATACAACCTTGTTGCCATCCCCAGGCACGACTTTGCCCGATCGAGTGCCAACGGTCACCGTCGGCGGTATCGACGAAACCAACACCGATCGAATCGTCACCCGTCGGTGATCGACCCTCGAACGACACTTCATTGGCAAGCACGAGTTTACCGGACGGATCAAACTCACGTTTATCGTAATAGCCGAACCAATGATTCATTGGCCCTCGTGTGATCGCACGTGTCGGAACAAACGTTTCGAGAGGGCCGACACCGGCGGTGTTCGCTTGGTCGGCCCGCACCGCTGAAGCACTGACGGCGCCGACGATCCCTTGCAACCAGTAAGTCTGGAATTGGCGACGACTAAGCATCATGACCTTTCTTTCGCAGCAGTGAATGTTGGTGATCAATCCGTCTTTTGCCGAATTTACCCGTGCTCGCATTGGAAACGATTGTATCGAGTCGACCGACCTGATGGCGCTAACGCTCGCTGGCGACCGGACCGATCATTCCACGTTCGCGTCGTGAGTGAAAACGTGCCCGATCGAGCATCCGCGGACTGTGGTATCCCCACGAGTGTTTCTGAAAACTCACTGCGTCGTCCGCAATCGTCAGGACCGTCACATTCAGTTGGGGGGCCAAAAGACCGGACCTGTTTGGCACCGCCGGCGGACGCTCAAGCGAAGTTCGTAGCCTAGCGTTCAGTTAAGACGTTCCAACCCGATCGGACTGCCCAGCGTCGATCTGATGGAAGCCGATTCGGTTCAAGCGGATCTGGCAGAGGCCGATCTGGTAGCGTCTGATCTGATTGTGCCAGTGCACGAACCGATTCGATCCTCCGACGAATGCCCCAACGCCAATATGTTTCGCACGCGTTCCGCCAAACGACTCGATCGCAGCGTCCGTCGCGGAGTCGCGGTGGTCGAACTTGCGATCTGCTTACCGATCCTCGCGTTGATTTTGATCGCGACCACCGAAGCTTGTGTCATGCTGCAGTTGCAGCACAACCTGGCAATCACCGCCTACGAAGGCGCAAGAATCGGCATCATCCCCGGCACCAACAGCACGGCGGTCGAAGCGCAATGCTCGATGCTGCTGGATGACCGCAACATCAATGATTACACGATCACGATGCTTCCCAGCGACCCGACAACGCTGGATGTCGGCGACGCGTTCACGGTCACGGTATCAGCAGACTGTGATGCGAATACCGTCCTGGCGTCAATGTTCTTTGAGGGCAGACAACTGAACGAATCCGTTGTGATGCTCGCCGAATAGTCCAGCGTCCATAAACGTCTCGAGAACTTTTCACCCCTTCCATCGAGAGCAAACCCTGTGGCAGACAAGACAATGAAACGTCGTTCGGGATCGACCATGATGACCGTCATGATCTTGATTCCGGTGCTGTTCATCATGGCCGGGATGGCGATCAATCTGGCGTACACACAAGTCGTTCACGCCAAAGTACAGATCGTCGCAGACGCATCCGCTCGCGCCGCCGGTCGGGTGTATGCAGAAACGGGCGACGAAGCACTGGCACTGGCAGCCGCGCAACAACTATCAACGCTGAATCCGATCCAATCGGTGGTCATTCCGATCGAAGCGGGCGACCTGGAGTTCGGACTGAGTCAGCGAAATTCTCACAATCAAGCCTACTCGTTTACAGCGTCCGAAAACGGAAACGCGGTACGAGTCACGACGAACGCCTATGCGGCGGGTTCTGGCACAGGGATTTCCACCGTGTTTCCGGTATTCGGTCAGGGACTGGAAATCCGCACGGCCAAAACCGCAACCAATTCGCAGACGACGCTCGACGTAGCAGTCATTGTCGACCGAAGTGGATCGATGGCGTTCGCTGCAAATGAAGCCAGCAGTGGCGGCACACCTGCGGCGGCGCCGGCCGGATGGGACTACGGTGATCCGGTGCCACCAAACAGCCGCTGGCTCGATTTGGTTGCATCGGTCAATGGTTTTTGCGATGAACTTTCGCAAACCGCAAAAACGGAGAGAATTGGGCTGGTCAGTTATGCAAACACAGTATCACGCGACGTCGATCTGACCGAAACGTATTCGCTGATCAATGATCACAACATGAGCATCTCGTCCGCGTTTCACGGCGGAATGACGAATGTCGGTGGCGGCATCGAGGAAGGGATTCTGGCGGTCACTCACCCCTCGCTGAGCCGACCTTGGGCAAACAATGCGTTGGTCCTGATGAGCGACGGCAACCATAACACCGGTACCGATCCGCTGGTTGCCGCAGCATCAGCGGCCGACCAGCAGATTCCCATTTACACCGTCAGCTTTAGTGACGAAGCCGACCAAGTACTGATGCAACAGATTGCCGACATGACCGGCGGCACGCACTATCACGCGGTCGACGCTCAACAGCTGAACGAAGCGTTTCGCAAAATCGCACGACGACTGCCGTCGATGCTAACCGAGTAGGATCGATATGAATGGACTACGCAATCAACGTGATCGACAGGGTGCCGTCGCCGTCGAGTTCGCCATCGCCATCAGCATCCTGTTGATGCTGGTGTTCGCATCCATTGAGTTCGTGCGGCTGAATATGCTGCGACATTCGGTTGAACAAGCTTCGTACCAGGCGGCCCGCAAGGGAATCATTACCGGTGCAAAGGTAAATAACGTGAAGCAGGAAGCACAAAACCACCTAGCCTTGCTGAACGTCAATAACGCCACTGTTACCGTCACGCCAAACAATATCAAAGACGACACCCAAATCATCCAGGTGAACGTCAGCGTCCCCGTCACGGGAAACAGCTGGGTCGCACCGGTTTATTTTTTTGGTGACATCACCGGCCAAACAAGAATGCTGGCGGAACGGGCCGCAGCGGACATGGCCGACGCGCTTCCCTCGCCGACTACTTAAACATGCAGCGTCCGCAGCGCTAACGCAATTGTTTGCCGGACCGATCGTTGGAACCGTCACCGAGCGCGTTGTGCGAAAGTTGCCAATAGATCCAAGGACTCTCGCCTCGAGGCGTCAATTGCGCGCGGCGTGGCGCCGGCAACCGAGCCCGGACGACTTCATACAAGTCTTTCAACATCGACGCATTGTCCCCGTAATAGCTATGTCCCAGCAGGCTGAGATCGATTCCGCTCACGTCGATCGTTTCCACGCCGGGCACCACGACGATATCCGCGCCGCTTTCACCGGCTCGTGGATATCCATGCACCTGTTTTGATGCGACAAGTGCCTGATCGTCGGACGACGCATACAACGTCACTTGTTCGGCGACTTCTAAAAGCGACGGCGCTAAATCGCGCCGAAACCGATCGGCATCGACGTCCGGCGCAGCAAGCACGATCCGATCAAATGGCGGATCCAGCTCGCTGTCCCAATGCCAACGGATTTGTTGCATCGCGGCCGTCATCGGTCGATTCCCCATGCTATGAGCGATCACGTTGATGGAATCGGCTCCGCTCTCTCTTGCCAGAGCCAGCAAGAATGTTTCCAGATGTGTTCCCGTCCACGCCGCATTCGTTTCGTCGATCGAATAACCCAACAGCTTGCCTTGGCTCGGCCAGCTGTAGCACACCGGAACGCCTTCGAACGGAAGATCGACAGCGATTTGCGCGGTGCGTTGGACGGCCGACTCGAAATCGACATTGAACCCATGAATGAAAACAAGCAGATCGCGATCGGGTGACTTTGCAACCGTTTTCGATAGGCGGCTATTAAAATCAGCGTCCGTCAATTCGGTCGCACTCGTCAGGACGATGTGTTCACGCTGGTCTTCGCGTATTTCGAAACGCAGCAGACTCGGGCGTTCGACAACGCCTTTTTTGTGCTTGTCGGGAACCGTGACCTTGCAAACGCCGCGAACCAGCGTGCCTCGATCTCCCGTGTACGTCACGCCGTGTTTTTCGATACTGGCCTGCCCGGCAACCACGCACGCGCCGGCGAGCGCCCCGGTGACGCAACCCAACAATGTCGACATGGTGGCCGCCCTGGTTTTGCCAACGAGCCAACCGAGCGCCGAGAGCAGGAACAATCCGACCGAGACGCCAAAGAGTGTCACGAACGCTTTTTTCTGGCCGGTGACTTCGTAGGCTGATAGAGGTAACGGCCCGTGCATCCGATCGGTTGCGTAAAACACTTGGATCGTCGCAAAACCCTTTTCCGCATCGTGACTCGATCCCGCTGGCAAACTGGTGAAGGGCCCCATCGAATGAGATTCGGCAGTCGTCGCTTGAGATTCGGCAGTCGACGTTGGGGAATCGGCGATTGCAGCACCAGCGACCGAAGAGGCGGCAGGCGCGCTGGATGCAGCAGGCGCGCTCGCTGCCGCACCCGGAGCGCTGGAGGCTGTTGCAACCGGAGCGGTTGGGGTCGCCATGGACTCGATCGCCATGGCACTGGACGCCGCCGTCTTTGGCTTGGATGGTTTGTACGGCGTCGAGATCGCCGAGGATCGATCCGAACCACTTTGCCACTGGGACGCGCTAGAGGACTTGACGGCTGAATCAAATTTCTTCGACAAGCTCGCGCCCAACTTTCCCTTGGACCATTTGTTTCCCTTGGACGACTTGATCGATGAGGAGGACGCATTCTTGGTCGACTTGACGGACGATTTCGCTAGCGACTTGCTCGGCACTGGTGTTGCGGACATTGCCACGCCAGATTCGTCGGACAGTTCAGCGGAATCACCCTCGAAATCGGTCATTCCCATCACGTCGGTTTCTGCCGTCTCGGCATTCGCGATCGCATGGGCATCGACGCGAACGTCCTCGGTTGCCTCCATCCGAGAGGGCTGTTCGGCGGGCGTCGCGTCGTGCGATTCCGATGGTTCGTGCGATTCCGATGGTTCGTGCGATTCCGATGGTCGCGCCGTTGCCATCTCGCTGTGGTCTGCCCGTGAACAGCCGACGACGATGGCGAACATCGCCGCCACGCTGAAAACCCTTACCGCGTGTCGATAATCGGCGGTCTTCGAAACAGACATGTCACTTCCATTGTGTGCTTGATAATCGATCTACTCGGGCACCCACCTCTATATCAATCATCCCCCATTTGGGTCGATGCCAATCTGAGCGCGCCAACGCCCTGCCACCGCTTGAAACACCCTGCCACCGCTTGAGCAGAGAGTGGGCCGTTTCCGGTATCGATGCATCGCCAGGATGCGTTGATATACTGGAGCCCTCGTTCAGAAAGGCACGTATTCAGTGGGGCTTGGACGCGTTTAGGAACAGCGCGTTTCCCTGCGCATTGACGTTTGCTTTGACGTACGAACGATTTCAATTTCACTAACGCTTAAAGGCTTTCATGATGAACCGTTTTTCCGTGGTCGGATGTTTACTTTCGGTTTGCTTTCTATCGGTGGCCCACGCCGAAAAGAACGCGACGCTGCCAACGAAGATCACTTCCGTCGGGTCGCCGATCTTTGCCGAATCATTCGATCAATCGCTACCTGAATCGGCAAAAATCGCAAAGGGTCAATGGAACGTTCAAGACGGAGTGTTGGTCGCACGCGAAATCGCCGCGGACAATCACGCCGCGGTCCTCTCGATCGGATCGGCCAACAAAGATTCGGTCGTCCGGTTCTCGTTCAAACTGGACGACAACGCCGAGGAATTTCATTTCAGCTTGAATCACAAGGGCGGCCACTTGTTCCGAGTCGTCGTTTCGCCCAGCACACTTGCCGTGAACCTTGACAAAGACAAGAAAGACCCGAAATCGAAAGCCATGGCATTGGCCAAAGAAAAAGGCCAGTTCGCCAAAGGCGAGTGGCACACGATGCAAATCGAGATCGTCGGCGACAAAGTTGCGGTGCAAACGGACAACGGAGTCTCGCTAGAAACGTCGCATCCGCGATTGGATACCGAGAAACCGAACTATCGATTCGTCATGAAAGACGCGACGCTTTGTCTGGATGACCTGCACGTCTGGGCCGTCAAATAATTGGGCTGTGAGATAGTCAGAGGCATGCTATCGTCAGAGGCGGTGGATCGCGCCGCGATCTGAGCGCCAGAGAAATCTAGCATGGTCGCCGATGGCTTGGTGATCGTTGCGTCGTACGCATCGATCGGCGAGCAATCCGCGACCGTTTTTCTATCGCTGCTCTCGGTAGGTCGTCCAGCTCAGATAGATCAGAATCCCGCCAAAAACCACGAAAGCGATGTCCATCAATGGACGTGCATTTCGCAGAGGTGCGCTGTCGGCCATCCCCAGCATGCCCATCGCGAAATCGGCCAGGAACAGGACAACGATCAGGATCGACGCCACAAGGCTGATGAGACAAAGAGCCTTGGGCATCAAAAACCTCGTCTTGAAGTTGCGTGGGAACGAACAAAAAGGGGGGACATGGGAAAGCGAGTCGCAGTATAGTTGCCGATTGCCATGTTTCCCAAGCCTACGTCATGTCGCTAAATTAGCGAATTGGCGACACGAGATGGTTTGTAGGGATTAATCCAGGGATAGGACGATGGAATCGGGACATGGCAAACGCCAGGACAGCTATTCTGCCGATTCGGGACAAAATTCCCAGGACCTGCTGAACGAATTGCCATGGCAGTGGTGGCGGCAAAAAATGCCGGTCACCGCCAAGTGGGCGTATCTGGACCATGCCGCGGTCGGCCCGATGAGCGAGGGTGCCGCCCGGGCGATCGCCGAATTCTCTGCCCAGGCGGCCACCGAAGGCGACACGTGCTGGCCCCAGTGGGCGGCCAGAATCGGTGTCCTGCGCGACCGCTTTGCATCACTGCTGGGGTGCGATGCGGGCGAAATTTGCATGGTTCCGAATACTTCGACCGGCATCAATATCGTCGCCGAAGGCTGGCCGTGGAAGCCTGGCGACAGCGTCGTGGTTCCCGAAGGCGAATTTCCCAGCAATCTGTTTCCGTGGCTGAACCAAGCATCTCGCGGGGTACAAGTCCGGATCGTACCCCGGCGTGGCAGCGAGGTCGCGGTCGAGGATCTGATCCAGCACTGCGACGAAACGACTCGATTGATCGCAGTCAGCTGGGTCGGGTACGCCAGCGGTTTTCGCATCGACGTCGACGAATTGGTCCGACAGGCTCACCAGCGAGGCATCCTCGTCTTTTTAGATGCGATCCAGGGACTGGGAGTTTATCCACTCGACCTGAGGCAGTGTCCGGTCGATTTCCTAGCCGCCGACGGGCACAAATGGCTGCTGGGGCCTGAAGGGGCGGGGATGGCGATGATACGCCGCGAACATCTCGATCGGCTGCGCTGCACCAATGTGGGGTGGAGCAGTGTGAAGCAGTCTCACGACTTCGGTCACGCCAAATTCGAACTGCGAGACGACGCTGCTCGATTCGAACCCGGATCGGCAAACATGGTCGGAATTGCCGGTTTGCTGCAGAGCGTCGAATTATTCACTCAGATCAACCAAGCTCACGGCGATTCGGCCATCGCCGAACGGGTCATCGGCCTCACCAAACGCTTGGACCAAATGCTGTTGGCCGAGGGCGCCACCACCACGATGCCGGCCCAAAAACAGCATCGCAGCGGCATCTTGAATTTCAATCTGCCGGGGATCGAACCAGCAGAACTGCGAAAGGAAGGCCTGCGACGGGGCGTGGTTTTAAGCTGCCGGGGAGGCGGCGTGCGGGCCAGTATCCACGCCTACAACAACGAAGACGATTTCTCACGTCTGATCGACACCGTCAGGGCGATGAAGTAGCCAGTCGGTTCCCTGGCAACAAGACTTGCCAGCCTGTTCAGGTTTGGACGTGAACGATGAGGCAGAAGATGAAGTAGAATCGGATCACTCACCCGTCACAAACGGCTGAATGGAACGGTTCCACGGTCGTCCGAGCAACTGGTCGTCCGAGCAAGTAAGTCATCCGAGCGACTTAGTCATCCAAGCGACTTAGGCGTCCAAAGAACTTAGACATTCAAAGTACCGACCCGGCCATTCTCGCCCCCCAACCGCTCCGCATTCGAAAAGCGTTTCCATCCATGCCGCATACCCGGACCGCCGTCTATACCGGATCATTCGATCCGATCACCCTGGGCCACCTGCATATCATCGAACGTGCATCTCATTTGTTCGATGTACTGGTGATTGGGATCGGGATCAATGCGGACAAACGCCCGCTGTTCAATACAGCGGATCGTGTCGACTTGGTGAAACGGGTGACCGGCGACATCGATAACGTTCGCGTGGAAGTCTTTGAGGGATTGGCGGTCGACTTCGTGCGATCACTCAATGCCAATATCATGGTCCGTGGCATTCGACCTTTGACGGATATCGCGGGCGAGTTCACGATGATGATGGCGAACCACCAGCTTGATCCTGGCGTCGAAACCGTGTTCCTCATGGCCGACGAACGATTCGCGCACGTTAGCAGCTCGCTGCTAAAACAAATTGCGTCGATGAGCGATGACGATGAACAGCTGGCCAAGTTTGTGCCGCTCGCGATCATCAAACCGCTGCGTGAAAAAATGCGAAAACGTTCGCAGGCGATCAGTGCAGCAGAATAGCTGGACCGACAATCGTTAGACCGGGCAATCTTTGCACGTGCCATCGTTAGACCGGGCCATCGTGCCGATCAAGCGGCGATCTTTGCGGGAGGCCGCCCGGATTCGTCGCGAGCGTCTGGATCAAATCGCTTGATCCGCGACGAAGACTCGGGTTCCATTTTGTCAAAGATCGAGCCCAACAATCGTGGGTGAAAACAGGTGTACGCCCACATCAATCCTAGCGCCGTTCCACCGAACAGGTCGCTCAGGAAATGCGCACCGCAGTACAGTCGCTGCATGAATGTCCCCAGACACAGGGCGGCGAACAAAAAACGGCCGCGAGGCAGCACCACCCACAGTCCGACGGCCAACGCCGTTGCCGTTGCCGTACTGCCACTGGGGAACGCACGCGTCGAAGCGGTAAAGCTGGCAACTTGCTCGAGTTGCCAATCGAATTTCCAAAGCATCGCCAAATCGTAGGTCGCGATATCTAGATTCAGCACATGTGGCCGCGGACGCAGCACGAACATTTTCGTGATGGTCGCAACCGCACCTGATCCCATGGCCAGCGTCGCCAACCGCGGAACATGCCACCGGCGGCGCGGAGCCAGCATCAGAATCCCGACCAGAATCAACAAGATGCCGGTGCCGTGGGAAAAGAACAGCATCAAATCCAACATCGATCCCACTTCGCGGGGGAACGGATCGTCATGAAACCAGCGTGCGATCGGGATATCAATCAGCGTGACCAATGGCACCATCAGCATCGCAATCACCGCCAGCCACATCAGCGCGCCCGTGTGATAAATGGTCACTGGTCCGGTGCGGTCGCGGGCACCCAGTGTTTGATTCAGGGTGAGAGTCGATTCGCGATCAGTAGGTTGGTTCGTCATGCTTCGGTTCAAACGCACAAGACTCGGCGTGAAACTCGTCAGTCAATCCACATCCGGCGAAGCAAAACGGCCCGACGACACATACCGTTGCCATCGCTGACTGCCATCCCATCGCAGGGACCGGCAGGCTACTCAAATTCGGACGATCCGCGAAAGATCAGGTCCGCGTGCCAAACGTCACCAGACACGGCAAAACCGCGTCGATGGGAAAGAAAATGCGTTCGCAATTTTGCGTGTGCCGTTACAGCGGTTCGCTAAAGAGTTCGCTGATCGATTGATCGTGGTGGATCCGTTTGATCGCTTCGGCCAACAGCGGCGCGACGCTTAGCTGCACCAGATTCGGCAGCTGCTTTTCTGCTAACACGGGAATCGTATCGGACACGATGATCGAATCGATGGGGGCATCACGCAAGCGCTGAACGGCCGGACCACACAGCACACCGTGAGTGCACGCGATGTGAATTTCTGCTGCGCCCGCCTCATGCACCAAACGGGCCGCACCACAGATTGAGCCGGCCGTGCTGATCATGTCGTCAAACAACAGAGCGATCTTTCCTTCGACAGGTCCACCGATGATGGTGCTCTGCTGGACATTGGTCGCGCTGGTGCGTCGTTTGTCCACGATTGCCAGTTTCCCGCCCAGTCGTTTGCCGTGGCCGAGAGCCCGCTTGATACTGCCCTCGTCGGGACTGACGACAACGATCTTGTCGTTGATCAGGCCACGATCGGTGAAGTGATCGTTCAGCACGGGTGCGGCGTACAAGTGATCGACGGGCACATCAAAGAAACCTTGAATCTGGGCCGCGTGCAAATCCATCGTCAACACGCGATCGGCTCCCGCCCGGGTGATGATATTCGCGGCCAGCTTTGCGGTGATGGGAACACGGCCTTCGTCTTTGCGATCCTGGCGTGCGTATCCAAAGTAGGGAATCACCGCCGTGATTCGCTCGGCACTGGCTCGTTTACAACAGTCGATCATGATCAACAACTCCAGCAAGTTGTCGTTGACCGGCGGGCACGTCGGCTGGATCAGAAAAACGTCGCGGCCGCGAACGTCCTCGTCCAGCTTGCAGTAGTTTTCACCATCGGGAAACTTGCCCAGCGTGATTGCGGCCGGCTCTAAGTGCAGGTGCCGACAGATTTTCGCGGCCAACGCCTGATTGGCTCGTCCGCTGAAGATCTTCAGTTCACGCATATCCCATGGCTCGCATTGTTTCGTCGACGAGTTTCAATTCGTCCGGATTGTTGATCGAGAGTGATTCACATGCTTGAAGCACCGGCAGTGCCTCGACAGGCCGGCCGGCTTCGTAAAGCAAACGGGCACAGTCCGTTAGATAGTACTCCGATTGAGCGTTATCGTTGCTAAGCCGATCCAGAGAATCACATAAATCGGCGGTTTGGAACAAATAGGTGCTCATGTTGACTTCGGTGATCGCCAATTGCTCGGGCGTCGCGTCCTTTTGCTCGACGATCCCGGTGAAGTCACCATCAGCGTTGCGGACGATCCGCCCTAGCCCGTGCGGGTTATCTTTCAACAAGGTGCCCAACAGCAGCGCCGGCTGGGCCTCGTTCAGGTGATCGAGCAACTTGGACAGGCTGGTGGGCTGAATCAATGGCGAGTCGCCCGCGACCACAATGGTCGGTCCGGATTGGATTTTCAGCTCGTCACGGCACATTTGCACGGCGTGACCGGTCCCCAGCTGCTGTTCCTGTAAGACGTATTGAATATTCCCGTCACGGCCTCGCAACGCTTCCTTGACGCGATCAGCCTGATGTCCAACAACGACGATTTGCCGATGGATCCCTGCCTTTTCGAGGGCATCGAGCACAAAATGGATCATCGGGCGATCGACCACCGGGCACAAAACCTTGGGCAAATCACTCTTCATACGGGTGCCCTTGCCGGCGGCAAGAACGATGGCACATGGCTCGCTCATTGAGTCCTACACGTGTGGGGGGAACAAAAGCAGCAGCGACCGAGCCGACGTGCCCGGGGCAACATGTTGTCGTCTTCGGCAAGATCGAACAAGGCGGGCCGGAATTGCAGGTGTTTTTTTCCGACCGAGGTTCGTTTCTGGTCCGCCGCGCCGTCCTCGCGCATCGGCGGCCGGCTAGTGGATTTGAGTGTCTCGGTGAGTTCGTCCGGCGTTCCTGTGCGGGCGGGCATCGATTCGCTTGAACGATCCGCTGGGCATTTCGCCGTGGGAAATGCTGGTTTCAGGCCCTGGCGATACGATCGAACCAAAGCGAATCCCTCTGATCGAACCGACGCGAATCGCTCTGGTCGAACCGCTTTGGTCGAATCTCTCTGGTCGCGGGCAGCCAGAACAGGCAAAATCTCACTTCGGCTCCTCTTGCGGCCGCTCACAACGTCGCCACGGATGGATCATGGAAATCGCGAAAGAGTTTGCCGCTTATGTTTTGGTGCGATTGATCGTCGCCGTCATTCAAACCCTGCCGCTGGACATGGGCAACGCGGTCTGCCACGCCGGCGCTCGACTGCTCGCCGGGCCGCTGAATGTTCGGGGAAAAACCACCGACGAAAACCTTCGACGCGTCTTTCCTGACAGCACGCCGGAGCAACGTCGCCAACTTTCGCTTTCGATGTGGCATCATCTGTTATTGATGGGCTGCGAGGTGGCTTGGGCACAGCGCCGGCTGCACCTGTCGAATTGGAGCCAATACGTTCGATTCAAAAACAGCCGCACAACGCTGCGCCACTTGCTGGATACCCGCCCGGTCGTCACCGTCACCGGCCACTATGGCAATTTCGAGATCGGTGGGTACACGATGGGCTTGATGGGAATCTCGTCGACGACGATTGCCCGCCGACTAGACAACCGCTTTCTGCACAACTGGGTCCATCGGTTTCGCGGCGCCAAAGGTCAGCATATGGTCGACAAGGAAGGCTGCGCGCCGCTGGTGCAAGCGCATCTAGAAAACGGCGGAACCCTGTCATTGTTGGCCGACCAGCACGCCGGCGAGAAAGGTTGCTGGGTCAAGTTCATGGGGGTACCTGCCTCTTGCCACAAAGCACTCGCGTTGTTTTCACTCGGCAGCGACTCACCGATGATGGCGGGCTATACGCGACGTGTTGACGGACAACCGATGCAATTCGAATCGGCGTGCACGGGCGTCGCCGATCCACAAGACGATCCGGACGGCCATTGTGAATCCGTCACAGCGCTGACTCAGTGGTACAACCGTCAATTGGCCGAATCGGTCGCACTTTCGGTAGAACAGTATTGGTGGCTGCATCGACGTTGGCGACAGCCACCCGAACGCGTTGCCAAACGTTTCGCCAAGGCTGCCGCAAAACAGGCGGCATAACACGCCGCGAAATGCCTATCGCACCGGCAACGCCGGCCGATGAGAATCGGTGCCCGAACAGCGAAAGCGACCGCGCGACACGAAACACGAAACACGATCGCGTTTCATTTAGCGATCAAACCGTTACCTAGCGAGCAATCGTCCCACCGACGGCGGCAACCGATTGCGGCATTTCGTATGCGGTGAACTCGGCCCAGACGGGCATATGATCGCTCAACAAGAGCGCTTGGTCTTCGGTCAGTCCGAGTTCGCGTTTCAGATCAAAGACGCCGAATCGCCCCGTGAACTCTCGGGTCATGTTGCGATCGATCAGGATGTGATCATACGTCTTGGTGCCCAACGTATTGGTGGGAACATCGCCTGCGATCGAAATCATCGAAGGGATTTGCAGCAGTTCGCCCAGACCGCCGGTATCGACGTTCAAATCACCCAGCAGAATGCAGTCTTCTTCTCCTGACGAACCATACTCGTATTGGCGAACGCGAACGAACACGTCATCCAGGACGTTGATTTCGTTATTCTCCGATCGCATGGAGACTTCGTCGGGATCGGTATGGGCGTTGATCAACGTAAAGCTGAACGGCATGCGGCCGTCGGTGGGGACGGTCCGTGTCTGAAAAGTCGCCACCATGGGCTCGCGGTGCATCAGGTCCGCAGAATCTTGAACCACATACGCACTGTCGGGCATCATCATGATGCGAGTCCGGTCCCACACGAACGCATAGGATTCGCGATAGGACGTGCGGCCAATCGGTTGACTGAGCGTGGCAGTGAAATTGCCACCAGACGCATTGATCAAATCGACCAGCTGCTCAACGGCCAACGAGTCACCACCGAGCACTTCTTGAATCGCCACGACATCGAACGTTGCAATCACTTTGGCCAGAGTCCCCAGCACGTCGATTCCGTCGCGATCTCGTGTTCCTGATTTGGTGTGACCGAACTTTTGGATATTGAACGTTGCGATGCGAATCGTTTCGTTGGACTTGGGGCCGAGTTGTTCCAGACTGACCGGCTGGACGTTGACGGAGTCAGAGGAAACCTGTGCCGCCAAATCATCAAGCGATGGCAGGTCGACCCGGCCGGTCAAGACGTAAAACGCGGCCGCAATCACGCCCGCCGCGGTGACCACCGGCCCGATCCAACGGATCAACGGGATGTTGCTGATGAACGAGCGCGTGCTGCTATTGCTTCGTGATCGAGACCGCTTGCGGCGGCGGTTAAAGATCAAACCCATCTGCCGGCCTCCTTGCCGTCGATGTCCGTTTTGGTGCGTGAGTCTGTGCCGGGGACCGCTTCATGCGGCGGCATCAAGCGCCTTGATGGCTTCTTTGGTCAATCGCGGCAGTCGCGGCGGAGCGTCGTCAGCGACCGCTCGCAGCGTCGGCACCGCCGAGATCGACACCGGCCCGAGCTGGCGAAGGGCCCAAGCGGCGCGCTCGCGTGCGGGCAAGTACATCGAATCGCGAAGACAACTTTCCAAAGCAGAAACCGCAGCGGAGGCCGCTTGAGGATCACCCCCGATGGCTTCTCCGATCCGGCCAAGCATCGTTGCGGACCAATAACAAACCTCACCATCGCGCGATTCGGCTAACTGGCGGACCAAGACATCGGCCTCGTGAGCCGCCGGACGGACCGATGATTCCAAAGCCTCCGCAGCCCAAACGCGAACCTCGTCGTGAGGACTGCCGGCCAGGTGTACCGCCTGCGCTGTGACGCCTTGCGCATCACCTGCACGCGCGATCTGACGCAACGCGGCGACCTGCTGATCAAATGACTCGCTTTCCAACTGCTCAGACCAGTTGCCTGAACTCTCTTTGCCAGGGGTGCCTGAACTTGAGGGGGGCGAGACCGATGAGGCGGAATTTTGGGCGGAATCGCCTGCGGTGCCGGCCTGATCGAGCGGCCGGTCGTCGGCCTGATCATTCGCCAAATTTTTTCGTGGTTCCATGTTCGCGCATCCTTGCTTGTGAAACAGCGATACGCCGAGAGCTACATAAAAGCAGAACTTGGTGGCAAGATCAGTCACACTTGCGATCGCCCCGTCGGCGTGGTGTTGGTTAGAATCAAAGGTCCCAACCCGAGTACCATCCGTCTTCTCGTTTGACGCCATCAGACATGCAATCTCCCACCGACTTTGCCATCATTCCCGATCGTCAATCGATCGAAACGGTCAGCAGAGAAATCCGATTCTTTCCGACTTCGCAACCGAATCCAAAGGCGTTGACGAGGGAAGACATTGATGTGTGGAATCGCGATGGGTACCTCGGCCCACTGGATGTGTTCGACAACGACACCATCACCGACATCCGTTCGTACTTTGATCAATTGCTGGCACAGGCCTTGGCCGAGGGCCGCGACAGCTATTCCATCAGCAGCGCGCATTTGAAGCATCCGCGCGTCTGGGACCTGCTATGCGACGAACGAGTCGTCCGGTATGTCCGTGACCTGTTGGGCGAGGATGTGATCGGCTGGGGATCGCACTTCTTTTGCAAAATGCCGGGCGACGGCAAACGCGTCGATTGGCATCAGGACTGCAGTTATTGGCCGCTGACGCCCACCAAAGCAGTGACGGTCTGGCTGGCAATCGACGACGCCGATGCAGCCAACGGATGCATGGAAACTTATTTGGGATCGCACACGCACGGACTGATTGATTTCGAAGCCAGCGATGCCGCCGATGGCAACGTTCTTGATCAAAGCGTCAAGGAACCCGAAAAATACGGACGTCATCAACTGACGCCTCTGCGTGCCGGTCAGATTTCAATCCACAGCGATCTGCTGGTGCATGGTTCCTCGCCCAACGACAGCGAACGCCGACGCTGTGGGCTGACGCTGCGATATTGTCCGGCAAGCGTGACCGCGTACTTGGGCTGGAATGCCAAAGGTGTCGTGGTGTCGGGACGATCCGACCGACAACAGTGGCCCGGGGCGATCAAACCGAATGATTCCTGATCGCGGCTGATTCCTGATCGGGGCGGAACGACTTTCCGTGACAACGCAATTTCCTGTGACAACGCAATTTTCGCGTCGCGGCCTGATGAATCGTGGCTGCCCGAGTCGTGTTGATGGGCTGATTCGTAATGACGGATTGCGAAATTCGACATCCGGCTACAATGGGGCCGGATCGGCTTGCCGGGCGGTCCTCGTTCTAGCGTTTTCTTGAAGGTCTTTTGATGAGTCTTGCGTCACACTACGCAGCCGCGGGCTGTGCCATCTCGTTCGAACTGTTTCCGCCCAAAACGGACGCGGGGATTGAAACATTGTGCGAGAACGTTCAACGGCTGACGCAGTTCAATCCCGCATATTTCACGTGCACCTATGGCGCAGGCGGATCGACTCAGGGCACGACGCTGCAAGTGCTGGAAAAGGTAAAAGCGATTACCAATCTTCCCGTCGCATCACACCTGACATGCGTGGGAGCAACCGTCGATCAACTGGATGCGTATCTGCAAGACGCCCGTCAACGAGGAACCGACTATATCGTGGCCCTGCGTGGCGATCCGCCCAAGGGAACGGACAAGTTCCAAAAGACCGAAGGAGGTTTACAGTACGCCAACGAACTTGTCGAACTGATTCGTCAACGGCATCAAGACTTTGGCGTCGCCGTCGCCGGATACCCCGAGGTTCATCAAGAGGCAGTCGATGCGGCGACGGACTTGACCAACTTGAAACGAAAAGTTGATGCCGGAGCGGACATCGTGATCACACAGTTGTTTTACGACAACGATGACTTCTATCGGTTTCGTGATCTCTGCGTCGCGGCCGGTATCAGCGTGCCCATTGTGCCGGGCATCCTGCCGGTGACCAATTTCAAGCAAGCACAGCGCATCGCATCGATGTGCAAGGCGTGCATTCCACCGGACTTAGAAAACGCGATGAACGAAAGTGATGACGCCGAGTATCAATTCAACATTGGCGTCGACCACGCACGGAAACAAACGATCGACTTGGTTGAGAATGATGTACCGGGCATTCACTACTACGTTCTGAACAAGAGCGACGCGGCAGAAAAGATGCTCGACGGACTGCAATTGGTTCGCTAGTTGCGAGTCAGGTCCCAAGCGTCCATCCATGTGACGCGTCGAAATTGCATGTCAAAGTTCTCTTCGAGCCGTTCTGCCATATCCGGCAGGTGTCCGGCACCGTAAAAGACCGAAACCTTTTTCTTTCCGGCGTCCAGTTCTTCTCTCAGGATGCCGAATGCCTTGGCGTTGCGACCTTTGATCAAAGTGTTCTCGCCATTCTCGTCATCCATGCCGGCCGTGACCGATTCGATGTCGACCAATTGCCTCGCCATCGTCCGCTTCATCATCTTGGATCGGTCGCTACTGAACAGGGCCAGCAGCATACCCGTGTCGCCACCGGTCGCCGCGCTGGAGGCCAATCCGGCGCCCATCATTCGGGCGGCCATTTTCCAAATACTATCACCACGACGGTTCAGGTCTTCGGAGAATTCCTCGGGGCTCATATCGGCGTGGCGAAAGTTATCCGCCATGTAATCGATTAGCTCGAGTTGATATTCCAGGTTCAGGACGTCTTTCATCCCCGTCTGCATCGATGCGAGCACCGAACGACGCTTCTTTAGATCGGCGGGTCGAATGCGAGTCCCATCGGGAGCGACCAACTCGTACAGCACGGTGTCGTATTTCGCGAGTCGCTTTTTCAGATCGCGGTAATACTCTCGCTGCCCAATGTGAACGACACCGACGAGATCAACGATCTGTCCCGCGTACTTCGAACCTTCCTTACCGCGGTACCGAACGATCGAAGTTTGCAATGCTTGCGGTTGTCCATCGACGGTGTGCACCCTTAGATAGCGCGACTCATCTTTTGAATCTTGCGGTTTCGATTTCGCCGAGTCCTTGCCCTGAGCCTTTTTTTCGCCGCCGGTCTTCTCCGATGCCGCCACCGAGGGTGGATCAGCAACGGCGGTCTGAGCGAATGATCGAACCGCGTCGAACGAGAAAGCAAGAACGGCAAGTGCCAACATTAGCAGGCGCATGGGATGGAACCCTTCAGTAAGAAACAGTCGTCGACGCGTAAAGCGGCTTGGATCGTGGCTGGACGTTTCGCAGCGGTCGCCCCCGGCGGGCGCTGCACCGGATCGAGTGCTGCACCGGATCGAGTGCTGCACCGGATCGAGTGCTGCACCGGATCGAGTACTGCGCCGGATCGAGTACTGCACCTTATTGAGTACTGTGCTGGATCGGGCTCAGCATCGCCACAGGCACCGTGCCCGTGACAATCGCTGCGATAGGCATAGCACCGCGACGAACGACAACCAAGTGACCTGCCGCCGCACGATTGGACCTGCCGCCGCACGATTGGACCTGCCCGGCGACCGCCAAGCACGCGTTTGTATGGATACTTTAGGATAGCGCTTCGGCGAGTGGTCGGCTAGTGTTCGCCGATCAGGCCTCGAGATTCAGGCCGCCGGAATGCGATTGGCCTCCGGCTTGGACAACGTCGTTGCGGGCGACGGGCGCTTCATTCACACAAACCATTCGCCACGTCTCGGCCTCGGTTTCCAGTACCAGACGGATCTCATCGATCGCGTCCGCATCGCGAACTTCTTCCGCGGTGATCAAGTGCTTGGTCAAAAACACGTACAAATCGGCGACCTTTCGACAAATCTCATCCTTGTCACCGGTCACACCGCTCAACAATTCATTCAGAATTTCGAACAGTTTCAGCGAGTATTCGTTCGCCGCGGCGGATGCTTGGCCGGAAGAATCGTGATTTTCCAGTGGTGATGGACCTCGCCAAGCGTCCGAAAGTTGACGGGCGACTTCGACACCTCGTTCGATCAACATCAACCGAAGCCGCGCTGGCGATGCCGTTTGAATATTCGCATCGAGGTATTCTTGTCCGCCGGTGGTGCGAAAATTTGGCGTCATCTTGAAAACTTCCTTGTCATCGAAATTTAGAACAGGGTGCAAGCTTGATTAGCTGGCGATCGAAATCGGTTGAATCTGACTGATATAGGTTTGATTCTCTTGCAGCTTTGCGATCGCCTGCTCGGTTGCAATGAATTGCGACAACAGACGTTCGCGCTCTGCGTCCAATCGAGTGTTGAGCGTATCGACACGAGAGCTATTTCGTTCGATTTGGTCACCGATCGTTTCCGAGCGATTGAGCAGCAAGCCGCCATCGGTACCGGCCATGCGATCGGCCAGACTGCTTAGTTTCTTTGCGAGCCCTGAATCAACGCCTGTTTCGTCATCAACATTGACGAAGAACTTTTCTACCGCGTCTTGGTCTGCACTGATTGCCGATTCCAGCTTCGACTTGTCCAGGCTTAGTTTTCCTTGGTCGTTGAACTTGATTCCGACTTCGCCCAGTGATCGCAGTGTGCTGCCGGTTCGGATCGTGCCCGAGAGCAGACGCGTGTATCCGGTTTCGATCCTCAGGGCCTCGGATGTTCCAAACAACAAACCGATTTCATCGGTATCGGCGTTAAAGAATGTCAACGAATCCAGCTTGTCCACCAACTTGTTGTATTGATCGACAAACGACTGAGCGGCCTTGGTTACCGCATCAGGATTCTTACCAACGCTGACGGTGATCGGATCGGTGGACAGAGCTTTCAGTGTCAGATTCAGCCCCGTGTTTTCGTCATCGAAAACACCATCGGACGACGTCAAGAACCGGTTGGTCCCACCGTCGGTCGACAAGGTGATGATCGCGTCCTGGCCAACGCTATCGGTTTTGAAATCCAGGTCCAAACCGCCGGTATTGATCGCCAGTCGTCCCGATTCACCGCCGACACGACTGCGAATGCGAAGTGAGTAGGTGCCGTCATCATTCGTCTTGACCGACGCATCGCCGTATCGACCGTCCGCGTTGATCGCCGCAACGATGTCCTCCAGCGTATCATCCGCTTCGATCTCAATCGTGTCGGACTCCGTTCCGATCAGCGCCGAGACGGTTGACCCGCCGAATGTTTGTTCCGTTGCCGTGCCCGCAATGCCAAGGTCGGCTGCGGCGGTGCCCGTACCGGTATCCGAGATTGAGAGTGTTTGCCCGCCACCGGCCGTATCAACAACCGCAATCCCATCACCCGATTCGTTCAACGATGCGGTGATGCCGATATCCAAGTCATTCAGCTTGTCGATCAATTCACCGACCGTCGTGATTTCGTCCGTGGTAATGTTCACGGCACTAACGGCACCACTGCTGTCGGTCACCGTAAAGCTGCCGCCGTTGATGCCTGAACCCTGGTTCAAATCAGCCAACAGAGTGGACTCGGTAACCGTTTGTCGGTTCAGGTTTCCGCCGGTAATGATTTGGTCATCGGTCGATCCAGAAATCTTTAATTGCGTCGCCGTATCGTCTCCCGAGGATACGCTGAACGTTCCCGTACCACCGGAAACATCGCGAAGCCGCAATCCGTTTTTGGCGTCATTCAAACGAGCCGTTACATCGATACCGGACGCATTGATCGCGTCCACGACTTCGCTTAATGACGTGGCTGATGACAAATCAACCGTTGCGGTTGTGGCGTCCGACAGTGCAATATCGATGCTTGTCAGTGGACCAATCCCCACGCCGCCGCCAAGTTCGCCCAGCGACGCACCACGCAGTGCCGATACACCCTCGGGTAATTCAAGCGTGTTGCCGACAACGGAACTGGATGCTTCGTTGATTCCCCAGAGGCCTAGATCGGCCGTCGTTTCGTTGTTGCCAAGTTGCTCAACAATTAGGTTGGATGCGGTCGAACCGGTCTCGTCAATCAGCTTGATTGCGTTGCCTTCGGTTGTCGCGCGAACGCCTACCTGTGCGTCATTGATCGCGGTCAAAACATCGTCAAACGTTCTGGCCTGCGTCAGGTCGATTTCGGCCGAAGCGCCACTGCGATCGGTAACTCGAATGGTCCCTAAATCAACGCCCAGGCCACCGTTGAGCGAAGCAAGCTGCACGGAGTCATCGACGAAGCCACCAGGACTAATCGAGATGCTTCCAGTCAAACCCAGTTCCGTATCCGCCGCCTCGAAACGCTGCAACGAATTCACACTGTGCGTCGCCGCTAATTGAATCGTGTTGACCAAATGCTCTGCGATCGCGGCGTCCTCGGTCGTGTCGACCGAAAGCGCTTCGGAATTGGACGACTCGGCGCTTTTACTGCGGAACAGTGACGTCGACGATAGCTGGTCACCGGCGAGCTGGACGCCAATCACCGATGCGGTCAATTCCGCGTACGCCTGCTGCTGTTGCTGCAGCGTGTTGATCTGCGACAGCAAGCGGTCACGGGGTTGTGCGCTGATCGCAATCAACTGATCGACGGTACCGACGATATCGGTTCCGGTAATCAAGCCGACTGAACTTGCGATTCGCCCCATAGAACGATCCTGATCTTCGTAGTGAAAGTTGCGTTAGATACAGATGTATCAATTGAATCGGATATCTGCGGCACTTCGGATGAGAATTCATCCGGTGCCATTTTCAACTTAGGCCACAAATCGGCTCCAAGCCCCATCCGTCCTATTTATTTGTCCGGGTATTCATCACCCGCCGTCACACACCTGTTTCCGCGCAATGTCTGGCGAATTGAACCGTGAGGGGGCTCGGACAGCGGCTGTTGGAAGATCGATGAATCGCGTTTCCCAAAAAATCTGACTCTCGAAAAAAAGCGGCCGGCGAGAGACTTCTTGCCGGCCGCCTTTGCTATCAGCGTTTTGCTATCAGATTACGATCGTGCGTTTACTGCCACGCTGCGATGCGTTTTCGTTATCGCAGCAATGACAACACGTTTTGAGGATTCTGGTTGGCCAGCGACAGAACGTTTGTGCCTGACTGGACCAGGATTTGAGCTCGCGTCAGATTGGCGGACTCTTGTGCGAAGTCAGCATCACGGATCGAACTTTCCGCTTCTTGCAAGTTGGCCAGCGTATCGTTCAAGCTGACCAAGTTGCTTTCCAAAGTCGTAGCCTGGAATGCACCGAGCCGACCACGAAGACCGGTAACCTTGTCGATCACGTCATCGATGATCTTGGCCGCACCGTTGACATCGTTGATCAGACTTTTGGCTTGGCCGCTGCCCAGTTCGTACAGCCGTCCGTTGGGACCACCGATCTGGCCGGTGCTGACGCTGCCGATTCCCAACCGTGCCTGCTGGTTACTCGTCACGTCCGGACCGAGCTGGAACAACGCGCCACCACCGGTGATCGAGAACGAGAAATTGGTGCTGCTGGCATCATCGACGGTGATGTTCAAGTCAAGCGAGCTTGTGTTGATCGAAAGCGTGTTTGCTTCTCCGGTTGCTTCGATGCCGTTGACGGTTGCAAAGATATCGACGCCGGTGTCGCGTAGTGCCGACAGACTGGCGCCAAAGGTTCCGCCGTCGCCCTCGGTGATCACATCGATATTGACCAGTGCATCGCTGCCGTAAGCGGTTGAGTTGAATGCGAGTGCGCCACTAACCACATTGGCCGCAACGCCGGTACTGTCGGAAACCAAGTTCACCGCGGCCGCGATTTGCGAGCTGGATGTTCCGGCACCGAAGTTGAATGTTTCAGCACCGTCGGCACCGTTCAGCTGGAACACTAAGTCGGCGGCAAGAACTTCACCCCCGGTCGTGCCCGTCTTTAGCGTTTCGGCCGCAGCCGTGAAGTCGTTGTCAGCGATGTCCGCGGCAGCGACGGCCGTAAAGATTTGGTCCCCGCCGTCGTCTTGGACTGCGTTGATCGCAGTGACGATGTTGGCGAAAGTATTGGGCGTCGTTGTGGCTGCGGAGTTGTAATTGACCGTTAGGACTTTTTGGTCCGCATCAAACGCTGCCGAGGCTGTATAGGTTGCAACGGAGTCATCGTTGACGTCGTTGAATCGAATTTCGACGTTATTGAATTCCGATCCCAGCGTATTGGCGGTGATCGAAAGCGCCTGCTCTGGCGTGGCGGTGACGTCCGCGGGTGCCGCGGCAGCCAGTTCGGTCCCGCTGACGACGGTCGCGGTGATGCCTTCGATTCCGTTAAGCGCCGCAAGGATATTGGCGTTATCAGTCGTACCACCGACACCGAAATCACTATTGATCGTCAGCACCGTGTCCGCGGCACTCAGTGCAGCCGTCGCGGTATCATCGCCACTGCCGCTGTCGGCGAACGTGATGGTCGCGAGCGATTCGGGACCAGTGATCAAGACCACTTGGCCATTGATCGTTGCTTCTTGGACAATCCCTTCACCGGTCCCGGCAACGGCGGCCGCGGGTGCGGTGAAGGCGGCCGAGTTAGCAGTGATTTCTGCTTGGCTGGCTGCGGCCGCGATGACAACTTCGACGTCGATTTGGCCGGTCGCGCCCAAGTTGGCTTGGTCGATTTTGGCGTCGCTGACGCTTGCGACCGAACCGATCGTACTGACAAAGTCCAAAGACCCGTCCAACAGCTTGCGACCCTGGAACGTAGTCGTTTGGGCGATTCGGTTGATGGCTTCCAGCGATGAGTCAATCTGCAACTGGTTTGCAGCGATTTCCTCGTCACTGAGCGCGCCAGAGTTGGCCGCTTCGACGATCAATCCGCGAACATCGTTTAGCAGGTTGCTGACCTGGCCCAGAGCACTGTCAGCGGTACTGATGATTTGGCTCGCTCGCCGCGTATTGGTGATCGCTTTGCCGAGACTCGTGATTTCACTTCGCAAAGCCTCACTGGCGATCAAACCGGCCGGATCATCTGCACCACTATTGATTCGCAAGCCGGTGCTAAGTCGCGTCAGCGCGGTCTGAAGGTCGCTGTTACTGGCCTGCAATCGGTTTTGCGCGACCAGCGATGGAACGTTTGTATTGATTCTGGTCATGGAAGGATGATTCCGGTAAGTGTGGTATCGGATTCCAGTCCACGAGTGGTGCTGGAACATCTGGTTTTGAATGCTGCTAGCCCATCAAACCGATGCCCAGGGTTTGACAAAAATGATCAGCAGCACATCGCGAGACCTCAGGGTCCCGACAGATTCATCGACCAGCCGCCACGTCTTTCCCGCGCCCGTTTGCTTAAAGTGTTTCAATCGACCGTCACGTTCTCGGGATAGGCCGTGCATTCGGCACAACCGGACCGAACGAGCGGTTCCGGGATCAAGCGGGGACCAGCTGTTTCCCGCAATCAGCGGCATTATTCGGCAAATTGACGCCATCGCGAGTAAAAAGAACGCAGGTTATGCTGGGGTTTTGAAACGTTCATTCGCGAAGGAAACTTGATGGAAATTCTCGGCGGACCGCTCTACGCCGTCGCCGGAGCCGGGGAATCACACGGGCCGGCAGTCACCACGATCGTGTTCGGATGCCCGGCCGGTCAAAAGATCTCGCGTCAACAGGTCCAGTCCTTTCTTGACCGCCGGCGGCCCGGCGGCAATCGCCACGGCACGCCGCGAAACGAAAAGGACAAAGTCGTCTTTTTGTCGGGACTTTACCAACAAGACCACCAACGGCTGCTGGGCGGCTCGAAGGTAACGGTCAACGTCGACGATGCCACCTTCGACACCGAAGGCTACGAGGAAGGCTTTGCCACCGGCGAACCGATTGCGGCGATCGTACTGTCGACCTCCAAGAAATCGGGGGACTACACCCAGTTCACTGGCCCGACCGGCGAAGTTCGTCCCGGTCACACCGACTTGGTCAAGTTCCACAAGTCGCGCGGGTTTGTGGATGTGCGCGGCGGCGGACGCAGCAGTTACCGATCCACGATCAGCGATGTGATCGGCGGCTCGATCGCTCGCATCACGCTGGACGAACAATTCGGCACCGTCATCCTCTCGTCGATCTCGCAAGTCGGGTCCCTGAAGGCAAGTACAAGCCTGTCGGAACACTTTCAAAAACAAATCGGCGCGGGCGAAAGCTTGGCCGTGCCTCGCGAAGAAATCGATGCGGTGCTGGCAAAAATGCACAGCGCCGAGATCCATTCGGTCGATGCCGACTTTGCAAAGGAGGCAGGCGAGTTGATCAAGGCGACACGCAAACAAGGTGACTCGATCGGAGCCGCCGTCGAAGTCGTTGCCTTGAACGTACCGCCGCTATTGGGCGATCCGCTTTATCAAAGTTTAAAAGCGAGGATCATGGGAACGCTGGGCGGACTGAACGCGGTCCAGTCGTGCGAAGTCGGTGCGGGATGTGACGTGATCGAGCGGTTGGGCAGCGAGAACAATGATCCGATCCGATCGGGCGGTTACGTCACCAACACGCACGGAGGATTGATCGGTGGCATCACCACCGGCATGCCGCTGGTCTTTCGTGTCGGTTTCAAACCGACATCCACAATCAACAAACCGCAAAAATCCGTCCGCAAGAATCTAAGCGAAATCGATTTTGAACTCGACAAGGGTCGTCACGACCCGTGCGTCGGAGTGCGTGCCGGGGTGACACTGGAATCGCGAGTGGCGATCGAGCTGATGAACGCGGCACTCACTCACCAAGCACAACAACTCGACGGCAACCTGCCCAAGCTGTTTTAATTACAGCAGCTGTTTTAACCACAGCAGCTGTGTTGGCGAAACGGAAAGCTCCATCCGGCCAGGCGAGGCGCGACGACGCGGCCTTAAATCTTGGCGTCGATTCCGTCTTTTTCGATGGCCAAGACTTTATCCAAACGCCGGGCGTGTCGCTCCTGGGGAACGTATTTCGCGTCCAAGAATGCGGCGACGATTTCGAACGCCAGCTCAGAGCCGATGATCCGGCCACCGATGCACAACACGTTCATGTCGTCGTGTTCAACGCCCTGATGTGCCGAATACGTGTCGTGACAAATCGCCGCGCGAATGCCTTTGATTTTATTGGCGGCGACGCTGACCCCCACGCCGCTGCCACACACCATGATGCCGCGATCGGCCTTGCCGTCGATGATTTGACGGGCGACCCGAAGTGCAAAATCCGGATAGTCACAGCTCTCTTCGCTGTCGGTTCCGCAATCGATCAAGGCATCAAGACGATCGGCGAACCGCTCGGCCAAAGCCGTTTTCAGGGGAAAACCGGCGTGGTCGCCTCCCAAAGCGACGCGAAGATTGGACGTTTCAGACATGGATTGACGATTCCCTGGCAGTGACAACAGGCCTGTGACAATAGACGCACTTGATACCACGCCGAACGTTTTACGTCAGCGGGCACTCCGATTCGGTCCGCGAACACCCGGATCGGGTCAAAAAAAGTCGATTTCGCCGTGAAACGGGCTGACAGCTGTTGTGACGTTTTTTTTGCTTTGATAGGTTACCGGGCTACCTCGCTGGGTGTGTTGCCTTGCGATTTGATACTGTTTCGTTCCTCAAACCCTCTTGAGCGCCACACCGGCCCACGTTTCCATCTCGCCGCGATCGATTCGCCGCGGCAGGAATCGAGTCAACGCCGAAGTGCCTAGACGCTCATCTTGGACCCCTTTCTATGGTCAACCGTAACCTTATCCGCAGCCTTGAAGACGATGACGTCCTTGGCGAATTAGCAACCCTTGCTCCCGAAGAAGAGGCCGAGCAGTGGTTGCTAGAAGCCTTTGAAATCGAACAACAAGACTACGCCCAAGGCAAAATCGTCGACGGACGAATTGTCGAAATCAATGATGAATGGGCGCTCATCGACGTAGGATTCAAAAGCGAAGGCACGGTTAGCCTGGACGAATGGGGTGGCGAAGAGACACCGCCCAAGGTCGGCGACACGGTCAAAGTCCTGATCGAAGAGATGGAGGACGAGCTCGGCGCGGCCGACGACCCATACGGCATGATCTCGCTGAGCAAACGCAAAGCGGAAAAGATCATCGAATGGGAAGCGATGATGGAAACGGTTGCCGAAGGCCAAGTGGTCACCGGTACCGTGATTCGAAAAATCAAAGGCGGCTTGTTGGTCGACATCGGCGTCAACGTGTTCCTGCCAGGCAGCCAAGTCGACATCCGCCGTCCCGGCGACATCGGCGACTTCATCGGCCGCGTGATCCAAGCCGAAGTGCTGAAGATCGACGACACACGTCGCAATATCGTGATCAGCCGCCGATCGCTGATCGAACGACAACGCGAAGAAGATCGCGCGTACTTGATGAAAGAGCTGGAAGTCGGCCAGATCCGCAAGGGAATCGTCAAGAACATCGCCGACTTCGGTGCGTTCGTCGACCTCGGCGGCATCGACGGCTTGCTGCACATCACCGACATGGCCTGGGAACGAATCGGTCACCCGACCGAAATGGTTTCGATCGACCAGGAAATCGAAGTCAAAGTGCTGCATATCGACCGCGAAAAACAAAAAATCGCGCTCGGACTGAAGCAAAAAGACCGCAACCCGTGGGAAAACATCGAGGCCAAGTATCCGGTCAGCTCCGATCACAAGGGCGAAGTCGTCAACGTCATGAGCTACGGTGCGTTCGTCAAGCTTGAGCCAGGCATCGAAGGCTTGGTTCACATCAGCGAGATGAGCTGGACCAAACGGGTCAATCACCCGAGCGAATTGGTGAACATCGGCGACGAAATCGAAGTCAAAATCTTGGGCGTCGATGCGGAAGGCCAACAGTTATCACTGGGCATGAAGCAAACGCAAAAGAACCCTTGGGACGAAGTCCTGGAACGTTACCCCGAAGGCAGCGATGTCAACGGCAAGGTCCGAAACCTTACCAACTACGGTGCATTCATCGAGCTGGAAGAGGGCATCGACGGCCTGTTGCACGTCAGCGATATGTCGTGGACGCGAAAGATCGGTCATCCCAGCGAATTGCTCGAAAAGGGCCAAGAACTGGCATGCCGCGTGTTAAGCGTCGACGAATCACGTCGCCGGATCGCACTGGGCCTGAAACAACTTGATAACGATCCGTGGGATGGCGACATTCCGGACAAGTATCAGCCCGGCCAATTGGTCAAAGGCAATGTGACCAAGATCACCAACTTTGGTGTCTTTATCGGTCTGGAAGACGGCTTGGAAGGATTGCTGCACATCAGCGAGCTTGCCGAGCACAAGGTCGAAGACCCCGAGGAAGTCGTCAAAGTCGGCGACGAGATCGAAGTGAAAGTCTTACGCGTGGACACCGACGAACGAAAAATCGGTTTGTCGCTCAAACGTGTCGACTGGGGCGAAGAGCAAGAGAAAGCTGCTGCCGAAGCGGAAGCCGCCGAAAGCGGAATCCCGGCGTCCGAAGGCGACCTGAAGGGTGGCCTGGGCAGCGGCGAAGGCCCACTTTTCCCTGGCGGAGAGTGAGCCGGCCCCGGATCAGAACTGCGAGTGACACGCTCGCATGATGATCGCTGAATAACAAAAGGCGTCGCGACCAAGCTTGGTCGCGACGCCTTTTTTCGTTTCCGCCTGAAGAACTGAAATTTCAAAAACCGAAATTTCAAATCGACGAACTGCGTTCTTTACTTGGCGGCGTCGAATCGAGCGGCAACGGCGTCCCAGTCGACAACGTTCCAGAATGCCGAAACGTAGTCGGGACGTCGGTTTTGGTAGTTCAGGTAGTACGCGTGCTCCCAAACATCCAAACCTAGAATCGGCGTGCCGCTGATCCCGGCGACGGCTTCGCCCATCAGTGGGCTGTCTTGGTTTGCCGTGCTGCCAACTTTCAATTCGCCACCGTCGACGACCAACCAGGCCCAACCGCTGCCGAATCGAGTGGCCGCGGCGGTCGCGAACTGCTCTTTCATCGCGTCGACCGACCCGAATGCCTTGGTAATGGCCGCTTCCAGATCACCCGACGGGCTTCCGCCTTTGCCGGGGCCCATCACGGTCCAGAACAAGGAGTGGTTAGCGTGGCCGCCACCGTTGTTACGGACGGCGCCCTGCTTGTCGGCCGGTACCGATGCCAAGTCGGAAATCAGCTCTTCGATCGATTTGCTTTCCAGATCGGTGCCTTCGATCGCAGCGTTGACCTTATTGATGTACGCCTGATGGTGCTTGGTGTGATGGATTTCCATCGTCCGTGCGTCGACGTGAGGCTCCAGGGCGTCGTAAGCGTAAGGTAGTGCGGGCAATGAGAATGCCATGATTGGTGACAGCTCCGTATGTGCGTGAGTCAGTGGTGTACGCGATTGGGATCGATTCCCATCCAAAGACTGCACAATAGCGGTCATGACCGTCATCGCAAGTGGGGGCCAAGAATCACGGCGCCGGGGAGTGAAAATCCTCTCGCGACTGGCCAGGTGAACAACATGCCCCGCGGATGAAAATCGACTCATTGCTCATCCATCGACCCGCGCGGCCGTTATCCCGCCAAGCCCGCGATTCAGCTCAGCCCGCGATTCAGCTCAGCCCGCGATTCAGCTCAGCCCATTTCAGATGTACCCATTTCAGATGCATCCGAGTCAGGTCTGCCCGAACGAGGCTTGCATGCGATACGAGCTGACCATGCGATCAGCATTCGACCACGCCGCTTACATGTACGTGGTTCCGGCACCCGCATGTACGACAAGACCGCGTGTGTGTGATCACAAGCGGTGCATCTAGTGGGTGTCGTCGGAGACAATTTTGCCCATCAGATAGCTGCGCAAACTGACGACCAATTGATCCACGCACGTTTTCAGCTCTCGGTTGCGTCGATCGCGGTTACGGATTGGCGTGACGTGAACATGGACCTTGGTCTGGCAGGGCGATTTTCGTTTCTGGTCACCCTCGGCAATGGTTTCGCTAAGGGTCAACATCACTGCCAGGGCGATCTGATGGTCGACTCTTCGGCGTCCACCGGTCGTGCATTGACCGTTGACTTTCAGAGACAATTGGCTTTCGGTGACGTGAACAATTTCTGCCCCGTGGTCGGCAATGAACCCTCGTAACTTTTCGATGGCCAAGTCGATCGGCACAGGCGTGACGATGTCGACGTCGTTGTGTTCGGTTCCTTCGTTTCCGCCCAACCAGTTCAGCCAGCCTCGTTTGGACGATGCCTTTTCCGAATAGTCGATATGTTTACCGGTACCGAGTTGAATCACGCGGTTGCGGCCGTTGTCCTTGGCCTTCAACAGGGCCCGGTCGGCACGCGCGAGAACGGTCTCGGCCGAGTCGCCCGCCTGAAATTCCGTCACGCCGAAACTTGACGTCACCGATTCGCCACCCAGCCCGTTCAAAGGCGTACGTTCCAGCGCCGCACGAATCGCTTCGGCGCGCGTCGCGGCGGTCGCGTTGTCACAATTGACCGCCAGCAACAGGAACTCTTCGCCGCCATAGCGAGCCACCAAATCGCCGTCGCGGCTGTGCTCACCGAGAATCGAAGCGAAATTGATCAACGCTTCATCGCCGGCCGGATGCCCGTGAACATCGTTGACACGTTTAAAGTGGTCGATGTCGCAAATGATCAGACTAAAGCTTGGCCCACCCGCCACCGTCTCAGCGGTCATCTTTTTGATGGTTTCGTCAAACAGGGCGCGATTGGCAACACCGGTCAACGGATCAAGCGTCGAACGTTGATGCAGCGTTTCGATTTTTTCTTCGAGATTGGTTTGGTCAGAAAGGTCCCGGATCACGACCACCGCACCGTGCGTTCCCGGCGTCGGGCCGATGACGGGTGAAACCTGCAGATGCACGGGCACCATCGCGCCGCTGGATGACATGATCGCCATCTTGCGCGTGGTCGATGTCCCCTGGTGCAGGCATTCGTAGACGGGGCAATCCCGCGAAGAATCGTCACCATGACTCAGCCCGATCCCCGCCATCGTCCAGGTCTGGCCAACGATCGCGCTGTCGGGGATACCTGTGATTCGATGCATGACGTGGTTCCACTGCGTCACGGTGCCTTCACGGTCGGTGAACACGGCACCATCCTTCATCGTGCCCAACAGCTGTTGATGGAACAAAGTTTCGCGTCGAACGGTGTCTTGCTCGACCGGCAGCGAAACCGGTGAACCGCTCCACATTTGGTCTCCGACGTCGGGGCGCAATTGCTGCAGCCATCGGTTCACGACAACTCCTTGCAACATCTCGGGGCGCTGCTCGAGCATGCGACTGAAATCGATCGCCAGTTCCGGATCGAACTGCGTTCCGCTGCCTTCGATCAATTGCTTTACAGCGCGTTCGCGACTCATCGCTGGACGATAGACGGTGTCGGTCGTCATGGCGTCGAACGCATCGGTGATTGCCAACATCCTGGCACCGAGCGGCAACTTTTCTTCACGAGTCGATTCTGCTTGTCGCCGGCTATCGAACCATGTATTTGAATACCGCACGATGCTCAGCAATTCGATATCGCTGGTACAACCTCGCAAGATTTCGCACCCCAACTCGGGACAGCAATCCATCGTCAACTGCTCGTCAACGGTCAACTTGCCAGGCTTTCGCAGGATGCGATCAGGGACGCCGATTTTGCCAAGGTCGTGCAGCAATGCCGCGACCTCGATTCGATCGCGATCCTCGTCACTCAGTTCCAAGCGTTGACACCATGCCGAACATGAAAGAGCGACACGTAAACTATGAACTGCGGTGGGAGCGTGCTTGGTTCGCAGCGCGTAAAACAGCGAAGTCGCCATCCCAAGACGCACCAGTGCCAACTGGTTTTCGAAACGAGTGTCCCGGTCGGCCCCGGTAAACGCATCGGATGATCCAGTGGATTCCTGCAATCCGATCAGCAGCTTCCCGATCCTCGCATGATCCTGATCAATCGATGCCGCCGTTAACGGTGCGCCCACCAAAGGCGCATCACTTGGATCGGTTGTTCGAATTGGCGTCGTTATGTCGGTCATGCGGGTCACGCGAAAACGGTGCGGCGATAGATATAAGAAACCTACGCCACAAACTGCCCAGCGGTGCCGCGATGCAGTCGATTTGGCGACACTAAATTGCGTCCCAAGCAGGCTCTTGAGAGCCCCAGGAACCCGAATAGGGGGCCAGCAACACGGTTCCGTAGCATCCTTTTGTTCAGGTTCGGCCGAATCCTGCAGGTTCGGTAGATTCTGTCGAGATTTTCCATTTGATCGAGTAGGGGGATTTGGGCGGATCGTGCTGTTTTCAGGGAATGCTTGCGATTGTCGTCCCACCCACCTAACATGCATTTAGTGATCTGCCTGAGTCATCGTTTCATTTCGCGACCCTCTGGGGGACCGACCACTCGCGTGAGTGAATCGAACATCACTTAACCTTCCTCTGCTAATCTCATCTTGTGGTGCCGCGTCCGTGAGCCTATCCGAAGTCGATCGCGAGTTATTGCGACGCTGTCTCGAGCGTGCCCCCCGCGCATGGCAGGATTTCGCCGACCGTTTTTTGGGATTGGTCGTGCACGTCGCCAACCATACGGCCGAGTGCCGCGGATTCGAGCTTGATGAAGCGACACGGGATGATCTGGTCGCCGATGTCTTTTTGACGATCGTGGCAAACGACTTCGAAGTGCTCCGCCGATTCCGCCGCAACTGTTCGTTGGCGACGTACCTGACGGTCATTTCCAGACGCGTCATCGCACGGCGCCTGCATTCGGCGATGCGCATCCGCAACCAAGCCAACAACGGCGCGGTCTCGGCAACGGAATCCGGCATGGACGCACCGCCCACCCGGATCGAAAACCAAGAAGAAATCCAAAAGCTGTTGCTGCGTCTGGATCCCAAGGAAGCCAACGTGGTGCGGATGTATCACTTGGAAGGAAAGTCGTACCGCGAGATCAGCGAGTACGTTGGCATGACCGAAAACAGCATCGGTCCGGTCCTGACACGAGCCCGTGAAAAAATGCGAAACGGCTCCGATCATTCCTGACGCGTTGCTGCTGACACGGCGTTCCTGTCACGTCAGTGCCGATCGGGTATTCCAAACATGCCGTCGCTGATGCAACTCACCCGTCAATCATTGGGTTCAGGGCCGGGTCGTTGTACATCTTCATCTGATGATACGTCTTGTGGCGTTTGATGCCCGAGCAGATATCGTTGAGCAGCTGCTGAAGACTATCCGATAATTCGGCGAATTGCTGCTCACACGTCGACAGTCGCTGCGTGACCGATTGCTGAACGGCGGGCGGGGTATCAACGCGATCGAGTTGTTCGCGGTAGTGATAGATACGGATCGACATGATCGAGAGTCGATCGATGGCGCTGCCGGGCGTCTCGGTATTCAGTGGGGCATTCGCGACCGGAACAATGCCTGCTTGCCGAAGCACTGACGCGATTGCGTCATCAAGACGTTCGATGCAATCGTTGCGTTGCTGATTCAGTTGGTCGATTGTGCGTTTGACGTCCGCGATCTGGCGATCCGAGGCGGTGCGACTGCGAGCTTTATCCTCTTCGTGCCACAGACGAAAATTGCACGCGTGTTGCTGCCGCACGAGCGATAGAAAAGACGGCTCCGGCAGAGAGCCCCTTGCTTGATCGGCGGGCCCGTCTAAACGCGCCGGCCCACCTAAGCACGACGGCATGGGTTCCGGTGCATCGATCGGTTCTTCGTGCCACCGCCGAACGGCCTCGGTTTGCAACCGGGTGATTTGTTCGACGGTGGGCAGAGCCGCGTTGCACATAAAAAGATGCGTCGACCTAAACTTCTTTTTCGTCGATCCAAGTCATCATCTTGCGCAAGCCGCGACCGATCTGCTCGACGCCGTGCTGTTGCTCGCGGCGACGCGTCGCTTTGAAGAACGGCGCACCGGCTCGGTTTTCGGAAATCCACTTTCTGGCGAATTCGCCACACTGGATTTCGTTCAAGATGCGTTTCATCTCGGCTTTCGTTTCTGCCGTGATCACGCGTGGACCGCTGACGTAATCACCGTATTCAGCGGTGTTACTGATACTGTATCGCATGTAGCTGAGCCCGCCTTCGTACAGCAGATCGACGATCAGTTTCAGTTCGTGCATGCACTCAAAGTAGGCCATTTCAGGCTGGTAGCCCGCTTCGACCAGTGTTTCATAACCGGCTTTGACCAATTCGCTGACGCCACCACACAAGACAACTTGTTCACCGAACAGGTCCGTTTCGGTTTCTTCGGCAAACGTGGTTTGGATCACACCGCCTCGAGTTCCGCCGATCCCCTTGGCATAGGCCAAACCGATTTGCTTGGTCGATTCGGCGGCATCATCGCCCAACGCGATCAGACATGGCACGCCGCCACCTTTTTCATACTCGCTGCGGACCAGGTGTCCGGGGCCTTTGGGGGCAACCAACAGAGTGTCGATCCCCGCCGGCGGCTCGATTTGGCCAAAGTGGATGTTGAAACCGTGCGAACACATCAACACGTTGCCCTTGGACAAGTTGGGTGCGATGTGCTGGCGATAGATATCGCCTTGGACTTCATCAGGCAGCAAGATGTTGATGACGTCGGCCGCCTTCGTCGCATCGGCAATCGATTTTGGCTCGAAACCGTGCGAGACAGCAAGATCGTAGTTGGCCGAACCGGGGCGTTGACCGATGATGACGTCACAGCCACTGTCACGAAGATTTTGAGCCTGCGCGTGGCCTTGTGAGCCATAACCGAGGATCGCAATCGTTTTGCCTTTCAAGTGAGAAAGATCGGCATCGTTTTCGTAATAAATCGTGGCAGCCATGTCTGGTGTTCTTTCGTGGTGGTTGGTGAGTGATGTGTGTTAAATCGTTAAGCGCCAAGAACGATTCCGGCGCGCGTTGGATAGGAGAAGCGACGATCGACAATCAATTCGTCGTCTGGATGATCGTGATGACCGAAACGCTAAGCTGACGCGGCCGCTGGTTTGTCGGCTGCGACAAGCGATTCGCTGCTGTCGCTGCGGACCATCGCGATTCGCCCGGTGCGAACCAGTTCAGTGATGCCATAGGGGCGGACGCGATCGATGAATGCCTGGACCTTATTCTCGCGTCCGCTAATTTCGACCATCACTTCGTCTGGCCCGACGTCGACGATCTTGCCCCGAAAGATATCGGTCAACTCGCGAATCTCTGCTCGCACACCACCTGCGGGTGCCTTGATCTTGATCAACAGCAAATCGCGTTCGACAAAGTCTTGGCTGCTGACATCAAGGACACGGACAACGGTGACGATCTTTTCGAGCTGTTTGCCCACCTGTTCCAAGACGCGATCGTCACCAACGACCACGAAAGTCATCCGCGACAAATGTGGATCCTCGGTCTCGCCGACCGCCAAAGAATCAATATTGAATCCGCGCGATGCAAGCATCCCAGAGATGTGGGCGAGTACCCCAGGCACGTTCTGAACGAGCGCTGAGAGAACGTGACGATGGTTCGGGGAGGACATTCGGGGAGCCAAAAAGTGCGTATTTCGGGTCAAGGACAGTGATTGCATGGGCCGCATGATAATTTTGAGGCTAAAAACCAACAAGTGGCACGATTAGTCGCGATAGCTTGCCCAGCCTAACTACCGCCATGGGCATGGCTAGACCAACGGGCGAGACCAACGGGCCGAACCAATAGGACTGCCCGCGAGCAGCCTTTCGCCTGTTCGCCAGCAACACCGCCGAATCAGCCCACTAGCGGGCTCCACCCGAAAGCTCCACCAGCTGTGCCCCCTGCAAGCGTCGTGCTATGGCAGTGATGTGCGGCACTGCGATCTCGAATCACTTACTGTGAAATCAGATGTAAAACGCGGTGCCGGCTGATTTTCGAGTGTATTTCGGTGCTTGTCAGAGCCTTTCTGGGCAGAGCCGAGGGCAGGAAATCTATCCGCCGAGGCCCCATCCAGCTACGATTGATGGCAGGTGATCCTTTGATTTCAGGCCGTCGTCCGGTTCGCGATCTAATTCGTCCACATCAGCCCGCGTTGGGCTGACGCCCAGCAAGAGCGAAGTGGCGGGCTGGAAGTTCGCCTGCCACGACGCCTGGTCGGCCCGGATCGCTGGATCGGACCTCCGCACTTCACCCATTGCCCCACGAATCAACGTGTTACTGATGGATTTCCGCTGCTGATGGGCTTCCGAATCGAATTACCGGTTTATCGCGGCCCACTGGATTTGCTGTTGTATCTGGTCCGGCGACAGGAAGTCAGCTTGACCGAGATGTCGTTGGCGAAGGTCGTCAATCAGTACCTCGAATACCTCGACGTTTTACAGCAATTGGATTTGGCCGATGTCGGCGATTTCATCGACTTGGCCAGCACGCTAGTCGAAATGAAGAGCCAGGCCGTCCTGCCGCAATTGGTCGAGGACGACGCTGAAGAATTGATCGAGGACTCTCAGACCGAATTGGTCGAACGATTGCTGCAGTACAAAGAAATTCGTGATGCGGCATCGGTTTTAGAGGAGATGGGCAACCGCTGGCAGCAACGTTACGAGCGGATGTCGGATGATTTGCCGGCACGTCGAGTTGATCCCGGCGACCAGCCGATCGTGGACTTGGAAATCTGGGACTTGGTCAGCGCATTTGGGCGCATCATGCGTGAAGCCGCCGGCCCGCCCCAAACCGAGGTGGTCTACGACGACACGCCGATTCATGTGTACATGACCCGCATCCACGATCGCCTGCAGAGCGACGAAAAAGTCCCGTTGTTGGACCTGGTCCACGGCGGCATCCACAAATCGTCGGTCATTGGTTGGTTTTTGGCGACTCTGGAACTGACACGTCACCACGGCGCCGCGGTCGAACAGGACGAACACGGTGACATCTATGTCGTTCGCACCACCGGTTACTCGGACCAGCTAAGCGTTCACGAGGTCGACAATTACGACGCATCGGAACTGGAAGACGCGAACATGCCCGGACGCCCACGCTAGCGGCAAGTGGCCGTGGCATTTCGCTCTCGCGCAGCCCGAACAGCGTCCTTGTCCCGCATGCGCCCTCTCAGCGACCCCAAGGCGAGCGGGCATCCTCAAAGCAAGCGGGCATCCGGCTTGTCGCCGAGCGACCACCCGTCGCGGGGCGAGGCCAGAACCCCTGGTGATTTCTGGCAGTGCGGACTAACATTTCCGCACCGTTTTTAGGGCTCTTTTCGCACTCTTGTTCCACCACAGGTGACCACTCTGATGAGCGTTGCATCGACCGATATTCAAGACCTTGCCGTCGACACCATCCGCACGCTGAGTATGGACGCGGTGCAAACGGCCAACAGCGGTCACCCCGGGACCCCGATGGCGCTGGCCCCGATCGCCTATCAGTTGTTCAACCACGCCATGCGGTATGACCCCGCACAGCCCCATTGGCCCAACCGAGACCGGTTTGTGCTCTCGTGTGGTCATGCATCGATGCTGCTGTACAGCGTGCTGCACCTCTCGGGCGTGAAAGCGACCGACGACAACGGCAACCCGACCGATGATCTTTCGGTCACCCTCGACGACATCAAGCGTTTTCGGCAAATCGGCAGCGTCTGTGCCGGTCACCCCGAGTTCGCCGAAGCGGCCGGCATCGAAACGACCACCGGGCCACTGGGCGCTGGCGTCAGCAACAGCGTCGGCATGGCCATGGCCGAAAAATGGCTGAAAGCCAACTACAACACCGATGACCTGACACTGTTCAATTACAACGTGTTCGCCTTGTGCAGTGACGGCGACATGATGGAAGGCGTCGCGTGCGAAGCCGCCTCATTGGCCGGACACCTGAAACTGGACAACCTTTGTTGGTTGTACGATGACAACCACATCACGATCGAAGGAGACACCGATCTCGCGTTCAGTGAAGATGTCGGCGAACGGTTCCAGGGACTCGGCTGGAACGTGCTGAAGGTCGACGATGCGAACGACCTGGCGGCGCTCGCGAAGGCGATTGAGCAATTCAAAGCGTGCAGCGACAAGCCGACCCTGATCATCGTCAAGAGCATCATCGGGTACGGAGCACCGAACAAGCAAAACACCCACGGCGCCCACGGTGCACCACTCGGCTGGGACGAAGTCGCGCTGGCAAAAGAGAGTTATGGGTTGCCCAAGGATGAAAAATTCTTCGTCCCCGATGGCGTTCGCGAGCACTTTGCCGACAACGTAGGCCAGAACGGTGCGGACGCTTATCAAGCATGGAACGAGGTGTGGAAGAAGTACCAATCCGCCAATGCCGACAAGGCCGCCGAACTGCAAGCGATGTTCGATGGCAAACTGCCGGCCGGATGGGACAAAGACATTCCCGAGTTCGAGGCCAGCGAGAAAGGCGATGCCACGCGTAATAGCGGCGGCAAAGTGTTGAACGCGATCGCCAAAAACATTCCCTTCATGATCGGCGGATCGGCCGACTTGGCCCCCAGCAACAAATCGAATTTGACGTTCGATAATGCCGGCGACTTCCTGCCCGGCCATTACGAGGGCCGCAATTTGCACTTCGGCATTCGCGAACACGCCATGGCAGGTATCGTCAACGGCTTGTCACTTTCCGGATTGCGTTCCTACGGCGCGACCTTCTTTGTGTTTACCGACTACATGCGTGGCGGGATGCGACTAGCCAGCATCATGCATCAACCGGTGATCTACATTTTGACGCACGATTCGATCGGTGTCGGCGAGGACGGCCCAACACACCAACCGGTCGAACACCTGACCGCGTGCCGCGCCATCCCCGGCCTGAACGTTTTCCGTCCCGGCGATGCCAACGAAGTGGCCGAGTGCTATCGGGCGGCGATGCAGATCAACGATCACCCGTCGGCGTTCGTTCTGTCGCGGCAGAACATGTCGACACTGGACCGATCCAAATATGCATCGGCCAGCGGCTGTGCCAAGGGCGGGTACATCTTGTCCGACTGTGAGGGCACGCCCGATGTCATTTTGATGGGCAGCGGCAGCGAGCTAGGCCTATGCGTCGAAGCCGGCGAAACGCTGACGGCCGATGGCAAAAAGGTGCGTATCGTCAGCATGCCTTGTATGGACATTTTTGAGCAACAAGACGAAGCCTATCAACTGGAAGTCCTGCCACCGGCCGTCACCAACCGGGTCGCCGTCGAAGCCGGCATTCGTATGTGCTGGGACCGGTGGATCGGATTGCAAGGCAAATTCATCGGCATGAGCGGTTTCGGAGCGAGTGGTCCCTACGACCAAGTCTACGAGCACTTCGGCATCAACGCCGCTGCCGTCGTCGCCGCCGCCAAAGCGTAACGGAATCCGGCAAGACGCAACCGAAACGGCAGAAACCGTAGCCGCAGAAACCGAGGCCGCCGCAATGGCAAACGCCTCGCGTGATGGATGGGTTCGAACACCAGTTTCGATCCGGCGCGGTGGCGACACTGCTTCGTCAGTCCGACAAATCGCCCCGTGACTTGGCTCCGGTGCTCACGCTCGATGGCGGCACCGATTCGACAAATGGATTTGATGCTGCCTGGCCCGGATTCCACGCTGGATCATTCGGGTCCTGCTCGGACGAACTCCACGGCCACTGAATCGATTCGCCTTTGAAAAAAGCGGTGACCTGGTTGCCCTCGTGATAGTCGCCATAGACGCGATTTCCACCTCCGGGCAAGCCCGCTTCGATGCCACCCATCACATAGCAACTGCCGTAATAGATTGCGACGTGAAAGCCGGCAATGGCGATGACGGCTGAGATCACCGATTTCATTTCAAGCTCTGCTTTAGCGGAACGTCGTGGAACAAGAGCCAATCGCCCCCGTTTCGAACGCTACGTCATCATTCGAGCTTGTGCAAACAAGAAATCGAGATTCCCGACGCTTCGCCGGCTAACCCAGTAGCGATCCACGCGGCGCTGTCCCGCTAGGCTTCGCCAGAGAGAGCGTCGATCGCCCACTGTCGCGCCCGATCAAGCTTTTGGTCCAGCGGTCCGTACAAGAGAAAAAGCGCATCCGCACCGCCGATGTAATCGAAAGCCGAATCCACCTCGGATGAATCAAGCAACCCGAGTGATTGATACAACCGAATCTCCGCCAACGTTCGCAGACTAGGGCGACTTGCACCGGGCAATCGCGACGCCGACAGCAGCATCCCCACCCGTTTCTTTGCGATGTCTTTCGTCAACGTCGGCATCTCGCTGACATTCGCCTTTTGATCCATGATGGCAAGGATTAACGTTAGCTGATCTTTCACGTAGTCTGCTTCATTGCCGCGCCCGCCCCGTGAATACCGTTCGGCTTCGTCTTTATCGATTCCCTTGGACACGCCTAGAATCCGGCCATCGCCGACCTGAATGACTCGACATCGCGAAGTGTTTTCGACGTTGTCTTCGCGACCCGTTTTCAGGGCGACGTCAAAGTGCAGCAAGAAATCGATGCCCATTGCCCGCGCCATTTCTGTGCGATCCGCCGAAGCACCTTCACCGAGATAAACGATGCCGGGAACCCAAATCGGCGCAGCCGATGGACCGCTCTCTAAGATGGACGGCGGGGCGACAACTTCAGGCTCGGGCTCGTCGCCACCACGCGAGCTTCGTGGACGTGGCTGGTTCGCAGCAGGTTCTTCGGGCGGTTCGGTGCCGATCAAGCTGAGTGCCGTCCCAAACGTTCCGCTACGAAATCGCGTTTCGAACTCTTCCGCCACCGTCGTGGCGACCAATCCCATTGCCATTTCGAGGATCTCGCTAGGACTCGGTTCCTCGGCCTCACCGTTGCGCCCCCGACTGCTTCCGCGCGAGGATGATTGACCGATCGGATTGGCGTCCTCTAATTCCCCACCTCGCAGGGCCATCGATACGCCCCAGCGAATTTGCCAAACCGGTCGGCGAAGTTGCTGACTGAATCGAACCGCACTCAGTGGTTCTTTTGCATGTTCGTACTCGGCGACGGTATGTGCAAAGAACAGCTCCATCGCCAACGGAAGATCGCCATCCTGCAACACCTTGCCGGCATCTCCGAGCAACAGCGGGCCACTTTTGATTTCCACCGGTTCCGCATCGGGATCGATCACCAATGGAGAAAAGTCGATTTTGCGAACCAGTCCCTGGGCCGACAGCCCGTACGTGTTCATCAGCTCGGCGGTCAGGTCACCCGATCGCTGAGCCACTGCTTGATCGGAGCGGAACCATCGATCCAGAGATGAGGAAGCCAGCGCGCCGGCGAGTATTGCGACGGCATGCACAAGTTGACGATTGCGGTGAATTTTCATGGCAGGCGTCTTATTTACGGTGCGTCTTCTAATTTACGGTGCGTCTTCGACGTTCCACACGCCGCTTGACGTGTGTTCAATTGGAATCTTTGGCCGATCGCATGACGGTCGGGCGATCAACCCTTGCTTTCACTTCGGGAATCTTTTCAACGATATTCGCGGTAAAACGGCTTTCGTCCGCCGCATTGGGACCGCTCCGTTGGCCGCGGTGCAACCGACCAATGGCCGCGGTGCAACCGATCGATAGCCGCGGTGCAACCGATCGATAGCCGCGGTGCAACCGACCGATAGCCGCGGTGGGACCGATCGATGGCCGCGGTGGGACCGCTCCGATCTCCCTGCGAAACCGCGAAAAATAGGCGACGGCGGCGGCTTAACTGCGTATCATAGACGCTTAGCACGCGGACTGTGCATCTCCGCAACATACTTGCGGGTTGTCCGTCGTATGAATTTCGCGACTTTTCCATTCTCGCCACTCTTGGGAGGGGAACTTTTTGGATGCAAATGCATCCAAAGTCGCGATGCGGAAGAAAGAAGTGACCGGGGCGTGTGCAGCCATCGGTGGCTGTCTTATCGAAAAATCAGGTGGACACCATCGGATTGGTCATTACCGCTTGCGACAACAGGGTCTGGAATTCAACGAGAAATGAGCAAGCGAAAAATCTGGCTTCGACGTTCGCACGGTCGCAAGGACATGGAAATCCGCGATGCCGTTGCCTCGCCGCGTAGGGGCCGACGGTTGCTGGTGGAACGATTAGCCCAGCGACGCGTGCTCGCCGCGATCATGGGCGAAGTTTTTCATGACGCCAATCTTTCGCTGCGCCGCGAGGGGGCCGAATCAGCGCTGGAAAGCCGTGTGCTGTATTTGGATGCCAACCAGAACGACACGCTGGACATTGGCGAACCCGTCTCGCTCTCTGACGCAGCGGGGCAATTCACGTTTCCTAACTTGTCCGACGGCACCTACCTGGTGCGTCTGTTCAACGGCACTTCGACGCAACAACAAACGTTCCCTGTCGAAGCGCAGAATCAAGGCCCAGGTCTCAACGTCGCCAGCGGAACCGAAGCCATCGCGATCGGCCCAGCGACCGCCGTGTTGTCGGGCGGCAGCGTGTATGTCGGTGAGACGGCGACGGGCCAGTCAGACGAAATCACCATTGCCGATACGATTGCCGACATCGTCGCCATGCCCGACGGCACATTGCTCGCGATCGGAACCGATGGCGGCGAGCAAGGCGCATGGCTAGTCGATACAGACAACCAAACGGTGCGGCCGACGGGATTCATGATCGGCGATGTTCCGGTCGATGATGGCGGCGTCGTGTGGTCACAAATCGAAATCGATACCGCCGGGCTCGGTTTTGCTCTCGGTCAAGACGGCGGCGAACGTGTGCTGCGTTCCATCGACGCATCGGATGCGTCGAGCGGATTACAAGTCGCCGCATCGGTCAGCGTACCGATGGACGCTCAGTTGTTGTCTTCCGCCGCTGGACCGCGATCAATCCTTGCTTGGGCGGGCGACGGAGGGCTTGAACTAGCGTTATGGAGCAACGGTGGTTCGCAGATCGGGACCAACACCGTTACGTTGCCTGGCGCCGCCGAACTGCTGGACTTTGATGACGCGACCGGATTACTGGCCGTCCGCAGCACCGATGGCGGCGTTTCGGTTCACGATGTTGATGGAAATTTCGCGACACTACATACGTTCGCCGACATCGGCGACAGCGTCTTACTGGATGGATCGCGTGAGCTATTGATGGCCCTTTCGCCAACGGAAAGCTTGTTGCGTTTGATCGACCTGCGTGACGGTTCGACGTTGATCGATCTGGGCGTCAATCTTGCGACGGTTGGCAATGACGTCACGATCGCGCCGGGCAACTCTCGTGATTCCGTTCTCTTGCTCGGTTCGGCGGGCGTCGCCAACGTGTCACTGCTGAAACCGGGTGGCCACCGAGTCGAAGTCAGCGAAGGTGGACCGTCAGAGCCAATCCGGTTTGGCGTCAACGTGTCCGGCGACAATGCTCCGCCCAACTATGTGGTCGCGCCGTCATTCACATTGTCCGAGGACACCGTCCTGAACGTATCGGCCCCCAGCGTGTTGCTGTCGGCGAGCGATGCCGATGGCGACTCCATGATTCTGCTGCAAACCGGTCCGGCTGGTCACGGAATGGCCGTGGCAAATATTGCCGGCGGGCTGCGGTATGAGCCCGAGCAAGATTTCAACGGCGACGACGCAATTCCAGTGATCTTGCACGACGGACGCGATCCCTCCGGCGTCGAATCGATTCAAATCGTTATCCTGCCCGTCCCGGATCCACCCACGCTGCAGTCGCCGCAGCAACCGCTGCCCGAAAACGCACAACCGGGCGAAATCGTCGGCCCCCTGACGCTTTTGGATCCCGACGGCCCGATCGACGACATCACCGTCATTATTGACGACACCCGCTTCGAAATTCTTAATGGTCAAATCATCTTTGTCGGTGGTGACCTGGATTTCGAGACCGAAACCCAAACACAGATCCGAATCGAACTGATCGATGAAGAGTACTCGCCGGAGCCGATCGAACAAGTCATCACCGTTAGCATCGGTGATGTGAACGAGCCAGTGACGGACATTTTTGACATCTTCTCGGACACGGCCGTGTTCGAAAATATCCAGGGCTCGTACGTCTCGACGTTTGACGTCGAAGACGAAGACCTGAACGATCAGCATACGCTGTCGGTGGACGACAGCCGGTTTGTCTTCCGCGGTTTTGACTTGTACCTCGCCGACGACGAAACGCTCGATTTCGAGCGGACGCCCAGCGTTCCGATTCAAGTCACAGCGACAGACCGAGGTGGAAACTCACTGACCCTCGACTTCACCGTTCGCGTCATCGATGAACCGGAACAAGCCGGCACGATCGAACTGGGCGGCGATTCGCTCGTCGAATTCGTTCCCGGGGATGTCGTCGGCGAAGTGATCGTTGACGGAGTCCGAGTCGGGAGCGGGTATGACATGTCGGTCGACGATTCGCGATTCGAAATCGTCGATTCGATCTTGAAACTGACCGACGATCAATTTGTCGAACTCGCGGTACAAAGTGCGATCGAGCTGACGATCACGGCGCAAGATGTTGATGGGGAATTTGATCCTGTTAGCGAAGTGTTTGTCATCGATGTGCTCGCCAACTCGACCCCGTTTCACAACGACAGTTTTCCTTACGATGTCAATCGCAGTGGCCAAGTCACCGCCGCCGATGCATTGATCATCATCAACTACCTGAACGCGTTCGGCCCCGGCCCTGTGGGTTCCGGAAATCCGGCATACGGGTACGACGTGAACAGCGATCTGTACGTCACAGCACTCGACGCACTGTTAGTTCTGAATTACCTGAACTTGCCGGGCAATACGGGCACCGTCAATGGCGAGGGCGGTGAGGGCGAAACCGAAGGCGAGGGCGAATCGATTGCGGAAGGCGAATCCCCGGCGGCGCGACCGATTGATCGCCGCATCCCGGTGATCGCGGGTGATAATGCCGTCGCCGGCACACGCGAGGCCCCCACGGCCGACGATCCTCAAGAGGGCAGCCCACGTTCATACCGGCGTCCTGATTCCATTGACGTCCGTGACAGAGCAGTCTTGCCGCAGATCGATACGCTCGCCTCACAAACAGACCCTCGGTACACGGATGATCAAGATACGGCCGACGAAGTCAGTTCGTATCGCCGTGCTGTGGACGACGTATTGCGATTGCTCGGCGATCACGACGTCTAGTCGGCCGCTAGCGGCAACACCCAATCGGTTGCCGATCGATCATGCGGCATGTGGTTCAGCTAGCGGCGCGTTTTTGGCGTGCAGCTTGCTGAGCTAACAACTTCTTTTGGAATCGGCTCTGGACGACGTCGACCACGATCAGCACCGCCAGCACAAAATAGAACGTGCTCTTTGCCATCGGCATGACATGATGACCGAACAACTGCAAATCCGCTAAGTGGCCGCCTTCGCTGACCAACATGACGCCGACGATGAACAGGATGAATAGTCCAAGAACTTCGTACATGCGGTTCTTTTTCAGAAACGACGCGACTCGGTCGGCTAACCAAATCATCAACACCCCGCTGATGACAATGGCAACCGCCATCGTCAGAAAATCCGTCGTCAACGCCATCGCGCTTAAGATTGAATCAAAGGAGAACACCAAGTTCATCACGACGATCAAAGTCACCGCTTTGGCGACACTATTTCGCGATTGAGAGTCTTCTCCCTCGTGATCGAGATCGGGCACCGCGAGCAAATGGTAGATCTCTTTCAAGGCGGTCCAAAGAATAAACGCGCCACCGCATAGGACAATCAAGCTGTGCCCCGAGATCGAGGCACTGACGAATCCGGATGTGAATTCGACGAAGGGATCTCGCAACTTTTCGATCAAGTTCACCACGACGAACAACAGCAGAATCCGAAGAACAATTGCCATGCCGATGCCCGATTTGCGAACAAGCGACTGCTTATCCTCCGCCACTCGTTTGCTCTCGATCGAGATGTAAAGCAGATTGTCGAAACCGAGGACGGCTTGCAGCAAGACCAGCATCCCCAAGGTGAACAGGCCGCTGATTGACAACAGTCCGGCATCGTTCGGTGCACCCGGCCCCGCATGCGAATCAGCCCCATGCGAATCGGCCACGTGTGAATCAGCGGCATGTTCAGCGACCGCTGTCGCCACATCCGCAACGACGTCTGGGGCGAGAGCCGCCATCGTTGGAATCGAACTTGCCAGCGTTGAAAGTGAGTCGATCCATTCCATCATGATTTTTTTCCATTAACGATCGGTTGGCACACGCATCAGGCAACTCGCATCAGGCAACTCGGGTCGGGCACCATCTGCGGCAAAAGATTATGATGTCAGCCGACGAACTTCACCACCGCAGGCTTTGCGGTGCCCCTTACCGTTTCACCCTCGCAAATTCACATGACTAGATCCATCATTGCTGTCGCCTTTGCCAGCGTGTTCGCGGCCTTGACCGGCGTCTCGCTTGCGGACGATGCACACCAGTATTACGAGGTGCGCAGCTATCTATTGTCCGAAAAATCAGACACCAAGGCGATCGACACCTATTTGGAGGACGCTTTACTGCCGGCTCTGCAGCGTCAAGGTATCGGTCCGATCGGCGTTTTCACCAACGCGCCGTCCGATGAATCGGGCAGCCCGCGAATCGTCGTCGTGATTCCCTATGACAGTCCGAATCAAATTGCCACGGTCAAGAAGAACGTCGCCGCGGATGCCGACTATCAATCCGCAGCAGAACCGTTGCTCGGTCGCCAGAAAAACGATGCCGCCTATGACCGCATTCAAAGCGAGTTGCTGGTTGCAATGGACTGCATGCCGAAACTGAACGTCACCAGCGAATCACTGAGCAATTCCAATCGGGTCTACGAGTTGCGTCTTTACGAGAGTCCGACGGAAAAGCTGGGCGATTTGAAAGTCGACATGTTCAACAATGGCGAAGTTCCGATCTTTTATGACTGTGGCATTCAGCCGGTCTTTATTGGCCAAGGCTTGATCGGCCCACAGACTCCCAACCTGACCTATTTGACAACGTACCCTAGCGATGCGGCACGACTGAAAGCCTGGGAAGCATTCAAAGTGAATCCGGACTGGCAAGTGCTCAAAGTGGTCGAAAAGTACAAAGGCACCGTCAGCAAGATTGACAAATTTGTCTTGATGCCCAAACCCTACTCGCAGATGTAATTGGCGGATTTGCGAACTCAACCGGCGGTCTTGCCGATGCGATTGCCCGGTGTGATGACGCCACGTTCGCGCCGGTCGGGGCCGTTGGCGGTCGCGGCTTTCCGCCTATCGTCGCTCGCGTTTACCCAGACGTCAAAATCGGCCGGTCAATTCGATGCATTTCTAGCCGTCGAATCCGGCCGACACTGTCCCACCGGTATCTCGATCGGTACATTGCTCGCATGACTCCAATGATGCGGCAATACCACGAGGCGAAAGCAGCATGCGGCGACGCAATGCTATTCTTTCGCATGGGCGATTTTTACGAACTTTTCTTGGATGATGCCAAGATCGCGGCCAAGGTGCTCGGCTTAACGCTGACCAGCCGCGACAAGGATAGCGACAACCCGACCGCCATGGCCGGGTTCCCGCATCACCAGCTTGATTCGTATTTGCACAAACTGATCCAGGCGGGCTATCGGGCGGCCGTCTGTGAACAGATGGAGGATCCAAAACAGGCCAAAGGATTGGTCAAACGGGAAATCACCCGAGTCGTCAGCGCCGGCACCCTGACCGACGACGGGCTGCTTGACCCGCGCGAAGCAAACTATGTCGCGGCCGTGTTTCCGCTGCATGACAAGCGAGCGGAAAAAGAGAACGCCGAACCGCAGGTGGGAATCGCCTGGGCCGAGCTTTCCAGCGGCCGATTCGAAGCCGGCACCTTTCCGCTTTCTCGCATCGATGATGAACTAGAACGGATCGGCCCGGCCGAAGTCATCTATCGCGAAGACGACGCAAAATTCAGCCCGGACACGACCGCGACATGGTCGTGGACGGCGAGACCGGCTTGGACGTTCGCCGAAGACGCCTCGCGAGAGACTCTTTGCAAACAGTTTTCCGTTCACAATTTGGAAGGCTTTGGTTTCGGCGACGATGACGGTCCTGCGATTCGAGCCGCGGGTGCCGTACTAACCTATCTGCAGGAAACACAGCGGCGTTCACTCGATCACTTTCGCACCCTGACGTCGCATCAACAGTGCGGTGTCTTGCAGATTGATGCGTCGACCCGTCGCAGCCTCGAAATCACGCGAACGCTTCGGACCGCTTCACGCGATGGTTCGTTGCTGGACGTGATCGATCAAACCTGCACCCCGATGGGTTCGCGGTTGCTGGCCGACTGGATCGCGGCGCCCCTGATCGACATCGACGCGATCAATGCACGGCTTGACAGTGTCGCCGAACTGGCCAACGACGTCACCCTGCGCGGCGACGTGCGAACAACGTTAAAACAGACCTATGACCTGACACGATTGCTGGCCAGGATCGCCACCGGGCGAACAGGCCCGCGCGATTTACAGCAAGTCGCGGTGACACTTGCGAATCTTCCCAAATTAAAAGCGAGACTGACCGACCGCAGTGCGGCGCGACTCACCTTCGTCGAATCACATTTGCATCTCTGTCCTGAACTGCGCTGCCAGCTCGAATCGGCGCTGGCCGACGAATGCCCACTTGCCGCATCGGACGGCAATTTCATCCGCGCAGGATTCGACAAAGACTTGGATGCGCTTCGTGAACTAGCGCGTGGTGGCAAGCAATGGATCGCCGCCTATCAACAGAAACAGATGGAAGAGACGGGCATCCAAAATCTGAAGGTCGGTTACAACAAAGTCTTCGGATATTACCTGGAAGTCACCAACGCGCACAAAGACAAAGTGCCGGACTTCTTCATTCGCAAACAGACGCTGAAAAACTGCGAACGTTATATCACGCCGGATCTGAAGGAATACGAAGAAAAAGTGCTCGCCGCGGATGACAAAGCTTCATCCCGCGAACAAGAAATCTTCGCGCACCTACGATCCGAAACGCATCGGCACCTATCGACGTTGCAAGAAGTCGGCATGGCAATCGCCGAGCTGGATGTGCTTGCGTCGCTGGCCGAGATCGCCTGCCATCGTGGATGGGTCCGCCCGACCTTGGTGGACGATTCCGTCTTGCGCATCAACGCGGGTCGACACCCAGTACTGGACGTGACGATGCCACAAGGTGAATTCGTTCCCAATGACTGCGTCCATTCGCCTGAATCGGGAATGATCTTGTTAATCACTGGCCCCAACATGGCCGGAAAGAGCACCTACATTCGTCAGGTTGCGTTGATCACGTTGATGGCTCAAGCCGGTTCGTTTGTACCGGCAACATCTGCCGAGATCGGAATTGCCGACCGCATCTTTGCCCGTGTTGGTGCCAGTGACGAACTGAGTCGCGGGCAAAGTACCTTCATGGTCGAGATGGTCGAAACGGCTCGGATTCTCAATACGGCGACATCACGCAGCCTTGTCATCTTGGATGAAATCGGACGGGGCACGAGCACCTATGACGGCCTATCACTTGCTTGGGCGATCACGGAACACCTGCATGAACAGATCGGCTGCCGAACACTGTTCGCAACGCACTACCACGAACTGACACAACTGGACGAATCGCTGCCGCAAGTGGCAAACCTGAACGTTGCGGTCAAGGAATGGAACGACGAGGTCGTCTTCCTGCATCGCATCGTCGCCGGCGGTGCCGATAAGAGCTACGGCATCCACGTGGCCCGCTTGGCCGGCATTCCCACGTCGGTCAACGAACGCGCCAAAGATGTCTTGGCGCAATTGGAAGCCGACCACCGCGACGCCTTGGACCGACCCACGATCCAGGCGCCAGGTACCGGTTCGGCAAGCGGCCAATACCAGCTAACCCTCTTTGGATTCGCCGACCACCCGCTGCTTGAACAAGTGCAAAAGCTAGACGTCAATTCCATGACGCCCATCGAAGCGATGCAGTTTCTGCAAGAAGCACAAGCGAATCTAAAATCGCCCAAAAACGCTTAACCCGGTTCGCCCGTGCACCGATGCCAACAGAGCAATCCCAAGGCAGCCGAACTGCACCCGTCCGCAATGCGCCCCTTAGCGACCGTCGCAGCGTCGCCGACGACCTGCGATCACATCGACGTGATCGCGGATGCGTCAATGAAGACCGTTCTAAGTCGACTTGATTTTCACCGTCCGCAGATGCAGTTCGGTTAGCTGTTCGTCGTCGACGCTGCCCGGTGCTTCGGTCATCAAGTCCGATGCCTTTTGCGTTTTCGGGAATGCGATGACTTCGCGGATGTTTTCCAGCCCGGCGAACAACATCACCCAGCGATCGACACCCAGCGCGATACCACCGTGCGGCGGTGCGCCGTACTTCAACGCGTTGAGCAAGAATCCGAAACGATCTTCGGCCGTCTCTTCGTCGATCCCCAACAATCCAAAGACCTTTGACTGCGTGGCCGGATCATGGATTCGAATCGTGCCGCCGCCGGCTTCGCTGCCGTTGATGACCAAGTCATACGCTTGGGCACGGCATGCTGCGGGATCGCTGTCTAGTTTTTCCAAGTCGCGTTTCAGCGGAGCGGTGAAGGGGTGGTGCATCGCGTTCCAACGACCGCTCTCTTCGTCGCGATCGAACATTGGAAACTCGGTGATCCAGCTGCAGTGAAAATCGTCGGGACCGTAAAGCTTTAGCTCGGCACCCAGTCGCTTGCGCAAGCCGTACAGACCCTTGCAGGTCACTTCCCAGGTATCGGCCAGGAACATCAACAAGTCGCCCGGTTGGCCGCCCATCAGTTCTTTGATTTCGGCCAAGTGGGCTTCTTCGAAATTCTTGCTGATCGGACTCCACAACGATCCGTCATCTTCGACGCGGAACCAGGCAAGTCCTTTGGCGCCGAAGTCTTTGACGAAATCGGTCAATGCATCGATCTGTCGACGAGAGTATTGGGTGGCGGCGCCTTTGACGCGCATGCCTCGCACAAAATTGCCCGCGTCCGCGGTGCCACGGAAGACTCGGAACTCGGTTTTCTTTGCCACCGATGTGATGTCGGTGATTTCCATATCGAAACGTAAATCCGGCGCATCATGGCCGTAACGACGCATCGCTTCGTCATACGTCATGTGGGTCAGTGGGGTCGGCACATCGATGCCCAACACCTTCTTGGCCGTCTCGGCGACCAAACCATCGATCATGGTGATGATGTCGTCCTGGTCGACGAACGACATTTCCAGGTCAAGCTGAGTGAACTCGGGTTGGCGATCGGCCCGCAAGTCTTCGTCGCGAAAACACTTGGCGACTTGAACGTAACGGTCAAAGCCGGCGACCATCAGAATCTGCTTGTACAACTGCGGTGACTGTGGCAGTGCATAAAAGCTTCCCGGATGAACACGACTGGGAACCAAGTAATCGCGAGCGCCTTCGGGTGTGCTGCGTCCGAGGATCGGCGTTTCGACATCGATAAAATCACGCTCGGCAAAGTAATCTCGCATGATCTTGATGATTTGGCTGCGGCGGATCATTGCCTGCTGCATTTCGGGCCGACGCAAGTCCAAGAACCGGTATTTCAGACGCAAGTCTTCGCCGGGCAAGTCCGCTTGGCTGGGCGTGAACGGCGGCGTGGTGCAGGCGTTCAAGATTTCGTAGTGGTGGCAACGAACTTCGATGTCACCGGTCGCCAGCTTTTCGTTGGCTTTGCCTTCCAATCGATCGGCGACTTTCCCACGCACCAGGATCACGCTTTCGGCGGGAACATGTCCGGCGTCATTGATGAGATCGGCGGTTGCTTCGGGAGGCCCGATCACCACCTGCGTCAGGCCATATCGATCGCGCAAGTCAATGAAGACCGCGCCGCCGTGATCACGTTTGCTCTCGACCCATCCGCACAGGGTTACTTCGGTTCCGACGTCGTCTTTGCGGAGCTGGCCGCAGTGATGGGTGCGTAGCACGAAAAATTAAGGGGTTAGGGAGGAAGTCGTGTGAAATCTCGGTCCCAGATTCTAGACGTAACCAGGGCGATAGCTGGAGGGGGGCCGAGGCGAGATTTAGGCCGATGCCCAGCAAAGCCGCGGCATAACCAAAGAAAATACCGGCTCCCCATCGAGGAGCCGGTATTCTGGACCTGTTATCAACGGTGCCCCTTCATGAGGGCACCCGCGTCAACACCGTGATCAAGATTCGCCGGTTGTCGCGGCTGCCTCGGCAAATGCCTCTCGTTCGTGCTCTTCCGCGGTTTCGTTGATCGTCACCGGCTTGTATCCACCGATGCTCTTGAAGTATAGCAGGATCAGCAGATAAACCGCCGCCATGGTGGCGGGAATGAACGAGTCCGCTTTTAGCGTCGCCCGGTCACCCGCCTGGCTTGCGGCAAAGATCGCACTTTGCTCTGGCGTGGGCGACTCAGCCTTGCTGGCCTCATCCATCACCACCCCATCGATCGCATTGACCTCGTCAAAGAACAAGAACTTTGAAGGCGTTTCGGTATTCTTGACTTCTTCGTAAACCGCAGGATTACTTTCCTGCAGTGCGGCGGCGGCAAAACGGTCCTTTCCGTAGCCCAGTCCCGGACCGCCCAACAGCCCGGCCGAAAGCATCCCAATCCCACCCATGATCGAAATGGCAACCGCACCGGTACGCGGGTAACGGTCCGAAGCGACCGCCAACATCGTCGGCCAAAAGAAAGTCTTACCGACTGCGTAAATCCCAAGAGCAAGCAACGCCATCGTGAACGTCTGCATGACGCTAGCCATTTGCAGACCGACGACGGCCAAGATCGAACAAATCAGCAACAACCCGACGGGCGAAACCTTCAAGTTCTTTTCGATGAAGTGTGCACAGAACCGGAGTGCGAACATGATCGACGATGTCCAGATAAACAGCCACTTGCCTTGCTCGGACGTGAACAGATTACCCGTGATGTTTTGAATCCAACCATCCGTTCCGAGTTCGACCGCACCGACCAACGCGTGAGTGAGGAACAAGATGAACAGCAAGATTGATCCGACCGAGAACTGAGTCATCACGCCGACAACTGCCAGCAACACCGCACCGATGATCCAACCAGCAATACTGGCGCCATCGCCCAGCAGCGGAGCCAGCACGTCACCGAAGAACAGCGCGAGCAAACCACAGGCAACAGCGGCACCGAGCAACCCAACGTCCTTCAGCATCTCGCCGAGACTCAATCCCTTTTCGGACGCTTCACTCTGCGGGAAGCTTTGCCCCATGAACATCAGCCCATAGGCCAACGTCGGAACCAGATAGAGCGCCAACTGAAGTTTCCAGCTGAGTTCCATGCGATCGTCAAGAATCCAACCCAGGATCGCTCCGATGATCATCCCGGCCGGCCAACTGGCGTGCAAAATATTCAAGTAGTGGGTGCGGTTGTTTGGGAACAGCGTCGCAACCAACGGATTCGCAACTGCTTCCAAAGTTCCGTTGGCATACGCGAACAGGAACATTCCCCAGAACAAAAAGTTGTATGCGTTTTCAGGTGTCGAAGCGGCGAAAGTGACAAATGCCGAGAGCACGTGGAACAGAAACGCCACGACGACCAGTTTGCCGTAGCCGATCTTGTCTGCGATCACGCCGCCGACAATGATGCCGAAACAAAACCCGGTGAATCCGGCACCGCCAATGGCACCCAACTGGGATGCGGTGAATCCGTATTCGCCTCCCCAGTTGTCGAAAATCCCGCCGCGGATTGCGAACCCAACACCAGCTGCCAAGATGGCCATGAATCCGGCCCAGAGAAGGCGTTTCGCGTTGGGGGCGATGCCCGGTTCTTCGATGCTACTCATCTGGCGTTGCCTGTATTTTTCGTTAAGCGGGTATGAAGGGCGGAATACTGAACAGAAATGCTGTCATTCGCGGCGCGCCGCGTCAAGTAATCTGCCGCTAGTTCGGCGTACAAGCAGACATTAATTCGCTCAGCAGGCCGTTGCCACTGGTACCCCCGCTATACTTTCCCCAAAAACCCATTTTCGCCGCCGCGGCGGCTTTGCCCCCACTTTCGCAGAGATTTGCTATGCGTTTCTTGCTTCCTGCCACTGTCGTTCTGTCGCTGACCTACGGAGTCCTCGCGCCAATGTCATTTGCCGATCATCCAGAAAAGGGCGAACACGAATGTGCACTCGACTTCAAAATGAAGAATATCGATGGCGAATCGGTCGACCTCGAGGACTACGAAGGCAACGTGGTCCTGATCGTCAACACCGCCAGTCAGTGTGGCCTGACGCCTCAGTACGCCGGACTGCAACAGCTGTTCAAGAAATATGAAGACAAGGGATTCGTCGTGCTCGGATTCCCATGCAACCAGTTCGGCAGCCAAGAACCGGGTACCTCGGAAGAAATCAAGCAGTTTTGCAGCACCAATTACGACGTGTCCTTCCCAATGTTTGACAAAATCGAAGTCAACGGTGACGGCGCCGCTCCGCTGTACAAATATTTAACCGGGAAGGACGTGCAACCAGCTGGGAAAGGCAAGATCAGCTGGAACTTTGAGAAATTCTTGATCGATCGCGAAGGAAATTTGGTTCATCGATTCGCACCGCGAACCAAACCAACCGATGCCGAATTGGTCAAGTCGATCGAGTCTGAACTTGAAAAGAGCGAAGGCTAATCACGGCTGGAACCGGGCGTATTAGCGTTCCAAGCTTAACGTTCGAAGCGCTTTCTCGCTCGGTCACTCGATCCGATGTCGCGTCCGGATTGAATCCAAAAGAATCCATTTGGGCGTAGGATCACGGGCGTAGGATTTATTGACAACGCCGCTGGCAGATTCATCGACAACGCTGCTGGCAACTGGACCCCGGCAGACCGATCGACGTGAATGCGGAACCTGCCGACAGCCTGAAAACGAATGTGGCCCAAAGCAATGTGGTCCAGAGCGTTGGATTAGCGGGCCAACTTGAATCAACTAAACTGATGCCGGCGAGCGAATGACTCGTCGGCATTTTTTTGTATGAATAGAAATCGGATGGTGATATGCGTCTCACGTTGCTGTTGTTTTTGGTTTCGGTGTCGGTCAGCGGTCAGGCCGAAGAACCGTTGTTGCGTGCCGGGGACCGTGTCGCCCTGCTGGGCGGCACTTTTTTCGAGCAAATGCAATCCGCCGGTGCATTGGAAGCAGAAATCCAATGCCGCCGACCGGACTGGAAACTCAGCTTTCGCAACATCGGCTGGTCGGGTGATGACGTTCACGGCGTTGCAAGAAAACGTTTTGATGGCCCCGAAGACGGTTTCAAACGTTTGCTGCAAGATATCGAAACGGCCGACCCAACCGTTGTGCTGGTCGCCTACGGATTTGCTGAGGCGAGCGACGGGATCGAGTCCGCAAAACGGTTTGAATCAGGCCTGACCCAACTGGTGGAGGCGGTGACGACGCCGACGCGACGAGTCATCTTGGTTTCGCCAATCGCGATGCCTGGCTATCGCGTCAAAGATTACGACCAAGCGATGCAAATTTGCCTGCAAGCGGTTCAGCGTGTGTCGCAGGCGACGGGGACACCGGCGGTATCGGTCAAGTGGAACCCTAGCGATACAGAATTGAATCAACAGCGGCTATTGCCCAACGCGTACGGCTATCAAGCGTTCGCAAGGCAAATCGCCGATCCGCTGGTCGGCGGCCAGCCTTGCCAGCAGCCCCATCCGGACTTGGTCGACCTGGTCGTTCAAAAGAATCAACTTTTCTTTCATCGCTATCGACCTCAGAACGAAACGTACTTGCTGTTGTTCCGCAAACACGAGCAGGGGAACAACGCCGTCGAAATCCCTCAATTCGATCCGTTAATCGAGCAAGCCGACAAGGCAATTTGGGACGCCGCCGCAACGAACCGTTAGACCACTGGCTCGGGAATCGGGCGGCTTGGTTGGCTCGACGGGGGGAACCTGAACGCTCGCAATGGATGCGCCGGGACTGATGGAGCCACCTGGACGGATGAGCCAACTGAACTGGGTGTGATTCGATGGGGCTGGGGCGACTGATCTTGGGGCGACTGGGCGGCTAGATTCCGCGATTGCCCCCTGGGGAGATCATGGTCAACCGGCCACACACCAGATGCCTCGGTTGGCCACTCTTGCCAGCCCGCCTGCCCAGCCTTAGGCTTTGCCGTTTGCGCGGTGCACGATTTTGGTGTCCGTGGTCACTGATTTCTCGTGCTGAGTTTCTTGGAGTTTTACGGTGTCTGGAACGTGCGTGATCGGTCTGCAGTGGGGTGACGAGGCCAAAGGCAAACTCGTCGACCTGCTGGCTCCACAATTCGATTGGGTCGTGCGCTATCAGGGCGGCGCAAACGCGGGGCATACCGTGGTTGCCGGTGACGAGACCTACAAACTGCATCACATTCCCAGCGGCATTTTGCATCCGCACGTGCACAACGTGATCACGCCGGGCGTGGTCATCAATCCGTCGACCATGCTGGATGAGATCGATGGCCTGGCCGCACGCGGCGTCGACTGCAAAGCGAATCTGCGGATCAGCAGCCGAGCCCACTTGGTCATGCCTTGGCATATTGCCGAAGACCGACAGATCAACGCAACCGCCGTGCGCGGGGAATCGATTGGAACGACCAACCGAGGAATCGGTCCCTGTTATCGAGACAAGGTCGGGCGGACACACGCGATTCGCATGATCGATTTGGTCCAATCGCATCGCGACGACCGTATTCGCACGGTCGCGGAACAAAAAATCGAAATGCTGAAAAAGCTCGGTGCGTCCGAGGAAGAACTGGAAAGCGTTCAGCCCGATCGCGTGATCGAGATGGCGGCCGGTTGGGCCGAGCGACTGGGCGACATGATCGATGACACGACCGAACTGCTGCTCGATGCGTGTGAACAAGACAAGCGAATGTTGTTCGAGGGTGCCCAGGGCGCGTTGCTGGATATCGACCACGGCACTTATCCGTTTGTCACCAGCAGCAACAGCAGCGGCGTCGGCGTTTGTGCGGGCGCAGGCGTTCCACCGCGATGGATCCATCAAGTTCTCGGTGTCTGCAAAGCTTACAGCACCCGTGTCGGCGGCGGCCCCTTTGTGACCGAGCTGGACAATGAGATTGGCAACCAAATTCGTGAACTGGGCAATGAATTCGGGACAACCACCGGCCGACCGAGACGTTGCGGTTGGTTCGACGCCGTGGCGGTCCGCTATACGGCACGGCTCAGCGGCGTGACGCGTCTGGCGTTGATGATGATGGACGTGCTTGCCCATCTGGATGAACTCAACGTTTGCGTCGCTTATGAACTCGATGGCAAACGCATCGATCGATTCCCCAGCCATGCCGACGAACTTCGTCGCTGCACACCGATCTACGAAACGATCCCCGGTTGGAAACAGCCGGTCGACGATGCCCGCAGCGTCAGTGATTTTCCCGCCGGCGCGCTAGACTATGTACGACGCATCGAAGAACTGGTCGGTGTGCCCGTGGGTGTGTTGTCGGTCGGTCCGGACCGAGTGCAAACCATCTTTACCGAAGCGTCCGATGTGCTTCAGTTGCAGCCCGTCGGTCAGCAGTAATTGGTCAGCCATTGATGAGCGAGCGGATTGACGTGCCGACATCGAATCCAGCGACGCTGCAAGTCGACAAAGACGCTCTGCCGCGGCACATTGCGATCATCATGGATGGCAACGGCCGCTGGGCACAAGCACGCGATTTGCCCAGGATCGAGGGGCATCGCCGTGGGGTGGGAACGGTGCGGATGGTCAGCGAAACGGCTACGGAAATCGGCATCGAAGCGGTTACGCTTTATTGCTTGTCCAGCGAAAACTGGAAACGCCCCCAAGCCGAACTCGACTTTTTAATGCATCTGTTGGAGCAGTATTTGGTCGAAGAACGTCGCACAATCATGGATCAAGGCTTACGCCTGAAAGTGATCGGACGCCGCGATCGGCTGCCCGACGGAGTGATTGCGGAGATGAACAAAACGCTGGAGATGTCGGCGTCAAACCCCGGCACCCAACTGGTCTTAGCAATCGATTACGGCGGCCGTGATGAGATCTGCCAAGCGACACGCGAGATTGCGAGAAAGGTCAGCGCTGGCGAAATCACGATCGAGCAGATCGACGAAGCATTGGTGACCGATCACCTTTACACATCCGACCTGCCGGAAGTTGACTTGATGATCCGTACCGGCGGCGACTTGCGCGTGAGCAATTTCTTGCTTTGGCAATTGAGCTACGCCGAATTGTGGGTGACCGAATCGTGCTGGCCCGAATTCGCACGCGAAGATTTTTTCAGTGCCATCGAAGACTTCGCCACTCGGCAACGACGCTTCGGTGGACTGAACGTCAACGAGTAGGCCGCAACCACCGGAACCCGCAAACTTGCTCACACAACGACTCGCGACGTCTGCCGTACTGATCAGCATCGCTTCATTGCTGATCTACCTGGACTCATCCGTTCCCTTTGCCGACGTGGGCGGAATCTGGCTGTTGCCGCTGCTGGGTTTCTTTGCGCTGGGAACCGCTTGGGATATCACGACGCTGTTGCGACGGGCCGGTCGCCTGGTCTCGCCACGTGTCGCGATCGCCGCGACCACGACGGTCACATTCAGTGCTGCGATCCCGATGCTGTGGCCCCTGGCCGATTCGACCTATCCGCCCAACTGCCCCATCGGAAGGCTCGGCTGGATCGTTGTTGGTTCTGTCACCGCGATCTTTGGGATTCTGATCGTCGAGATGTATCGATACGGCCGCCACGTCGAAACCGAACTCGCCGCGGGGATCGAAAAAAATGTTGGCTTGGTGGATTCGCGAACCATCCAGCGTGCAATGTCGTCCGTGTTCGTATCTCAGTACGTCGGATTGCCAATGGCTTTGCTGGTGGCTCTGCGAACCATGCAAGAGGGCAACTGGGGGCTATGGGCACTCTTGACGACGATCGCGGTGACCAAGAGCGCCGATGCCGGTGCGTATTTCACTGGCAAGGCGATCGGGCGACATAAGTTGATTCCACGCCTTAGTCCCGGAAAGACCATCGAAGGGGCAATCGGCGGAATCGTAACCGCTACGATCGTCGCATTTGTTTGCCTGAGCCAGTTATTTCAGACCGGCCCTGACGGCGCACAAGTGTCCACCGCGACCGCATCGATTACGGCGCTGACCAATCCGCTCTGGGGATCGATTCTGCTTGGTCCGCTTCTTGCGGTAGCCGGAATGGTCGGTGATTTAGCCGAATCGCTCGTCAAACGGGACTCAGGTGCCAAAGATAGTGGCAACCTGTTGCCCGGACTGGGCGGGGTCTGGGATGTAACGGATTCGCTAATTGCTGCAATTTTACCGGCGATTTTGTGTTTCGCCGCCGGAGTTGGCGGATGAGCGAGGTGCGACCATGATTTTCGTCATACGCTTTGAAAAAGCGTATAGAGCCTCGGCAAATGTATAGAATTGTGACCCGAGTTTACTTAACCGTCCGCAGGCAGACTGCATGACCGAAGCGTCGTTATCGATCACCAATCCAGAAGAGTTGCTGGCTCTATTCGGGCCGCGTGACCAACATCTGCGCAAGCTCCGTCGACTCTTTGATGTCGCGATCACCCAGCGGAACGGACAAATCCGAATCTCGGGCGAAGGCGAAGACGTCGAAAGGGCGACCCGTGCGCTGGAAAAGCTGCGCGTACTATCGCGAAAGAACGGCGAACTGAGCGCCGGTGATGTCGATACGGCCGCCTATGAAGAGGGTGCGATGGTCGAAGGGGCCGCACCGCAAATTCCGGCCGCCGAGATCGACATCCAGCATACCGGGCGCAAAATCAAGCCTCGCACGCCCGGCCAATCCCGTTATGTTGACGCGATTCGCCAATACGACCTGACCTTTGCGACCGGTCCCGCCGGATGCGGAAAAACCTTTTTGGCCGTGGCCACCGCGGTTGAATCGCTGCGTGCCGGTCACATCCGCAAGATCGTGCTGGTTCGGCCTGCCGTCGAAGCCGGAGAAAGTTTGGGATTCCTGCCGGGGGACCTTCGTGCCAAACTAAACCCGTACTTGCGACCGCTGATGGACGCACTGGGCGACATGGTCGACTTTGACCAGGCACGACAATTGATGGAACGAGACGTGATCGAGGTCATTCCTTTGGCTTACATGCGAGGACGAACCTTGACCGACGCGTTTGTGATTTTGGACGAAGCACAAAACACCACCGTCGCGCAGATGAAAATGTTTCTGACTCGCATGGGCGAGCGCAGCAAAATGGTCGTCAGCGGGGACGCAACACAACAAGACTTGCCACGTGGCACAACCAGCGGATTGCGAGATGCGATTCGTCGTTTAAAACGAATTGACTCAATCGGCTTTGTGGAACTGACCGCCAGCGACATTGTTCGCCACCGCTTAGTCCAACGTATCGTCGAAGAATACGAAAAATCCGAAAACCGAGACAAGCAAGGTTCGGGATCAACATCAAGCCACCAACGTGAGGACCGCAGGGAATAGCTTTTGTCGCTGGTGATTGATCACCGGCGAGTCGTCGATGCCCATGGCGATCGACGTCCTTTCCCACCGTGATGAACGGTGCATCCAAACAGCGCGCCCGCCAAGAGCGGATCGAATCGCTTGGGATCCCCAAGCCGAGACTGATCCAGTGGTGGCAGCGTAGCGACAAATCTGAGTGGGCGACTCGAATCGGCATCGCAGTGTTGGCGGCCCTTGCGCTGCTGGTGCTTTGCCAGACCTGGATCCCACCTTTCGCTTACCGCGCCGGTGCGATCCCGGCGCGTGACTTGGTCACCCGCGTGACATTCGACGTCGTTAACGAACCGGAAACCGAAGCCGTTCGGATCCAGAAGCGTCGGGAAGCGATGACGATGTATCGTAATCGCCCCCAGATCCTGAACCAGCTTCGCAGCGCGCTCAAGAACCAACTGTTCCTCGCACTCAGTGCCGAATCGTACGCGGACCTTCAGGACGACGAAAAAGACGCCTTCGCCCAATTCTACAAATTTGATCCGGCAGAAGAGAAACCTGATCCGCCGGCCGATCGGTTCGAAACGTTCAAGAAAGTCCTCAAAGACGACCCCGAACTCACCAAAGTCGACAAGGCCGTCGACGTCGCGATGCAATCGATTCGCGACTTCGGCTTGCTTCGCGGTCTGCAACACACCGACAAGCAGGGCAACCAAGAGTTCATCCAAGTGTTCCTGGCCGGGAACACCGAAGACGCTCAATTTGTAAAGACCGATCAAGTCCAAGTCGCACAGGTCGGCCCAAAGCTTAGAAAAGCGCTGCGTGACCAGTTCCGCACACTCTTCGAAGGGGACGATGGCCAAGTCGTTGCCAAGATGATTGGTGCTTGGATCGAGGAACGATTACCTGAATATGAAACGCTGCAGTACGACGACGAACTGAGCGAAAAGGTACGGGCGAAGGCCGAACTGGCTGTTGAACCGGTGATGACCAAGTATCGCACCGGAACGTCAAGGTTGGCCGATGCGGGCAAGCCATTATCGACAACCGAACTGGCACTCTTGCGGACGGAATGGCAAGAACTGGTCAGCAAGATGAACTGGGGCGATCGCATCGCCCGCGTCGCCGCGTACGCCGGCATGATCGCAGCGCTGTACCTGCTGTGCGGATCGTACATCTTCTTTGTCGATGACCGGCGATTGGTCATGGACCCTTGGAAATTGGCCAAGATGTTGACGTTGATGGTCGCCGCGATTTCACTCGGCTACTTTGCCGCTCGTGACCAATGGCGCGGCGAATTGATCCCGCTGGTACTGGCATCGATCGTCGCGGCGGTGGTCTACGGACGCGAACTCGCACTGCTGTTGATGTCGGCCGCCTGCCTAAGCCTGACACTATTTTTGGGCGGCGAGCTTTCCGAATTTGTAATGATGGTCGCGGCATGCATCACTTGCACACTGTTGCTCGACCGCATCCGCAGCCGCACGCACCTGTTATACGTCGGTGGACTTTCCGCGGCCGTCACGATGGCCACCGTTATCGGTGTCGGTATCGTTTCCGGACAAACGCTCTCCAGCGGCGCACCGGGCAGCGAACTGGAACCGATCTATCGCGGCCCTCAGTTCGACACCGTCGTGGGCGCGTTGATGATGGAAGCACTTTGGTCGGGCGCCTGCATCCTGGTTTCCGCCTTGGCGATGACCGGACTGTTGCCGCTGGTGGAAAAAGCATTTGGCGTGCAAACCGATCTCAGCCTGCTGGAACTGGGCGATGCCAGCCACCCGTTGCTGCGACGATTGGCTCAACGAGCCCCCGGGACGTACAACCACTCGATCAACGTTGCATCGATTGCCGAAGCGGCCGCCGAAGCGATCGGCGCAAACGGATTGCTGGTGCGTGTCGGCGCGTATTTCCACGACATCGGCAAGATGTTCAAGCCGGAATACTTCATCGAGAATCAAAGTGCTGGTGTGAACCAACACGATTCACTGCAGCCCGCGATGAGCACGCTGGTGATCATTGCCCATGTCAAAGACGGTGCCGACTTGGCCCGCAGCCACCACCTGCCCGAACCGATCATCGATTTTATCTTGCAGCATCACGGCACGACCCTGGTCGAATATTTCTATCGCGAGGCGGCAAAACGTAGCGAAGAAGACCCCAACGGCGAGTCGGTCAGCGACAAGGATTTCCGGTACCCGGGTCCGAAACCGCAGACGCTAGAAGCCGCCGTGATGATGCTGGCCGATACCGTCGAAAGTGCTAGTCGTACTTTGGTCGATCCCACTCCCGCTCGTATCAAGGGATTGGTCGACACGATTGCGCAAAAGAAAATGGCTGACGGCCAATTCGATGAATGCGGGTTGACGTTCCGACAACTCGATCGTGTTCGTAACAGTCTTGTGAAGTCCCTTACCGCCATCTATCACGCTCGTGTCAAATACCCTGGACAGCAGGCCGGCTGATCGGCTCGGGAAAATCGGAAACGATTCCGCGGCCGCCCGTACTCCCCTGCGAACAAGTTCATTGCAAGTCGAAATTCTCATTGATGACCACGTCGATGCTTGGGCATCGGAATCCATGATGATCGACGCCGTTCAACGCGCGGCATCCTTTCGCGGATTCTCTCGCGGTGAAATCGGTGTACGTATCACCGACGATCCCACGATTCACGTGTTCAATCGCACTCATTTGGGACACGACTATGCGACCGACGTGATCAGTTTTGCTTACTCGGCCCAGGGCGATCATTTGACGGGTGAACTGGTTGCCAGTGCTGACACGGCCGCGTCGATGTCGAGCGATGGCTGGTCGGCCGAAGCGGAATTGTTGCTGTACCTGGTCCACGGAACGCTTCACATCGCGGGCATGGACGATCACGATCCCGCCGATCGTGCGGCCATGCGTGAGGCCGAAAAAGCAATCATGACATCGATCGGCTTTGCCCACATTGAACGCTTTGGTGCCGACCAAGCATTGCATCTTGACGCACCAGAGGCTGAAGAGACCAGCGACTGCGAACGCGTCAACGATGACCGGGCAAACGACAACCAACCCGACAATGCCGCTGGCAACGAACAGGGACCAAGGCAGTGAACGACAATTGGACGTGGTGGCTCTTGTCGGCTGTCGGATTCGCGCTTAGCAGCGTCGGCGGACTCGGCGGTGAACTGCTGGATCGCTTTGCCGGCCGCGCGCTCGAAGCCTACTGTCGATTGAAACGGAACCGCGATCGATTCGGAGCGGTGCTGGACAACCAAGACTCTGCGATCCGCGGCAGCGAATACTTGCGAATGATCGGGACCGTGATGTTCTTGATCTCCGGGACCGCGGCCATCTATGTCGGTGACGGTTTGCCCTCGCTTGGTCGGCTGACGGTGTGGGGTATCTGTGCGGGCGGTTTGATGATGATGACACACGTCTGGCTGCCCGCGTCGGTGACTCGGTTCGCGTCCACACCCGTGCTGTATCACACCTGGCCGTTTTGGCGCTCGCTTGCAATCGTGATGCACCCGCTATCGGCGCCCGGCGAATTGGTTGAATGGGTGACTCGCCGATTAGCCGGCAAGGAAGAAAGCGAAGACGAAGACGAAGAGCAACTGGAAGACGAAATTCGCACCATCGTCACCGCAGGCACGCGTGAAGGCTTCTTCGGACCTGGGGTTCGCGAAATGATCCAGGGCGTGATGGAATTGCACGAAGATACGGTTGGCCACATCATGACGCCGCGGGATGACGTCGATGCTATCGACGCGTCGGCAAGTTGGGGCGACATTCTGCGCCACGTCGTCGATGCCGGACGGACCCGCTTTCCCGTCTTTGACGGAACGCTGGATTCCATCGTCGGCGTTTTGTATGTGAAAGATTTATTGCCCAGCCTGACCACTGGCGCGGTGCCCGACCGACCTCTGTCAGAAATCATGCGCCGTCCGTGGACCGTGCCCAAAGACCGCTCGGTCGAGTTGTTGCTTCGCGAATTCTTGCATAGTCGCAGCCACATGGCGATCGTGCTGGACGAATTCCAGCAGATGGCCGGTGTCGTGACGATCGAAGACGCCCTGGAAGAGATCGTGGGTGAAATTGTCGACGAATCCGACGAGGACGAAGAGTTCGCGATCGAAGTGATCGATGACTCAACAGTCAAAGTTGACGGTCGCGTCATGATTGACGACTTGAACGAAACGCTCGGCTGGGACTTGCCCGAAAGCGACGATTACGAAACCGTCGCCGGCTATGTCCTCTCGCACACCGGTGTCATCCCCGAGCAAGGGCACCGACTATCGATCGGCGAAGCGGAAATCGAGATCCTGAAAGCGAGTAAACGCAAAATCGAATCCATGCGAATTCACCGCGTCCACGGCGATCGCAAAGTCGGTTAAGAACCGATTCAACCCTGCCGGTACGCGGGCGGGGTTGGTGCCGTCGAATTGTGCCATCAATCGGTGCCATCGAGAGCCTCGTTCTGCCAGCCGCCGTTTCCCGCAGCGCTCGACGCTTTCGATTTCTCTTTTTCGATTTCTGCTCAAATTTGGCGAAACGCTGTAAGAACGAGAGTCCTGTGGGATGATACTTGTTAGGAGAACAGTATCGTGCCGGAATTCCCGCAAACCAGCCATAGCCTCATCGCTCGCGTCAAGGACCTCAGCGATGCCCCGTCGTGGGCTGAGTTCTTGGCGATCTATCAACCAGTCGTGTTCCGCATGGCGCGGCGACGCGGTCTGCAGGATGCCGATGCGATGGACGTCAGTCAGCAAATCTTTCTATCCATCGCGAATTCCATCGACGGCTGGGAAGCCGACGAGAGCCGTCCGCCTTTCCGTGCTTGGCTGACGACGGTTGCTCGCAATGCGATCACCAAATCGCTCACGCGCCGGCCTCGCGATGTCGCCACAGGTACCTCGTCAGTCGACCAGCTTCTCAGTGCACTGCCCGATGACGGCTGGACCCGTGATGAGCTTGCCAAAGAGACACGACGCGAAGTCGTCCACTGCGTCTCTAAAAAAATCCGAAACGAGTTCAGCGAATCGGTTTGGCAAAGCTTCTATCGCACAGCCATCCAAGGCGAAGCCATTGCCGACGTGGCCCAATCGCTGGGCTGTTCGACCGGTTCGATCTATGTCGCACGTTTCCGTGTGATTGCCCGCTTAAAAGAAAAAGTAGCTGAAATCACCAACCATTGGGACTTGGGAGAGTTGACTCATGACGATTGAATCGACGGACGCTTGTTTGGGTGACGAACAGCTGCAGAGACTGGCCGATGACGTACTGCTTCCGCCTGAGATCTCAGACATCGAATGGCACGTGAGCCAGTGCAGCCGATGCCGTGAACTGCTGGAATCTCGATCCATCGACCAAACTTGGCAACGCGAATTCGTGACCGTCTTGCATCGTGAAAGCGATGAAGTCTTCGAACAAGACGCGATCGATGATCGCCCCGATGATGAGGAGCTGAACGGTACGATTTTGAACTTACTCGGCCCCACCGACGACCCGCAAATGCTCGGTCGTATCGCCGACTATGAAGTGGTCGGGGTGATTGGTCGTGGCGGCATGGGCGTCGTGTTCAAGGCGTTCGATGGAGCCTTGAACCGGTATGTCGCGATCAAAATGCTGTTGCCACACCTCGCCGCATCCGGCGCCGCAAGAAAAAGATTCGAGCGTGAGGGACAAGCGGCTGCGGCAGTGGTGGACGATCACGTATTACCGATTTTTGCCGTATCACAGTGGCAGGGGATTCCCTATTTGGTCACGCAGTATTTGCGTGGTGGCACGCTTCAAAAACGCATTTACGAATCGGGGCCGCTAGATTTGCGAGAGGTTCTGCGAATCGGCTTGCAAACCTCGCGTGGCTTAGCCGCCGCTCATGCGCAAGGCCTGGTTCATCGGGATGTCAAACCGGCGAACATCTTGCTGGACGGATCGGTGGACCGAACAATGCTGACCGATTTCGGATTGGCGCGGGCGGTCGACGATGCCAGCATCACTCGCACGGGAATGATTACCGGCACGCCACAGTACATGTCTCCCGAACAAGCCCGTGGCAAATCGGTTGACGCCCGATCCGATTTGTTCGGACTCGGGTGCGTCCTGTACGCCATGTGCACCGGTCGCCCGCCGTTTCGTGCCGACAGCAGCTATGCCATCCTGCGATTGATCACCGACGAGGAGCCATGCCCGATCCGGGAAATCAATCCCGAGATTCCAGAATGGCTGGCGTCAATCATCGGCAAACTCATGTCCAAGCATCCCGAGGATCGATACGCGTCGGCCGATGAAGTGGCAGATGTCTTGGAAAGTTATCTAGCACATGTGCAGCAACCAACGGCACACCCGATCCCCGCGTCACACGTTGCGGTGACACAGTCAGACCGATCAAGGCACTATCCGCCGATCATACGATGGGCCATCGCCGCCGCATTTGCGTTCTCGCTCGTCGTTGCCGGCGTACTCATCGTGCTGGAACTCAACAAGGGCACGCTCACGATTGAGTCCGAAGCGGACAACGTTCCGATCCGAATCATCCAAGGCGACGAGGTTGTCGAGAAGTTGACGGTATCGCAGTCCGGAACATCCACGCGCGTTGCATCGGGCGATTACGTGGTTGAAATCGAAGGTGAAGTCTCGGGAATTTCAGTGGTCGACGGTGTCGTTTCACTCCGGCGCGGTGCTACCGAGACCGTCAGAATCGCAACGAACACTCGGCAGGAACCGCCCGGCAACGATCAATCCTTGTCTGAAAAAGAGACCGCAAGCGTTGAGGCAAGTTCCGAACCACCGGTCCAAACAATCGACTCGGACGATGACGGGCACGCTCGGCCCGACGATCCGCTGTCGTCATTGATCGCGCGTCTACGTGAGCAGAAAAATCTTGTGGGACTCGGCGCGATGGTGATGGTGGATCGCGAACTGAAGTCCGTCGCGACTTCCGGCGAACGAAAGGTCGGCAGCGGGGTCCCTCTTCAAACCGACGATCTTTGGCATCTGGGCGGGATCACCAAGTCGATCACCGCCACAATGATTGCCCGACTGGTCGAATCGAAACAGATGCAGTGGACCGACACCGTTGGAAAGGTCTTTCCCGATCCCAACGTTCATCCAGACTGGAAACCGGTCACGCTTGAGCAACTGCTTACCGACTGCGCGGGGGCCCCGGCAAATTTCCCCAGTAACGTATGGCTGCAGCGCCCCAAGGTTGGCCCCGAGTCCTCACAAGCACGACGTGACGCGGTGTTGGATGTGATGGCGGACAAACCCTCACGTCGGCCCGGCGAAAAGTTTGAATACTCGAATGTCGGCATTGCGATGGCCGCGGCGATGGCCGAGGAGGTGACCGGCATGACATGGGAAAACCTCGTCAGACGAGAAGTGTTCGAACCTCTGAACCTTGTGACCGCAGGATTCGGCCCGCCGAAGAGTAGCGACATAACGTTGGCTCAACCGCGGGGCCATCTCACCAAATTCGGCGGGAAATTCGCGATGGACGACGATGTCGACAATACGCCGATCATGGGACCATCGGGCTCTGTTCACATGACACTTCATGAACTGTGTCTCTATGCGACCGAACACGTTTTTGGTGATCTTGGCGAAGGCAAACTGCTGAGCGCAGACACGTATAAAAAGCTGCACACCCCCATGTGCGAGCCCTATGCATTTGGCTTGATCAAGAACGCCCCCAGCCCGCAAGTCCCTTACACCATGTACTGGCACAACGGGTCCAACACGATGTGGTACGCCTTGGTCGCGTTCATTCCGCAGACAAAGACCGTCATCGCGGTCACGTCGAATGATGGCGACATCGACGCGGCCGAATCGGCCGCATGGAAAATCCTGGCAGACAACGCGGTGCCAATCGAAGTTCGGCCGAGCAGCAGCTTTGCAAAAAAGTCTCCGTTTACGGCCATACGATGGCAAACGGTTGAACCGGAGGTCAGGCTTGGCGAAGAGTGGTTCAAACTTAAGTCCATCAACGGACTTTCAACCGCTGAGATCACGTCGTTCAGTCGCCGAATCTACGGAGACCTCTGGAAAAAGCGATTCGCAGAGGACCTGATCGAACTTCTGAGCCGCATGGGGCATCCGCCCAAGGACACGGTAGCGTTGGTCGTTGAATCACTCGATTCGGGCGCAACTTCTGTGCGAGAGAACGTCCCGATGACGGAAGCGAATCGACGAGCTATTTGGACCGCGGCCCGAGATCGCGATGAGTAAATACCCATATGCAATCTGGCCATGTCGAGACGACTGCCGGCGCACGATGAAAACGTCAACACAGTGACTGATAGCGATATCACACCGATAGCGAAAACCGATTGAGCCAACAGCCGTTTAACATTGAGAGAATCCGCCATGTCCAGACTCGATCATCCAATCGTCACCCCGCCGGCGGCTGCCACACGTCGTTCGACCGCCATGCTGCGTTTAGCTTTTTGTATCGGCCTTGCAGCGGGAGCACTTAGCGCACCGCTCACACTGACCGCGAACGCCCAAGGAAATCCGTCTGCATCTCTTTCCGCCAAACTTGCAGAGATTTGCCGTAAGCATGATGTCCCGGCACTAGCCGCCGCGGTCGTCAACACAGACGGGTTAGTTCAATCGGAGTGCTTTGGCAGCCGAAAACGGGGAACATCGGACAAGATCGATTTGTCGGATCGCTTTCCGATCGGGTCGTGCACCAAGTCAATGACAGCCACGTTGGCGGCGGTCTTGGTCGAAGCTGAAAAGATCGATTGGAATTCGAGCATTGGAGATGTTTGGCCGAAAGCTTCCGCGGCCGATATCCATCCCCGATTACGCAATGTAACTCTCGATGAACTTTTGTCGCACCAGAGCGGTTTGCCCAGTGATATCTCGGGACAAGCATGGGCGAGCTTTTTCAGAGAACAGCAGGCTCCTGTGCTGGAGCGCAGACGAATGCTCAAGCTTGTGCTGTCCAAACCACCCACACAGCCGCAAGGAAAATGCGTCTATTCGAATCTTGGCTATGTGGTCGCCGCCGCAATGCTGGAAACCCGAGCCCGACAGTCGTACGAATCACTGGTCAAACAGCACATTCTAGACCCTCTGGAAATGCATTCGGCCGACTTTCGCTCGATGCCATCGGCAACGCGAATGCGGCCGCCGATGCTGTGGGGCCACCATGCGGTGAGCGGCGAACCGGTGGACCCGCGATTGGTGGGCGCTGAAAACCCAACGGTCTATGCCCCTTGTGGAACGATGCACCTGTCGATCGAAGACTATGCCAAGTACGCGCGGTGGCATTTGGCGGGGCAACCCTCGCCGGTGTTGCAATCGCAGAGTGCGTTTGATCACCTCCACGAACCACAAGTGGACTACACCCTTCCCGGCACCAAGTATGCGTGTGGTTGGATTTGCGTCCCGACGGCACTAGGCCCTGCGCTCAACCACGGCGGTTCCAATACGAATTCGTACGCGTTGATCTGGGTCCTGCCCAAATCAAACTTTGCCGCGGTCGTTTGCACCAACACCGGGCAACCGCAAGCGTTCCCCGCATGCGACGAAGTGATGCAACACCTGATGATGTCGCATGCGGCCGCCGGAACTCCGTGATGCAGAGTCCCGTGATACAGAGTCCCGTGATACAGAGTCCCGTGATACAGAGTCCTGCGACAGGGAGCCGGTCGCCCTCGTGACCGGTTGACGACGCCGCCCAAGACCACAGCCCCTTAGCCCTGGGACCTCGTCCCGATCATGCATGCGATCCGACAAGTAAGGGCCTGACCCGCAAGGACGGTAATCGCGCATCGTTAATTTTCGGTGCTGGGGACCGCCACCACAGACCGGTAAGGCGCAGACCGTCTGCGAAAGCAGGCATGGCAGATATCTTTGCATTTTCGACCAGTGCCTCGCCGGCAACTTTGCATGGCTCCCGGGCTACTCGGCATCAGTTTGCGCGGCTACACTTTAGCGAGCCTTACTCGCACGTGTAAAACCGGAACTTCTGATGAGTGACACTGCCAACTTGGACGTACAAGAAACGGACACCGTGCGACTGATGTACGGTGACAAAGAATTAATCCTGCCAGTGGTGGAGGGGTCCGAAGGCGAACGGGCGATCGACATCAGCCGACTGCGAGCCGATACGGGGCTGATCACCCTGGATGAAGGATTCGTGAACACCGGCAGCACTCGCAGCGCAATCACCTTCCTGAACGGCGAAGAGGGCATCCTTCGGTATCGCGGTTACCCGATCGAGCAACTCGCGGCCAATTGCGACTTTATCGAAACCGCGTTCTTGCTGATCTATGGCGAACTGCCGACGGCGTCTCAAGCGGACGAATTCAGGGCCGGCATTCGTGATCATACGATGATTCACGAAGACATGCGGTCGTTCTACAACGGCTTTCCTCGCGACGCGCACCCGATGGCGATCCTAAGCAGTGTGGTTGGGGCCCTGTCGACGTTCTATCAAGACTCGATGGACTTGAACGACCCCGATCAGGTCGAGGTGTCGATCTATCGGCTGCTCGCAAAACTGCCGACGATTGCGGCATACAGTTACAAGAAATCAATCGGCCAGCCGTTCATGTATCCCAGTAACGACCTCAGTTACTGCGAAAACTTCTTGCACATGATGTTTGCAACTCCGGCCCATGAACACATGGTCGATCCGGATTTCGCCGAAGCCCTGAACCTGCTGTTGATCGTTCACGCCGACCATGAGCAGAACTGCAGCACATCGACCGTGCGAATGGTCGGCAGCAGCAACGCCAACATCTTCGCCTCGATCTCGGCCGGCATTGGCGCATTGTGGGGGCCACTGCATGGCGGTGCCAATGAGGCCTGCGTCAACATGCTGGAGAAAATTGCGGCCGATGGCGGCAACGTTAAGAAGTACGTCGACATGGCCAAGGACAAAGAGAACGGGTTCCGCTTGATGGGATTCGGCCACCGTGTCTACAAGAACTTCGATCCTCGCGCGAAAATCATCCGAGCCAGCTGTGACAAGTTGTTGGCGAAACTGGATTTAAAGGATCCGCTGTTCGACGTCGCACAGGAACTGCAGGATGTGGCGTTAAAAGACGAATACTTTATCGAACGCAAACTGTATCCGAACGTCGACTTTTATTCCGGCGTGATCTATCGCGCCCTCGGCATTCCCGTGCAAATGTTTACGGTGCTGTTTGCCATCGGTCGATTGCCAGGTTGGATTGCGCACTGGCGAGAAATGCACGCGAATCCCGGCAAGCGAATCAATCGCCCGCGTCAGGTTTACACCGGCCAAACCGAACGCGACTTCCTGCCCGTCGACAAACGATGATCCGCTATTTCGCAGCATTAGCGGACCCGACCTCACTGAAAACCAAGGCCGACGGCCCCAGCGGAAAACTGCCGCTGAGTGACGAAATCCTGCGTCACTGGAGCAGTGGTGACATTTTCGGTTTGACGCAAAGCGTCGGCATGGGATTTGACCCGAGACGTGTTTTGGGCGATCAGTATCTGATCCTCAGCACCCAAGGCGGCGTGCGCAATCCCGATGGCACCCCCGTCGCACTTGGATACCACACCGGACACTGGGAAGTCGGGTTGCTGGTCCAGGCGGCTGCTGAACAAATCACGCAGCATGACGGCGTCCCCTTTGCTGCATTTGTCAGCGACCCTTGCGATGGTCGCAGCCAAGGCACACGCGGTATGTTCGATTCGTTGCCGTACCGCAACGACGCGGCGATTGTGATGCGTCGGCTCATCCGTTCGTTGCCTCGGCGCAAAGGCGTGATCGGCGTTGCGACCTGCGACAAAGGATTGCCCGCAATGATGATGGCGCTGGCGGGCTGTGGCGATCTTGCCAATGTGCTGGTCCCAGGCGGGGTCACCTTGCCGCCGACGGTGGGCGAAGACGCCGGAAAAGTTCAAACAATCGGTGCACGCTACAGTCGCGGCGAAATGAGCCTCGAAGAAGCCTCGCTGGAAGGCTGTCGAGCTTGTGGAACCCCTGGCGGAGGATGCCAATTCTTGGGCACCGCCGCGACCAGCCAAGTCGTTGCCGAGGCACTGGGGATGACCGTGCCCCATGCGGCATTGGCGCCCAGCGGCCAACCGATTTGGATGCAAATCGCACGCGACTCGGCCGAAACGTCGCGGCAAATGCACGCCAGCGGCGTGTCGACGGCCGACATCCTGACGCCCGACGCGATTTACAATGCCATGCTGATCCACGCCGCGGTCGGTGGCAGCACAAACCTGCTGTTGCATATCCCCGCCGTCGCTGCCGCCGCCGGACTTGACCGACCGACGGCTGATGATTTTCGGTACATCAATTCGCTGGTCCCACGCTTTGTCGATTGCCTGCCCAACGGTCCCGTGGGCCATCCGACAATTCGAGTGTTCTTGGCTGGCGGTGTCCCAGAGGTCGCATGGCACCTGCGAGAACTTGGCTTGCTTCGCTGCGAGGCGAAAACGGTTTCTGGAATGACTTGGAACGAGTTGCTGGATCAATGGCACACCAGTGACCGACGCGCCGTGTGCCGTGAACGTTTACAACAGGCCGATGGAATTGACCCCGATGAAGTCATCGTGCCACCGTCGGTCGCCAAACAGCGCGGGTTCACCAGCACGGTTTGCTTCCCAGGCGGAAATCTTTGCCCCGAAGGCTCTGTGATCAAAGCAACGTCCATCGATCCGGACGTGATCGATGACGATGGCGTTTATCGCAAACGAGGCACGGCGAGAGTCTTCACCAGCGAACAAGCTGCGATCGCCGCGATCAAAGGTCAATCCGAAAACGAAATCGAATCCGATAACGTGATCGTGCTGATCGGCCGTGGCCCCCTAGGCTGTGGCATGGAAGAAACGTATCAAATCACTTCGGCACTAAAATACCTCTCATTCGGCAAGCACGTTGCCCTGGTTACCGATGCCAGATTCTCCGGCGTCAGTACCGGTGCATGCATCGGCCACGTTGGCCCCGAAGCACTTGCCGGCGGACCGATCGCTAAGGTTCGCGATGGCGATATCATCGAGATCGAAATTGACCGCAACACGATGGACGGCCGCGTCGAACTAGTGCAAACGTTCGACGGTGAAAACGTTGACACGGCACTGGAGCACCGCGCGCCGCATCCGGACTTGGCGGTCGAAAGTCACATGCCGGACGATTCGCGACTATGGGCGGCACTGCAACAGTGCGGCGGTGGTGCCTGGGGTGGTTGCGTGTACGACGTCGACGAAATCCTTGCGACTTTGAAAGCGGGACAAGCGGTGCGTCAATCGCAAGCTGTCGATCGGGCGAGCACACAGAGAACGTCAAGCCCGTACCAAAGCCCGATCTCTCGTTGAGCTTCTGCCCTCTCGCTCAGCCTCCTGGCCTCTCGCTCAGCCTCCTGGCCCGAGCAGCTTGCTGACTTCGATGACGCCCTGACCCGAGCGAGGATTCATGCGTTTCGACGGATCATGCGAGCCGGCCGGTCATGAAAATCGTTTCAGCGATACGACAACGGGTCCAACGCGGCCGCCAATCAAGGTAAATCAGCGAAATCCTAAGGCCCGTCAACTCGGCGCCACGGGCTCTTACCGGACCGCAATGTTCCCACGAGGCCCCACTCACTTGCGATTTGACCGCAAGCCGCAATAATCGTGGGTTCTGAAATTCATTTCCCTTACAGGCTTAGGATTCCGTTATGGCTTTGGTGCCCCTTCGCGTTGTGCTCGACCACGCCGCAGAAAACGATTACGGCGTTGCCGCATTCAACGTCAACAACATGGAGCAAATCCAGGCGATCATGGAGGCGGCCGAACAAACCGATTCGCCCGTCATCATCCAGGCGTCGCGTGGTGCTCGTGCGTATTCCCAAGACGCGTACCTGCGTCACTTGATGATCGCCGCAACCGAACTGTATCCGCACATCCCAACGGTCATGCACCAGGATCACGGCAACAGCCCCGAGACCTGTTTGTCGGCGATCGAAAACGGATTCACCAGCGTCATGATGGACGGCTCGCTGGAAGAAGACGGCAAGACACCGGCCGACTATGACTACAACGTTCGCGTCACTGCGGAAGTCGTCAAGATGGCTCACGCTCGGGGCGTCAGCGTCGAAGGTGAACTCGGATGCCTTGGTTCGCTGGAAAGTGGCGAAGGCGAACAAGAAGACGGACACGGTGCGGTCGGCGAATTGACGCACGACCAACTGTTGACCGATCCCGACGAAGCACAACGCTTTGTCGAAGAAACCGGCGTCGACGCCTTGGCCGTTGCGATCGGAACCAGTCACGGCGCATACAAATTCACCAAGAAACCAACCGGTGAAGTCTTGGCGATGGACCGTATCGAAGCCATCCACGCAAAGCTGCCCAACACGCACTTGGTCATGCACGGCAGCAGCAGTGTCCCGCAAGAGCTGCAGGACATCATCAACCAGTACGGTGGCCAGATGAAGCAAACGTACGGCGTACCGGTTGAAGAGATTCAACGCGGCATCAAGAGCGGCGTTCGCAAAATCAATGTCGACACCGATTGCCGCATGGCAATCACCGGCGCGATTCGCAAGGTGTTCGCCGAGGACCCATCGGCATTCGATCCACGCGCCTATCTGAAACCGGCCCGCGAAGCGATGAAACAAGTTTGCGTCGCACGGATGACGGCTTTTGGACAGGCCGGAAACGGTGCGAAGCTGCGTGACGCGATGGGCGCAACCGCCTAGCCGCAGAACGATCTGTAAAATCCCAATGAAGGCCGGTGCGAATGCGCCGGCCTTCTTTTTGCATTGATTCGGCAGGCCATGTTCGACGATTTGCCCAGCGAGAATCCAAACGGTGAACCCCTGCCTGGCGACAATTCGCTTGGCGACAATTCGCTTGGCGCCGATTCGCCAGGTGCCCATCGCCCCGGCGTTAACTTACTGGGCGCCTTCGTTCACCAGGCTCGGTCCCAACCGCACGCAACCGCGGTCACGGCCTTGCGGGACGGCAGTGTCGTTTCGCTGACATGGCAACAACTATCCGGCATCGTCGCCGTTGCCGCCGCTCATCTGGATCGCTTGCTGGGTCCAGCGGGCCAAACGCAGCGACGCCTGGTCTATCCGAGTCACAACGGGATCGCCGATATCGTTCTGGCTTTGGCTTGCCCCGCCGCGAATATCGTCGAATTCCCGATCGACCATCGACTCGGCGACCATACCGCAGCAGAGATTCGTGATCGCTCTGGCGGAATCTGGCTTGGACCGGAACAACAACAGCAACTTGTTTCGGCCGCACATGATGAATCGAGCCAGCGGAATGACGCGACCGCTTTGACATCATCCCTGGCCGCGACCGCGGACAAGATCAACGCCATCGACCCGGCATTGGTTCTGTGGACCAGTGGCACGACGGGCCAGCCCAAGGGAGTCATGCTGTCTCATGCAAACTTAGTCGGCAACGCCGCGGCCAAGCTTGCCGCCGTACCACAGAGGCGCGATGACATTCGCCTGACCACGCTGCCGATGTGCCACGCCTATGCACGAACGTGCGACTTGGGAACTTGGCTGCTCAGTGGTTGCGGTCTCGCCATCGCATCGGGGTTCGACGGCTGGCAAGCGCTGGGGCCGATCGTCCGCCCAACACTTGCCAACACGGTCCCCAGTCTGTCGGAAAGACTGCTTGCTTCGCCGTGCGAAACGATGGGAATCGATCGGCTGCGGCTACTCGGCTGCGGTGGGGCTGCGATGCGCGAGTCCGACTTTGTTCGCTGGAACAGGCGCGGCGCCACCGTGATTCAAGGTTACGGGCTGACCGAATCGGGGCCGGTTATCTGCAGCGCGACGCCTGCCAACGCAACGCCGGGCTTGGTGGGAAATCTGGTCCAAGGCTGGCAGAGCGATGTCCGTGATGGGCGGCTGTACGTACGCGGACCTCACACCATGATCGGATACCTGGACGACCCTGAGGCAACTGCGCGCCGGATCGATGACGATGGGTGGTTAGACACGGGCGATGTCGTCGAGTTCGAACAAGCCATGCAGCAATTTCGAATCCTCGGACGAGCCGACGATACGATCGTGCTGGACAATGGTCACAAGGTTCATCCGTCGGAAGCCGAACGCCTTGTTTCGCTGATCCCAGGCGTACGTCATGCAATGCTAGTGGGCAACGGGCGGACAACCATCCTGTGGATTGATTCGATGGCCGGTGCCGAGCAAAGCCGAATCGAAGAACGGGCCGAAGCGATGTTCGGCAACCATCCACCCTGGAAACGGCCACGCGAGATCAAATTCTTTGACTCGCCATTATCTCTGGAAAACGGCGAACTTACACAAAAGGGTGCGATCCGCCGCGAAGTGGTTGCACAGCGTTTTTCGGCTCGATCCACTTAAAGTCGCTTGTCGGACCAGGTCAAGCGACATACCCGCTGGCCCCCATGCGAGCGACTCGATCAAGCAGGATCGTAGGCCCCGCTGCCCAGCCCGCGCCCCCTCGGCAAGAACTTGCACATCAAGATCCCGAGGAAGTACAAGAACATCAGCGGGACGGCGAGCGCGACCATGCTGGTAACGTCTGCCGGCGTTAACAGCATCGACAGAACAAAGATCACCAGTACGGCGACTTTCCAACTGTCGATGTACGCCTGAGTTTCGAACAACCCGATTCGCTGCAAGAACAGCATCACCAGTGGCAACTGAAACGCGACGCCAAAACCAAGCGGCAACATCAACACAAAATTGACGTAGTACGTCAAGCGTGGCTCGACCGCGACATCCATACTGCCGTTGAACGTCAACAAGAACGCCAGCACGTAATGCAACACCAGGAAGAAAGCCAAGATCACACCGCTGGCAAAGAGAATGACACTGAATGGCAAATAGATGTAAACGTACTTACGTTCGTGCGCGTGCAAACCCGCGGCCACGAATGACCAGATGTGATAAAAGATCATTGGTGATGCCAATACCGCGCCGACGATCAACCCAGCTTTGACCCAGATCATGAACGGCTCTTCCATTTTGAAAGAGCTGACTTGTGCATCGCGCTTTCGCAATTGCACACGCGGCTTCAGTTCGGTGGGATCGGGCAGCTTGGGCAACAGATCCGTGATCGCGTCAGGCCGAATCATTTCGCCTTCGCCACCAGGTTTTTCGATAATGTCCGACGGCGTCAGTGTGTGCAGATGATCGGGAACGTCGTAAACGAGTTCCCACACTAGACCCTGCTGGATCAAAAAGTCTTTCAGCGGCTGCACCTCGGGGTCCGTCAAATCGGTGATCCCCAATTCGTGCAGGTCACGAGCCGTATTGAACTCCTGAATCGCCTCTTTCAACGGCGTCTGGATGTACCGAATCACGCGATTGGCAAATACCAAACCGACGCACAAACCGATCAGTAGCCAAATAATGGCTTTGACGAGTGACCCACGAAGTTCCTCCAGGTGCTCCCCGAAGGTCATCGTCGAATTTTCAAACAGGTCGTCTTTGGGGCGAGCCGGTCGATCCACAGCAGTTCGTATCAGGGGGGAAGGGCGGGGACTAGAAAGAGTGTTTGGATGGGCCTCGAGCCACGGTTAACCAAAGTCACTGAATCCGCATCATTTCAATGCAGGTGACCACGATTCTGTCGCAAAATCTTGGCACATGGACGCTTTTCGGAACAGAAACGCCCCGCAGCGGTACCACGAGGCGGTAAACGATCACTGTCCGACTAGACGCCTTCACTAGTGTAACAGGGAGTGCGAAAATCGCATGCACCGCATTGGAAATTACGTACGATCAAGTCGTGTATTTCACGGATCGGTCAAGTCAAGAACGCATGTCATCCGGCCACTGAACTCACCCATTCATCGCCCATGAATCCCTACGTCCTACGATTTCGACCTGTTCTGAAGCAAACGATCTGGGGTGGACGCCGACTGGGCGAACGGCTGGGCAAGCCGATCGGTCCTGAATCGAATTATGCCGAAAGCTGGGAAATTGTCGATCACGGCGACGATCAAAGCATCGTGACCAGCGGCTCTCTGGAGGGTTGCACGCTCGCCGAACTGGCAAAACAGCATGGCGAATGGCTGCTGGGAAAGAAAACGGGGCAACAGGACTCAAAGCAATTTCCTTTACTGCTGAAGTATCTGGACTGCAATCGCGTCTTGTCCGTTCAGGTACATCCCGATGATCGATACGCGATGGCCATGGAAAAGCCTGATCGAGGCAAGACCGAGGCGTGGTACATCGTCGCGGCAGAAAAAGACAGCCTTGTCTACGCAGGTCTGAAAACGGGAGTCGATCAGCAAACGTTAAGCGAAGCGATGATGGCCGGACAAACGGACGAGGTCCTGCACAGTTTCCATCCACAGCCTGGCGACTGTGTTTTCATCCCCAGCGGCACCGTCCACGCTTTGGGCGCAGGATTGTTGGTCGCCGAAATTCAACAATCCAGTGACACAACATTTCGTTTGTTCGATTGGAACCGTGTCGATGAACAAGGCAATGCCCGACCGCTTCACATCAAAGAGTCGCTGGCCGTCTCGGATTATGAAACCGGACCGATCAAGCCGCAACGCAGCGATTATGAACAACAAGGTTGGCAGACGTTAGCAACGTGCGACAAGTTTGTGTTCCGATCACTTGAAAACGGAGTCGCCACGCTCGGCGGCGACCAGCGATTTCACATTCTGACCGTACCGCGAGGCGGTGCATCGATCGAGTCGGGCGGAGTGTACGAGGAGATAAAAACGGGCGAGTCGGTACTGCTGCCGGCCGCCCATCCGGAAGTCAAAGTGGCCGTTGCACCTGAGAGCACGTTACTGGAGGCACACCTGCCGGCCTAGCAAAGCAGAGCCACTTGTTTGACCCAAGCTTGTTTCGTCTCTGGGTGTACGCCGGTGGCAATCGTTCGCTACGACGCGATTTTCGTTCCAGACGCATCATCAATGAATTTGATGCTCATGCCAAAATCTTTCAGCAGCAGCCGACTCGTGATTCGGCTGGATTCGTAGATCACCGGCAAACCGCTGCCGGGATGTGTGCCACCACCAACCAGATAAACGCCGTCAATCTCGCGAAATCGATTCCCGGGCCGACGGTGCAACATCTGCCCAAGGTTATGCGCAAGATTGAAGGTCGCCCCGCGATAGATTTGGTAATCATGCTGCCAATCATCTGGCGTGATCCGGTGTTCGAACCGGATACGATCACGAATGTCTCCCAATCCAATCGCACTCATTCGGTCAAGCGTCAAGTCACGAAACGCATCCGCCTCGCGCGACCAATCGACGTTGGGATGCTGATGGGTCACTGGGACTAGCACGTACAACGTGCTATGTCCCGCAGGGGCCAACGTATTGTCCGTGACACCCGCATTTTGAACATAGAATGACGGATCACGACTCAGCTGGTGTGTTTTTTCGATCTCGATCAAATTCTGTTCGTAATCCGAACTGATGTGAATGTTGTGATGTGGTAACGATTCGTAGAGCCCTTCGATTCCTAAATACAGCATGAATGTACTGCACGAGAAACGTTTTTTCTCGATCGACCGATCATCCCACTTACCACGTGCGCTGTTGGGTAAATGGCGAGTCATCCAAGCGGCGAAGTCCGCGTTGATGACGAACGCATCCGCCTCGTAACGCCCCTGCTGGGTGCTGACGGCCATCAAACGCTTGCCGTTCAGTTCGACGGATTCGACCGGTTCGTCCAGCCGAATGTCGACACCCATCGAAGTGGCAATCTCTGCCGTGCGTTCGCTGACACTGCTGCAACCGCCTCGCGGGTGCCACACGCCATGTTCGTATTCCAAGAATGACAAAATGCTGAACAGACTTGGACACTGAAATGGCGACATGCCCAAGTATTTCGACTGAAACGCGAACGCGATGACCAGCCTCGGGTCGTCAAAATAGCGTCCGAGTTCCTTTCCCAAACTGCGTGCCGGGTGCAAGTGTGGCGCCGCACGCATCACCGACGGGCGCAGCAAATCCAGCGGCGAACGAAAGGGTGATTCCAAGATGGGCCGAAACTTAGCCAGTTTGTCTCGGTTGTCATCCATGTACCGTCGCAAGCTGCCAACGTCCGACGGCGAGAATTCCGCGATCTGGCGGTCCATCGCATCCATATCCGGCGTACAGTCAAGTGCGCCGCCTTGGCCGAACGTCAATCGATACTGCGGATCAAGCCGCTGCATCGGAATTTCGTCCATCAGTTCGTACCCGACCGATGCATAGATTTCCGAAAGCACGCGTGGGTACAGAAAGAAAGTTGGCCCACAATCAAATCGATACCCGCCGGACTCAATTGCCGAGGTGCGCCCACCGACGCGGTCACGACGTTCCAGAACGGTAACCTCGCAACCGGAATGAGCCAATTGAATCGCGGTGGCCAGTCCGCCCGGGCCGGCGCCTACAATGACAACTTTGCGAGATGACAATCCGGGCACCTTTTGTTAACCATCCGATTCTTCCAACGGTCCCAGACACGGCTGGGCCCTAGAGTGTAGGCACGCATCAACCGCGGCGTCGCACAATCCTGGCCGTACGTCCTGCAACAACCTGTAAAAATACGGACCGCGGCTGCGAAAGATCGGCAACGTCGTGCCGAGCTAGAATCCGCCCTCGGTCAACCCTTTTTCGATTTCGCTGCGAACAATCTCTGCGAGCGAAACGTCGTCCGACCAATCATCGGAAACATCGCTCCGGTCAGAAAGCAGTTTGGCTCGATTGATCACGTCAGCGACGGCTTCGGATGTCAGCGGATCGATCAATTTGCGACCAGCAGCGGAATCGTCGGATTTGTAGACAGGCTTCAACACATCCTCGACATCAAACGATGTGACATCGCCCAGTTCGACGGCACGGCGCAAACGGGCCAATTCTATTAAGCCAGCTCTCGCTTCTTCGGTGCCCTCACGATCCAGAAAAGCTTCGACGACCCGAAGTTCGCCCCACTGAATGACCGGCAATCGCACCAGACGCTGCATCACAGCAGCGGCTTGCCAATCTTCGTGGTCGCCTCGCTCGAGTCCCTTCGCAAATTCCTTCAGCTGATCGACGACGTCACGTTTCTCTTCCGGCTGCAGCCGGCTCTGTTCGACTTGCGGGATGTATGACGCCTCGATGGTGCGCAGTGCGAGTTCGGCGCGTTTTTGAAACAACAACCAAGTTGTAAATCCACACGCAATGAAGCCAATGATCCCCATCAACAACGTGGCTGCCAGGATCGCAGGCATCCAACCGGGGCCCTCGTCCTGCAGCGTGCTTTCGTCCGTGTCCACGCCTTGCCCTGCATCGGTTTGGGTGACGCGATCTGAGTCGTCATCCCGATCTGCATCGTCGGGGTGCTCTGGCGGGCTTTGGTCTTCGTTCAATGAGCCGGAGCCTTACAGAAGGTCATTTCGGATGCTGAGAATCTTGTACTTTTGGATTCCGGCAGGGACTTCGATTTCCGCAATCTCACCGACTTTGCACCCCAGCAGCCCTTGGCCAAACGGACTGGTGATCAAAATCTTTCCTGCGTCGTAGTCTTCATCGCCTGCGCCAACCATGGTGAATTCTTCTTCGTCACCATACGTCAGGTCCTCAACCGTCACCGTGCAGCCGAACACGACTTCGTCCTTGGGCAACTGAGACACATCGACAATGGATGCCCGCGCGACCTTGTCTTTCAACTCGTTGATCTTTGCCATCAGCATGCCTTGGTTTTCACGCTGGGCATGGTATTCCGCGTTCTCTTTCAGGTCTCCTTCCTCGCGGGCTTCGGCGATTTTTTCGGTGATCGCCGGCATCTCCTCATTCTCCAGACGGCTGATTTCCGCCTTGATCTTGTTGTAACCCTCGCGCGTCATCGGCACACCGTTACTCATCGCCTATGGCTCCTCTATTGCCGGAAAGCGTCTAATGCGGGAAACCTCATCAGGCCCCCAAAAAAGAAAACCTCTCCTTGGATTGCAAGGAAAGGCTTTCTGGGTGACTTGCTCGTTATTGTCGTGATTTCGGCGTCGGATGTAAAGACGTAGGACCGACGCATGTGCATTCTGAACCGGTCGGGTTTCTGATGTTCAGCCCTGACCGCTGCGTTTCACAGATCGCTTTTTCGTCGGCGTTCATTTGACATTGGGCGAGTGACATTTGGCAAGCATCCTTGCATTGCCCCCCCTGCGTTGCCGACCACCGGTCGGGCTCGGTCAACTGTCGAACAGCTGATCACGCTCCTCCACCGGAACATCGCCCGGATCGCCCTCGTGTGGCACACCGATTTCTTCATCCAGCCAGCGCCCCAGGTCCACCATCTGACACCGCTGACTGCAAAAGGGCGGAACTTCGGTCTCGTCGATCAAGAAGCGTCGGCCGCATGTCGAACACACCATCGCGTCGGGGTCTCGCTGAGATGCCGATGAAAACGAGGTCATGATTCAAGTCTCCTTTGCCAGCTTGAAACGCTGAGGGGTGGCGGGCACAAATCGCCATCGAAAAATGGGGGTTGGTTCGGTCGTGTCGTCGCAGACGATTTGTCGGCGGTGGCCAGCTTCAGCCAATCCATCTCTTGGAACGCCTGATTTTCGCAGAAACGAATTTGATCGCCGCCGACCACGCTTACCGCGACAACATCAATAGTAAGTCTCGAATCTGTTCATGGACATCCGTCGTCGCACTCACAACCAACACGCGACGGAGCGCAAAGTATTGTATCGTGCCGGGCCCACCACGCTGCGTCCAAAATTCCGGCGCGACCACTTGCTGGATCAACTCGATCAGTTGCCAGCCGTTGTCAAAAGCACCCCCAGCGGCGAAACCGTTGTATCGCACCGATCTGCGATGGGTCGGGGACACTCGGTTCGACCCGGTGGAGGCATCTGTGGCGACGTCGCCGATTACGGTTGGATCATCATCGCTATCAAGATTCCTGGTCAACATCGCGACGTTTGCGGTCAACGCGGCCTCGACGTCACGCGTCAGATGCTCCGGCCGTTGGATATCATTGCGTTTCAGGATCGCTTGCTGTCGGCGGGATTCGGTGAGCAATCGTCGGCGGATTTTTGACGCGTCTTGCTTTAACATTTCGCTGGATCCGTAACGCGAGTCCGACCGCAGCCGCACGTAAAAGTCGCAAAGCGCCAGCGTCGCCTGTTCGCGATGGGATTCGTTTCCAGCCGTCGCCTGCAGTCTCAGCAACTCACGGGTGCAATGACGCAGCGATGTCAATGAAACCTCACGGGTCGCCGATCCGTCCGCCATGAGGTTTGTGGCCAATAGCAATGCGATCACGGTCGGCGCGAGGCTCTGCGTGCGGTAACCGGTGGATACGAAACGGGGCCTTGCATTTCCGACATCATGCGGGGTCGCTGATGTTAGAATGATCGGTTGACCAATGTCCGCTAAAGAGTCATGACTCATGCCCGTCTCTGCCTTTCGCGATTCGATCACCCACGATTGCCGTCTCGCGATCACGCACCGCTTGGACGCACCGAAACGTCTCGATTCGATTGTATCGTTTCGCCACAACCGAGCGATTACGATACGCCGAATTCGATTGATTTGCGTTGCCGCCTTCGTTGTGATCGGTGTCAACAAGGCTAGCGAATCGCGTGCCGATCAGCCATCGGACCCGTCGGACACTTCCTCGGCAGCGGCACAAACCACAACGGCAAAATACAGTCCCGAAGTTGTGACCAAGGCGGAAAGCATTTTGCAAGATGCGGGTCTCAAACGGACTGGACGAGTATTTCAATCCACCGAGACAGCAACAATCTCGCGCGCCTTGAGTTCGCTCAATCGAACCTCGCGAGAACTGCGTTTGGTGCACAAGGACTGGGTCGAGGCCGCGACGAGAGTCTCGAAGATTGGTCACGAGCTAAAACGACTGAATTTGCAAGACGGCGAATACAACCTGCAACTTGCTCGCGTTGCAGGCGTCAATACCGCCGCGAACAATCGACTGGTCGGCTTGATCAATGCAACGCGGGCCAAGATGAAAGCACTCCGCGACGAAGAAAACGTGGCCAAGGAGGCTGCGGCGAAAAAGAGAGCAGCGTTGAACGTTGCCGAGTCAGAATTCGCGACCATCGTCTTGGCTATCCGCAGCGACTACCGCGACTTGGAAGAGGAACTTCGCGAATCCTTGCAGGCGCAGGATGTTCAGACCGCGATCAAAGTCATGTCGGCGAATTTTCAAACCGGTGACGACTGGACCGCCAGCCGGATTCTGGCGGCGCTTGACAAGAGAATCGTGCGGATCGAACAACAAATCTTCAGCGAATCGATCCCGCTGCAATTTGCGGACAACGGATCGCTATACGTCAATGTCGTCGTCGGTAGCAAAACGGCTCGCATGGTCGTTGATAGCGGAGCAACGTTGATCAGCTTGCCGGCACGGACCGCGGCCGAATTGGGCATCAAAATTCCCGCCGACGCGCCCAAGCTAAATTTGGTACTGGCCGACGGACGCACCATCCCCGCCCGCCGCGTCACGTTGGACAAAGTCCGTGTCGGACAATTCGAAGCGGAAGAAGTCGATGCAGCCATTTTGGACGCATCGGCCATCGGGTCACAGCCACTGCTGGGAATGAGCTACCTGGGCAACTTTAAGTTCGAAATCAACACACCCGAGAAGAGTTTGAAAATGCTGAGGGTTGCTGCGGAAGAACTATGAACTTGATTCGTTCGTTACAAACCAACCTTCCGGCGGTTCGGGCAAACCAAACGATTCATGATAGTCACGTTGCCTCAGTTCGATCCACACCATCGTCTGCTTGTGCAATTTGGTTGGATGTCGCCGAATGGCAAGACGTGCGAGTTCTTTCGCACGCGAAAAATTCTGTGCCGCGGCTTCGGCGATTGCCAAATTGTGAAGTGCTGCAACTTGCACCGGATTGCGATCAACAATTTCTGACCAGATTTGCCGGGCTTTGCCCCATTCGCCACGCATCGCGGCCAGGTTGCCCTCGCGGACACGCTTGCTGCCAGGCAACAAGTACGGTATTTCCAGCTGAATGCGATCGCGTGAGACGGTCGGTGTGAATAACCCGAACGTTTCTCGCACCGCTGCGGTGGTCAGCACTTGCTGCCGATCGGTCAGCATCGCAAGATCGGGATATCGCTCGATCGCTGATTCATAGTCAACGACGACGGGCCGGCCACCGGCGGATTGCCGATCCGTCAATGATACGAGCCGCCACGAGAGCGAGAGGTTGCTTTCGTTTTGCTTCGAGCCGGTCGGATTGGAAGCCTGCAGGACTCGACCGTGAAGCATAAAATCGAAGCCTTCACGACGTGCGACAGCCGCCAACGCGACATCGCTTGGTTGCTCGTCGACAAAATTGACTAATTGGATTTGAGTTTTCGGCTGCAATTCGCTGGCCGCCACCATCTTCACCGTCCGCCCCGGATCGCTGGGAGCCTCGGCGATGACCCCGCTGCTGATTGCTTCGGAAATATCATCAGGGCCAGAAACCTGTGCGACTGCGACCGATTTGCCGACGGTCGATTCCAGTGTCGGCGGTTGCCAGACGTGAATCGGGACGCCCATCCGACAACCGGATAGGATCGTCGCCGACGCGAACAACATTACGGTAGGAATATATTTCTTGACCATCATGCCCGTTCCGATACCGACATCGGTCGGCAAGCGTCAAGACGAAAATGGCCTCATGCTATCGCTGACGCCAATCAAAACCCGACATTTCCGCCAGCGCCAATGTCAGTGCATGCGTCCCATTTTTGGCCCACCCCTTGGACTGCACCGATTGATACAACTGCTCGGCCAGCGCCAAACCGGGCATACACAGGCCCAAGCGGCGACTTTCGGCCAACGCGATCCCCATGTCTTTGACAAAGTGTTCGACGAAAAATCCTGGATCAAAATTGTTGTCGATGATCCGCGGTCCCAAATTCGTCAACGACCAACTGCCCGCAGCACCGGACCCGACAGATTTCAACACGGTCGGTAAATCCAATCCGGCACGGTGGCCGTAAACGAGCGCTTCGCAGACGCCAACCATCCCGGCCGCGATCAATGTCTGATTTACCATCTTGGTATGTTGGCCGGCACCGGCGGGGCCTTGATGAACGATCGTTTTTCCCATCGCTTCCCAGCAAGGCTGCAGCGCGTCGACGATTTCTTTTTGGCCTCCGATCATGATCGACAGGATGCCTTCTTTCGCGCCCTTGTCGCCACCAGAAACCGGCGCGTCCAGAGAGTGAACTCCCTTGGCTTGCGCCATTTCGGCAATCTCGACGGCCAGCGAAGGTTCGCTTGTGGTCATGTCGACAATCACGTTGCCCGATTCGCAACCGGCCAAGACGCCCGAATCTTCACACAGCAAGACCTGTCGCACGTCGCGAGGAAATCCAACGATCGAGAAAATGACGTCGGATTGTTCGGCGACGGCACGAGGCGAATCGGCCCAGATCGCACCTTGATCGACCAACGCCTTCGCCTTTTCTGCCGTGCGAGTGAACACCGTGGTCCGAAAACCTGCGGAAAGAAGGTGACCGCACATGCTGGCGCCCATCACTCCTGTTCCAATCCAACCAATGCGTGTCTCTGATGGCGAAATCGTTGGCGTCGACATGTCGATAACTTCAATCGAGTATTAGTGAGCAAGAAACGAATCAGGATGCGCGTCGAAAGCGAATCGTACTGGTAAGGATGATCGATACCGCCGACATCGCAATCGCAACCGCAATCACGCTGCCTAGATTAAACGGACCTTTCGATTGCCACCAGACGATGGCGTACCCAATCGCACCCAACAACAAAGCGTAATACGTGAAAACGAGCAGCGTTTTGCGAATCACGATACCTTCTTTGCCGGTCAGCCCGACCACCGCAGACGCCGCAACGACGTTGTGCACACAGATGGTGTTCCCTGCGGCGCCTCCGACGGCTTGTAAGGCGACAATCCAGATGGGATCGACGCCGATTCGTTCACCCACGTCATATTGAAAGAGTGCGAACATCATGTTGCTAACCGTGTTGCTGCCGGCGACCGACGCACCAATTCCGCCAATGAATGTCGCCAAGAACGGCCATGCATCGCCGGCAAGATTGCTGACCCCACGGGCCAACGCGATCGGCATCTCGTCATAACCGGCAGCGCCGCCGCTGCTGTTGATAAAGACTTGCACCATCGGAACGGTAAAGATCAAGGCGACCGAAGCGGCAAGGATTGTTCGGCCCGAATCCTTCCAAGCACGCCCGTAGGCGGCGAAACTCATTCGGTGCAAAACAAACGCGGCCAGCGACGCGACAACGAATACGGTGCCGGGCAAGTAGACCGGCCGAATGACTTCGGTAATCTCGGTACCAAAGATCTCCGCAACTTCGATCGTGAATGACTTGATCCACACGGCGGGCGAGAAATCCGTCATGGGCAATGCGTCTTGCCGCGTCAACACCAGCAACGCCGCAACGACCAGATACGGCGCCCATGCCGTCACCAACGAAAAGGTCGGCATGGTTTCTTCCGATTCATTAACAACCGCTCCCGTCCAATCAGGGTCCCATCGTTCGGGAACGTCAAACTGCCAAGGCGGTGAACCACGGGGAACCAGAAAACCGGCTCGGGCGGCGGGCACCACAATCATCAATCCAATCAATCCACCCAGCAGCGAAGGAAACTCCGGCCCCAAAAAACAGGCAACCGCCAAGTACGGCAGTGTCATTGCCAGTGCGGCAAAGATCGCGAACCGCCAAACCGCGATGCCCTCCCAAATCGAACGATTCTTGCCAAAGAAACGTGTCAGCATCGCCACCAGAAAAAGTGGAATCATCGTGCCGGCGATCGCGTGCAACAGTGCGACGCGAAATCCGACATCTGACAACATCGAATAGCCGTCAGTGTATCCGGCGCCAGACGCGAATTGATCGACCGTTCCTTCGCCAGCGAGCCCAGTGCCGACGCCGACCAGAATCGGAGTCCCGACCGCCCCAAAGGAAACGGGTGTGCTTTGAATGATCATCCCTGACACGACCGCCGCCAAAGGAGGAAATCCTAAGCCGACCAACAGCGGAACCGCCACCGCCGCTGGCGTTCCGAATCCCGCTGCGCCTTCGATGAACGATCCGAACAACCAAGCAATGATGATTACCTGAATGCGACGATCCTCGGAGACGCCACGAAAGGACTGCCGTATTTTTGACAGCGCACCACTCTCTCGCAGCGTTCGAAGTAACAAAATAGCGCCGAAAATGATGTACAGCAGTTCGGCCGCGACGATCAAACCTTTCACGCTCGCCGCAGCCACCTGAATCGCAGGCACACGCCACACAAACAGTGCCAGCGCAGCGGCAACCAGATAGGAAATTGGCATGGCACGACTGGCCGGCATTCGCAGCACAACCAGAAACAGTGCGACCGCGGTGATTGGAAGCAAAGACAGCAGCGAGAGTATTTCAGCGCTCACGTATTTCCCTGACTTGGAGGCAAGGCCCGCATTCTATGCGAGACAGAACCGCCAGGGTTGTCGCCGCCTTTCCGGGGTCAATTCACTAAGCATCACTAATAGCTGGATGGATCCAACTTTACTTTGCCACGAAAAATCCAATAGACGATCGCGGTGTAGCTAAGGACACAGGGCAACCCGATCGTAGCGATCAACAGCATGGTCATCAGAGTCTGTTGACTGCTGCGCGCGTTGTTCAACGTGATGGAATACTCCGGGTCCACGGTCGACAACATCAGATTCGGAAAAATGGCAACACTGAACAATGTTGCCAGTGCCAAGATGATTGCCGAAGAAGTAAAAAACGCATAACCGGGCCGCCCCAAATGCATCGCCCTTGGAATATTCAAGACCGCCAACGCGTTCAGTGCCGGCACAATCCACAACCACGGGTGATGCCGAAAGTTATAGGTGGCATGCGGACAGTGCCACCAGGTCGCGACCGAGACGGTGACGTATAGCGATGCAAAGACGTAGAACAACGGCATAATGACGCGTTGCACACCTTCCTGTAATTCACCTTCGGTTTTCAAGTACAGATAGACTGCACCGTGTAGGGCAAACAAGCACGTCGTCAATACTCCAACCATCAGCGGATACCAGTGCAACTGCTCCAGCAAACTGCCTTGGTATTGATAGTCAGCGCCCATTTGCATACCGGTCATAATATTCCCGGCCGCAATTCCCAACAGCATTGCCAACGACAGGCTGGACAGGAAAAAAATACCATCCCACACTCGACGCCAGCGATCCGAATGAACCTTGGACCGAAACTCCAAACTGACCGCGCGGCCGATCAAGAACAGCAACAACAAGTGAAACGCGGTGTAAAAGCTGCTAAAGACGCCGCCGTAAGCGTTGGGAAAAGCAGCAAACAGCGCCCCACCAAAAGTCACTAGCCAGACCTCGTTTCCGTCCCACAGCGGACCAATCGAATTCATCACCAGTCGCCGCTGATGATCCGTCTTGGCGACAAAAGGGTGCAGTATGCCGACCCCTAAATCAAAACCGTCCAGGATCGCATAGCCGGATATCAGCACGCCCAAAAGCACGAACCAGATAAACGTCAACGTGTCGTAGGAAAACATCTCATCGAGCGAATTCAATCGTCGTCCTCCATCAGTGAACCGCCATAGCTGCGACCGCTGTGACTGATCAACTCGCTCATCGATTCTGTATCGTGCCCTCGACGAATTGATTCCTTGTGCGCCGCGAGTTCATCCTCTGTTTCAGGTCCATGTTGAATCTTTGCATTCAAGACATAAATCCAAACCATAAACAGCATGCTATAGATGATTCCGAACATCACGATCGAACCGAGCACTTGCTGCGCCGTGACGGATTCGCTGAGCCCGTCCCGCGTGCGCAGCCCGATCATTTCGACGCCGTCTTGTACCGACGGGTAAACGATCCACGGTTGCCGCCCGACTTCTGCTGTGATCCAGCCGGCATGATTGGCAACCATCGCGGCGACCGGCGCAAAAACGAAAATCCACATCAACCATCGCTGCTTATGGAACGTCCCTCGCCAAAAGAACCATAATCCAACCGCTGCGAGTCCAATCAGTGTGGTTCCGATCGCAACCATCAAATGAAACATCTGAAACGGCAACCAAACCGGCGGACGATCCTCCGGTGGTATTTGATCCAATCCCGCAACGGGTTCTTCGAAATTGTTATGGACCAGAAAGCTGAGCATCGCGGGTAACCGGAGTCCGAAATGAACCGTTTCATTGTCTGCATCGGGCCACCCAAACAAATACAGTCCTGTCGGTTCATCGGAAGAATCAAAGTGTGCTTCCATCGCCGCAAGTTTGGCGGGCTGGGTCTCGGCAAGTTTCTTCGCAGAATCGTGGCCCGAGACCGCAGAGAGCAGCGTCAAGATCAACGCCGAGGGCAGCGAAATGGACAAGCACCGACGGGCAACTGTCAGATGCTTTCCTTTTAACAAATAGTAGGCGGACACCGACGTCACGAAAAAAGCGCCCAATACAAGCGCGCCGACAACCGTGTGTGTTAATCGATCCACACTGGATGGATTGAATACCATTGCCCAAAAATCGGTCACTTCCGCGCGAGGGATCGACTTACCTTGCACCTCGTGCCAAACGATGTGATACCCCGCAGGCGTCTGTTGCCAACTATTGGCAATCACAATCCAAACGGCGCTGAACACGCTGCCTAGAAACACAAGTGCGGTACTCAATAAATGCACTTTCGGGGTAACGCGATCCCAACCGAAGACCAGAATCGCGAGAAATCCACTTTCTAAAAAGAACGCAAAGATCCCTTCCGCTGCCAGCGCTGAACCGAATACATCACCCACAAAGCGTGAATAGGCGGCCCAGTTCGTTCCAAATTCGAACTCCATCACGATGCCGGTTGCGACGCCCATGCCAAAGTTCACGGCAAAGACGCGCGTCCAAAATCGTGCGGCACACTCCCAAGCCAAGTCGCGTGTGCGAAAGTATTGCAGCTCACACAGGAACAACTGCAACCCCAGCCCAATCGAAAGCGGCGGAAACAGATAGTGGAACATGATGGTTCCAGCAAACTGAAGCCGGCTGAGAATTTCAACGTCCATGACACGGCAACTATGGTGATGTACTCGCGCGAAACCAACACTTAAAGTGAACCATCGTACGCTATTGCAACGAGTAGGTTAGGAAGACCTCCAACCCGCAGCCTGCACAGCGATCGCCAGGTCGATCATCCTCGCTTACGCGTGGGCCGACGCCCCAGTGACGCAAAGATCAAACCCGCAATGGATTGAATCGCATCGGTCATCAAGCGCCCAATCAATTCCCCTTCGATGGCTAAAACGAATCGCTCGCGTGCTGCGCTGTCGACCGGCTTTCGACACTTATTCTATGATCGTAAGATCCGATTGAGTTCGCATTGCGCTCTCTGTCGCAGGGACGTTTTGACGCATCAATTTTGCATCGAGCAGTCGCTGAATGACGCCAGATGGTATCACCGCTGTATCGCGTCTGATGGTATCACCAAGAGATCGCGACAATGATGCCCCTACCGAAATCTCTGCTATGGCTCTCGCCGCAGATCGCCGCGATAGGTTGTCAGCTTGTCGGCAAAGTACTCACGCCAAGCTTGCTTGTCGTAGCCAAAGTCAGCACCGGGTTCAATCAGCTTTAACAGACTCAGTGCCGTCGCGTTCCTTTTATAGGTCACGATGGTTTCTTTCTTGTTTCCCGTCGAGAAACTGCCGGCGCCGCCGCTAGAGTTGGTCGGGCCACCGAAGCCGGCATTGATGCCGGGGCCGCTTGCGGATTCAATCCTGTGTTCGGTCACCAGGGCGTCGATATAGGTCAATGCGAGTTCGGGGTTGGGAAAGAACTCGAGCGCACGCAGCGCATCTTTCACTTCGCGAGGACTGTTGGATTTCAACTTTTGTCGGTAGTAGTCGACCGCTGATGGGGCACCGTACTGTTGCAAATGTGTCAGTGCTGCCTCACGGACCACGTCATCGGCGTCGTTATAGCCGACCAGCGTCAACGCCTTGACTGAAATGGCATTACGAAACTTTCCTAACAGCTGGATGTAAAGCATCCGCATACGCCGAGGTTGCTTATTGCCCAACTCTCTTGCGATCGCGGCCGCTGCAAGCGGATCATCGATCGCGGCAAGTTCTTGAAACGCTTCTTGTGCCTTTTCGGGTTTCACGTTGGGATTCAATGCCATCGCGCGCAGGCGTGTGATGTCCTTGATCCAACGTTTTGCTTTCTCGTTCGTTTCGTCTTGGTACTGTTCGATGGCAACGGCCTCGGGCAGTTTCCATTTGCCGCCGTCCCGAATCATGCCGCGTTTTCGTTGCTGATCCGAATAGAGAATCCAGTCGTTACCGTCTTTGACATAATCAAGTGCCGCGCGGGCCAGCGCATGATCCGGGTCTAACGCGATTGCACGTTGATAGTGATATCGCTTTTGTCCCTGCAGTGGCAGCTCGTTGGCGACGCACCACCGGGCCAGTTCGTAATGCTTTTGTGGATCGTCGCCCGCCTCGGCAGCCAACCGCCGATACTCGGCCAACTGGTCGCCCGTCACAACGCGGCGAACACGACTCTCAGGCAGCGCCAACGTGATCCCGTCATCCACTTTGACGATGACGTGCGGCACCTTCCCGGACGTGCTGCGCCGCAGGACCTTGCCGGCGACGTGCCCGCCACCGGAGAGCTCGACCGTGTCGGCGCAGGTGTCCGCCATGTACCCGGCCGACACCGCGAGCACGATCGAAAGGGCAAATAGAACGACGGAACGAGGATTTATTCGCATTTTGGCAGTCCGGTCCGGCGAGTATCGCAAATGTGCCGTTGTAACAAATCTACCCCCATTCTAGCCTCCAGCGGCAAAATCCCTTCATTCACGCAAGTTGGCGGCCGATAACGATACTTGACCATTGTGATCATGTTTGTAGTCTATGTCTGCGGATCACGCGAAAAGGACATATTGTTCGATGCCGAGCCAACCATACCCTATCCCCCAAAATTCCGTCGATTTCCCGATGAGTAACTCGAACGACCCGGCCAAACCGCTGGATTCCGGCAGCGTTTCACCCAGCCCGCCGCCGCTGCGCGTGATCACTCCGGATGACTTCAACGACGGCCCTCGTGGTGCGATGGCGGCCGATCCGCCGTTGCATCCGACCGACGCGTACTTGGCGGAATTGGAATCCGAGAGCCAATTGCTCGAGACATCAACGCCGCAAGAAATTTTGAAATGGGCGGTCGATCGCTTCGGCGACAAGTTCACGATGGCCACCGCATTCGGTCCCGAAGGCATGACGATCATTCACATGCTTTCACAGATCGCGCCGGAAACGCCAATCTTTAACTTGGAAACCGGCTATCAATTCGAAGAAACGCTGCAGCTGCGCGAACGCGTCAAAGAGCGGTACGGGATCGAAGTCGAATTTAAACATCCCGAACAAACCGTTGAGCAGTACGAAGCTGCCAACGGCGGTCCGCTCTACAAGACCAATCCCAACCAATGTTGCTTTGACCGCAAGCTACGCGTTTTGCATGAAGCAGCAAAGGGACAGCATGCCTGGGCCAGCGCGATCCGCCGTGACCAAAGTCCGGATCGGGCCAAGGCACCGATCGTCGGCTGGGATCGAAAGTTTCAGCTGGTGAAAGTCAGCCCTTTAGCGAACTGGACTAAGAAAGATGTCTGGTCGCTGATCGCCGCCGAAGACATTCCGTACAACCCGCTGCACGACCAAGGTTACCCGAGCGTTGGATGCCAACCTTGCACCCGTGCGGTCATGATTGGCGAAGACGAACGTGCCGGTCGTTGGAGCGGATTCCAGAAGACAGAATGCGGGCTTCACGACTGAGCGTACAACCATGGTGATTTCTGCACGTGTGCACTACGCCTGTCTGGCGCTGACCGAACTCGCAACCCACGGCGCCGACTCGGCGCCCGTTGCTGTGCGAGAGATGACGCTTCGTCACGGCATTCCGGGCCCGTTCTTGGTTCAGATCCTTCGCACTCTGCGAGCCGCAGGCTGGGTCGAAAGTATTCGCGGCAGTCAGGGCGGTTACCGTATCACCGTCGATCCGTCCCAACTGACCTTGCTGGACATTGCCGAAGCCGTTGGATGCCAAGACGCAACGTGTCGTGCGGGAACCGAGTCGACGAAAGCCGATGAGATATTGCAAGAGTTCTGGGATGACGCGGCAGAGGCGTCGCGCCGCGTCCTGGCACAAGTTCGATTGATCGACTTGGTCGAACGCTGCCGGCACGGCGATGCGACCATGTTTTATATCTGAGTTTCATAACAGAGACTCGTCTTGATCGACGACTCGTCTTGATCGACCGTGGGCTAGGTCGGCGGAGTCGTCCGAGTTCACCGCGTCGGCGGCTGCATCCTCTTTTGATACTCGGCCAATCCGTGCAGCGCGTGATATAAGACGCCACATTCCAGTTCGACGTCCTCACACTGCGTCAGCACCGCGCAGACTCTTCGAACACTTCGCTCGACCCAGGGTTGCCGCAGCGTCTCATCAGGCGCCGCGATCGCGAGAAATTCGAGCACATGCCCGGTCGTTCCCAGCGTCTCGCCTAGGTCACGAGTCCAACCGGGGCGATGCAAGTAGGCGATCGAAAACGATCCGTCGGCATTCTGGTTCAACTTGGCCGCTTCGATCGCCGCTTGAATCACATCGTCCGCTTGTTGCCAGACACCCGTAATCGGTCGCCCTTCTTGTCGACGCTTGTTGAGCGCCATCGCGGCACCAATCAGTCGGTGAGTTCCACCACAGACCGAGCTTTCCAGGTCTTGATCGAGTTCCAACTCCAACAGAAACTCGGTGCTGTACTGTTCGCCGTCGCGGGCTACCCACTGATGGGTTGTCTCATGCAGCGCGACCAGGGCGATCATGGTCCAGCTGAACTCAAGTTCCAAATTTAGCGGCACGTCATACTCCGCTTGGTTCAGCCAATCCAACATCGTAAACGTCGCCTCACCGACTTGGATTTCGGTGTCGGCATCGAGCCCGCTTTGCAACATCACGGCAAGCCACTGGTCATAGTGCCCCTGACCGACCTTGGTCGCCGGATCGATGTCCAACCGAAGCCCACGACGCGGCGGACTTCCCAGCGGATCGCCCGGCCGCGGCTGAAAACCGGCCAGCGATCCGCCGGCAAGCAAATAAGACACCGCAGGCTGTTCTCGATTGGCCGTCCTCACATTGAAATCTCTGCCATACGCCAATATGCCGTGCAATACTTGCCAAGCGCCATGCGTTTCGGTCGAAAGCCAACGTTTCTGCAAGTTGGCATCCAGTGTGTCCGCCACCAAAACATCGAGGCTCGGCGTCTGATGAGATTCTGTGATCGACGCGTCGGTCGCAACAGGAACGACCGGAACTCCGGAAAGAGGGCACCCCGCCATCAGCAACGAAAGAAACGCAAGAGTGAGACAAATAGATCGGGGCATTGTGATACCAAGTTGGATGGATCGTCTTGGGCGGCAAGAGAGCCAGGTCACCGATGTCCATCAAATCGGTTGAATTGGCGCGTCGGTTACCCGCCGACTGCGATTCTAGTTAAATTCTATGTGCAATCACACTTCGCCCCAATTTGGTCGCTAATCGATTTGCAATTGAATTGACGATCGTTCAACGGTTCGCAGCGTCACGAAAAATGACGAATCGCTTCGCGTCCCAGAGGGCCCTCAAGCGTAACGACCGAGCACGCGTCGATCGCGGAGCGATCAACGACCATGACCGAATCCCCCTCACCTTTGAGACATCTCATGCACCGATACACCAATCGCCGCCAATTCATGCAAGCCGCTTCGGCGGGCGCTGCCTGTGTTTGCCTGCCACGCATCGCCAAGGCAGATCATCATCTTGCCGGTGACGCACCGCTGAAGATCTCGCTTGCCGAGTGGTCGCTGCACCGAATGTTAAAAGACAAAACAAATCACATTACCAACTTGGACTTCCCTCGCATCGCCAAGGAAGAATTCGCGATTGATGGAATCGAATACGTCAATCAGTTTTTCAAAGACAAAGCGAAAGACTCGAAGTATTTGGCCGAACTGAACAAGCGATGCAGCGATCTAGGTGTGAAAAGTTTGTTGATCATGATCGATGGCGAAGGCAACTTGGGTGACCCGAAAAACGATGCACGCGAGACAGCGATTCAAAAACATCATCCCTGGGTCGATGCGGCAAAAGAACTCGGCTGTCACTCGATTCGCGTGAACGCGAAAAGCAGCGGATCGTATGAAGAGCAGCAATCACTTGCTGCGGATGGCTTACGCCGGCTGAGTGAATACGCCGCAACGATGGACATCAACGTGATCGTCGAGAATCACGGCGGGCTAAGCAGCAACGGAAAGTGGCTCACAGGTGTCATGGAAAAGGTCGACATGGACAACTGCGGCACGCTGCCGGACTTTGGTAATTTCTGGATCGAGAAGAATCCAGGCGAGTGGTACGACAACTATCAAGGCGTGGATGAATTGATGCCGTACGCAAAAGCGGTGAGCGCCAAGACCTACAATTTCGACGGCGATTCCAACACAACTTTCCGCACTGACAAGTTCGGCAACAAGACTGAGATCGATTATGAAAAGATGATGGCGATCGTGTTAAGGCATGGCTATGACGGTTACGTCGGCATCGAATACGAAGGCGAAGACACCGACGAATACGCCGGCATACGAAAAAGCAAAGCCTTGCTAGAACGCGTTGCCACCAAACTCAGCAAATCCGCCACCACGGGATAATGAGAAATAAACCGAGTTTGCCTTAACTCAACGTTCATTCTGAATTTATCGTCGCGTATGCGCTCCGCATATCAGCCCTGCTCCTCATCAAACATGGTGAGCGAGCCGCGGATGGGTTCACACACGTCCGGCGTCTTTGCTTTTTTGGTGTACGGACTTTGCAAGTGCGAGCCCCTAGCTCCAAATAAGCAGAACAACCCGTAGACATTGCCTAGCCTCCCCTGGAAACGCTCATCACCGCTACGCAATGCTAACAATACGCAGCTCCCGCGGTGGAAAGCAAGCCACCACAAGGACTACAATCTGCTTCAAGTTATGTTACGAGGATCAAGGCTCGCACCATGGGGAAGAGGGTGATGCGAACGCGACATCGATATCTGCCATACGAACCGGACACCCGGACGTTTTTTCTTGTTTTATCAAGTTTATTGTTCGCTTGCAGTTCCGGCTATTTTCGAAAGCTACCGGCGCAGGAGACTTTCGCTGACGAACCTTTTCGCCAGTGGACATCAACGGCCGGAACGACAGTCTCAGCTCGGCTCGTCAAAAGCGAACACGAGAGCATTTCACTGATTCTAAAAGGGGAAGCCAATCCACGGTCGATCCCGCTGGACAAACTTCAACCGGCCGATCGCAGGTACGTTGCTCAGCGTCTATTTGATGCCCAAGATCGGCGACAATTTGAGTTGGTCAAGTCACACCTTCGCTCGGTGAACGAGAGACCGCAAACGGTAAGCCGCTTGTTGATTCAGATTCACAACGAGTTTCCGCATAGCCCGTATGCCGGCCTTTGGGCCGCAGTGACATTAAGCGCCGGTTCAAACGAATACGGTCAAGCAAGAGTCATTCTCGAAAACACGATTAGGCGGATCAAGAGACAACAGGAACTTGACGAAAGTCGTCATCGGATGACGCTCTGCTCGGCGAATAACAATTTGGCGATTTGCTTGATCAAATCGCGGAAAGGTGACTCAGCCGCAACTCGAATGACCGAAGCAATCGAGTCCCTTGATCGTTTGCCGCCTGTCATTCGATCGAATGCTGAGTTGTTGAATGAGTTGACACAGGATGGCGGAAGCCCAATCACTTTTTCACCATCCATTCGAACACGTCTGATGCGAAGCATCGCGCTTGCCGAAACGCCGGGCAGCGGAACTAAACTTCCAGACGGCTGGCACTACACTTTGGATTTCGATGCGCCGTCCGAGTCATCGGGTGCGTTAAAGATCGACGGAATCGACGCGCCAATTGATGGCCTTCAACTGTTGGCCTCCGGAAGCGGTTTTGTCGTTGCGCCCGGGATCGTGCTAACCGCCCGCCCTGTTATCGAGACGACGGACTACCGAGGCCCTAAGCTGGTAACTGTGATCACGGACGCAGCTTCATCAATGCGAAAAAGTGAATTGGTTCGCGATTTGCTAGTCGCATCAACACAATCGTACGCAGTACACGGTTCCGTCGGAACCAGCGAAGCATTCTCGGACACAACATGGACGAATTACAACTATGTTCGTCCGCAAAATGGTCAATTAGGTGCAGAAATTGCTGCGTTGCGAGTTCCGAACCTTTCGCTACCGCCCGTTCAAGTTGCCAGGGACGATCCGTCGAAGGATACGCAAATTCGAATCCTCGGTTTTGCACGAGGGCAAGCCGGACTCGATCGCGGACTACAAATTGAATCTGGAAAGATTTTGCGACCGCGAACCATTGCGGGCATGTTCTCCGTGGCGGGCCAGACAGGTCGCTGCGTCACCCTTGAGACATCCGCACGCGTTATGGGAGGAAATCGCGGCGGCCCAGTCGTAGACGATCGAAACCAAGTTGTGGGAATTGCGTATGACACTCCAGTGTCTGGCAGTGATTCGAGGGGAATGATTTTTGGTTCGGGAGAATTCCTTCGCTGGTTTTTTGACCATGTACAAACGGCTTCGCCGACCAGCCCCAATCCAGAATCAACCGCAGAAGAAAGATTCAACCAAGTTTCGAATTCGACTGTGGCTGTATTTTGTTGGGGGCCGCGGCAAAAGTCATCGTCACGATTGTTCAGCGAGTTTACAGACGGTAGCCGCGATTCAGGAGGAATCTATCTGAAAGACCACTGGTGTCTTGCATGTGACGGCAAAGGATTTATCGGCTGCCCCGTTCGTGGCTGCAATAAAGGCGTTGTCGCGGGACGCCGCACCGTTGACGGTCCGATTAACCCGATCACTGGAAAACGAACAAAAGTTCAAACGGTAACCCGAGGTCGTTGTTCAACCTGCGCCGGCGCTGGTGGAAAAAAATGCCCACACTGCGACGGCGGCCGAATTTGAAAACCTTGAAACAGATTATCGTCGAAAATGACGGACACCAATACTTCGTCAATCCAACCGGAACAGCACCTGCTTTGATCCGTAGAAATCACAGTTAATGCGATTTCGACTGATATTCGGCCAGGGCGTTCATCGACGGTTTCAGTTGAGTGTAGAGGTCGCGATAGATGGGGAATAGCTTGTTGTAATTAGCAACGGCTTTGCGATCGACCTTGGTTTCTTCGGCGACTTGAATGGTTGCCTTGCAGGCGGATTCGATCGATTTGTAAGCTCCATCACCGACCGCAGCTAGCAGTGCGACGCCATAGGCGGGGCCTTGCTCAACCTGCAGTGTCGTAATTTTCTTGCCGAACACGTCCGCTTGCATCTGACGCCAAAACGGATTCTTGCTGCCGCCGCCGGAGGCACGAATTTGCTTGACCGGTACCCCGAGCGACTCGATGATGTCCAAACTGTCACGCAGGGCAAACGTGATGCCCTCCATCACACTGCGGGTCATGTGACCGCGCGTGTGCGTCAAGTTCATACCAACGAAACTGCCTCGAGCATTGGGATCGGCGTGCGGGGTTCGTTCGCCATTCAAATAGGGCAAAAACAGTAACCCATCGCTGCCCGCGGGCACCTGTTCCGCTTCACCGGTCGCCGCCTCGTAACGTTTCTTGTCGCTAATTCCTGCAAGTCCTTGCAGCACCGAGTCGACCCACCACTGCAGCGATCCTCCGCTGGTCAGGTTCACACCCATCATGTGCCACTTACCATTGACCGCGTGACAGAACGTGTGCAATCGGCCTGCAGCATCGTATTGCGGTTCATCACTGTGAACGAACATCACACCGCTGGTACCGATCGAAGTGCTTAGCACGCCGCTGCGAACCACACCATTTCCGACGGCACCGGCCGCACAATCGCCCGCGCCGCCGACGACCTTGCAGTCGGTGGTCAGTCCGAGTTGCTTGGCCGCTTGCGACGTCAGAGTCCCGGTAACTTCGTCGCTTTCAACAACGCGGGGTAATAGCGACGCATCAAGTTCCAACTTGCCGAGCAACCTTGTGGACCATCGTCGCTTGATGACGTCCAGCAATAATGTCCCGCTGGCGTCGCTAACCTCGGTCACATAGTCGCCGATCAAACGTCGGCGAATATCATCTTTGGGCAATAGCACCTTGGCGAGTTTGTCAAAGTTTCGTTTTTCGTTGTTACGCAGCCACAAAATTTTTGGAGCTTGAAACCCGGTCAGCGCCGGATTGGCGACCATCTTGATCAGCGCCTTGCGCCCGCCCGCGCGTGAGGTAATCTCTTCACTCTCCGCCGCAGTGCGTTGGTCATTCCAAAGCAGGGCAGGGCGGATGACTTGATCGTTGCCGTCAAGAAAGACCGAACCATGCATTTGCCCACTGAGACCGATCGCTTTCACGTCGGCCGGTTTTAGCTTTGACCTCTTGATGACCGCGCGAACGGTCTTGACCGTCGCTTTCCACCAATCCTCAGGGTCTTGTTCGGTCCAGCCCGGCCTGGGTTGGTGCATCGGATATTCGGCGTTGGATTCCGCAATGACTTCGCCATCGTCTTTGATCAACAGCGTCTTCGTTCCGCTAGTTCCGACGTCGATTCCCAGATAGTGACTCATGCTGAAATATCGCTCTCGTTGATCCGCACCGGATGTGCCCGGCTGCGGGTAAGGGTCTTGTCAAACATTCATTTTACGTCAGGAAGCTGCACGAGCTTTTTCCTGCGGCGGCCAATCCGCTGGCACGTTGATTGATCGGATCGGGCGTCGCCTACCCGAGTCGAACCGGTGACCAATATAGTGCGTACTCGGAAGTGAAATAGTCACCGTCGCAATTGCCAAGTTGCAGGTCCGCGACCAAGCCTTCCGGCGCACTTCGTCGATCCAGCATTCTCACCTCAACACAGTCTTCATGTTATGTCCGATTCGATCAGCCATCCTTGCATAGCGCGACCGATTTGCGAGGCCCATCATCGCCGCGGACTTCATCGTCGCGAATTCATAGGACGAGCGGCCCAGGCCATCGGCGCCGGAGCCGTCCTAGGCGGGACGCAAATCGGCTGCGTCCCGAAGACCGAACCATCAACTGAATCGGCGACGACTTCGCCATCGGCACCGCTCCGCATTGCGTTGCTGGCGACCGGGAACCCGGCAGAAGCGATCCGACGGGCGTGGTCGGCCGTTTCGGATCAACCGATCGATTTGGACGTAGCCGAACTCGATCGTGCACAAGTGGCCGATACAACGAGCTTGCTGACGTCGGCCAAACGTGCCGATGTGCTGATCTATCCGCTGGCGATGGTCGGTGAAGCAACCAGCAGCGACATTGTGATCGATTTTTCGGATTCTGACCTGTCGTCGATCGAATCCGCCAACGGCCCCTTGATGGTCGGCCTGCGAAACGCGACTCGTTTCTCGGGTCGTGTCAGCGCGATCCCGCTGGGTGCGCAAGTGCCGGCGCTGATGTCGACGACGAACACAAGCCCACTGAGGGACTGGAACGAGTACGACCGCTGGGTTGCCGAAGACCTGAACGGCAAGGCAGCCGAACCGCTAGCAGCCGGCTGGGCGGCCGCGATGTTCTTATGGCGAGCGGCATCGATGACGCAAGGAACATGGCTGTTTGGACGTGAAAACCTGCAACCCGTCATTGCCGAGGACACGTACGTGAGCGTGTTGGAACAACTCGCGAAAACGGCAAACCGGTATCAAGCCAGCCGTTTGACGCCCAAAGAAATATGGAAGGGGCTCGCCGACGGCCAGATCATGGCTGGCATTGGCTTTCCACAGTCGATCCACATCGACGGTGTGTCGATCGGGAATCTGCCGGGCGATGATCAGTCGCCTCGAGTGCTGTTGGACATGTACACGCCGGTTGTTTCCATAAGCAGTGGCTGTCGCCAAAGCATGGCGGCCAAGCAATTCATCACCTGGCTGTGCGGTGGCGATGGCAGCGAGAACCTGCGCCAACAGGTTCCATCGTTGACTCGAACGCGGACCGCTCGCTTGAACGTCGATTCGGAATCCGAAACGGGACAGCACGATCAGTACGACGCTTGGCTTGCCGAGAGAATGAAAACGACGATGACACTGCCGGCCATCCAACTGCACGCGGCGACGAAATATTACCAAGCACTCGACCAGCAAGTCGGGCGATGCCTGGACGGAAAGGCCAATCCCGCGGAAGCGTTGGGCGAAGCGGCCAAACAGTGGCAAGCAATTACGACCGAAGTCGGCACCGAGCAACAGATGCGACAGTGGCGACGATGCCAAGGCATGCGGGCTTAGAACAATCAAGAATGCCGCGATAGAAATGGTTGCCTGACAATGGAAATCGGCGGACAGCCATGACGCAAAGAACAAGCCACCGCGGGCCAACGCCCGCAGCCTCTCGCGAACGGTGCACAAAAAAAGTCATGCGTAAAAACGCATGACTTTCGATTCGGTGTTCGAAAGGCCCGATGGGCCAGTCACGAAGGGGGTGACTACTCTTTCGAAGCTGCGACGGCTTCTTCTTCTGCCGGAGAGTCTTCGGAGGCCGGCGATTCGTCACTGACCGGTTCATCGGCTTCAAACGATGGCCGCTCCGCCTTTCGCTTCACGCGATCGTTCTTACCGACCAATTCAAGAATAGCTCGTTCACCTGCATCGCCGAGCCGTGGCGTGGCCAAGCGTACGATGCGAGTGTAACCACCGGGTCGATCGACATATCGCTCTGCGATCGTGTCAAACAGGATGCTCGTCGCCTGCTTATCGCCGATCAGTTGAACAATGCGACGTTGTGCGGTAACGACTTCGGCACGAGCCTGAGCCCACTTTTGCCAGTTGTCGCTCTTACGCCATTCCTTGTACGCGTCGGTACCACGATCGGCCGAAGTCTCGTACTTACGAGCTTCTTCAGCAGCGGGTAACGATTTCTTCGCGATCGTGATGCACTTTTCGACCAGTGGACGAATTTCTTTTGCCTTGTGCAGCGTGGTCGTGATACGACCGGCAACCTTTGGCGCGTTGTCGTCCAACGACGCGTCGCGTTCGGTCAAGAACAGTGCACTGGCCATGTTCTTCATCATCGCTTTGCGATGGCTCGGGCTTCGTCCGAGTGTGCGGCCTTTTCTACGGTGTCGCATGGCGATTATCCGTCAATCAAAATCTGAGTGTGGTGGTCGTGAATTTTCAAACAATCGGCCGCCTTGAACGAGGCGGCCGGAACTTTGTTGTTACAAAAAGCGGTGGCTGATTCAAACAGCGTTTGCTTGGGTCAGCGCCGGCTTTAGAACAACGGCTGGCTGGGAACTCGCATCCCCAGGTGAAGCCCGTACTGCGATAATTTTTCACGCACTTCGTTCAACGTGGTGTCGCCAAAGTTTCTCACTTCCAGCAACGAATCTTCGGTGCGTTGGACGAGGTCGCGAATGGTCTGAATGTTTTCGCTTTCCAAGCAGTTGTTCGCACGAACCGACAATCGCATGTCGGCGAGTGTCATATTCAACTTGGCTTCCAACTGGGCTTCCGGCGATCCGGCACCGCCGCGTGCAGCCGAGTAGATACTCGGTCCGAGCTCGCGATACTGAACGAACGGGTTGAGGTGTTTACGAAGAATCTTGGCCGCTTCGACCAGTGCCATCTCGGGTGAGATGGTGCCATCGGTCCAAATCTCAAGCACAAGCTTGTCGTAGTTTGTCTTTTGCCCGACACGCGTGTCTTCCACTTCGTAGCGAACCCGCGTGACGGGGCTGTAAACCGCGTCGATGGGAATGATCCCGATCTCGTGATCGACACTACTGTGTTCGGTACTGGGGACATAGCCGCGACCGTTCTCGACGACCATTTCCATCATGAACGGCGTGTCGTCGGTCAACGTCGCGATGACGTGATCCTTATTGATAATTTCGACGTCCGAATCGGTTTGCACATCGGCACCGGTGATCACGCCGGCGGTTTCGCGCTCGATCGTGATGACGCGAGTTGCTTCGCTGTGATTGCGAACGACAAGACTTTTCACGTTCAGGACAATGTCCGTGACGTCTTCATTCACGCCGGGGATCGAGGTGAACTCGTGCTGCGCGCCGCGAATTTTGATTTGGGTAACAGCGCTGCCCATCAAACTGCTGAGCAAGACGCGTCGCAGGCTGTTTCCGACGCTCGCACCGAAACCCCGCTCGAACGGCTCGGCCGTGAACTTACCGTAGCTGGCTGTCAGGGTGTCACGGTCGACTTCTACAGTGCTTGGCAATTCCATGCCACGCCAACGAATATGCATCGTCATAAGACCTCGATTCTGAGCTTCAGATGTGGGAGGTGTAAATTATTTGGTAAACGTCCCGGCACAAAACGAATGCGGGACGAACAGATCAGGCTGCCGAATTAGACGCGTCGTTTCTTGCGTGGGCGGCAACCGTTGTGGGGGATGGGCGTGACGTCTTCAATCAATTTGACGTTCAAGCCGGCGGCCTGCAGCGAAGTGATCGCACTTTCGCGGCCACTGCCAGGACCTTTGACGCGGACTTCGACATCACGCATGCCAAACTTCGTGGCCTTTTCGGCGGCTTGCTGGGCCGCACACTGGCCGGCAAACGGAGTACTTTTTCGACTGCCCTTAAACCCGCTGGTTCCAGCACTCGCCCAACACAACGTGTCACCCTTGGTATCGGTGATCGTTACCGTCGTGTTGTTAAACGTTGCGTGAACGTGAGCGATCCCGTTGCTGACGTTTCGTCGGACGCGTTTTTTCTTGTTGCTCTTTGCCACGGCAAAGTCTCTTCCAGTAAATCGATATAAATTTCAGTAACCACGTTCACGAGCCGCCGCCGGCGACTCGCTGGGAACAGAAGCATCAGACTGCGATTAACGCAAATCCTTGACGCCTTTCTTACCGGCAACCGTCTTGCGAGGGCCTTTTCGCGTGCGAGCGTTTGTCTTGGTCCGCTGACCACGCACGGGCAAGCCGACGCGGTGGCGAATACCGCGATAGCATTTCACTTCGCGAAGACGGCTGATGTTTTGCGTCACCGATCGGCGAAGCGGACCTTCGACGGTGTAGTCACGTTCCAGCAGTGCAGCGATGCGACCGAGCTCGTCCTCGCCCAAATCCCTTGCGGGCCGGGCAGGGTCGATGCCCAGCTTTTCACAGACTTCCCGTGCGGTGTGCAATCCGACACCGTACAGATAGGTCAGCGAATACTGGGTTTGCTTGTCGTTCGGGACATCAACGCCCATCAAACGAGGCATCTGAAGACTCCTGGAATAGTTGAAAACTGCGGCTGCGGGCGACCGCAGCGGCATACTTGAAACACAAAACGGCGAGGCAAAGCGACGTCTCGCTCAAAACTGGCAAGATCTTTCGGCTAAGAATCCCGGAATATAGCGACCGGCCCCCTTTTTGCTCAATGGGGACGTGCCTTGTTTTTTCAGGTAATTTTGTGTTTCTGGTCCGGCGGACGCCCAAACCGGCCCCTTCGTCCGATCTGCCGGCGATGGAAGTGCGGTTGCGGTGACGATTAGGCCGGCAATCCCGGCATAACTTTACCCATCACCCAGCCGGCGAGTCCATCAAGCCGCCAGACAACCTTACTGCGATGATTTTACTGCGATGATTCAGACAGCTTACTGCGATGATTTAGTCATGCGGATGAATTCGGTGGGAAATTCGTCATGCTCGCCGGCTGGCAGTCGCGTGATTTCGTCGACCCCAAACTCGGTCATATCGAACTGGAGGACCGTATCGCCGGTGACGTTGGCCAAGACTCGAGTCAGCAGAATTTCGCGGCAGTAGGGAAGCATCACCCCGTAAATCTCTGCGCCTCCAACAACAAACCCGCGGGCACTGCCCAGACACCGCAGCGCCGCCGCTGGCGAATCGGCGACTTCGACCCCTTCGAAACTCCAGTCCCGATTTCGCGTCAGCACCACGGTTCGCCTGCCCGGCAGCGGACGACCGATCGAATCGAATGTCTTGCGGCCCATGATCAACACGCCGCCCATGGTCAGACGTTTAAAACGCTGCAGATCACTGCGTAATCGCCAGGGCATCGAGCCATCGCGGCCGATAACGCCGGTCGGCGTCATCGCAACCACAGCGGTGAGTGAGCACCGAGCCACCGGTGGCCGCACGTCAGCTTGAGACGGCCCGTTAGCTTGAGACGGCTCGTCAGCTTGAGACTGCACGTCAGCTTGAGACGGCCCGTTAGCTTGAGACGGCTCGTCAGGCGGCAACTGAACATCACCCGGTGCCGGGGAACCATCGAGTGGTCGGGATTCGCCAGAACGACTCAAACTGCCACCGGCGCCTTGATCGCGGGATGCGGATCATAGTCGGTCAACTGAAAGTCTTCGTAGGCGAACTGGTCGATCGACTCTGGCGTGGATAGCAGCGTCATCTTTGGCAACGGGCGGGGCGCTCGCGACAACTGCTCGTTGGCCTGTTCGAAATGGTTTTTGTACAGGTGCACATCGCCCATCGTGTGAACGAACTCGCCTGGCTGGAGACCGGTGACCTTGGCCATCATCATCGTCATCAACGCGTAACTGGCGATATTAAAGGGCACACCCAAGAACAAGTCCGCGCTGCGTTGATACAACTGACACGACAATCGCCCCTGAGCGACATGGAACTGAAACAACAGGTGACACGGCGGCAAGGCCATCTGGCCGACATCGGCAACATTCCAAGCCGACACGATCAGTCGCCTGGATTCGGGCTGCTCGCGAATATCCCGCTGCACCTGGGCAATTTGATCGATCGTCGTTCCATCGGCGGCGGGCCAAGAACGCCACTGGTGCCCGTAAACCGGCCCCAAGTCACCGTTCTCGTCGGCCCATTCATCCCAAATCGTGACCCCATTCTCTTGCAGCCAGTGCACGTTCGTATCACCACGAAGAAACCAAAGCAGTTCGTAAAAAATCGAACGCACATGTAGCTTCTTGGTCGTCAGCAGCGGAAACCCATCGGCCAAGTCGAATCGAATCTGACGCCCGAACAGCCCTCGGGTCCCCACTCCGGTCCGATCGTCACGGTCGACGCCGTGGTGCAGTACTTCGTCGAGCAGTTCAAGGTAATTTTGCATCGGTGCGGTCGATTTCCTTCGCGTTCAAACGCTCGCTGGACGCTGCCAATCAATGGTCCAGTGACGGTCACTGGTCATTTGAACGTCATCAGCGTCGATGCCAAGCCCTAAACCCATTTCGCGTATCTCCGGCAACGTGAGCGCGGCGTGCAACGACTGTCGCAGCAACTGCTGCCCCTGCTGGGATTCATCGGCAGCATGCTGGCGGACAAGTTGCTCGACCGCTTCATCGGTCTCCGGACGCACCAGATCGCGAATAAAGACCCGCCCACCTGCGGCGACCAAGCGCACAGCTGCCCTGAGGCCCTCGGCAGGATCGTCCAAATGATGCAGCACCGAGTTGCTAACCACGGTGTTGGCCATACCTTCCTCAAACGTCATCAAGTCGGCGACATCGGCGTGCTCAAGAAAGACCCGGTCCAACATGCCAGCAAAGTCGATCTGCATTTTCGCGATCTCAAGCATCTCGATTGAAGAGTCGATCGCCATCACGGTCCATTCGTCATTACGACGACACATTTCGATGGGGATCAATGCGGGACCACATCCAATGTCAATGATTCTCGGCCCCACATCGCCCACCTCGATCAAATCATCAACGAATGCTCGATTGACGTCGGTGTGATCCATGGCTTCGTACTGCATCGCATCGGCGCGCAAATCGACCGGATGCGGCTCGGGTGTTCGGGGCAGGGTCAACACATTGCTTTCGAATAAGTGGTGAGAATCAATCGACCGAACCGTTTCTTTGACTTTTTAACGCGTCGCGGTAACGCGACAACACGTCAGCAGAGCGATCTAGCTGTCGATTATAGGGATCATATTGATTGTGAGAAGAAAGCCGAAATCAACTCCACAGCAGCTTCGCTTGCGGTACCGAAATGCGCACTGCAACCTTTTCGAGCACGAAGCATTCGACATCGGCAAAATCTCGGTTAGAACTGGCAAAAGCCGTAAAACGGCCTGCATCAACTGCAGCAAATGGTTAGCATTGGCGGCCTGGGCAGATTAGCCTTAGGTTGCCGATTAGCTAAAGAATTCCGGGTCTGGACCCATCGGCAAACCAATGTCAGTAACGCCCACATCGAATCCGCTCGTTTGTTTCTAACCAAGAGTGAGTTTCCGTGGATCAATACCAAGCCGAATCGTGGGCGATGCTCAGTATCGATGATCTCATTCGCTTGTGCAGCGACCGCCGAAGGTCCGTCGCTGCGACAATGTTCGCCGTCGTGTTCGCAGCCGCGATCATCGTGCTGGCGTGGCCCAACCGATACGACAGCGATGGCTTGATGTACGTCCGACTTGGCCGCGGTGCGCTGTCGGTCGACCCAACCGCACAAGCGACCTCGTCGGTATCGCTGCAAGACTCGCGTGCATCGGAGGTGGCCAGTGTCGCAGAGATGCTGGCCAGTCGCGAGATCGCCGAGCGCGTCGTGAACGCGTTGGGAGTCGAAACCGTCAATCAACCTCGCACTTGGATTTCGAAGTACGCCAAAGCATTGTCGAAGTCGATCCCGCGGCAATCGAACGTTACCGCACCGGGAACCTTGAGCGCCGAAGAATACAAAAAGCAGATTGCAACCGAAGAAGCGATCAAGAAAGTTCAGACCGCTCTTTCGGTGTCCGTCACCAAGAAAGGACACACGGTTGCCGTTTCCGCGGAAACACCGGACCCGCTCTTATCGCAATCGATTGTCCAGACCGTGATGGACCAATACGGCAGCTACCACGTCGAAGCCCATCGCGCGGATGGTTCGCTTGAGTTTTTCAAGAAGCAAGTTGAATCAAGCCGAGCGGAAGCGATCAAAGCGAGAGAAGAATTGCAGTCGGCCAAAAGCTCGCTGGGCTGGCTTGGCGAAGAGTCAGCCGTTGCCGTGCTGAAGGAGCGAATGACGCAACTAAAGATTGCACTGGATGAAGCCGAGAGCATTTTCGCTGAAAGCGAAAGCCATGCCGCGTCACTTGGCAAAAGTCTGGATTCGGTCGCCGAATGGATTCCGACAGAAGTCACCAAAGGTGTCGCCAACAATGCCGGTGACTCGATGCGAAACACGCTGTACGGGCTGCAACTGCGAGGCAGTGAAGAACTATCGAAACTGAGCCCGAATCATCCACGTTATCAGATGATGAAAAGCTCGATCGACAAGAGCGTCAGTATCGCGGAAACCGAAAATGCAGAACGCGAGCTATCGCGTGAAGCGGTCAACCCTGTTCGGCAGAGTCTTCAATCAGACTACGAGCTTGCGATCGCAAAAGCAGCTGGAGCGAAGAGTCGACGCGATTCGCTTCAAAAGAGTTTGCGACAGGCTCAAGATGATCTAGTGCGGCTCAACAATGACGCAATTATGCTGTCCAAGCTGACCTGGGAAGCGGACATCGCCGAAAAAAACTATCTCGAACACGCCAAGAGCCTCGAGGAAGTACGGATCGCTGACGCACTGGATCAAAGCAACTTGTCAGACGTCTCCGTGATTCAACAAGCCTCGTTGAAACTTAAGAAAGTCGGCCCGCCGCGAGCCTTACTATTGGCCGGCAGCATCCCCTTTGGGCTGTGCCTCGGCATTCTGCAAGCCCTGCTGCGATTCACGCTAAGCGTCTCTCGCGAATCTCATCGGCAAGGCATGGCGGGTCAACCGAACGAACCACGCGTTAATGCTGAGGCGATCGAACGGGTCGACGAAGCATCGCGTCAAGTCCGCGGCCCGCATCGGCCAACGACACGCGGTGAAACGCAACGCCGACCGAACACAAGTATCGACAGCCTGAGCGATGATTCGGATTTATTGAATGAATCAGCCGAATTGGTCGTGACCTCTCACCCCAAGTGAAGGTCGGGAACAAGATGCCAGACAAAAAATAGATTCATAAGATTATTAGATTTTTAGTTTTTTTAGACATCATTGATTGATTCGCGTTCGTTTGGGAATAGCGAACGCACCACGAACTAGCTTCGCAGGGAACCGAGAGGACTCGGCCAGGCGAAAACAACAAGGTTTTGCAACGTGCTTGGAGCATTCATCGAAAACTGTGCGCGTCGGCTAAGTCGTCAAGATGAGAACGACTTATTGCTGGGCGTGTCGCAGTTTGAACGCGAATTATCTCGCGAGCGGATTCGCGCTTCGCGGCGTTCGATTCCTTTTTGCTTAATCTCGATCGAATTGGGGCGCGCATGCGCATCTCGGCGAAACGAACAGACTTTGATTCGTTTGCTGCACCGACATTTGCGGATGACCGATCAAAAGGGTTGGCTCGGCAGAAAAAAACTGGGCGTGCTCTTGGTCGATACGCCTGAAATGGGCGGACGTGCCGCGCTTGATCGCTTGAACGAACTGACCGACAAGCACGGCTTGCAGGTCCGCATGAATCTCCGTGTCCATGACCCACAAGGCTTCGGTCCAGGCGACGGCACGCCCGGCGCCCCCAACGGCGAACAAAATCACGACGGCGTTCATGTCCACGAGGGCCACGAGCATGTCCACGAGGGCCACGAGCGACGCGGCACAAAGGAGCCTGCATCGCGTTGGGTCCGGCTCAGCGAGGCCGACGTGGAAGTGTCAGCGGAATTGCCGCTGACCAAAGAAGCGTCAATTCGTCAGGCCACCAAGCGTGGACTTGACATCATTGGTGCGGGCATCGGCCTTGTGGTTTGCTCACCGATGATCATCGCGGCGATGGTTGCCGTGAAATTGACAAGCGCCGGACCAGCGATCTTTGCACAGACGCGCGAAGGCCAATACGGACGTCCGTTCACTATCTATAAATTGCGAACAATGGACGTCGATGCAGAAAAAAACCAAGACCGGCTTCGCGCAGACAGCCACCGCGACGGCCCAGCCTTTAAGATAAAACACGACCCGCGCGTGACAAGAGTCGGCAACTTTTTGCGATCCACATGCATCGACGAGCTACCTCAATTGTGGAATGTGCTGAAAGGCGACATGTCGCTGGTCGGGCCGCGTCCGTTGCCTTGGCATGAAAGCCGTTCATGCAGCGCTTGGCACCGACGCCGGTTAGACATTCGACCAGGCATGACTTGCGATTGGCAAGTCAACAAGGCAGCCGCACCCACGTTTGACGACTGGATGAGAATGGACTTGCGATACATCGACGAAACCACCATCGCTCGCGACCTAAGGCTGATCGCACAAACCGTGTTCGTTCCGCTGCGAGGGAAGGGTAGTGAATAACCGTGCTGCTTAGTCATCGACCAAGCACGGGTTCATCACTCGCGGGACAAGGACGAAAGGACGATGTCGGCGTGCTGGACGCTCGCGTCGTTTTCTTAACGCACTATATCCCTTTGTATCAAGTTCGAGTCCTACAAGAACTTGCGACACGCGTGCGCGACTTCCATGTGTTGCTTAGCACACCTATCGAACCCAATCGAGATTTCGAACTGGATTGGTCGGGGCTGGATGTATCGATCCAAAAGACCTGGATGTTGCGACATTGGTGGACCCACCAAAGCAACGACGACGCGGGCAGCTTTACCGATCCGCTTTACATTCATATCCCGCGCGACACCAACGCAAAGCTTCGCGCCTTGCAGCCCGACGTCGTGATGTCGTTGGAACTGGGTGCGAGATCACTGGGTGCTGTTCGATATTGCCGTCGCCACCCCGAGACAAAGTCGATTTTGTGCACCTACATGAGCGAGCACACCGAACAGGATCGAGGACGTTTGCGACTTGGCCTGCGTAAATACTTGGTCCAACGGGCGGATGCCCTGACTTATAACGGCCCGTCATGCAAACGGTACTTGCGGACACTCGGTGCCGATGAAGACGCCCTTTACCATCTGCCATACGCAGCCGATGACCGGACCGTTTGGCGGGGAGCGATTGACCGCGACGAAGACGAATCACGTCACCGATTGCTTTGCGTCGGACAACTCACCGAGCGTAAAGGCGTGACGCGTTTGCTGAGACAGTTATCGGAGTATTGCCGGCGACGACCGCAACAGAGAATCGAAATCCTGTTCGCCGGCAATGGACCGCTGAAATCGGAACTGCAGCAAGCCACGACGCCGACGAACCTGGACGTCCAAATACTCGGCAACATGCCGCCGAAAGAGTTGTCGGAGCTCATGTTGCAATGCGGCAACATCATCACACCGACGTTGGCCGATGAATGGCTGCTGGTTGTCAACGAAGGGATGCAGGCAGGCATGCCGATCATTGGCAGCATCTATTCACAAGCCGTTGATAGTTTGGTCCGTCAAGGCGAAAACGGCTGGCGGTATGACCCGACCGATGACCAGTCACTGGCAATTACCCTGGATAAGTACTTCACGGTCGACGCCGACCAATTAGCATCGATGCGAATCGCTGCGCGGCAATCGGTCACCGAGCGTACGCCCCAGTGGGCCTCGGCCGGCGCCGTCGATGCGGTCCAAGCCGTGCTGAAAGACAGACCCCATTCGTAAATCCGTTCTCCCATGAATCTTCCCACCGCAAGCCTATCACTGGACCTCGACAACAAGTGGGCGTACCTGCGCGCCGCGGGCCACCAAGACTGGCAAGATCGCCCCGGTTACCTTCCGCTGGTTGCCGATCGAATTGTCGACATGCTTGGCCAACTCGATTTACCGCTGACGGTGTTCACGGTCGGGCGCGACCTTGTTCATGACGACGACTGCGAGGCGATCCGGTCATTCGATCGATTGCCGCAGTGGGAACCGGCGAACCATTCGTTGAACCATCTGCCGTGGATGCACACGATGGAACCAGACGAAATCACCGATGAAATCCAAATCACGCATCGTCGCATCACGGATGTGACCGGTCGCAGGGCGGTCGGATTTCGCGGGCCGGGATTCAGTTGCCCCGAGGAAGTTTTACGCGTTTTGGCTCGAAACGATTACGCCTATGATGCATCGATCTTCCCCACGTCGATCGCGCCGATCGCACGAGCGGTCTTTTTGATGCGATCGGAACTGAAAGGCGAAGCTCGCGAGAAGGCCAAGAAACTTTATGGCGGCTTCGATTCGCTGCGACAACCCAATCGACCGTTCCAACGACAAGTCGAAGGCGACACGCTTTGGGAAATCCCCGTCACCGTGATGCCGCTGACACGTACGCCGATTCACTTTAGTTACTTCACGTTCTTGGCAAGTTTTTCCAAACTCGCGGCCAAATCGTATTTCAGCACGGCGCTTCGACTTTGCCAAATGACGAAAACGCCACCTTCGATTTTGCTTCACCCGCCTGACTTTCTGGGCTGTGAAGACGACAGCGACATGGCGTATTTCCCCGGCATGAAAATGTGTCGCGCAGAAAAGCTCGAGATCGTTCGCTGGGCGTTACAAAAACTTGCACGCTCGTTCGATGTCCGGTGCATGATCGATCAATTGAAACAGATCGACCCCAGGGCGTTCGAAACGAACAAGAGTCAAAAACAAACAGCTAATCCCGCAGTAGTGGTGTCATGATCGATCTGGGTAAACACAGCGTCTTAGGAATCGACGTCAACGCGATTGACTATGAAGCGGCGGTCGATCATGTCATCCGCGCCGGCAAGAGTCGCCAGCCGATGGCGGTCACCGCGTTGGCGGTACACGGCGTGATGACCGGCTTCAGTGACAAGGCGCACAACTATCGACTAAACCACTTTGATCTTGTCTGTCCCGATGGCCAACCGGTCCGCTGGGCGCTGAACCTCTTGCACGGATGCAAACTGCAGGACCGTGTCTACGGCCCAGAACTGACCTTGAGAATTTGCCAAGCCGCGGCGACGGAGAACGTCCCTGTCTTTCTGTTTGGCGCGACGGAAGAAATGCTCGATGGCTTTGCCAAGAATCTGTGCAAAAAATTTGCCGGCCTGAAAATTGCTGGCCGACGCGCATCCCAGTTCCGTACAATCAGCGACGAAGAACGCGATGAATTGGCAAAAGAAATACGCGACAGTGGCGCAGGGATTTGCTTTGTTGGACTTGGCTGCCCCCGGCAAGAGATCTTTGCTTACGAAATGCGTGACCGAATCGAAATGCCGCTGATTGCGGTCGGTGCGGCCTTCGCGTTCCACGCCGGCGCGCTGGAACAAGCACCACCGTGGATGCAGAAACGCGGGCTGGAATGGCTCTTTCGATTGACGCGCGAACCCGGACGTTTGTGGAAACGTTACGTCACGACCAACCCCGCGTTTCTCTTCTATCTTGGACTGCAAAAACTGGGTCTGTATCAGGGCCGGACAGACGCTGGCACCAAGCCCGCGAAAGAAATTCAGTTCGGATAATCACCCTCAGTAATCGTCTTGCTCGACCGTCTTGAGCGATCTTCTCGTCCGATCGTCCAGCGAGATGTCAGCGATGTCAGCGATGTCAGTGAGATGTCAGTGAGATGTCTCTGTGCGGTCGCCTTATCTGCGTCGGCGACGAATTCCGATCATCGCGCTAGCGAGTAATGCGAGGCTGCCGGTTCCTGGCTCAGGAACGGCCACGCTGGCGAACGTGACATCGATAGGCGCTCCGGAAATCGGATCAACAGCCGACAATTCGAATGAACCCGTGCTGCCAAAATCTGCGACGGCAATCGTTTCAAATGGGCCGACCGAATAGGCGGATGTGGACAAAGCAAAATCCACATCAAAGACTTCGCCCAAATTAGCAGTGATAGAAACGACATCAAACGTGTTGATAAAGAATGCGTCGGGGTCGGTGATCGCAAACGGAGCAGGCCCCGAAACGAAATCTCCGGCCCAAGCGCCCGACACGTCCAGTATCGAGTTCATTCCGCCGGCCATTGAGTCATACGAACGTGCCGAACCGGAATATTGAATCACGCCGTTGACAAACAGTTCTGCCGACGCCTCCGCGAAGACGTCATTCGGCCCCAGCCCATCGGTAAAAAACTGCTCTGCGGCCAAACTGCCACTGACTGGCACCAGGAAGTTGATTTGAATCGGTGTACCGTTGGTCAGCGACTGCGATTGGCTGACCCAACTGGTCGATGCGGTCGCCGATGACGTTGCGCGAACCTCTTGGGGCGGACTAAAACTGGGGCTGAATCCGCTGGCATAGCTCGTCGATCGCAGCGTCGCGCCCAAGGCGTTGATTTGCCCTTCCGCGAATCCCTCGGCAAAACTAAACCCGTCCATCGCTGGGTCGGAAATGGCGTTCGCCGTTACCGGCACCAGGTTTCCCGGATTGTTGACGGTTACCGACTGCGACGCATCGACGCCGCCTTGGTAGCGAGCGGTGGCCGTCGACGAAAATTCGATTTGCTGGGCGGTCGATCGGTGCGGTGCAAAGACAGCGGCACCTAGCATGCCGCAGAATACGGCTGAGATGAGCAGTGGGCGTGACATGACTTACTTCCGGATGAGATTGAAGAAAAGGGTTCAACGCGGCGTATTGGAGCCTGTCAACTTGGGATCGTCAAGAAAATTCTTTCCTTCGTGGTCATTCGCATTCCTGGTCGAGAACGGCTGTTTTTCACGGCGCAACACGGGGCCGATCGCCCTTGATTTGTGTACAATCACGCTTTCCTGCTTCAGCCGCTTGCTTCCTGCCGCGTTACCCTCGATGAAGTTGCGTTTTTACAGGTAACTCAACGCACGAGTCCAAAGAGATCACGTGCAAGTCCCAGAGATCGACCACTGGCTCGCGTCTCGCTTGCCACTCGAGCGACTCAAGACCAACACATCACGCTAAATCGCAACTTCAGAACTTTCTCCCCGCCTTCATCGATCGGAATTGATTGCATGTCACAATTGCGTCCACTCATTCTTTCGTCCGTCGTCCTTGCGCTCGGCCTCTGTGTTTTCGGCTTGAAGGTCAGTGACCCGCCGGGCACGCGTATGAAGACGTTTGCCGATTCATTCTTGAGTACGTTGGATGAGAAGCAAAAGGCGGCGGCAGTCGTACCTTACGAATCGGACAAACGCGTCCAATGGCACTTCATTCCAATGGACAACCGCAAGGGTGCCGTGCTGCGGGAAATGAACGACGCGCAGCGCAGCGCCGCACTGCGACTGGTTCGAGCAGCACTCAGCGAAGCGGGCTATGACAAGACGAATAAGATCATGTCGCTTGAAGGCGTACTTCGACAACTCGAAGGTGAAGGCGGCCGCAACGAACGTGATCCGAACAAGTATTACGTGACAATCTTTGGCACGCCCGACAATGACAACGCTTGGGGGCTAAGTTTTGAAGGTCACCACCTGTCGCTTAACTTTGTCTGTCGCGGCGGCAAGATCGTCGACAGCACCCCGCAATTTTTCGCCGCCAACCCGGCGACGATCAAGGATGAAGTGCAGGGTCCCCTAAGCAAGGGCACCCGAGTGCTGCGTGACGAAGAAGACTTGGCGTTCGAACTGGTCAATTCGTTGACTGATAACAAACGAACGCTCGCGATGATCGCAGAGAAAGCACCAAAAGAGTTGCGATTCGCGGGCGAAGCTCAGCCGGACGTGGGCGAACCGGAAGGCATTTCGTTTCGAAGCCTCAACAGCGATCAGCGCAAACTGCTTCAGCAACTCGTCCATGTTTACACCGATGCGGCCGCGGGCACCGTTTCGAAAGAACGCCGCGAACAGATCCGAACCGATGGATGGAGCGACGTTCATTTTGCCTGGGCCGGCGCAACCGAACCCGGAATCGGACATTACTATCGAATTCGTGGCAAACGGTTCCTGATCGAATTGGTCAACACCCAAGCTGATGCGGCCGGCAACCCCGCCAATCATATTCACAGTGTCTATCGTGATTTGACCGGCGACTTTGACTTGCCGATAGAGTGATTCGGACAAACAATACTCCGAAAAACAAGAAAACGGATGGCCGGTTGGATCAAGTACTTCGCTGAACGGTGGAACGATTGGTGCGGCGATCGTGATATGGAATTGACGATTCGCCGTCACCTAAGTCAGAACGGTTATTTCGGCGACACCGCCAAACTGCGCGGCGTGCGCCTCGTAGCGGTGCAAAGGCCCGGATGGCTGCAAGTCTTTCGTTTTGACGTGACCGCCCGCGTCCGCCCGGAGTCCGAGGACGACGATTCATTCTCGGGCCCCGCCGAGTATCAAGAACTCTACGGGTTGGTTCGCGACGACATTCGGCACAAAATCAACTCCGTTCGAGTTTTTCAGAACGAGAGTGAACGCCGCGCCTTATTTGCGACCTGGAGCGAAGACATGATCTGCTTGCGCGGCGCCCACGGTCTGCAACAATCTTAAACTCGTCTGCGAACGAGATTGAACTTTCAACGCCATTGCAACGGAACAAGAATGCACCACGGTCGTCTATCTACACGAGATTCAATTCGCAATGAGCGAACGGTTACGCGTTCACTCACACGATTTCTAGTCGCCGGCCCCGTTGTCGCAGCGCTATTGTGCTCTGGTGCTGTAACGCCAGACACCTGCTTTGGCGATTCGCCCGATGTGACATCCGACGAGTCACAAACGGAATCTCTGTTTCTCGGTAATGTTCGCCAGCTGACATTCGAAGGTCGCCGCGCCGGCGAAGGATACTTCAGTGCCGATGGAAAGCGGATGGTCTTTCAAAGCGAACGCGACCCCGCAAATCCGTTCTATCAAATCTATCTGACCGACCTGGAAACCGGTGACATCCAGCGAGTGTCGCCCGGGCACGGAAAGACAACGTGTGCTTGGATTCATCCCGCCGGTGATCGTGTGCTGTTCGCCAGCACGCAAGACGATCCGGATGCTGTCAAGAAACAGAAAGCCGAAATCGATCTTCGCGAAAGCGGCCAACAACGACGATACGCTTGGGACTACGACCCGGCGTTTGAGCTTTACGAGCGTGGCCCCGATGGCGAATACAAACAGCTGACCGACGCGAAAGGTTATGACGCCGAAGCGAGTTACAGTCCAGACGGCAAACAGATCGCGTTTGCATCCAATCGGAAAGCATACACAAGCGAGTTGTCACCGCGCGAGAAACAGCAATTCGAAATCGATCCGGCCTTCATGATCGACATTTACGTAATGAACGCCGACGGCACAAACATCCGTCAATTGACCGATGTCCCCGGTTACGACGGAGGTCCGTTCTTTTCGCCTGACGGCAGCCGCATTTGCTGGCGTCGATTTTCTGAGGACGGTGCGACGGCAGAAATCTATACGATGAAGACCGACGGGACCGACGTTCGCCGTTTGACGCAGATCGGTGCGATGAGCTGGGCACCGTTTTTTCACCCCAGCGGCGACTACCTAATTTTCACAACCAACAAACACGGATTTGCAAACTTTGAACTCTATCTTGTCCGAGCGGACGGCGAGGGCGAACCAGTACGAGTGACAAGCACCGACGGATTCGATGGTCTGCCCGTGTTCTTGCCCGACGGCAACCGACTTTCGTGGACCTCCAACCGAACGGCACAGAAGCAGTCGCAAATCTTTATCGCGGACTGGGACGATGCCGAAGCGCGCCGGCAACTTGGGATTGAGCAAGACGCGCCAGCAACCGACGATGATCGAGCTTTGGCGATCGCGACCGCCAAGGAATCCAAACCAGAAACATCACCGGTCGATGTCATGCGCCATGTCGATTTCTTGACGCGTCCAGAACTCGGTGGACGGCTAACCGGAACTCCTGGTGAGCGCCGCGCGACAAACTACGTCGCGGCTTATCTTGAATCACTCGGGCTGGAACCTGCCGGTGAGAATGGGACGTTCTTTCAAGAATTCGAATTCCCCGCCGGTTCTTCACTGACCGACGCCAACCGCATGACGATTGGTGAACAATCGCTGACCATCGAGCAGCAGTGGCAGCCACTGTCATTCTCGCGCGATGGAACGATCGGACCGGCACCGGTCGTGTTTGCCGGATACGGACTGCAAGTCCCTGCCAGCGAGGACCAGGAAGAATACGACAGCTATGTTCATTTGAATGTCGCCGGCAGTTGGGTGATGGTGCTCCGCGACCTGCCGCAAGACATCACACCGGAACGACGCCAACAGATGGCGAGATACAGTTCGCCGCGGCGCAAAGCGACGTTTGCACGGGACATGGGGGCCAAGGGAATCATTTTTGTCGCCGGACCGACGAGTAAGGTCAAACACCAGCTTGTACGTTTTGATCGAGACGCATCGCAGGCCAGCGTCAGCATCGGAGCCATCTCGATCGACAACGAATCGGCCGCACGCATCTTGAAAGCGGCGGACGAGGACTTGAAAGAAGTCCAATCGAGCTTGGACGACGGTCAACCTCAAATGGGATTCCAGATTCCCGACATCAGCGTTTCCGCCACGGTTGATATCGAACGTAAAACGGGAACCGGGCGAAACGTCATCGCAAGAATGCGTGCCGACGGTATCGACCACGATGCCAACCCCGTTGTGATGTTGGGTGCCCACATTGACCACTTAGGACGTGGCGGCGGCAGCAATTCGCTGGCCACCGATGAGGAACGTGATCAAGTTCATGTTGGGGCCGATGACAATGCCAGTGGTGTCGCAGCCATGCTGGAGATCGCCCAGTATCTCGCCGCCGAAAAGCGGGCAGGGCGATTGGAACCCAAACGAGACTTGCTGCTGGCGGCCTGGAGCGGTGAGGAACTGGGACTGTTTGGCTCTCAAGCGTTCGTAAAAGACTTCTTCATGCTGTACCCAAATGCCGCCCGCACGACGGCCGACGACAGTGATGACACGCACGCACAGGCACATGCCCACGGAACCTCGACCGACGCCGAACCCTTGACCGCGGCAATCGCGTCATACCTGAACCTGGACATGGTCGGACGACTAAGAGAAAAGTTGGTCATTCAAGGCATTGGTTCCTCACCCGGTTTTGCCGGTGACGTGCAGCGCCGCAATGTCCCTGTCGGGCTGACTCTGCAACTCGACAAAACGAGTACCCGATTGCCAACGGATGCCTCGGCGTTTGTGGCACGCGACGTACCGATTCTGTCCGCCTTTACCGGTGCTCACGAAGACTATCACACTCCACGCGATACTCCTGACAAACTTAACTACGAAGGAGCCGCCAAGACGGCGCAGCTATTTGCATTGATCATCCGGGGAATGTTGACATCGGACGATGTCCCCAAGTTCGAACTTGACGAAGGCCAACAGCGAGAGGAAGCACCACGTGCTCGTCTGACCGCGTACCTGGGAACCATCCCCGACTACGCGGCCGGCGAAGTGAAAGGGATGAAACTAAGTGGAGTGGCCGCCGACGGCCCGGCCGCGAAAGGCGGCGTCCAAGGTGGGGACATCATCATCGAACTTGCCGGACGCAAGATCGAAGACATTTACGACTACACGTACGCCATCGAAGCGTTGAAAATCGGTGAAGAAGTCAAAATGATCGTCCGCCGGGACGCTAAAGAGGTAGAACTTCGTATCACACCGGCGGCACGCGAATAGCCAGAAAGTCCTCCATTTTGATGCCCCCTAGGCCAATCTTGGCCACGATTTACCGAATGGTCTAGAAATTGCTGCTCTTTAGGCCGCCGATTCGGCTTCCTGCCGTTCTGTCTACTCAATCGATGAATACACGATGATTTTTGATCCGATCTATTTCTTGTTCATTGGCCCGCCGTTGTTGCTCGGTCTGTACGCACAATGGAAGGTCAAATCGACGTTTGCCAGCATGAGCGAAATCCCTGCGCGAATGTCTGGTGCAGAAGCCGCCCGCCGGATGCTGGATGCGGGCGGATTGCAATCGGTCGGTATTGAACCGGTCCAGGGACACTTGAGCGATCACTATGACCCGCGTGCGAAGGTGCTACGCCTGAGTCCACAGGTTTACGGTGGGCGCAGCATGTCGGCACTCGGTGTTGCCTGTCATGAAGCGGGGCACGCATTCCAAGATGCGAAACAGTATGCGCCGCTGGTAATTCGCAACATGGCGGTTCCTGCGGCGAACTTTGGCGGCAGTATCGGCCCGACGCTGGCGCTTTTCGGTTTGATCATGAATTGGTCACCGCTGTTGCTGATCGGGATCATCGTCTTCGCCGGCGTGGTTTTCTTTCAGGTCGTCAACTTACCCGTGGAGTTTGACGCAAGCGCACGCGCAAAACGTCACTTGGTCGAGTACAACCTGATCGCAGAAAACGAAGCGCCCTACGTCGCCAAGGTGCTTAACGCGGCGGCGTTGACTTACGTTGCTGGCACCCTGCAAGCGATCATGACACTCGCCTACTACGTGTTCCGATACATGGGCGACCGACGCTAATTGCTATAAGGCCGGGCAGCGAGCATCTTGCACCTTAGCAGCATGCCCTCACGCCCGGTTGCCTCACTATCGCGAATTCGCCTTTCAAGATGCCCCGGCAAGCACATTTGCTTGCCGATTTGTGACGACCTAGACTAACCCCCAAACTTATGATTGGGTTCACAGTCTTTCTTGTCGTCATTCCGATCCGGAGCATCTTCATGCAGTTTCTAACAAGCAGAAGCCGTGGCATCCTTTTGGTAGCGTTATTTTTTTCCCTATGTCATGGCGCATCCGCGGGCGTCATGTTTATCTCCGGCGACATTAACATCGCGCATCCGATCGATGGCTCACAAAACGCGACCGTGACACCTGGAAATACCAAGCTGTTTGAAAACATTCTAGGCACATCACGCAACGTATTGATTTCCGATGAAAGCTTAAGGCGCCCCGGTGCCCTCGCGGCGGTAAATGCGATCAACACGCTTTACGACAACATGCCAGGAATAACGTCATCGATCGATACGAGCCAACCGCTTGTTAACGACACACTCTTAACAGGCGTTGACCTGTTTATCGCTTTTCTTCCCAGCAACGGATTCCAACAAAGTGAAGTCGATGCGCTCAGAACCTTTCTGCAGTTGGACGGGACCGTATTCATCATTGCCGATATCGGCGGAGCGTTAGCAGTGGAACGGAACATCCAAACCAACGATGCATTGGAACGGCTCGGAAGCAGTCTGCGACTTGATAACGTGCCATTGGATTCCGGTTTTACTCTCACAACCAATATCGACGCCGATCCGTTTACCGACGGAATCAGTTCTATCCAATATGCCTATGTCACAAGCATTTCCGGCGGTACATCTCTGATTCGCACCGGCGGCGGTGCAACTTTCGTCGCCTACGAACGAATCACTGCGGCGACTGTTCCCGAGCCCGCGTCGTTGGCGACTTGGGCGTGCTTCACGGTTCCCTCGGTGATTGGATTTCGCAGGCGGCGGCACTCGTCAACGGCCGCCTAAATCGCTCGCAAGCGGTCAAAGCAACAAACCGGCGATTGCGCCGGTCATGCAACATGCGAGCAGTCCGCCGAACATGGCTCGCAGCCCAAGGGCTGCAAGATCAGCTTTGCGTGACGGTTCGAGTCCGCCGATGCCGCCGACCTGAATTCCAATGGCGCCGAAATTACTGAATCCGGCTAACGCATACGTCAGGACGTTTGCAGTTCGCTGACTGATCGCTCCATCGGGCCCCACATCGGCACGTCCGAGTTGATCAAAAGCGATGAACTCATTGGCGACGGTCTTGAGTCCGATCAGACGACCGGCCTCCATGCATTCACTTGCCGGAATCCCAAGCAACCAGGCCAGCGGCCAACATGCGTAACCCAGGATGGTTCCCAGCGTGATGACGGGGGCTCCGACCAGATTGCATCCACCGGCCAGCAATACATCCACCAGCGCAAGGATTGCGAGAAACGCGATCAACATTGCTCCGACGTTGAGGGCTAGCTTCAGTCCGTCGCTCGCGCCTTCGACGGCCGCACCAATCAGGTTCACATGGTTGCTGGGTGCCGAAAGCGTCATTTCTTCCGAGACCTTCTCTGGTTCGGATTCCGGCACCATGACCTTTGCGATCAACAGGGCGGCGGGCGCACTGATGATCGATGCGGTCAACAAGTGCGAAATATCAATGCCCATGCCGGCGTAAACGCCTAGCAACCCGCCGGTCACCGTTGCAAAACCACCGGTCATCATCGCGCACAGTTCGCTGCGCGTCATGGTGGCCAGATAGGGGCGCACGACGAGTGGCGCCTCGGTGTGTCCAACGAATACGTTTGCCGATGCCGCCAGCGTTTCTGCTCCGCTGGTTCCTAGCGTGAACCGCATCACCCACGCCATCGCCCACACCAATCGCTGCATGATTCCAAGGTGATACAGAATGCTCATCAAGGCGGAAAAGAAGATCACCGTCGGCAAGACGCCAAAAGCAAACGTGCCGATCAGATTATCGCCCAACGGATTCTGTGGACCTGTCGCAAACAAGAATCCACTGCCGGCATTGACGGTATCCATGACGGCCTTGAATCCGTCACCGACTTTCACGAATAACAGTCGTCCCGGTTCGGTGCGAAGCACCAATACGCCGAGCGAGATTTGCAGCAACAGCCCACCAACGACGACTCGCCAGGGAAAACGCTTACGGTCGGAACTGATCGACCAGGCCAAGGCAACAAACGCGACTAAACCCAATACACAAATCAATCGGGCTTGTATCGAGTCGGTCACAGCGTTTCCCTCGCGGCTATGGATATGAGATGCCCAAGGATAACAACTGTTTCGTTTCCCTGTTGACTTTCGCCCCTGCTACGAATCCATCCTATTTCCAATCCATCTTGCTAACCGTGCTGCGGTGTATCAAAGATGCGATCGCCGGCGTCGCCGAGTCCAGGCACGATGAATGATTGATCATTCAAGACACTGTCGATGGCCGCGACATAAACTTTCACATCGGGAAAGTCTCGTTTGACGCGTTCAATGCCGAACTGAGATGCGATAATTGCCAACACGCGAATCTCATCGACTCCCCATTCCTTGAGTCGTCGGACGACCAAGTCGATGGATCCCCCGGTAGCCAGCATCGGGTCCAGAACGAGTGCGACGTTGGGCGCGTTCTCGTGCGGCAACTTGTCGTAGTACCCCACCGGCTCGGCCGTTTCTTCGTTGCGATACATCCCTAGGTGCCAGACGGCCGCATCGGGCAACAAATCCAATAGGGGGTCGACCATGCCAAGCCCGGCCCGCAGAATCGGCACGAGTCCGATTTGGGCAGACAGGTGCCGGCACTCGGTCTCGGCCAGAGGCGTCTGGATCATGGTCGCGGTCGTTTCCAGATCTTCCGTCGCGTGAACGCCGATCAACATGGCCAAGCGGCGAACCGCAAGACGAAACTCGCTGGGGCTGGTTGCCTTGTCACGCACCGTACACAGATGGTGTTCGACCAGCGGATGCCCGATCCTTGAAACCTGACTCATTGGTAAACCTGGCTCATGCTGGGCAACTCTTTCTAAAGATCCATCATCTAGCAGTTCGGCAAAGCGGATGGGGTGGGATTCGAACCCACGGTAGGCGTAAACCTACGCTAGTTTTCAAGACTAGATCCTTCGACCACTCGGACACCCATCCGGTCGGAAATTAAACATACCAAAGGTGATTCCGACGAGAAACCGAGGGTCATTTCATGTTTTGAGCCGCCACCGGGCTTAGAAAACGTCCATGGCACGCAGGCTCACTGACTCAGCGGGGGGCGAAGCTCGGTCACGCACCGTCATTTCGGCCCGCGCCCACACTCGGCCGGGCCCTCCCAAGCAGCCGGCACTATATGTAGCCGTGCCCTCTCAAGCAGCGCGTGCACGCATAAGCATCCCGGCACTCTCATTCGACCTGGCGGATCTCGGCGACACGCGAACAGCTTATTCGAATTTTTTTCTTGACGCGTCTGCCCCAATCTTGTATCACTTAATTAACACAACGGTGCAACATGCGAATACACATTTCCTCCGACGGCGTGCCGATCTATCAACAGATCGTTTCACAAATTCGTTTCCGAATCGTTTCGGGGCAACTCAAGGCGGGTGACGAATTACCCACGATCCGAGGATTGGCGGAAAGCCTGAGCGTCAATCCCAACACGGTCGCGCGTGCCTATCGCGAATTGGAACACGAAGAACTCGTCGAGAAACGGCGGACAACGGGAACCTTCGTCGCCGAGCTTCCGCCTCGTCATAGCGCCGCGGCGCGGCGGCGACTGATCGCGCCTCACATTGACGCGTTGTTGGTCCAAGCGCGCCACTTGGACATTCCGATCGACGAACTCATCCAGCAAGTTACCCGGCGCGATAGCCAGATCACGCGAAATGGAAAAAAATCATGACGACACCCCACCATGACCCCGAATTCGCAGTGGAAGTCGCAGGACTTCGTCGATCGTTTCGCGGCACATTGGCCCTTAGCGATGTCGATCTGAAAGTCCCGACCGGATCCATCTTCGGCCTCATTGGACTTAACGGAGCCGGCAAGACGACGTTGATTCGTCATTTGATCGGCGCCCTGCGACCTCAGCAGGGCACGGTCACCGTTCTGGGCGAAGACCCGATCGCGGATCCCGAAGGTGTCCTGCGTGAGATCGGGTATTTAAGCGAAGAGGATTCATTACCGACATGGATGAAGATCGGCGAGCTGATTGACTTTTGCCGTGCGCTCTACCCGACGTGGGATGATGTCTACGCGAATGAATTGTGCGACATGTTCGGACTGACGCGTAAGACCGCGCTCAAAGGCCTTTCCAAAGGACAGCGGGCTCGCGCGGGATTGCTGGTGGCGATTGCACACCGCCCCAAACTCTTGATCCTTGACGAACCCAGCAGCGGCCTGGATCCGATCGCCCGCCGTGACATCTTGGAAGCGATCATTCATACGATCAATCAAGACGGCCGCACCGTTTTGTTTTCCAGCCATTTGCTTGACGAGGTCGACCGCGTGTGTGACTCGATCGCGATGATGCGTGGCGGAAAAATCATCCAAACCCAAACAACCGAGCAGATCGAAAAACGCTACCGCGAAGTGATTTGTCGCCCCTCGGAAATTTGGAACACCGCACCGTCGACCGCCGGCACGCTGGGCTGGCAGAGACTGGATCGCGAGTGGTCTGCGGTGGTCGACACGAATCAAATCGACCCGCAGTTGCCGTCTTTTGCCAATGAATTGGGCGTAATCGAAACCCGAGCGATTACGTTGGCGCGATGGTTCGACGCGCATGCCCGGGAGCTTTCGGGCCCAGCAAGTCCCACACGTGACCCCTTAAGTGGAGTGCCGGCCGATGCCTGAAACCATCGCACTGTTTCGTTTGGTATGGAACCGCGACCGTAAGCTCGTGCTTATCGTTAGCGCCGCGGCAATGATCGGCACCTTGCTTTCCGTCTTGGCCGCGGGGACGCTGCCAACGGATCGACTTTCGTTCATGCCCGCTGCGTCGCTGCGTGACATTGCTGTCGCCAGCACGATGCTGCTAACGCTGGTCCCGGCCATCATCACAACGTTCGGACTTTTCAATTTTCAGTCACAAGAAGAGAGTCTGGAATTCTCGGCGAGTTGTTGCAGCCACTGGTTACTGCGAATGCCGATCAAGAGCTGGAAAATTGTGGCCGTCCCAGTCGTGTTGAAAACGTTCTGGATTGCCTGCTGCTGGATGCTGTTGTCGATTCCAATTGGAAGACTTTCGGCCTCTGGATTCGTTCCCTGGGTGGAACCCAGCCTGTCGTTGTCAACAATTGCGATCACTGGTTTGGCGGTCACTTGGCGGCCATTTCGCAGCGGCTGGCGACGAATTCTTACCGTCATCGTCGCGTCTGCGCTATCGCTGGGATTGTTTTCACTTGCTTTCGTTCGAACATCGGCACAGTACGAGGACTGGCAATGGCTCGTCGCTGCGGGACTTGTCACCACCTATGCCGCGTCGGTATGGCTGCTGCTCAACAGCGTCCAACTGGGCCGAACCAATCCGATGGGCCTGATTCCGTCGACTCGGCGTTTTGCACCGAAGGCAGGTGCGCATTCGTCGCGGGAATTGAAGCGGATCGAACATCGTGGCGTTTCACGCGCCTTGATTTGGCATGACATCAGCCGCGCGACAAGACTGAACGCGGTTGTGATCGGCATCTTCATGATCCCGACGATTATCTTTGTGCTGTCGATCGGACTGAAAGGTGCAACGGTGTTCATTGCGTTGATGATGTCTGCGATCGCATCATGGTCTGCCATCGCCGGGTCGATGTACCCACTGAATCAAAAACTCGGTACGGTGCTGCCGTTGTATATGGTCGCCAGCCCGATCCCGTCCTATCGGATCGCGTGGACGCGTTTGGTTTCCAGCCTGCTGATCATGGTTCCATTCCTGCTGCTAACGCTATGCATACTGGCCATGTTCATGTTATGGCCGGACAATCGAACCGAGTGGATGCGATGGTCCCAGACCTGGGCACGGAACTTGGGTTCGGAAGAGCAAGTTTTTTGGACGGGGATTAGGATTTCCGTTGCCGCGGTCATCGGCAGCATCATCGCAATGTATGGACGTATCTTTGCGTTCCTCTGGATCAGCATGCTCGGTCGCGACTGGCTAGCGGGAATTGTCGGCTGCCTGGTCGGCGCAATGATTTTGGGCGCGATCATCGTGCCGATCAGTTGGTTTTTTCGCTACGAGAACTTAGATGAAGTGAAGGCCGCAGCAATGTGGTGGCTCGCTCAGGTGCCCACGATTTTGGCATTGCTGTTGGTGGTGAAAATTGCGTTTGCGTCGATCGCCGGCTTTCTGCTGGACAAACGCAAATTGGCACCTGGTTCTGCCGTGGCCCGGACGATTTGGATTTGGGCCGCGATTGTCGCTGTGGTGGGTGTGGCGATGTACGCGCTGATTCCGGCTCCGCAAGCCACTTTATTTTGGTGTTTGGGTGCGACGGCGGTCTTTGTGCCTCTAGGCAGCATTCTATGGATGCCGATTTCGGTCGATGGGGATCGCCACCGCTAACGACGTCACCGGCGAACGGCCTCGTTTAGCCCCCGTGACACTGGCACCGCGAGCAAGAACTTGGCGGTTGCCGCGAGATGCAATTTTGCCCCAACCAGACGGCAACCATCCGCGCCTTGACGATGCCGAAACGTCTGCCAAGCTGTTGGATCGCACCAGCTTTACGAGGTTGACGGCTTTACGAGGTAGACGGAATGGGACTAGGCATCGCGCTGCGGGCATTTTCGGCAGCACTTTTTGACAAACAGACGTCGGAAAAAATCCAGCGAATTCTTGACGGCGGTGACAATATCGCGATTGAGGCGAAACCGACGGTGGCCAGTGTACCGGTCGAACCCAAACCGGTCCGCAGTGACGCAATCACGCTGCTTGCATCGCTGCAGCGAGAAGCACGACTGGTCGACTTGATTCAAGAAAATTTGACCGAGTTCACCGATGCACAAGTCGGCGCGGCGGCGCGGCCTTGTTTGCAACAAAGCGCCGCGACACTCGCCCGTTTCTTTGACCTGAAACCCGTTTGTGATGCGGCCGACGGCTCGACCGTCGACGTCGGTCCGGACGCGTCTCCGGCGCGGTATCAATGGGCCGGCGAGGGGACCGCCACATCTGGTTCGTTGATCCATCATGGCTGGCAGGCCACGCGTGTCGAATTACCGAAATACAGTGGAGACGTCGCCGACGCGATGATCATTGCCCCCGCTCAAGTGCAGCGTTAGCCATTTCTTCTCGCTATTTCGCGACTCCCGTTCGCCATCGCGGTCCTCGCTACGGGACCAATCCTCGCTTGGAATGAGCGAGCCGGGATCGAGTCACTTTACCAAGACTTAACGTTATGACTGCTCGCTACTCTGTCGGTATTGATCTGGGGACCACTAACTCGGTGGTCGCCTACTCGCCTTTGGATTCGAAAACCGACTTGCGCCGGTTGATGATTCCGCAAGTGGTGGGAACCGATCAAATCGAATCGCGTGCTTCGCTGCCCTCGTTTCTGTACCTGCCGCGTGAAGGCGAAATTGCGTCCTTGCGTTCACCCTTTGGTGGCGACGCCGCAAACGGCGTGGTGGGTGTATACGCCCGAGACCAGGCCGCCGAAAATCCGCAACGCGTCGTGGCCGCGGCGAAAAGTTGGCTATGCCATGAATCGGCCGCGCGGACCGACGCAGTCCTGCCGTGGCAATCGCCCCCAGAAATTACCAAGGTGTCTGCGCAGCAATGCACACAACGATTTTTGGAACACTTGGTTGCGGCCTGGAATCAAGCACACGCCGATGCGCCACTTGCCGAGCAACAGGTCGTTCTGACCGTGCCGGCTTCATTCGCGCCCGCGGCGCGTGACCTGACGCGCGAGGCGGCCGTTGCGGCCGGATTGCCCGAAACGTTCTTGCTGCTGGAGGAACCTCAGGCAGCCGTTTATCACTGGCTGGCAAACGAGGGCGAGCGTTGGCGAGAAAGTTTGAAACCGAACGACGTTCTGCTGGTCATCGATGTTGGCGGCGGCACGACCGACCTGACGCTTGTGACTGCATCGGAACAAGACGGCGAATTGAATTTGCAGCGGTTGGCCGTTGGCAACCACGTTCTGCTCGGCGGCGACAACATGGACCTGGCGCTCGCACACTTCGTGAGCGGTCGGTTTTCGCAACAGGGACACCAACTTGATCCCTGGCAAAGTGTATCGCTGTGGCATGCGTGCCGCGACGCCAAAGAGAAGCTATTGGCCGATGACGGCCCCGAAACACAAACGATTTCAGTGCTCGGTCGCGGCAGTTCCCTAATCGCCAGCACTGTTTCGACAGAGATTTCCAAACAAGAAGCACGCGATCTGGTCGTGGAAGGCTTCTTTCCCAAGTGCGCCGCAGCGGATCGCCCCGAACGACAAGCCGCATCTGGATTTCAAGATATCGGTTTGCCTTACGAGTCTGACGCGGCGATCACCAAGCATGTCGCCGCGTTCCTGTCGAATCAATCCGAAAGCCCATCGCAGCCGACGCACGTCCTGTTCAATGGTGGTGTCTTTCGCAGCGAAGCGCTACGCCGGCGGATGCAGGAAACCATCGAAGACTGGTCCGAGCAGAAACCAAGCGTTCTGGGCAGTCCGGCAGAACTGGACGTGGCGGTTGCTATTGGTGCAGCATTTTACGGCTGGAGCAAACAGCATGGCGGCGTCCGGATCCGTGGTGGAACGGCCCGGTCGTACTACATCGGAATCGAAACGGCGGGCCTGGCCATCCCCGGCGTGCCGCGACCGCTGCGCGCATTGTGTGTCGCCCCGCAGGGGATGGAAGAAGGATCCGAAGCCGCCGTGCTGGACGAACAGGTTGGTGTCATGGTGGGCCGTCCTGCCCGATTCCGATTCTTCGCTTCGTCGATGCGCGGTGACGACAAGGTCGGAACGGCGATCGATCGTTGGTCCGAAGACGAACTGGTTGAAACCGAACCGATCACGGTTTGCCTGACCGCCGAAACGGATACGGGCGAGTCCTTTCTGCCGGTCACGTTCGTCAGCCGCGTCACCGAGCTTGGAATGTTCGAATTGTGGTGCCATAGCACGACAACCGATGACAAATGGAAAATGGAATTCAATAGTCGTGAGTCAGAGTAACGATTCGGCCGAACGCGATGACCAGTCGGCACAAACGGATCCGCTTGCCCCAAGTGCATCCAAATTCGTCGTCGGAATCGATTTGGGCACCACGAACTGCGCGATGTGTTTCGTCGACACCGATCAAGAAGATTGGTCCGTCAAGACGTTCCCGATTCCTCAGTGGGTTGATTTGGGACTAAGCGAAGACCGCGAAACGCTGCCCTCGTTCCACTACGAACTGACCGCGGACGAGCGTGCCCGCAGCCATCGCTTGCCATGGGAAAGCGATCCGTCCGGATTTTGTGTGGGCACGTGGGCGCGCGATGCAGGCATCCGCATGCCTGGCCGCCGCGCCGCGTCGGCCAAGAGTTGGCTGAGTCATGACGGCGTCGACCGAACGGCGAAACTGCTGCCTTGGCATGGCGATCCCGATGTCGATCGACTTTCGCCCGTAGAAGTCTCTTCCCGATACCTCGCCCACTTACGACAAGCATGGGACAACGCTTTTCGCGATCACCCACTGGCCGATCAAGACGTCGTCATCACATTGCCTGCGTCCTTTGACGAAGTCGCTCGTGAGTTGACCATTGCCGCCGCGAAAACGGCCGGACTTCCTCGCGTGTATTTGATCGAAGAACCACAGGCTGCGTTCTATGCTTGGATCAGTCGACAAGGTGAGGACTGGCAGAAACAAGTCACGCCCGGACAGCTGATTCTCGTTTGTGACATCGGTGGTGGAACAACCGACCTGACGCTGATCCGCGTGCGGACCGCCGGCGACGATTCCGATCAAGTCCAGTTCCATCGCGTGGCGGTCGGGAATCACTTGATGCTGGGCGGTGACAATATGGATCTGGCGCTCGCGAAACTGGCCGAGTCCGAGATCATCCGCACCACGGGGCAAGAACTGTCGCCGGCCCAGTGGGATCGCTTGGTGCAAGTATCACGCGGCGTAAAGGAGACGATGCTATCGGCAACACGGCCGGATTCGTACACGATCAACTTGCCCGCCGAAGGTTCGCGGCTGGTCGGTGGCGCAATCCAGACCGAAGTGTCAGCCGACGCGATCGATTCGATCTTGTTAGACGGGTTCTTTCCGCAGGTCCAAAGCGATGCGGTACCTCTCTCGGGCGAAAGCGGATTCCAAGAGTTCGGACTTCCCTATGCCGCCGACGCCGCAATCACACGCCACCTGGCAGCGTTCCTAAGCCAACATCGTCGAACCGGCATTGACGCCGACGATTCTGATGCGGCTGATCGACCGGACCTGATCTTGTTCAATGGCGGTGCACTTGCATCAACGGTTGTTCAAGACCGGATCGTCGGACAAGTGTCCGGCTGGTTCGGCGATCATGACGCCTGGTCGCCAAAGGTACTGTCATCGCCGCGTCTCGACTTGGCTGTCGCCCATGGGGCCGCCTATTACGCGATGGTGCGCCGCGGCAAAGGTGTTCGGATCGCCGCGAACCTGGGACGATCGTACTACATCCAAGTCGAATCCGATCCGGCACGGGGCCTGTGCTTGATCCCGGGCGATGCAGAGGCGGGACAAAATTTTCGCACCGACAACCATCCGTTGCAGCTGCAAATCGGTTCGCCGGCTCAGTTCCCTTTGTGGGTCAGCAGCACACGCTTGGCGGACAAGGTTGGTGAAGTTGTCGAAATCGATCGACGTGAATTTTCACCATTGCCGCCTATCTGCACCGCGCTGATGCTGGGCAAACAACGGCAACACGACAACATCGAAGTCATCATCGAATCAGAACTCAGCGAGATTGGAACGGTCGGACTGTACTGCGTCGACCCGAAATCCAACCGGCGATGGCGGCTGGACTTCGACATCCGCAGCACGTTGGAAACAGATCGTTCGGCGCACAAGGCATCGGGCGAGTCGTCCGGAATCGTTGATGCCGAAACGATCGACGCGTGCTCGCGGTCGATCGACTCGGTTTTTGGCGATCAACGTACGCACAAGGAAAGCACAAACCGCGGATACGAGACGACAGACACCGGTCCCGTGGAAATCAAGCCCGGCAAACTGGTCAAGCACATCCAGTCGATCACAGAATCGAGCCGGCACGCTTGGCCGCCCTCGTTGTTGAGAGAGTTTTGGCACGTGTTGATGGAGCACGAATCCGGCCGGCGCAAGTCCCCACAACATGAATCCCGCTGGTTGAACATGGTCGGATTCTGTTTGCGTCCCGGTTACGGCGTCGCGGTCGACGATTGGCGCGTCGATCAGACTTGGCGAGCGATCCACGGCAAGCTGGCCTTTGCCGATGTTGCCAGTCGCTACGAATCGATGATCCTTTGGCGCCGCATTGCCGGCGGCTTGATGGCCGGACAACAGACGCAACTGGCGGCACCGCTGATCAGCGCCCTGAAAAACAAGTCACGGCGATTTCAACCCAATGAAATTGCCGAAGCTTGGCGGTTGCTCGGGTCTCTGGAACGACTGACACCGACGGCAAAAATGGATCTCGCCAACGTTGCGATGACTGCGGTGGGCCAACAAAAGAACGAAAAATTGCGGCCGGCATTACTTTGGGCGCTCGGACGCATCGCCAGCCGGCAAGTCACGTACGGGCCGCTGAATTGCACCGTACCTGCTGAGCCAGTTTCCCAGTGGATCGACGAACTGATCCGGCAAAGCGAAGCCGGAAAGTTTGCCGATTGCGATCGTATGTTGATGCTGACGCTGGTGCAAATGTCTCGCCGCACCGGTGACCGTTTCCGCGACTTGCCATCGGACCAATTATCGACGGTCGTCAAGTCACTTCGGTCACACGATGCACCCGATCACTACGTCACTCTGATCACCGAGGGCGGATCGCTGGACGCCGAAGAAGAGGAAGCTATTTTTGGCGAATCCTTGCCGCTGGGCATTCGACTGGTGCGTTAGTCCAGCAGCCCCATCCGCACCGCTCGTACCGCCGCGTCGGTGCGGTCGTTCGCCTTCATCTTCCGAAGCACATTTTGAACGTGTTCCTTCACTGTCTCGACGCTGATCCCTAGCGACCGAGCGATTTCCTTGTTGCTCAATCCCAATGCGATATGTCGTAAGACTTGGGCTTCCCGAGCGGTCAATGCGATTTCGTCAGGAATCTTATTCGTATCAACCGCCTCATGCATCTTCTTTTGTATTTGAACCAACGCACTATCGGAGTCAGGCGGATGCCCGCTGGCAAGACTGTGCAGCACAGTACTGATCGAAACGTGAGCGGTGGTCTTGACGATATAATCGGTCGCCCCCAAGGCGGCGGCGCGGGCAATATAAGTCGGATTGTCGTAAGTGCTGAGCATGATCACGGGCAACGCTTTGTGCCGCGAGCGAATTTCCTCAAGCGTCGACAACCCATCCTTTTGGGGCATACGAACGTCCAATAAAACGGCATCAAACTCTTCCGTTGCCAAGCGTTCGACGGCGTCGGCACCGCTGGAAACCATTCCCGCCACTTGGGTTTGAGGTGTCGTCAAGAGGTTCGCCAAGCCCTCTCGAGCAACCTCGTGATCATCGACAACCAAAATCTTTATGGGCATACAGATTTCCAGCATCGGTTCACGTTGGGTGGTTTTAGATCCAGGATTAGACTTACGGACGCCCCCGAAGAGGTCATCGACGATTGTTCACTGTTTGACCACCGATTGCTAGTCGAAATCGTCCATAAGTGCATATTGAGCAATGAGTTACCGCATCTCTGGATGTATCCGGCAACACCAGAACGGGGGGAACTGTCATCGCTCCGATTCGGGAGTGTCGATCGGATGGCGGAATTTGACGATTTTGACCGACGCCTAACTGTGACCTAGATATTGCTGACGAAAGACTCTCGTTGAAAATGCACCCTGGTTCCGGTTCGGTAACTCATGACATCACCCGCATCGATCTTGCTGGTCGACGACGATCGCCACTTGGTCCAATCCATGGCCGAGTGGTTGAGCGAGATGTCGTACCAGGTCCAAACGGCCGAATCGCTCGACAGCGCGAATCAGCGTCTCAAGAGCCAAACGTTCGATCTGGTCATTACCGATTTGCGATTGGGTAACGAAGACGGTTTCGATCTCATCACGCACACACGTAAACATCATCCCGACACATCGGTGCTTGTGATGACCGGCTATGCCACGCCGGACACGGCTGTGCAAGCGGTCCGAGCGGGCGCATTCGACTTGCTGACCAAACCGTTGATCGACGACGAACTTCGTTTAGCGATCGAGCGGGCCGTTTCGCAGCGTGAGATTGCAAGAGAGAACGAACAGCTACGCCAACAACTTGATCGTCGCAGCGGCCTGGAAAACATTCTGAGCCACGACTATCGCATGCTTAAGATCTTTGACGTGATCGACAGCGTTGCCGATGCAAGAGCATCGATCCTGATTACGGGCGAAAACGGAACGGGCAAGAGCATGATCGCGCGGGCAATCCATGCCCGCAGCGCACGCCGCAACGCCGCCTTCGTTGAAGTCGCTTGTGGCGCACTGCCGGATACACTGTTGGAAAGCGAACTGTTCGGACATGTCGCCGGTGCCTATACCGGAGCGAACTCGAACAAAGACGGCAAATTCAAACTGGCCGACGGCGGAACGATCTTCCTGGACGAGATCGGTACCGCAACCGCTGCGATGCAAGTGAAACTGCTCCGGGTGCTGCAGGAATTCCAGTTTGAACAGCTCGGTGGCGTCGAAACCCACAGCGTCGACACGCGTGTGATCCTGGCGACCAACGAGGACCTATCCAAGGGCGTTGCCGAAGGAACATTCCGCCAAGACCTGTACTACCGAATCAATGTAGTCAACATCGTGCTGCCAGCCTTGCGACAGCGGGCTGGTGATATCCCGTTGCTGGTTGAACATTTCCTGCGTGAAGTGTCCGAAGCTTGTGACCGCGAGGTCGATGGATTCGACAGCGAAGCGATGAACGCGATGCAGGCCTACGCATGGCCGGGCAACGTCCGGCAACTAGAGAACGTCGTCGAACGAGCCGTTCTGCTCGCACGGGGCCCGCGGCTGACGATGGAAGACCTGCCGCCGGAGCTGACCGGACGCTCGTCAGAACATGAATCCATCGCCACGAGTGCTGGCCAAACGGCGGCGGCGCCAAGCTTGGGCGATATTCAAGGCAAGAGTCTTCGTGACGCCTTGGAAGGTCCCGAACGACAAATCATCTTGCAAGCACTTCGTGCCAACGGATGGAATCGCGCCGCGACGGCCGATGCATTGGAAATCAATCGCACGACGCTTTACAAGAAAATGAAGCGGCTGGGTTTGGATGATCCGCGACTTCAGTTCGCGTGATGCCCGTGTGTCAGGGAAACAGGATGTGAAACCCAGGGCTTACCCGTGCTTTCTCGCTCAATCGCCCGCGTTCTTTTTCCTCAATCGCCCGCGTTCTTTTTCCTCAATCGTCAGGGTCTGCCTGACCGATACATTCTCTTGAGTATGTTCTTCGGTTACCGCTGCGCCCCAGAATTGAGGCCGTTTCCCCTTGTCGACGTCATCTTTGCCTGAAGGATCGGGTCTGGCACGTGGTACAGACGCGGATCATCCGATCGTCCAGTGGGTAACCCAGTGGGGATCGGCCGTCGTCGACGGCATCAATAAAATCGGCGACATGACGCTTTTCGCATGGTCCATGTGCCAGTGGATGGTGACTCGATTGCCGCGGCGCGGCACGATGATGATCAACTTTTATCAGGTCGGTGTACTGAGCCTGCCCGTGGTCGCGCTGACCGGAACGTTCATCGGCATGGTGTTAGCCGTGCAAAGTTATCACCAGTTTCACACGATCGGGCTCGAGAGTCGGCTGGGTGTGGTGATCAACACTTCGCTGGTGCGAGAACTCGGCCCCGTCCTTGCTGCAACCATGCTGGCCGGTCGCGTGGGCAGCGCGATGGCCGCGGTGCTGGGGACGATGCGAGTGACCGAACAAATCGATGCACTCACCACGATGGGTGCCGATCCGATTCACTATTTGGTGGTGCCGCGTTTCTTGGCGTGCATCTTGCTAATTCCCGCCCTAACGATCATGGCCGACTTCATGGGCATTGTCGGCGGCTATTTCTACAGCGTGATCATTCTGGACATTGATCATGCGGCGTACCTGAATCATTCGCGTGATGGCGTTGCCGCATTTGATCTATTCAGTGGGCTCTTCAAGAGTATTTTCTTTGGCGGAATCATCGCGTTGGTTAGTTGTTACCAAGGATTCCACTGCGAGGCCGGTGCCGAAGGAGTTGGGAAAGCGGCCACAACTGCTTTTGTATACTCATTCGTAATCATCCTCACGATGGATTTGTTCCTGACCATCATCTTAGATGGCGTCTACTACGCGATTTATCCCCAGGGAGCATCGCTGCTATGAACGCCGCGGCCACGATGGAAAACGAATATCACAGTAACGACCCGTCTGAATTCGACCAAGTTGACACCGGCGCACTCGACGCGCTGATCGAAGTACGCAAGCTGACGGTTCGCTTTGGCAATCAAACGATTTTGAAAGACATCCACTTGTCGATCGAGCGAGGGCAAACGATTGCCGTCATCGGCGAAAGCGGTTGTGGCAAAACCGTGTTCATGAAAACGTTGGTCGGCCTGATCAAACCTACGCTAGGAGAGATCCGATTTGACGGGCGACCATTGCAAGAGATGACGCAAACGGAGCTCACGCAGACGCGGCGTCGATTCGGATTCGTGTTTCAGAATGCGGCATTGTTCGACAGCATGTCGATATTTGACAACGTTGCGTTCCCGATTCAACAGAACGAAAAGACGCCGCCGGCCGATCTGCGCCGACGCGTGATGCAGCGACTCGCCGACGTCGGCTTGCCCGAAAATGTTGCCAAGAAATTCCCGGCAGAACTCTCCGGCGGCATGCGAAAACGAGTCGGGCTCGCACGTGCCCTGATTCTGGAACCTGAATTGGTCGTGTACGACGAACCCACCACGGGACTCGATCCGATCATGAGCGACGTAATCAACGAGTTAATCCTGGACACCCGTCGGCGTTTTCCCGTGACGAGCGTCGTGGTCACGCACGATATGCATACGGCCAGGAAAGTGGCCGATCGAGTTTTAATGTTCTACCCGCGGGCCAGGTTGCAAAGCGGGGAATCGCAAGTCCTGTTCGATGGTCCGCCCAGTGATCTTGAACACGCCGAAGACCGCCGCGTTCGCCAGTTTGTTCGCGGTGAAGCCGGCGAACGGCTTGATGAAATGACCCGAGGAATGCAGTAACCCATCATGGATGAAAACAAACTACGCTTCGGCGTCGGGGTGTTGGTGATCGCGGCTATCGGGATCGGCATCATCTTGGCGTTCTTGTTCGGTGCATTTCCGACGGTGCTGAACCGCGAATACACGCTGTTGGTCGAATTCCCGTCGGCCGAAGGCATCAGCACGAATACGCCGGTCCTGCGCGACGGTGTCCGCATCGGCCGCGTTGCCGACATCGATCTGTTGGAAGAGCAGGGTGTTCTGCTGACCTTGGCGATGGACGAAAAGGAAAAACTCACCCATCGATACATCCCCAGTGTCGGTCGCGGGTCCTTGGTGACCGGTGACGCAAAACTGGAATTCGTTCGTGTCGATAACAGCGAACTGATCCGAATCCACGGTGATCCCAATCTGGATCCGATCTCGTTCGCAGCGACTCCATATGGCGACGGTGACTATTACCAGTACGGACAAAAAGCGGACGATCCACTGAGCGCAATCTTTGATCTCGAAAGTGACCTGCGCGGAACCATGCAGTCGATCCAAGGTGCCGCATCATCGATCGAAGAAGCCGGCGTCGGCGTCAATGACCTTGCTAAACAGGTCAGCCAAGTGATCGATGGCACCGACACCACCATCGAAGACATCGCGGATGAAGCCGTACAGGCGTTGGAAGAATTCCAGGGCGCGATGAGAGATGTTCGTGCAATCGTGGGCAATCCGGAAACCCAGCAAAGTTTACAGGACGCATTAAGCAAATTACCCGACCTGCTGCAGAATGCTCAGGAGACTTTGCAATCGGCCGATCGCACGTTCGACAGCTTTGAAAGGGTGGGCGACCGACTGGAACGAGTCGGCGAGCAAGCCGAAGTCGTCGTCCGCAACGTCGACTCGACCGTCGATACGGTACGCGACACGGTGCAAGGCGCCAAACGAACCGTCGACAACATTGAACGTTTCACTCAGCCGCTAGGCGACCGCAGCGAAGAACTCGTTGCGCAGGTCTTGCAGACGATGGCCCGACTGGACGGCGCATTGCTGGAAGTTCAACAGTTCGGTGTGACGCTGAACAACAGCAACGGAACGGTGAAGCGACTGCTGGAAGACGAGGATCTGTATTTTCAAATCCGCCGTACGGTACAAAACATCGAAGAAGCATCGGCCAAGATTCGTCCGATTCTCGACGACGTACGTGTCTTCAGCGACAAAGTCGCACGCGACCCAAGAGAACTGGGCGTCCGCGGTGCTCTGAACAAACGTCCCAGCGGAATGGGATTTAAGTAAGCCCAGTCCTTCACCGCTATAGCTCCCCTTTTGCGGCAGCCGATCCTTTGATCTTGATCGCTGACCTTCCGCCAATCATGATCGCCGCCGGGGCGATCCATGGTCGATCACGAATCGGCAAGCGTGCAAACGACGCGTCGCCGATCAAAGCAGCAGGCCCCAAAGCAGCAGGCCCGATATCGTTTGGAAGAGCTTTCTATCGAGCGGCGCGGCGTTGGCCACGTGCGCGACGGACCGCGGTTTCCTTCAGCTGGCCTTGTTCGGGAGTCGACGCCGGCATCGCCAGCGCTTCCTCGAGTGCCTTTTCAGCTTCCTCGCTATCGAGGAAATCCACCGAGACGGCACGCCCGGTCAAAACGCTGACCACGTTGTCTTCGACCTGCGCGAAACCGCCGTCGACGTAGTAACGTTCCGGTCCGGCTGCGGTTTGCAGACGCAGTGTTCCGAATCCCAGTCGACCGATCATAGGTGCTCGGTCTTTCAAGATTCCCAGCTCGCCGTCGTACATCGGCAGCGAAATGAATTCCGCTTCCCGATCTAGCTCGGTGCGTTCTGGTGTGACAACGATGCAGCGAAGTGACATGGCTTACTTGGACTCCATCTTTTTGGCCTGTTCTTCGGCCTGTTCGATCGCACCGACGTACATGAATGCTTGCTCGGGCAAGTGATCCCACTTCCCGTCACAGATTTCTTCAAAGCTGCGGATCGTGTCGGCCAGCGATGTAATTTCACCCGGCTTTCCGATGAAGACTTCCGCGACCAGGAATGGCTGGGACAAGAATCGTTCGATGCGGCGTGCGCGGTGGACGATCGTCTTGTCTTCTTCGTTCAATTCGTCGACACCAAGAATCGCGATGATGTCCTGCAGCTCGCGGTAACGCTGCAAAATGGTTTGCACGCGGCGTGCGATCGCGTAATGTCGTTCACCGACGTATTGGGGATCGAGAATTCGCGAGTTCGACGCCAGCGGGTCGATCGCGGGATAAATTCCTTTTTCCGAAATCGATCGTTCCAAGTAAATGAACGCGTCCAGCTGGCCAAAGGCCGTGGCCGGTGCAGGGTCAGTCGGGTCATCGGCAGGCACATAAACGGCTTGGACCGATGTGATGGCACCTTTCTTGGTCGACGTGATTCGTTCTTGCAACGCTCCCATTTCCGTGGCCAAGGTCGGCTGGTAACCCACAGCCGAAGGCATCCGGCCCAGAAGCGCGGATACTTCCGAACCGGCTTGGGAGAAACGAAAAATGTTGTCGACAAACAGCAACGTGTCGGCACCGGTGGTATCACGGAAATATTCTGCCATCGTCAGTGCCGACAGCGCGACACGCAGACGCGACCCGGGTGGCTCGTTCATCTGGCCAAAGACCATGCAAGTTTGCTCGATGACCTTGCGGCCGGTCGAGCCGATTTCGGTTTCTTGCATTTCCAACCAGAGGTCGGTGCCTTCACGCGTTCGTTCACCCACACCGGCAAACACCGAGTAACCACCGTGACTGCTGGCGATCCGAGCGATCAACTCGGTCAAAATCACGGTTTTCCCCAGACCCGCACCACCAAACAGTCCAGCTTTACCGCCGCGAACGAATGGGGTCAGCAAGTCGACCACTTTAATTCCGGTTTCGAACAGTTCCGTGTTGGTTGAAAGTTCGTTGACCGGCGGGGCTTGTCGGTGGATGGGCCAATAGTCGTCCGCTTTAACGTCGCCACGTTTATCGATCGGTTCGCCCAACACGTTGAACACGCGTCCGAGTGTTTCTTGTCCGACGGGCACCGAGACGGGCTTGCCGGTATCGATGACGTCCAGACCGCGCATCAGACCTTCGGTACTGCCTAGCGCGATCACTCGCACTCGGTTGCCGCCGAGGTGTTGCTGCACCTCGCCGACCAGATCCAGCTTGACGCCTTTGTGTTCGCTGTGAATTTCCACGGCGTTGTAAATCGTCGGCAAGGCGCCTTCGGGGAACTCGGCGTCAAAGGTCGATCCGATCACTTGAGTGATTTTACCGACCACTCGTTGTTCAGTTTGGGTAGACATGTTTCGGCTTAATTAAAACGCGGGATGTGGCTTGTTAGGGTGTGGGGTCGCGACCGAACGTCACGATCTTTCTCGATGTGGGAAAGACTTTTGTTTGGTTAGTTCTCCAGTGCCTCGACGCCACCGATGATTTCCATGATCTCGCCAGTGATCTGGCTTTGGCGTGCGCGGTTATAGGTCATTGAGAGTTGCTTGATCATGTCGCCGGCGTTCTCGGTGGCACCTTTCATCGCGATCATCCGAGCGACTTGCTCGCTAACCGCAGCATCAAGGAAACACTTGAACAGACGAACCTTAAAGCTTGTGGGAACGACCTCTTCGAGAATGCTTTCGGCCGACGGCAGCAGTTCGTACTCGGCGGAGCTTTCATCGGCCGCGGACGTTTCCGAATCGTCACCGCCCAGCGAGCCCAGCGGCAACAGTGTCTCGATCGTCGGAATCTGCTTACTGGTGCTGATGAACTTTGTGTAGACAACGTCCAGACGATCGATTTGACCGGTGATGTACCGAGACAAATAAGTCTCTGCGATTTTTTCGACTTCGTCGTAGGCCGGCTGATCTTCAAAATTGGTGTGCTTTTCGTCGACCTCAACGCCGCGAAACGACAGACCGGTGATGCCTCGTTTGCCGCTAACATCAACGACGGTATTCGGGACCGATTCCTGCAGCTCTTTGATCCGTGGAGCCGCCAACCTCAGCACGCTGCTGTTGTAACCGCCACACAAACCACGATTACTGGAAAGCACCAAGACGCGCGCCGAATTTGTTGTCGGGCGTTTCTCTAATAACGGATGTGCGACATCCAAACCGGATGCAGCCAATCGGCTAACGATCTTTGTAATCTGGTCCGTATAGGCCGTCGCGGCCGACGCCCGATCCATCGCTTTCTTGTAACGCGCGGTTGCGATCAGTTCCATCGTCCGCGTGATCTTGCGAATATTGCGGATCGACTTGCGTCGTTTATCAAGGGCTCTTGCGTTGGCCATGGACAGCGTCGAAGGGTATGGAACGGATACTGGAAGGGAAAAGCGGACAAACGAGATCGGCGACTAGGTCGTTGCGACAGGCTTGTAACCGGCTTTGAATTCGTTGATGACGGATTCAATTTGACTGGTAATGTCGTCGGTCAACTCGCCTTTTTCGGTCAGTTCGTTGATCAACGAGGCATGCTTGTCGCGAGCGTACTGCAAGAAGTCACGTTCCCACTGTTGAACGGACTTGATTTCGACGTCGTCCAAGAATCCCTTGGTACCGGCATAGATACTGAGGATTTGCTCGGCGACCGACATCGGCTGGTACTGAGGCTGTTTCAGCAATTCGACCATGCGGTAACCGCGGTCAAGCTGTGACTGCGTCGCGGCGTCCAGGTCGGTTCCCAGCTGGGCGAATGCTTCGAGCGCGCGGAAGGCGGCCAAGTCCAAACGCAGACCACCGGAAACCTTTTTCATCGCCTTGACTTGAGCCGCACCACCGACGCGAGAGACCGAGATCCCTGCGTTCATGGCCGGACGAACTCCCGAGAAGAACAAGTCGGGCTGCACGTAGATCTGGCCGTCGGTGATCGAAATCACGTTGGTCGGGATGTAGGCCGAAACTTCGCCTTCAAGCGTTTCGATGATCGGCAGGCTTGTGATCGACCCGCCTCCCAAGTCGTCGGATAATTTCGACGAACGTTCCAGCAGACGACTGTGACAATAGAACACGTCACCGGGGTAAGCTTCGCGTCCGGGCGGACGACGCATCAGCAGACTCATCTGACGATAAGCCGTTGCCTGCTTGCTCAAGTCATCGTAAACAACCAAGGCGTGGCCACCATTGAACATAAAGTGCTCGGCCATGGCGGTACCGGCGTACGGTGCAACGTACTGCAGTGGGGCGGGCGAGGATGCACCGGCCGCGATGACGGTCGTGTATTCCATCGCGCCATACTTTCGCAATGTCTCGACCACCGTTGCGACGGCAGAGTCTTTTTGCCCGATCGCGACATAGAAACATTTCACGCCCTGACCTTTTTGGTTCAGGATCGCGTCGATGGCGATCGCGGTCTTGCCGGTCTTCCGGTCACCAATGATCAGTTCGCGTTGGCCGCGTCCGATGGGCGTCATGGCATCGATCGCCTTGATGCCGGTCTGCATCGGCTCGGTCACCGGCTGACGTTCAGCCACACCCGTCGCGATGATTTCGACCGGACGCGTAACGTCGGTTTGGACCGGGCCCTTGCCATCAAGCGGATTGCCCAGCGGATCGAGCACTCGGCCGATGACGGCGTCGCCGGCGGGAACACTCAACAGAGTGCCGAGCGCTTTGACTTCGTCGCCTTCTTGGATCGACAAGTAGTCGCCCAGAATGATGATCCCGACGCTGCTTTCTTCCAAGTTAAAGGCCAAGCCGATTGTGCCGTTGGGAAATTCGACCATTTCACCGGCCATGACACCCGACAGACCGTAAACGCGGGCGATACCGTCACCGACTTCCAGGACGGTGCCGACTTCGCGCACGTCAATTTTACTATCGAATTGTTCGATCTCTTGTTGCAAGACCGACGCGATTTCGTCACTGCTAAATTTCATGAGTCATTTCTACTACGAAGTGAACTGTTCGAATTTTTGTAAGAGCTGAGCTGAAAAACCGTCTCGCGTTCGGCGAGCCAATGTGTTCAACCGGTTGGCGACACTGCTGTCGAAGACCTTGTCGCCGACACGGATGACCATGCCTCCGATCAAGTCGGGATCGACTGATTCTTGCAGCCGAACCTCTTTATTCATGGTTTGGCCAAGCCGCTGTGTGATTTGTTGACGCAGGTTGTCATCCAAGGGAACGGCCGTTTTGACGAGAGCCAAAACGCGTCCCATCATGTCATCATGAATCGACTCGGCAGCCTTCCGCACGGCGCCGACGTAACCAAGCCGATCGCGATTGGCCATGACCTTCAGGAATTTGATCAGGACCGGGTGAAACTCATCACCAAAGACGCGATCGATCACGCGAATCTTTTCGTCTCCGCTGATCCGCGGCGACGAGAAGGCGGATGACAGCTGCGAGCTGCCGGCGATGTACTCATCGACCAACCGTCGCAGCTGGTCGATCACTTGATCGGCAACGCCGGCGTTCTGGGCGGCCGAAATCAGAGCCTGGGCATAGGTCATCCCCAGCTGCTCCGCTCCGGTATCGAGCACGGTGTCGTGTTTAACGTCTTCGCTCATGTTTAGTTATTGCTTGGAAGTCGTTCCAGTGACTGCCGAATCAGCTCGGCGTGATCATCCGCTTTCAACTCGCGACCGACGACTTGCTTGGCAACGTTGATCGCCATATCCGAAGTCTGGCCGGCCAAGTCTGATAATGCGACCTTCTTTGCCGTTTCGATATCAGCGATCGCACGGTCGCGTTGTCGTTCGGCTTCGGCCTTGGCTTCGTCGACGATTCGCTGCCCACTGGCCTCGGCGTCTTTGCGGGCTTCCGCCAACAAGGTCTGCACTTGGCTGGCCGCATCATCAAGTTTCACCTGATACTGAGACAGCAAATCCTTGGCTTCTGCATTGGCCTTTTCGGCGTTCTGCAGGTCGCCCTGAATCTTGTCTTCGCGTGCCTTCAGTCCGCCCAGGATGACGGGCCAGACGAACTTTGAGAGGATGGCAAAGACACCCAGAAAGATCGCCAAGTTGCAAATCGCCGATCCGAAATCGAACTGCAACAAAGGCGGCGTCCCGGCTTCGTCGCCGTGCCCACCACCGTGACCATCATCACTGCCGTGACCACCGTCCAATGCATGCGCATCGTCATGGCCGCCATCGGCGTGATCATGATCATCATGTTCTCCATGATCATGGTCGGCGTGATCTCCTGACGTTTCCGCTGACTTCACTTTTTCATCAGCGGCCGACACAGAATTCACTGCGGAACCAACAAACATCGCCAGCGCAACAATGAATGCGGCGCGACCAAACAGAGATAACATGGGTAAGCCTTCTAGTTCTCAGCAAACAACCGATCCGAATGGAGCAACCAATACGCTCGCATTCGGTAACCAGCCAACGGTTTTTAACCGCGAATCAGCAACAAGATCAGTGCGATAACCGTTGCACCTTCGATCAGTGCAGCAGAGATCAACATTTGAGTGGAAATCATGCCGCCAGCTTCGGGCTGACGAGCGATCGCGTCCACGGCCGATCCACCGATTCGTCCGATTCCAAGTCCGGCACCCAAAATTGCCAGACCCATACCAATACCGATACCGATCGTCCCGTAATTGGCAACTTCTTGGGCCAGTAACATCATGACTGCAAACATCTTTCAAGTGCTCCTTAGAGTGCTTTCGCTGGATGATCCGGCCGTGCAACGTTTGACGGTTCGGATGAAGTAATAAAGTGATCGTTAAAGTGTGTTTCGTAATTTCGATCGGCCGCGTCAGGTTCCGCCGGCGACGCATGCCGGTATTGCTCGGGGGCTCTTCACCCGGCAGCCTTTATCCGGCCGGATTGGCCATGGGAGTGATGCGTTCGGGCTGAATCAGTTTGTCCAAATCCATCTGTGCTTCGTCGCTAAACGCATCCATGTCGTGGTCATGATCGTGATCGTCGTGGTGCGTCGCAACCAGCGAGATGAACAATACGGTCAAGAACGTAAAAATGAACGCCTGCAAGAAACAGATAAACAGTTCCAACAGCGTTAGCACAATGCCGCCCAAGATCACCATGATCTCGACGCCGTACCCCAAGGACTGCGAATACTTGACCGCGGTAAAAATCAATGCCAAGAAGGCGGCGATCACGAGGTGGCCCGCCATCATGGTCCCGAACAATCGCATGGCCAACACAACGCACTTGATCAGCAAACCGATCCATTCCAAGACGTACAGCGGAATCCCAATCAACAGCATCTTGGGGTCATCCCAACCGATCGGGTTGAAGTGCGCCAAGAATGTTTTCAGGCCGGTCTCTCGGATACCGATGAACAGGATCGCGATAAAACTGCCCAACGCCAAAACGGCGTTCAGCGACAGGTTGCCGGTCGCGGTTCCGCCCAAGTGTGTGTGATGAGTGTTCCCGGTAAACAGATATGCAATGGATCCGATCGGAATCAGCCCCAGCACGTTTGCAAACAGGATAAAGAAAAAGATCGTCCACACGTAGTAAATATATTTGTCGGTCAGCGGCCCCAAGTTCGGCCGCACGACTTCGTCTCGAATGAACGTGCACATCGTTTCGAACAACTGCGCCACGCGACCACGCGTGTGATAGGCCGCCAACCCTTCGCCGGAAACGCGAACGCGTCGCGACACATACCAGAAAACCAGGACAACAGCGATCGCCGACACCAACGTCATCATCAAGTGATTCGTGACGGCAAACTGGTAAACGCCGTCTTTGATATTCAACGCCGGAATATCGCCTCCGCCCGTGTTAATCGAAAACACGGTATCGGTGATCGGATGGGGTACGACGTGTGAGGTCGGATCGGTTGAAGCGAAGAACAGGTTCATCCCGTGGTCCAAATCTGGCGGTGATTCCGCGAACGGTGCAAATCGGCGTTCAATTTGGCCAGTGTGACAACTTCGACCGAAGTCATCCACACGTACCAAACGCCGACCAGAGCAGCAATCTTTTCCGGCTGTAGGCCCAGTTGATAACGGCACAACAAAAACAGTGCAACGGTACCAACCAGTCGCAAAGTCGTTCCCAACATAAACGCCGAGACCAAATCGCCCGAAAGTGCCGATTCGGGCACATCACCAGCGACGCCTGGCGCTAGCGACACATCGGCCCTTGATGCAACCATTGCCGATGATGGGTGACCGGATCGCTGGCTGAACCACGCGACCGGGGCCATGGCAACCAGGGCAACCAAGCCGCTGCCGATCGCCACAACGAAAGCGGGCACGAGAACCGCAGTGTCAACGAGATATGCCACCAGCATCGTCAGCATCGAACCAGCCAACCATGCCAGGGCGACGTGACGCAACGCAACGAGAAACGACTGGCCTGCAGTCGGTTCACCCGAAGTCGATCCTGACGAATGCGCTTGCATCGAAGAAGTCAATTGCCGCCGGTTGCTTTTTGTATAAATCGAAACATGCCGTAACTGAAACCCACCAGAGCCCCCGCCGCCGTCGCGTACGGCGTCGCCTGCCCTAGCCGCGAATCAACCACGATCCCAATCGCCGCAAGCCCCAAAGTGTACCCGGCCAACTCGATCCCGAGTCCGGCCATCCGCATCCAAGGCCGCGATGGGCCGTCGCTTGATGATGGACCGTCGTTTGATCGCTGAGGACGCCGAGCCGGCGAATCCGCCGCCTGCTGAGTTTCTGCTGAGGGCGACTTCGACGCGTTCGTTGGTTCTTGCTTGCCGAGGGGACCGCTACGGGTCGGATCATCGTCGTCCGCATGCTCACTGATCACGATCTCACCCTTTTCTCGTTAGTTACAACGGCACCCACATGGCATCAGGTACACCGTAACCGATCGAGCTTGGGCACCAATCGAATCCGGGATTGAAACCCGGCCATTGAGGTACACAGTTCACGACGGGCAACAGTTTGACCTCCTTGCCGTAAACCTCCATAGGCAGCGACGGATCGCCGCACCAAAAAGTCACATTTAGTCGGCGCGGCCACGCCACCTCGGGGTGCGCCGCAAACTTGCGCGAGCCGCAATCCGCAATCCACTGCGTCCCGCCAAGCCGAATGACCAACCTCCGGTGGCGATCGAAAAGACTCAAAAGGAAAGCGTGGACGACAAACGTCCAGGTGGGCTAATCACCCCGCGACGACGACCGCATTGGGGCGGTCCGGCCCCCTGGTTTTTTAATTTGGCACCGCAAAGCCACCCAGTTGCAGAACAGTCAAACCAGAAAAGCTCTGCCTTTTCTAACGATTAGCCCAGCAAATCGCGGCATTTCCCGACGAGTCGATCAGGAAATTGAATGTCAAGCCTAGAACAAACGCCAGACCCTTGGCATAATGTTTCAGGTGATGATTGTGCCTTTACTGCCGCTTGAGACGTCAAAGCAACCCACCATTGCCCCACTCTGGGGCGACATTGCTTTAGCTCTCGGCGAGCCGGGATTTCGCGGACCAACGAAATCAAAAGGGACGCGTCATATGGCCGCAGGGCAGCTCGTTTTGAGCATTCCGATGGCGGCCGCATGACTCATGACCCGTATCAAATGACCGTTTGGCCGTGCGATACGACGAGTTGGCGAAATTCACGACGAAACCCGCATTGTACATTTATCGAACACGTTCAGCTGGCCGGCTGAATCCTGCCGCTGGGAGATGACAAAGTGATCAAGACCGCAGATTTGAAGGCTCAAACGCGACGCGAATTGGCCGACTTGGCTAAGAACTACGGCGTCGATGGCTGGCACGGGATGAAGAAGGACGAACTGGTCGATGCGATCGCGAAAGTTCAAAGGCGTTTAAGACGCAAATCAGGTGCCTCGGCCACCACGAAAGAAAAGCCCGAATCTGCGACTCGGTCGACGATCCGATCCGCCACAGGCAAGAGCCGTACAGCACGCGTTTCCGCGACGGCCTCGAAATCACGCAGCACCTCCGGTCGAAACGGGGCAGACCGCAAGAGCGGTTCGGCAAAGTCATCCGCACAAGCCAAGAACGCCAGCAAACCCGCTGCTCCCGCGATTTCCGCCAAGACCGCACGCATCCGATCTCAGATTCGTCGTCGCCGAGAAACCATGCAACGCAACCGCGACCTGTCCACGGGCACGTTGGTCGGCGGATCGGCAGTCAGCAACGGATCGACACGCTCTCGAGCCGAACAGCCGCACCAAGACCGAATCGTCCTGCTGGTCCGCGACTCGTACTGGCTGCAAGCGAACTGGGAAATCACTCGATCCAGCGTCCAACGTGCTCAGTCGGCGATGGCCGAACGCTGGCACACCGCGACGCCCGTCTTGCGACTGTTGCTGGTCGGTGACATTGCATCCAACGGCGCCGAAACCATCGAACGCGATATCCCGATTCACGGTGGAGTCGACAACTGGTACATCGACGTCGCCGAGCCTCCGTGTCGGTTCCGAGTCTTGATCGGATACCTCGCTGAGAACGGCGAATTCTACACCTTGTGCCGCAGCAACGTCGTCGAAACACCTCGCCCGGGCGAATGCGAACGTCTGGACGAGCACTGGCGCGACATCGCCGAAGATTACGAGCGGATCTATTCACTCAGCGGTGGCTACGAAACGGCCGCTGGTGACCTAAAGGAAATGTTCGAAGAACGACTGCGCCGCACCATGCCCGTTCGCGGCGACCAGGGGCAAACGGTCAGCGACGCGACTCTGCTGCGACAAACCAAACTGCCTTTCGATGTCGATGCCGAGCTAATCGTCTTTGGGAAAACCATTTCTGGTGCATCGGTTTCGGTTGGCGGACGCCCCGTCAAACTGCAGCCCGACGGATCCTTCACCGTGCGTATGGAACTGCCCGACAAGCGACAAGTGTTGCCCGTCACCGCGGAAAGCCGCGACGGCCTGCGTCAGCGGACGACCGTGATCGCGGTAGAACGAAACACCAAAGTGATGGAAACGGTTGAAATCGAGGAACACATTTAATGACGGGCACAAGCTTTCGCGTCCGTGTTGCTTCCGCGGCGATCCTGTTTGCGTCCGTCTTTTTGCTGCTTTCGCCAAAGAGCTTTGCCGCCGAACCTGTCGCTGCGGATTCGATCAACATTCTGTTGATCACCAGTGGCTGTTGCCACGACTATGATTTCCAGACCAAAGCCATGCAACTGGCTTTCGAGCAGCGTGGCGTCGCTGCGGTCTGGACCGTCGTTAACGAGGGTGGCAACGGCACCTCTGCGGAAATCGATTATTACGACAACCCGAATTGGGCGCAGGGTTTCGACGTCGTGATCCATAACGAGTGCTTCGCAAAGACCACCAAAGCTCAATACATCCGCAAAATCACCCAACCGCACCACGAGGGTGCCAACGCCGTCGTGATTCACTGCGCGATGCATACCTATCGCGACAGTGACATCGACGACTGGCGAGAAATGCTAGGTGTGACGAGCCGGCGTCACGAGCATAAAAGCAACTACACGGTCGATCTGGTGGCCGCAGACCATCCGATCATGGTGGACTTTCCTGATCGCCACCAAATGCCGCTGGACGAGTTGTACGTGATTGAAAAACAGTGGCCCAATATGACTCCGCTCGCTACCAGCCAAAGCGAAAAAGACCAACGCGTTCATCCGGTGTTTTGGACCAACCGCTATGGCAAGGCAAGAGTCTTCGGCACAACGTACGGGCATTCCAACGAGACGTTCGAAGACAAAGTCTTTCTGGACACGCTGACCAACGGAACGAAGTGGGCCGCAGGGCGATTGTAGGACTGCCCACGCGATGCGCGATCACCCACGTATTGCGAGATTACCCACGTATTGCGTTGCGTGATTACCCTCGCGGATGCGGGGGCGACTGGTGCTGGACGACATGCACGGCTCGGCAAGCTGACCAAGCGTGGTTTTCAGGGTGACAAGCACGCGGCTGCCTGCTGCTTGCCAATCGCGTCTATGCTTTCGTTTGCAGTTTGGCTGCCAGTAACGTGTTGTGCAATAGCATCGCGATGGTCAACGGCCCGACTCCGCCTGGGACGGGCGTGATGGCCCCGGCCACTTCTTTCGCTTCGTCGAATGCCACGTCGCCCACCAGTTTCTCGCCGACCCGATTGATGCCCACGTCGATGACAACGGCGCCGGGTTTGATCATGTCCGCTTTGATCATCTCAGGCACACCGACAGCAGCGATCAGACAATCGGCCATTCGGCACACCTGACCCAGATCCGCCGTTCGGCTGTGCGCAAGTGTGACGGTCGCATTGGCAACCTCGCGGCCACACGAGCCGTCTCGCTGCGCCAGCATCATCGCCATCGGCTTGCCAACGATGTCACTGCGCCCGACCACCACAACGTGCTTTCCGGCAACGCTGATCCCGCGGCGATGCAACAGTTGCACGATCCCGTGCGGCGTACAGGGCAGAAATCGAGGCCGCCCCTGCATCAGCAAACCGACATTCACAGGCGAAAAGGCATCAACATCCTTCAGCGGATCCACCGCATCCAGCACGGCTCGCTCGTCGAAACCCTTTCCGCCGTTTCCATGCTCGGGCAGCGGCAATTGCACTAAAATACCGTGAACCGAGCCGTCTCGATTCAGCGTGTCGATCAGCTGCAAGAGTTCCTGCTGAGTCGTTTCCGCTGGCAATCGGTGCGTACGGCCATCCAGCCCGGCATTTTCGCAGGCGCGGTTCTTGTTGCGAACATAGACCTGGCTAGCCGGGTCTTCACCAATGAGGATGGCTGCCAAAGAAGGCTTGGGGCCGCCGTCTGCGACAAATTGCTGCACGTCCCTCGCAACATCGGCGCGGATTTCAGCGGCAATTTGTTTTCCGTCCAGAATTTCGGCCGTCATCGATTTAGTCACCTTTGCTCCGATTTGATCGCCATAGTGGCAATTTACGTCGACCGTTATAGTTATGCGGCCCCGCGGCTAATGAGTACTGAACAATTGACCGGATGTTTTCCGCTCATACCCGTGACGCGGAAATATCACGCGTCAGCATCGCTCTGCAGCTGGGCCCGCCAGGATCCGAAAATCGGTTGAATCTTGGCGGGTCCAGCTACGGAACGATTTCAGTGCGAGACCACTGCTTAACAATCATCACCATACACATACAGATCACACAGGATTTTCCTCTCGATGTCTACCGACGCGCCAAAACTGAGTCCCGTAGAGGGAATCAAAGAGCAAAGTCAATTCCTCAAGGGAACGATCGACACAGAACTTGCCGATCCGACCGACCATTTTGACAAAAGCAATATCCAACTGCTGAAATTTCACGGTACCTATCAGCAAGACGATCGCGATGCGCGTGCCGCCGCCAAGAAGACCGGTGGCGGAAAAGCTTTCTCGATGATGGTCCGGCTGCGGATCCCTGGAGGACGGATCACATCGGAACAAATGCTCGCCCAGCTCGACCTCTGCGATGAACTTGGCAACGCGACGCTGAAAATCACGACTCGTCAGACCTTACAGCTGCACGGGATCCTGAAGTCCGATCTGCGTGAGACGATCAATCGAATCAACGAAATTGAACTGTCAACGCTTGCGGCTTGCGGAGACGTCAACCGAAACATCATGTGCTGTCCGGCAAAACGCGTCGGCCCGATCCACAGCGAACTCGAGAAACTGACCGACGAATTGACCGTGGCGATGGCGCCTCGCACTCCCGCTTATCACGAACTCTGGATCACCGATCCCGAGACGGGCGAAAAAACGCTTGAAGGCGGCGGTCCCGAAACCGACCCTCAAGCTGCCGACCCTCAAGCTGCCGACGCCCAAACGGTCGAGCCACTGTACGGGCCGACCTATCTGCCGCGCAAATTCAAGATGGGAATCTGTCTGCCCGAGGACAATTGCATCGACATCTACACGCAGGACATTGGACTGCTGGCTGTCGTTCGCGACGGAAAAATCACCGGCTATAACGTTTCTGTCGGAGGCGGCATGGGCACGACTCCGTCGGCGAAAAAGACATTCCCGGCGCTGGGCAAGCGGATGGCATTCATCACGCCAGACCAAGCCATCGGCGTGTGCCAAGCGATCCTGAAAGTCCAGCGAGACAACGGCAACCGAGCCGATCGGAAGGTCGCGCGGATGAAATACCTGATTGCCGAGTGGGGCATCGAAAAATTCCGCGCCGAGGTCGAAAAGTACTACGGCGAAAAACTGGCCGACTGCACCGAAGACGATGTCCACGGCTTCGATGACCACATGGGCTGGCAGGAACAAGGCGACGGGAAATGGTCATACGGGTTGAACATCGAAAACGGCCGCCTCTATGACAACCAAGACCATCAGCTTAAAGGTGCGATCCGGGCAGTCTGCGAAGAATTCGGCACCGAGCTTCGCATGACCGGCCACCAAAGCCTGATCTTTACCGACATCGAAGAAGGCGACAAAGACAAGCTGATCGCCTTACTGAAACAACACAACACACCGCTGACCGAAGAAACCAGCACGGTGCGGCGTTGGTCGATGTCGTGTGTGGCGCTGCCGACATGCGGGCTGGCGATCACCGAGAGTGAGCGTCGGTTGCCCAGCATCATCGACGAACTGGAATCGCCGCTGGCGAAACTGGGGTTGGACAAGGAGCGATTCACCATTCGCATGACGGGCTGCCCTAACGGCTGCGCGCGACCTTACAACGCCGATCTTGCCCTGGTCGGAAAGGCCAAGGACAAATACACGCTGTTTGCGGGCGGTGGCTGGCTGGGCAATCGGCTGGCGTACGTTTACAAGGACCTGGTGCCGGACGCCACGGTTGCCGATGAAATCGTCGGCATCTTCGCCGCCTACAAAGCCAATCGCCAAGGCGACGAATCGCTAGGCGATTTCTGCACGCGAGTGGGAGCGGACGACTTGGCCGTGATGGCCGAAGCAGCGCCGAAGCCGTAAGCCACTGGTGATCCTCGGATAGTCTTTCCGGTCGCCGGAAATAGTCATGACAGCCTGTTCATGAATTCGATTGACGAGCCTGGCTGTCGAATGAATGCTTTGCCGCCTCTTGGCGACTTCCGCGACCGATGCAGCTCGCTGCGACGGCAATGCGTCCCGACGATTCTCGGCCGCCACCTATTCACAGCGACTTGGCACGTCCTTTACACCGGCGATTACCAATGATCATTACTCAGGCGATGGTTACTCAGGGTTTCGCATGGGCTGACTAGCCCACCAGAAACACTAAATTCTCTTGAATCGCTCGCAGCAGAGCTAGCCGGCAGGTGGACGCATAACAGATCGATCGGAACGGCTTCATTTCGCGATCGGGGCGACCATTGTCGCTTGCCCTATCTTTCTCGTTTCCGGCAACCCAATCTAGATTCTTTGACCAAAGCAGTAGCCATCGAACTAGACTAGCAATCGACTCAAAAAAAACACTCGATCGCGCGCTGGTGGCGGGCCTTCATCAATGTGAATTTCCCGTCGAACCGCGTCATGCACATGCTAGAGCTCAACAAGAAAGCATCTATGAATTTCCTAAAATTGATCATCGCATCCGCCTGCATTTTGGTCGCGACAAGTGGAAAATCGGAAGCAGGGATAATTGCTTTCGAACCACTCGCCCCGTTGACTAACGGAAGCATCTATACCGGGCATTCCGAAATGGGATTTGATATTACGTCGATCGCCGGAGAATGGCGTGTGGGAGGCTCATTTGGGAATCCGATCCCGAGCATTTACGCCAATCCGGATGGAACCACACCGACCTTTGAAATCGACGTCGTCGAATCAAACGGAGCGACGTTCAGTCTTAATAGTGTCGACTTAGCATCCAACAACGGTGCTTCGGATTATGCGTTTACGGGTTACTTCGGCGGCAGTGTCGTCTTGACGCAAACCGGCTCGATCACTCCGGCACCGCCATTTCAGTTCTACACGATCGCCAATACAGTTTCTCCGAATCAAGTCTTGGATCGCCTTGTTGTCGGCGTGTCGCCAGTTAACGCTCCAAGCTCGTTCAACATGGACAACATCAATTTGGCCGCCGTGGGAGCACCCGTTCCTGAGCCGACGACATTATGCATCTTCGGTTGCGTGACCCTTGCGGCCGTTTCAGGTGGCGCACGTCGCCGCAGAAAGGTTTGATTGCATCCAGTTGCACAACCAAGCGGACGATCTTCAAGATCGTCCGCTTTTTTTTAAGCACGACTTCTTCCGGCCGCCCCATCGTCTTCCGGCCGACGCATCATCGTCTGACCGACTCATCATCGTCCGACCGACTCATCGGAGCGTGAGTGATCCGCGACGAAGAACTACAGGGCCAACAACAAGCGGCTCGGTGCCTCTAAGAATCCGATCACATCGTTCAGGAATCTTGCCGCCGTTCCTCCGTCGACCAAGCGATGGTCATAAGAAAGACTCAGCGGCATCATCAACCGGGGCTGAATGCTGTCGTCAGGCATGACAACGGGCAATTTGCGACTGCGTCCAACCAACAGGATGGCAACCTCGGGAATATTGACGATCGGCGTTGAGTATTGACCGCCGATCGCACCCAAATTGCTGATCGTGAACGTCCCGCCCTTGAGATCCTTGACGGCGAATTGACCACCGCGGACTTTTCCCGCCATCTCGGCCAATGAACGTGTGACTTCAGGAATGCCAAGTTTGTCGGCATTATTCATCACCGGAACGACCAGACCACGATCGGTATCTACCGCGATGCCGACGTTGACGTAGTCCTTGTAGATCAGTTGCTCGTTTTCTTCATCGATCACCGCGTTGATGGCGGGATGGTGACGCAAGGCGGTGGCCACTGCCTTGATCAAGAACGGCATCGTTGTCAGTTTCAGTCCTTGGGCCGCGTAGTCCTCTTTGCTGGACTGGCGAAGCTTTTCAAGATCGGTGATGTCAGCATCATCGAAGTTTGTCACGCGCGGAACGTTCGTCCAGCTCGCGTGCATCTGTCGAGAGATCGTCTTGCGAATCTTGCTCATCCGTTCCACACGGATGGGGCCAAAGTCATCGTTTGCCGGCGTGCCCGGCAAGCCGGATGTTTCCGCGGCGGACGCGGCAGCGGCCGGTGTCGGTGCAGACGCCGTCGCGGGTGCTGCCGACTGGCGCACCGAAGTTGATCGGACGACCGCAAGGACATCATCGCGAGTGATTCGGCCTCCCTCACCGCTGCCGGCGACCGTGGACAAGTCGACGCCGACTTCGCGAGCAAACCGGCGGATCGCAGGTCCGGCGGGAATCGGCCCGGTCGACGTCGTTGCGACCGGCGCAGGTGCTGCGGGAGCCGGCTCGGCAGGAGCTGACTGGGCAGGAATTGACTGGGCAGGAACTGGGGCAACCGGTTGCGGCGGTGGCGTGCTCGCTGCGGGCTGGGGCGGAGCCGTGGCCGCTGGCGGAGAGCTTTCCGTTTCCGCGGCCGGCGGTGCCGGAGCGGGCTCAGGTGCGGCCGGTTTTGCCGGTTCGGGTTCGGGAGCCGAGGCGGCCGGAGCATCGCTGGATGCTTCGACTTCGAGCATGACACCGCCAACCGGAACCGTGTCACCTTCGGCGACGACGATCTTGGTGACTTTACCCGCGACCGGCGAGGGCACCGCGACGGTCGCTTTATCGGTTTCCATTTCGACGATGTCTTGATCGACGGAGATCACATCGCCGACCGAGACGAAGATATCCAGCACATCGCCCGATTCGATGCCGTCGCCGAGTTCAGGAAGTTTTACTTCTGTTGCCATGGTTTGATTGATGGGTGGCGCGAGTGGTTTTGATGATTTGATGAGCAGGTGCGAGCGGTGCTCGACACCGGCATGTCGTTGACGTTCCGCCATGCACCGCCCTAGCAGTGCACGGCCCGTTTGCCGGCAACGTGACGTTGTGATCAAGCAAAGTAGGGATTCGGCTTATCCGGATCAAAGCCCAATTCCTGAATTGCCTTGGCGACATCTTCCGCAGTGACGACCCCGGATTTTGACAACCGGCTTAGCGCCGCGATGGTGATCGATTCTGCATCGACCTCGAAGTGACGCCGCAGTGCTTCGCGAGTCTCGCTGCGTCCCATCCCATCGGTTCCCAAGACGTAATAGTCGCCAGGAATCCAAGTCGTTAATTGTTCGCCAAGGGCACGGACATAATCGCTGGCCGAGATGAACGGTCCTTCGTGGCCCTCGAGCGTTTGTTCCAGATAACTCTTGCGAGGCGTTTCGGTCGGATGCAGCATGTTCCAACGATCGCAGTCGGCGGCTTCACGTCGCAGTTGTGTATAGCTGGTCACGCTCCAGACATCGCTGGCGATATTGTACTTTTCGGCCAACATCGTTTGCGCGGCCAAGGCACTGTTCAAGATCGCACCGCTGCCAAATAGTTGCACACGGGCTTTGGCACCATCGACTTCGCGCGAACGGAACTTATAAATTCCCTTGACGATCCCTTCTTCACAGCCCTCGGGCATTTCGGGATGCTCGTATTCGTCGTTCTCGCTCATCAGGTAGTACATGCATTCCTCGCCGTCCTGGTACATCCGTTTGAGGCCTTCCAGGATGATGACGATCGCCTCGTACGCGAACGCCGGGTCATAGGACCGGACGGTCGGAAACGCGATCGCGTTGAGCAAGCTGTGTCCGTCTTGGTGCTGCAGACCTTCACCGTTGAGCGATGTTCGTCCCGCGGTTCCGCCGATCAAGAATCCTTTCGCTCGCATATCGGCGGCAGCCCAAATCAGGTCACCAATACGTTGGAAACCAAACATGCTGTAATAGATAAAGAACGGAATCATGTTCACGCCGTGAGCGCTATAGGCCGTTCCCGCCGCATTGAATGAACTCATCGAGCCGGCTTCGGTGATGCCTTCCTCAAGAATCTGTCCGTCCTGGGCTTCCTTGTACGACTGCAAAATCGCCGAGTCGACGGGCTCGTACAACTGTCCGGCGTGAGCATAAATGCCGAACTGCTTGAACATGCCCTCCATCCCGAATGTACGAGACTCATCGGGAACGATCGGCACCATGTACTTGCCGATTTTCTTGTCACGGCAAAGTGCGATCAACGTTTGAACGACCGCGAACGTCGTGCTACAGCTCTTGTTTTCCAAGCGGCCGATCAGTTTGCGGTAATCATCCAGCGTGGGAACTTCCATCGTCGGATGTTCGGTTGGGCGGCTCGGCACCGGTCCCCCTAGAGCCTTACGCCGTTCCAGCATGTACTGGATTTCATGACTGGTTTCGGCCGGTTTATAGAACGGCGCCTTTCCGACCTCATCGTCGCTGATGGGAATGCCAAACCGCGTTCGGAATTCAAGCAACTCCGCTTCGTTCATTTTCTTTTGGTTGTGGGCCACGTTGCGGCCTTCGCCGGCTTCGCCCAGCCCGTAACCTTTGACCGTTTTGGCCAGGATGACCGTCGGTTTGCCTTCGTTGTTTTCGGTCGCTTCCTTGTAAGCGGCGTAGACCTTTTCGGGATCGTGACCGCCTCGTCGCATCTTTTCCAGCTTTTCATCGCTGTAGTTTTCGACCAGCTTCAACAGCTCGGGATACTTGCCAAAGAAGTGCTCGCGGATGTAACTGCCCGGCATCCCGGTGTACTTCTGGTACTGACCGTCGACGACTTCGTTCATACGCTTGGCCAACAGACCCGACGTGTCTTTGGCCAGCAACTCGTCCCAGTCGTCACCCCAGACGACCTTGATGACTTTCCACCCGGCACCGCGGAAGATCGATTCCAGCTCTTGAATGATCTTGCCATTGCCGCGGACGGGTCCATCCAAACGCTGAAGATTGCAGTTGATCACAAAGGTCAGGTTGTCCAGCTTTTCGCGAGCGGCCAAACCGATCGCTCCCAGCGTTTCGGGTTCGTCGCACTCTCCGTCGCCCAAGAACGCCCAGACGCGTTGCCCCTTGGTGTCTTTGATGCCTCGATCTCGCAAGTATTCGTTGAACCGAGCCTGATAGATCGCCATGATCGGCCCCAGGCCCATCGAAACGGTGGGGTATTCCCAGAAACCAGGCATCAACCACGGATGCGGATAGCTGCTAAGCCCGCCGCCGGGAGCCAGCTCGCGCCGAAAGTTCTCGAGATGATCCTCGGTCAGGCGGCCTTCCAAATACGCGCGACTGTACATGCCAGGCGACGCGTGTCCTTGGAAATAGATCGTGTCGCCGGAATACCCGTCTTCGCCGCGGCCTTTGAAGAAGTGATTGAACGCAATTTCATATAACGTCGCACTCGAAGCAAACGTGCTGATGTGTCCGCCCACGCCACCGGGACGCTTGTTGGCCCGGACCACCATCGCCATCGCGTTCCACCGAACGATCGACTTGATTCGACGTTCGAGTTCGCGATTGCCTGGAAAAGCCGGTTGGTCCTTCAGCGGAATGGTGTTGATGTACGGCGTGTTGGTGTCGTCAGCCGACTGGATTCCCTCTTCGGCCGCGCGATCTCGCAGTTGTTCGATCAAGAACCGAACGCGATCAGGGCCTTTGCTTTGCAGCACATAGTCAAGCGACTGTAGCCACTCTTGAGTCTCGGCGGAGTCGATATCAACAGGCGGCGCTGGCCTTTCGAGCTCGCCGATTTGCTGTTGGACTTCCGCTTGAGCAACAGTACGTGATTCCGACATCGTCGTTTTTTCCCTCGTTTAGGTCGTTTTCCACCGTGGCAGAGTAGTCAGATTTACCCTAAAACAGCAAGGCCGAGCGGATTTTGTGGTCAGATCCGCCCCCGTAAATCACTTGTTTGTCCAATGCTGACGCGTTTAAGACACGGACCGTGCGGCAATCGCCAACTCACACCCCTCCAGATGACGGCACCGAACAAGACCAGCCAGCCGGTGTCCGAGATGGCCACCCAACGGAATCGGTTGCGGCCAGCGCGCAGATGAACGCTTCCAACGCCATTAAACTTTCGGCAGACCGATTTGCCGGCTTATCTGCAATCGACGATCGAACCCGACCATTTTACGCATGCTGGTGCGAGTTTCCGCAACGGTTTCCTCTCGCATGCCAGCCCGTGCGTCAGGCACGATGAAGGATCCGTGCGTCATGTGGCCAGCCGATCAGCAACCGCAGCAACGCGAGTCCATCGGACACTTAAAGGAATACAAAGAGTCTTGAATGACACGCCCCAAGCTTTCCGAGGAACATCCGCCGTCGTGACGGGTGCCTCAAGCGGAATCGGTCGAGCCATCGCCCTCGCGCTTGCCAGCGCAGGTGCGGGCACCGATGGAAGCACGAACGGAGCTGCGTCTCGCATTCTCGTCCACTACCGGCAAAACGAGTCGGGCGCTGAACAGACCGCACAGATGATCCGCCAGCTCGGCGGCCACCCGGTCTTATTTTCCGCGGACCTTAGCAATCCCAACGACGTGACACGTCTCGTCCAGCACGCGGTTCAAACGCTCGGCCCGATTCAGACGTGGGTCAACAATGCGGGCGCCGACATGCTGACCGGCCAGGCGAAAGACTGGGACTTCGAGACAAAACTGCGGCGACTGTTTGATGTCGATGTCATCGGCACCATTTCGTTATCGCGGCAAGTCGCGGCCCGATTGCGTGATCAAGCATCGGAGAAACCGCCATCAATGGTTTTCATTGGCTGGGACCAAGCCGATCAAGGCATGGAAGGCGACGCGGGCCAATTGTTTGCCCCCGTCAAAGCCGCCGTCGCCGCATTCGCGACCAGTCTGGCGCAGGACTTCGCCGACCAAGTTCGCGTGAACACGGTCGCGCCGGGTTGGATCCAGACGAGCTGGGGAACCTCGACCAGCGAGTACTGGGACCAGCGTGCGAAGCAGCAAGCACTGATGGGGCGCTGGGGAACGCCCGAAGATATCGCTCGAGCGGTCCTATACGTTGCCGACCCCGACAACTCATTCCTGCAAGGCCAGACGATCACCGTCAACGGCGGTTGGAATCGGCGATTCGATCGATAATCTCGATGGGTGATCTCGAGCAGGTGCGGCGCGACCGCTCAATGACATCCTGCCGCAGGATGCATTCGACTGGTCAATGACATCCTGAGCACCGACCGCATTGAATGTCGCGATACTCGAACGTCGCGATACTCGGATGTCGTGATATCTTATTTGGTGTCGTCTTGTCTGGCGTCGGTTTAGATGGCGTCTTGTATGGCTACAAAAAAAAGCCGGCCCAGAAACCTGAGCCGACTCTTGAATAATCGGTTGATGCTGGCGACGACTAAGGCGTCGGTGTCGTGTAAGGTTCGACATCGCCAACCATGTGGAAGTGGTTGTGGTCGATGTAGACCACTTCTACTGCTTCCCGGTCATGCAACGTGTGAGGAACCGGATAGCCAACGGTCGTCTTTTCGTCGAAGTAGACCGTGCACTTGTAGTGAGCGTGGTGCAATTGAGCCGGGCCGATCAGCGGATAAAAGCGAGGCGGGTCGACGTAGTCGGCGATCTTTTCCTTGATAATCCGCACGTCATTGCGTTGCTTTTCATAGATCAATGGAATGCCACCTTGGACCGGACGAGCGTCTTCCAGCGCGTGAATCACTTCATCGTCGCTCGGTGGGTCCAGGGCCACCGCAGGTCCGCCCGAGGTGGTCGGGCCGAGGATCGGCACACGCTCATAGCGTTCGTGCTTCCAAAATTTCTCTTCTTGCTTGTGCTGGTAGTACGGGCTGACGGGAATCGGAAAGCCAAGGAATCCGAGGCTGAATCCGTTGGACATCCCGAAGCAGCCGGACGTGGTAACGCTGAGCAGTGCTATTGCACCAAGCGTCAACTTGCACACGAGACGATTCGCTCGCGAATGCGGCGACGTCCTCGGCGATTGGGTCGCCCGTGTGCCGGAGTGGGTATTCTCGCAAATGCTGTTCGAGCTGGTCATCGGGCAACCTTCCGTGGATTCAATTCCGCCTGATCGTTGATCAGGCAATCAAAACAGCGTCTCGTGCTGTTGAAATGGGTTCAGCAATGTGACCGCAATGCGTTATCGGTAAACATCGGGCGCCTTGCGTACTACTTGTATCGTGTGAACTTATGCCGATCTTGCGGATAATCCGGAAGATTCAAAAAACAAATCATCAGTCCGGCTGGCGGCAATAAAAAACCCGCCGGCGACATTGCTGCCATCGGCGGGTTCGATTCAAAGGCGACTGGAAACGATACTTCCAGCCTTAGGTGATCCGTGATCCATGCCCAGCGGACCCTCAGAGGCGATTCTTCGCCTAGCGATCGGTGAAGTCCAAGAACCACCAACCGTCATCCCATTCCAGGCTGATCTTTCGCCATCCCATCGGCACTTGCGGATAAGGATAGAAAGGACCGATGTACGGCCAAGCCGAAGGGCTGTACTGCTGTGGATAGGTCAGGGCCGCATAGTTGGGATGCGACGCGTATCCAGGCCAAGCGTAGTTGGGCAACTGGGGCGAATCGTATCGCGGTGCGCCAGCGACGCCCGAATAAGGTGCCATCGGCACAGGTTGCCCCATCACAGGTGCGGCAGGGGCACCGTACTGAACCGTTTGAGCGGGAACGCCGCCACCGGCTTGTCCACGATAGGTCGCCGGAGCCGCTTGAGGAGCACGCTGGGGTGCTGCTGCGGTTCGAGTGCTGACCGGCATTGCCTGAGTCGGTTGTTGGTGCAAAGCGGGTGGCTTTGGCAACTGAGGCAGACTTGGCGACTCGGTGGGAACCGAAATCGCTTCGCGAATCTCAACCACACCCGCAATGCGACGTGTGATATCGACGATTGCATCACGCTGAGCAACCGATGATGCCCGGCCCTGCAGCTGGACTACACCGTTTTTGCTTTTGACGTCGACGCCAAAGCCTTTCAGGGTGCCGGCTTGCTTGGCTTGACCGAGTGCCGAAACGACATCCGTCACCAGCTGTTTGTCGCTGTCACCGCCCGAAGGTGCGGCCAGTTCCACGGCAGAAGTCATGCGGACCTCCCCAGGAACGACCCCTTGAGCATTCTTTCTGGTGGCAGCTTCGCTAGCCAAAGCGTTTCGAAGCGAGAAGCTCTCGTCCGATGTGACTTTGACGGGCACAAGTTCCTGAATCTCTTCGGCTACCTGGGCGACGGTCGCCTTGGGCTTGATCACCGCAGCGGGCTGAGCCACGGCATCAACGCTGACTTCATCGACGACACGTGCAATGCCTTCGATGCCACCAGCGGCTTTTAGTACAAGGTCCTTTTGAGCTTGTTCACTCACGTTGCCCCGGAAGAGCACGACGCCTTGATCGACCTTTAAGTCGAGCGCGAAATCTTCGAGTGCACCTGAGCTGCGATTGTCTTTCAATCGCTGAATGATCTGTTCTGCGATTTCTCGGTCACCACCAAAGGCCTGCATTGGCCCGAGCGTGGCGATCGCGGCAATCGCTAATCCGAAATACTTGCGTCGCATGGAAATGCCTCCCTACAGTCCTTGATCGCTCCGGAATTTTGCAAGAACGTTCGAAAGCCCAGTCGCACGACGCGACGTGGACGTCACCGCGGGTGGCGACTGATCCTTCAAACGGCCTCGGCAGACCGGTGTTAGTGGTTGTTTCGGTTAGTTGGGTTGGCAGAGGGTAGGTTTTTTCTGATTTTATCGCTGATTGGGGTTTGTCCGGCCCCTTTTGGATCAGCGATTGACCCGAAAACCGCGCACGACCGCCGCTAATGCAATCAATACCGAGAGCGCCGGCACGACGACGACGACCAGCCGAGGACTGGCGGCCAGCACTCCTAATGCGACGACGCCCAGGACGGCCACGCCAGGGGGCAACCAGCGTGCAGGACGCCGCAGCGACGGCCACGCCAACCACAGTGCCCCCATGACCAATCCGATACGGCCCATCGCCGCAGCGGCAAACGTCGCCGCCCCCTTTTCGCCAAACCACCAAGCCGCAGCACTGCCCGCTAACAGCGCAGCGGCCAACAGCAAGACCAAGGTGCGGCGAGGATCATGAACTTCATTCGCCATCGGCCGCTTTTCAATTCGCTTTCGCCCATTCATAACGAACAGCATAGCTGACGATCTGAGATCACACCGCGTCACAATAATGGCGGTCCAGTGATCGTCGATCGCTCTGCGATCATTAAAAATACAATCAGACGCGTTCGGATCGCCGAACAGTCAACGACGATTCCGTGGCGAGTGACATTGCCATCTATCGAGGCTCATTTGATGAAACTGCTTTGCTTTAGTGATCTGCACCGCGACGTCGAGGCGGCCAAACGACTCGTCAAAGCGGCCCAGGTAGATGTCGACGTGGTCGTGGGGGCCGGCGACTTTGCCAATCGCCACCAGGGTCTTGCCGACACACTGGACATTCTGGCGGCCATCGACCGACCCAGCGTGCTGGTTCCGGGCAACGGCGAAACCGTCGACGAATTGTGTGAAGCGACCGCCAAGTGGGCCAGTGCCACCGTCTTGCACGGCAGCGGATGCGAAATCGATGGCGTCCCCTTTTGGGGCGTCGGCGGCGGCATCCCTGTCACTCCCTTTGGTGCATGGAGCTATGACTTTGACGAACAGCAAGCCGCAGAGCTGTTGACCGGATGTCCGCGAGGCGGCGTGCTGGTGGTGCATTCGCCTCCGATCGATACGGTCGATCACGACACCGCCGGTAAGGTCCGCGGCAGCCAATCGATCCGCGACGTGATCGAAGCCAAGCAGCCAGCATTTGTCGTTTGTGGTCATATCCACAGCGACTGGGAAAAGCAGATAACGCTCAACGAGACTCGCATCTTGAACGCAGGCCCCCGCGGGATCATCGTCGAGATTTAGAGTAGCCGAGTTTGTTACGTCGCCGGCTTGCCAAACACCACCGGCTTGCCAGGCACCACCGGCTTACTTGAGATTACCGGCTTGCCGAAGACCACCGAGTCGCAATAAAAAAACGCCGCGGTTGGTTAGACCGCGGCGTTTGTTGTGTGACGACATCATTGCGTTTGACTTACGCACTCTTGCTCGAAGGCATCGGGAACAACTTATTCTTTCCCATGACAATGTTCTCGTCGATCGTGAACACGGTTCCTTCTTTTTGCTCGGGCAAGTCATACATGATATCCAGCATGACTTCCTCGAGGATGCCCCGCAGCCCACGTGCCCCGACACCTTTTTCCAAGGCTTTGTTGGCGACGTAGTGCAGCGCGTCTTCGGTGAAATTCAGCTCGCAGCTTTCCATCGCAAAGAGTGCTTGGTATTGCTTGACCAAAGCGTTCTTGGGCTCCGTCATGACGCGTACCAGTCCCTCTTCGTCCAGCGGCTGCAGATAGCTGACCACTGGCAAGCGACCGACGAGTTCTGGAATCAAACCGAACTCCAGGACGTCTTCGGTTTGCACCTGACTGAGCAATTCGGACGACGATTGGTCGTTTCGATCGCTCAACCCACCGCCGAACCCGAGTGTTTTATGGCCCAGACGTTTGCGGATGATGTCTTCGATACCGACGAACGTTCCGCCGACGATGAACAGAATATTGCTGGTATCCAGTTGGATGTATTGCTGTTCGGGATGCTTACGGCCGCCTTGCGGTGGCACGTTCGCAACGGTCCCTTCCAACATTTTCAGCAAGCTTTGCTGAACACCTTCGCCGGACACGTCACGGGTAATCGAGACGTTCGCACTGGTCTTGCCGATCTTGTCCACTTCGTCGATGTACAAGATGCCTCGCTGAGCTGCTTCGACATCAAAGTCTGCCGCATGCAACAGTTTCAGCAACAGGTTCTCGACGTCTTCGCCGACGTAGCCGGCTTCGGTCAACGTGGTCGCATCACCGATGGCGAAGGGCACGTTTAACATGCGGGCGAGCGAACGAGCGAGCAACGTCTTGCCACTGCCGGTCGGTCCGGCCAGCAGGATGTTGCTTTTTTCGATCTCGACATCGCCATCACCGTCCCACTCACTGGCCAGTCGCTTGTAGTGATTGTGGACAGCGACGGCCAACACGCGTTTGGCCGAACTTTGGCCGATCACGTATTGGTCAAGATGCTCAACGATGCTCCGCGGTGCGGGAATTTCATTGAACAATGACTTGCTAGGACCACGACGGCGTTGTTCTTGGTCCAGAATTGACTGACAAAGTTCGATGCATTCGCCACAGATGTAGACGTCACCGGGACCTTCGACGAGTGGTCCAACGTCACGGTAACTTTTCCGACAGAACGAACAAAAAGCATTCTTCTTGTTGGAAGTACTTCCGCGGCGCGAACTGGGGTTATCCTTCGAGGGCATACACGACTCCTGGTTGTGTGATTGCTGTGCCGCGACGTCGTTTGATCCATATGTGATTTTCATGAGTCCCTGGTTCTAAGTAAACAGCGGTTTGCTTAGACACTGACTCGCACATCAAAATCAAACTCAGTTGCAACGCATCAATCACGCTTCAAATGGTTCGGCCACGGCCCGAATGCTTTCTCGACGACAAGTTGTCACCGAGCGGGTCATCCGTATCCTCGAAAGACTCGAGCCAATCGCGGTTAATTAATAAAACGGTTCTTCTCTATTCCGAACCCGTAAAGCCCACATGGATTGGAAGGGCTGTGACGGAAGCGGATTGTCCACTCGACAGGCTCGCTAGAAATAACGGCTGGCCTTACCAACGGTGTCCAAGCCGCCAAGACCGTGATCGTCGCAGATTAGCCTAATCAAGATGCCGGCGACGTGCGTCGGACATCCGATGATTGGCAGTTGTGACGAAAGACTTGGGAGGGATTTGGGCAACTGGGTGTGTCTGGTCGCGATCGAAGGGAGGGGCCGGTCATCGGATAGTCGGCAACATGCTCGCGATCGGCTTGATCGTCTGTCTGCTGCTTCGTAACGTCAGGAAACTGGCCTGAGGTGCTTGGTATCGATGCGACTGAACAAACTCAGTCGTTGGTTGACGTCTGATCCGAATCGGATGAGTCGTCCGCAGTCGTCGCTCCTTGGAGGTGCGAGTGGGTTGTTGCTTGTATTGTTCGGAATTCTTCGTCGCTGATGTCACCTTTGAGATGCATTTCTCGCAAGTTTGCGAGCACGTCTTCAGGCTTTTCCCGGTCCTGGGCGGTGTAGTCGCGAAAGCTTGCCATGACATAAAATCCGGCTGCGATCAGGACACACAAAACCAGCATGGCGGCGCCAGCTTGCATGGCAGGATTCGCAAACACATCTGTCATAATCGCCATCTCTCGCGAGTGTTCACCGTTCGTGCTTTCGAACCATCGGTGACCCAGCTCACTCCGAATGATAGGGGTGTCCAGTTGGGTCGGTCCAGCAATTTCGTCTCGATCACGACGGAATTTTCGGTTTCACGCCCCGGCCGCTTCGTTTCACGTCTTGACCAAGCCGTTTTGCGACATACTTGGCCTGATCACATCTTTGGCTCGGTCACGTGGTTGGCTCGGTCACGTGGTTGGCTCGGTCACATCGTTGGCTCGGTCTGTGATCCTCGGACGCTACCGCTGAATTTTCAGCCGTCCGGGTCAGTCCGTTTCCGCGAACCATTCTAACGCATCGCGAGCCAAACCTAGACCTTTTTCGCTGTGCCCTTGGACCTTTGCGATCACGGTCCCGGCGAAACCCAATCGCCGCAACGACTGAGTGATTCGCCCCATATCGATTTCACAGTGCGTTGGCAGCTGGTCTCGTGAACCGTCCGCTTCACGTTCACACAAATAAACACAGGCCAACCGCGATAGATTTCGCGTCAGCCGGTCCGCCACGGGGAACTCGCCTTCTTTCAGCATTTCGGCGACGTCCGCAGCCAAATACAACGTGTCGGGCTGGTCGACCCACTGCACAATCCGCTCAAACTGGGCAACCGTCGCCACCACGTCGCGCGATGCCGGCCGCAGCGCAAGGCGAACGCCCGACGCCTTGGATCGCTCGGTCAACCGGTTCAGTCGCTCGCTAAGTCGGTTCAAGGTCGACTCATCCGCCGCATTGCCGCCGCCGGAATGAGCGATGGCTGGTTGCTGAAAAGGCAAGGGTTGCCGCGTGGGCTCTGGCCGTAATTGCGCCGCGTTCGACTCAGCCGTCCCGGGTTGGACCGCGGGCGTCCGACGCGCCGATGTGTCCGCCTTGCGAGTGGCCGATCCCGTGCTGAAGATCACCGTCGATGCGGAAAACTCTTCCGCGATCTCGATCCAACGCAGGATCCATGCTTCGGCCTGATCCGATTCGGCACCGTCGTCCGCTGCCAATGCAGGCCCGTCGTAGCGGTGCGGGTCAGACAGGAACGCACCGTTGGTGTCAATGATGAGTTGCATTTCGTTGCGAGCGATCGCATCCGCCAAACGCAGCATCTGCGGCGCAAAACGTTCGTCCGTCGGATCAAGGCTTCCGCACCGAGGCCGAATCGTGACGGCTTGGTACCCAATCGCCGCCAATGCACTGACAATCGCGACTTCGTCATGCAGCAACAAACTGGACGCATGAAAGCCGATCCGCATCATGTCACTCGCATCCGCATCGCAACGAGAATGGCTGGAACGATCAAGGCGAAAATCGCAATCGCTGCCACGCGTCCGGCGCCCAACAAGGCAAAGGAAGCCGCCAGCGGAATGATCGTCAGCAATCCCGCTCGAATCATGTTTTGAACGTTAGCCGCTGACGAATTACCGAACAGTCGCACGCCGCGCATGATCACCGGAAAGACGATCAGCCCGATCAAGATCGGGAACATTCCCTGCGGCGAGAATTGCCATCCCAGATTCCGCGGCGCCGTCTGAGGCGCGAATGCGAGTACAAACGAACCGATGATGATCAGCAGCATCCCGGTGTTGAGCGATGGTGAGTTTCCGCCGACCGCTTCGTCCCGCGCAATCGACGTGATGCCGGCAATGTAGATGCCGAAACCGAGTGCGATCGCGATCAGATATTGCGGGATCATCGTTGCATCGCCGACGACCAAACAGGGCGACGCACCCAATAGAAAACTCAAGAAACGACAGGAGCCCATCGCATACGGTGCAAACGGTGTTTTCTTCAACGGCCCGTCATAGGCAACGATCATGCAAGCCAACACGATCGCGATCGCGCCGGGCAACCAAGTCGACGGCAGCGGCGTGTCCGATCCTTGCAAAGTGCCCGGCACATATCCGCTAACGCCGGCAGCCACGATGCCGACCACCAATAGCCCCCATCCCGCTCGGTTAGCCGACGGCATTGAAACGAGTCCCGCCGGCAACGGCCGACCGGGACGCTCTTGCCGATCTTTCTCGACATCGAAAACGTCGTTCAAAATCATGCCGGCCCAATACAGGGCAACACCGCCGATCAAAATACAGATGAAACGCCCAAGCGGCTGAGGTCCATGCGCGACCAACAGAAATGCCGCCGCCACGTCGGCAAGGATCGTGAACACGGTCGGCAAGCGGACGAGTTGGGCCCAGGCGAACCATGACGAATTCGGATTGGCAGGATTAGACATCAGCGGCTCGTCGGACAGGGTGGCAAGCATTCATTGTAAGTTGAAACAAGTCGAGGGAGTCTCGTCGTATCGCCAGCGAACCAAAGATCGTGGCGGAACCGCGGATGGCTTGCTCCGGCCTACGATGATTGATTCCATCCCGCGATTTTTGCGTCGACGAACGCTTCGAAACAACCGGACTCGATCGCCTTGCGAGCGCCTTCCATCAGTCGTTGGTAATACGTCAGGTTGTGAATCGACAACAGGATCGGGCCCAGCATCTCGCCGGCGATGAACAGATGCCTTAAATATCCACGGCTGTGCCGACATGCCGCACAAGGACAATCCGTCTCCAGCGGCCGCGTGTCTTCACGATGAATGGCGTTGCGCAGCTTCAACGGGCCGCTGTCGGTGAACGCCAGCCCGTTGCGGCCATTGCGCGTCGGCATCACGCAATCGAACAAGTCGATTCCTCGAGCGATCGACTGTAACAAATCGATTGGTCGCCCAACGCCCATCAAGTACCGAGGCTTGTCATCGGGCAAATGCGGCGTCGTTGCTGCGGTGATACGGTACATTTCCGATGGTTCTTCGCCGACGCTAAGCCCACCGACGGCGAACCCTTCGAAATCCATGGTCGCCAAGTCACGGGCGCACTGACCACGGACTTCTTCGTCCAAACCACCCTGAACGATCGCAAACCGCGCTTGATCATCACGACTGGCGGCTTCCAAACAGCGGCGTGCCCAACGAACCGATCGCTCGGTCGCGTCGATCACCGCTTCGCGCTCGGCGGGCAGGGCGATCACATGATCCAGCACCATCGCCACGTCACTGCCAAGCGACTCTTGGATTTCGATCGAGTGCTCAGGCGTCAGCTCGATAATCGCTCCATCGACATGGCTGCGAAACGTCGCCTGTTGTTCGGTGACTTTGTTGATCGCTTTCAAGCTGAACACTTGAAAGCCGCCACTGTCAGTCAGGATTGGACCGTCCCACTGGGTCATCGCATGCAGACCGCCCAGTCGCCGAACCGTTTCGTGCCCCGGGCGCAGCGCCAGGTGGTACGTGTTGCCCAGAATCATGTGGGCACCGGTCGCTTTGACCTGGTCGATCGTCAGCCCCTTGACCGTGCCCTGCGTACCGACAGGCATGAACCCCGGCGTTTGGACTTCGCCATGCGGCGTCAAAAAAACACCGCGACGCGCCATCGAGGCCGCATCGCGGTGCGAGAGTAGAAAGCGAAATGCAGACATGCGGCAATCAGTCGCCACGCATCTTGAGGCCGAGATCGGTCAGCTTTTCGCGAACTTCATTCAGGCTGGTGACGCCAAAGTTCTTGCACTCGAGCATTTCGTCACCCGTCTTGCGGATCAGTTCACCGATCGTATTGAGCTGTAACCGAGCCATACACTTACGCGCCCGCACCGAAAGGTTCAGATCGCTGATCGGACGGTCCAGCAACGCTTGCTCGTCCGGCGTCATGTGGCTGGTGTCGATTGGCGGATCGTTGCTCTTTTTCTCGTGAGCAAACTGGCCGAGCGAAAGCCCCTTGGCCATCAGCATGTCGCGAATTTCGACAAGACTCGTTTCGCCAAAGTTCTTGCTGCTTAGCAATTCCGCTTCACTGGTTCGCGTCAGGTCACCGATGGTATCGATGCCCATTTTCTGCAAGCAGTTGCGACTGCGAACACTCAATTCAAAGTTGGTCACCGGCATGTTCAAGATTTGAGCCAAGCGATCGTTGCGCCGCTGAGCCTCTTCGTCGTACAACATGTTGCCGGTCGCCGACGCATCTTTCATATAGATTTGCGTCTGCGGGTGATCGGGATGGCTTTCGAGAATTCGCTTGTAGCAAATCTGAGCCTTCTCGTAATCATTGTTGTCTTCGTACATCAGCCCCAGATTGACCAACGCACCCAGTCCGGTCGGAAACGCTTTGGCCGCTCGCTCGTAGAGAGCAAGTGCTTCGTCGTCATTGCCGACGCGATCATTTTCGAGTGCCAACCCGAACAGAGCACCGGCATGATTTTCGTCCGTCTGGACGGCCCGTTCGTATAACGCGATTGCCTCGTCCATTCGGCCGCCGACGGCGGCCACGGTCGCAGCACGCTGATACATGTAATCAGCGGTCTGTTCGGCAGGACCAAAGATGTCATCCAAGATGGTCATCGCTTGCTCGGTGCGCCCGGCATAGCGATGTGCCTCGGCAATGCCGATCTTGCACTGATCTTCGTTGTATCCCGAGGTTTGTGCTTGCTCGTAGGCGGCAATTGCGCCGGCATAGTTGCTCAGTTCAAACTGGCATCGGGCCTGGTAAAACAATGCCATCGCGCTGCCGTCGGCCGACGACAGTGTCTGCAGGGCGTCTTTAAAACGCCCGAGCAAGAATTGACAGACGCCCAGCTTGGTCGTTCCGGCCGGGCTCAGTGTGTCATCGGTCTCCATTTCTTGGACCGCATCACGCAGTTCGCCGAAATGGCCGTAATTTTCTGCAATCGCGGTGCGGATTTCGCCGACATCGGCAGGTCCGAACGAATTGTTTGAAAGGATGACTTCCTTCAAGTCGAGCACATCGAGTTCGACTTCATTCATCGAGACGCGTCTCCCGCCCCGGAAATTGGGGGCATACAAAAGTGTGGGGTGGAGCTTTGGGGAGCAGGTGATGGGGTCAGGCCCATGGATTTCCGCACACCCAGTGCGGCGGCTCCGATCGTAAAACAACGCTCAGGAAAGTATTTTTTAGTCGAAAAATTTTTTTTTGTCGAGCCGGTTCCGATCCGCCAATTTGTGGCTGTCTGGCCCTGGCGGACGGCGGTAGATGTGGTAAGTTTCGCGGCAGCAGGGCGAACCTCGTGATTTCCGGGACTTTCCTTTCACGTTGGAACCCTCCGCCGCCCGATTTGACGGTATCGGGCAATGAATTTCAGGGCAGATAATGAACCTCAAGACAAATAAAGTCTTGTGCCATCCGCCCATCAAGCCGACGTAGCTCAGTTGGTAGAGCAACTCATTCGTAATGAGTAGGTCGCCGGTTCGACTCCGGCCGTCGGCTCTCGAGGTGGTCTGATCGATGACAGCCCAAGCCATCTCGACATGCCCCCGTCTTCACAACTTGCGGATTTTCTCGGCTCCCCGGACGCCATCAGTCACCCGGGTTCCTGATTCATCTGGTTTCCGAAGTCGTCTGGACTTCGGAATCACCACGCGATTGCGGAGCCGTCTTTGCGCGGATCGCTGGCGCCAAAATAGACGGTTGGCTTCGGCTCGCGCCAAATTGCCTGGTACCCGCCCAGTACTGACGCCCCCGGTTTCACACGGTGCCCCCGTTCGGCCAGCCTCAGCCTGACCGAATCATCGATGCCGCGCTCGAACGTCAGCACTCCGCCGTCTGCGACAGTCCCGCCCCAGGGTGAAGAACTGCCAAGGTGCCCCAATCGCGGCTGTTCGCCGGCTTGCTGCACCGACATCCCAAAATCGACAATGTTCATCACGATTTGACTGTGTCCTTGTGGTTGAAAGTCGCCTCCCATTACCCCAAAGGACATCACCGGTTGCCCCGCTTTGGTCATGAACGCCGGAATGATCGTGTGAAACGGTCGCTTGTTTGGCGCTAATGCATTTCGATGAGCAGGATCCAACGAAAACGCTCGCCCGCGATTCTGAATGGGAAAGCCAACACCGTCGGGACAGATCCAAGAACCGAAGGAACTGTAATTGCTTTGAATCAGCGAGATCATGTTTCCCTCGCGATCAGCCGCCGTCAAATAAGTTGTGTCCGAACCCAGTTGCGGATCGCCATGCCCAACTTCCGTGCTGGCTTTATCTAAGCTGATTCGTTGCGCTCGTTTCTTTGCGTACGCCTTGGAAATCAGCCAGTCGGTTGGCACGTTTGCGAACTCCGGATCGGCGTAGTACTTGGCCCGATCCTCAAACGCGAGTTTTTTCGCTTCGGCCACCAAATGCAGATGCTCAACCGAATTCGGTTTCAGTTCTCCGATGTCAAAGTTCTCCAGAATATTCAACATCTGGAGCGCCGCGATCCCTTGGCCATTGGGCGGAATTTCCCACACGTCATACCCACGGTAGTTGCTGCTGACCGGATCGACCCAATCGGCGACATGGTCGGCTAGGTCGCCCATCGTGATATACCCGCCCAATTCTTTGGACTTGTCGACGATCGCCTCCGCAATCGGACCTTTGTAAAACGCATCCGCGCCGTCTTTAGCAATCGACCTGTACGAGCTCGCTAGCCGCGGGTTCTTGAAAACATCTCCGTAGCCTGGAATTTGACCATTGGGATGAAAGACGTCGGCAAGGTGCTTGGCATCCTTGTCCGTCCAACGTCGCATGGATTTCGCAATGATCGGTGAGAGCGGGAAACCTTCGGCCGCATAGTCGATCGCATCGGCAAGGCACTCGGCGAGCGTCCGCTTTCCAAATCTTTCGTTCAGCATCGCCCAGCCGCTGACGCAACCGGGCACGGTCCAACTCAACGGGCTGTGCGGAGGAATACTCTTTAATCCAAGCCTGCTGGCTTTGTCCAAATTCCAGGCATGGGGCGCTCGGCCGCTCGCATTCAGGCCAAATAGACGCTGATCTTTTTCAGACCACAGGATCGCAAACAGGTCGCCGCCGATCCCGCAACTGGCTGCTTCGGTAACGCCCAACATGGCGTTGGCGGCGATCGCTGCATCCACACAATTGCCGCCGGCTTTTAAAATCTCGATTCCGGCCAATGAAGCCAACGGCTGGCTCGTGCAAACCATTCCGTGCTGTGCGACGACGGTGGATCGCCCCGCGTTGCGTCCTTGCAAGCGGCTTTCGTCCATCGGCGGTTTTGCGTCGGCGTGATTCGTCGTTGCGACCATTGCGGGGATCGACGATGCCAATCCGGCTGCTTTGATGAACGTTCGGCGATTGTGCATGGTAAGCCCTTCCAACGGCGCGAAGCTGAATTCCCACGGAACCACGCTTGAATCAACTTAGCGTAACGATCGGGTGCTCGTTGAATCGATCGAGAAACTAATCGATTGAAAAACCAAACTGGCGAAGCAAACGTGATCGCATCGCTGCTTCCATATCGGCAAACGCAGGATCGCCCGCCAGGTTGACCCGTTCGATAGGTGAGTCGCGGTAGTCGTAAAGTTCGACCGCCTCCACCGCACCGGTCTCGGAATTGCGCCAAAGGGTGTAACGATGATCGGCGGTCCGCATCGTGTATCCGACAACCTTTCCTCGTGGATACTGGCTGAACGCGGCGTCTTCGCCGTGGGCCCTGGCATCATTGACCACTCCGGCGAAACTAACACCGTCGGCGCCCTGATGCACCGGAAGCCCGGCCAGTTCGCTAAGCGTGGGATGCAAGTCGACCAATTCCACCAACGCATCGGTGCGCGCCGCTTGACGTTTACCCGGTGCACTGACGATCAACGGCACATGCGTGTCGAGTTCGAAATTGGTGTGTTTGCACCATGCACCGAAGTCGCCCAGCTTGTAGCCGTGGTCCGACCAAAGGACCACGATCGTGTCGTCTCGAAGCTGAAGCGCGTCCAATTCGTCAAGCAAACGCCCCACTTGCGCATCAATATAGCTGACGCACGCCGCGTATCCGTGCCGCAGACGCCGCACTTGATCCGCAGTGAGAGTGGACTGGATGTCAGAATAAGTGTGCAGTTCGCCACTGCCGGTAAGGGCACACCGGGGCGCGCCTGACGGCGGCTGCGACACCTCCACCGGCGGCAGATCACTCGGCTTGTACAGGTCCCAGTATCGTTTCGGTGCGACAAATGGCAGATGCGGTTTCATGAACCCCACAGCGAGAAAAAACGGTTGCTCGCCACCCGATTCGGCCAACGATCGGATCCGGTCCAGGGCCGCCTCTGTAATTATCCCATCACCAGGGACATCATCGGAAACATCCGGGGCCTCGGTCGACAATCCACGAACGAAATACTGTTTCCATTGATCCGGGTCGTCCACGTTTCGTTGTGCATCGCCAAGGAATAAGAACTTGGGCGTGGCGGTGGCAAAAATTTCGCGAGCGGTGGCGATTCCGCGCGGCGAAAAATAGTACTGCGGGCTCGAGACGAATCGCGGCGCCGACCACGAGAGGGGATCCTGGTACGAATCACCGACGTAAGCCGTCTCCCACGCGCCGTGAAAGACTTTACCGAACGATTGGGTAAAGTATCCGTGGTTTCGAAAGTGCTGCGGCATCGTCACCACGTCGGGTACAACTTTGCGAAACTGGTTTGCCTTTCCTTTGAATGTGTTTGGCCTTAACCCACTTAGCAAACTTGCCCGCGAAGGCATGCAGACCGCCCATTGGCAATAGGCACGTTTAAACAGCAACCCTTCACTTGCCAAGCGATCAATGCTCGGACTGTGGATATAGTCAGCGCCGTAACACCCCAATTCCGGGCGCAAATCATCAACGCCGATAAACAACACATTGGGATGTTTTACCTTTGCGGTTTCCTCATTCGGTCGACTCATGACGCGACCGAGTGTCATCGCATCTGCTGCGCCGAGCGGTTCATCAAAAATTGCGACCTCGTCGACTTTCCCTTCGAAATTAAACTTGGCATCACCTCTGCCGCCGACAAACACTTCCGCGTCCGCCGGACGCGTGTCCGTCAGCTCGCAGTCGATTTCTGGTTCAACGTTTCCGTCCAGATAAACTTGGACGCGCGGGCCGTTGCGTGTGACGAGCACGTGGTACCAACGATGCAGTTCGACCTTCGCCGACCCGAGACGCTCTTCTTTCTTCGCGTCACCGTTGTACAGCAGCAATCGGCCCGGCATTTCGGAAGCCGTTCCCGAGATCCCCAAGTGATCACCATGGGACGAATCTGGACCACCGATCGAAAACACGTATCCACAAACCCGCCGAGCATCCTCGGGCATCGCATTCCAAAACCAAAAGCTCGCCGAATAGTCGCCCGACGGTGCGGCATCAGTCGTGGTCATCCTGCCACCGGCAAAGTGGACGGCGCGATTCCCGCGAGGCGTCGATGTGAATTGATGACCCGATTCCGGGCCGGGCAAGAACAATGCATATCCTGGTTCAAGCTTGCCATCGAAACCATTGCCACTGGCGTCGGCAATTCTGTCACCGCTGTGGGCGCTCATTCGCCACCAAGCTTTTGGCAATCTCGATCTCAATTTGTGGCCATGATCCCCAACCGCATCAACCATCTCTCGACGCGGTTTTCCCGATACATCTTCTAACAGGCCAAGCAGCGAGGAAACAATTTTCGGTTCCGCTTGTGCTTCCAAACCCGCCGTGCGGGCTGGCCAAGTCGTGTAGCCGCCCAGGTGGTGCTGTTCCGGTGGCGGGATATAGCCGTCTGCACCGTTTGCCAATTCGATGTTCATCGTCACCGGAAAAGGACTTTGCATCTTTAGCTTCAGTCCGGTGATTCCGTAAACCTCATTGGGAAGCGTTGCGATCGCAAAGTCACCGATTCGTATCGCTTGAAGCTTCAGTTGCGCGACCGGGTTGTCACGGATCCAAAACGCTTCCATCGCGGCCACTTGAGGTCGATCTTGTGGCAAATCATCGATTTGCTCGACGATCCCCTTGGCCCACTCAAGCCGCTCTTGATCCGGCAAGCGGCGACCGAGCGTCAGTTGCGTCTCGGCCATCGCCAATGGAAGATCCGAACGATGTTTGATTTGCTTGAGTCCGTCGACTGCAAACGAGGCCAGCTTCTGACAATAGGCAGCAAAGGGGACCTTGCCGTCAACGTTCGGCTTTGAGTAATCGCGATGCTGAAGATCGCCGCTGGTGCCTTGCGACATGATCGCGACGGCAGGTATCGAACCGGCCCGCTTGTTCATTTCCTCTTCTAGCAACTGACAGACTTTGCCGGTGTAGTCAGAAGAAATCTGAGAGGCTCCGAAGTAGTGCATGGAATAATTCCCGAGCACTGCCAGCGGATGCCCTTGCTGATCCCGCAAGGAAAGAATCGTAAAGTCGGGATCGATAGGCCCCGAAGGTCCGGCCGTGTCAGGGTTGGCATGCCCCGGATGCATCATCGCGCGAACGGTCAAGTTGCCGAAAGGATCGTGCCTCATTTTGTGAGGCAAGTAGATCCAGCGGCGCGGATTGGTCAGTTCCGGTGCATCGACGACGCACCACCCGGCCTTGGCTGGGCGCACCTGACTGGCCGCGGCACTGATACTCTCGGCAATCTTATTGGCCAGAAAGTGTTGATAGTCCGGGTCGGCCGGAACGCCCAGGCACCGCATCGCCGAAGGTGCGTTGTGGGTGTGCGTTGCGGAGATCAAAATCCGGTCGCTGGGAATTCCCGTCTGCCGCGTCGCCATCGCTTTGGCACGGTCGCATAGCTCTCGATCGATCATGCACGTATCAACGACGCAGATCGCTATACGAGTCGAGTCGTTTTCAATCACAAGGCTGCGCGCGTAAAGCGACTGTTCGACTCGATTGACCATTCGCGCAACAAAACCGCCGTTGCGAAGGATCGGCAATTTAAGCGGATCCACGTTGACCGCCGCGGCACCCGCGCGAAGCGAATCATCCGCGACGACCACCCCCGAACCGAGCGATCCAACCGTACACAAAACGATCAACAACTTTGCGTATCGATTCATCAGAGACCTTTCGGAAACCACCGCGCAATAGCGACAAACGAACAACAACCCCGCCGCGACACTGGTGTCAGACCGACATTTTATATCGAATCCTTCACCAACGGCCTGTGCGAGAGCCCGCTATTGTACTGTGCCACAGACGCCGATTGGCCGATCGCCAACGGTCCGCACGCGCGGCGTCATCGTCGCCGGAAAACACCAGCATCGCCGGATAAAACCGCTGTCATTTCGCAGCGCGATAGCGGCGAATCAATTCGTTGGTCGAACTGTCATGACTTAGATCGGGTTCCGATGCAGACTCTAGTTCTGTAATGATATTCTTGGCCAACACCTTGCCAAGCTCGACGCCCCATTGATCAAACGCATCGATATTCCAGATCACGCTTTGGGTGTACACGCTGTGCTCGTAAAGGGCGACCAACTTACCCAGCACGCTGGGCGATAGCTGATCACCGAAAATCGTGTTGGACGGTCGGTTTCCTTGGAACACGCGGTGTGGAACCAACCAGTCGTCGGTGCCTTCGGCTTTGACTTCGTCGGCCGTTTTTCCCATGGCCAGTGCTTCGCTTTGTGCTAACACGTTGGCAATCAGAATGTCTTGGTGGCTGCCGATCGGGTTGAGAGACTTTGCGAATGCAATAAAATCGCACGGTATCAGCCGAGTCCCCTGGTGAATCAGCTGATAAAACGAGTGCTGTCCATTCGTGCCCGGTTCGCCCCAGTAAATCAATCCCGTTTCATAATCAACGTTACTGCCGTTGGTCGTGACGTACTTGCCGTTGCTTTCCATGGTCAATTGCTGCAAGTAGGCCGGGAACCGACTGAGGTACTGTTCGTACGGAAGCACCGCGGTGGTTTCCACGCCGAAAAAATTTGAATACCAAACCGACAGCAGGCCCATCAGCACCGGCAAGTTTTCATCGAAAGGGGCCGTGCGAAAGTGTTCGTCCATTTCGTGAAAGCCGTCGAGCATTTCACGGAAACCGTCGGGACCGATCGCGATCATTGTCGACAATCCGATCGCGGCGTCCATCGAGTAACGTCCCCCAACCCAGTCCCAAAATTCAAACATGTTCGCCGTATCGATACCGAAGGCCGAAACCTTTTCCGCATTGGTTGATAGCGCGACGAAGTGCTTGGCGATTGCGGATTCTTCGCCGCCGACTCCGGCCAACAACCACTGTCGTGCCGTATCGGCATTGGTCATCGTTTCGATCGTTGTGAACGTTTTTGACGCAACGATAAACAGCGTTTCCTCCGGATCTAGCCCAACCGTTGCTTCCGCGAAATCGGTAGCGTCGACGTTGCTGACAAAGTGAAACGTCAGATTCCGATCGCTGTAGTGCCGCAGCGCCTCGTACGCCATCACCGGCCCCAGGTCCGATCCGCCGATGCCGATATTGACGACGTTGCGAATTCGTTTCCCGGTGTGTCCCTTCCAATCACCACTGCGCACCCGGTCACAAAATGCGGCCATCTTGTCCAGCACCGCGTGAACTTCTGGCACCACGTTTTCACCATCCACCGTCACGGTCGCACCGCGTGGCGCCCGCAGCGCAGTGTGCAAGACCGCGCGTCCCTCGGTCAAATTAATTTTCTCACCCGCGAACATCGCATCGATCTTGCCACGCAAGTCAACGGACTCGGCCAGCTTGATCAACAACGGGATTGTGTCGTCCGAAATACGATTTTTGGAATAATCCAGATACAATCCCAACGCTTCGGTCGACATTCGCTTACCGCGGTCGGCGTCGTCGGCAAACATTTGCCGTAAATGGATGTCTTTAATCGATTCGTAATGGTCCGAAAGAGCTTTCCACTGCGGAGAAGAAGTCAAAGAGCTTGCCATCACGGCGTCCTTATTCGGGTGAAGTCGGTCAACGTATTTCGAGAGAATAACATTGTGGCTCGGTTGTCCCAACCGAGGACCAGCACACTCGGTCGACGGGATCGTCGTTGGGGGTCACAGCAAGCCACAGAGAGACTAATCGAGCCACAGAGATACTAACGGTGCAGTTCATCGCGATCACGGCGATGGCAACGGAAACGAACCTTTCGCTCACCCGGACAGTCAAAGTTCACTCAGGCGACTTCGCGCTCGGCGACTCGCGTGAGAATATACGACCCGCGTATTGCATTGCCCCGATTCTCTCATTTCCCGACATCATGCCCCGACACCGAACCGGAAACGCGGAACTAGACGAACTCCTCGGCGGCGGACTGATCCCCGGAACGTTGACGGTGGTCATGGGTGCGTCGGGGATCGGCAAGACCCAACTGGGGATCGGATTTGCCAACGAAGGTCGACAACAAGAAGGCGAACCCGGCATCGTTTTCGATATGACTTCGCGCGGTGATTCGCAAAATCATGACGAATATGCTAGCCGGCTGGCGGATTGGAAATTGAAACCACGCGCGGTCGCTGACCGTGTTGATCTAAGCGAAATCTGGGCCCCCGATTCGACTCGCTCGGATTACATGCATGTCTTTCAACACAGCGGACGTCGCGTCACCGCTGGCGATATGGACAATGAACAATGGCGAGAGTGGAAACAAGAGCAGGCCAAGAAACTCGATCAGACAATCGCCTTCTTTTACGGAAACTTTGCACACGGCGTTCGTCGATCCGTCATTGATGGTGTCGAACCGACCGACAAAGCAGCCGATTCAATTCAGTTCGAACTGTTTGAATACATCTACCATCAAATCTTGCGGAAAGAACATGATTGGGTCGCTCGAGACTTGTTCCGCGTCGGCTACCGCGAACACGCCGACGCCGTTGCGGCACACGCGTACGAGCACCAAGACGTCAGCTGTTTGCTGCTGTACACCAGTCACGAAGTCATGCTGGACGATCTGTTGACGCGTCCGATCCAAAGCGGCGATGTCCTATCCAACGCCAACACGATTATCCTGATGGGAAAGACTCGAGACGGAAACAAAATGGGACGGGCATTGCACGTCGCGAAACATCGCGGCAGCGCGTGCGATGATTCGATCGTGCCTTTCGGAATCAACGAACAGGGACTTTCGATCCAAAGATAATCGCGTCACCCAGCGGACAAGTCCATCGCTGACTTGACTTGGGATTGGATCGGCCCAAGTTCGACCACAATGGTGTCCCCAAAGCGGGCGGCACGACTAAAACTGCCTGATTCGCAAACGCGGAACTCGTTTTGCGATCTGCGGCAGCGCCTCATCAACGATGCCCTCATTTGCCATTTCGTCGATTGATTTCGATTCATCGATCACGCAAGATTTCAGCAAGAGCACTTCGTCCGCCTGCACTTCGATCGCCAACTGCACGGCAATCGAATCACTGGTGGTCCGCCAGTCCGTCGGCAACTCACTTGCGGCGTCACGATGATAAAAACTGGATGGACAAATCAAGCTGGGAACATCCGATGCGAATCCCCGTGCACATCGTTCGGCCAGTTGTCCTTGGGTACCGATGACATGCCAAGTGGGAAACCAGAGATGCACTAGCTGCAGCGTCTTTTGCATCAGGTCCACGCACAACCAATGAATTTCAGTTGGGTCGGCGTGGTTAGCCGCGTCCAGCTCACGCACCGCGTCCACCATTGTGCCGCCTCCGACTAACACCAACACTTCGTCCGCCCGGCTCGTGCGACGATCACTGTCCGCAAGCCGCTGCGGCAATCGAGACCGCAGATCCTTTCGGCCAAGCAAACTGCCACCAAGCTTGACGACTCGCCGCAATGAACCACCTTCCCCCAATCGAGAACTACGACAGCTCTGATAAACACAACTCGGCGACAGCATACGCCGGCGCCGACCTGGAGACATCCGGGCCGAACTGTTCGCACAGCGAGACCGTGCGAATACCATCTGGCAGGTCAATCAAATCCGCTGCGTGACCACTAAGCACCACCACGGATCGACCATCCCATAGACGCTCAAACGATGCCTGAACGCGAGTCCGCGCGGCCAGAACAACCTGCTGGGCCAGATTTACTGCGTCGTCGATAGAAACACTACGGTGGTCCAGCCCGATCATCCTGGCAAGTCGGTTGACCGACATTGCAATTGTGCGCGGCATTCCGTCTGCGGTATCGACATCGTCTTGAGATTCGACATTGGCTTTCAGCACGATGCGGGCGTCGTCGATCGTTGCGAAGACTTCGTTCATCACGCTGACGCGATCCCCGCGGTGCACCAAAGAGTCGACCAGACTGCACACCGCCGTGCGCCGGCATCCGACGTACACCAAAGTCCCTTCGCGCAAGCGATGAAAGTCCGTCGCTGCATCCGTGTTGACCGAGCCATCGGCGATTGGAATCAAGTCCGTCGTTGTTGATCCGATATCAACCAATAACGCATCGGATTCGATTCTGCCTGCGATCCATGATGCCAGTGCGTGCCAATTCGCGGCGGCGACCGCATCAGGTTCATTGATTGCCTTGTGCGCATCACAGAAGCTACCGTCGACACGATAAAAACGCACGTCGTCGATACCGATTTCACCAGCAGCGCGCATCGTATGTTCGACGATGTGCGTCACTCCCACCGCGCGATCGACAAAACCATCCGCCAATTCACCCGTCATCGTGACGGCCATCGCATCACAAGGCCCGAGCGAATGAAGATCGCCAATCAAGGCCTGAGCGAGGTCCTCGGGCCGCCGCCACATGGGAAAACAACAAGCATGTGCGACTGGCCGAATCTCGGGATCTGAAAATGCGGTAGCGTACTTGAGGTTGGCTCCGCCGATGTCGACTCCGACCACATGTTTCGTCGACGACTTTCCTGTGCTCAGTTGATTCGCGCTGGGTTGATGAAAGCGAGGTTGATTCACACCAAATCGATTCACGCAGAGTTGATCGCCATGTCGTTCACCCAGACCTGCCCATCGGCCGACCAGCGCACCGAATCCTTGGCCGCCGCACACGTCACGGGGCCGGTTTCGATGTCAAAGAGCCGGGCCGCCAGATTGCCGCGAATCATTCGCCTGAGTCCCACATAGGACGTCGAAAATCGCGGGTTGATTTCGATGACGTAATCGTCACTGGGCGTGTCACCAAGGATCAAGTCGATGCCGACGAAGCCGCGAACGGTGGGCGGCATCGCCGAGACGGCATGAGAGGCCAGGGCGGTCGCACGCCGCTGCGCTTCGGTGTCCAGTGGTCCGGAACCGCCGGCGTATGAAAACGTATCGACCGAAATCGTCTGGCGTACAGCCGGCAAAAAGGTTTGCTGTGAACCCGATGCGATTAACGAGACCGAAATTGACTGCCCCGGCACCTTGGCCTGCAACATCTGGTCGTCCGCTAAATCCTGCACCGCATCGTCGAACGAATCGTAACACTGGATGTCTTGAGACGCGCAACCGTCACGTGGCTTGACGACAAATTCGGAAAGCTGACGCAGCTCGGTTTCGAATCGGTTGTCCGACGTGATCATCGACAAAGGGTGAGAGATACCCGATTCGTGCAGCGTCTTGGCGGTCTGCCATTTATCGCTCGCGACTCGCAAGAAATCACCGCTTCCGGCGACCACATCGACACCGCTGGCTCGCAACATGGCGACACCCTGGGCGAGCAAACCGCCGCTTTCTGGAATAACAACGACAGCCGCGTCGCAATCGCGTGCCGCAGCCACCCACTGCGCCCACAGTTGACCTGGGGGCTGCGTCGGAATCACTTGCGCGGCATCGATTTCAAGTCCCAAACGTTGATCAAGCGGCACGACTGCGTCGGCGAACTGCGAGACGTCTTCGACGATCGACCGCAACATGGCAGCGCCTTCCAATCGCAAACTGTCCGGCACGTCATCGACGGATTGGTCGGCCAGACCGCCGCCACAAATGTATTCGCCAACAAAAATCCGCATGAATTCCACCCCAACGTTTTAGGGAGACTAGAGGAAGATCGGGGCCCAAAGAGCCCAACCAACATTCCCGGGGAAAATAATTCCCAGTCGATCCCAAGCGAAATCGTTCCCAGGAGCTTCGAAAGCTTAAAAGATCCCGAGGTGATCTCGTGCTTCATCGGTCATCTTTTCAGGTGACCATGCCGGTTCCATCACGACCTTGACTTCGGCGGATTCGACTTCATCCAAGCCTTCCGCGGCGGCCTTGGTACCGGCGACCAACTGGGGACCGGCAGGGCACATCGGACTTGTCATTGTCATCTCGATCTTTACGTCGTGCAGACCGTTTTCGTTTTCCTCACCCACATCCACGACATAGATGAGTCCCAGGTCGACGATATTAACGTACAACTCGGGGTCGATGACTTGCTTTAGCGCTTCACGCACTTTGTCTTCGGCCAGTGCCATTGCTGATCACTCGTATTCGCGTACTTGACGTGCGATCGCGGCACCCAAAGCCTCGCGAACGCTTTCGATCGTGATTCGATCAAAGATTTGCTGGAAAAATCCAGTCACTATCATACGCGTTGCCTCTTTCGGAGTGAATCCGCGGCATCTCGCGTAAAACAATTGTTCTTCATCGACCTTGGCTGTCGTGCTGCCGTGCGTGCACCGAACGTCATCGGCCTCAATCTCAAGCCCAGGAATCGAATCGGCTCGCGAATGCTCCGATAAGACCAGATTGTCATTACGCTGGTATCCGTTGGTCTGCTGGGCGATTGGATCGACCTTGATCATCCCACGCCATACCGTTCGACTTCGGTCTTGCTGAGCCGACTTGTAAAGAAAGTCACTTTGGCAACTTGGGGCACGATGGTGCTGCAGGGTGTGATAGGCAAGATGCTGACGCTGCTCGGTGAACATCACACCATTGACTTGGCAATTCGCCCCCGGGCCGACCAATTCGACCGATTGATTGACCTTGGACAACATCGATCCCATCGCCGCAATGGTCCACTGCAGCGTCGCGTCCCGATCGACACTCGCACTTTGGTGTGCGAAATGGAACGTTTTCAAGCCCCATTCCTGCAGATTGACATACCGCAGATGCGACCCTGGTTTCTGGATCAGCTCGACCGCACCCAAGTGAACGCCCGCCGAATCGGCGGTCGCGCCGTTGGATTCATGCAACACGGTCGCCTCGGCGCCCTCGTCCAACACGATCAATGTGTGCGTTGTATCGGTTCCACCATCGGACAACATCGAACCGATGTGCAAAGGCCGATCGATCACGACACCACGGGGAACATATAGAAATTGCCCGCCCGACCAGAACGCCGCGTGCATCGCGGCAAACTTGTCGTAATCGGGATCAAAAATCGTGTACAGATGCGGCCGAACCAACTCGGGCTGCTCGCGGCACAGTCGATCCAGGGAACCGAAAACGACGCCTTTGGCCGCCAAAGATTCGTCGATCGATTCGCCGATGACATGACTGTCAATGGTTTCCACCGAACCAGCCAGGTCAACGCCCTCACGCAACTGACAAACCATCGGCAAGTCGGGGGCTGCCGCCACGGGAGCACTGAACTTGTTCAGCTGGAACGTTCGAATGTCCGTGCGAATCCATTCTTCGTGGCGACGATCGGGCCACTGCATCGTTTCGGCATGCGCGAACGCCTCGCGGCGCAGGTCCGTCAACCAATCGGGTTCGTTGCGTGAATCTAAGAACGCTTCAAAGCCGGCGGCATCGAACGTTTGAGTAAGAGTTTGAGGCATGTTGAGTTTAAAGAGAGATTTGTGAATTCGTATTTCGGGTTAACGTTTCGGGTTAACGCATTTCGAGTCAACGCCATCGGAGCGACAGAATTTCTGATTACCAATCTCAGACTCGTCGCCATCGATCGCTAACCCACGCTGCCTTCCATTTGCAACTGGATCAAGCGGTTCATTTCAATCGCGTACTCCATCGGCAACTCTTTGACGAGTGGCTCGATGAAACCGTTGACGATCATCGTGCTCGCTTCCTGTTCGGTCAGCCCGCGGCTAAGCAGATAGAACATCTGCTCTTCGCCGATCCGCGAGACGCTGGCTTCGTGTCCGATTTGAACGTCTTGTTCGGCGATCTCGATATACGGGTAAGTATCGCTGCGACTTTCGGGGTCCAAGATCAACGCATCACACACGACGTTATTCTTGCTGTTGTGAGCACCGGGTTCGACACGAACGAGCCCGCGATAGCTGCTGCGCCCGCCGTTCTTGCTAATGCTCTTGCTGATAATTTGACCGGTCGTATTTGGGGCCGCGTGCACCAACTTGGCACCGGCATCCTGGTGCTGTCCGGCACTTGAGAATGCGATCGACAGGATTTCACCGCGCGCTCCCGGTTCCATCATGTGCACGGCGGGGTACTTCATGGTTAGCTTGCTGCCCAGATTGCCGTCGACCCATTCCATCGTCGCGTCACCGTATGCGTAAGCACGCTTGGTGACCAAGTTGTAAATGTTGTTGGCCCAGTTCTGGATGGTCGTGTATCGACACCGCGCGTTGCGTTTCACCACGACCTCGACGACCGCACTGTGCAGACTTTCGGTGCTATACATCGGCGCGGTACACCCTTCGACGTAGTGCACGCTGGCACCTTCGTCGACGATGATCAGGGTTCGTTCAAACTGCCCCATGCTTTCGGCATTAATTCGAAAATACGCCTGCAGCGGGAAATTAATATGCACGCCCTTGGGGACGTAGATGAACGAACCGCCCGACCAGACGGCGCTATTGAGCGCCGCAAACTTGTTGTCGTCCGGCGGGATGATCTTACCGAAGTACTCACGCAGCAAGTCGGGATGTTCACGAACCGCAGTGTCGGTATCCGTAAAGATCACGCCTTGCTTTGCCAAGTCTTCTTCGAGTGACCCGTAAACCACTTCGCTTTCGAACTGCGCTTTGACACCGGAGAGAAATTTCTTTTCGGCTTCGGGAATACCAAGCTTATCGAACGTGTCCTTGATTTCCTGAGGCACATCGTCCCACGACTTTTCCTGGTGGTCCGTGGGTTTGAGGTAGTAATAGATATCTTGAAAATCGATATCGATGCTGCCGCCCCACTTGGGCATCGGTCGCGCTTCGAATTTGGCTAGCGAGTCCAATCGAAATTTGCGCATCCAGTCGGGTTCGTTCTTGATATCAGAAATCTGATTCACGACGTCCGCGCTCAAGCCTTTCTCGGCTTTGAATACGCCCGTGGTCTCGGTGCGAAAGTTGTACTTATTGATTTCGCCAACAGCAGCGTTTTCAGTCACGTCGATTGACATGGGAAATTCCTAACGGAGTTCTTTCTTGAAGTGATATTTTGTCGGTTCGGCAACCAGAGCTTCGTGCTCGACTGGTTGGTGTTTGCCTCGCTCGTGCTCGTCTCGGATTGCCGATATATGACCGCCATCTAGACGGCCGCGTCGGCTTCCTCGGCCAGCATTTCTTGGTTCAACGCTTCGGCATCGGGGTACGACTTGCGGATGCGATCGTAGCCGTGTTGATGCAATTCGTCGGCCAACTCGCGCCCGCCGGTTTCGACCAATCGGCCGCCCAACATCACGTGCGTGAACTGAGGCGGATTGTGGACGAGCAATTTGTCGTGGTGGGTGATGATCAGCAGCCCCATTTTTTGCTGGCCAATTTCAGCAATCGACTCGCTCGCCAACCGAACCGCATCGGCGTCCAATCCCGAGTCGGTTTCGTCCAGGATGGCGAACTTTGGCTGCAGCATTGCCAATTGCAAAATCTCGGCACGTTTCATTTCGCCGCCCGAGAACCCATCGTTGACATAGCGACGGGCAAATTCGGTATCCATCCGCAGGTGAGCCATCTTTTCTTTGAGTTCCTTGCGGAACTCGCGCATCGGAATCAGCTCTTCGCCTTCTTTTCGATCGGGACGACGAATGTTGGTCGTGGCGTGCCTCAGGAAATCAGCCATCTTCACACCGGGGATCGCCATCGGCCGCTGAAACGCCATGAAGATGCCTTCGCGGGCACGCTCATCCGGTTCCATCGCCAAGACGTCTTTCCCGTCAAGCTCGATGCTGCCGCTGGTCACCGTGTAGCCGGGATGACCCATGATCGCCAAACCCAGCGTACTCTTGCCGCTGCCGTTGGGCCCCATCAACGCGTGAGTCTCGCCGTGGTTGATCGTTAGATTTACGCCACGAAGAATCGGCTTGTCACCAACGGCGACGTGAAGGTCTGTGATTTTCAGTACGTGTGTCATTCGGGGTTGCTTAGAGTTGCAGAAAGAAAATTGCAAAATTGTGTTGAACGTTCTGTCGTGCTTCGAAGAAGCCTTTCGGGGTGTCGGCTTATGGATTTGGACCGACGCTGGTCGTTGAAATCGTGTCAATCGGCGAAAACTGACAGCAAGCGTCACCGTCGAGTCGGCAACTGCTCAGTTCCACCGGTTGCCCGAGCGCTTCGGACAACATCTGTTCTTCCAATCGACACATCACTCGATCGTCCGACGTGTCGGTGAGTGTGGGGTAGGGACACGAACCGATATCGAGAACCGGCAAATTACCCGCGTGCACCACTTCCGTGTTGATTTGGCGATCAGCCAACATCGATGAAAGCTGACGCATGCGGGACTCGAACGAATCGCTGCCCGCGTCGCTGACATCATCCAGCTGAGCGGCAAACTGACGCCCAAGCCTGGATGCGATCGACGAAATCAACTGTTGACGCACATTCGCGTCCTTGAGCAACAAGATCTCGCGCCACATCGCATCCGCCAAGTCGGACGAATTCGCACCGGCACGGCGATGTCCCAGCACGGTCAACCGATATCGATACGTCGGACGCCCGCGACCGGCGACGATCTTTTCGCGATCGATCAGCCCCAAATCTAACAGCCGCTGGATGCGCTGCCGAACCGCAGTCGCGGTGACACCCAACTCCTCGATCAGCTGCTCAACGCCGACGGACTCGTTCTTCCGCATGACCCTTAACAGATCGCGGTCGACGGGCCGAGGTTCCACCGGCCAGTGGTCGACTTGTCGATGCTCGACCTGTCGAAGTTCGGCGGCTTGCGATTGCTGATTACTAATGGGATTTATCGATTACGAGGTAATTGAACTGGTGCGCCCCGCTTGGCAAAACCACAAGCTTGTCGGATAAACCCGCTTGCTAGCCTGACAAGCCACATGGCGACGGCGGCGAACGGCTCGGCATATCCAAGGCGCTGCGTTTGTTCGCTAGGCCTCGCGTTTGTTCGCTAGGCTGTTCGCTAGGCTGTTCGCGTTTGTTCGCTAGGCTGGGCGTGCGTTGCCAAGCTTCGCATTGCCACTGACACATCTATCGAAAAGACCCGTCAACGGTGATTCAAATCGCCAACGGTTCGTCAGAATGCGGTGTGGTCGCAAGTCCTGCCAAGCGACTTGGCCGAAACGAATCATTGCTCAACAGGTAACTATTGCCAAAGAAGTCTTTTTTGACAAGCGTCGTTGTCAAAAACAATCGCTGGCAGGCACGGCACCGGCTCGCAAGGGAAACATCGACGCCAATGACACCCAAGGAAAGGCTTCGAAAGCGTTGATTTGCCGGAATCGGCCCCCTCACGGGCAACCGGCTGGCTTGATACGATTTCGTGCCCGTTTGAGAAACATGTTCGTTCCTTTCGACTCTTAGAATTCTCCATGAAAGCCGTCGCGGTCACTCCTGGCACCCCCAACAGTGTCCATCTCACCGAAATTGCCAAGCCCGACCTTTCGGAAATCGCCGGGGGCATGGGCGTCCTGGTCAAGGTCCTGAAAGTCGGTGTCGATGCCACCGATCGCGAGATCAACGATGCGTTGTATGGAAATGCGCCCAAAGGCGACGACTTCTTGGTCATCGGGCACGAGTCCTTTGGAATCGTCGAGGCGGTTGGCGAGAACGTCAAACGTGTCAAACCCGGCGACTACGTGACCGCGACCGTCCGTCGCCCAGGTGGATCGATCTATGACCTGATCGGTACCAACGACATGACCAGCGAAGAGGAATACTACGAACGTGGCATCAACCTGCGTCACGGTTTTCTGACGGAGTACTTTGTCGACGAAGAAGAATATATCGTCCGCGTTCCCGAAGGCTTGAAGCACCTGCACGTCTTGCAGGAGCCGATGAGCTGCGCCGCCAAGGCTGTCTTCCAAGCCTTCGAAGCCCAGCAGCGAATGAAGGTCTGGCGTCCACAACTGGCCTTTGTCTTAGGTGCCGGACAAATCGGGCTGCTGACGACGCTGGTTCTGAAACTTCGCGGACTCGAAGTTTACACGTTGGCGCGCGGCGAAGAGCCCAACCTGAAAAGCGAAATCGTCAGTGGCATGGAAGCGAGTTACGTTAGCACGCGTGAGACATCCATGAAGGATCTTGTCGGCCGTGTGGGAAAACCGGATCTGATTGTCGACGCGACCGGCAGCAGTCGGCTGGCGTTCGAAGCCATGCAGCACGTCGGACACAACGGCGTTGTGGTCTGGACGGGCATCACCGGCGGTGACAACAAAGTCGAAGTGCCGTCAGACAACATCAACCTGGAATGGGTACTGGGTAACAAGCTGCTATTGGGCAGTGTGAACGCCAACCGCACTCACTTCGAAATGGGCATTCGCGACTTGGCATTGGGCGACATGATGTATCCCGGTGTGCTTGAAAAAATCTTAACTCACCCGGTCGACGGACTGGACGACTACGCCGAAATGATGCGACTGCTGGTCGAAGACAAAGACGCCTTGAAAGTATTCGTGAACGTCGCTGACGAATAATCGCCGAAGAGTCCTTTCGGAGAAATAGCCGCTGAGCAATAAGCCGCTGAGCAATAAGCGGCTAGCCGTCTGCGGCACCGAGAGACGATCTCGTACCGAGCCAAATGCGCGACTCGCGCATCAAAAAAGCCCGCCGATACATTCGGCGGGCTTTTCTCAGTCGATTCCGTTTTTTAACGATGAATCAGGACCGGCACGATTAACTTCGTGCGGGGTCCTTGCCGTCGACCCACGGGCCGGCTTCTTTCATGTAGTCAGGTTCGACCAGTTTGCTGCCGAATTCCCCGGCACGCCAACCGGGAATGTGACGCGGTTCGGCGCGAGCTTCTGAAAGTTTTTCCCACTGCTTGGCCCAACCCGGATCCTTGGTGCTGATCGTGCGATTCTCTTTATCGATGAAGTAGACTTCGCCATTTCGATAGCTCTGAGCCCCCAGAATCACGACGGCGATCGCTGCGGCACCCAAGTCTGGTGGGTTGTTGCACATCATTGGCTCATTCGCTTCCATCGCGTCTAGCCAGTTGCTGAAGTGTGCCTTGGTGGTGTCCTTGACCGGTTCGGTGGTGATCCGTTCGTCCACGTATCCGCGAACGTGCGTGACTTGTGGCCGTTCGGCAACAAAATCGAAGCCGTCAAAACCTTCGCCGTTTCCGAACTTAAAGGTACCAAAGTGGCCACGGATCAATTGGTTGATGCGTGACTCTTGGTTGCACATCGTTGCCGTGATCAGTCCTTCGACGCCTTCGTCAAAGTCGGCGACCACGGTCGCAACGTCTGGAACGTCACGGCCGTCATATTCCAAGAAAATCCCGCCCGCACCGACAACGCGGCGAGGCAAACGCAGCCCGGTGCCTTTGAGCATCGACGTGGTTCGGTGCACAAACAGGTCGGTAAACATACCGCTGCCGAACGGCCAGAACCGACGCCACTGGGCGTAGACTTCGCGGTCAAAGGGAAGCTCTGGTGCCAAGTCCTCGTTCTTCCCGAGCCAACGCGTCCAGTCGATACTCTTGGGCGTCATCGCTTTATCAAGCTTGTAGTAACGCCATTGCCCGAGGTCACTATTGCGGAAGTACTCGGTTTGAAAGCCGAGGACTTTGCCGAGCTTGCCGTCTTGCAGCATCTCGCGAACTTCGTCCCAAACATTCAAGCTGGTCGACTGCACGCCGACCTGCATCACCTTGCCGGTTTCTTTCCAGGTCTTTTCGACATCGAAGGCCTCTTCGACGGTTTTCGTCATCGGCTTTTCGCAGTAGACGTTCAGCCCCGCCTTTAGCGAGTCCACCGTTTGTTTATGGTGCCAGTGATCGGGCGTTCCGATACAGACGGCGTCGAGGTTCTCTTTTTCGAACATCTCGTTGTAATCAACGTAGCGTCCCGGATCGGTACCGGTTTTATCTTTGATGTAGTCGGCGACTTTGTTGCGCTGAACTTCATAGACTTCCGCCACGCCGACCAATTCAATCTTGCGGCCTTCGCCGTGAAGATCACAAAGCTTTTTCACGTGAGCGCCGAAACCTCGACCGCCGGGACCGATGAAACCGATTCGCAAACGTTCGTTCGAACCAGAGGCGGCCTTCGCGCCGCGAGCCGACAATCCGGCAACCGATGCCGCGGCTGTCGCCTTGGCAGAAGACTTCAAGAAATCACGTCGAGATTCGTTAGGCATGTTCACTTATCCGATCGGGTGAGTGGGTAGGAGGGACCGCGGTTGCGGATCAAACAGAATAACGCGTTGCTTTGCCTGCGGCAAACGGCAGACGTGACCGGCGGACCGCATCGAGCCAACCGCCCAAAGTCTGCATCGTATGACCGGTCACAACAACACGTGGCGACGATGAGCTGGACCAACGGTCGTTTCCATCGAAATCGATGATCTCCATCGCAACCAATGATCACGGCCACCGACTCGTCTAGTTAACTTCGTCGTAAACGATCGCCCCGTCGATCCAAACCCGAAAGCGACGCATCATCAGTCCGCGCGTAAAACCGATCTCGATCCGCGCGACCGGCTGCGAGGCATCAATGGCCGCTGGCACGCGAAATTCGGCTCGCGGACGAATGGTCAGCCAACTGATTTGTCGCCATGCCGAGTAGGAATCGAATTTAATCCGCTGGACAAACCACCGGCCGTTGTAGGTCAAACGACATCGGTACGGCCGGTCGAGCTCGATCACGCGATATAGGAAACCGCCGCGAATTCGCCTCGCATGGTCGCCGAAAACGCCACGTTCATCGATTTGACTGGTGGTGACGGCGAAGGGATTGCTCATGATTGAACCCAATATATCGGAACCAATGCGGGTCGAACGAGTCAGAGCTATCGCTCAACGGACTGCCATCGGCCGTCGACTGTCTATCACAGTATGCGGACACGAGAAGGGATTGGTTCGAATCAGCCACAATTCCCGATCGGACGTGACCGGGCGAGAATCACCCGAAACGGCTGGTTTGACACCAAATTGACGCCGCAAGAGGCTTGCAAATTGAAGACGCGAGTCTCAGTTGTCAGGAATCCGCAAACTTTAACAACTAACCCGTTGAATAGGCATGTTGCTTTGCCTAGTATCGATACCAATCGGATTGCCTATTTTCACAGATTGGCGTCTGTCGTAGCGCACCGAATTTACCGTCTGAGGTCCCATCCATGAGCCGTATGCTGCACATCCTTCCACTTCTGATCGCGGGGCTTGTCTTTGTCCCCAACGCGTCCGCTGAGCAAGAGAACAATCATTTAATCGTCAATCAGTGGATCCATCCTGCCGCCGACGGAACGTTGGTCGGTCGGGTTGTGATCCCATCGGGCAACGGCTCGGTCGAAGCGGTTGCAAACGCCAGCGTCGCCATGCTTAGCCGGGACGGCGAAGTCATTCGCCCCGAAGCAAAAACGAACGCCAAGGGCGCGTTTCTGATGAAGGGTGTCAAGCCTGGCGTGTACGCTCTGATGGCTCGGGCGGACAACGTCTTCGCTTGCTGTGCGATGCACATCCTTGATGACGCGACCGCAGCCGGTAACGAATTCCCATCCGAAGCAGAGATCGCCGCGGCGAAAGTCGATTACACGATGGTCAACACGGCCATGATCCGGTACCTGCCACCCAAGTTTCGCGACAGCAACGTCTCGATCAACTCCGCCAGAATCGGTTCGCTGGCCAATCGCGTTTGCGGTCAGGACCTGTTCCGTGTCGCACAGACCGCTGGCGGCATGAAAGGTCAGTTGCACCAGGCCGGGGCACGTGGCGCCGAGCTTGACAGCGCTCAGATGACGAACGTGTTTGTCATCAAGGATGGCCTGGAAGTCGGACGTGCAATCACCGACGAGCAAGGCAACTTTGAAATCGAAACACTGGAACCCGGCGAATACTCGTTGCTGGCCGTCGGCCCTGATGGACTGGGCTTGGTCGGGTTCGAACTGGTCGATCCCACCGTGGCTGCGCAAGCGGCCAACGCGTTTAGCAATGGTGACGAAACATTGGTCGCACGCTTGGGTGGATGTTGCTGCAATCGGTTCGCGATGCAAGTCGCACCGATGCCCGAAGTCATCAACGTGGTCGAAGACGTTGTCATTTCCGAAACGCCTGTTGATTCCGTTTGTGGCGGATGCGGCGAAGCGATTGGAACATGCGGCTGCGAAGCTCCTGTTGATCCTTGTGCCTGCGGAAGTTCACTCGCTGGTGACGGCGTCATCTTGGACGAGTTCGGCATGCCCATCGCCGGCGGCGGTTATGTGCCAGGCGGCGGAGGCGGGTTCTCCGGCGGTGGCGGTGGATTCTACGGTGGCGGCGGTGGAGGCGGAGGCTTCATCGGTGGCGGCGGCGGACTCGGCGGATTGGCCGGACTCGCAGGAACCATTGGCGTGATCGCGGCAACGACGTCCGACGACAGTAACCCAACCGTCATCCCGGTTCCGACACCGCCATCGAACGCGGTTCCGGCAAACTAGCTGACACCAAGCACAGACGCCAATGCGGCTCGTTCCGCAGACAGTTCAATCAAGGCCGTGGTATTTGCCACGGCCTTTTTTCGTCAGTCTTGCGAGGGTGACCAGGCAAGCCGTCTTTCAATTCGCTGCAGCAGATTTCCGCCGCGAACAAAAGTTACGGCGTCAGCCCCCGGCCACAGATGGGTTGCTTTGTCGCAATCTTCAATCAGCGATTTTCGATCAAACGAGCGTCGCGACAAATCCGCGGCGGCCTTTTTCGCGTTTTGACTCGACGCTACCCTATAGTCAGTTTCCGACGCGTTCATGCTTCGAACATCGCTGCGTTCGTCCCATTATATTTGTGTCCGCAACTATATTTGTGTCCGCAACGATCGCGTTCCCGCCCCCCGCTTACGCCCCAGTATCTAGAGCCCAATCATGAGTAGTGTTGACAGTCCGCTCACCGAAGAGATCGCGAAAAAGGCTTCCGAGGCACGCGAGCGACTCGACGAACACACAGTGAAGACGGTTCATTGGCACTTCAGCGAGGAAACGGGCAGCCCGTTCTGGCTGGAAAAGAAAAAGGAACTGAAATTCGATCCGCTGACCGAGGTCAAGTCGTTTGACGATCTGAAAAAGTTTCCTCTGTTCGAAGACGATTGGTTACGTGGCGGACCAATCAGCCGATGGGTTCCCAAAGGCCACGCGGGCAAGCCCGTCTACGTGTTCGAAACCGGTGGAACCACAGGTGTGCCGAAAAGCCGCATGGTGATCGAGGATCACTGGAAAGATTACGAACTGTTCAGCGACACTCTGCCAGACGAACATTTCCCGCGCGGTTCAAACTGGTTGATGTTGGGTCCAAGCGGTCCGCGTCGGCTCCGGTTGGCGGTGGAACATCTGGCACAACACCGCGGTGGCATCTGTTTCTGCATCGACCTGGATCCCCGCTGGGTGGTCAAGGTCATCAAGAAAGGATGGATGGAACACCTCGAGGAATACAAGAAACACTGCATCGACCAAGCGGTAACCGTACTGACGTCTGGGCATGACGTGAAGTGCATGTTCGCCACACCGAAACTGCTCGAAGGTCTCGGCGAGGCGCTTGAGGAGCGTGGCACCAGCCTACAAGAGATCGGCATCAAAGGGATCTTCTCTGGCGGCACCGAGTTCACGCCGCAGTGGACACGGTTCTGTGTCGAAGAGATGCTGGGCGGTCCGGTCGAAGAAGGCGGCGTCTACATGACGCCAACTTACGGAAATACGCTGATGGGGCTAGCGTGCAGCAAGCCGATCAGTGCCGCGGATGGATACAAAATCAGTTACTACGCGCCCCAGCCGCGAGCGGTCACCGAAGTCGTCCAGTTTGATGATTACAATCAACCAGTCGGCTATGGTGAAACAGGCCGGGTCAAACTGTACACGCTAACGGATGAGTTCTTCGTTCCCGGATTCATGGAACGCGACGAAGGTGAACGTGAACCTCCATTCGACCTGTATCCTTGGGAAGGCGTCAGTGGCGTGCGACCGTTCCACGAACTCGCTAGCGCCACGACCGTAGGCGTTTACTAACGGCGAATCACGGTAGGCCCCGGGCGGTATCCGCGAGCCAACCGGCATGACCGTTGTGCCACCCCCTGAGCCTAAAACGAATTTCGTCCGATACGATTTTCGCCCGCCGCGATCAGGCCGGAAACAGGCCAGAGTGAATCTATGATCCGGGATCCGTCCCGGACTTCTATCCGTCCAACACCGAATCAATCGAGACCGCAGCAAACAACGATGATCACACTCAGTCCATTACGTTGGGGCAAGCCATACGAATCGCTTGATTTTATCGATGTCGTTCATTTTGATACCGGCGAACCGATTGCGAAAATCGGAACAGTCGGTGGCGGCATTGTCGGCCGCGACATGCGCCAAGCACACAAGGCACGTGAAGCGCTGTTGCAGTTTTCCACCGACGATTTGATCGAAAAATGCAAACGTGCCGCGGTGTTGTTTGAATCGGCCAACCTGCAAGTCGGCGACTCGACGCAATCGGTCGATGACTTCGTTCATCAACAATCGGCTAGCACGGGTTTACCTGAGCACATGTGCCGGTCGAACATGACCAAAAACAGTTTTGTGCTAAGCAACATCGAACAAATCCTCGATTGCCTGACTCGTGGACTGGACCTTTCGATCTTGTCGCGCGGTTACGGCGAAGAAGGCCGCGGTGTGATTGTCAGCTATCAAGCGCAAACCCCGGTCCTCGGCGCTATCCTGCCAAACAACTCGCCCGGTGTTCACACGTTGTGGCTGCCAGCGATCCCGCTGCAAATCGGATTGGCACTGAAACCCGGCTCGCAGGAACCATGGACACCTTATCGCATGGTGTCGGCTTTCATCGAAGCGGGCGTCCCTGCCGAAGCATTCGGATTGTATCCGGGCGGCCACGATGCCGGTGGCGCGATCATGACCAAGACCCCACGCAGCATGATCTTCGGCAGCGCTCAAACCGTCGCACAGCACGCCGGCAATCCGAAGGTCCAGGCACATGGCCCTGGCTTTTCTAAGATCCTGATCGGTGACGATGTCGTTGACGACTGGGAAAACTACCTGGACATGATGGTCGAAAGCGTCCTGAGCAACTCTGGCCGCAGCTGTATTAATTGCAGCGGGATCTGGGCGAGTCGTCACACGAAAGAAATCGCGGCCGCAATTGCCAAGAAGATCGGCCCGGTCGACGTGCTGCCGCCAAGTGACCCCGAGTCAAAGCTAGCCGCTTTCACCGTACCGGCGATGGCGACCGGATCATACGCGATGGTCCAGCAAGATTTAGCGGAGTCCGGCGTGACGGATATGACCGCGGAGTATGGCGAGAAGTTGATCGAACGAGATCACTGTGCCTATCTGCGCCCGATGGTCGTCCACGCCGATTCGCCTGACCGCGGAGTCGCGTCGAAGGAATACATGTTCCCATTCGTCAGCGTTGTCGAGTGCCCTCAAGCGGAGATGCTCAAACGTATTGGCCCGACTCTAGTGGGAACGGTTCTCTCGCAAGACCCCGCGTTCGTTTCGGCTGCCGGCGCTTGTGTCGAAATCGATCGAGTCAACATCGGACCAATCGCGACAAATCGGCTGAATTGGCTGCAGCCTCACGAGGGCAACATCATCGATTTCCTCTTCCGTTCTCGGGCCTATCAAGTCGCCGATCTGCCCGTCGCGGCGACGTAGGCCCCCATGCCGGACCACCGGCAAACGCTTGTCGAAACTTGGCGATAGGACAGACTTCGCTCGCCGGTGTCGATCTGACATCTCAGATTCACCGGTCTTTGACGGACGCGCGAGCTATATTCGAGAGTTGAGAAATCTCGCTGCTCGTCCGCTATTTTGGTCCGCCCTTTGGCCCGTGAAATCGACATGATCGGCACGACGCAACCCAATCCGATGGCTTCGCTGTCGGTATCGGCCGCCGTTTCGGCCGCGCCGACGGGCGCAGGATCGGGTCACCAGGTCACCTCATCCACGCCAGATGAGTTACCGCAAGGAAAAAAAACGCTGGCGGACGATCCTCGCGTTCCCGCGTGGCTGGTCAGCACCATCGTCCATACGTTGCTGTTGCTGTTGCTGGCCCTGCTGTCGAAAAGCTCCGCAAACCGCGATGGCTTGCATCTGTCGGGTCGACAAAGCGAAACGTCGCCGTCGGTGACATTGCAAGTCACCTCACAGCCGCAAAACAAACCCACGCATACGCAGTCGCAGAGTGAAGAAACGGTCTCAGTGATCGTTGCTCCTCAGCAAAGTTTGATCGCGGAAATTGACCCACTGGATCGTCCGGACAGTGAAAACGAAAACGTTACCGAGTTGTTGCTTCAGTCGCTCGCCGGTGGAACGTCGGGATCGCGAGCGATGGTTTCGCCACTGCCCGGCGGCGGCTTGTCAGGACGCACGCCGGAGCGACGACGCGAACTTGGACAGAAATATGGTGCGACGCCCGAAAGCGAAGAAGCGGTTGAGCTGGCGCTGAAGTATCTAGCCGCACACCAACGACGCGGCGGTGGATGGTCGTTCGATTTAAGCCTGCAGCCCTGCGACGGTCGTTGCAGCAACAGCAAGCTGGCCGGCCAGGATCCGACTCCGTCAACAGCAGCAACCGGCTTGGCAATGTTGGCGTTCATGGGCGCCGGATACACCCACCAATCGGGACCCTACGCAGAGAACCTGCACAACGCGATCTACTATTTGCGCAATGCCTACGGAGAAACAGAATCCGGTTACGACTGGCAGCAAGGCAGCATGTATGGTCACGGCATCGCCCTGATGGCTCTCGCCGAAGCGCTGTCGATGACAACCGATGAGGAAGAGTACGACACGCTGTTGAAGGACCTGGTCGAGATGGGAACGTTGTTCACCGTCATCGCACAACACCCCAACGGATCATGGGGATACACCCCCGGCTCGCCGGGCGACACCACGCTTACGGGCTGGCAAATCCTTTCGTTGCTGGCCGCGAAACGAAATCACATCGCGTTGCGATCGCACACGCTGCGAGACGCAAAAGACTTTCTGCTGACGATGCAAGGCGAAAAAGCTTTCTCATTCGGTTACCGAACCCCGAAAGCTGAACCGACCACGACGGCGATCGGGCTGACGATGATGTTGTATCTGGGTGAATCACCGCATACCACTGCAATGCACCTGGCACTCAGCGATGTCGTCGAGCGAGGTCCTGCGAAGACGAACATCTATCACGACTACTACGCCACACTTGCGCTGCATCACGCCAGACACTACGGATGGGACGAATGGAACCAACAGCTGCGCGATCACTTGGTGGCGTCGCAGGTCAAGACCGGCCACGAGGCCGGCAGTTGGCACTTTGACAACCACTGGGGCAACATCGGCGGGCGACTATACACGACGGCAATGTGTGCGATGACGTTAGAAATCTATTACCGTTATCTGCCACTTTACGAATCGATGGAAAAATTTCCGCTGTAGTGCCATCCTGGCCCGAACGTCGAACTCGGCATTCATGGCCCGCCCGACCGCCGCGATCGAATGTCTTCGTGGTGCGAGTCGCTGCTGTCTGAATGACTGCTGACTGAGTTGCTGCTGTCTGAGTCGCTATTATCCGATGTCGCCGCGGTCACCCGTGGTGCCTGCGGCAATGTCGGCGGCAAAGCATTCGATCAGCGTTGACTGATTCGCACTGCGATCCACCTCGCGGATCGCGCGGACGGATCGATCAAGCCGTGCAAGTGTGGCTGGATGGACGAATGACTGTTCGGCATCGTGCCGCAATTGCTGCCGATAGTGTTGCACCGCCATCGAGAATACGTCTCGCATCGCTCCGCGTCGTTTACTGGCGTCCTTACCCGCGCCATCGACATGCTTATTGATGATGCGACTGATCGCGATCGGATCCGGATTGGACGAACCCAGCTGAGAGGTCAGTGCGGCGCGTAACTGCTCAGCGTCACCTGTCAGTATCCTGGCGGCGACGTGCATGTCGCCCGCGGCAATTTCAACCGCCGCATCAATTTCAGCATCTGACTCATCGATACCGTGAACATCTCGAAGCAAGGCGACGGCGTCGGCTCCGGTTGGCGATGCAAAGCGAATGATTCGGCAACGCGAACGAATTGTCGGCAACTGTCGCTGCTCGCTGGTCCCGATCAAGATCACGACGGCATCGGCCGGTGGCTCTTCCAGGGTTTTCAACAAACAATTGGCGCCTTCTTCGTTCAGAAAATCGGCATCTTGCAAGATTGCCACTTTGCGTTTGCCACGAAACGGACGCAGTCGAATATCACGACAAAACCCTTCTTGCATTCGCACTTCCGGTCGCCCGATCAGCAAATCCAGAGGAATGAACGACTTGTCACGGGGCTTTTGCAATCGCAGCAAGTCCGGATGGGTTCTCGCAACGACTTGCACACAACCTTCGCAGGCACCGCACGGTGACATCAATGCAGGATCGACGCGTTCACACAGCAAGGTCTTGGCCAACAAATCGGCGAAGGTCCCCTTGCCGATCCCAGCGGCACCGACGAACAGAAAACTTCCCGCGAGTCGACCGTGGCGCAGTGCCGATTCGAACCAAATCTTGGCACGCTGGTGCCCGATCATGGCGGACCATGCCGCCAAACCAGACGACGTCGTCGTGTCGGCAACGGGCGTACCATCTGTCATGGGGGCTGTCATGCGGGCGAATTCTCGTCGTCGGGGTCGGGCCCGTTGTTGGCCGCCTCGATGGACCCAATTTTCTGAACACGTTTTTCGTGTCGACCGCCTTCGAACTCGGTCTGCAGCCACATCACGACCAGCTCATCGATCGGTCGATCGCCGATCAAGTCACCTGGCAAGCACAACACGTTGACGTTGTTGTGACGCCGACTCATTTCCACCATCACTTCGTCATGGCAGGATGCGGCCCGGACGCCCGGAAACTTGTTCGCGGTGATTGCCATTCCGATTCCCGTCCCGCAGATCAGCACGCCTCGATCGGCCTCACCGCGGCCAACCTTTTCGGCGACCTTGCAGGCGAAATCAGGATAGTCGACGGGGTCCTCTGAGTTCGTCCCTTCATCCACAACGTCAAAACCATTTTGCTGCAGCGATTGCAGCAACCTTGATTTGATGTGGACTCCACGATGATCACTACCCAAACAAACTCGCATCATTGCCCCCCCTCAATTCGCATCTTGATCACACGAGTCGGACGTCGGAAAGAAATCATCGCCCAGCGCATCTAACCATTTCGTCAATTCCGATTCAATTTGCTGTGCACATGACTCATAAACTTCCACCGACATGCCGACCGGATCACTGATGTCTCCGCCGTCGCGTCGCAGCGTAAAAACACGATCGTGTAAATCGGGAAAACCCGCCAAGATTGCATCACGATGGCCTCGCGTCATGGTCAGCACTAAGTCGGCCACCTGCACGACGGATTCATCGAATGGCCGACTACTGTGACCGGTCAAATCAAGTCCTTTGCCGCCCATCACTTCGATCGCTTGTGGCGCGGCACCGCTGCCATGTCCCGCAGCGACGCCGGCGGACAGCACGCGAACGGCGTCTTCACAGTCCAGCTTTTGACGCAGCAGTTCTCGTAACAGCGTTTCGGCCATCGGGCTGCGGCACGTATTGCCGGTGCAAACGAGGACGATGACCGGTTTGACAAATTGGTTCATGGCGGCTCGCTCAATCACGCCTTCGCGAAGCAAATCCCATCGGTTGCCGACAATTCGGACACAGGTTGTCTCTACACCATAGCGAGTCGGGCCGTCATCGAGCAGCAGTGGTATTTCTTTGCGAATGGATTCGGCAATCGCGTCGATTGTCGTCGGCGGAGTCTCGTCATCGGCGCACGCATCGGCTAACACCAACGGAGCGGAAAGGTACCGATGCAAATGCGAAAGAATACGATGGTCGACGACACGATAACGAACAAGATGATCTTCGCCGCAAATCCGTTGCTGGACCGACTCGGGCAGTCTCCGTGTGGCCGACTTTTCGTCGTCGCAGGCAACCGCCAATGTTAGGGGCCCCGGCCAACAACGCCGACTCAATCGATCAGCCAGCCGCGAATGTCCGCACAAATAATCGCCCGCCGCGTCAACGCTACGCAGCGACACCACCCCAGGGCGGCATGACTGGGTTAATTTCGCCATTCGCGCGACAGCCTGCTCGTTCAGGGCATTTGCCGCCAAAACATACGTCGCTTCGGTCGGTAAACCGACCACGTGTCCTTCAACCAACGCCTGGACGGTTCGATGAACAATGTCACGCGGGTCATCGGTTTGCTGCAAATCCAGAACATTGACCATTGAAAGAAAAAATCGTTAACGAAATGCTTTCCAAGGCGACTCGAGACGACACGAGCCAGAAGAGTAAACTTAGTGCAGCGAAACTCCCGATTGCCCATTGTATGAATCAGCATGTCGCCTTCACAAGTCGATGCCCGACGCCGTTTTCTCGGCCTGTCCCTGGCCGCCGCAGCCGCCTCGGTTGTGCCCGGTTGCGTGCCCATCGGTTCCCCACAAGCGCCAGAACTGGTATGGGGACGTCGCGGACTCAGTGACGGACGATTTTTGAAACCGCGAGCGATCAGTATCGACGACTCCGATGATTTGTACATCGTTGACACGACCGGACGTATCCAAGTCTTTGACCGTGACGGAAATCGAAAACGCGGCTGGAAGACGCCGCAAACCGAAAACGGGCGTCCGACGGGACTCGCCTGCCTGACATCGACAAAGCAGTCACGGTTGCTTGTTGCCGACACTCACTATTACCGCATGCTGGTCTATTCACTCGCAGGCGAATTGATGCCCGAGGAAACTATCGGTGGCGTTGCGGGAATCAGGCCAGGCGAGTTCGCCTTTGTGACCGATGCGGTGTGTGATCAACAGGGGTGTTACTACGTTGGCGAATACGGCGACAGCGATCGGATTCAAAAGTTCGACCCCGAGGGAACTTTCATGACGCAGTGGGGCGGCACCGGAAACACGCCGGGACGGTTCAAACGCCCACAAAGCTTGCAAGTCGTCGATGATGTGTTGTGGGTGGTCGACGCGTGCAACCACCGGATCCAGCGATTCGATGTCACCACCAGCACGCCGGAACTGATCGATATCTGGGGCAGCCAATCGGATCAACCGGGCCGGGAAACAGGCCAATTTTATTACCCATACGATCTGGCGATTGCCGGCGACGGCAGTGTCGTTGTCTGTGAATACGGCAACCAGCGGCTGCAGCGTTTCGCAAGCGATGGATCGTGGATCGCCACGTGGGGAGGCCCCGGCATTCTGCCCGGCCAACTCTATCAGCCTTGGGGGGTCGTGATCGATTCTTATGATCGCGTCCATATACTGGACAGCAATAATCACCGTGTCCAGCGAATCGCCTTGCCGACCTGATCAAATCTTGTCGCCGCCCAGGCACACGGCAAGACCGTTTTTTACGACAAAAATAAAATTCGCATTCATTTTTTCGGGGCGTGACCAAACGTGTCACGGGACGCGCCAATATTTCTTGTGTGGGTAACAACGACTCAAACAGGAATTTCCAAATGAATATGAAATCAACACTTCGCCGAGCCATGCAGGACTCGGATTTTTGGGTGATCGAGATGGATTATGTCGATGCCCAGGGAAACCTTTCTCATCGCGTGGTGAGTCCGATTCGATTTGTCGGTTCGGACCGTTTTCTGGCCTTGTGTCTGTGCCGCGAAGCACCGAGACAATTCCAGCTTTCGCGATGCCAAGATGTCCGACTGGTACCAGCCGCGGAAGTGCTGATGCCAATGCCGATCGCAACCACACCGGCACACACACCCTCGGAGATGCCGGCCAACGCGGTCGCAACCAGCAGCGAACCCTTTGTGGCGGGGATGGAAACCACGATGGTAGGACAAGCTTGTATGGCGTGATCGTTTTTTGCATCGCTTCGAAGCCGGCTCGGCATTCGTGTAGAATCTTGTGCCGGCGATCTGCGGGTCGTTTCCAAACCAATTTCACTCTCTGCGGATTCCAGACGAATGTTGACGCGACCTGCGAAAGCCAGCGGTGCGGGCTTGTTGATTTATCTAGGTTGGATGTTGGTGATTGGTACCACAGGTGCCCATGCCGATTGGCCACAGTGGCGCGGCCCCGAGCGAAACGGGTACATCGACTCGGTCGCGTTGGTTGAACAATTGCCCAGCGATGGCATCAAACCGGAATGGACGATCAAGGACTTCGACGGTGGAACGTCGGGCGGTTGGAGCTCGCCGGTTATCAGTGACGGCAAAGTTTATTTGTACGCGCACACCAAAACGAAAAACCCCGATTTGGATCCCGGCGAGGCAAAGTACCCTTGGATCGCGCCGGACAAACGGGGCGGAATGACCGACCAAGAGTACGAAGAATACGAAGTCAAGCGACGTGATGAAAACGAACGACGCGCCAAAGCGTTCCGATTCGACGAACGTTTGTTATGTGTCGACTTAGAATCCGGCGAAACCGTTTGGGATCGGTCACTGGAATGTGTCTATACCCGATTCACCCAGTCGAGTACTCCGTGTGTCGCAAACGGAAGAGTGTTTGTGCTGGGACCGAAACGGACCGCACGGTGTTACGAAGCATCGACGGGCGAAGTTGTTTGGGAACAACAACTACCCGGCGAATTTCGTGACGAGTTCTTTGCTAGTTCGTTCCTGGTCGCCGGTGACGTCGCCTTGGTCTCGTGTGGTCCCTTGACGGCACTCAGCGCCAACGACGGTACGATTCTTTGGCAAGGTGACACGTCCACGAACTATCAATCGCACAGCAGTCCCGCAATTTGGAGTCCAGGCGATTCGCAGCATCCTGAACACGTCGTGTTTGCCAATACATCCGGTGGCAAAACCAAAGCTTATCGATTGTCCGACGGTCACAAACTTTGGCAACTAAATTCCGGTACCGGACAATCCACGCCGATCGTCGCCGGCAATTTGTTGCTGACGTACGGTTCCTCACGCAAGAGTGGATTGACGGCGTATCAGTTGGATCCAGCAGCACCAGAGAGACAACCCGACGCAATCTGGCAATTCCAGCGGGCCGCCGATTCGGGTTCGACGCCCGTGGTTTGTCGTGATGCCGTGTTTGTTCAGGGTGAAAAACGACTGGCCAAAGTTGATTTGGCATCCGGCGATACGGTCTGGCAAACAACACTCAAAATTTCAAACCCACGCTACACTTCGCTAGTGGCCGCGGGCGATCAAGTGTTCTATGGCTGGGAGGGTCTCCTTGCGTTCGCCGCAGAGCCGGACCGATTCACGGCGTTCTACGATGCCGAGGTGGACTCAAAGGGACGACTCATTGGTGCGGACGACTTACGTGAAGAATTAAAAATTAGCGAACTGTCTAGTGAAGACGACGGGCTGGCCAAGGCCGAAAAACTATGGAAACGCGAAGCGATCAGCTCAGGGCCATTGGCGTGTAGTTCTCCCGCGATTGACGCGGGACGGATCGTGTTGCGGCTGAAAAAAGGAATCGTTTGCTATGATCTTCGGGCTCAGAAATAGCGGTTTTACGCGGGGTGCTGATTCCGCATAGCCAAAGTCCCCGGATCGACTAGAATCGAACCAGCGAGCGGCCTATGCATCCGGGCCCACTACCCGCCGGTGCAAATCGACCGCTCACGATCTCCCCCCCCTCAACCAGTTCCGCAGCGACGCGGCCTAAGAATCGAAATTGCTCATGGACGGCTCGGACTACATGCAATCCACGACTCGTTACGAACCCAATCCGACGATCACGCTTGATGGCTCTCAGGTCAACAATAGTGATGCCGGTCTGGTCTCACGGTACGACGAAATTGTTGGCTCGAGCAAAATCAGCTGGACGGGCCATCACCACCTGCGGCGTTTGTTGGGCCGAGGCGGTCAGGGCGAAGTTTATCTGACCGAGTATCGCGGCACCGATGGATTCACCGTTCCGGTTGCGATGAAAATCTTTTCGCCTGAACGGTACATCGACGGCCGGAGCTATGCCGACGCGATGGCGCGCGTCGCGTCGATCGCGGAACGTGTCGCGTTGATTCAACACGACAACCTGTTGGACGTGCAGAACTTCTTCGAACGTGATCGTATTCGGATCATGATGATGGAGTGGGTCGACGGGTACGATTTGCGGCAATTGACCAACCCGCAGTGTTTGGAACTGCTGCGTCATCACGTGAGCAGTCGGCGCTGGGCGTACATCAATGAAGTCATCATCACCGAAGGAATCGATCAGTCACGATTCAAGGCCGGTGTCGCCGTTGCCATCATGCGAGAGTGCCTCGCGGCACTGGCCGCTCTGCATCGCGAGGGAATCGTTCATGCGGATGTCAAACCGTCAAACATCATGCTGAAACGCAGCGGGCATACAAAGTTGATCGACATGGGATCGGCTTTTGACTATCACAAGATGCCTCGCGAACGCGATTGCACACCAATGTATGCCGCTCCAGAAATATTGGAGAATCGCGAAGCCACGCCACGCAGCGATATTGCCAGCGTCGGCTATGTTTTGATCGAGATGCTTAGCGGCGTTCGTCCGTTTGCTGAGTACAAGAAGATGGGTGAACTGCTGCATGCCAAACGTGAATTGCCCGGACGCCTGGAAGACATCTTGCCCGAAGACGTCTTGGTCAATGACCTCTTGATGAATTTTATTCAGGGAATGATTGCACCGGACCCGAACAAGCGTTTCGCCGATGCCGAAGCAGCCGAGCATGTTGAACAAGGTGCGGCAGCCTTTCACCGACAATTGATCCTCGGTGATATGGCGACCGAATACGACAATGACATCCGAGTCTGGCTGGAAGAACTTCGGAAACTGGAAAACGAGTCGACTTGATGGATGATCAACACTTGGCGGTGGCAATCGATGCCGCGCGCGCCGGTGCTCGCGAATTGATGTCGCGTCGTGAAAGCTTTCGTGTCAGCGAAAAAGCACCCAAGGACTTGGTGACCGACGCAGACCTGGCCTCACAAACCGCGATCCGCCAACGACTCGAAAACGCCTATCCCGATTACGCGTTTGTCGGCGAAGAAGAGGGCGAGAACGATCCGCCACCCGAGGTTCGTCGTGGTGATATCGACGCGCCGCCCTGCTGGGTGGTCGATCCGCTCGATGGCACGGTCAATTACGTGCATCGGCTGCAAGGATTCGCCGTTTCGATCGGTCTGTACCACGCTGGCAAGATGCGATTGGGCGTCATTTTGGATCCCATCGCGGACGACATTTTCACGGCCTGTGACGGTCATGGCGCCTTCGTCAACGATCGCAAAATGCACTCCAGCCCGTGCACCGACTTGTCCCAAGCGCTCGTCGCATGCAGCTTTCCGGCCGGTGTCAAAGCCGACGCGCCAGAGGTCAAACGGTTCACCAAAGTCCTCGAACAATGCCGATCGCTACGCCGACTGGGATCATGCGCATTGAATATGTGTTACGTCGCCGACGGACGGCTGGACGCGTACTGGGCGACCAGCATCGCCGCTTGGGATTCCGCCGCAGGAACCGTTATCGCTCGCGAAGCTGGGGCGACGCTGACCGCATACGATGGCAGCCCGCTGGACGACTGGAATCCACGCTTTTGCGTTTCTGCCACCGAACCGATTCACCGATCCATCGTGGACCTGCTAACGCAAGTCGCCGACTAGTCGGCGAGTTCCGTGCTTTTGCGCGTTCAGGGCTAGAGGTTTTAGCGGCGGTTCTTGCCGCCGTTTCGATCCCCCAACCACAGATCGCATTAAGAGTAGAACCCGTACTCCGAGTTTCTTGGATCGAAATCTTTGTCGGTCAGACCGACATTCAGCTTCAGATTCAAATAGTTGTATTCCTCGATGACTTGTGGCGCCGCACCTGTCGACGCTGGCCAATCATAGGCGATGTACCGGATCGGAACATTGTATGCGTCATCGATAAAGATTTGCGCTTGATAAAATTCAAGCTCGGGCCGCTTTGTCGGCTGAGTGACCTGCAAGACCGTACAGACGCGGTCTTTGACCTTTGCGTTCTTGCGGTAGACGCACTGCACATCATCGTACTGCCGCGCCGTCTCGCCTCGTTCGATCAATTTTTGAATCAGGTTTTCGATTCCAATTTCGGTCATCGGATATCGTTGGCCGCGCATTGCTAACATCCCGTCGGGCGGAATGGTCACCGTGGGCAAAAACTTACCTTTGAACCCACCTTCGTGCGCGACGATGTTACCGGAGTTTTGATTCTCGACGTAAATGACCTCGCGACCTTTGACTGTCGAAGGCTTTAGGAAATTTAGATAGACGCTAAGTGGTTGAACCATCTTTCCGTCAACGACTTTGCGATTGCGAACCTTGGCCAACATGTACTCGTGAGCACCCAGTTCGCCGCCGACGCGTTCTCGTTTGACGAGCAGGGCGGTGTAGTCGTTTACGTTTTGGCGGCAACTGCTGAGTCCGCGGCGTGCAATATCCAGCGCGCGATCAAGCGGATGGATTGATTCGCTGACCGGTGCCAGACTGGCGGCGTTAGCCACACGGTGAACCGGTTCGACAAGTTCCGCTGGTTTCTCGGCAAAGGTACGTGCCGCCGGAGCAGCGAGTAGAGTACCCATCAAGGTTACAAATTGGCGACGTTCCATAGTCCCACCCACATCCATGCTGGTGATTCGCGGCATCGAGCCCGCACTGATTAGTTTCATCTCTTATCGCCGAGTGAACCGGTGCAATGTGATTCACTCTCTCGCAGCTACACCGAGCCGTAGAAATCCTCACATTCGGAACCGCGATCCGCACAGCACCGTAGGCTTTTCGAACCCCAACACATTAACGATCCGGTTTGATCCAGAACCAGTGCAATCTCTCAATCTTGCCCGGTTTTGCGGCGATTTACTCCGATTTGATATCGACCGCTTCATTTGACAACGGCCGCAGACCACAAGATTTTGTGGTGCCGGAGTCATCAATCGTCCGATTTAGAAAAAACAGAACAGGACGCAACCTCTCGCTGAACTACCTATTTTCACAATGCGAAACTTGAAACCGTCTCGATCGATGAATACTTGGAAAACATGTTTTGCCAGCGCTGCGATCTGCCTGGTGGGCGGCCCGATGATTTGCCAGACACATGCCGACTCGCCGAATCACATGTCGGGAAGCGGAGGCGTGCAAACGCGTCAGGTTGGCAATCCGTTTGAACGACTTAGCCAGGCCTTTTCGGCATTCGCCGTCGATACGTCTGCAAGCAAAGCGGATACGGCCACCGACGCGAACACGCGCACGGTCGTTGCTGGGCCAATCGAATTGCATCGCCGCGAGGATGGCCCATTGCTGAAACTGCCATCGTGGAAGGATGCGATTGCCGGACGGAAACCAACGGCGGGCTTGGAAAACGTGGCCAACGGAGGTGCGTCGCAAGTCCCACACGGGGCGACGAACAGAAATCAGCATTCCAGCACATCAGGAAACTTGGATTCGCACGTTCAAGCTGACCGCCGAACGGTCGGCCGAATTCCGTCAACGAACTCGATTCACGGTCACTCCGAACGCCATGTTCACCGAACCGTTGCACACCGTGACGATCGTCACCCCGAGACGACCTTGCGGGCGTCCGGCCATGTGGTTCCAGGTGGCGTTGAATATGCCTTGGGCGGCGGTGACGTGGACTCGTCTTACATGATGGCGACGCCAAGTCCATCGCACCAAGTGATCCGGTCCCCCGGTCAATCGGTACCGATCGAAACACAGCAATCCCAGCTACACTCGGGGCTGCAAGCGAAGACTCAAGCCATGCACGAGCGTCACCGGCAAACGCACCCAGATCACTCTTCAATCCGCCGCCGAATTCAGCCCGAACCGCCCACGATCCCGGGTGGCCGCCAACGAGAAACATGGAAGCAACCCTACTCGTACGGCTATTTCGGCGCCAGTGGTGAACGACATTGGTCGATGCAACACGGATATCGCGATCGATTCACTCAGTGGTCGCGGCGATAGGATTGCCGTACTTTTGGCGATCACAAACTTGGCAATCGCAACGGACCGATAGTTCGCAACGGGTCAGAAACCGCCTAGGATACTCGTTTGACCTTTTTGCCAATCCCGCACAAACATTCAATGCTGCATCGTCGATGAATTCACCCACACCCACCGGCCGCCCTGGCGCCGGCCGTCCAGCACCGTCACTGCCCGAACCGTCTGTCATTCCACTGACGGGTTGGCATTGCGGGCATTTCTTCTATCGATTTCGCCGAGAATTGCTTAGCGAGAAACTATCCGGTGAACTGCAATCGCAATTCGCGTCGGCCATTCATCCGGCGGCCGAACACATGCCCGAACGGTTGGCATCGTATTGGACCAGCGGACATCGTGCTGATTTTTGCCTGATGGTGATGGATCCAGACCCGGCCAAGGTGGATCGCGTCCACCAAAGTCTGCTGGCACCGGGAATCGGTGCCTTCATCGAACCGGCTTGGTCGTTCGTTTCGATGAGTGAAGTCAGCGAGTATGTTCCCACGATCGAACGTTTTCGCGAGCGTTTGATCGCTGGCGGTGCTGCCCCTGATTCACCCGAATTGGCTGCGAAGGTATCGGCTTACGAAAAGCGATTACCGATGATGAACGAGCAACGTCTGCGTCCAGACATCCCTGATTGGCCGTCCGCTTGCTTTTATCCGATGAACAAGAGCCGCGTCGTTGGCGCCAACTGGTTTACCGAGCCCTTTAGTCGTCGCAACGCAATGATGGCTGAACACGCACAAAGCGGAATCGCGTTTGCCGGGAAAGTTTCCCAATTGATCTCGGTCGGCGTCGGTATCGACGACTGGGAATGGATGGTAACGCTGTGGGGACGCAACCCAGAGTACTTGAAAGAGATCGTCTACAAGATGCGATTCGACGTCGCCAGCGCGCGATACGCCGAATTCGGACCTTTCTATGTCGGTTATAAAGCAGACGCAGAAGAAATCCTAAGGCATTGCTTACTCGCCTAGCGGCAATCAACTTACCCACCTAGCGGCGGCGGCGACTTCCGCCGGCCAACAATGCAAACGCTGCAAAACCAAGCAGTGTGCCGGGTTCGGGAACCGTCGCGTTGTGGGTCACGCAGTCCTCGCTGTAGGACACATCATCGATACCAAACCCATCCCCGCTGGTCCCAACGATTCCGCGAAACGTGACCATCGTGAAGGGTGTGTCGCTGGTGAACCCATAGAATCGTGGCGTATCGGCTGCCGCCACACCCGGGTTCAACGTTTCACCGTTGACGACGATCTCGGCTCGAACCATATCATTGTTCAAGTGCGCGAAGTCGGCGCCGAAGGCCATGATCGCATCTTCAAATGTGACCAACAACGTTCCGCCAGGATTAAGGCTGACGTTAGCGATCGTGCTGCCGTTGAGACTGAACAGTCCGAATTCGAGTGGCGGCACATCAATCTTGTTTCGTCGTACCGGGTCCATGGTGTTCCCCGACGACAACAGAGAAAAGTCACCGACGTCTAATGATGTCTCGTGAAATGTCGCATCGCTGGCGAACGAGTCGAAAGACTCGGTGACGATTCCACTGATATCTGCTTCAAACGACAAGCGATCCGCATACGTGTTGATGACACCCGCGTTGGATGTTCCAGTCGCGGCAACGACTGAACCGATTGCAATCGCCAATAGACAAGTCAATTTCGACACGTTCGATACTCGCTAATTAAGGACCGCGGAGACGCCGTCTACAAGTACGCCCCCCACTAACAGATCCTAATTGGATGCGAACCTTGACGTTAGGTTCCTAAGCTTCGAAGAAATCGAAAAATGGCGAATATTTGATGACAGACAGCTGAAAATGTAATCGAAACCGCGACGATCGTCGTCAAATGTGTTTCGTTACTGGACTGGCATCGACTGCGACGCGATCCCTTGTGCTTGCCGCAATTTCACCCAACCGACCGCCTCGTCGGTTTGACGCTGAACTTGATCGCCTTGCGCGGCCAGCTTTTCCAATTTGATAAGCAAGTCAGACCCGGCAGGCGCTCGCCCCAATTCGATCGAGGCTCGTAACTTTTGGGCCGACGCATCTGCCAATTCAGCACGTTGTCCGGCCAAGTGAGCTCGGCGACGCGCGGTCGACAAGTCTACCAGTGCGTCTCGCACATCGACCTCGATTTGTTCGGCGCGAGCTTCCGATAGCTGATGGCATTGCCGTCGCCGCAACGAAATATCCTGGCCACTGATGTCGGGGCCGCCTAAACATGGCAAGGCTAGTCGGCGGGCGATCTGTGTGACCATGCCCAATCCTGGTTGCTGCGCAGCTAACAGGTCCCGCACTGCCGGCAACGTGTACGCGTTCAGTCGTTGCGAGAGCGTATGCAGGGCTCGCAAATCCGATCGCTGTGCAATTGCGACTGCCACTGCTTCTTCGTCCAGTGGAATGGAGTCACCCATCAACAGCGGGCTAAGCAGAATCGACCGCCGCGACGCTTCGATGGTTCTGCCGGTCAGCTGTGACAGCCGTAACCGTAATTTCTCGACACCGCCATCGAGTTGCTGTAACTGGTCTTCGGCTTCCAGTCGTTGACGGCGCAAGTCGCCGGGGTCTTCATCGCTAAGCCCCAGTGATTCCGCCTCGACGGCCATGGACGTTAACTGATCGATCACGGCCATCGCTTCGACAAGCATCTGACGTTGTCGACCGAGTCCGACAATGCGGTAGTAGACTTCTAGCGATGCGGCGGCGGCGCGATCACGTTCGTGCATCGCAAGATCCGCCAGCACCTGCTGCTTTAGACTCGCTTGCGCGCACTGCTTCGGATCGTCTCGATCGATACTGGTTCCCGCCGCGGCACGCTCCGATTCCAACATCATCGCGGCCGGAGACCGGTCGGCGGCCCACTGACTGACCTGTGCTGCTGTCCATAACGGACTGTCGATATCGGCCGAACTTGAATACAGTTCCACCGATTCAGAAGACGCAATGGCCAATTCGGAATAGTCGGCAAGAACGCATCGTGACATTGCAATCCAAACCAGCCCGACAACCCACAAGGTCACCTTGCGCGATGTTTTATCTGGCAGCCCCTGTCCGTCATGTGCGCAGCATGCCCGACGCGCACCAAAGGTGCGCACGAACGAAAGAGCGCCAAGGAAATGACACAGGCGTATCAAGACAACCTGCCTTGGAAGACAAACGAGGAAATTGGGAGGGGGGGATCGATTGCCGAAGACAAACGCGCCGAAGCCGAAGATGAACGCGGTGAAAACGAACGCTTCGTGCCTAAGACAACCGGCTTCGGTTGCATCGTTTCATCGGCGGGGTCGGCTGCACTGCGTTTGAAATCGGTCCAGCTATTCAGACCGCATCGACCGCTTTGGTTGCATCGACCGTTACGGTTGCACCGATCCGTTCCGGTGGGACTGATTTTTCGGCGACGCGATGTGCCGGCAGGGGTCGTTCAAATATCGTGATGTGATCGCGTCTAAACCACAGTGATCCGATCGAGGCATTGCAAGGCGATCCCCATGCGTGGTCATCGATACGGCATCAAGAAAACAAGCCGGCGTCGGTAACTGGCTACCGACGCCGGCCATTCGATTCGCAGATCGTTTACCGGCGCGATGACAAAGACGTATTAAACGGCATGCGATACATCCATTTCCTTTGCCAAACGCTTACGTGCGACGTGCAACCGGCGCTTGATCGTTCCGACCGGCGCGTCAAACTCGTCGCTCATTTCGATCAAGGTTTGACCACGCAGGTAAAACGCCTTCAACGTTTGCTGATCCAACGCACCCAAACGATCGATGCTGTCACGAACTGCTTCGGCACGTTCGCGATCCAGCGCGAATTCGTCCGGAGTCCCTTCGGTCAAACAAGTTGCTTCCAAGGTCTCTGGATCGCACGCGATCGCATAGCGCGAACGAGTCATACGGTTGATTGCCATACGCTGAACGATTCGACGCAACCAGCCTCCGAATGCCTCGGGCACGCGCAGCTGATCGATTTTTTGCATCGCTTGGATAAAAACGTCTTGCGCCAATTCTTCGGCTTCATCGGCATTGCGAACGCGTCGCATCGCCAATGCAACGATGCCAGGTCGGTAACGTTCGAACAACAGACCGAATGCTTCGCGGTCGCCGGTTTGCGCTGCGCGGACCAAGTCTGCAACCGTTCGGGTTTGGCTTTCGTTCTGCAAGTAGTTGTTTTCGGTGAAGTTCATTGCTGGTTTCCTCCCAGTGTGACCCGGCCGACCGAGCGTCTAGCTCGTTCGCCTGATCGCTGCCTCCGCAGAACGTTGCCGAGAGGATTTCCCAGGCGTCTGCCAAAGCGAATGGTTGTGTGTTTGAAAATTCTGGGCCTGGCAATCGAATGAACTTGTTGTGGACTGATCTATGAATCAGACAACAAAGCAAATTCGCCGATGGACAGGACGTGACAAAACCGAGCGAGAGGCGGAACGAGACCAAGCACATTGATGTGAGTGTGCTGAGTCGCTTGACGACCAAACGCGGCTTTGCCTAAACGGGTGCTTTTTCGAATCGGATGCGAGCCATCACAGCGATGCAGCAATCACAACTCGGAAAAAGCTTCCCAGAGAATGCGTGGGCACTTACGCCGACGCGGATCTCTGCTGGCAATTCGCCGGGGCCAAATTCAATTGGCCTAGCTGTTTGCCACGTTTACCGCCTTGGCTAAAACAGACCGCTCGGCCATCCCGGTCATCGATATCGATGAACCGCGATAAATCGCCGGATAGCGGTAGGCTGCAATAGCACGGCATCCCCAGAAGCATCCGCATCTGCCAACGATGGAGGCGTGATGCGGCGACGAACGTGACAACGCGACAAATCTCACGGACATTGGCGACGACCAAAGTGCGTGTGACGGCTGCGATAATCTGTTCAATACGCATCTCAAACCTCCTGGCACCGGTCTTGCGGTGCGGCGGCGGAACACAAAGGAAACTAAAACACATGGAAACCTAAAACAATGACGATCGATTTTCTCGTCGATCGTCTCGTCCTAGAATACACAAGCGTATCCCAGGACCACCGGTCAGGCCAGCCGAAAACGACTGATCCCAACCGATCGGTCAAACCCGATCGCGTCGTGGTGATGCAAATTGACCACCCTTGCCATCTCGTCTGACTGACCACTTAGACGTGATCGGTGCGAGCGGGTTCGCGGCCGAAACGGAAATTCGAAAAAAACTTTAGGACTCATGCCCGTCGCCCAAATGCTGCTGAGAACCGCAAATGTGGCCGTTTCCGCCGCGGCGTCGGCCACCGTTCAGCTAATTCTTCCGCCAGTTTGCGGACTTTGCGACGAACCCATCTGCGAAGGCCAGGATTTCTGCGATCAATGCTCGGCCGGCCTCTCGATCAACGAACCGGTCATGAAAACCGCCTGTCAACGTTGCGGAGCCCCGCGTCCCCGCCGCCATCCCGTGGCAGTCTTGTCGACCGAGTCCAATCGAGAGCCATCGTCACGGGAAAAGGCTTCAGACCCGGCCGGCGGCGCCCCCGATTGCGACCGGAACGTCCCGACGAGGGAACCGCAAGCAAACGAGCCAACTTGCAAGCCATCCGTCGACGCAGTCGTTGAGCCCGCAGCGTGTGATGCAGCAGCGACTGGTCGGATCACCTCGGCGATATCGCCGGAACGTTCAAATTTCGCTTCGGCAGGACGAGCTGAGGCGGATCGAATTCCGGCAGTGCCAACGCCGGGGCGACCAAATGTCTCGCCGACGTCCAAAAATACGCCCTCGCAAACCGCGCAAGCCTCCGAACCCGCAGATGCCTGTCCGCACTGTCAGGGACTGGATTTAGCGTTTGACCGGGTTATCGCTCGGTGGGCCTATCAAGGCGTCGTCAGTGACGCGGTCGTGGCGGCGAAGTATGGCCATCAATTACCACTGGGCGATGCCTTGGGTCGCCGGTTGGCCGAGGTTGTCGTGAATGCAATTGCCGACGATCCCCCCGACGTGGTCACGTACGTTCCCTCGCACGTTTCCCGTCAGTTTTCGCGTGGTGGAAACGGGATCCAGGCGATCGCCGATGCGGTAACCAGGCGTCTTTCACTCTTTTCCCCGTCGGTAAAATGCCGACAACTACTACGGACCACACGCCGTATCAAGAAACAAGCCTGGCTAGACGACCAACAGCGACGCGAGAACGTTCGTGGTGCCTTTTCGTTAAAAAGGGGGTATGCTTTGACCGGGCTGCCCAAGCTCGCCAATCGGCACATCTTACTAGTGGATGACGTGCTGACGACAGGAGCCACCGCGAACGAGGTGTCCGATGTCCTACGGCGGGGCGGGGCAAGACGCGTGACATTGGCGGTACTCGCGCGTGCGATCAGGACGACTTAGCTGTGGGACCTTGGCGAGAAACCCTGTCGAGATAGCCCAGCGAGAAGCCCTGTCGCAGTGGATTCAAGCAGCAGTGCAATCATGCAAACGGACGAACGAACAAACCGATGACCCGGGCAACGGACTCGGGCCACCGCACGTCAACGACTGAATATGAAAACTGGACAAACCCAACCGAAACGAACTGGCGGATTTCGCCGCGCGGTCCTTCGAGGACTGGGCGTTGTCTTGCCGCCTCTGCTGACGATCGTTGTACTGATCTGGGCATGGAACACGATCGAGAGCTACGTGTTGCGCCCGATCGAATCAGGCGTTCGCAACTCGATTGTCTGGGCGATTAACGATACGCATTCGGAAGTCCCCACCGGTGCGATGAAAACTGGGGATCGCCTGCTGGATGGTTTTATCTTTGAAGGCGTTAACTACGTACCGGATCCGACCGGGCGACGATTCCTGCCGGACTACGTCGTCAAGGTCGTCGACGAAAATGCAGATTCGCTTGGGCCGTTTTCGCCTGCACCGGCAAGTGCGAAAGCCTATTGGCACCGATACGTCCAATTGACTTGGATGCCGCGGACGATCGTCGTCCCGGTCTTCTTGGTCGTTTTCATGACCGCGTTGTACTTCCTGGGTCGACTGTTCACGTTCGGTATCGGCCGGTGGCTGGTACGCGCTTTTGACTCGGCAATCCTGCGCATTCCGGTCGTCAACAAGGTTTACGGAGGCGTCAAACAAGTCACCGATTTTGCGTTCAACGAGCGTGAAATTGAATTCAATCGGGTCGTTGCTATCGAGTACCCACGCAAAGGCATTTGGTCGCTGGGTTTCGTCACCGGCAATAGCATGCGCGAGATCGGCGAAATTGCCGGTGAACCGATGCTGAGTGTCTTGATGCCAACCAGCCCGATGCCGATGACCGGGTTCACCGTGACGGTCAAGAAAAGCGAGGCCCGCGACATCGACATCACGATCGATGAAGCCATTCAGTTCGTCGTCAGCTGTGGCGTCGTCATTCCACCACAACAGCGACTGGAAACGCCGGCCGCACCGGCAAGGCCGATCGTGCAAGTCCCGCCACCGACCATCACGTCAGGCAGCGAAGAGACCAGCGGACCATCTGCATCGGTTTGATAGAGAACCAAGTTGAGCAGTGAGAACAGTTTAACAGTAGAATCGGTTTGGCACTGAAACGGTTAAACGGAACGAACTCTGTTCGACGCAGAGACATGAAAACGTTCTCACCAGCGTCATCGATGCTATTGCGGCCTTTGCTGCATCGGGCCGCTGTACCACAGAGGCCGCGGATTGGGATAGTGACCCGCCGGCCGCTGAGCCGATCCCGGGCGCCCGATGTCGCCCAACTCCGTGCGTGCCCGTTCGGCATAGCCCATCAAACGTTGGACCACCTTGGGATGTGTCTGGGCTAGATTGGTTTGTTCCAACGGATCATTGACCAGATCAACCAACCGCGCCATCGATGGACCACCGTCCCCCTTAAAGGTTTCCCATTTGTGCTTCAGCGGCAAGTAAAGTTTCCACTGACCCGACCGCACCGCTTGCAGTTGCGACAAATAATAGTAATAGAAAGCTTCGTAGGGTGATTTGGCGTCCGCCTTTGCCGACAGCAGCGGCCAGATGTCTTTTCCATCGACAACCACGGCATCGCCATCCGCGTTGCCGATGGTTGTTTGGTCATCTTTGGTTGTCGTCGACATGCCGACCAATCCCGCAAACGTTGGAAAGATATCCATCATCGTTGTCAGTTCATCGCTGACCGATGCCGCTGGAATCCTGCCTGGCCACCTGGCCACAAACGGCATTCTCATTCCACCTTCGTCCGTCGAGTAGGCCCAGCCGACCATCGGATGATTGCTACCCAAACCGTATTCTTCATCACGACCGTGCTGCTTGTTTTCGTTCGCGGTACTTTGCCGCCAGATGGCGCCATTGTCAGACGTCCAGACGACCAATGTCTTTTCGTCGATGCCGTTGGCCTTGATCGCATCAAGCACTTGCCCGATCGACCAATCCAGTTCCTCCACCGCGTCACCGTAAGTCCCATTTTCGGACTTACCGCGAAACGGCTCGCTGGCGAATGACGTCAACGTGCTGCCGGGCATCGTGTGTGGCAGGTACAGGAAAAACGGACGGTCCTTGTTTTGCCGAATGAACTCAACGGCCCGATCGGTGAACCGGCCGGTCAGTGTTGCTCGATCGGGCGGGGCTTCGATCACCGTGTCTCCCTCAATCAACGGCAATGCCGCCCGTGCCGGTGCAACCGCGGTCGCCGATTTCTCGGTCATATCTTCGCTGTACGGAAGCCCAAAGAATGAATCGAATCCGTGTCGTCGCGGCATAAACGGAGGCTGGTCTCCCAGGTGCCATTTGCCGATACACGCCGTCACGTACCCTCGACTCTGCAGCAATTCGGCGATCGTTGTTTCGTCGGGGTTCAAACCGCGAGACGTAACCGCTCTTAGCACCGGAATCCCGTTGGCGTCGACGTGCAAACCAACACGGCGCGGATAACAACCGGTCATCAGGCTGGCACGCGACGGAGTGCATACGGGCGCGGTGCTATAAAACGACGTCAACCGGACACCTTCGGCCGCCATCCGATTCAGATTGGGCGTGCGATGCTTCGTCGATCCGAAACAACCGATGTCGCCGTAACCGAGATTATCCGCCAACACGAACACAAAGTTTGGTAAGTCCGACACCGACTCGGCGGCCGAACAACACTGAGGCGTCAACCTGGCTAGCGCAAACAGGAAAACAGCCAATGAGAAAGACAGAGAAAGCGAGTGTTTCATCGATTGTGGATTCGAGGCGGGCGTTTGTTGATTCTAGGCGGGCAACGGACAAGCCGGATTTCGAAGACGTGCTGCTCGTAAATGATAACCAAGAATCATCTGGCACGTGGCCAAGCCATACTCTCTCTTCACTATCATGGATGAACGCTTGTCGTTACGACCCAGTCGAAATCGTTGCGGACGAATTTTGCATCAAGACCTTCCAACACTCACGCGGACACTCCTTTGCATAACTTGAGGATGATCCAACCGGTTGCGCATGTTGTGATGGCCCTGGTTTTTCACGGTGGCGTTATCGCTGGCGATAGTCTCGCGGCTGACTTTCATCAAATCGCTGCGATCGTACGTGAGGGTATCGTTGCGGGCGAAACGCCCGGCGCGGTCGTCGTGGTCGCGGATCGAGACCACATTCTTTACCGACAAGCGTTCGGTGATCGTCAACTCGAACCCATCCGAGAACCAATGACCGTTGATACGGTTTTTGATCTCGCTTCACTTACCAAGCCGATTGCAACGGCGACGTCGGTTATGACTCTGGTGCAAAACGGGATGCTGGACTTGGACCATCCTGTCGCAACGTATCTGCCCGAGTTCGCGGCAAATGGCAAAGCATCGATTACGATCCGCGACTTGCTGTTGCACGTCGGTGGAATCATTGCCGACAACTCGATTAACGACTACCGGCAAGGCACCGACGAGTCTTGGAAGCGAATTTACCAGCTAAAGCCGATCGCGGATCGCCGCGAAAAGTTCATTTACAGCGACGTCGGCTTCCTCACGCTGGGCAAGGTTGTCCAGCGTGTCAGCGGCAAAACACTCGATCAGTATGCACATGAATTTATCTTTGGTCCTTTGGGCATGACCGAAACGACGTTCAATCCTGATCACCTGCTTGCGGCTCG